>Ga0080064_1000093_pt1 | contig 259822 bp, 230 predicted proteins | sample Subgrocontami54m_FD_69260 | JGI IMG/M metagenome (GOLD analysis project Ga0080064, IMG submission 69260) | Subsurface groundwater microbial communities from S. Glens Falls, New York, USA - GMW46 contaminated, 5.4 m (SPADES assembly) (version 2) ...
AGCCGCGCGCGCGAGCATCTGCTTGAATGGACCGGACTGGCGTTTGATGCGGGCGTGGTGCGCGCGCTGCTTTCTTTAGAGCCGGTCAAAGAACTTCAATCTTACGCTCGCGCCGTCGAACCGGCGCCCGAACCGATGAGCATGGCGTCAGAACCACCTGCGGTAGCGGGTGGTTGATCAATCAAGTCACGTCATCCAGGGCTAAACCGCCCGCTACCGCAGGCGGTTCTGACACAAATGCAAACACCAAACGGTCTGAATGCCGGCGGCATGGGTTGGCTCGGTTTTGAGCTGAGCGTGCTGCGGCGTCTGAAGTTTCGCTCCGTGGCCCTGCCGCTGGCCGGCGAGCCAAACCTCGGTCGCTATCTGAAGCGTTGGGACGCGCGCGTCCTGGCAAATGATCCGGCGCGCTGGGCCTGGACCAAATCACTGGCGTTCGTTGAGAATAACTCCGAGACGCTCACCGAAGAGGATCTCGACACCATCCTCGATGATGCTTACGTGCCGCGAAATTATTTTCATAATCCGACGCTGCTGACTTCGTTCAACGAAACCGATGCCTGGTGGTTCGACAATGTGCGCGCGAACGCCGAGCGGCTCGAGTCGCCTTACAAACGCGCGCTGGCACTGACGCTGGGCATGGCCGCGGGCGATTACGTCTTTTCTTTCAATCTCGACACGCGCGATTTGCGTCAGCCTCTGTCACTTTCGAATGTTTTTCGCCGCGTCTGGAGCACGCTGTCTCGGCCGGTCGATAACGGACAAAGAAATACCAGCTCGAACCAGCCGGTGAAGAGTTTCCTGGCTGAGCTTTACGATGTCGATTTGCTTTTCCTGCGACTGCCCCGCACGGCGCGCGCCACCGACAGCCGCAACACCCGCGTGTTGACCTGGCGCGAAGAGTGGCTGCGACAGGGCAAGAATTCTGCGGGCGAACCAGGACGCGACCGCGTGGCAAAATTGAGCGCCCACGTCGAAACCAAAGAGCAGTATCTCGGCCTGGTGGAAGACCTTTTGCAGACCGCCGCCCATCTGCCTTTGTGGGCAATCGAGGGCATCAGCGATGGTTTCGTTTCAAAGGATGAATTGGTGGAGTGCGTCGGCAGCGCGCGCAAGATCGACGCGGTGTACACGAAAGATTTTTCAGAGTTGCTGGGAACTCAGTCGGTGATTATCACGGCGGCGGCGTGAAATTGCCTTGACGAACGATTACCTGGACCAATGGATATTGAGGATTGAAGCTCCGTAGGAGCGCGATATCTATAGCACGTAAGTTTTGAATGACTGCTCGTGCTCTGAATGAGCGAAATCTGATTTCGCTCATTCAGAGCAAATAAAATCGGACGGCTGCGTCAGGCTATAAATATTTCGCACCTACGGTGCGAAGCTACGTATGTGAATAGAACCTGAGTCCGCTTTGGCCGCGGTGCTGAATAGGTCCCCGGAGGCTTCGCTTATTTTATCACGCGCCGCGATTCTGTGCGCGGCTGGCGGCAAAGCACTCACCGCACAGCACCGGCCGGCCCGCCTGGGGTTTGAAGGGGACGCTGTCGCCCTTGCCGCACTGATCGCAAACAATCTCGAACCTTTCGCGTTCCGCTCCGCCCTGGCGCGCCCCGCCAAAGTTCTGGCGCCGCGCGTCGCGGCAGGGTTTGCAGCGCTTCGGATGGCTGAGACCACGCTCGCGATAGTAGTCCTGTTCTCGTTCAGTAAAGGGGAAAGCCGTTGAGCATTCGGTGCAGGTGATTTCAAGGTCTGGCATCTCTATCTCCCGAGAAAGATCGGCATCAGGTTGATTCCTTAAGCTTGTCCGCAGAGTTTACCGCACGACAGAGAGCCTGTACAGCAAATGTCCGACAAACTTCAGTTTGTCGATCTTCGCGTAGGATTGCTGCCGCATAAACCGGCGACAAACTGAAGTTGGTCGGACAATCAAACATTCTGCAGCTCCTGTACATGAGCCCGCACGGTCTCGCCCAGCGTCTCCAGATTGTAGCCGCCTTCCATGCACGACACGACCCGCCCGTTGCAGCTTTCGGCCGCCCAATTTTTTACGACGCGCGTCATCTTCACAAAGTCCGCGTCGCTGAGCAGCAACTGCCCCAGCGGATCACCTTTGTGCGCATCAAAACCTGCCGAAACGATGATCAGGTCGGGGCTGAATTTGGCAGCAATGTCGGAAATGGCTGAATCGAAGCTGCGGCGCTGCTCGGCGGCCACGGTCAACGCTCGCACCGGAAGATTCAAGGTGTAGCCAAGCCCGCGGCCGAGTCCGGTTTCGCTGCGCGTGCCGGTGCCGGGATACCATGGATACTGGTGCATCGAAAAATAGAAGACCGACGCGTCGTCATAAAAGATAGCCTGCGTCCCGTTGCCGTGGTGCACGTCCCAATCCAGGATCGCAACGCGCTCGATTTCCTTATAACGCGACTGCGCGTAGCGCGCGGCGATGGCAACGTTATTGAAGACGCAAAACCCCATCGCTCGATCCGGCGTCGCGTGATGTCCCGGCGGCCGCACCGGAACGAACGCATTGTCGGCTCGGCCATCCATGAACGCATCGATCGCCTGGCAAGCTGCTCCTGCTCCGCGCAGCGCGGATTCGAGCGAATGCACTGAAACAACCGTGTCGCTATCAAGGTAACCCGATCCGTCGCGTACGACCTGCTCGACGTGTTTGAAATGCTGCGGCGAGTGACAGGCCTGGACATAGCCGCGCGCCGCCTCGCTGGCTTCGATCTCCAAACCGGCTTGCCACAGTTCAGCGTCACCGCGCAGAGCATTCATGACCGTTGCGTAGCGTTCCGCCGTTTCCGGATGACCGGGGCCGGTGTCGTGCTGCTCGAAAACTGGATGATGAACAATTGCTGTACGCATTGTGGAGGGAGCGTGTCAGAAGCCCGCGCGTAAGCAAGGGCGCGCTTCGTAATCAAGCCCTCCCTGACGGTCGGGCTTGCGGACACTGGACTTCAATTACGCATGTTCGGAGGAGTAGCCTCAAAGAGTTGCTGCGCCTGGGCCGGATCGAGTCTCTTCAGAATCAGGTATTCCGCCTGGGCTCCGGCTTTGTTTTTCTGCTCAATGTGGACAAATCCCAGGTACAGATGCGCGGTAGAATAATCATTCTTGAGCCTGATCGCTGTCCGCAATTCTTCGAATGCCGCGGGAATGCGATGCAGCTTGAGATAAGCAAAACCCAGTTCAGAGTGCGCCTCGACGTATTCCGGCTTCAGGCGAATTGCTTCCCTGAGTTGCTCAGAACTCTCTGCAAAGCGAGTGAGGTCGTTGTAACACCAGCCGAGGTTGTAGCGCACGCGCGCGTTGTTTGGCGAGATACTAATCGATCGCTCGTACGCCGGGATTGATTGTCGGTACTGCTTCAGATCGACGAAATAAACGTCACCCAGCCCCGTGTAAGCCAGACCATAACCCGGCTTCAACCGTACTGCTTCGCGATAAGCCGCAATCGCCTCGTTGAAAAGTTGCTGGGCCCGCGCGGAACCCTTCGGCTGTTGACCGCCCAGCATCCGATTCGCATAGCCGAGTTCGTTGTAGGCTTCGGCATAATCAGCCTTCAGCGCGATCGCTTGTCGCGCCGCAGGGGCCGCGTCCGCGTGCCTGTTCAGTTCGTTGTAGCACCAGGCCAGATTGTAAAAAGCAGTGGCGTTGTCGGCCTTGAACTGCACACCTTCACGGTATGCATTCATCGCCGGCGCGTATTGTTTCGTCTGATTAAAGTAGACGTCACCCAGCCCCAGATAAGCGAGACCATAATCGGGCTTGAGGCTGATCGCATTTTGATATTCAGGAATTGCCTCCTGCGATCGGCCGAGTTTGTAATATGCATAGCCGAGCTCCTGGCGCGGCTCGGCGTAGTCCGCCCTGAGTCGCGCCGCCTGGCTCAGCGGTTCGATGGCCTGCGCAAACTGATCCCGGTCGTTGTAGATCCAGCCGATGTGATAGTAGGCGCTGGCGATCGCCTTCAATTGCACGGCCTTGTTGTAAGCTTCGAGCGCGTCGTCGTACTCCTCAGCAGTGAAGAACTCATCACCTTGCTTGTTGTATTGCTCGGCAGTGATCCCTCGCCGCACCGGCGACCGGGGCTTGCGCACCACAGTGCGCGTCGTGGTGCGTTTCGTGCGGCTGCTCGAATCCGGCGTGGCCACGTCCCTGGTCGTGCCGCCGCCAACGTCGTGTTGAGCCACGGCGACTCCGCAAGTCAAAAGAATCAGGCCGGCAATAGAGAGACGCGGAAGAAAACGAAAGATAATCATCGGGCTAAACTCCATGTGTTAAAGTATGCGGCTCGACCGAATTTCGAACGCGACCAACACAGATTATCCGAGTAAGTCCGGCTGATGCAAGAGCGACGAACAGCAGAACGCATCCGCATAAACCTCAAGGCGCGCTGGGAAGGATTGTGCTCGCAGGGCCGGGGCGCGATCTGCGATCTGAGTCCGACGGGTTGCTTTGTTTTGACCGGCGGCGAAGTGACGGCTGGCGAATTGGTTCGTCTGGAGATTCACTTTCCCAGCCGAATCGATCTTGTCTGGGGCCAGGTCGTCTATGCAGTCGCCGAAATGGGTTTTGCGCTGCGCTTTGCGTTCAGCGACGAGGACGATCGCCGCGCCCTTGATGGATTGGTCGACAGCCTGAACTAAGCGACTTGGTCAGGAGCGCGATGTGCCGGCCACTTCTCGCTGTTCTCTTATCGTCGCAAGTCAGAGATGGATCTTTCAGCTCCGTAGGAGCTTGATGTATAGCTCGCAAGACTAACTGATTTCTTTCAGCTCCGTAGGAGCGACATATGAAAGCATTTCGCTCCTACGGAGCTTGGAGAGTCGAGTGGTCGGTAGTCGTTCCATAAACATTTCGTGCCTACGGCACGAGGAGGTGACCGGTACCCTCAATAGACTCGCATCAGCCAGCGCCGCTCGTTTGACACTCCGAATTCGCTACGCTAACTTAACAAGTTCGCTTCCTTGCCGCGCTCATCACGATGCGTCCCGTTCGTCTAGTGGCCTAGGACACCGCCCTTTCACGGCGGTAACACGGGTTCGATTCCCGTACGGGACGCCAAAATCCTCAGCATTTTTGAGATCCATTGTGGCATCGACTGGCCGACGCGTTTCTTAATGGACGTTTTGTGTGGACGTTTCTGGATGCGGTGCTGCCTGTAACACAAAAGAATAACTCCTTCACAATTTGTTTCATTCAACCTCGATGTTCCCTCGCCGCAACCATAAGTTCAAGCCGGCAAAAGAATTATGGAAATCCTCGTTTGCCGCGCGTCGTGGAGCTTCGACTGCCTTGCACTAAGTCGCAGTTAGCCCGAGACTCTCGCATGTTACCGCAGTCCTGCGGCGAGGACATGACTGAGCAGACCTATTCATGAAGATATACCAAGATCGGTACGACAATCGCTCTGAGAGCGAACTCGTGATTTAGTATGATTTAGGTAGGAAAGGTATGGTTACGCAGCCTCAGCTAGCGGTTGCGACGGCTGCCGAGTTGTGCTGACAACTTTAGCGCGGTGGCGCGAACGATACTGCCAACGGACGGCAGATAGTCATCGTTGAGTTGGCTGACTGTGGCGCTAACGCCGATTGCGGCGACGACCTCGCCGCTGGCCGCGAATACCGGCGCAGCGACGCAACGCACACCAACTGCATGCTCTTCGTCGTCAATCGCGTAACCGCGACGGCGGATCGCGGCGAGTTCCTCCAGCAAACGCGGCAGCGTCACGATTGTCTTTGGCGATACTGGGCTGAGCGGATGGAGCGCGGCGATCTCTTGCACTTCCTGCCGCTCCAAGCAACAGATAAGAGCCTTGCCCACTGCGGTAGCCTGCGGCGCAACACGTCGGCCATTCCAGATGTCCATCTTGATGAAACCCGGTGACTCGATCCTTTCAACATAAACCGCGTCGCAGTGATCCAGAATAGCAAGATGCGCCCCCAGACGCGTTGCCTCTACAATCTGCCGCAGGTGCGGTATGGCAACCTCTCGCAAGGCCATGCCTTGCATGGCTTGTCCGCCAAGGCTCAGTACGCGTATGCCAAGTGTGTGTTGCCCGGTTTCTACGTCGCGTCGCACATAGCCACGGCCCACCAGAGTTCGCAACAGATAACTTGTTGAGCTTTTCGGCAGCCGCGCGGACCTGCTGATTTGCGACGTGCTCAGCCCTTGGTGCTTGCTCGCCAGGAGTTCGAGAATGGATAGAGCACGCTCAACCGAGGTTACTTGCTCACGACTCTGACCGCGTTTTTTTACCTCGAGGTCTTTCCCGGAAGCTCGCGTCATCGTTGCCCTTCCACTGCCGTCATCTTACCCGGACATAACAGCGCTGCCCCCGGCTTTGAAATACACTGTTCACAATAACGAACCCGCTGAACCGTTTGAGAAGATGTGCAACCGCGCTTTTCCTAGCAAAAGTTCTCGATGCAGATTTGTCTTATGTGGCCCTAAAGAAGATTGTGTTCACCATTTCGAATCACATGTTGCAAGGCCACGAGACGCATGGTAAACCTCTTGGCACGCTATGTCGAGCGACTGTTCACAATGCGGAACAGGAAGCGGGCGCCATTTCTGAGCCTGTGTGACAAGTTGCTTAACATGCAGAAAGGTCACTTTCTGAGTGACACTCCATCTGTTCGGTGCCTGCGTGCTGAGTTTCCGCTGGAAGAAACAAACCACGAAGGCACCGAACACTCGGAGAGAAAAAGGCATGGCCAGAGCATTGCCTTTCCTTAGCAGATCAAGAGAGGGAAAAATGTTTCTGATTGAAAAGAAGACTTCACCTAACGGCCAACGTCGCGCGGAGATTTACATGAGACCTGACGGGCTCTTTGAAGGACGCATCTACAGTCTCGAGTCAGCTACCGGACGCCCGCAGCCCAGCCGACGCGAAGCAGAGTTCGAAGTCTGCGGCGTCACGGAGACTCTGCCGCGCGCGCAAACGATTGCCTACGAAGAGCTTGGTCTCTGAGAAAGTGTTTAAGAAAGGCTTCGCCACTAACTTATGAGTGCTGTTGCTATAGAAAAAGAAATAGGCACAGGCGTCAGGCGCTTCAATACGGCGCCGCCTGATTTCGATCCGGAGACTGATCTCCCGAACGGATTCATGGATTTTGTGCTGCCGCTTCATCGCGAGCTGACTCCGCGACAACAGGAATGCATTAAAAGACGCGCTGAGGTTCTCGCGGCTTCGCATCAGGGGCGAAAGCCAAACTACCGTCCGGCGTCGGAGCCTGGCGACTGGACAATTCAGATTCCCGCCTGGTGCGCGGATCAGCGAAACCAGATGACTGGACCGGGCGATGATGCTGAGCTGGTAGTGAAGATGCTGAATTCGGGCGCGCCGGGAGTAATGCTAGATCTAGAGGACTCCTTGGCGAACTCCTGGTCCAAGCTGAGACTCGGAATCGACAATATTCTCACAGCCTTGAAAGGTGAACTCACCTACTTCGATGCAAAGCGAAATCAGAGTGTGCGGATCAATGAAGGCAAGACAGTCGTCTTCACCCGCCCGCGCGGTTTGCATATCAGCCAGGCCGGAATACTTCCTGACGAATTGATGTCGGCTTCACTTTTCGACGTGGCGATGGTCGCTTATCAATCCGACACCAATCGCTTGCAGCATCCGCTCAGCTTTTACATTCCTAAGTCTGAGTCGGCGGCAGAGGCCCTGTGGTGGCGCGATCTGTTCCAGGCGATTGAAGAGGCCAAAGGCTTGCCGCGCGGTTACATCAAGTGTATGGCATTGGTTGAGTCGCACCCGATCGCTTACCAGATGGAAGAGTTCATCTACAATCTGCGCGATCATATCGTAGGTCTAAATCTTGGCCGCTGGGACTACATGGCCAGTCTGATCCACTTCAACTTTGAAGACACTGAGTGGATCCTCCCTGATCGAAACACGATTCCGCACAATGTGCCCTTTTTTCAAAACCTGCGTGAGTTGTTAGCTGAGACCTGCCACAAGCGCGGGATTCTGGCGATTGGCGGCATGACGGCGCTGTATCCCAGCCGAACCGACCCAGAGCTTAATGAGCGGGCGCTCAGAGTACTCGCTGAAGACAAAAAGAATGAAGCCAGCTGTTTGATGGATGGCGCATGGACCGGACATCCGGATCAGAACGAGATTGCCGTAAATCAATTCCCTTACCCGAATCAACTCGGTACGCGTAAACCTGGGGCAGGTTCTCGACCGGATCTGCGACCGTCTCCAAAAGGAATTGGAAGAATCACGCTGGGTGGAACGCGCGCGGCCATCCGCACGGTCATTCGTTATCGCAACGGCGTGCTGAACGGCAAAGGCGCGAGCCTACTCGATGGTTACATGGAAGACCTCGCAACTGATCGCATCTATCGTCTGATGATCGCGCAGCGCATCCGCCATCGCGACGCCGCGGACATGACGGATGACGCCGGCCATCCTGTCAAACACACACCGGAGTTTGTCAGTGAGTTATTCGATCAGGAACTCGAACGAATTCTGCGTCAGCTTCCGGCCGGCACCGACGCTGCGGTAGTTGAGAAGTATCGCGAGGCACGGGGCATCAGCGAGTTGTTAGTTACTAATGGCGAGTTTGATCCGATCTAATTAAAAAGTGCAAGAAGAGATAAGGACAGGATTAACAAGATTGACAAGAATGGGGCAGTTAACGAACCTTCAACTTGCATTCAGTCATCCTGTCAATGCTGTTAATCCCGTCTATCATTCGGAGGTAAGTATGGAAATTCAAGACCATGTGACACTCAAAAACGACTGGGCCACCGATAAACGCTGGCAAGGAATCAAGCGCGGCTACGCGGCAGAGGATGTTGTTAAGCTCCGCGGATCAGTCGAGATCAAATTCACACTCGCTGAAATCGGAGCCCGGCGTCTGTGGGAGCTTTTGCACAGCGAGCATTACGTCGCTGCGCTGGGCGCAATGACCGGATGTCAGGCGGTGCAACAGGTCCAGGCCGGACTGAAGGCAATCTATCTCAGCGGTTGGCAGGTTGCCGCCGACGCCAACCTGGCCGGACAGATGTATCCCGATCAGAGTTTGTATCCGGCGAACAGCGTTCCCGACGTAGTGCGCAAAATCAATCAGGCCCTCCAGCGCGCCGACCAGATCCATCAAGCCGAAGGGCGCAACGGTGTCTACTGGTTTGCTCCGATCGTCGCTGACGCAGAGGCTGGCTTTGGTGGAAACCTGAATGCGTTTGAGTTGATGAAAGCCATGATTGAGGCCGGAGCGGCGGGAGTGCACTTTGAAGATCAACTCGCCTCGGCAAAGAAGTGCGGGCATATGGGCGGCAAGGTTCTGGTACCCACGCAGGAGTTCATACAGAAACTGGTTGCTGCACGGCTGGCGGCTGATGTAATGGGTGTGCCGACGATTCTCGTCGCACGGACCGATGCAAACGGCGCCAGCCTGATCACCAGCGACATTGATGAGCGCGATCATCCGTTCCTTACCGGAAGTCGAACCGCGGAGGGTTTCTTCTCAGTAAGAGCAGGGTTGGACCAGGCCATTGCGCGCGGGCTGGCCTATGCTCCGTACGCAGACATGATCTGGTGCGAGACTTCCGAACCAAGCCTCGAAGAAGCCGGCCGTTTTGCTCACGCGATTCACTCGCAGTATCCAGGCAAGCTTCTCGCCTACAACTGCTCGCCTTCTTTTAACTGGGAGAAGAAGCTGGACGAGCACACGATTGCCAAATTCCAAAAAGAACTTGCTTTGATGGGCTACAAATTCCAGTTCATCACTCTGGCCGGCTTCCACGTGCTCAACCTTGGCATGTTCGAACTCGCGCAAAGTTATCGAGACACGGGCATGACCGCCTACGCGCGTCTGCAAAAGATCGAATTTGAACGCGAGGCGGACAGCGACTATCGTGCTGTTAAGCACCAGTCATTTGTTGGCACCGGATACTTCGACGCTGTCGCGCAAGCAATTGCAGGCGGCACTTCATCCACGACGGCGCTAACTGGCTCGACGGAAGAAGATCAGTTCCATCAGGCGACCATGGAGTATCCAGTTTCAGCGCTTGGCCAAGCATGATTTGTCGGACGATTTCTCAGACGAGGGGCCCTCATGAGATAAGTCAACGGCACAGCCGCGATTGTGGCGCGATCCCTTAGACGGGTCGGCGACGAAGAGTTTCTTGTCGTCGTTAGTTCCCGCTGCCGTTGAGGACGCTGGTGTAGCCGGGAATCTGCACATAGATCCGCGAATAGAAAAGCCCGCCGTCGACGCGAACGATCGTCATTCGCAGCATTGGTCGTGCTGTTTTGGAAAGCGGCTAACGCGACAAACGCCGGCGCAGCTAATGCGACGGCGAGCGAAGTTCGACTACGCAACCTTGATTCGTCGTCAAGTGTCAGCTTGGACCGACTTGCACTATGGTTGAGATCCGGTGCTCGTATCGTATTCAGCAAGGAACTGCTGAGCCTTGGCGCCCGGGCTGAGAAGCGCTACCCCCCGGTTTGTGTCATACAGGCAAAACACTCCAACCAACTCGCCATCGCGGTTGTAAACAGGGCTGCCAGAGAAACCATCCTGCCCCTCCAGCTTTGCGGACAGATACTCGTTGCCGTCGAAGGTGGAAAGGCCGCTGAAGCTACCGCGGCGGACAACTTTCCATTCGCCGGGCTGAGCAATCATAAACAACTGTTCATCCCTGCTCGGCGTCCCGCGAAAGGTTGGTCGTTGAGTTGGCTTTGAAGCGCACACTCTCAGGAGTGCCAGGTCCGACTGCACATTAATCTTGACTACCTTCGCCTGGCACCCGTTGACGTACGCTTTGACCTGGAGATCGTCGTCAGCTCTGAATCCCAGTAACTTCTTCTTCTCGGCGCTAAGCTGTCCCGAGACGACGTGATAGCTGGTCATAACCAAACCATCACCGACGAGAAAGCCGGTAGCATGCCCGTTAGGTTCAGCCTCGGCGAGTAGAGAAAACGCGCGCACTAATGAGTTCCGATCCTTCTTGGAGAATTTAAGCGCGACCGTAATCGTATAAGGTTTGTGGTCCTTTACAACCCTGGCAAGGTTGGCTTGAGCAGAACACTCAAAGGCAACAAAAAACAGTACCGCGGAAATGGTGGCAAAGCTAAGAACTTTCCCCTTCATCCGTTTCTCCCCGTTTCTCCCCTTTTCTCGACCTGACTCTGGCAGCAGTTCCTGATTGTCTTGCGGTGCTTCGTCAGTTCATTTGTTGAATTCGCGCGACTATAACCGCACCGTGGGTGCAGGTTCAAGTTAAATGTAAGTAACGTGGATGAACTCACAGACGGCTGATCGTGCTGTTCCGGTCGCCCGCGTGAAGCCTGACGGCGACGATTCTCAAAGTTAGAAGCGAGAGCCAGTCAGATGACTATTACTCACCTGATCGATTTCGTTGATCTCGAGAAGCCGGAACCGAAGCTGTGGAGCAACGGTACGCACGACTCGCCGCGAGACCGCCTGGAGTTCCCTCTAAACTAAACTAAAGAGGGAGGGCCATACCGACCCTCCCAGAAATGCTCGCTATTGCGAGCGTTGAGTCACAGCCTGCGTCTGGCCGCTCGAACGCCCGTATCAGAACGAGAACCTCAACCCAACCGATACACGGCGTGGGCCATCCGTTCCGACGAACGCGAGCGGCACATTTTGCAGCTGAGATGCGCTTGTAGGCACGAAGCCCTTGAAATTGTACGGCCCGGTCAGCAAGTTGGCGGTAGTTCCGTTCGCAAAGGTAACGACCGGATTGGCGGCAGACGCGCCGAGCGTATCGAATTGGTCCCACACCTTGTTGAAGTTCCTTCTATTCAAGATGTTGGTTCCCTCTAAGCTAATATCGAACCTCAGCCCGCGATCCCTCTTAAGGTACAGCGACTTGCGGATTAGGAGGTCAAGCGTCTTGTAGGGGTCGCCCCTGGAAGAATTGCGACTCGCAGCGAAGGGCGTCGCAAAGTTGCGGTCAGTTGTGGCAATCCCGGTCCCCGATATGGCTGGCAGCCTGATCGAAAAGGGGATTCCGCTCCTCAGAGTCAGAACCGGAGCAACTGTAAAATCCGCAAGCATTCTAGAAATAACGTTGTGTCCGGGGCCCGCCTTGAACGGACTGGCGTACACGGCGTTTACCGAGAACACATGCGGGAAGTCGTAAGCGGATATGCCCCGATAGAGATTCAGCCTGGTGGGCCTGAAGAAGGCCTGGCTGCTACTGAAATCAAGGACGTCATCGATGGTCTTGCTGAAGGTGTAATTGGCGCCGAATTGCAGACCATTGCTGTACCGCTTGTTAAGCGACACCGTCATTCCGTGATAGATCGATTTGCCAATCGACCTATATGAGACAATCGAAAGGGCACACGTTGGCAGCGGCGTAGTCGTGAGGCACGCCGGTTTATCCACCGCAGTGTAGAGCGGACCCAGGAAAGGATCTACCACACCCGTCTCCTTGAAATTGCTTTCCACCGGCATTTGGAGATGGAGCCCGTGATACATCAGGTAGCCAACCTCCAAAGACAGGTTGTTGGCGATTTGCCGCTGGACGCTGAGGCTCGCCTGAATTGAATAGGGGTTCTTGTAGTTCGGATCCGCATTGAACACAACCCTATTGAGCGCGCCTGGTCCGGTAGCTTGACCATTCGCATTGTAGAAAGAAGCAGGCACGTGCCCGAATGGGAGCAGGCCAGCAGCCACTGCCAGTCCATACAACGTGGTGCTGGTGGGACACCCGGTACCGCACGCAGCCGCAGTAGGGAGTATCTGGTTGATATATCTTCCAGTGTCGTCGAGAATCGATGTATATGACGGGATCAGAACGTCGATGGGGCCTTCAAACACACCAGCGCCACCTCTGATTACGGTCTTCTGATCGCCAGATGGAGTCCACGCGAAACCTAGGCGCGGAGAGAAGTACGACCGGTGAACAAGCGGTGGCGGTTCAGCGTCAAAGTCAAAACGGCCGCCAAGATCCAGGGTAAGCTTTGGCGACACCCGCCACGAATCCTGCGCGAAGGAGCCGAAGTAGTGCGCCGTTCCATGCCAGACAGGATTGTTAAATCCTTGATGGAGTGAACTCGGCAGATTAAAGACAAATGACTGAGCGCCACTCAGGTTTGTCGCCAACAATTTCGCAGTGGCCACGAACCCCAGCGGATTTGCTGCTGTGACCTGGGTGGGGTTGAACACTCCATATCCGTTGGCGACATTGAAGTTTTGAAGCGCCTGTGACGTAGCTGAGGTCAGGGCCCCCGCGAGGTTCAAGATTGAGAACGTGCTGTCAGTGAAGCTGAACTGTCCATTAAAGTACAGGTCATCTTCAACGTTGTAGCTGACAGGTCGATAGGACGCGCCCACTTTGAAGTTGTGGTGCCCCTTAACCCAGGCGACGGTGTCTTCAAACTGGTAACGCCTTTGGTGGGCCAGGTAGGGAATCGCCGGATTGGCACCAAAAGTGAAATCAGGAACGAAACCGCCAATGCCGAATCCACTAATCGTGATTGCTGGGGGCGCCGTTGCGGCTACAGCCGGATCCGCGATTGAACCCTTTTCAGCGTTCGGAACATTGTCTGCCCGGCTGAACGGCACAATCTGAACGCGAAGCTGGTTGACGACTGAACCACCGAAGGTATGCGCCCAGTTTGTCAGAATACTGTAGTCTCGGGTAACCAGACCTGCGCCGGAAGAGAAGCTCTGCTTGCCGTTCAGTCCGTGGGAGAGCTCGAACCGGAAATTCCACGAGTTGTTAGCATTCGGCTGATAGTCGATGCGGCTCAATAACGTGTGAACCCTGGTCGCATTATTGTATGCGCCATCGTCCCGGCTCAACAACGTGACGAAGTTAGCATTGTTAGTATTCGCAGCCCCGTTTTGCGGAACAAATCTAGGCCTGAGGGCTGCGCCGAAACCCACCAGCCTCGCGTTACCAGAACCGGCCAACCCATCAAAGTAGGCGGTTTGAGCAATACCCAGTGAGGAGTTTCCGTTAATCCCCAGCGCGTTAGGGCTATTGAGAAGGAAGTTAAATGCGCCCAAATCGTCCTTCACAAATTCATACGAGGTAAAGAAGAACAGCTTGTCCTTCTTAATGGGTCCGCCAACCGTGCCGCCAGTAATGGCGTGCTGGCTATACAGTTCGGTTGTGGTTTTGCCACGCAGCAAGTGCGGAGAACCCCTAAGCTGATCGATGAAATTGTTCGCCGATGTCCGGTCGTCGCGGTAATAGCCGTAGGCAGTGCCGTGAAACTTGTTCGTACCACTCTTCGTGACGATGTTAACCGAACTCCCTACCGTGAAGCCAAACTCCGCCGCGAACGAGTTGCGGTTGACCTGATACTCCCGAATGGCATCAACCGGAATCAAGACTCTGTACGCCCCGGTACCATATTCGTTTTCGCCGCCATCGATCGTGGACAAGTTATTGCGCCCGTTGCTGCCACCGATCGAAAAGCCCGTAGTTCCGAATCCGGTGTATCCGGGCTGTTGCGAGCGCGCGGCGTCTGAACTTGAAACTCCGGGAAGGGTGAAAACCGCCGCCGTCATGGTTCGGTTTATGTTGGGCAGGTTTTCAACCTGGGACTGGTTAATCGTGTTCGCCTGCTGGGTCTGTTCCACTTGGATCAGGGGCAACTCGCTCGTCACCGAAACATTCGCAGTCACGCCGCCCGCACCCAATTGAACGTTGTAGACGAGACTCTGACCGACGGTCAGGCCAATGCCGTCGGCAACTGCCTTGTTAAATCCGGACGCCTCTACCTGAACTCGGTAAGCACCGGGCTGAAGCAGCGGAATTTGAAACGTGCCATCAGTGCCGGTCGTCGCAGACTTGCTGACGCCCCGGTCGACACTGGTCACAGTAACAGTCGCTCCGGCAATCACCGCTTCGTGCTGGTCCTTAACGGTGCCCTTTAACGTAGCGGTTGCCGAGTCGACTTGTCCCAACGCCGGCACTGCCCAGAGCAACAAAACGGACAGAACCAGGAAAGCTAAGCCTTTGGTGCGCATTTGTGATGTCTCCTTTTCGCGAGATTCTGTAGAAAGTTGGCTGATATTCGAACCTGCAGAAAGATGCCAGAAGATGAATCCCGTGAGTCTAGGAGTGGAGCAACACTTGGCTGCCGCGCGCCCGCGCGCAGGATGACGGTCAGATGGTTCCTGTCAATTGCGAATCGTTGATGGCGTGACCTAATTACCATTGCGCCCTCCACAGAGCCGGCACCATCCCGGTCACCGACTCTTCAAGGAACACGTCACTCCTGAGCTTGTCGCTAAACCGGTGAACAACTAAGGAACGTGCCTGGAGATAGCTTCAACAACCAAACTCTCTACGCTAGGCAGTTAGCTGGACGTCATCGAGGCCGCAACAGAAGATTCGATCCAAGATTCTCAATTACTTTCCAAATTCATGGTCGAAACTCGCATTGCCCTACCGAGCGTTCGGTAGAATAGGGCCGAAACAAGCGCCAAACACTTTTCCACAGACGATTGCTCAACTGGAAACACAAAAACTATGCCAAAAAGGGACTATCACGCATTGCGGCCTACCGAACGGTCGGTAAAGTACCACTGACCCTGAAGAATCGTCAAGCAAAAGAATCGGGAGGTCGTGCCCTATCAGGAATGTTGCTCGCTGAAAACAATTAAGGCCCCGTCCGTTATGGTGGATAGGACAAGGGCCTTCCCTGCCCCGCTTCTCGCCCAACTTTTTGACCTGAGCTTTCCTCATCATGGTCAAAACCTCAACTCTGCGGATCGCTCGATGGCCTGTCCGATCGTTTGAGATACTTAACGTGCCTCAACCTAATATCGGATGGCGAAGTAAGATCTGTTATAGTCAGGAGCTTCGTTGTCACCGTCTGTTAGAGGAGCGGAAGCGTGACCACCTTTGCGAAGAGCGCGTAGCAACGATTGACGCGCTGGCCGAGAGCAACAGTGGTCAGCGCCTTTGTTGACGAGAGACACAATTCGGATGTATAAGACCTACCGGACGGTCGGTAAGAAGAAGGCTGCAGCGATTGGTGTGCAAAGTTGTGCGCGTCTTACCGACTGTCAAGGACACTGACGATATGAAAGCACAAAAGAAACCTGTTCCCAATGAGGATCGACTGGCTGAAGTTTACCGTACAGCGGCTCAGATTATTTTGCGCAAGGGTTACGATGCGACGTCAATCAACGACATCGCTAACGCGCTCGGCATGACGAAAGCAGGCTTGTATCACTACATCAACGGCAAGAAGGAACTGCTTTTCGACATCATGAATTTCGGTTTGGACGAGCTTGAGGAAGAGGTGATAACACCCGCGCAGTCCATCAAAGATCCGGCCGCCCGGCTCCGCTTTATTATCGCCAGCCACGCACGGTTAGTGACGAGAGGGCAGGGAGCCATTACCATCCTCGTTGACGAGATCACGGCGCTCACGCCCGCTCAGAATAGAAAAATCACGCGCCGTAAGCGAGCACATTTTGATCGGCTGCGTGAAGTCCTGAACGAACTCAAGTCGGAAGGTATGCTGCAGGACTTGGATACGACCGTGGCAACCTTTAGCCTCCTCGGAATGATTAATTGGCTTTCCCGCTGGTTCAGGCAAGATGGCGCTCTCACAGAGAAGCAGGTTGCCGAACAGATCGCCAGGATCGCTCTTCACGGGTTGTTGCGCCCCAAATCAGGCGCCGCGCAAACAAGGTTGCGGGTGGTTAGAGACTGAAGTCGTACCATTTTTGATTTTTGATTTGCGATTTTTGATTGGATAAGGACAAATCAAAGATTTGAAAATTAGAATCTTTAGTCCTCTTCCAATCGCAAATCCCTAAATTCGTCCATGAACCTCGTTGTTTGCCTGAAGCAGATTCTCGATCCGGAGATACCGGCGCGCGACTTCCGCGTGGACCCGGTCAAGCGCGAAGCCGAGCGCGGCGCGGCCGGTCTGGTCACCAACATCTTCTGCGAGAATGCGCTCGAAACGGCGCTACAATTTCGCGAGCGGATCGGCAGCGGTAGAATCACCGTGCTTTCCTTCGGTGCGGCGTCGGCTGAAGATTCTTTGCGCAAGGCATTGGCGATGAAGGCCGATTCGGCAGCGCTAGTTCTCAACGATGGCCACCCTCACCCGGACCCGCTCACGGTAGCGCGGGTACTCGCTGCGGCGATCCGCAAGCTCGGTGGTTTCGACGTGGTTATGGTCGGGCGTGAGTCAGGCGACTGGGGGGCGGGGCAAACCGGTGGGCTCCTGGCGGAGGAACTGGGGTTGCCCTGTGTGTCTTTCGTCGACCAAATAGAGAGCGCAGACAGTAAGCTGCGGCTCAGACGTCAGACAGACACCGGCTGGGAAATTCTCGAAGCTGAGCCGCCCGTCGTCGTCACCATTACCAATGACGAGCATAACGTGCCGCGCATTCCGAAAGTGCGCGACGTGATGATGTCGTATCGCCAACCACTTCTGCAGTGGACGCTCGATGATCTCGGCATCGATGCCGATGAAGCGCGCGCGGGCACTAGCTATTACGAGGTAGTCGACCTGTCCATTCCGCAAAAAGAGACGCGTTGTGAGTTCGTCACGGGAGACACGCTGGAGGAAAGAACTGAGGCTTTCGCCCAGCGCATCGTCGCGGTGACGAGCGCGCTTTAGACCGGATCGATTTGAAGCTAACGGAGCTTTATTTCCAGCTCTCATACTCTGACATGCCCGGACCGCAAACTGGCAATGTCTGAAACGGTATCGATGAAAGACGTTGTCATCTGTCTCTTTGGCGCTGCGGGCTATGACAAGAGCGCGCAGGGACTCGCCGGCGCAGGACGCCGCCTTGCGGATGAGCTTGGTGGGCGGTTGCGCGCCATCGTGGTGGGCGCCGGCGCCGCGACGCTCGCTGCCGAAGTCGCCGGCGTCGTTGATTCCGCGACTGTCGTTGATCAGGCTGAGTTAGCTGAATATCACCCGGAACTTTGTTTGAGTGCGCTGACAAAGTTGTGCGGCGATTTCTCACCGCGCGCCGTGCTGTTAGGTAACGATGCGTACAGCCAGGAGCTTGCGCCCCGTCTCGCGCATCGCCTCAACGGCAGCGCCGTGGGTGATGGCGTTGAGATGCGCGTGCAGAACGAACGCTTGCGTGTTGTCCGTCAGGTTTACGGTGGCAAGGCTCAGGCCGTCATCGAGTTGAAGCGAAGGCCAGCGGTCGTTTGGTTGCGTGCGCGCTCGTTCGCCCCCGCCCTGCGCCGCGAGGCTGCCGGTGATATCACGCGAGCCGCATTAGAAATCAACAACGACTCTCGCACGCGCGTCGTTGAGCGCAAGCGCGAAGAGACTGGCAATGCGCGACTGGAGGACGCGCGAGTCATTGTCTCAGGTGGACGCGGCATTGGCGGGCCTGAGCCGTTCAGGACCGAGTTGCTGCCGCTCGCTGATCTAATGGGCGCGCAGATGGGGGCATCGCGAGCAGCTTGCGATGCCGGCTGGGTGCCGCCGACGTGGCAAGTCGGACAGACGGGCAAGAAGGTCGCGCCTGACTTGTATCTCGCGATCGCCATCGCGGGAGCGAGCCAGCACATGGCGGGTATCTCCGAGGCCAAAAATATCATTGCTATCAACACCGACTTGGACGCTCCGATCTTCAAGCACTGCCGGTTCGGCATCGTCGAAGACTATCGCAAAGTCGTGCCGTTGCTGCGCGAGAAACTCGCCGCGCTACAGAAATGAACACCGCTGAAGCCACACGTCAGATTTACTGGAACATCTCGCACATCTGGGTGGTGTACGCGCTGCTTTTGCCGACGGCAGCAATAGCTGGCTACGGTGTCTATCGTCATACGAACCGTTGGCGGCGCGGGCAACCTGCCGCACGTTTTGACCGGCCCGCCGATCGCCTCAAACTGGTGCTCAAACACGCGGTCGCGCAACGGCGAACCGCACAGGACGCTTTCGCGGGTTCTTTTCATCGGCTAATCACGTACGGCTTCGTTATTCTCACGATCGCAACTACCGTTGTCGCGCTGGATGCAGACTTCGGCACGACCATTATGCGCGGGCGGTTTTATCTTTACTTCCAGTCGCTCATCGTTGACGTGTTCGGCGCGCTCGTTATGGTCGGGGTCGGAATGGCCGCCGCGCGCCGTTACCTCAAGCGACCCAGGAAGCTGATATATACGGATGAAGCGACGCTGATTCTAGTCGCGATTTTTGCGATCTGCCTGCAAGGGTTTCTGTTGGAGGGCTGGCGTATCGCGGTCACGCGCGACACTTGGGGGGCGTGGTCGCCGTTCGGCAACTTACTCGCAATAGCTTCGCGCGCGCTGCTGACGGATGGGCAAATGCAGACGGCGCATTTGGGAGTGTGGTGGTTTCATCTCGCGACCGTGTTCGGCTTCATCGCCTGGGCCCCGTACACGAAGATGATGCACGCTATCACCGCGCCGCTCAACATCTACACGGCCAGCCTCGCTCCGCTCGGCGCGACGCTCCGGAACATTGATTTCGAGAAGACCGAGAGCTTCGGGGTCAACGCGCTGGCTGATTACACCTGGAAAGACCTACTCGACCTTGACGCCTGCACGGAATGCGGGCGCTGTACGTCGGTGTGCCCGGCCAACACTGTCGGTAAGGAACTCTCGCCGCGCGATATCATCGTTCAATTGCGTGACTTGATGCATACAAGTCAATCCGCAATCCGCAATCCGCAATCCGCAATTATCGGCGCCGTGCCGGCCACCTCGCCCGCGGCGCTCTGGCAGTGTACGACCTGCGCCGCCTGCATGGAGGCTTGTCCGGTCTTCATCGAACAGATGCCGAAAATCGTAGACATGCGCCGCCACCTGGTGATGGAAGAGGCCGACTTCCCCGACTCGATGCAGGAAGCGATTAGCTCACTGGAGAAGCGCGGGCATCCGTTTAGCGGCACACAGGCGACACGGCTTGATTGGGCCGAAGGGTTGAACGTTAAGCACGTCAGTGATGCGAAAGACGCCGAGGTCTTACTGTGGGTTGGCTGCGGCGGCGCGCTCGTCGAGCGCAATCAGAAGGTGACGCGCGCAACCGCGCAACTACTGGCGCAGGCCGGAGTCAACTTTGCCATCCTGGGACGCGAAGAAAAGTGTTCAGGCGATCCGGCGCGCCGCATTGGCAACGAATTTCTTTTCGAGATGCTGGCCAAAGAGAACGTCGCCAAGCTGAACAAATACGACGTCAAAAAAGTGATCACCGCCTGTCCGCACTGTTTCAACACTTTTCGCCACGAGTATCCGCAGTACGGCGGCCGGTTCGAGGTTTACCATCACAGTGAGTATCTGGCAAAGTTGGTCAGCGATGGCAGGCTCAAGCCACGGACAGAGTCCGACAGAACGATCACGTTCCACGACCCCTGCTACCTGGGCCGGCAGAACGGCGTGTACGATGCACCGCGTGCGCTGGTAAAGATCTCGTCGCGGCAGACGCCGGTCGAGCTGGAGCGCAGCCGCGAAAAAAGCTTTTGCTGTGGCGGCGGTGGTGGTATGAGTTTCGTGGAAGAACCTCCGGATCGGCGCGTCAATCAGCAACGAGCGCGTGAAATTCTTGAGACCGGAGCTGACACCGTGGCGGTCGGCTGCCCGTTCTGCATGACGATGTTGGAAGACGGCATCAATGCGCGAAAAGGATCACGCGATGTTCGCGTGATGGATGTTTCTGAATTGCTGTGGGAGGCGTCACAGCCGCGCGCCGCAGAGCGCCCAGAGTTCTGAGAAGGATAAGAAGATCGGGCGTCTTGTCTCGTGGTTCAGCTGTCGCTGTGGAACTAATGTGGTGTCTCTAGAATTCTCGCTACGAAATCAAGGTGGCTCTACGCATCGGTCCCGGAGGGACCAAATGTTTATAGAACCGCGATCCCAAACAACTTTTAAGCTCTGGAGGAGCGAAATATTTTGGCGACGAGGCACATTGCGCTCCTCTGGAGCTAAGGAACTCTTTCCGGCAACATGAGCTATAAACATTTGGCCGCTCTGCGGCCAGGGCACGATTTGAGACGTCCCTAACGGACATTCAAAGAGCTTACGAGGTCGCCTTATGGATTTAAACTTAACACCGAATGAGCAACAATTCCGCGACGAATTCCGCGCGTGGCTGGCGACCAACACGCCTCCTGAGTGGGCGGGCGACACGAATGCGGGAGACAGGGCGGATTACCTCAAGTACCTGAGGGATTGGCAGCGCAAGCTTTACGAAGGCGGATGGGCCGGCATCTCCTGGCCGCAGCAATATGGTGGGCGCGGCGCGGCGCTGATGGAGCAGGCTATTTTTCAGGAAGAGCTGGCCCGCGCCAACGCCCCGCCACTGATCGGCACGATTGGTCTCTCGTTGGTTGGTCCAACCATTATTGCGATGGGCACAGAGGAGCAGAAAGAACGTTACCTCGCGCCGATTCTCTCTGGCGAAGAGATTTGGTGCCAGGGCTTTTCGGAGCCGAACGCGGGCAGCGATCTTGCCTCGCTCGGCACGAAGGCGATCCGCGACGGCGACGATTTCATCGTCAACGGTCAAAAGATTTGGACGAGCTTTGCGCAGTTGGCGGATTGGTGTTTGCTGCTCGTGCGCACGGATACCACGGCGCCTAAGCACAAGGGCATTACTTGCCTCCTGCTGGACATGCGCAGCGACGGTATTTCGGTGCGCCCCTTGCGGCAGATGTCCGGGGACTCAGGTTTTAACGAAATGTTCTTCTCGAATGTGCGCGTGCCCATCTCGCAAGTGCTCGGCAAGGTCAACCAGGGTTGGACCACGGCCCTCACCGCGCTAATGAACGAGCGCGCCAATCTCGGAACAGGAATTCAGGTTGTTTTCAAACGCAGCCTCGAGGCTTTGATCGCGCGCGCGCATACTGTCGAACGGAACGCTGGGCGCGCGAGCGAGGATCCGGTTGTCAGGCAAAAACTCGCGCAAGCTTACCTTGAACTGGAAATCATGCGCCTGAATACGAACCGCGCGCTGACTTCATTAAGCAAGACCGGCGTCCCTGGTCCCGAAGGCTCGATCCAGAAGGTCTTCTGGAGCGAATGGAACCAGCGCCTGCAGCAGACCGCGCAGGAAATCCTGGGGCCCTACGGGCAGCTCTCCGATTTCGATCGCGGTAGTTGGCAATACGCTTTCTTGCGCGCGCGGGGCAATACGATCGAAGCCGGCACGAGCGAGATTCAGCGCAACATCATCGCTGAACGCGTGCTTGGTTTACCGAAGAGCTATTAAAGACAAGAGGCCAGAGATCAGTTCTGACTTCTGAGTTCTGACCTCTGACCTCTGACCTCTGAATTATTATGGACTTTGATCTCAGCAAACCACAGAAACTTTTAAAGGGCTCGGCGCGTGACTTTCTGGCGCGCGAATGCAAGCCCGAGCGCGTGCGCGAATTGATGGAGACCGACACTGCGCACGACGATAAGCTCTGGCAGGCGATCGCCGATCAAGGCTGGATGGGGCTGCTCGTCCCGGAAGAACACGGCGGCCTCGGTCTGGGACTGGTCGAGTTGGCCGTCGTGGCGGAAGAAATGGGGCGCGCCTGTCTGCCCGGCGCCTTCCTCTCGACGGTATTTGCCGCCGCGCTCATTGAGCGGGCTGGCAGTCGGGAGCAGCGGGCAAAGTACCTCGCGCCGGTTGCGGCAGGAGAGCTGAAAGCGACCGTAGCCTTTCTCGAAGAAACTGCGAACTGGGATCTGGACGGCGTGAAACTGGAGGCGAACCGTCGTAATGGCAGTTTTTCAATCACGGGAAGAAAACTCTTCGTGCCCGATGCCGGCGTAGCTGACCTCCTGATCTGTGTAACGCGCGTTGGAGACAGTCTCGCACTGTTGCCCGTTGAGCGAGGCACACGTGGTCTCAGTGTTAAGCCGATGCCTTCGATGGACGGGACGCGCAAAATCTATGAAGCCGTCTTTGATCAGGTCGAGGTGGCCGACGCCGACGTGCTGGGTGCTGATGGCGATGCGCGCGGCGCGCTGCGGGGCGCATTGGAGACGGCAACGGCCGCGTTGTGTGCCGAGATGGTTGGCGGGATGCAATGGGTGCTTGACACGACCGTCGAGTTTGCGAAGACGCGTCAGCAGTTCGGTCGCCCTATCGGTGCTTTCCAGGCCGTTTCACATCAGTGCGCCGACATGTTGTTGATGACGGAGAGCGCGCGCTCGGCGGCTTATTATGCGGCGTGGACTTTGACCGAAGACGCACCCGAGGCGAGCGGCGCGGTTTCGATAGCAAAAGCCTATTGCTCGGACGCTTATCGCGAAGTGGGCAACCGCGGCGTGCAAATACACGGCGGGATCGGGTTTACCTGGGAGCACGACCTGCATCTCTATTACAAACGGAGCAAGGCGTCTGAAGTGATGTTTGGCGATGCCACGTTCCACCGCGAGCGCATCGCACGATTTATAGTAGACAGCGCGGCGTAAACGGGCGGCGACCTGTCAGAACCGGGAGCGGTAGTGACCGGATCATTTTCCATTTGTCATTTTTCATTTCTCATTTGCCATTGTGTCCAGGAAGAAGCGTTTCCGAGACTAATAATGAGAAATGAGAAATCTCAAATGGAAAATGGAAAATGAATCTTTTAGGTCTGTCATGGTAGCGACCGGTTCTGTAGTTGAGCGGCGCTCTGAGTTTGAGCAGCAGGCCTCTTGAGTTTTCACAGAGGCGGAAGTGACCCGAAGGGACAATCATGACGGCACACATCAAAGAGCTATTCGATCTTTCCGGGCGAGTGGCGATCGTTACTGGCGGCTCGCGGGGATTGGGTAAGGAGATGGCTGTTGGGCTCGCCGAAGCAGGCGCATCGCTGATGCTGTGCGCGCGGCGTGAGCAGTGGTTGACGCCGACCGTGAACGAGCTGCGCGCCGGCGGGTTTCGCGTTGAGGGAATGACCTGTAATGTGGCGAACCCGGAGCAAGTCCAGGCAGTCGTGGATGCTACTCTAGCCGCATACGGGAAGGTCGATATCCTCGTCAACAATGCGGGCGTGTCATGGGGTGAGCACCCCGAGACTATGCCGCTCGACAAGTGGCAGAAGGTGATTGACATCAACCTTACGGGTGCGTTTCTGTTTGCCCAGGCGGCCGGACGCGAAATGTTGAAACGCGAGTACGGGCGCATCATCAACATCGCGTCGGTCTCGGGCTTGCAGGCTTCGACCGATGGACCGCACTACGCCGGCTACGCCGCAAGCAAGGCGGGGCTGTTTGGCTTGACGCGCGAACTTGCCGCGTCGTGGGGAAGGCAGGGCATTCGCGTCAACGGCATCGCGCCGGGCTTTTTCCATTCGCGTCTTGCCGATCCCGCTCTTCCTTTAGCCGAACCCTCGATCAAAGCTCGCAATCCAATTCCCCGGGTCGGCAGTGAAGGAGAGCTAAAGGGGGTGGCGGTGTTTCTTGCCTCTGACGCCTCAAACTACATCACCGGCCAGGTTATCGTCGTCGACGGCGGCCGCACAATCGTTTAGTTCATTCGCGCAATTGAGCACACGGCCTCTTATGATCAAAGCGCAACCAACTGTGGCAGTGACAGAGTCGGTCTATGCCGCGAGACCGTGGCTCAATCATTACAACTACTGGGTGCCGGCGCACATGAATTACCCGTGCCGTCCGCTGCACGAGATTCTGCGCATCGCGGCTTCCGAAGTACCTGACCGCCCGGCGACTGCATTCCTCGGCGCGCATCTCACCTACAGTCAGATCAAAGAGCAGGCGGACAAATTCGCCACCGCCTTAGCACGTCTCGGCATCAAGCAAGGCGATCGCGTCGGCATCATGCTGCCGAACTGCCCGCAGTACGTCATTGCTGCCTTCGCCATCCTGCGGCTGGGCGCTACGGTGGTAAACACGAACCCGCTTTACACTCCGCGTGAGGTGCTGGTGGTCGCGAAAGATTCAGCGATGCGTGCTTTGTTGACGCTTGACGCGCTCGCGCCGGCTGCGTTGTCCGTGCTCGATCAAACGAAGATCGAGAACATCATCATCACATCGCTGGCGGAATACTCCGCCGCAGCCACGCCGGCGCCCGTCGCCCTAGGCACGTTGCGGCTGGCCGACTTGCTGGCCGCGGTTGCCGAGCCGGACTTGCCGCGCGTTGAGATAGATACTGATGAGGACGTCGCGGTGCTGCAATACACTGGAGGAACGACCGGTGTGCCGAAGGGCGCGATGCTGACGCACTACAACATCTTCGCGAATGTGATACAGAGCGACATGTGGGCCCACCCCTCAACTCGCCGCGGTGAAGATTGTTACTTGCTGGTGATTCCGCTTTTTCACATCTATGGTTTTACCGTTGGCATGCTCGAGGGAACCTGGCGCGGCGTACAGCAGGTGCTGATTCCAAAGTACGACGTTGAGGCAGTGCTGACCGCGATTCGCGACTATCGCCCCACCTATTTTCCGGCCGTGCCCACCATCTACATTTCTTTGCTCAATCATCCAAAAGCAAAAGAGTATGGCGTAGACAGACTGCGCGCCTTCAATAGCGGTTCGGCCCCGCTGCCCGTCGAAGTCATCGAGCAATTCGAGCGCCTGACCGGAGGCATACTCAGCGAAGGTTATGGCCTCACGGAGGCCTCGCCGGTCACTCACTCGACGCCTTCGCTCGGACGCCGCAAGCCGGGCAGCATTGGAGTGCCGCTGCCTGACACAGACATTAAGATAGTTGATCTTGAAACCGGCTTGAGCGAAGTGCCGATAGGCTGTGAGGGCGAACTCTGTATCGCCGGGCCGCAGGTGATGAAGGGCTATTGGAATCAGCCTGATGAGACAGCAATTGCGCTGCGCACGGATGACGCTGGCCGCACGTGGCTTTACACGGGCGATGTCGCGCGCATGGATGAAGATGGCTACACCTACATCGTGCAACGCAAGAAAGACATGATCATCGTCAGCGGCTTCAACGTCTACCCCTCGGAAGTTGAAGGCGTGCTCTACACCCACCCGGCGGTGATGGAGGCCGGAGTGATCGGGATCCCGGATTCGTACCGGGGCGAAGCGGTCAAAGCATGCGTTGTGCTCAAGAGCGGCGCAACCGCAACACCCGAAGAACTCATCGCGCACTGCAAGCTTGGGTTGGCGGAGTTTAAGATACCGTGCGAAATCGAAATCAGAGAGAGTCTGCCAAAGACCGCAGTCGGAAAAATTCTCCATCGCGTTTTGCGCGAAGAGAATCGGGCGAAGGGCTAAAAGCCAAAAAGGCCCAAGCGAATTAGAAGCTCATGTTTCGCCGTAGTGAGAGATATGATGTTAAGCGAATGCACTTTTGCGGCTCCGCCGCCTGATGTGCGGAAGGTCTCTGACCTTCCGAGAAGCTGCTACTCAAATTCTCTGGGGGCTACGCCCCAAGTTCGGGGGCGTAGCCCCAGAAAATGGGAGCCAGCACTGTCCGGCGGGGCGGAGCCACCGCCGCACATCAGGCGGCACAGCCGCTGAGGACAATAAGTTTTATGCGACTGCTCGAAGGGAAAGTAGCCATCATCACCGGCGCGGCGCGCGGCATTGGTCGCGCCTGTGCTGAATTGTTTGCCGCGCACGGCGCCAGCGTCGTGCTCTCTGACATTGACTCGGAGCCAACCCACGAAGCTGCGGCGAAGATTAAGAGCGCCGGCGCCGATGCGCTGGCTGTGCCGGGCGATGTGACTGGTGCGGACTTCGCGCCGCATTTAATCAAGGCGGCACTCGACGGCTACGGCAGGATTGACGCCATCGTCAACAACGCCGGCTACACCTGGGATGGCACCATCCACAAGATGTCCGACGAGCAATGGCAGGCGATGCTCGACGTGCATCTGACGGCGCCGTTCCGCATCATTCGCGCCGCCTCGGAATACCTGCGCGAGACGGCGAAGCGTGAAAAGGCGGAGCACGGCCGGGCATCCGCGCGAAAGATTGTTAACGTTAGCTCAACCACCGGGACGCGCGGCAACGCGGGACAGACGAATTACGCGGCTGGGAAAGCCGGGATCGTCGGCGTGACGAAGACGCTGGCGAAGGAATGGGGCCAGTTCAACATCCAGGTGAACGCCGTCGCCTTCGGCTTCATTGAGACCAGATTGACGCAAGCCAAAGAGTCTGGCGAGCGCATTGCGCGCGAAGCGGCGGACATCGCCCTCGGCATTCCGCAGGCGAACCGCGAGATCGTCTTCAGGATGATTCCGATGGGGCGCGGAGGCACTCCCGAAGAGGCGGCGGGAGCGGTGCTTTTCTTTTGCTCGCCGCTCTCCGACTACGTTTCAGGGCAAGTATTGGAAGTGACTGGCGGATTGTGAAGTTGCGATAGAACCAGAATCCCCCAGAACTTTGCAGCTCCGGAGCTAAATGGGTTTTGTCAGAACCACCTGCGGTAGCGGGTGGGCCAATTCTTTCGTGTGACTCGACTCTGCTTCAGCATAAAGCCCACCCGCTACCGCAGGTGGTTCTGACAAGGGACTCTTTCCGGTAGCATGAGCTATAAACATTTGGCCGCTCTGCGGCGGTAATTATATACTTGACTCACCAGCTTATTTCCTGTACAGTGTTTCTACCATGAAGAAACAAACAAGTTTCCCGAATACTTTGCAGCAAGCGATCCTTTATTTCTCGGATGCTAATAACTGCACTAACTTTCTTTCGCAGATGCGCTGGCCTAATGGCGTTGAATGCCCTGCCTGTGACAGCCGCGAAGTCTCTTACCTGTCTACGCGCCGTCTTTGGAAATGCAAAGCCTGTAAGAAACAGTTCAGCGTCAAGGTTGGCTCTCTCATGGAAGATTCGCCTATTGGCCTCGACAAGTGGCTGGCTGCGATCTGGCTGATTGCTAACGCGAAGAACGGTATCAGTTCCTGTGAACTGGCGCGGTCGCTTGGCATGACTCAAAAGAGCGCGTGGTTTTTGCTTCACAGAATCCGCAAGGCTATGCAAAACGGATCGCTGGCGAAGCTGTCCGGTCAAGTCGAAGTTGACGAAACTTTCATCGGCGGCTTGGCTCGTAACTTCCATATATCTAAGCGCAAGAAACTCTCGCTTAATGGTTTTGTCGGCAAGGTTGCCGTGATGGGTTTGCTTGAGCGCCACGGCGGCGAAGCGCGGACTATGGTTATCGGTGGTACTACCAGAGCGATCCTTGAGCCGCGCGTTAGAGAGAATGTCGAGGCTGGCTCTACCGTGTACACCGACAAGCATTCTGGCTATGACAATCTTGACGATGCCTACGTTCGCGGCGTTATCAATCATGCGGAAAAGTACGTTGAAGGAAACGTTCACACTCAAGGAATCGAAAACTTCTGGAGTCTTTTGAAACGGATGCTCAAGGGTACTTATGTTTCGGTAGAGCCTTTTCACTTGTTCCGGTATCTTGACGAACAAACTTTTAGATTCAACACTCGCAAAGGAACTGATGCTGATCGGTTCGTGAAAGCGGCTGCGGCTCTGACTGGCCGTCGTCTTACCTATTCCGAACTGACTGGCAAAGGGGGGCAAACGAGTCATTAAAGACTGGCGCGGTCGAAAACTACCCCGCCAGAAACGAGGCAAACGAAAGAAGGTGTAAGTGAAGAAAGCCAAAATCAAACCACCACCGAACTGGGAAGACACGCCCCAGTCTTTCGAGCGATTCGAGAGACTGGCTAAAGCATTAATAGCTGTGCCTAAGAAAGAACTAGATCGAGAACTCGCCAAAGACGAACGCAAGAAACAGAAAACTCGCCCGAAAGGTCGCACGTCATGATTACTTGTCCACATTGTAAGCAACCGATTTCTCGTGTTGAGATTCAAGATGTTGAAGTAGGCGCGACACTCCAGCAAGGGTATGCGGGTTGTGCATATCTGTGTCCTCATTGTCAGAAAGTTCTGAGCGTAGGGGTTGACCCTCGCGTGCTAGGGAACAACATTGTGGACAAGTTATATTCTCAAATCGAGAAACTATTTCAGAAGCACTTTCCAATATAGAGATCTCTGTTTCCGACATAAGGCTACTCTCCTTGAAAATTGCCAATGACAAAGCAGGAAATCAATGATTTCGTTGAACTGATTCGGAAAGACTCAAGCGGCGAGGGCTTGCGAATGATGGCGGAATTGCCACCCGCTGAGCAAGACCAGATTGTCGAGCGAATGAAGCAAGTTTCGCAAGAAGCAAGAGCGAAAGCCGTTGCCGCGATCCAAAAAGCGAAAGCTGAAGGTAGATTGTGAACTTCAAACATGGGTTGTTAACTTCTCCTATGCAGCAACGCGCTAATAAGGCTCGCCACTAGAATGAACCTCAATCCACTTGAGTAGTTCGGGTTCGCCAAAATACAAAGGGTCGAAGTTGCGATAGAGATTTAGGTTTTGCAGAGATCGCCTAATGAACTTTGTGCCATGACCTACATGATTGACTGCGCGCTTGTTTAGTTCATAAGCCGAAATATCCGCAGCTTGTAATTGAACAACATCTTTCATGATGCCTTTTGTCCACATGCTGTTACAGCGATACACTTCCTTCAATTCCGGCTTCTTAGCTATTGTTCTGAAAATACTATCCAAATCGCCACCCTGTTTTGCTAAATCCGCAAAGACGTAGTGGATCGGCTCTTTAATGTTTTGCTCATCGCACCATTCTGAAAGCCTGCGCAGGCAGACCTGAACATCAAACCCGTAATAAGTCTTGCCGAAGGCGTAGCGCAACTGAGGCTTTATCAGTTTGTCATAAGCGGAACAGTTCAAACTGATCGTCATACCGTGAAGAACATGGTCTTTGATAATTCTGTGAAGTCTTTTTAGAACCCCAATACGTTTAGCTTCAGTCCAGAACTCATAGTCACCGTGCCTGGTTTCATAATCCTTCATATGGAAATGGTCGATGTCGGCGCTACGCAACGCCGACTTCCATTTCTTGCCAAATCTCTTCCACTGCTCAGTAGTCGAAATCCAACAACCAACGGTATAAACGAGAGGGTCGTTCGGCGTCTTAGGAGTCCGATGGTTGTAACTCTCATCAAAGTAAGCAGTCAGCATGACCACTAAGTCCTTACTCTCTAGGAACAAAGAAGCACACAGATGCTCGAAGGCATCGTGCTTGACCTTTGCGGGCTGTAACGGCCCTGATAACATTCACCCTCCCTTTGTGAAGGGTAACTACATTATCAACTCAGCCTCTAGGTGAGTCAACTATATAGTTACCTCTGCGGCCAGGGCACGTCGGGTAATCTATGAGCTACGCAATCAATCGTGTAGTGGTAATCGGATCGGGAACGATGGGCGGCGGCATTGCCGCGCAAGTGGCGAACGCCGGCCTGCCCGTGTACCTGCTCGACATCGCGCCGGGCGAGTTGGCACCTGAAGAAGAAAAGCGCGGGCTCAAACTCGATCACCCAAAGGTGCGCAATCGAATTGTGGCTGCGGCGCTCGATCGTTTGAAGAAGTCGAAGCCGGCGGCATTCTTCACCCCGCAAGCGGCTGAACTGGTTACCATCGGCAACCTCGAAGACAATTTCGCGTGGGTCGGTGAAGGGGATTGGATCGTCGAAGCGATCGTCGAAGACCTCGCTGCCAAACGCGAGTTGGTCGCGCGCATTGAGCAGGTGAGAAAACCGAACAGCATAGTCTCGAGCAACACCTCAGGACTGCCGATTGGCGCGATCGCCGCCGCGGCTTCCGCCGATTTCAAAGCACACTTTCTCGGCACGCACTTCTTCAACCCGCCGCGCTACATGAAGCTGTTGGAAATAATCCCGACGCCGGAAACCGATCCGAAGATCACTGAGTTTATGACGGCCTTTGCTGAGCGTCGTTTGGGCAAGGGAGTAGTCATCTGCAAGGACACGCCAAACTTTATCGGCAACCGCTTCGGCTCGATCTCCGGCGCGACGACGCTGAGTTACATTCTGGAGAACAACTACACAATTGAAGAGGCCGACGCTATCTTAGGACCGCTCATCGGCCGTCCGCGGACCGGCATGTTCCGCTTGCAGGACTTAGTGGGCCTGGATGTGTCCAGTTCGGTTGGCGAGAACCTTTACGGATTGATCGAGCACGATGAATCGCGGGAAGTCTTACGTAACCCGAAACTCCGCACACTGCGTGTGACGCAGATTGAGCGCGGACGATTAGGTGACAAGACCGGGCAGGGCTTTTACCAGAAGCCGCCTAAGAGCGCCAAGATGGATAAGCGCGATATTCTCAGCCTTGATCTCGAGACGATGGAATATCGCGCGCGGCGTGAACCAGACATTCCCTCCATCGCCGCAGCGATGAAGATCAAGCCGCTCAGCCAGCGACTTGCATTCGTGTTGGCGCAAGACGACAAGGCGGGCGCGCTGGCGCGGCACGCCATCTACAACTCGCTGGCCTACGCAGCGCGCCGCGTACCCGAGATCACAGACCAGATCGTCAACGTGGATCGAGCCGTGCGCTGGGGCTTCTCGCACGAGTTGGGGCCGTTCGAGATGTGGGATGCGCTCGGTGTGCGGCGGACGGCCGCGGCCATGGAGGCCAACAACATTGAAGTCGCGCCGTGGGTCAAAGAGATGCTCGCCGCCGGGCACGAAACTTTTTACCGCTCCGACAATGGACGGTTGAGTTACTACGACCCAGCGCACAAGGCCTATACGGCTGAACCCGCGGACGCTCGCAAGATCGAGCTCCGTGCCTTGAAGTCGGCCGGACGCGTGGTGCGCGAGAACAAAGGCGCGAGCTTGATCGATCTTGGTGACGGCGTGCTGTGTCTTGAATTTCATACCAAGATGAACACTCTCGACGCAGATATCCGAGAAATGCTGCGCGAGGCGGTCGAGGAGATTGAGACGAAAGACTGGGCCGGCATGGTCATCGGCAACGAGGCTGCGGACTTCTGCGTCGGCGCAAATCTCGCTGGGGGCCTCGGCGCGGGAGGATTCGCCGCAATTGAGAACAGCGTCAAAGAGATGCAGGACGCGCTGATGAAGGTGCGCTTCTGCTCCAAGCCGGTTGTGACTGCGCCCGCGGGCCGGACGCTCGGCGGTGGCGCCGAAGTCTCAATGGCCGGAGCACGGACGGCAGCGGCGGCAGAGACTTACATGGGTTTGGTTGAGGTCGGCGTCGGGCTGGTTCCCGGCGCCGGTGGTTGTAAGGAACTGGTGCGCCGAATCGTCTCGCCCGCGATGCAGATAACGAACAATGATCCGTTGCCGTTTCTCCAAAAGGCGCTCCAGACCATCGGCATGGCGAAAGTTTCGACGAGTGCCGCCGAAGCACGGTCCTTTGCCTTTCTTGACCTCGCCGATCAGATTGTGATGAATCGCGATCATCAAATAGTGGAGGCGAAGGGGTTGGTACTTGAACTCGCCAGCGCCGGCTACACTGCGCCAGTCCGCGGTAAGACTTGCTATGCCGCTGGACGCGACGCGCTCGCGGCGCTGCGCGCGGGCCTCTACGTCATGCAACAGGGTGGCTATATGAGCGAGTACGATCTGCACGTCAGCAACAAAGTCGCTTACATTCTTTGCGGCGGCGATCTCTCGTCGGGCCAGTGGGTCGACGAGCAATACTTTCTTGATCTCGAGCGCGAGGCGTTTGTCTCGCTGTGCGGTGAACCAAAGACGCTTGAACGCATCAAGCACATGCTGGAAACGGGCAAACCGTTACGGAACTAAGACGTTTTTGATTTTAGATTTTTGATTTGCGATTGGGAGATGCGCTGACTCCAATCAAAAATCAAAAATCGCAAATCCAAATTTTAGATGACACGCACGATTAATGAAGAAGCGTCTTCCGAAAAGGCTGAGGCCCGCCGCATGATGAGCGGCCTCGAGTACATGCGCAAGATTATGACGGGTGAATTGCCGCCGTCGGGAATGGTCCAGTTGCTGGGTCTGAAGCTCGTAGAGGTTAGCGAAGGGCACGCGGTCTTTACCGTTCAGCCCGACGAGCGCCACTACAACGGGCTCGGCATTGCGCATGGAGGCCTGGCGGCGGCGCTGCTCGATTCGGCTCTCGGCTGCGCGATTAACGCCATGATGCCCGCGGGCAAAGTCTTCACGACCTTGGAAATGAAAATCAACTACGTGCGCCCCATAACGCGCGAACGCGGCGAGTTGCGATGCGAGGCTAATATGATTCACGTTGGTGGCCGGGTGGCCACCGCCGAAGGCAGAATCACGGATGAAGACGGGAAACTTTACGCGCACGGTACGGCGACCTGCATGTTGTTTCGTCCTTAACCGTGCGAGTGATTACAGAACCGGGAGCGGTAGCGACCGGATCATTTTCCATTTCAGATTTTTCATTTTTCATTTACCATTCGATCACTGGGTGTCTTTGAAATCCCTCGCTAACCACAATTCAGGCGGGTCGGAATCAATGAGAAATGGCAGATGAGAAATGACAAATGGAAAATGACCCGGTCGCTACCCGCTCCCGGTTCTGTAACGAGCGTTTCTTTAGCAACGTGTGGATCTTGATTTCCGGACTTATGCAAACTGAACCACTGCCCACAGGCTCGATAGAGGGAGGGTCTTATGAACGAAGCTGTTATTGTCGCTGGTGTGCGCACCGCCGTCGGCAAAGCGCCGCGAGGCACGCTGCGCACGACGCGGCCCGATGACATGGCCGCCGCCGTCATCGAGGACTTGCTACGTCGGGTTCCTGAACTGCCACCGGAAACTATTGATGACGTGATCATAGGCTGCGCTACACCCGAAGGCGAATCGGGCGCGAACGTCGCCCGCATCGCAGCGTTGCGCGCCGGCTTGCCCCACTCGGTGCCTGCCGTTACGGTCAATCGCTTCTGCTCTTCGGGCTCACAGACCATCGCGATGGCCGCTGAGCGCATCATGGCGGGAATGGCCAATTGCATCATCGCGGGTGGCACGGAATCCATGAGCATGCTGCGCGGCAACACGAGATTCAGACCGAATCCATATCTGGTCGAGCACCATCCGGACATATACCTCAGCATGGGACTGACCGCTGAAAACGTCTCGCGCAAGTACAATGTCTCGCGCGAAGAAGCTGACGCCTTCTCGTATCGCAGCCATCAGCGCGCGCTCGCAGCGCAAGCGGCGGGTCGCTTCCAAGACGACGGCATCGTTCCGCTCGAAGTCGAAATCAACGAGGTCGGAGATAACGGCGCACCGAATCGGAAGCAGTTGACGTTCGATACGGACGAGGGACCACGCGCTGACACGACGCCAGAGGCTTTAGCCAAACTGCGCCCCGTCTTTCATGCCAGAGGCACAGTCACCGCGGGTAATTCCAGTCAAACATCGGACGGCGCCGGCGGAGTCGTCGTGATGTCGCGTGAGCGCGCGGATGAGCTAGGGTTCAAGCCGCTCGCGCGTTTCGTCTCGTACGCGGTCGGCGGAGTGCCGCCAGAGATTATGGGAATGGGACCGGTCGTGGCTGTGCCGAAAGCGTTAAAGCTTGCGGGCCTGACGCTGGACCAGATTGATCTGATCGAGTTGAACGAGGCATTCGCGTGTCAGGCGCTAGCGGTGATGCGCGAACTGGGTATGGATGATGAGCGGACGAACGTCAACGGCGGGGCTGTCGCGCTGGGACACCCGCTCGGGGCTTCCGGCGCGAAGCTGACCGTCCAATTACTGGGCGAGATGCGCCGGCGCAAGTCGCGTTACGGCATGGTGACGATGTGCGTCGGCGGCGGCCAGGGCGCGGCGACGATCTTCGAGAATCTTCAGAATTGACCGGCTCGCCTGAGATGGACCGCAACCGTAACCAATAAGGGATCACCTGAATGCCTGTCACACAAATCGAAAGCATTGCTAAACTCGCCGATTACGTCGGGCGAGAGGTCGCCGTCAGCGACTGGCTCGAGGTAACGCAAGAGCGCATCAACCAGTTTGCCGAAAGTACCGAAGACCGGCAGTGGATTCACGTGGATCCGGATCGCGCCGCGCGCGAATCGCCGTTCAAAGAAACAATCGCGCACGGCTTTCTGACTCTCTCGTTGTTGAGCGAACTGGGCAAGCGGGCGATGTCGGTGGGTGGCGTGCGAATGGGCATTAACTATGGGTTGAATCGCGTGCGTTTCGTTTCGCCTGTACCGGCGCGGTCACTCATTCGCGGCCGCTTCACCCTGGCCACGGTCGAAGAGATAAAGGGTGGCGTGCAGGCGACGTGGAGCGTCACGGTCGAGCGCGAGGGCAGCGAGAAACCGAGCTGCGTTGCGGAATGGCTGGTGCGCTACTACGAGTGAGCGCGCGACGAAAAGTCAGAACCGCCTGCGGTAGCGGGCGGGTGCTGGCGCAACTTGAGACCCGCCCGCTACCGCAGGCGGTACTGACAGGAGCCAAACCGATGACTGACTCTGCAGAAAAACTGCTTGTCTCGATTGAAGACGGCATCAAGCGCATCACCATTAACCGTCCCGAGCGCCGCAACTCTGTCGACCGTGAGACGGTGCAATTGCTCCGCGAGGCAATCAAGCAATCGGCGGAGGACGACACGCGGGTCGTCATTCTCACCGGCGCCGGCGACTCCTTCTGCGCGGGCGCTGATTTGGCGGCGACCAATGCAAGCGACATCGCAAACTACGATGTCACCAAGTCGCTGCGCGAGAACGTCAACCCGACGATCCTGGCAATGCGCGCGTTACCCGTCCCCATCATTGCGCGCGTTCATGGTCACGCCGTCGGCGTGGGCTGCAATTACGCGCTCGCGTGCGACCTGATCATCGCGTCGGAAGCAGCGCTCTTCGGTCAGGTCTTCGTCCGGATCGGGTTAATGCCGGACGGCGGCGGCACTTTCTTTTTGCCGCGCCTCGTCGGTTATCACAAAGCGTTCGAACTGATGGCCACCGGCGACATCATCAGCGCGCAACAAGCCCATCAACTCGGCATCGTCAACCAGGTGGCGCCCTTCGCGGAGTTGGACGCGATGGTTGACGGTCTCGCCCGACGTCTCGCCAGGGCGCCGCGTTTGGCGCTGGCGAAAATCAAAGCGGGACTAAATCACGGCTCGCAATCAGACCTCGCCGGCGCGCTCGACTTTGAAGCAGTCAACCAGGACGCGTGTTTTCATTCGCCGGACTTTATCGAAGGCGTCACCGCGTTCTTGCAGAAGCGCAAGGCTGCATTTGAATGAACGTTATCCGCAGATTACGCAGATTTCGCAGATGGAAAAAGGAATTAGGAGCAAAGGGAAAGAATTGAGTTTAGATTCAGTGTCTTTCAATCATTGCGGTTTCTGTCGAATATTTTCTGCGTAATCTGTGTAATCTGCGGATGGACGACAAAATGAGTGACGCACTCCGCACAGTCAGAAAATTTTGTCCCGCCGAGGGCGCGACGGCTGATTCATCAGATACCAATCCCGTGCGCGCGAGCGAACAGCTTGATTGGGATGCGCTCGCCGGCTATGCGCGCGAAAGACTAGCGGCCGAGTTGGGCGAAAGGTTCGATGCTACGGCGCCTATGACTGTCGAGCAGTTTCCCGGCGGCCACTCTAATCTGACCTACCTGCTGCGCTTCGGTCATCAGGAGTTCGTGATGCGCCGTCCGCCATTTGGGCCGGTGCCACCGAAGGCGCACGACATGGCGCGCGAATGCCGCATCCTCGCGGCCGTGCATCCGGTCTTTCCGCTGGCGCCTCAACCGTACGTGCTTTGCGAAGACGCGAGCGTTATCGGTTCAACCTTTTACCTCATGGAGAGGCGGCACGGTCTGGTCGTGCGGTACGACGAGCCGCCCGAACTCGCGGACCAACTCGGCGCGCGCCGCAGGGTCAGCGAAGCCATGGTGGACGCACTCGCGGATCTGCACTCGGTGGACATCAACGCGCACGGACTAGCTGCGCTCGGCAAGCCGGCAGGCTTCGTCGAACGGCAAGTGCGCGGTTGGAGCGAGCGCTGGAAGAGATCGCAGACCAGCGAGCAGCCGGCGATGGACCAGCTCGCGGCGTGGCTGGTGGACCGTCTGCCACCGGACGCGTCGAGACCGACGTTGCTCCACGGCGACTTCAAACTCGACAACGTGATGCTGGACGCGCTCGATGTCGGGCGCCTCGTCGCAGTGTTCGACTGGGAGATGAGCGCCGTTGGCGACCCGCTGGTAGATTTGGGAATTCTGCTCGCTTACTGGATACATACTGTCCCGATATCACAGCGCGATGCGCTGACTTCAGTAACGAGCCGCGCGGGCTGGTTCACGCGTGAAGAAATGCTCGAACGCTACGCGGCCCGCACCGGTAACGACCTGACGAAAATAGAATTCTACGAAGTATTTGCCGTCTTCAAATTGGCTGTCGTGCTGCAACAGATCTTTTATCGCTACCATCGCGGGCAGACTGACGATGCGCGCTTTGCCAGGCTCGACGAACGCGTCACGTGGTTAGAGCGCATTGCAACAGCACTCGCCGAAAGGGTCTAAACGGGTTGCTGAAGAATGCATCGAGCAGCGTTAGTAGATCCTCTCTGTGGTTCTCTGTGCGATCTCTGTGCCTCTGTGGTAAGTGTTTTTCTGCTGCGATTTCACCACAGAGACACAGAGAACCACAGAGATCGCACAGAGAAATCGTTAACCCAACTGGAGCCAATCACTTTTTCAGCAGCCTGCTAAACGAGTAAATCAATATTCGATGAAAATTAACGCCGCCATTTTGTGGGAGCAGGGTAAACCGCTCTCAGTTGAGGAAGCCGAACTCGAAGCGCCGCGTGCGGGCGAAGTGCTGGTCGAAGTGAAGGCCGCCGGAGTCTGTCAGAGCGATCTGCACCCGGCCCGCGGCGACTGGCCCGCGCGCACGCCGCTCGTGCTCGGACATGAGGGCGCGGGAGTCGTGCGCGAAGTAGGCGCAGGTGTAACGCGCGTGCGCGCCGGTGATCATGTAGTTTTCTGTTGGTTGCCATCGTGCGGGGTTTGCCCCCTGTGTCTCGAGGGGCGGCCGGTGCTCTGCGACCGTTTGTTGAAGACGACGTATCGCAATCGCTTGCCGGCAGGTGGCACGCGGCTGCGCGCGCGCGGGCAGGACGTAGCACACTTCAATGGGACCGCTTGCTTCGCGGACTTCGCAGTCGTCGCCGAAGAAGGCGCGATCCCGGTTGCCGCCGATGTCCCGTTCGACGTGCTGGCAACATTGGGCTGTGCGGTCGTAACCGGGGTCGGTGCAGTTACTAATGCAGCCCGCGTCGCAAATGGAGGCAGCGCAGTCTTAATCGGCGCTGGCGGCGTGGGCCTGAACGTGGCGCAGGGAGCGGCGCTGGCCGGGTGCGAAAAGATTATTGCCGTTGATCTGCGCCCCTCTGCTTTAGCGCTTGCGCGCGAATTCGGCGCCACTCATACCATCGAGGCGTTGGCCGGGAACGTCGCCGAAGCCGTCCGAGATCTCACCGGCGGGCGCGGCGCGGATTACGTCTTTGACACGGTGGGCACGCCCACGACTATTACGCAGGCGCTTGAGTGTACGCGCAAGGGCGGCACGGTCGTGCTGACGGGCCTGTCGCGCACGGACGCGCTCGCCTCAATCCCGATATTTCTTTTTGTCATGCAGGAGAAGCGACTGATTGGCTCGCTGTACGGTTCGGGGGAGCCGGCGCTGGATATCCCTCGTCTCGTCGCTCTCTATCAAGCAGGCAAACTGAAGCTCCGCGAACTGGTCACCAGAAGTTACCGGCTCGACGGCGTCAACGAGGCGCTGGCAGTGTTGGCCTCTGGCGTGGACGCGCGCGGGATCATTCAGTGGTGACACAGAGTCGCGCTGGTTGTTTCGTCATTCTTCTCCCAGCTTATACCCTCGCGTTCAGATACCCCCGACGGCAGTCGGTGGAGTATCAAAGTTTCAGCCTACAAGACGACGGCTCAACTGTTTTGAAAGATACCCCCGACGGCAGTCGGTGGAGTATCAAAGTCCGACCTAAAATGCGGGCCGAGGTAGGTCGAATCTTGAGCCTCCACCGACTGCCGTCGACGGTATCCACGAAATGATTTGCGTTTACCTTTGGTAGTTCGAATCTGAAACCATCCACCCATTTTCTATCGGTGGCATTTAAGATCCCGCCCCCGCCGCGCTAGCCGGAGTCCGACCTATTCCTTACGGCTTAACCCGATGGCTGCCAAAGAAGTGGATAACCAAGCCCGTCGAGATTCGGTAGTTGCTCTGCCACTGCCCGCCGAAGTGCGTCGGCACGTAATCGAATTGAATTGGCCGGATGGCGAAGTGATTGTTCAGGTTCACGTCCACGCCGCCGCCAAAGGCCATCGCAAAGGCATTGGCTGAGAAACTTGTGGTCGTCGTGCCGATGGTTGTCTTGGTTGTGTCGTGCACTCCGCCGAACAGAGGATGGACAAAGATTTTCACCTTGTCGTTCGGATAGAAGTTAAACTGCGGCCCGAACAGGTATGTCTGACGGTGGAGCGACACGTCTATGTTGGATGTGCCGACCGTGTCTGTCGTCGAGCCAAACAAGGCGCTGAAGTCGCCGCCGACTGCGATCCACGGCTTCACGTTACAAAACAGTGAGCCACCAAAGCCGTTGAGGTTCTTTGCGTTCTCGTCCGGCGCGCGCATATAGTCGTAACCGAATTCTAAATCGCAGGCCTCTACTTTCTTTTCGTTGGGCGTCGGCGTGGGTGTCGGCGGTGTTGTAGTAACGCTTGGCGGCGGGCAAGGGACGCGGACAAAATTCTGGCCGGTCTTTGGGTTGAAAGCATGGTCACGGTCACCACTCAATCCGTAGCCCGAATGGAGCACTCCCTCATCTTCGTATAAGCTTCCACCCGGGATTGTGTTGACTGGCTTTCCGGTCTTCCCATCGATCCAGCAGCCGCAGTCGTTCTGGGCGGCCGCAGTTTGGGCTTGAGCATATGACGATGGGCTGAAGCCGCCCGTAGCGAGGATCAGCAACAAGCTCGCTAGCGCAATCGTTGTGACTCTGAAAACGGCGAGCCACGCCGCAAAAAACGCGACCGGAATGGCAGTCAAAAAACTTCGCATAGCGCCCTCCCCAGTGTATAAGCTCAAACTTCAGATAAATGCCGTCCGCGCAGTATTGCATCCGCTCAGATAGATGTCCATCTTGTCGCCTCGTAGCGGTCGGGAATGTGCTTGCACAGCAGCGCCAGCCACTCCGCACCCGGCATCACTTGGAACTTCCGCTTCAACCCGAGATGCATCTTCGAGCGGTAGATCACCGTGCCCGTGGCGTCGTCGTAGGTCATCTTCTCAAGGGACATCGGGGCACGGGGCATGTAGCCGGCGAGTTTCTTTCTCCCTTCGGCATCCTCGGCCGGCACCCTCACCTCGTTGTGCGCTGAGAAGCCGGAATTGGGCCAGCCAAGCATGCGGCTGCGAAGCCCCTCCCAGAGTGACGGATTTGGCTTTTCTAGCTTCTGATGAGCACGTAAACGTTCACGGATGGCGAGAACTTGCACTCATCGAGGTCCGATCATCGCACGTCATGGGCGCGCTTAGAACTTTGCACCGGTCTTTCTCCCTGATGAAGCGGGAATCAAAACTACATTAAATCCTTGGTCGTGAGCGTTCGATTATGACTGCGAAATCTATGTCTGCGTGGAGTGTCCCGAAGGCGGGTCCTGGTTCAGTTTAGAGTTCAAGCTTTAGCTTGCGCGGGTAATCAGCAACCTAAAGGTTGAACTCTGAACGCGAACTGACCCACTGCCCGAAGACGAGACCGGCGTCGCCCGCCAGACGCGCAGCGCAGAAGACAGTTTCGAGTTCCGAGTTTCGGGTTCCGACTTACGATTAAGATTTGATTTCGTAGGAATGCGGCGAGAGTTGCCAGGCGCGAGCCCAGTGTCTCTCACGGAATGTACAACCTCGCAGCACCCAGACAGTTGTCGAGATCGAGGACAATGCCGATTAGTGCGTGGATGCAGCGGTCACGGTACTCCGCCTCGACGATACGTTGCGGTGCGCTGACTGTGATGATCGGCAGAGATTCGCTAGTGTTATCTTCGCGCAGTATTTGCTCAAGAGAACTCTCATCGTCGAGATTACGATTTGCGGTTAAGAGGAGCAACCCACGCTGCTGACAGAACCGCCAGACCTCACTATCTGGTGCATCGCTGACAATTCCGGCTTCATCCATCGTGATGAATTCGACGAGTTGATATTCATCCCAGCCGGTGTTGTGTAAGGTTCCGTCGAAAAGATCGCGGTGCCCGGCAATGTCATTGTCGAGCATGACGGAAATCATGTGGCTTTGCCTTGTTGTTTGAGCGCACTGAGCCGGGCCCAAGCCGCAGCCTGCTCGGGCGTGAAGTTGCGCCGCGTCACCTTCAGACGCTTTCGCCGCCGCTGCTCGCGGTCGCGCCAATACTTCTCGCGCTCGGTGGCTTGGCGCGCGACTCGCTCATACTCACGGTCAAAGTCCGAGCGATTGGCAATAAGATAGTCGAGCACTTGTCTCATCTCCTGGTGGCTCAGATGGAGTGAGTGTTGTAGGAGATGCGGCGGCCAGCCTGCTCGCAGGTAATCCTCAATCAAGTACAGAGTGATTCTGTGGCCAGCCACACATAAGCCCCGATCCGAACGTCTAACCACTCCTGGCGCGGCGATAGTTTCTGACATTTGCGATGTACTCATTTCATCACCAAGCCAACGAAATCATTACGATAGAAACGCTGCCTGCCCATTATGCCGCGGCCGCCATTTTCCGTTGACACGCATAGATGCGGCTCCGCTTTTCGCGAAAGATGTAGCGCACGTATGGCATTTCGTCGGGGTGCTTCTCTTGGGCTAAGCGTCTAACTTCTTCGGGAGTGTCGGCAACAAATAGCTCCCCGCCAGCAGCCGCCACATAACGACCACGATGAAGCTTGAAGACTCCGAGCCGCTCGGCATTCTCGCTGAACCAGAACAGATTGCGCCGTCCTTGTTCAAACAGTCGCGCCATTTCCGGCGTCATCTCGCCTTCCTCGATGATTACTTGCTGGCTCATGGCTCGATGATAGGTTTCATGAGTGATTCGGTCAACCATGAGAGTAAATTAGATATCACAACTCCACCATAATGCGCCGATATCGAGTATGCGCAGCAAATGCCCGAACGAAAACTCCTCGACCAAGGCAGTGATGTTCTACGCCTGAGGCACTTGAGTCTAAGGACTGAAGAAACATAACGCAGTTGGATTAGAACTTTGCACCGGTCTTTCTCCCTGATGAATAGGAATCAAAACTACATTAGATCCTCGGGCGTGAGCGTTCGATTATGACATCGAAATCTGTGTCTGCGGGGAGCGTCCCGAAGACGAGACCGGCGTCGCCCCCGAAGACGCGAAGCGCAGACCGGCGTCGGCCACTTCAGGCGGGGCGTGTCGAACCAGAAGTGAGCCTTGCAAGGCCAAAACTAAAAGTTCGACAAGGCGGCGGGCGCGCTTCGGAGTCGGCTCGAGCAGCGCGTTCGGGTTAAGCAGCAAACTCATAAACAGGCGTTTCAACTACTTTTTTTGGTTTCTCTCGTCCCCAAATTGTTTGTTGTAATCGCTCAACCGTTTCCGGCGAGAAAAATTGCTCACCTGTTTCAACACACACTCGCGCCGGAACATTCTCGATGATGACAAATTTGCCGTCCATCTCCAGCGTGTAGGTTACTTTAGCTTCCTTCATTGTTTCGTTCCACGTTGAATCAAGTAATTGCTTAACTTCTCTAACAGCCTTCGATGTCGTGTTGAGGAAACTGAACCGATTACACCTACTATTTGGCTTTGCGGAACAACTGTCAGAAATCCCAACCGTATGAGAGATTTTCCTACCAAACTGCTCGCCGCAAAATCACTATCCGTCGGCGCAATAATTTCGTCAAAGTTTTTCACTTCTTGATGCACTTGAGTACTCACGCCACAGACCAGCATATCTTGAAACGGCGGCATTTCACGAAGAACGATTGTCGGACGGTTCTTTATCGTTCCGTTAGCTTGCGGCATTGCCACGATTACAACCTCACCTTCCTTCATACTTCGGGTTTGCCTCTTTGATCAAGTCTAATGAGTATTCCGGCTCATCGTTTCCATAAGCACGTTCCAAGTTTGCCAAAGAAAAGCGCGTCCAATCTTCTCGTTCTTCGCTTTGCATTTGAATCACACTAACAACCAATTTTGTGTTTGGTGTAAGTTCGTAAGGCTCGTCCAGTAAGATTTGTTTGCCGTCAAAATGAGCCTGCAAAGTAACAATTTCCATAGCTTTCATCTCCACAGTTATCTTACAATTGCTTCCGTTCAAATCAAAACTCGTGGGAGAAAAGAGAGAAGCCGAAACTTCTGGGTTAGATATCAGAGCTACTCGCCTGTCTCTGATGTCTCGCCGCCGAGCGCGGCGCGCAACGCCTGGGGAATCTCTACCGGCTTTCCGTTCTGCAACATGACGACGGTCATCGTCCCTTCGATCGCCAACTCCTCGCCGGCGTCGAAAACTTGATAATCGTACCGGATGGAACTGCGTCCCAGCTTCCCCACGGTAAGTCTGAGTCGGAACGGCGCGTCGAGCGCCAGCATGCGGAGGAAACGGCATTCAACGTGTACGCGCGGGAAATCGTAATGCTTGCGCCGGACATCCATGGGCCATTCGATGCCACGCAGCAGTTCGCTCTCGGCTTCTTCGATGATCTCGAAGATGCGCGGGAAGTGCAGACGCCCGGCGGCATCTGCATCAGCCCAACGCAGCCGGCGGTTGAATTCTATGAAAGCAGGAGCCATGTGTTCGTTATTTTTTGCTTGACGAGGAAGCGGGTCGTCTCGCGCCGGAAAACTTTAATTGGTCGTGATTGCCGTTCGTTAAAGAGTAAGGAGAGCCTCATTGAACAGAGGCTCTCCTTGAAAGCTTCAGACCTCAGGCCGGTCGCTTAGAAGTTGAGGCGCACACCCAACTGCATTTGCCGTTTGGGAAACGCCGAAGTAAAGCCCAGCGGTTGGCTCGGAGAGAGAGCGCTGCTGCCCCGCAGGTTAAAAGGTGGGGCGATGAGACCCACGACGTTGTTGACGCTCCCAAAGTTCGTTCGGTTGAAGAGGTTGAATCCTTCCGCTATGACTTGCAAAGTGGCCTTCTCGGTCAGTTTGAAGCGGCGAGTCAAGCGCATATCGAAGGCGAAGTAATTCGGACCAATCCCGGTGTTTCGCCCCGCCCCCGGCGGACGGTCGGTGGTTGAGTGCCGGTCATTATTGACGTTAGTCCCAGCCAGCAAATTGAAAGGATGTGGACTGTTGTAGCGAATAATCGGGGACAGTTGGAAGCCTGATAATGCGCCCTTCCAGGGGCTCTCCAGCACGCCTGCAATCACTATCTTGTGCCGCTGATCAAAGGTAGAAAGCCCGCGTTCGCAACTCAAGCATGTCTGATCGTTCGGTCCGTAGTCACTGTTGAAATCGGTTACCTGGTCAATGGCTTTACTGTAGGTGTAATTCCCGAAGATGGCGGAGCCCTTACTGAAACGCTTCCTGATTTCGAAAATACCCCCGTGGTAAACAGCTGCTCCCGCGGACGAATACTGGTCCGTCTGCAGCAGCGACGGATTCACAAAGCAGTTGAAGATGCCTAAGCCTGCACAGTTCGGATTGCTGGCACCCCACTGCCGAATCGGGACGCTGGTGGTGCCGTTCGAGAGCGTGACGGTCGCAAATTGCTGCGCGAGGGGCAGGCTCAGAATCTTGGAATTGTTTGTATCAATAGCAACCGGGAGGTGGAGTGTGTGGACGTAGATATAGCTGGCAGAGATAGACAGGCCGTTGGAAATCTCACGTTCAATTCCAAACTCAGCCTGCTGTGAGTAAGGGTTCTGGTAGCCAGGCTGGCCGCTGAAAATTACACTCAGCGCCGGAATCGCGCCGGTATGCGTAACGCTGATGCCGAACTGGGTCAGATCAGCCGGCGTGATGCAAGCATTATTCCCGGGTGCCGGGGTTGTGCATGCAATCCTTCCTTGTCCAAACAGCGTCTGGAAAATGTTATTTGCGCTGGTAATAAAAGTGGGGCTAGCGGGGTTAGCGTTAAAAGTCGTAAAAATCTGAGCAATCTGCCGGAAACCATTGACAACGCCCAGACTCTGCACCACGTTGGGAATCTGGGCATAAACTGGCGAGTAGAAAATCCCATAACCTCCGCGAACCGCCGTCTTGTGGTCCTTGAACGGGTCCCAGGCAAACGAAACACGGGGCGCAAAATTGTTCTTATCCGTATTTAAGTTTCCGTATTGCTGGTCCAGCTCGTACCGGAGGCCGAAGTTAAAAGTCAGGTTTGGCCGGATGGCCCATGAGTCCTGGCCGTAAAAGGCGACAAACGGCCGGTTGGAGTTGTAGACGGGATTGTCAAAGCCCTGCTGATAGAACTGGGGAGCTCCCAAAGAAACCGCCTGTAGCGAGTCGAGAGTCGCGGGACTTAGTCCGGTAAGTCCGCAATTGGTAGCCGGCGAGGACAGACACGGGCTAAGCAAGGCCCCGGTGAGACTACCAAAAACAAATCGTCCGGGGAAGAACGTGTGCGACTCAGTGTGGTTGCCGCGCATTAGCCCGTAACCGCCAAATTTCATGCTGTGGTGGCCACGAGTCATGGTCAAGTTGTCGGCGAGTTCGTAGCGGCGCGCGATCGTCAAGCTGGGTAGAAAGATTTGCGTTCCCAAATTCGCGAAGCCAGGGATATCGAGTCCTACCTGCCCGGGCTGATTAGGAATCACGTTAAAGTCGTTGTAACTCCACTGCGCGCGGGCTTCGTTCGCGGTGTTCGGGCTGAACAGGTGGAACCAGGAACCCTGGATCGTGCTGTCATATGTGCGGACCGAACTGCCCCGCGAAAAGCCCGTCAGAGATTGCACATCGGGATTGTCCTCCAGGTCGTGTGCATAGCTGTAACGGAGATAAGCCTGGTTTTTGTCACTAAAGCGATGATCGAAGCGACCCGACACCTGGTATTGCCGCGTGTCGAACGGAAATAGTCCGCCGTTGGTTTCAAACTGGCTAACAAGGAACGCATTCCGCGCGATCTGACCCGCACTCAGACCCGTCGTCGGAGAGATCGTCAAAGCGCTTGTCAACAACCCTGCACATGTGGGGCCAGGTATGGCGGGTTGTCCGTTAAGACAGGGCACCAGGGCCCCGCCGTTGTTCGTCAGTGCGTTGAGAATCGCCACCTGATTATTCAGCGGATTACTCTGGGGGCGAAAAATATTCGTGTTCGTCAGCAGGGGAACTGCGCTCTGTGCGTTCTGTCGCAAGCCTTCGATAGCGAGAAACAGAAAGGTCTTGTCTTTCTTGACCGGAAAACCTACTGTTCCCCCAAACTGTTGGCGATTCAAAGAATCCTTAATAGGCACGCCTCGAAGGTCGGCTGCGGCCGGATTGAAGGTCTGGCCGGGCGCCAGCGCTTGGGTGAACGAAAATGGGTTACGAGCATCCAGTCCCGTAAACCGAAAGAACCCATAAGCGCTGCCGTGCACCTGGTTGCTGCCGGTTTTTGATACGATGTTTATCGACGCACCGTTCGCTCCACCCAACTCGGCCGTGTAGTTGCTCCGGTTGACCTGGAATTCTTGCACAGCATCCTGGCTCAGGTTGAGTCGGACACCACCCGCGTCGTCGTTGAACTCGCCGCCGTCCACAGTCACACTGTTACCTCTGCCATTGCTGCCATAGAATGAAAGTCCGCTTTGCGGCGTCTGTTTGACTCGGAAATCCTGGTCACTAGCCACCCTGGTGGAATCAGTGACTCCGGGCATCAGCAACGTGTAGGTGAGATAGTCACGGCGGTTGATGGGCAGGTCGCGAATGTATTTCTGTTCAATCGTATTTGCCTGGGCAGCTCTTTCCGTGTCAACTACGGCCGCTTCACTGGTCACGTCGACTACAGCGCTCGCTATCCCCGCCACCTTCAACTGAAAATCCGCTAAGACCGTCTCGCCGATAGTGACGACCACCGCCTTTCGCACCGCGGTATCAAAACCATGGAGTTCGGCGCTTACGTCGTAAGTGGCAGGCGGCAGGTTCGTTACTCGATACTGACCGGCGTCATCGGTCACCGCCGCGCGCCGCAAACCCGTCTCCGTCCCCACTACAGCGATGGCTGCGTTTGGCAGGACGGCGCCATTGGGATCCGTTACCGTTCCCTTGATGTCTCCTGAAGAGCCTACGCCCTGACCGTGGGCGCCGCCGAATAGCAGCAGGCACAACAAACCAGACCCGAGTAAGCAGATGAACTTTTTCATAGATCCTCCTTCGAGCGTTCTGTGAGCAAACGGAGATAGCGATTAAAACGCCTGATGCTTCGGCCGCTTTTGAGCCAGAAGTTAAGGTCGATCATATCGACTTCTGGGGAAAAGGAAATTGACAAAGCCCACTAGCGAAGTATGAAGCTACCAAACGGCTGGTAAAGTAGCACCGGGATGGAAAATCGTCAAGATTTAAATCGGGTCAGATTTAAATCGGTCAATTCATTCTGTTCCTCGGTTTCAATCCTTCAGAAACACCTTCAGCGAGGGGCCTTCTCATGGGCGCTTGAATTCTATGGCAGCAGGCATAAGTGGCTCTCTATTCGGCGAGAAACGAAATTGTCTCGCGAAGAAATAAATTCAATTGATCGTGATGGAGCCAGTGCCCGGCATCGGGCACGTTGATGAGACGGTAATTCTTGAGCGCTTTGGCCCGCCCGTCCTTTTCAGGATCGGTTGCCCAACTCTCCATCCCGCGAAAGAGCAGGACGGGACATTTGATGCGCTGGTGTAGTTCGCCGGCTTGAGCGACGTCGAATCCGTAGGGGGCCCAGCCGCGCACGAACGGATCGAACTTCCACACGTACGATCCATCCGGGTTGCGGTTCGATCCGTGCAGCGTCAGATGGCGGGCCATTTCTTCCGACAGGTGCGGGTTCGCCTCGCGCATACGGCTTGCGGCCGCATCGAGGTCTTTGTACGTGCGCGGCGAGCGGGCCTCTATCTCTCGCATGTGCTCAAGCCAGCGGCGTAGCCGGTCAGGATAGGGATCTTTTTGCGAGTGGTGCGTGGCGGGTGGTCCCATGCCTTCGATGGCGACGACTTTGCGTACAGCGTCCGGAAAAGCGCCGGCGTAAGCCAGCGCGATCACACCGCCCAGCGAGTGGCCGACCAGGGTAAGTGGCCGCGCGCCGATCACGTCACAGAGCGCGGCCAGATCGAGAACGTGCTCGGCCACCGAATAGATCGCGCCTGGTGCCCACTGGCTGTCGCCATGACCGCGGAGGTCGAGCGCAAAAACGTGATAGTCGTTGCGTAGCGCGCCCGCCACCCAGTCCCAACTGCGCGCGTGATCCAACCCGCCGTGAACGAGGACCATTGGCGGTTTGTCGTCGCACCCGTAATCCCAGTAGTGCAGCTTCAGGCGGTGCGAATGAAAAAAGAGCGAACGAGGTTCGGGTTGCTGCGTGTTTGTCATTGCAGATCGAAAGCGCCGCTGTGCGAAGGGCTTCCACAGGATCTAATTAGCCACAGATTTACACGGATTCATACCGATAAAAAGGCAGCGCCGAGCCCTCAATCGCTTATCCGTGCTTATCTGTGTTCATCTGTGGCCGCCTTTCCGTTGTCTTAACAGGCGCACGAAATCAGCCACAGATTTACACGGATACACACTGATGGATAAGACGGCGCGCAGCCCTCAATCACTTATCGGTTCTTAACTGTGTTCATCTGTGGCGGCTTTTCCGGTTGGGGCCTGCGCGCCCAGGAATTCCAGAATTGCCTCATGCGCCGCCTCGGTCTGGTCAGTCGAATAGATATGGCCGGCGTGCGGTAGCAGCACGAGCTTTGCGCCGGGAATACGCTCCGCTATCAATTTGCCGTTGCCGGCGGGTACGAGGCGGTCCGACTCACCATGGATTACGAGCGTGGGCGCGCTGATTTGATCCAAACGGCTGTACGCCTCCCACGAGAGAATACCCTGCAACTGGGCCATGTATGCTTCCGGGCGGGGAAACCAGTCTTTGCGCATCGCCGAATCCTCGTCGATCAGTTCGCGGGAAGTGGCCGAATCATAGATAAACGGTACGGCGGCCTCAACGGCTTCTTCGGGACTCAGGTTGCCGCGTGACATTAATAATTGGTTGACCTCGGGTTCGGCCTTAACGACATGCGGTCCGCCCGACGCAGTGCAGCCCAGAATTAGCGAACGTACTCGCTTTGGATATTGCAGCGCGAACTCCTGGGCAATCATGCCACCCATCGATATGCCGTATACATGTGCGCTCTCAAGTCCGCTGGCGTCCAACACCCCGGCGGCATCGGACGCCATTAACGCAATCGGATACGGCCCCGGCGGTATGTCGCTGCGCCCTACGCCGCGGTTATCCAGCGCGATCGTTCGGTACCGGGCCGCCAGGAGAGGTCGCGTGCGGTACCACATGATCGAAGGGTAGCCGAGGCCCATGATCAGCAGAACAGGCTCGCCTGCTCCCTGCTCGTCCCAATAGATCTTCGCTCCTTGATTATTTATGAACGCCATTGAACTCCTATCGCCTTAAAATGCGACCCGGCTTTGCACTTCTTTTTGTTAGTTCTTTGGCATTGCTAAGTTCGCTTTGCTAAATATTGCCTGGCCGAGCCTCACGAACGGCCCGCCATCTTCTGACAATTCCTCGGTGACAGTGAAGGAATAAGCGGAAATGATCGAGATGGTTCTTCTGATCTGGAGAGTCTGCCGCTTGACCTTGATCGGATCGACGGTAAACCGAATGGAAATCGGGCTGGTCCAGTCGCCCTTGCTCGCGACCTGTAAGTCGCGCCGCCGCTCAGCGAAGCTCAGCATCTTCGTTGTCTCATCAAAACCGATCACTGCGCTCTCCTGATAACTCCCCTCTTCGGATTTCCCGTCGGTGTGGCTTTCCAATGTCTTGCCACCGGGCGCCAGTTTGAACGTAGTCATCCCCTCCCTGCGACCGCCGGGGCCGAGGGCACTTTCACGCCCGACCCATTTGAAAGCCCACTGGCCAACAAAGTAATCGAGCGACTGTTTTTGCTGCGGTTGTGGGACCAGAGGTCTGGTCGATCGCCGTTCCTCCTGCTCCGTCAGCGCCGGGGAGGTGCTTACGCGCTTCAGATCAAGAGTGAAGTTGTAGGTTTGGCCGCCGACCTCAACGGCGCCCTCTCCCGTGAGGGTCTCACCATGCAGAACAAACTTGTAATTGATTGTTACCCTCCCCGCCTGGGGAGAATCGACCTCTGCGTTCGCGGTCACATTATCGCCGTCGACCTTGATTTTCTTGAAGGGTACTTGACCCTGCATGGTGGTAATCGTGCCGGTGTAGGCGTCTGCTTCTTTCTTGAAGATTACGGTCGTCGGCCGCTCTCCCTGAAAAGATTTGGCAGTCCCTTCCCAGCGCCCTTGCAATCGATCCGGTTGGGCCCGGCCACTAACGCCAGCAACGGCGAACAAGTGAACTGCCAGGATTGTCGCGAGCACAATGAATGATCGTCGCATTGATTCTCCTTCTCAGCTTCCTGTCAGACCCACCTGCGGTAGCGGGTGGGTCTTCTGCCGAGTCGCCTCGATCTTAACAACAACCCACCCGCTACCGCAGGTGGTTCTGACGGCTGCCGTGGCCTTCGACTAACTCAATCCGGATGTAATCAGGCCCCTCGATGAATGCATGCTTGAGCTTGCCGCCTTCAGTCGTCCTGATAGGATCGGTGATCTTCACACCTTCACCAGTCAATCTCTCGATCGTCTCGGCGAGATTGTCGACGCTGAAGGCGATGTGGTCCACCACGCGTCCTTTAGTCGGCGACATCCGGGTCTGTCCCGGCTGCCAGTGATTCGGGTAGGCTTTTCTCGAGTACTGGATGGGATAGATGATGATGTTCACGTTATCCATTATCAGCGACGCGCTGGGCCCGATCTGAAAGTCGCGATAGAAGCGCGGCTCGCGCGACGCGGGACCAGCACCTCGGCGCGGGATGCCGAAATGCTTGCTGTACCATTCACCTGCCGCAACCGGGTCCTCGCTGAACAAATGCAGGTGGCCGAACTGATGATTGCTGGACGTGTTGAGTTCGATCAAACCGTGGTCTGGCGTTTCCACATAGGCATAGAAGAATCTGCCGCTGCCAGTGCCTCCGAGAATGTTGCTGATGTCGGTGAGCGGGGTGAAGAACTTTGTGCCCATCTCAAGCTGTTTTTGATAGGCGGCTTTCATATCCTCCGCGCCCCAGCCGAAGTGCCAGATGGCTGAGGTCAGTTCCCAGGACGGCGCGCTTTTGACTTTATTGAAGAGCAGCCACGACTGCTGTGCCCACACCGCGTCCTGGCCGAGAAACTGCGCTGACTCACAATCGAACTTACTGGTGTAGAACTTGATGGCGCCTGTGGGGTCAGGGGTGTTCAGATGCAGGTGATGAAAGTGTGCCGATTGCGGCGCGGGTTGTTGCCCGCGTGCGACCGAACAGAAGGCACACAGACCCAGGATAAAAGCCAGAGATAGTTTCACGTTTGCGTACGAGACCATTACTTGCCTTGTACTCTCTCACTCACACCGCGAAAGACCGGCGGGGGTAAACCACCCTTCCTGACCCCGAGATTTTCAGTCGTGAATGACTTCCTCCAGCTTGAACGGCTCTCAATCGGGAAAGAACCATGCAACTCCAGGAACCTCACAGGTCAGGAAGGGTGGCTTGCCCCCGCTCGCCTCTCATCAGCGTCAAGTTTCCACAGTCCAGTTTCAAAAGCCCGGCTGTGAATGAGAAGAAGGAAACAGAAGCGAATCTAGTCGTCGGCGCGCACCCAGCCATACACAGCGTTGCTGCGCATGCCGCCGCGATCCAGGTACGCCGTCTTGATTCTTTCCAGCGCATCCGCCGGCAAGGCTTTGCGTTTGGCCTTTACATCTACCTTGTAAAGCCGCGCGGCGTTCAGCCCGAAGATCTTCGCCTTATCCTGTTTGGTGAGCTTCTTGTAACCAAACTTTTCACACATCTCGTCGGGCATCTGGAAGCGTTTGAAGGCGTCGATCCCCCATTGCGGCGAGCCCCACCACAAACAATCAGTCCCCCAGACTACGTGATCCGCGCCATAGTACTTGATGTTCTTGCCCAAGCCGTGCGCCGCCATCACCGGATCGATCACCGAGAGCGTGTTGAAGAAACTGCCGAGCTCACAGTAGACGTTGTTCATCTGTGGGTTGCGCTTTTTGATATCCATCAGGACGCTGTGCCAGAGAAAATCGCCAGTCGCCGGATCGTACTGGTTGCTCTCTTTCCAGTTGGGTTCGCTCGAGCCGTGCTTGATGGCGGAGTGGTAGACGACGAAGTTGAAATCAGGATTGCGCAGCGCCGCCTTCTCGATGTCCTTGGGGTTAGCCAGGTGGCCGAGCGTGCGTGACTGATAAGAGTATCCTTTGTGGACGCTGATGAGTTTCATCCCGCGCTTGCGTGACTCCTCGATGAACCACTGTGCGTTGTCGTCGTCAACCTGGAAACCATTGCCCGTTTGGGCTGGATCTGTGTGGCAGTACCACTTCCACGAACTGATGCCGTAGACATTGAGCTCGCGCTCCATCTGCTCGATCAAGCTGGCTTTCTCAATCGTGTTTGTCGTCCTGTTCCAGTAATGATTCGGGGCGAGATTGCCGTGGTTCAAAGCGCGCTGCGAACCGGACAGATCGTTAATCTCCTTGCGGGCTTTGGACATGAGCCAGCTCGGCAGGATTTTGCCCGATGTGCCCGGCGTACGTTCCATATCGACAAGCACCTTGCCGTCCTTGTCGCGCAGGATTTCCCGGCCTGGCACGCCAGAGATGACGACCATCATAGTTTCGCTGTCAAAAAACATTTCCTTGACGAAGTTCTTGAAGCTATAAGCTTCGGCGTCGTTCTTGAGTTGAAAGCCCATGTTCTTCACGAACTCGGCATTGCGAAAGCCCCCAATCGCCAGGCCATTAGTAAAGTGCGATTGGCAATCGATGATGAAGTATTCGCTCTTCGGGAATTTCTCTTCTGTTGGCGCGGTCTCCCAGCTTTCGATTTCGTCCACGTCCCAGATCTTGCTGGCGAAAATCTTGTTCTGGGCCAGGAAGCAGGTCGCCAAGCCCATCGTGCTGGCCATAAATGCACGCCGGTCAAGGCCCAGCTTCTTCGCTCGAGCTTCCGACATTTCGCCGATCAATTGCTCGACTTGTTTCTGCGGCTCTGACTGGGGTCGGGGAATGAATTCCTCATTCGAGACGGCCTGGGTAGGCATGGGAGTATCGACTCCCTTTCTGTGATCTCGTAGGGCTTTGCGAATCCACATAGTGCTGACTCCTATTCTGGGTTACTAAATTACATTTGAAAGAAAACCAATTAGTGACTGAGTCAAGTTCTTTGCAGCGACCTCCCTTTGCGTCTTTGCGCCTTTGCGTGAAACTGCTTTTCACTGAGCCACAATTGCGTGTTGGGAATGAAAAAATCTCACGCAAAGGCGCAAAGGCGCAAAGCCGATCTCATCGGCTGAAGCAAAGCCTCGCTAGTAGACCCGCACCACCGGCAGCAGTGCGCGAGACGGATGAACCCGGTCGTGATGAATCGTATTGGTCGCGACCTGAGTCTGTTTGTCGGCCCGCAGGGGCTTGCCGGTGTTCGGGTTTGGATCAAAGCGAGGATCGTTCGAACTGCTGACGTGAATCGCGATGCGATGACCCTTGTTGAAGATTAAGCTCGTCGACCAGAGATCGATCTTGAACTTATAGACCTGGCCCTGCTTCATGAAGACCTCGTGGTCAAAGCCCTCACGGAAGCGCGCGCGAAGGGCTGAATCCAGCACTAACCGTTCAGTGCCATCCGGATAGACGTCGACGAGTTTGGCCATAAAGTCCGTATCGGGCGCGTCACTCTCAGCCCACAGCTCTACTGTTACGCGACCCGTCACCTCGACCGGCGATTGCAGCACCGGCGAGGCAAATTTCAACACGTCCTTTCGCTCGCCTATCGCGCGCTGGTCCATCGGTCCCTTTTTCTGAAAAAGATTAGCGCCGCCGATGGTCGGCACCGGATTGCTTGGATCATATTTGTAGCTGTCGGCGCTCTCTTGCTCCTGAGGCAGCTTCTCGCTGAGTGTGCCGCCGGGGTTCAGAAAGTAAGAGGTGATCTTGGCGGGCACGGGCCAGGCGAGCGCCGTATGCCACTCGTTGCCCGGAGCCTTAGGATCGGTCACGTCACCCATCACGTAGTAACGCACGGGCGGCTCGTTCATGATTCCGTTGTCAACGCCCTTCAGCCAATAGTCGAACCACCGCATCGCCAGCTCGGTGGACATAGTCCCGCCGAACGCGCCGACGCCGGAGTTGGCGGGATACTTAACCTCTTCAAGTTGGCCGTGACCCCACGGGCCCATGATCAGCTTTTGATTGCCCGCGCCCAGCGCGCCCGCCTTCATTTGCAACCCAACGAAGTTATCGATGTTGCCCTGATTGAAAATGTCGTACCAGCCGCCGTAGTTGTAGATCGGTACCTGCACCTGCTCCCAGTGCCGGGGCATTTCGGTTCGCTCGTAGTAATCGGCGTCGTAGTCCTGATGTTTGAAGGTTTCGTCAAGCACCCACTCTGCCTTTTGTCTCTTGAGCCAATCCTCGTTCAGCTCTTTGCGGAATACTCCGCCCATAAAACTGGATTGTTCATAAGCGCTCGAGCGCGCCACCATCACAAAGGCTGCGACCAGGTGCGGCGGATTTGCCAGCGCCGCGTAGTTGGCGGCAATGCCCATGGCCGAAGCGCCAAACATGCCGACGCGACCGTTCGACCACGGCTGTTTGGCGATCCATTCGACCGTGTCGTAACCGTCCGCCTCGTCATCCACAAACGGGCGGTACTTGCCTTCGCTTTGGAAAGTCCCGCGACAATCCTGGGCCACAAAAGCAAATCCATGCTTCGTCCACGCGCCGTTCAAACGCGTCTGCGAAGCTTTGCCGTAAGGAGTGCGCACCAGCACCACCGGCCACGGCCCTTTACCTTCGGGTAAATAGATAATCGTCGAGAGCTTGACGCCGTCGCGCATCGGCGCCATCTGCTCGATTGGCTGCGTCGTCTGACTGGTGGCGGTTGGAGTGGTGGGAGCAGCTTGCTGCGAAAGTGCCGCGCTGAACGACCCGAAAGAGAATACGATAATGAGAGTCGGGACGAGAAAAATGTTCCTCAAAATTCGGCCGACGACGTTGCGTGAAGTCATCTTCAGGTTCTACTCTTTCCCTCGGTTGGATTAAGATGCCCGACAAAGTCAACCGACAGCGCGTGAGCTCATCATGTTGGCTACCGAACGGTCGGTAAAGTAACATCGGGACATACATGCGTCAAGCTTTCTTTCGTTTCCCTTCAGCGTTCGTGGTCGTTTGTTTTTTATTTACGACATGGTTGTCGGCGGCAGGATCTCCGCCGGCAACACAAGGTTCGTTCGCTATCGCAGGCATCGTTGTCGATCAGAACGACGCGCCAATACCGAACGCTGAAGTGACCGTGGCGAATGAACCGTCTATTAGTTCAAGAACCGATGCCGACGGCCGCTTCCATTTCGATTTCGGTCCGCGAAGGTCGGTAACGCTCATCATCAAAGCTCAGGGCTTTGCTCCGCTGGAACGCAAGCTGGATGTAACCAGCGACCGTATTACCAAGCTGCGCATCGTCCTCTCGCCGGCTTCTATCGCTGCACAAGTCACCGTCGCCACGCGAACGGAAGCGCGCATCAGCGAGACGGCGGCCAGCGTCGTCGTGCTTGATTCGGAAGACTTGAAGACGACAGCCGCGCTTACTCTTGACGACGCCTTGCGCCAGACACCGGGGTTCAGTCTGTTTCGCCGCAGCGGCAGTCGTACCGCTAATCCGACAGCTCAAGGTGTTTCGCTGCGCGGCCTGGGCGCCAGCGGAGCGAGCCGCGCGCTGGTGCTTGCTGACGGCACTCCGCTCAACGATCCGTTTGGCGGCTGGGTTTACTGGGATCGCGTGCCGCGTGAATCGGTAAGTCAGGTTGAGATTCTAAGGGGCGGCGCGTCGCATCTCTACGGTAGTTCGGCCCTCGGTGGGGTGGTAAATATTTCGACGAAGCGAACTGATACCAACGCGCTTTCGCTCGCTCTGTCGTACGGGAACGAAATGACGCCGAATGCCTCCGTTTATCTGTCCGGAGAAAAGAATAGCTGGGCCGCCAGTCTTGCTGCTGAAACATTTCGCACCGATGGCTTTGTGCTCGTGCCCGAGGATCAACGCGGACTGGTTGATACCGCCGCCGGTTCGCGAGACGCCGTCGTCAATCTGAAGCTCGAGAGACTCTTCGGCGAGAACCGGCGCGTTTTCGGAACCGCTTCATTCTTCGGTGAGTCGCGGAAGAACGGCACGCCTTTACAAATCAATCGGACGCACATTCGACGTTTTGTACTTGGCAGCGACTGGCAAATCCCGGCTGCGGGATCTGTAACCGTGCGCGGGTACGGCGGCACGCAGGTATACGACCAGACCTTTTCCGCGATCAGTACCAGCCGCAACAGCGAATCATTGACGCGCGTCCAACGCGTGCCCGCGCAAGTTCTCGGTGCCTCAATCCAGTGGTCGCGCGCTGCCGGCCAGAGCCAGACGCTTGTGGCAGGGTTCGAAGGCCATCAGGTTCGCGGCGCGAGCGACGAGATCGTCTTTGTCAACAGCCGGGCCAGTTCGCTAGTTGGCGCCGGCGGCCGTGAACTTACACTGGGAGGATATTTTGAAGATTTAATCAGAGTCGGGCCGCGTCTTTTTCTGAACGCTGGCGGGCGGTTCGATCACTGGCGAAACTATGATGCGCTCTCCGCCAGCAGGCCAATTACAGCCGCCACTCCCACCAGCATAGTTCTATTCCCGGATCGCACGGAGAGCGCCTTCAGTCCGCAGTTGTCCGCGGTCTACAAGATCAATTCGCAGGTCTCTTTGCTCGCCTCCGCGACGCGCGCCTTTCGCGCCCCCACGCTGAACGAACTCTACCGCTCGTTTCGCGTCGGCAACGTGCTGACGCTCGCGAACGAAAATTTGCGGGCGGAACGTCTGACCGGCGGCGAGGCGGGCGTTAGAGTAACGGCGTTCAAGGAAAAGCTTGTCGTGAGAGGAACTGCGTTTTGGAACGACGTCACGCGCCCGGTCGCAAATGTGACTCTCCAGACAACGCTCGCGCTGATTACGCGTCAGCGCCGGAATCTCGGACGCACGCGCTCGCGCGGCGTGGAGCTGGAAACTGAAGTACGCTTGAATCAGTTCTGGAATATTTCCGCGGGCTACCTTTTTGATGACGCAACCGTGGTGCGCTTTCCGGCAAACATCGCGCTCGAAGGGTTGATGATTCCGCAAGTGCCGCGGCATCAGTTCACGTTTCAGGCACGTTACACAAATCCCTCGATCCTTACCGTTGGTTTCCAGGGTCGCGCGTCGAGTGTGCAATTCGACGACGATCAGAATGTTTTCCGGCTCGGTTCCTACTTCACGCTTGATCTATTTATCTCGCGTCGGGTGGCACGCGGTCTCGAAGCATTCGCTGCCGTCGAAAACTTGTTCGGCCAACGGTATGAAATTGGCAAGACGCCGTTGATAACACTCGGACCACCAAGACTCGTTCGCGCCGGGTTCAGGTTCTCTCGTTCCTCGCATCGCTGAGAGAACCCTGATGTGGAGCGCGGACATCCTGTCCGCATGAGCGCATAGCGCGAACGACCCTCCCATCAGCCCGCGCCCGTGGCCCCGCCGCCGATGACGCAGACGTCGAACGCCTTTCCCGCGATGTTCTCCAGCGCTTCCGGACGGCCTTTCATCGCGTTCTCATATCAGTTTGGTTTCACTGAGGATAGGGAGAAGCTTTGAGACTCCGCCGGTACTGTTCAAAGCAGGTAGCTGGCCCGCGTTATTCATGAACGTCATCATCATGAAGCCTGCGGAGGAGCCTGTCGGAAAAAACTCTACCTCTCATTCACACCTGGCTTCAGCCAGGTGATCAAGAGCGGTTGGAGCCACTGAACCGTTTTAACGGTTTCCTGTGATGCCGTTGAAATGATCTCGCCTTAGGGGAAATGCGCCACCTGCGAATTACGGCCGTGGAATGACAAACCGTAGCTACTGAAACCGTTAAAAACGGTTCCCTCTCTTTCCCGCCCTGAGATCACCTGGCTGAAGCCAGGTGTTAATGAGAGGCCGCAAACTATTATCCCGTCAGACTCCCAGGTAGTGGGGTAAAAGTGTGGTGCTGATTTGGCGGCCCTCGCTGAACACTCTTTGTCACCCCCACTGAGTTTCTCCAGGAAGCGGCCCGCTCAAAAAATCGGACTAGTGGTCAAATGCTTCTTGAGCCACGTGATGCATAATGCTGCGTTTGGCGATATTATTGAGCAGTTTTGATAGATACTTAGTATGTTGGGTCGCGCGGGTTCGAAGGATCACGAGGGATCCCGATTCATCGTTGACGATTTGTGGTCTATCACAGGTTTGGGTGCAATGATAGAGGCTGCACAACTGAACACGATCCCACGACGCTCACAATCGAACGGCTATTGGTCCACTTGAGCAGGAGGCCTTCGCATGAGACACATTCTACTTTCCGCGTGCCTGCTGACGCTAATCTGCGCTGAGGTTAGGTGCCAGAGCGAGGATCGACAATTTCCTCGACTTGAGCTCGCGCAGAAATTGACCCGTGTTGTTGTGCAGCGAAAGGAGGCCTACTCACATGGTAACAAGCAGGAATATGCTTCCTTCCTCGCAGACGAGTATCTGAGCACCGACTGGATTGGAGGCGTGATGTCTAAGAGTCAGGCCGTTCAGTGGTTGCCAGACCCCTCCGCCGGGGGATGGTTCGTCTTTCACATCGATGAAGTTCAGGTGCGCGCGTACGGTGCAACGGCCGTGATGTCATTCCGCGTCGCCAGAGATGGGAAGCGAGAGGGCGATACGGCGACCGTGGTCGTCAACGGCCAGAGATCTTCCTCGCCTTTTCACTACCGGGAGACAGACGTGTTCACCCGCCGCGGCAAGCGTTGGGATCTCATTGCCGAGCACACCACGGAAATCCCGGTGGAGCGCACCGCCGTCAGAGTGGACCCGACGACGCTCGACGCGTACGTCGGACAGTATGAGCTTGGAAACGGCATGTTTATCAGTGTTACTAGAGACGGCGGCAAATTGTACTCCCAGCGAACAGGCAGACCTCGACACGAACTACTCCCAGAAGTACTCCCAGGATCGGAAGAGAGATTCTTCATGGCCGGCGACCCGGGATCTTACATATTCAGAAAGGACGTGCAGGGAAGGATCGCGTACTGGGTTTACCGGAACGTTGGTGGCGAAAACGCGGCTCGCAGAATCAGGTGACTGCTGCGAGGTCCAGGCGGCCCTGCGGTGAGGCGCGGCCTAACGATTGAGTTGACGCGGCGGCGGACGACTGTGCTACGGACAAGTTATGGATGAGAAGCCCGCTGACTCCGCTCGCGTCCAACGATTTGTTATACCGCGCCCAAGTGGGTCGCGCCGACCATTCAACGCTGATGCAGAGCGCGCGACCAAGTTAGATGTTTCCACCACGCCATCATATTCGTCGCGCGCGATGGCGGCCACTTGGACGACCTGCCAAACATGGCCCGTTTACTGTTTTCAAAAAGCGGCGCGGTATAACAAGCGCATGAAGCTGCGGGCGCGGCCAACCGGCGGCTTGTTCCGCTTGCGTTCGGGGTGGCCGCGCCGCAGCTTATGCGCGATCCGTTGGGTCGCATCGAATTTGGTTTTGACAACGTTGGTTGAATGAATCGCAACGACGCTCCGCGTGTTCCTATCGCTGAATGTCGGCCACGTTGTATGGCGCGGCTTGCGTCGTTCCTGGGAGGCGAAGACCAATCACCTTGCGTGCTTACGTCGCACGGGCAACCCAACAAGTCATTGCAGGTGAGCCGCGATTGATCGTCTCTCAAGTTCAAAGATCGCATCCAGCTTGAAGGCTGCTCGCGCGGCCACCTGAACTCAATCGTTGGACCTCTCGGACGGCGCGGATCGAGGGAACAGATGGCACAGGCTAGCGGATCAATTCGGCGCTGACTGTACTGAGGGCTTGGCCCATTTCCTCAGTTCCAATTTCGCAATCGCTTCCGTGTGCACTTCGTCCGGGCCGTCAGCGAGGCGCAGGGTGCGCACGCTGGCCCAGGCCCCGGCGAGAAATGTGTCCTGCGAGACACCGGCGCCTCCATGTGCCTGAATGGCGCGGTCCAGCACTCGCAGGGTAACGTTTGGGGCGACGACTTTGATCATCGCGATTTCGGCGCGGGCCACTTTGTTTCCGACTGTGTCCATCATGTAGGCAGCCTTCAGCGTCAGCAGGCGGACTTGTTCGATCTCCATGCGCGAGGTCGCAATGTCAGCGCGAATGGTGCCTTGTTCCGCCAGCGGTTTACCAAACGCCACGCGCGACTGCACGCGTTTGCACATTTCTTCGAGAGCTCGCTCGGCCACGCCGATGCAGCGCATGCAATGATGGATGCGGCCCGGGCCTAATCGGCCTTGCGCAATCTCGAATCCCCGCCCTTCGCCCAGCAGCATGTTCGAGACCGGAATACGAACATTTTCAAACGTGACTTCCGCGTGGCCATGGGGCGCATGGTCATAGCCGTACACTGTTAGTAGTCGCTCGATCTTTACTCCCGGCGCATCCATGGGCACGAGCACCATCGACTGCTGTTTGTGCCGGGGCGCCGAGAAATCCGTCTTGCCCATGAAGATTGCGATCTTGCAGCGCGGGTCGCCTGCTCCTGAAGACCACCACTTACGGCCGTTGATGACGTACTCGTCACCGTCGCGAACGATACTCGACTCGATGTTCGTTGCATCCGATGAGGCGACGGCAGGTTCAGTCATCGCGAAACACGAGTGGATTTGCCCAGCGAGCAGCGGATTCAACCAGCGCTCCTGCTGCTCAGGCGTGCCATAACGTGCGAGCACCTCCATGTTGCCGGTGTCGGGCGCCGCGCAGTTGAACACTTCGGGGGCCATCGTGCTGCGACCCATGATTTCGCACAGCGGCGCATACTCGAGGTTTGACAGGCCCGCGCCGTGATCATCGTGCGGCAAGAAGAGATTCCAAAGACCGGCGGCGCGCGCTTTGGGTTTTAGCTCCTCAATAATGCGTGTCGGCGACCAGCGTTCGCGCTCAATTTCGTCGTAGAACCGTTGCTCGTTCGGATAGATATGCTCATCCATGAACGCCGTCAAACGCTGCTGCAGGTCTTTTGTCTTCTGCGAGAATTCAAAGTCCATCGTTTATCTTCCTCCTGATGATTTCGGGCCAGCCACGCCTCCTACCAGACGGTAATGTCCTATCGATTTTCTCTGCGGCCCTCTGTGGAATCCTCCGTGTTCCTCTGCGGTTATCTCCAATGTTTGGGCAATTAACCGCAGAGAAGAATCCGAGGTCTTCGCAGAGGAACGCAGAGAACGAATTAGGGCATCAGTTACCAGACGGGCTTGCCCCAGTCCACATTACTTCGTAATACCTTCTTCAGAATCTTGCCTCCCGGGTTGCGGGGCAGAACCTCGCTACAGAAAGCAAGATATTGCGGAATTTTGAAATCTGCCAACCGCGACTTTGCGAATTCGACAATATCACTGATCTCAGCGTGAACGCCGGGCTTCAGTACGATCGCCGCGCCTACCTTCTCGCCCATCATTTCGTCGAACACACCCATCACCGCTACCTCGAACACCGCCGGATGCGCCGCCAACACGTTTTCAACCTCGACGCAGTACACGTTTTCGCCGCCGCGGTTTACCATATCCTTTTTGCGATCGAGAATCTGCACAAAGCCCTCGTCGTCGATCCGCGCCACATCACCCGTGTGCAGCCACCCGTCAACAAAAGTTTCAGCAGTCGCTTCGAGGTTATTCCAATAGCCTTTCACGACGTTGGGCCCTCGTATCAGCAACTCGCCCACATCACCGTCCGCGCCAGGTTCCAGCTTTACGTCTACAACCGGGGCCGGGAACCCAACTGTCTCCGGCCGCAAGCGCGCGTATTCATGTGGCAGAAACGTCGCCACCGATGAAGTCTCAGTTAATCCAAATCCGTTGCCGACGCGAGCGTTCGGAAACGATTCCAGGATTCGCCCCACGAGATCTGGCGCTATGGGCGCGCCGCCGTAACTCAACCAACGCACGTGCGCGGTATTGACCTCGCGCCAATTCGGCTGATTCATCGCCAGCCAGTAGATCGCCGGCACTGAAGTTAACGAGTTGATATGCTCCTCTTCTATTACTCTGAGAAACGTCTGCACCTCAAACGTGGGCATGATCACCGTCGTGCTCAGGCCCTCACACGCGACCAGGAACTGGCTGTTGCAGCCCGTCACGTGAAAAAGCGGCACCGAGACCAGAGTGCGCACGCTGCCATCGAATGGCAGTTCGGCCACGCGCCGGCAATTCTCGATGTTGGAAAGAAAATTCCCGTGGGTGGTCATCGCCCCTTTGGGAAAGCCGGTGGTGCCGCTCGTGTAAAAAATCGCCGCGATATCTTCGATAGGAGATTCTCGACTGCAAGAGCGGGCCCGTCGGGCAGAGGTTCGTTGGGCACACAGACGACCTTGCTGCCCGAATCATTAAGCACGTATTCAACTTCGGTTTCGCTGAAACGCGTATTCACCGGCACGGCGATGGCTCCCGCCAGTTCGATACCAAAGAATGCGAGGCACCACTTAAGGCCGTTGCCCAGACGAATCGCCACGCGATCGCCGCATTCGATGCCCAGAGCCTGGAGCCCGCCCGCCACTCGCGCCGCGCGATCCCATAAATCGCGATAGTTGATCCGTTCACCGCCTATTTCGACTATCGCTTCTGACTGCGGCGCCGCTTCGACCGTGCGCCGCAACATCTCGACCACCGACGGCGGCCGGTCAAGATAGCGGGCGATCCCATCGGCGCCCCGCGCGATACCTGAATCATCAAACGGCTGGATCACGGACATCAGTATGCTCCCTCTCGTTCGAAGATCCGGCGTGGGTTTTCAATCAGCATAGTCTGCACCTGCTCGTCGCTGACGCCCTTCTGCTTCAAGGCCGGAATCACGTCGTTATGAATGTGCAGGTAATGCCAACGCGGCAGTAACGCGGGCAGCTCTCGTTCCGGCAGATGGTGCATGTAGCAGGCTGCGTCATGCGATAGCACCATCCGCTCCGCATAGCCGCGTGCGCACATAGCGGACACGGTGTTTACGCGATCCTCGAATGATAGGATCGAGTCGATTCCAAAACGATCCATTCCGAGGTACGAACCATGCGAGATGAGTTCCTCAAGATAATCCAGGTCGGTCGTATCGCCAGAGTGGCCGATCACTACTCGCGAAAGGTCTACGCCTTCTTCGCGAAAGATTCGCTGCTGGTCGAGCCCGACCCGCCGCAGCGCATGGGTATGCGTCGAGATGGGCACTCCCGTACGACGATGCGCCTGGGCTGTAGCTCGTAGAATACGCTCCACGCCCGGCGTAATGCCGGGCTCATCGGTGACGCATTTGAGGATACCCGCTCTCACGCCGGTATCCGCAATACCCGTCTCGATGTCTCTGACAAACATTTCGGTAATCAGTTCCGGCCCGCCCAGCACGGTGCCAGGACCACGATAGTGGAAGAAGAATGGCACGTCGTTATATGTGTAGATTCCCGCCGCCACGATGATCTGGATTTGCGTCTGCTCCGCGATCCGCTGAATGCGGGGAATGTAACGGCCCAAACCGATTACAGTGAGGTCAACAATGGTATCCACTCCACGCGACTTCAGCTCATTCAGTCGCGCTACCGCGTCAGCGACGCGCTTTTCCTCAATGCCCCAGTTCTCGGGATAGTTTTCCGAAATCTCCTTATCGAGTACGAACACGTGCTCGTGCATCAACGTCGTGCCCAATTGCGCGGGGTCGATAGGACCGCGGACAGTTTGGATCTGTGCCATGATCGAAACTCCTCAGCGATGTGTCCGCAGCTCTGGCGCCGCCAAATGCGGCACCGCGTTAAATTGAAACAACTGTAAATGCTCGCCGCGTTGCCGCAGTACAGTGTACGACGCATTATGCAACACGCCCGCGAGTTGTCTTATTCGCGAGTCTGGAGCGTCGAGGGCTAAGCCTGTCAAGACACCCGTCGGCGTGGCCGATGTAAAAGCCAGAATGTTTGCTTGCCGGGGCGCGTCGCTCAGCTTCAGGCGGCACGCCGCCACGCGCTCGCGAAATTGCTCCCACGTCTCGCCGCCATAGGGAAACCGCCCGGCAATCCACGCTTCGACCATCTTTGTATCGCAGGGCCGCCAGCGCCGGTGGACTTCGGCATCGTGATCCCCGACGCTTTGGCTGACCTGCCGGCGCATCTCTTCATATTCGCTACGAAACTCAGGGTCTTCTTCACACAGCAAAGGCCCAATCTGGCGATACACCTGAGCCAGATCAAACTCGTTCCAGTCATCGTCGATGATTATCTCGGGGAAAGGAACACCGGCTTCGGCGTAAGCCGTGCTTACCTCTGCCGCGGTCTGCTGCTGCCGTAGCATCGCGCCGGAATATGCGGCGGCAAACTCGATTCCCTGCGAAAGAAAGTACTCGCCCAGCAGACGCGATTGTCGTAGGCCGAGTTCGGATAGTGAATCGTAAGCGTCGCGCGTGCCCGCTTGCCCGTGGCGCACAAGATACACGATGCTCATAGGTAATAACGCCCGGCCTTGATAACGGAGTCCGCGATGCGACGGCGCGCCGCGACGGTGTTGAAGGTCGGATGGCTGGCGAGCCGTCGCACTCCTGCGAAAAGAGATCCGGCTTCACCGTTGTCTGCCAGCGCTGCCACGACCTGCCTGGCAGAGTGCGCCATGCGATCCGCTGCATCGCTGGCGTAGACGCACGTGATGTCAAAGGGTGTGGCCCAATCATGTTCACCGCCCGCCGCCAATAGTTTCTCCGTGCGCAGGAGCGCGCTCTCCAAAGCGTAAACCTCGATGATGATGTCGGCAATGTGGGCCAGGACCTCCTGTTCGCTCGCCAGTGCGTCGCCGTACACGCCTTGCGCGCGACCAAGTGTGAGCGCGACCAGACGCTTGGCGCGGGCCAGCAGATCACGCTCGGCGGAAAACAGCGGCTCGCCGGACACCGCAGGACTGACCGAGTAGTCGAGTGCGCTTTGCACGCTCCCATCGGCCCAAAGGTGGGACATCGCCACATTCCGCAAAAGGCGCGTAGGGATTATTAGCCGGTTAATCTCATTCGTGCCCTCATAGATGCGTGTGATGCGCGCGTCGCGATAGGCGCGCTCGGCGGGGAACTCCTGGGAATAGCCGTAGCCGCCGTAAACCTGCAACGCCTCGTCCACGACGAAAGCCAAGGCTTCACTGGTCCATACTTTGTTAATGGAGCATTCGACGGCGAAGCCTTCGATGGTCTTGAGCACCCGTTCAGAATCCGTCACTGCCACAGCTTCCAGCGCCTGATCCACATCACCAAGCGTGCGATAGACCATCGCGTCGCCGACGTAACAGCGCACGGCCATCTCGCCCAGCTTCTGCTTGATCATTCCGAAATCGGCGATGGCTTGCCCAAACTGGCGACGTTCGAGGGCGTAGCGAGAAGCGCGCGTTAAGGCTTGTTTGGCGCAGCCGATGTTACGCGTGCCGAGTTTGAGCCGGCCGAGGTTCAGGATGTTGAAGGCGACCTTGTGCCCCTGGCCCACTGTGCCGAGCACGTTTTCGACCGGCACACGCACGTTGTCCAGAATAAGCGCCGTTGTTGACGAGCCATCGAGACCGAGTTTCGGCTCCTCCCGACCACTCACCACGCCCATGTCGCGTTCGACAATGAAAGCAGTAAATTGTTCGCCGTCAACTTTAGCGAAAATCGTGAACACGTCAGCGAAGCCGCCGTTGGTGATCCACATCTTCTGACCGTTGAGGATGTAATGCGAGCCGTCTGCGCTCAGCGTGGCCCTGGTGCGAGCGGCGAGCGCGTCCGAACCCGAGCCCGACTCTGTTAGCGCAAAGGCACCGATCAACTCGCCGCTGGCGAGCAGAGGCAGGTAGCGCGCCTTCTGATCGGGGTTGCCGAAATAGACGATCGGCAGCGTCCCGATGGCGGTGTGCGCTCCGAGCGAGCCGGCGAACGATGGCATGCTGCCGATTTGCTCACCCACGTAAGCCGAGCTCACTTTGTCCAACCCCAGGCCTCCGTACGCTTCCGGGATGTCAACGCGCAGCAGGTCTAGTTCGCCCGCCTTCAGCAGTAATTCGCGCGTCAGCGGCCAATCCTTGGCGTAAATCTCCTTCTCGCGCGGCAGGACTTCAGCGCGCATGAAGTCTGCGGCGATGCGACCAAACATCTGCTGTGCGCTCGAAAGATCTTCGCGCGTGAACACTTGATCGGCGGTTACAGTGTCGTCAAGAAAACCGCCTCCGCCATGGAGTTTAAGTGCTTCGGTTACGGCTGCCATAGTTTTAGGTAAGCCCGCTGCCTTGTCTCTTTGTCAGAACCACCTGCGGTAGCGGGTGGGTTTTATGCTGAAGCAGAGTCGAGTTACACGAAAGAATTGGCCCACCCGCTACCGCAGGTGGTTCTGACAAAAACCATTTAGCTCCCGAGCTTCAAGGTTATTGACGCGCGACAAAGATCAGATGTATAAGACCTACCGGACGTTCGGTAAAATAACATCTTGGCCATTGCGCATTCAAGCTTGGCATACGACAAGCTTAGGACATTCGATATGGCCAAAGGGACTATATCACCACATACACGGACAAGCCTTTCGGTTGCCGAGCAAGAAAGAGTTGCAGCCCGCAACCACGAAATCGATCATTAATTCTGCTGCTCGTTGGTTCGAATTCTTTGTAAGGAAGTTCCAGGAGAGGCTTTCCTATGAAGCAAGAGCGCTCAAGAGTCTGGTTCGCTTTGGGGGTCTTGTTTGCCATCAACACGTTGAATTTTTACGACCGGCAAATTCTCGGTGCGGTCGGCGAAACCGTGCGCAACGAGTGGAGGCTGAGCGATACGGCGCTGGGATCGCTGGGCACCGCTTTTACGCTGCTCTACGCTGTGGTCGGGGTGCCGCTCGGTAGAATGACAGACAGATTCTCGCGCCGGTGGATCTTGTGCGCGGGCGTCGCCGTGTGGAGCGTGTTGACTGCGGCTTCGGGCCTGGCCCGGAACTTCACCGAACTCTTCGTCGTGCGTCTCGGCGTAGGGAGCGGCGAAGCAGCATGCGCCCCGGCCGCGACCTCGTTGATCGGCGACCTCTTTCCAGCGTCGCGGCGTGCCAAGGCCCTTTCGGTCTTCATGATTGGCCTGCCGCTTGGCATCGCTCTGAGCTTTTTGGGTAGCAGTTTGCTCGAACACCGCTTTGGTTGGCGCTTCACGTTCTACATCGCTGCGATTCCAGGTCTCATCTGCGCCGTGTTGGCCCTGCTCATCTGGGAACCCGTACGTGGCGCCGCGGAAGTGCACAAAATTACTGCCGCCGCCAAGCGGAAGGGTTCGCCTTATCTCCTCGTGCTATCGATTCCCACTATGTGGTGGATTATCGCGTCGGGCGCATTCCACAACTTTAATATGTACGCGATCGGAGCTTTCCTGTCGCCATTCCTCCAGCGGTTTCATCACCTAAGCAAATTGAACGCCGGTATGATCTCGATGGTCGTGTACGGCCTGGCCGGTATCCCCGGACTGATTGTCGGCGGGATGCTGGGTGATCGCATGGTGAGACGCAAACCAAACGGGCGGTTGGTGGTTGCCACCGTTGCGATTTTTATCTCAGCGCCGCTGATGTTTGTCGGACTTGCCAGACCGCTCGGTGACATGGTCGGATTCGTTTTATTTGCGGGTTTAGGCATGGCCTCGATGTACGTTTACTACTCGACTGTGTACTCGGCGATTCAGGATGTGATCGAGCCGTCGCTTCGAGGCACCGCGATGGCGCTGTATTTTTTCGCGATGTATGTGCTGGGGGCGTCGTTGGGACCACTCGGCATGGGATTCCTGAGCAGCCACTTCACGCGCAGCGCGGCGCTCGCTGCCGGCGTCACCGACACGAGTTTTCAAGCGCTGCGCCCCTTCGCGGCGGAAGGATTGCACTCGGCGCTGTACGTGGTCCCGGTGTTTGGTGTGTTGCTCGGGCTTGTGCTGTTCGCCGCTTCGCGCACCGTGGCCCGAGATATGGAGAAACTACAATGCTGGATGCGCGAGTCCGCCGCTCCGGAGGCGCCGTCGAAAGCCGAGCCGGTGGAAGTGGCAGCGCCTATCCCGGCGAGCTAAAAAGTAGGAAGACAATCCTTCGAAGGCGTGGTGCTTGAATGAAAGCCTGGCAAGTCAGCGAGTGGTGTGAGCCGGAACAGATGACGCTGGCCGACATCCCGCTTCCTGAGCCGAAGTCTGGCGAAGTGCGAATCCGTAATCATGCCGCGGCTCTCAACTTCTTCGACATTCTCCAGATTCAGGGGAAGTATCAGACCAAACCGCCGTTGCCATTTACGCCAGGAGCCGAGGTTGCCGGTGTAATTGACGCGGTGGGATCTGACGTAGACCACCTTTCCGTTGGTGATCGGGTGATGGGTTCGGGCGCGTTAGGAGGCTTTGCGGAGTATGCAGTCACTCCGGCCGCGAAAACTTTTCGCATTCCCAAGACGATGGACTTTGCGGAAGCGGCCGCGATGCTGATCGTTTACCAAACGTCTTATCTGGCGCTCAAGGTGCGCGCGGCAATCAAGACCGAGGAATGGTTGTTGGTCCATGCGGCAGCCGGTGGTGTGGGCTGCTCGGCGATGCAACTTGGCAAAGCCTTCGGCGCGCGCGTGATCGCGACTTCCGGTAGCGCCGACAAAGTGGATTTCTGTTTGACGCAGGGCGCTGATTACGCGCTGAACTATCGCGAAGCGAATTGGGTCGAGCGAGTCAAAGAAATTACCGAAGGGCACGGCGCTGACGTGATCTACGATCCGGTGGGCGGTGATGTCTTTGATCTCTCAACAAAGTGCATTGCGGCAGAAGGTCGGCTGCTCGTGATCGGCTTTGCCGGGGGCCGCATTCCGAGTATCGCGGCCAATCGAATTCTGTTGAAAAATATGTCGGTCGTGGGTTGTTATTGGGGCGGATATTTGGAACACCGTCCGGAATTCCTGGCCCAGACGCAGGCTGACCTGTTCGCGCTGTATGAAGCGGGCCAAATCAAACCGGTAGTTTCGCAAGTCTACCCTTTAGCCGACGCGGTCACCGCGTTGAGAGCGCTGGCAGAACGAAAGACGCATGGCAAAGTTATCCTGACGATCGCGTAACCCACGCCGACTAATGGAGGAAGATGAATGGCGAATTCGCTATTTGATCTAACCGGGAAGGTTGCAGTGATTACTGGTTCGACCAGAGGCATCGGCCGCGCGATTGCCGAGGCGATGGCGCGCGCCGGAGCGAAAGTCGTGATTTCCAGCCGCAAGGCGGACAAATGCGCCGAGGTCGCAGAGGCAATCAAAAGTGAAGGATGGGAAGCGACGCCGATTGCGTGCAACATCGGGAAACGCGAAGACCTCGAGCGTTTGGTCGCCGAGACGAAACAATGCTACGGCCGGATTGATAGTTTGGTCTGCAACGCGGCCGTGAATCCTTACTACGGGCCGATGGCCCAGGCGCCCGACGAAGCCTTCACCAAGATCATCGATTCAAACGTGCGCAGCAATCTTTGGCTCTGCAATCTGGTAGTTCCCGAAATGGCCGAACGCCGCGACGGCACTGTGATAATCGTCTCCAGTATTGGCGGTCTGAAAGGCTCGTCGATGCTCGGCATCTACGGTATTTCCAAGGCCGCCGACATGCAATTAGCGCGCAATCTGGCCGTCGAATGGGGCTCAAGTAACATCCGCGCCAACTGCATCGCGCCGGGACTAGTGCGCACAGATTTCGCGCGCGCTTTGTGGGAGAACCCGGAGACTTTGGCCCGAGCTGAATCCTCTTATCCGTTGCGCCGCATCGGTGAGCCGGAGGAGATTGCGGGCATGGCCGTGCTGCTCGCGTCGCGTGCGGGTAATTGGATAACAGGGCAGACGATTGTAATTGACGGCGGCGCGACGATCGCCGGCGGTTGAGACTGAAGGATGAAAATCCTGGACAAAGTTGTGGTGGTAACTGGCGGCGCCAACGGCATCGGGCGCTCTCTCTGTCGTCGCTTTGCGGCTGAAGGCGCGCGAGGTGTGGTCGTGGCCGACCTCGATGGGGAAGGCGCCGAAATGGTGGCGAAAGAAATAGGAGGGTTCGCCGTCACGACGGATGTGAGTAGCGAAGCTGACATCATTCGGCTCGTCGCTCAAACAATCGAAGCGTACGGACCGATTGATCTCTTCTGCTCCAATGCGGGGATTGGCGGCGTGGCTGGTGGAGTGGAAGTCAGAAACGACGTGTGGCAGCAGATTTGGGATGTGAACGTGATGGCGCATATCTACGCCGCGAGGGCCGTACTTCCCGGCATGCTGGCTCGTGGCGCGGGCTACTTGCTGCATACAGCATCGGCGGCTGGGCTTCTGACCCAGGTCGAAGCAGCGCCGTATTCAGTCACTAAGCACGCTGCCGTTGCTTTTGCCGAGTGGCTGTCGATAGCCCACGGCGACGCGGGTATCAAAGTTTCATGTTTGTGTCCCCAAGGCGTCCTCACCCAGATGTTGCTCGGCGCCGACGGCGAGCGGGATAGCTTCTTGCGGGCCGGCGCGCTTGAGCCGGAAGACGTTGCTGAGGCTGTGGTAGCGGGGCTGGCAGAAGAGCGCTTCCTGATTCTGCCGCACCCGGAAGTCGCGGAATATTTCCGCCGTAAGGCGGACGACTATGATCGTTGGCTGCGCGGCATGCGCCGCCTGAACGCGCAAGCTCGAGGATTCACTCAGGCAACGAACTTCCATCAAAATTAGCCGATGGCCAGGAGAGTAAACCGAAGTGCGCAGTAAAATGATCATCATCCTATTCGCTCTGGCTCTTTTCTCGGTACTGATAGAAATGAGCCCGCCCGCTACCGCAGGCGGTTCTGACAGGATTTTTGCTCGTACCAATTCTGCCTTATTGCAAGAGCAACGCCCGGCAACCGACGCGGCTAGCGCGCAGATCTACCAGGAAAAGTGCGCGACCTGCCATGACAAGCCGGTGGGTCGTATTCCGCCGCGGTCCCTAATTGCTTTGGGGTCGACGGAAGACATCATTCAGACAATGACCACTGGCTCAATGAAGCAATTCGCAGACGGGCTGACCGCAGATCAGATTCGCGCGCTCACAATCTATCTCACTGCGGAACAGGCGGGCGGGCCCGTTCGGGGAAAGCTTCATGCGAACCCGTGCAAGAGTACTGCTGGGCCAATCACGCTCGGCGGTCCAGAGTGGAATGGCTGGGGGCGCGACCTGGAGAATTCCCGATACCAACCGAAGCCGGGAATCAAGCCTGAAGATGTTCCCAGGCTGAAGGTCAAGTGGGCCTGGACTCATCCGGGTCCGATGGCAACCGGTCAGCCGACGATTATCGGCGACCGCCTTTTCGTCACCACCGAAATGGGTCAGGTCTATAGCCTGAACGCGCAAACGGGCTGCACTTATTGGACGATAAGCGCCGGCGCGGGCCTGCGCGCAGCCATGAGCGTCGGCCCGCTGCCTTCCGGGTCGAAAGCGAAGTTTGCGCTTTACTTCGGGGATCAGAAATCAAACGTTCAGGCGGTCGACGCCGCCACTGGCGAGCTGATCTGGAAAACCAAGGTTGAGGATCATGTGCTGTCCCGAATAACCGGCTCTCCGCTGCTGTATCGTGACCGGATCTACGTACCCGTTTCTTCTATCGAGGAGACCACGGGACGAGACTTAAAATATGAGTGTTGCAAGTTCCGCGGCAGCCTCGTGGCGCTCGACGCCTATACCGGAAAAATTCTCTGGAAGAGTTTCACGGTTCAGGAGGAACCGAAGGCCTTCAAGAAGAATTCCGCCGGGACGCAAATGTATGGTCCCGCCGGTGGCGCGCTCTGGTCAGCGCCAACTCTTGATCTGAAACGCAGAGTGATCTACGTGGGCACTGGCAATTCCTACACCGACGTCCCGACCGGCCACTCTGACGCGATCATCGCTTTTGACCTGAACACGGGCAAACTAAAATGGGTGAATCAGCTCTTTCCCAAAGACAACTTCCTGGTGGGCTGCCGGCAGCCGAGCGTGGGCAACTGCCCTGAAGAGCCTGGGCCTGATTACGACTTTGGCAGTTCTCCGATTCTGCGCACACTGCCCGGCGGCAAACAAGTGATCCTGGCCGGCCAGAAATCGGGGGTGATTTATGCGCTTGATCCGGATCATGAGGGCAAGATTCTGTGGCAAGTGAGGCTGGGCGCCGGCGGCGCGCTGGGCGGCATCGAGTGGGGATTTGCAGCCGATGGGCAGAATGTCTATGTTCCCGTCGCGGATGTGTCTGGACCAGGTCGCAAACCCGGCATTACTGCATTGAGCAGCGCGACCGGCAAGCAGCTTTGGTACGTACCGGCCCCACCTGCGAATTGCAGTTGGGGAACGGTGCGCTGCAACAACTCTCAATCGGCAGCGGCGACCATCATTCCGGGCGTGGTTTTTTCCGGCACCGTGGACGGACACTTGCGCGCTTACGCGACCAAAGACGGTACGATCATCTGGGACTATGACACGGCCCAGCCGATAGCAACAGTGAATGCCAGCCAGACGAAGGGCGGCGCCGTAGATGGCGGCGGCCCGACAATCGCCAACGGCATACTTTATACAAATTCGGGCTACGGTCGCATAGTCGGACAGCCCGGCAACCTGCTCCTGGCTTTCACAGTCGACGGCAAGTGACCACGACGCACGGTTCAGAAATTAGCCACAGATTAACGCGGATAACACGGATCAGAGCAAATAGATAGTTAGAGAGCTCGGGCTTACTATTCTGCTCTGTCTGATCCGTGTTATCCGCGTTAATCTGTGGCTAATTCTTTTTGATGAACGCGCGTATGTATTCGTTAATCAATGCGGGCTGCTCGTGAATGACCCAGTGTGTTCCGTCTGGTATCCGCTTGATCGTCAGATTCGGAACGAACTTATCGAGCCCCTCGAGGTTGCCAGTCAGCAAGGCAGTGTCCTTCTCACCCCAGACGACGAGCGTCGGCACTTTCACTTCGAGCGACTTCAATCCCGCCGCGAAGTTTGGCGCTTGCTTGTCGTCTCCGGTCGGTGGACCAACGCGCGAGGCCCGATAGTAATTCAGACCACCAGTCAGCGCCCCCGGTTGCGACCACGCCTCGATGTACGCCTGCTTGTCCGCTTCGGTGAACACACCCGTCTTCAAGCCTTCTCCGAAAACTGCCTGCACCAACGTTGCGTAGTTGTTCGCCGAAAGAGTTTGCTCAGCCTGCGCGCTGCGGAACATGAGCATATATTGGCTGGCTTTCTGTTGCGCCGGGTTTTCCCGCAGCTCGCGCTGGAACACGCCCGGATGCGGCGCGTTGATGATCACCAGCTTTTCCAGACGGTCGGGGTGCGCTATTGCAAAGGCCCACGCGACCGCGCCGCCCCAGTCGTGCGCCACCAGAATGAACTTCTTGTGACCGAGCTTTTCCGCGAGTGCTCGCAGGTCTTCAACCAGGTATTTGACCTGATACTGCTCGACCTCGGCAGGTTTTGAAGAAAGGTTGTAGCCACGCATGTCGGGAGCGACTGCTTGATAGTCACGCCCGAACTCAGCAAGTTGATTCTTCCATTCGTACCAGAACTCCGGGAAGCCGTGAAGAAAAACAATCAACTTCCCTTTGCCCGCGGTCACATAGTGCAAACGCTGTCCATTCACTTCCGCATATTCGTGTTTGAGCATCGGCGCCTTCGCTTCCTTCGCGTTGCCTTCGTTTCTCCCCGGTGGCTTTTGTTGGCCGTTGGCACAAATGAATAAGAGTGCCGGCAGGAATGCGGCCGAGATGAGGCGGTTCATGATTGTTAGCTGGTGGTGCTTCATGGAGTAGCGCCTTCGGCGCGCTCAGGTCGGCTAAGCTGAGGCGGACCATCTGTAGTTCTCAGCCGCCAAGTCAGACAACTTACCTTGTGCCGATTTTAGTTGTGCCCCTTATTATTAGTAGCCAGATAAGCCTTTGACTGCTGGCCCACGATGTCAACCAGGTTGCCTATCGCCAGGTTCACATCAATCAAGTGCAGCCCCCAATCGGCCAGGACTATCCCGTTCGCCACCACATCTCCCGTGATGTCGTCAGTCCGCGGGTCTGACGGATCGCCATGCACAGTGATCGCCAGATAGGAACCCTTTTCATTGGAAACGCACTCAGCAGTCAGGAGGCCGGGTACGCTCACAAAAGGAGTATCAATCGGCTGCGGGGGAGTGACCCAGGACTTCTGGACCATCTCGGCCGATGTGACGCCACTGCCGCGCGACCCCAGGTAGGCGTGTAGTGCGCCGCTCCCGCCAGCCAACGCCGCGGGGTTCGCGCAACCAGAAACCATTCCTTCGCCAGCTACCTTCCCGAACCGGCTATTCGCGGGCGGCGGCGCATTGGATCGGAAAGAAGCGTAGGTAATGACGCATCCGGTTTGCTTCGCCGAGTGGCAGAGTGGCATATGTTGAAAGGCGCCGCCTACATCTTTGCCACGCGGTACCGGCAAACTCGTTCCCAGCAACAAGGCCGAGATGATGCGCGACTGCACGGGCTTGCCATCGATCTCTTTTTTGATCAGGTCTGTGAGCACAAACGAGCCCTGCGAGTGGCCGATTAGAACGACGCCGCGACCGTGGTTGTCATGTTCGAGATAGTAGTTCCACGCGTCGAGCACATCGTTGTAAGCAAGGGCTCGATCGGCCGTCATGGGTTTGCCGGAGATGAAGGCGCGCAGGGCGGTCAGAGTCACTTGCCGGTACAGCGGCGCGTAGACACGGCATCGCGAGCCGAAGCGTGCAAACTGGGCGCGGATGACGTTCAATTCCTCCGGGCCGGCGACCATGTCGCTGTTGGGCGTCGCGTCGTTCGAGACCGTCGGGTAGACATAGAAACAATCGATCGGCGCTTTGGTGTTGGCGGCCCACGTCTCGCGCGTCAGCTTGCCGTTCGAGGCAACGATCGTCGTCGTCAGGTCAACGGCGCAAGCATCCTGCCGCCCCGGGCGACAGAGCCATGATTCAGATTTGCTGTAGTCGTTCTTAGCCGGGGCCGGTGCGGCGGCGGCAGGCGTAGTTGGGTTTTGCGGTTGGGCCGCGGCTGTTGCGGCGACAGCCAAAGCCGCGGCCAGTACCGTCGCTAACATCAAAGCAGTAATGAAACGTCGTAACATGCTTCCTCCTATCGATAGGCTGCCTTCCGGCGTCTATTTTCGTTTTGCCGTCCACGTGGCTGAGCCAACTTCCCCCAGTTCCGCGGTACCTTTCATGGTGCCGTCCTTCTCGACCGTGCCGGTGTAGGTAATCGTCATCTGCTGTCCCTGCGCGTCGACTTTGACCACAAAGTCAACCTTGTTGTCCTTCACCGTGCCGGTCAACGGTGCTTCACCGAACGCGCCTTTGTATTGGCCGGTAAGCTTCTCGCCATCCTGCTTGAAAGTGAAGGTCGGCGAGCCGGAGCCGGCTGCGCTTTCGACTTGGAAGGACCAGGCGCCGCTGATATCCGTCTTGTCGCTCGCCGCAGCCGCGCCCGCTGGAGCTTTTGGGGTTGTGCCGGCGTCGCTCGGCCGCTTGGCGTTGAACTCGCCGTCCGCGAGACCACCATAGTCGGCGCTGCCCTTAATCGCAGCCCCGTCCAACACACCGGTTAGGGTAATGAGCATGTCATTGTCTTGAAACTTGATTGTGTACTTGAGCTTGATGTCCTTGCCGTTCGTGGTGCCCTCGATGGGGGTCTCGCCCCTCGGGCTCTTGACCACGCCGCTGAGCTTCTCGCCATCTTGCTTTAGAATCAGTTGCACGTTGAAGGTGCCCTGCGGTGACGTCAGGGTTGCGTCCCACGTGCCGGCGGCGTTAGGCGATTGCGCTACCACTGTCGTGGCGCAGAGAACTAAAAACAAGAAAGAGATCATGGGTAGTCGTCTCATCACAAATCCTCCTCTGGAAACTAATTGAGAAAATTAAAGCGAATAAGCAGATCACCTAAGCACAACAACCTTGGCTTACCGAACGGTCGGTAACGTAGCATAAAATCGTGTATATTGTCAGCCATGAAAAACAAGCAAATCTTGCTCGCCAGCCGGCCGCCGGGAATGCCGACGCTGGACAACTTCAGTATCGTTGACGCCGAAGTGCCTGAACCCAAAGACGGAGAGGTACTGCTGCGAACGCGTTTCTTATCAGTTGACCCTTACATGCGCGGGCGCATGCGCGACCAAAAGTCTTACGTCCCACCGTTCGCCTTGGATGAAGTCATCGCCGGCGGTGTCGTGGCTGAAGTCATTGAATCTCGTGCCCCGGCTTTTCAACCAGGCAACATTGTCACGGGTATGCTCGGTTGGCGGCTTTACTCAGTTGCCAAGGCCGGCGAGCTCAGAAAAGTTGATCCAAACATCGCGCCTGTCACCACGGCTTTGGGAGTTTTAGGCATGCCCGGCTTGACCGCTTACTTTGGCCTGCTCGACATTGGTCAGCCGCAGGACGGCGAAACTGTTGTCGTCTCGGGCGCGGCCGGAGCCGTGGGGATGACTGTGTGCCAGATTGCGAAGATTAAGGGGTGCCGGGTTGTCGGTATTGCGGGTAGCGACGAGAAGAATCGATATCTGGAGAATGAACTCCAGGTGGACGCAACAATCAACTACAAGACCGCGGATCTCAAACAGGCAATGAGGGCCGCGTGTCCCAACGGTGTGGATGTTTACTTTGACAACGTTGGGGGCGAGATTTCCGATGCAGTGATGCAGTTGATCAACCAGCGCGCGCGCATAGCTGTTTGCGGACAGATCTCACTTTACAACCTCGAACGGCCGGATGTTGGCCCTCGCATTCAGCCGTACCTGCTGGTGAATAACGCGTTGATGAAGGGATTCATCGTCAGCAACTATGCCGCACGTTTTGCTGAAGGCGGAAAACAATTGGCGCTGTGGCTGGCAGAAGGAAAATTGAAGTACTCCGAAACCTTCGTCGAGGGTTTCGAGAATGCGCCGCGCGCGTTTTTGGATTTGTTCGAGGGGAAGAATCTGGGGAAGCAACTCGTCAGAGTCACAGACTGAATCCGGAGTCGAAGATTTGAGGGAGAACGCCGCAAATGAGAAGAGCGATTAGGTGCAGCTATGCCACGTTAGTCCTGGCCGCGCTATGTGCGTCGGCAGGGATGCGAACAGTCGCGCAATCGCCGCCGCCACAAACGCAGCAGCCCGTTCCGCAAACGGCGGCGTCCTTTAAGGCTCCCGAGGCGATCGATTTCCGCAGCGCCAACATCATGAGCGAAGGCGTTCGCTTACACGCCGAGCTGTTCTCACTCAAGGCGCTCGCAAACAAAAGGATACCGACGATCATCATGGCCCACGGCTGGGGCGGCACTGCCGCCGCATTTCGCCGCGACGCGATCGACCTGGCGAACGCCGGCTATCTCGCAATAACTTTTGACTACCGTGGCTGGGGCGAAAGCGATGCACGCGTAATTCTGACCGGGATATCGCCAATCAAGCCGGCTTCGGGCCAGGATCAACGCTTCACCGCCGAAGTTACCGAACTCCGCGAGTACGTTGATCCGCAGGAGCAAACAAACGATTGGTTCAACGTCATTAGCTGGGCGGTGGGCGAGCCTATGGTGGACCCGGACCGCATCGGGATTCGCGGATCGAGTTTCTCTGGCGGAGAGGTCTTTTATGTTGCGGCGCGGGACCGGCGCATTAAGGCCGTCGTCAGCCAGGTCGGTGCTTTCGATGGGCGCTGGGTGGGAAGTAACAAGAAAGAACTGGATCTCACCTATGCGGAAGCGGCGAAGCGGACCCGGGGCGAACCATATCCGGTACCGCGAGTTCACGTCGTTGGCAACCTGAACGGCGCGCCTTTACGCGACAAGTTTCTTCAGTACGCGCCCGTCGAAGATGCCCCGAATGTAAAAGAACCCGCGGTCCTTTTCATTGTCGCCGAGAAGGAAGAACTATTCGATAACAAGGAACATGCGAAGCTGGCCTACGACCGCATGCCCGGAACAAAAAAGAAGTACATCGTCATCCCGGGCATCGCTCACTACGGCATCTATCGCGAGGCCCGCGACCAGGCTATCAAGCTCGCGATCGAATGGTTCGATCAATACTTAAAGAAGTAACCTGCGAACGAATCAGGGAGGATAAGAAACTCGTCTATGGAGCAACCAGTCTGGAACTTTGAACAGGAACCTGGCGACGAACGGCTCGATGAAACGGCTGTAAACCTCCGGGCCTATTTCGATCGGATGCCTGATGAGAAAATGCAACAATACTGCTCTGACTGGACCGATGAACAGACAATCGAGTGGGACGATAACTTCCGTGAGGACGGTAATCTGATGTTGCTGTGTTGCGAACGCGATGTGGCCGTGCGTGAGTACCGCAAGGTTCTGAAGCAATGCATTAATTACCGCAATCGCGTTCGCGCAATAGTAACGAAGGATCGCTGATAGATAATTGCTGCCCGCGGGATCGTAACACCAAGTCCGGGTTTATCCCGCAGATCAGCGGTTGAATACATGTTCGGCGCTCACCGTGTCCTCAAGGAGCAAAGGAGACTCTAATGGATAAAGCCATCGTTCTGGAGCCAATGCAATTCGTCTATCTAATGTTCGGATTCGCCGGTACTCTCATTATCATTTGGGTTGTGTTTTGGCTTGCTATCATGCGCATCAAATCGAATCCCATCACTGTAGTTAGTAACACTGGATTTCTTCGCATCGTCACTGTTGGTTTCACTCTTTCGGCTGTAGTTATCCTATCTTTGGCGCGCATTCTGACTGGAGAGATCGCTGGTGCAATCGTGAGCGGAATAGTTGGTTACGTTTTGGGAAGCGTTCGTTCTTCTAGCGGAAAAGGGGCAATACCGAGCGAGCCCAATGGATAGACGCGCGCCGAACAAATCGTTGGACGCGAGCGGCGGGAGCGTGTTTCGCAACTTGCTTGGTGCGGCGGAGGGTGCTTTGATTCGCGCCGCCGCGTCAACTCAACCGTTATACCGCGCCGCTTTTTGAAAACGGTAAACGAGCCATGTTTGGGATGTCGTCCAAGTGGCCGCCATCGCGCGCGACGAACATGTTGCGTGGTGGAAACATCTAACTTGGTCGCGCGCTCTGCCCCGCAGTTGAATGGTCGGCGCGACCCACTTGGGCGCGGTATAACAAATCGTTGGACGCGAGCGGAGTCAGCGGGTCTCTTATCGACAACTTGTCCGTAGCACAGTTGCTCGCCGCCGCGTCAACTCAACCGTTCGCGCGCTTCGCTTTCTAAAAAACAAATGGCTGAGAGACTCGGACTTGGTAACAGAAATGGCAAGCGTTGTGCGGTACAATCAGCGGGCGCTCGAACAAATCGTTGGACGCGAGCGGCGGGAGCGTGTTTCGCAACTTGCTTGGTGCGGCGAAGGGTGCTCTGATTCGCGCCGCCGCGTCAACTCAACCGTTATACCGCTCGTCCATTAAAATGAAGATCCTATTCGCTTGTTCACTCCTGCTAATTGTCCTCGCTTGTAAGTCAACGCCTGTTTCGCAAACGACTGCGGCGGTTCCATCGCCGACGCCGCTCGATCCTGCGGCGAAAGATCCTCTTTGCTGTGACCCTTATGCCAACGATGACTTGAAACATGCATGGGCGAACTTCACCCGTGACGGTCGATATAAACTGGCGCGCGACTTTGCATATCTATATTCTTGGGGTGACCTGGGTCATCCGTACGAAACGGGCCATAAACACCTGACGGTGCTCGTCGTCGACACGACCAAAACTGAACCCAATCGTTTCGGCGTGGTTATTTTCAGCGCACCCGAAGGCGAAGGTGGTCGTTACAAACAGTATTGGTTCTATCGCGACCGCGACACTCCGAACGCGGACATTCATGGCGGGAGCGGTTACTTATTTGTCGATGGTTGCTCTGTTCGGTGGAACGCGTCTCGCAAACAATATCTTTGCACCTGACGCGGTATAACAAATCGTTGGACGCGAGCGGCGGGGGCGTGTCTCTCAACTTGCTTGGTGCGGCGGAGGGTGCTTTGATTCGCGCCGCCGCGTCAACTCAACCGTTAGACGCTTCCTTCAGGTGCAAAATGAGCAGTAGCCGCAAAGTTCTTGAGCGAATGACAGAGCGTGTCACGAAACTCGCTGACAATTTTGGTACGTATCTTGACCACTTTGACGGCTTGGTTAAATTCACTGGGCCGAGTGTCTATTTTCACGATAAAACTTTGGCAATTCGCCAGAAGTGCGGTACGGCAAAAGAAACCCTACGGTCCGACGAGTTTTTTGATTATCTCTATGCGACCTTGACTGCATGGGGAATGCACAGAATGGGGCAAGGAAATACCAAGTTGGGCAACATAGAAGAACTAAAGCGCAGTTTCCGTTCGCAGGCAGAGCCAATATACCAACTTGAGAACCTTATCCTCACGGATATTGATGAAGCCCATGCACCGCAAGTTGCCGCGAATTTATGGAGCGTACTGTCACAACTCAGAGTCAGCGAAGCAAGAGCCCAAATCGTTGCGAACTCAAAAGCCCTTCATCATTTGTTGCCATCACTCGTCCCACCTATTGACCGCACCTATACTTATAACTTTTTCTACAATCGAAATATGCTCTCTTTGGAAGAGCGCGAAGCGTTTAAGGAAATGTATTTGGGCTTTCACTTTATCGCGGTTACAAATAAGGAGCAGATACAAGCCCGCGTTGGTAAAGGCTGGAACACCAGCGAAACCAAAACGATTGATAATGCGATTGTGGGTTACGTTTTGAAAGAGTTGCGCTTCAACAACAACGGGCAGGCTTCGTAAATCAGGCACGCGCCCAACAACGCGCTGGACCAGAGCGGCGACAGCTCGTTTCGCAAGTTGCGTGATTCTTTCAACGGCTTTTCCGATCGCGCCGCATGGTCAACTGACGTTCGGGCGCCTTCGGTGGTTCGGAGACCGTAGTAGCAAAACGAAATGATAGTTCTCTTTGTATTACTCTTCTCGCTCTTGCTCTATCGAGCCATCGGTGCACTGGGCGTCGCTGCATTGGCAACGTGGACCGGCGCGACTCGATACGCACTCGCAACGATGCTTGTATTCACCGCGAGCGCACACTTCACGAAGATGAAAGATGATTTGCTGCGCATGATGCCGGATTGGATTCCGCAGCCGATGGCCCTCTGAAGTTCTCGCAAGTAAGTCTGTCTGTTTTTCGGTTGCTCTAGTTCTTCGGTCCCGGAGGGACCAAATGTTTATAGAGCCAAGACTCCCAAAGAAACCTTGACGCTCCGGAGGAGCGAAATGGGTTTTGTCAGAACCTCCTGCGGTAGCGGGTGGGTTTCATGCTGAAGCAGAATCGAGTCACACGAATGAATTGGCCCACCCGCTACCGCAGGCGGTTCTGACAAAGACCTCTTTCCCGCAACATGAGCTATAAACATTTGGCCGCTCTGCGGCCAGGGCGCGATTTGCAGTTAGAACTGTAGAGATCGGAGTCTCGACTCGCTCAATACTCACATAGAGAGCTGTGAACGGCATAGGGCTTCATTTCTAAAGTGAATTTGGTCCCATGGCAATCAGCGCAGATTGTTCCCCTAGTCGCTGCCGAATGTTTGGCCGTCGAATTCGGATGCACCTGATGGCAAGTGAGGCAAGTAGTAGCCTGCTGGCCTCGCACGACTACATCCCGAACGTTGCGCAAAATGTGCCGGTCGGCAGGATTCAGGCTCTCGTCGTCGGCCTTTGCAAAATCCACTTCGTAGTCCTGGAACAAATTATCGCCGGCGATGAAGTTGTCGGGATAAGGCAAGCCGGTGGAGCGTGATTTCCCAAAACGCAAATGACACTGCGCGCAAATGGAAGTAATCGCCCGCGCGTCATCCCGCCGCTTCTTTGATAACCACATCAATGAAGTATTCTTGGTGTGCTCCAGAGTAACGTCGCCATGGCACGCGTAGCAGTCCAGACCGAAAGCAGTAAAGGCTTTCGTGGCGGGGTCAACCGCCGTCGCATGACAGCCCGCGCACCGATTACCGAAGCGTTCTTTATCCCACGACAGTTTATCGACGTCGATCCATTTATCAACCTTGGTGTCCGGGCCAAGCACCGCCTGAGTGTTGAGTAGTGCGAACTTCCCGTAGCCATCCTTCTTAAGGAAGCGCACGCGATGGCGGCTACCAAGAAAGTATTCAATCTGAGTAGCCACACTCGAGAGGGCCGGTTGCTTCCCCACCATGGCTTGCAGCTCAGGCGCATCTTCGCCTTGCCGGACGGTGACACCGTGCGCGTTCTTCTGCCAGGTAATGCCAATGTTATTGCGATGGCAAAACAAACATTCGTCGCCGTGAACATATTCGGGAATCGGCTTACCGATATGATTGCCGCCCCACGCGGCCGGGTCGTTTGCGCTCTGAGCAGGCTGTGACGGCGCCGCTTGTTGCTGACTGATATTATCTGTTGCTGAGAAATCGCTGGAGGAACGTTGGCTTAAGTCCGGCTTTGACCGCGGATTGCTGAGCGCAGAAATACCAAGAGGGAGAAGAGCCGCGGCGAAAATAGCTAACACCTTAGCGGCAGTAGCCGAAGCTGGAGTCTTCTGTTTGTTTGGCATGATTGATACGGAACCGCGAGCGGTAGCGACCGGATCATTTTCCATTTACCATTTGACATTTTTCATTCGACATTGAAAGCGAACTGTCGATTAACCCAGCGGAAGTTGTGAACAAGCCTAATCGTTTCAAAATGGCGAATGCGAATTGACAAATGGAAAATAAATCTTCGACCTTGTTATGGTCAAGTGGCAAGATCCGGTCGCTACCGCTCGCGGTTCCGTAACAGCTCAAAGCCGCCTGACTTTGATCGTGAACACAATTGTAATCAGCTTGCCCCCCCGCTGAAACTGTGACCAGACTCGGTAGCGGCCTGGTCGCGGAAAGAACGCATCAAAAGAAACATCCGAGCCGCCATAGATCTTAGTGCGATCCACACCGTCCGGGATCATCTCGGTTGGGTGAGAATGAATGTAATCGCTCGCGTCTTCAGAAAGTATCAACGTGTGACCCCACGCACCGAGGTAAGGCTGCAGGTTCTTGACTGGCTCACCCGTCTTTTCATCGGTTAAGTGGTACTTCAAAGTCGCCAGCCTGCCGCCTACAGGCTCAGCCGGATTGAGCGTTAATTCAAACCGCACTCCGGCAAGTGTCCTGGTAAGAATCTTGTCAGGCTCGAGCTGGGCCTGCGAAGAGAATAGATCCCCGTTGAAGCCCGCCGTGATCAGATTGAGATGGGCCACCTGCGGCATACCGCCGACCGGAAAGACGTCGCAATAGATAAAGTAGGAGCCTGCTTTCGGCACCATTGTCTCAATAGTAAAGCTGCCATCCGCTTGTTGCTTTGGGTGGAGGTGTGCGAAATAGGTCAAGTCCTGGCTCACGACGAAAAGGTGAAAGGGCATGTCGTGAACAATATTGAATTCTTTGACTGGCGCCTCAGTCTTCGGGTGCGAGATGAAGAAAGTTAGTCGGAACTTTTCACCGGGCTTCACGACCGCGGGAGTTGTCGCCAGCTTGACTTCATATTCAGCCATTTCTGGCCGTCGTGTCCGCACCAGCGTCATAGCACACTTCGGGCACTTGCCCGGTTTGTCGGACATCACGTCCGGGTGCATTGGGCAAGCGTAGAACTCGTCGTCCTGATTGTCGGCAGTTGGCGCGCCCGGCTCAGTCGGCGGCGGCGTGCCAGGTTTCTGGGCCAGTGACGAGAACGAAAACAGAAGCGCCATTGAAATCATAAGCAGTCTAAGAATAGATCGGCGCATGACTCTGTCTAGCAGGTTGTTAGAAAAGGAAGACAAACACCCGATCCACGAACCCACACGAAAAAAGCACCAAATTCGCTCGCGTGATTTCGTGAAATTTTGTGTGATTTCGTGGATCGTGCTCACTTCACTAGCGAGACTGTTGGATCTTGCCGCCTTTCGCCGAGAGCATCAGCTTGACGATCGCTTCGGTGATGTTCGGTTCAAGACCTTCGGTGTGCCCCTTGTCGAGGCGGACGACGTCGGCTACGACCCTGCCATCCTTGCAGTCCGGATAGAGGTAGACCTGCGCCTTGCCGGGCGCCGGCAGCAGTCCCCAGCCTGGACGCAACTGATTCAGCCGGGTGCTGTCATAGACGTAGCCGGCCTTTGTATCAACGGCCTCTTCCCCCATGCGCCGCGGGCTGCAAGCGTACTTCTTAGCCCACTCCGAGGTCTCGGGCACGCCTTTGTCATCCACTTCGCGCTGGCCTGTCTCGTAGATGAACGAGAAGTCGGCGACCGGAGGCTCGCGCAAAGCTGCGGCAGCCGCAGCGAAACCAGGGGCCGGCGTGCCGCCACCGCCGCCGGGTGCGCCAGCCGGAGCAGCGCCAGGGACAGCAGTGGGAGCGAAAGTCGCCGAGCGACCAGGGTTTCCTCCCAGGCGTCCGCCGGACAGACTGAGCCAGCCATCAACCTTGTCCTTGAAGAAGTCCGTGCGGACGATCCGGTTGGAGGTCATGCCGCCCTGCGAGTGCCCGACCAGCCAGAAGGCCTTGATGTTCTCTTTGCCTATCTGCTCGATGACGAAGTTGACGATGTTCTGCAGGTACTCGTCGTCCGCCTCCGACCACGACCGCGTCGGGGCGTTTGGGGTGGCGATGACCAGGCGGTATTTGTCCTTGTAGTCCATGATCGGGAAATAGTTGCGCTGCCAGTTCCCGTACGAGCCGAAGCCGTGCAGACTCAGGATGAACGTGACTTTCTCGCCCTTCTTCAGGTCGCACGGATAATCGAGGAAGTACGTGCGGCGCGTCTTCATCTCGACCACGTTTCCTTGATTGACCACCGTGGCCCCTGAGCACTCGCTGTCGGGACAATGTAGATAAGGAGTCGCGGGGCAGGTCGTGCCCGCGAACCGAAAAGGTTGTTCCTGGGCGCTCGCCGTTCCCGCGAACGCCACCACGGCGCCGACCATGGCCAGCAGCCTGATCAGATTCAATGACTCTTTCATATAGTTTCCTCCTCTGTGGTTTTGGCTCTTCATTTTCATGATGTCCTCCTGGGAGAGCGATAGTAAATTTACGCATCACTCGCTCTAGGTCTTTTCCCTGACGTTGATGAGTGATAACTCGCATAAGGCCGACGCGAAGCGAACAGCTCGCGCCGGGTTGTTTGGATTATTTTGATTATTGTCCGAATTATCGAGATACGCTGTTACCTCGATGCGCGTACCCTTCGGCAGTGTGACAGGCTTGCGAAAGGTATAGTCGGGTTGCCAATCGTAGCGGTAGGCCCTGGCCCAGATCAAAACCTCAGTCATGCCGTCAGGCCGGTAGGCAGTTACCTCAACCGATTTAGCGAAAGGGAAGAGTAAAGGGCGAATCGCGATAGCTTCGGCGGCCTCCGGCATTGTGTACGAGACTTTGACACGGTAACGCTCTGCTCCGGCAGGTATGTCTGTTTCAGGCGCGGCGAGCGCAATGGTGCGCAAAGGTTTCGTTGCCTGATCTCTCGCGAAGTATAGACCGAGAGAACTTTGGTCGCTCACTGCCTCTTTGGTTTTGTGATAGTGAATTCGCATCACAATGCGCGCCCCGGCCGGCAGCAAGCGGGCCACATTTTTCGGTAAGCGACTAACAGCTTGACCTGGCATCCACGTGCCAAGACTATCGGCAGCCGCGCAATCCAGTGAGTGATCGCTCGTGTCGCGCACTTGTGACATGTCGATTCCAAACGAAGCGCAATGCACGGCTGCGCCATGACCGGGATGAAAGTCCACGGCCGTCACCCAACGGTCTTCTTTCAGATTAGTTTCCAGCGTAATGCAGCGATATTCGTCACCTTCGCCAGCCGAGACATTTACTTTGCTCTTGGGCTCCAGAACGAGGTCAGGTTGACCAAGTAACCAGCCACCCATCGCCAGAGATGGCGGCATGTCTTTGTCATCACCTTTCGGCGCTCCGCCTTCGACCCACGAGACGATTTGATCAATCTCCCGCTGCGTCAGTGAGTAGTCATCGTGGAATTGGCCGAAGCCTTTCACCGCCTGATACGGCGGCATGCGCTTCTCCAGCACTTCTTCTTTGAAGGCTTTTGCCCAGGGGCGGGCCTGCGCATAGGTTGCCAGCGAAATGTTGGTGATAGTCCCTGAGTTGTGACAAGCGAGGCAATGCCGCTGAAAGATGCGCACGATTTCTTTATTGAACATGACCTTCGTGGTTATCGGATCGTGCGAGTCGCTGCGGCGCGGAGAGATTAAGATCGCCACACAGGAGAAGAGCAGGAGCGTGGCCAAAGAAACTTGTCTGCGCATGGAGCACCGGATTCTTGCGCGAAAAAGGATGGATGATCTGCGCATCGACAACAATTTAGCCACAGATTAACGCGGATGACAGAGATCGAAGCAGAAAAGCAAGCAAGAGCTTCTTAACCGCATATCTGTTCTGATCCGTCTTATCCGCGTTAATCTGTGGCTAATTCTCCTGGTTTCTGCTTTGCTCTACTGACCTGATTTACTCTCCGGCAGGTTTCGCGGGCGACGGGTTATCATAGACGAAACTCATCCAACCAATCATCATCTCTTCCCAGGTCTGGTCGCCCCAACGCACTGCTTTCGTCGGGTCAGGGTTATATTTATTGTTGGTCGAGTTGTCATAGTGCGCGACGCACTCAATTCTTGTCCCCTTGGGCACCGCGACCGGCTCTTTGGTCACATAATAAGTTTGCCAACTGAAGTCGTACTTGGGCACTGACAGCAGAATCTTCGAAGTGCCATCGGGGAAGACCGCACGGTACACAAAATCCTTCCCGCGGAGATGCATGTGCGGCATGAAACTGTAGAGGTGTGCCGGCTCGCTGAACGTATAGGCGGATTTCACTTCATAGTTAGGATCGCCGGCCGGAATGACAAATCTGGTTTCGAGAACCGCCCGTGTTACGACTGCGTATTTGACGGGAGTTTTCGCATAGATCAAGCCCACTGTGCTGATGTCTTTGGTTGGGGCGCCATTCGGCGTGTAGTGCACCTGAAAAACAAGATTCGATCCAGCCGGAACCTTTTTGGCAAAGCCTGGCGCAAACATTGCCGGCTGTTCGCCTGGCGCGAAGCCTACGAGCAAACGGCCTTCCGCCCTGGTGGTGCCGGGTTCCTGTACGAACACAATCACGTGATGAACCACGTCGTGGCCCGTGCTGCGAATTTCAGCGGCCGTGATCCAGCGATCCTCTTTGAAGTTAGTCGGCACCGTTAGATACTGATAACTAACAACGCCATCGGCCGGCACTGCCTGTTCGGGAATTGAGAACGTTTGATCCGGCTTGCCGATACGCCAGCCTTCAGCATATTCCGGCGCGGGTGGAAGGTCTTTCGGGTCGCCTTCCCTGGCGCCACCATCCACCCATTTCACGATCGTATCAATTGTCTCCTGGCTGATCCGGCGGTCATTCAGCCATTCGCCATGCCGGGGGTCGGCGTGCCAGGGCGGCATCTGTTTCTCGACGACCTTTTCGCGAATGGCCTTGGCCCACGGCCGGGCATCTTTGTACGTTAGTAGAGACATCGGCGCCACCTCGCCGGGGCGATGACACGCAGTGCAATTCTTGTAGAAGATCGGCGCCACATCCTTCGTGAAGGTTACGTTATTGTCAACCACCTTACTCGTGTCTTCCGCGCTGCTGGTAGTCATCGCGAATAGGCAGGCGAATAGCAGGACGACTGGTGTAGCAAGGACAAAGATGCTTGCCTTCATTGTTCTAACCTCTCCTTAAAGTGTTTTGGCACTATATGACCTTCATTTTTCGAAATGACTCGATCTCTTCCGACGAAAAGCCCAGTTCGGATAAAACTTCAGCGGTATGTTCGCCGAGCGCCGGCGCGCTACGGCGCAACTCCGACGGACTCGCGCTCAGATGCAAAGGCGTGTTAGCAATCGGCACAGGTTTTCCGCTCCCGGAAAACTTCATCCTGCCGATAATCTTACTTGCGCTCACTTGCGGATCATTTAGCGCTTCATCGAGGTTGTAGACGGGCCCACAGGGAACGCGGGTCTGCTCAAGCTCGGCGATGGCTTGATCACGGGTGCGCTCGGCGCACCAGTCATTCATGACCCCCGTCCTTCGTGCACTTCGAACGTAAAGCTACCGGACGGTCGGTCGGTCGGTCGGTCGGTAAGGTAACACGACAATGCGCTAAGCGCAATCTTCGCATGCAATTCTGCGAATGCTAATTCCGATGAAAACTCAAAAGAAATCTGTTCCCAATAACGAACGCCTGGCGCAAGTTTATCGAACAGCCGCTCAGATCGTTCTACGCGAGCGTTACGATGCTACTTCGATTAATGGGAATGATTAACTGGCTTTCGCGATGGTTCAGACAGGGCGGCGCTCTAAAGCAGGAATAGGTTGCCGAACAGATAGTCAAGATTGCTCCTGACGGCCTGCGGCGCGAATCACGTTCTACAAAGTCAGCTTTACACGTCCTCAAGAAGCAATGACATTCTAGTGTAGTGTCTCTGAAATCTCTTTCCATAGGTGTTGGGTTAAGCCGTCAATGAAAATGGGCCTCAGAAACCTCGGCCACTGTAAAGGAAATTAAGAGACACTACACTAGCTTGTATATTTTTGATTTGCGATTGGCATAAGCTGAGACATCCCCGATCAATTGAACCCGACTCGATAGCCGCCCCAAGGTTGCAGGGGTGTCGCTGCACCCGCGTCCATTAAGAGTCCAATAAGCGTTCCCGCGAGTCTTTCAAGTGCGGTAGAGTGCTATCCATGCCGCGAAGTTTCCTTGAATTACAGTGAATCGCATCTCTTTCACGGCGGTAACACGGGTTCGATTCCCGAACGGGACGCCAAACTTCCAGGCATTGACTTCATGTGCGAATGCGCCCGGCCGTTGCAGGATTTGCTCGGACTGGAATCTGAAGCGCGATGAATCTGCCCAACACGATCATAGCGAGCGGCTCAGAGAGATGTCCGCACTGGCGCGGGACGGGTTAGTCATTGCTCCGCCGTGTTTAGCGGTGACGACAAGATGCCTTTCGACAAGCCCGAGACGGTCACCAGACTCGGCGAGAAAATGTTCACCCGTATCAAAGACGAGAAAGAGCAGCGTCTGATTCGCGAGTACCTCGCTGAACCTTAATCCCGAAACATTAGCGCCTCGGAATGCGAAGAAGAAATCTGCGCTTGGAACTCTCCTAGGCCCAGTTATTCTTGACCCAATTGATCGTCGGCCCGAGATCGAAGTTGTTTGCCGTCTGGATCAACTGCGGAACGGCTTTCCAGTCATCCAGCAACGTTGGCTGCGCCAGCGGCGGGTTGAGTCTACAGTAACGATCGCCGAGCAACTGCTTGCTCATGAAGTGATCGGCGTTAACCACCCCATCAAAAAGAATGTTCAGGAGCGGATCGGCCGGGGTGTGAAAAGGGTTGAGCATCCATTGGATCACGCCCCAGCCGGTGGTGTCGGTTGTCACAATCATTGGCGTCAGGCCAGTGCCCACCGACAAGAGACTGATGTCCGACAGAGCCAGTTTGGGCTCGTGTCTGAGGGCGACCGCAATCGCCGGCGTGCTGGGATTGTTGGCGATCATACCGCCGTCAATGTAACCATCATGCGAAGGAAAAATCGTGGGCGCGGCGGCGCTCCGCAGCGCGCAATCGACGACCAGTTCATCCAGGTACTTCGAGTTTGGATCATCCGTATAGTTGTGGATGAAGTGAGGATACCATTCGTTTTCCTCATGGTCGTACAGTTGGAATGAAGTCACCATCACTCTGTGCTCGGTGACTTTTCTGAGAGTCGGATTGCCGGGAAAATGGCTTTCCAAAAGATCCTTAAAGTTCTTGTTTGTGAACTTTGGCCGGAACAAGTTCCAGCGCGGACGCGAGAACGCGGACCGCAGATTTTCCTGCGAGTAAAACTCCACCAGCGTGTCGGCTTTGATCCCACTGGCCAGGCAGAGGGCTACCACTGATCCGGTTGAAGTTCCCGCGAATAGATCAACCTGCTCGAGCAAGTTTGGAACCTCGTCCGCCAAACGTTTCACCAGCGCGGCCATCAGCGACCCGCGCACACCGCCGCCGTCGAAAGTCATAATGCGATACTTGCCCATAGGTGCCTCCTTTCGTGATCTATGCCCGCGCGGCCTTGTCAGGCCCTTTCACGCGGCCGGCTGAGAACGGCCATAGTCAGCAGAACGACAAACGGAACCGTGTTGTAGAGCGGACTCATCCACGGCAGATGGCCTGCAAAGTAATCATGCCAGTGAATGACGGCGAGCAAGAGAGCAAAGACCACTAGAAAGTAATGCACGGCTCGCCTGCGCTCGTAGTTAGTTGAAGATGCACCAGAAGGCCATTAGCCCGACGAAGATCGCCGCGGCGCCCTGCTCTCTCAGAATGTGAGCGAAGCGGAACGACTGAATTGCATTAGACTCAAGCGCTGCCGGGAACAGCAGGGCCGCCGCTCCGTACAGGATCGCACCCACTCCAAACAAACCGTAGATGATTGAGTTTATTTTCTTCATACGTTCAAAGCCATTCCCTTCAGCCGAGTGCCGTACTAACCAATATCAAGGCTTGTTGCTTTGCGAAGTGGGGGCGCTCCCCTGCCCCGGGAATAAGTACTTGAGCACTTCGGGCGCCCGCCGAGCGAATGCCTTCTCGCTATGCTCAGCTCCTTTGGCTTCGAAATATCTTAGATCAGAATCCGGTTTCCAGCCCTTTGCCAATAAAGCGTCCCGCAAAAGCCTCGCGTCCGCGATTGACGGGCTGCTTTCTTGCGCACCGATGTCCAACCAAATTCTCGAAGCCGGTTTCGAGTTGATGCTCTTCACGTCACGAATGATTACTCTGTTATCCCACCAAACTGAAGGCGACATCACCGCGACCTTGCCAAACGTGGCTGGATATTTCAAAGCCAGATACAGCGAGACCAGACCACCGAGCGACGTACCGGCAATGCCGGTGTTGGCCTGATCAGCAAGCGTGCGGTACTCAGCATCAACGATGGGCTTGAGTTCCCGGATGATCATCCGTCCATAACCATCAGCGTTTCCGCTTTTGGCGAACCTGGAATCGCGAGTCGGCGTGTAATCACTGAAGCGCTCTTCCTGAGTATCGCCGTTGAAGATGGCCACAAAGATGATCGGCTCGATTTGTCTATTAGCGAACAGAGGTTGCGCCAGCTCGTCAATCCTCCAATTCACAGACACACTCTGACCATCGTGCATGTACAAAACTGGATATCGTTTCTCAGCGCTCTCGTCATAACCAGGGGGTAACATTACTAACATCGAACGCTCTTGCGACATCACCTCCGAATGGAAGTGATGGAACCGCATGTCCTTTGTAAACGCGCGCTGTTGCTGCGGCTCGCTCGATTGAGCCAGGCAAAGCAGGAGAAAGATGTTTGCGATTAACCTCTTGGTCATGAGCCCCGACAATGGTTAATGAGTCTGAGACATGCCGGCGATCTTCGCAGTGCGACGGACCACGTCGAACAGCTTGTCTTCGGCGATCACGTGGCCAGTTAGTTTTTTCTTGCTGTTCGCAATCACTCGGCGGCCGACTTCTGATTTATCCAGATTGATCAGCGCTAACTGAATCCTTTTCGCCAACGCCTCATCCAGCCCGACTCGCACCGCAATCGCATCGTGCGGAATCGAATCGCTGCTGGCGAGCGTGATCAGATTCGCGGTCGACACGCCTGAGCGCTGCGCCACGCCGAGCGCGCCATCGTAAATCGCGCCCGCATCCACTCGACCTTCCAGCACCGCCGCGATCACTTTGTCATGGCTGCCTGCAAAGATCGTTTCCTTAAAGAAGGCTTCCGGATTGATTCCCTTCTCAATCAGCATCGCGCGCGGATAAACATAGCCCGACGCTGATTTGGGATCGACAAACGCGAACCGCGTCCCTTTCAGATCCGCGATCGTCTTCAGCCCACTGTCCTTTCGAACGACGATGATGCCGCGATAAGTCGCCTTGCCTTCGATGATCGACTGCGCAATGATCCGAATCTTTCCGCCGCGCGCCGCGTCCACGTAAGCGAACGGCGAAAAACTTCCAATATCGACCGACCCGTTTTCCATCTGCGTGCGCAAATCGCCGTAGTCTTTGGCAATCTAAAGCGTGACCTTTTGTCCGATTGCGTCGGAGAGATAATTCATGAGCGGCTCAAACTCGGCGCGCATCTCCGGCTCGCTCAAGACGGGCGTGAATCCGAACTTGAGTTCTTGTGTTACCGGACGAGGTACGAGCTGCGCCGACGCGGAACCAGTGCGTCCTGCTAATAAAACGGAAAGAACCAAGAAGATGAAATGACGGCGTCGCATTATCAGTTCCCCTGAGCGCGGGATTGTACCACTCGCTGCTGCCATGTTCTGCCTTCTGCTGGGCGCTGACAAGGTTTTCGTTGTCGAGCGGACTGATGCTAATCTCGAAGCACCTTGCCATTCGACTTAGGAAACACGAGAACTTGCGGCGCTGATCCGCTGGATGTAATCTAACGACAGGCTAAAGTCTTCGAGGTGGAATAGGATGTCGGCAAATCTGGAACAAGCAATTCTGAAAAAGCTTCAGGCGCTTCCTGACGGAAAGCAGGAGGAGGTTCTGGCTTTGGTCGAAGCCCTTTTGGACAAGGAACAAATCGCTCAACCTGAATCGACGCGCCGGCCAATCAGTGAAATCTTTGAGGAGTTGAGCTCCCAAATCCCCCTCGAAGAATGGGCTGAGTTACCGCGGGACGGCGCCGAGCAGCACGATCATTATCTTTACGGCTCATCCAAACGAAGCAACACCTAAGAACTCCCAGTGCCGGAAATCTTTGCAGACACCTTTTACTGGATCGCTCTGGCGAATCCCGCCGATGCGTCACATCACGCGGCAAGGGCCTTCGATCTCACGAATCCGGAAGCGGCTTTGGTAACTACGGATGAAGTCTTGAGTGAATTCCTCAACTACTTCGCGGATGCAGGTGAACGAAAGCGCGGCATTGTGGTCGGAATGTTCGAAGAAGCGATGAAGCACGCGGGCATTGAGGTGCTGCCGCAAACGCGGCAATCGCTCTTGCATGGTCTTGATCTGTACAAGGCTCGCAGCGACAAAAGCTACAGCCTGACAGACTGCATCTCGATGGTGACGATGCGAGAGCGCAGCATCACCGATGTGCTCACCCACGATCGCCACTTCGCGCAGGAAGGTTTTAGGCTTCTACTGTAATCGAGCAAGCCCGCCCGCCGGAGGTTCCGACTCACTGCGCCACTTCATACTCGGGCTTCGGCATGCCCATCAGCCAATGATCGAACCAGCCGACGATGTGTTCCAGCCGCTCGATGCGATGCCACGGTTGGCCTGAGCGTGAAAGCTCATGCGACTCGTTCGGAAAGCGCACCATCACCGTCGGAATTTTCTTGTACTTGAGCGCGCGAAACATTTCTTCGCCGCCCGAAGCCGTGGGCGTGCGCCAGTCGGCCTCGCCCAGGATCAACATCAAAGGCGTCTTTACACTGTTGATGTAAGTGATCGGCGACCGCGCCTTGTAGTCTTCCGGATCATCGAACGGCGGCGCCTTGAACCAGCTCGGCTGAAACAGCGCAAAGTCCGCCGTGTACCACCAATCAGCCCAGCTGGCGATGTCGCGCTGCGAAACCGCAGCCGCGAATCGCGTCGTGTGTCCAATCGTCCAATTGGTCAACAGTCCCCCGCCGCTGCCGCCGGTCACGCCCAGCTTCTTCTCATCGATGTAGCCGCGTTTGATGACTTCGTCGACGCCGGCCATCAAATCTTTGTAGTCGTCGCCGGGATAGTTGTACTGAATGATGTTGCCGAAATCCTGGCCATAGGTCGTGCTGCCGCGCGGATTCGGATAGAGCACGACGTAACCCTTCGCGGCCATCCACTGAAACTCGTGATCGAAGACGAATCCATACGCCGCGTGCGGGCCGCCGTGAATATTCAGGATCAGCGGATATTTCTTATTCGGATCAAAGGCAGGGGGTTTCTGAATCCAGGCGTGTATGCGTTTGCCGTCGAAACTCTGGTACCAAATCTCTTCCGGCTCAGTCAGATTAAGCTTTGAGAACAACTCATCGTTGAGATGTGTCAGTTGCTTTGGTTGCGCGCCCGCGCCTTCGAGCCAGAAGACATCCCCAACCCGCGTCGGCGTGGAAATAATCAAAGCGAACTTCGATGCATCGGGCACGGCACGAAAACTGACGACCGCTTGTTTGCCGCTCGTGACGTCTGTTTCTTTGCCAGTCGTAGCGTCGAAAGCGCCGAGGTTTGCTCTGCCTTCTTTACCGTACAACGCGATGATGCTGCGACCATCGCTGGTCCACACGGGCGGAGCGCCCCCGCCGCCGCGTGGCGCGGTGTTGTCGCCACCGACTCCGGAACCGAGATCGTAATCAAAATCGCGCGTGAGATTTCGCGGTTGCGCGTTCGGCGCAATGTCCATCACCCAGAGATCGGGTTCTGTATAAGACTGCACCGGCTTATTCACCGAAGCGTAAAACGCGAACCGCTGGCCGTCGGGGCTGACGGAAAAAGCGCCGGTGCCCATGTCGAATGAAGTGAGTTTTACCGGCGCGCCTCCGTTCACCGAGACTGAATAGACATCCGTCTTCGGCAGTTCGTAGTAAGGCTCGTCCGCATGATCGGAATCGAAATAAATCTGCGCGCTGTCTTTGGCCCAGGTGACGTTGGCATCATCATAGCGTCCGCTCGTTAGTTGCTTCGGAGTCACTTTGTCGTCACCACTACGCGGCGCGTTAATAACCCAGATGTGTTGCGGGTGTTTAGTGTCGAGATAGCCAGCGCCGTTGGCGCGATATACGGCGTGCGTGATCACGCGTATGTCGCTCTCGTGTGGCTCTTCCTTTTTCGCTTCACCAGGACTGGGAGACGGCGATGCCGTCGGCTTCTGCGCTGCGGCTTGCTTCGCCAAGTCTTCCGGGTTAGCGCCGTTTACGAATGCGATCATCTTGCCATCGGGCGACCATTGTGGCCCGCCCGCTCCGCGCGCAACCGTCGTAAACTGGAACGAGTCGCCGCCCGCCATTGCCAGCATGAAAAGTTGCGGCACGTCAGGGCGCCCATCTTTTTCCGGGACCCGCACAAAGGCGAGGAACTTTCCATCCGGCGACCAGCGCGGCGACGAATCTCTCGGGCCGGCGGTTAGTTGATGCGACTCGCCGGTAGCGGGAGAGACGCTCCAGATGGCCGTGTTGTAGCCGTCCTTCTTATCATTCACCGTCACGCGCACGAACGCCACGCGCGAACCGTCGGGCGAGATTTGCGGATCGGCGGCCCAGACAAAATTGAATAAGTCCTTCTCAGTAATGTTTCGCTTCTGAGCGAGCGCGGGACTCGCGAAGAGCGTGATCGCAACGAAGACAAGCAAGAGACGAGATCGCATAGGGGTTTCCTTTCGGGGTCTTATTAGAAATGCGTTGAGCATTCTACCGAGTTGCAAAGAACACGTCGAATATTTCTTTGAGCTCGGCTTTAGTTTGGTATTCGCGAACAGTCACTCGGCCACTGCCGGCAATCAAAGCGGAGAGCGCTCGACCGGCGCTCGGGCGAAAGAGACACAGAACTCGCTTACCCCATTCAGTCGCCTTCGCAATTTCAAAACCGACACCCAGGCTCGGAGTCGTCACTTCGGAGACTAAACAATCCGATTCTCTGAGCCAGGCGAGATCGCGATCGTGAATCCAGCGATCGTTGTTGCTTTCACCGAGTACACTCAAATCCGGAGCGGCGACGTGTTCAGTGAGAACTTCGCCGTATGCGCGCAGCAATTTCACGATTTCCAGATAGACCGCAACGTCTTCGCGCCCGCCGCGAATCGCGCCGGCAAAATAGATTTTCATCGTTCTTATCTCACCACTACCGACGTGAAAACGTACGCCTGGAGCAAAACAAGAATCCCCACCAGGGCCGCGAGCGCGAGACTGTGAAAGAAAACGTAGCGCAGGATGTCGCCTTCGTGCCCGTACCAGCGCGTCGCGGTGCTGGCGACGACAATTGATTGCGCGTCGATCATTTTTCCCATGACGCCGCCCGAACTGTTTGCCGCGGCCATCAACGTCGGGCTCAGACCAAGTTGCGTGGCGGTGATCTTTTGCAAGCTGCCGAACAAGACATTAGAAGAAGTATCCGAGCCGGTCAGGGCCACGCCGAGCCAACCCAGCATCGTCCCGAAGAACGGATAAAGAAAACCGGTCTTCGCGAAAGCCAGGCCGAGCGTCGCGTCCATGCCCGAGTAACGCGTCGTGAATCCGATCGCCATCATCGCGGCGATGGTCAAAAGCGACGTGCTCACCAGCCTGAGAGTTTTCCAATAAACGCGCAAGAGTCCGCGAACGGAGTATCCCATCGCCAGGCCGGCAATGATCGAGGCGAATAAGATGCCGCTGCCCGACGCCGACAGGAAATTGAAGTTGAAGACTGCATTCTCGGCAACCGGCTTCGCCACCACAGGTGGAACACGCAACACGAGTTTGTCTAGACCGTGAACCGGAATCTTTGGCCCGGCGATGCCGTCGAGGAAACCCTTCGTTTGCGGTAAACCCCAGACGAAGACGACAACGCTGAGAATGATCCACGGTAGCCAGGCGCGAAACATGTCAGAAGCCCGACCGTTAGGGAGGGCATCGTTCGAAAGCGCCCTCCCTGACGATCGGGCTCCTGACACACTTTCAACCCGGTCGCTACTGCTCCCGGTTCTGACCTCATGCCGCCAGATGTTTTTCGGTTGCCAGAATTTCAAGAATAAGGAAAGCGAGGCAATCGAAACGATCGCGGCCACGACATCGACCAGCCACGGACCATGAAAGTTGGACACCAGGAATTGCGGGACTGCGAAGCAGACGCCCGCAACCAGAATTGCCGGCCAGATTTCAATCATGCCGCGGAAGCCGGCGAATGCCCAGATCAACCAGAACGGAACGATCACGGAAAAGAATGGGAGCTGGCGTCCAACCATCGCACTCAGTTCTTTCAAGTCCAAACCGGTTACGCCTTGCAGCCCGATCAGCGGCGCGCCCAACGCGCCAAAAGCTACTGGCGCCGTGTTGGCGATCAAAGACAGACCCGAAGCCGACAACGGAGAAAATCCCAGCCCAATCAAAATCGCACCCGTTACAGCGACCGGCGTGCCGAATCCGCACGCGCCTTCGATGAAAGCGCCGAAGCTAAAGGCGACCAGCAGCAATTGCAGCCGGCGATCCTGAGTGAGACCCGTGATGCTGTGACGTAAGCGCTCGAACAGTCCGCACTCGTTCGTCAACTGATAAAGAAAGATCACGTTGAGCACGATCCAGCCGATGGGGAACAAACCGTACGCGCCACCGTAGCCGGCGCTCGCGAGAATCATCGCCGTCGGCATGCGAAAGACCACTACGGCCACGATCAGGGAAGTACCAAGCCCGAGCAGGGCCGCGTAATGAGCTTTGATTCGGAGGACGCCGAGACTTCCGAGCAGCACCAGAATCGGCAGCGCGGCCAGCGCGGTCGACAACACCGCGTTACTTAACGGATCGTAAACTTGCGACCAGGTCATAACGAAACCGATCTCCCTGCGGAATCAGATGGCGCGAATAGTTACCTGACCACTTTCAAAAGAAGTTTCAACTTCGAGGTTCGCGATCTCGCCGCGAATGATAATGCGGCGATCCGAGTTCGCCGCCAGAGCCTCGACCGCAACAATCAAACATTCAACCGGCGAAGCGATGAATCGCTTCAAGCCCGTGGCGTCGCACCCTTCATCAAGTAGAAGCTGCGCATCAAAAGCGAGTTCGGTTTTGTCTGCGCTGGTTAGTTCGTCGGCATCCAATTCTGAAATCGCCACGCCCTGGGGCAGCAAGTTCATCTCGCCGTCAAGATAAATTGTCCAGAGAAATCCGATATCCAGCAGCAAGTGCGCCGCTTCGCCGGCAACAAACCAGCCCAGCACGGTCGCGCCGATCACGTGGGCAATAACGTGATCCTGATGCGTGGTAGTTTCGAGATGGTTCCAGTCCATGCTAGTTCCGAGTTTCAAGTTCCAAGTTCCAAGTCCTGAGTTAGTTTTTCTGCCTTCTGCCTTCTGCCTCCTGCCTCCTGCCTCCTGCCTCCTGCCTCCTGCCTTCTGCCTTCTGCCTTCTGCCTTCTGCTCACTGCTTACTGCTCTCATATCGCCGCAGCTTCTTCGCCGCGCCGAACGTGAACGCGGCGGCAACCAGACAGCCAACGCCGCCGATCACAACTGAAAGCGGTGCGCCGATTAAGGCCGCGACGGTTCCCGCCTCAACTTCGCCCAACTGTGGACCGCCCATGAAAAAGACCATATTGATCGAAGTCATCCGCCCGCGCAAATTGTTTGGCGTCGAAAGCTGGCGAATAGTTTGACGCAGGATCGTGCTGACCGTGTCGGCTCCTCCGGCTATGGCCAACATCATTAGCGATAGCCAGAAAATTCTTGAAACACCGAAAGCGACCGTCGCGGCGCCAAAGACAGCGACCGACACAATCACGACCTTGCCCTGATTCTTCACAGTTCCCAGCCGCGCCATCACCAAACCAGTGATCACCGCGCCCGCTGCCTGGGCTGCGCCCAGGAAACCGAAGCCGTGCGCTCCGACTTTCAGAATGTCGGTAGCAAAGATCGGGAGCAATTGATTTGCGGAAGCGAAAAATGTCGCCACGAAATCCAGCGTCATGGTCTGCACGATGATCGGCGTGCGCCAAACGAATCGCAGACCCTCGCGGAACGCTTCGATCGTGATCCGGGTTGGTGCGCTTTCGTCTTCACCCGGTCGTCCTCTGAAGCGCATCAGCGCCAACCCGCCGATCACGGCCACAAACGAAGTCGCATTCATCGCGTACACCAGGCCGGGGCCCCGACCGGCCAGAAGGAATCCGGCCAAAGTCGGGCCGACAATCATTCCGATTTGAAACATCAGCATGCTCAGGCTGACGGCGTTGGGAAAATCTTTCGCCGGTACCAGCGCCGGCATCAGAGACTGTCGCGCCGGCGTGTCGAAGGCCCACGCAGCAGAGGCAATCGAGGTCAGCAGAAAGATTGGCCATACGCGCTGCAAGCCCCCAAAAGTGATTAGCGCCAGGACGGCGCTGCACGTCAGCATCAACGATTGGGTGACCATCATCAGCCGCCGGCGATCGATCACGTCGGCGACAACACCACCCAGTAACGAACACAAGATGATTGGGCCGGCGCGAAAGAATCCCACCATGCCCAGCGCCAGCGCTGAGTGCGTAAGCAGATAGATATGCCAGTTGATCGCGACCATCTGCATCTGCGATCCGGTCACGGAAATAATCTGACCCAACCAAAGCAAACGAAAGTCGCGATGACGAAGTGATGAGAAGGCTGACTGGCGCTCGCTGTCGCGAGTCGGCGCGGAGAGATTTGAAGGATCGGTCGCTGCCATTGGGGATCGCTCTATTTATAACTCATCAACGCGACGTAAAAAAGAAAGGTGGTCCCAAACGCGGGCCACCTTTTGATGTCTGCTTGTTTTCGTCCACCGATTACTGTGTCTGCTTCGTTCCCTTCAGCTCTTTGTACATATCTTCGACATTCGATGTGGCGAAATTCTGAAAAGCAAACGCCTTGTATTTTTCAGGAAGCTTCGATTGCGCCTTGGCCTGATCGACGGTCAAGCCACCGGCGATTCCCTGCTTCACTCTCGCGCGCAAGTCGTCGAGATAGTCTCTGAAGTCCTTGATCTCGGCGGCTTCGGCAACATTGCCATGGCCGGGAATGAACTTCGCCGTCGGATATTGACCAATGATTTTGTCGAGCGTCGGGATCCAATCGTTCACCGTCGCATCGACCAGGTTAGGCAGTGTCTTTGACCAGCCAAGATCGCCGGTGAACACCACGTCGGCGTCAGGAACATAAGCGAGCACGTCGCCTCCGGTGTGGCCCGGCAGAGTCGAAAGGATCACTTCGCGTTTCCCGAGATAGAGATGCACGGTTCCTGAACCGAACGTCACGTTAGGATTCGTCAGCTTAATCGCCATCATCGCATCGAGACGACGAATTTGCCGCTCGAGCGGCGCGCGCTTGTCTTTCTGGTCTTCCGGACTTTCGCTCAATTGTTTCGCCGCATCTGCTCGTCGCTTCTGCAACTCTTCAGCCGCGGGCAGAAAGCGCTTGTTCCTGGTCGTCTGCCACTTGATTAGATTGTCGTGGGCGATGATCGGCACTCCGCGCGCGACCAGCACCTGGTTGCCGCCAGTATGATCGAGATGGTAGTGACTGTTGACCGCGTACTTGATCGGGAGTTTCGTCAGCGTTTGGATCTCGCCAATGAGTTCTTCAATCGCGGCGGGAGTGAAGAACGTGTCGAACAGGAGGACTCCATCATCGCCAATGACAAAGCCGGCGTTGCCTGACGCCAACCCGCCGGACTTTGCGATCGCCGCATAAACTCCGGCGGCGACTTTGACGAGTTGAAAGTCGTCTTCGGCCTTCGGGGCGGCGGCGGTTTTCAACTCGCACGGGCGAATTAGTCCGATCGCGAATAACACCAGCACAGTCAGCACTGCTAGTTTTCTTTTCATCGGTCGTCGATGTTTACAGCTTCTTTAGGATTTCCTTCCAACGTGCCCAAGCATCATCGCGCCCTTTGCGGTTCGCTCTATAGGCAACCAGCGCCTTCTGATAGTCATCCGCCGCTTTCTTATCCGCCGCTTCATCGCCCTTCGCTACGGGAGCCGCCGGCTCCGGGTTGTTCGGCTCGCCGGCGCGCATGAAGCCATGGCCGGCGCCGGCGTAGGTCACCTGATCGAAACTCTTCTTCAGCTCTTTCATCGCGTCGGCAGTCCCCGGGACCGTGGCGTCTACACGCATATCATTTTCGCCATAGAAGCCATAGACCGGTGCGCCGATCTTCGCGAGCGATGTTTTGTCGAGCACGGGATTAGGTGGCGCAGTCGTTGGCGCGGTGCCGTAGAAAACAAACGCCGCCTTCAAGGTGGATCGATTCGTCGCGAAGCGAAATGACTGTGAGCCGCCCCAACAAAAGCCGGCCACCGCAACTTTGCCGTTCGCCGCCGGCAGTTTGGAAACGTAATCAGCGACGGCATTCAAGTCCGCAGTGATCTGGTCCGGAGGTAGAGCGCCGATCGCCTGACGGACGCTGTTACCGTCGAAATCGCTCGAACCCCCTCCCTTCGGTCCCATGCCGGAAAGCAGGTCGGGAGCAATCGCGATATAGCCGGCTTCCGCCAGTTCATCCGTCAGTTGTTGCACCCAGTCGCTCATGCCAAAAATTTCGTGAATGACGACGACCGCAGTTGCCTTCTTATTTATCTCGGGATAGACAATATAGCTATTGACTTCGCGATTTCCGTTCTTAACCTTCACCCACTCGCTGTGGCGAGGAGACTTAGCAACGCGGGCTTTCGCCCAGTCCTGAATGATTTCCTCGTTAGCCGTGCTCGCACTAGCACCCGTATCCAGGTGGTGATGCGCGGCCATCTCCTGCGCCGCTGCGGTGAAAGCAAAACAGAGCGTCGCAACCACCGACCAGGCGAAAGCTCCGAGAAATTTTCTGCCTCCTGCCTCCTGCCCCCTGCCTCCTGCCTGTTTCATTTGCTCCTCCGTTTTAAGAGAAAGTTCGCCTGCCGATTTTCGGCTACAGTTAAATATCACAGCCTGCACAAAAAAAGCGATGCCGCCAACCAGAGGTCAGCGACATCGCCGTTGATATTCGAGACGCCGCGGTTACAAACGACGGCTCTCGAAAACTGATCTATGACTCGTTACCAGGGAAACGGCCATCGCCGGCCATAGTTACCGTTGTTGCCGTTGTTGCGACGATTGCCACCGTTACGTCGGAACCCTTCGTCATAGCCGCGACGGAATCCGTCGCGGTAGGCCTGTGCATAGCCGCTTCGATTTCCGTAGCTGCCGTTGTTCGCGTTCCGGTAGTAATGAGATCTCTGCGGATCGTAGCTCTGTCCCCTTTGCGCATCATTCGAGCCGGTGTAGAAGCCGTCCCGATAGCCCTGATCTACCGCACCTTGGTTACCGTAGCCGCCGTAACCACCGTTGTTACCACCACCGTTGCGACCATACTGATCGTTGCGACGATAGTCGCGATCGCGATCGTAATCCCGGTCACAATCACGGTCGTCACGATCACGATCGTAATCTCGGTCGCGATCTCAGTCGCGGCGATAGTCGCGGTCCTGATTACGCCTGTTGTCGCGGTCTCGGTCCCACTGTGCCTGGACGGCCGTGCTTGATACCAGTCCAATGCCCGAGATGAACGACAATGCCAGCAAGACTCTGCCGATTTTGTTCCTGAGATAGTTTGATTTCATGTCTAACCTCCGTGCGCTGCGATTAGCAATTTACATGCCGATTGGATGAGTGGGAGACTATTTCGGAAGCTTGCGGCTTAACGACAATCCGTCGCCGCAGAATCGGCACGATATCGTGTGCCCAGATTCGGAAATGCGTTGGCGAAAGTGATTGGCCGGGGCGAGTCAACGAGGAGAAGCGGAGAGTGAAGGATCACTCCTTGATTGCGTCGGTTTGCCGTCGGGGCATCTTGCGTTCAAGTATGTTCGTCGTGCGATCGGTGACGCTGTCTGGCGCTTCTCGCGCGGCGGTGACTGTGAGTTCACCTTGATATGGACCGCGATTGATTGGCTGCTGATCGAATGCGGGAGCCGGCGGATCGATTTTTAACGGCGAGTCGGTTACGCTTTCATCCAGGGTTTTAACTCCACAACTTCCGTCTATGTTCCATTCATGATTGACGGGTTGAAGACTATTATCAATTCCAACAGCCTCGGCAGCGTCGGGATCGGAACGGCTTCGCCCACCGAGACCCTGTCGGTCAACGGAACCGCCAACAAGCCGGGTGGTGGATCCTGGGCTGTCTTTTCTGACGAGCGCCTGAAGATGCCGTTATGCAGTTGCAGCCGCTCCGCTACGAATACAAGCCTGACAATGCGCTCGGCCTCAAGTCAGAAGGAGAACACATCGGCTTTGGAGCCCAGGCAGTGCAGAAGATAATTCCGGAAGCGGTGACCAAAAACGCGAACGGCTACCTGATGGTAAACAACGATCCGATCCTCTGGACCATGCTGAACGCAATCAGGGAGCAGCAGAAGGAGATCGTAGAACTTAAGGGCCAAATCCAGAAGCTGCAGTCAGCTTCGCACCGGCGCGGCAACAGGTCGCGTCGCTAACATTCACGCTGAGAGGGTGAAACAAAACCGCCTGGGGTGGCGGGCCGCCGGCGCGCCACCCCAGGATTCCATCTCAACCGTCCGTTCCCACTAAACAACTCCTGTTTTAGGCTGCTCATTTGCTGCCGGGCAATCCTCGATCATCGGCTGTGATCGGGTGCGGCTCTGCCCGCGCTCTCCGCTGGACAATGCTATATGTCAAGTGTAGAATATATTTCACACGTGCTATATCGCACACGTAGTAAATAGACACGCTGGCAGATCGGCACTCCATATGATTGAAATTCGAGTAGATGAATTGTTGGCAGGGCAAGGGCGGTCTTTCTATTGGCTGGCCAAACAGACCGGCATCAGCCACACGACCCTGTGGCGTCTAAAGAAGGGCAAGTCGTTCGGGATCAACCTCGACACTCTGGAGAAGATGTGCCGGGCGCTGGCGTGCCAACCGGGCGACATACTCACATCGAACGGCAAGAGGCCGCGCAAGAGCAGAAATCAAAACGCGAAAGGCAAACAGTGAATGATTAGCACGAAAAAGAATCCCTTTACTTTCAGATTAGTGGATGTCGGATCGAATCCGGGCCTCGAGTTGACGAATGCGACCGATCAGACGTTCAAATGTGTCGAGATTCTAACTGTCTTTCTGAAAGACAAAGAGAGTCCTGGCCCATCGCAGGTTCATATTAGATTTGAGGCGGTAGAGAACATCCTGCCGAAAGCGAAGTCCATCGTGCCGCACACAACTTTGATCAATCGCAAAGCGGTTGACTCTGATCTGGACCAGTTGGGACGGCTGGAAGTGATCGCAGGCGAAGTCAGCCCCTATGTCCTGGATATTTCCTGGCAGGACGTGGAAGGCAAGACGCGCTTTCAACGGATCCCGGTCGGACACTGATCCGGTCAGCACCACCAGCGTGCGTTCATCACGCTCTGAAGGCGTGAAATAAAATAGCCTGGGGATCGCGATTTCAAAAAGATATGTGAGCCCCGAAGGGGCGACAGAAATTCTTGTTTGACCCCGGAATTTGAGATTCGGACTTGTCTCTCGGAATCTTACGCCGCCAAATCATCCAACACTTTGCCGTAATTGATCAGGACCACTCTCACGCCTTCTTCACAAACCGGAGAGCCACGCCGTTCATGCAGTAACGCAGTCCCGTCGGTTTCGGTCCGTCATCGAAGACGTGCCCCGTGTGAGCACCGCACCGCGCGCACAACACCTCGGCGCGGGTCATTCCGAAGGTTCGATCAACTTCTTCCCGCACGTTTTCCTTTTTGATAGGCGCCCAAAAACTCGGCCAGCCCGTGCCCGAATCAAACTTCTGTGCTGAGCTAAACAGCGGCAACTCGCAAGCGGCGCACTCAAAGGTGCCGGCGTCATGAATGTCATTCAGCGGGCTCGTGAAGGGAGCTTCAGTTCCCTTCTGCCGCATCACGTCGTACTGCTCCGGCGTGAGTTGTTGCTTCCACTCTGCATCTGTCTTGATCACTTTTTTGATTCCTTTGGAATTCGAGTTGTTGGTGTTCGCTTGCGGTTCTACTCCCTCTCCCTGTGGGAGAGGGTTGGGGTGAGGGCTTACGCTCGACCCGCTACTACTTATTCTTAAGTCGCTCCCTGGCAGGCCATTCGGATTCTGCGAGAGCTTCACCGGCAGTCTCACCAGCGCCGCAAACGCACCCAGCGCAATCGAAGATGAAAGAAAGTTACGTCTGTTCATGAGTGACCTCTATGATATCGACGATCGTTTCATCAACCTAATTACGCGGAGGATGGGTAGATTGGATTTGAGGTCGGTACAGAACCGGGAGCGGTAGCGACCGGGTTAATGATTCAACTTGAGTTATGAAGTGAGTACCATCTGCCAGCGGCGGCGGGTGATTGGCTTTCAAAGCGCCAAAGGCGCGCAATGCAATAGTCTCGCACCGTCACATTTATTACGATTCAAGCCGCAACGAGGCAGTAGCCCGATCTCGGTAGATTCTTGCCTTTCACGAAATCGAGGGCTACTATCACACCATGGTGACAATTACTTTTCCCGATCGCGAAACTGAAAAGCGGGCGCTCGCATTTATGCTCGGCCGCTTCTCTGGTCGCGTCCTGCGATCGGGTGAGCACATCGTTCCTGAAGCCGCACTTGAAGCACTTGCTGACCAAAACATTTCATTCTCTGTAATCGGGAGAACCACCTATGAGCAGCAAATGGCGGCGATTCGAGGTCCTGCTCCCACTTCAGTTCAATGACGGAAGCGATGTACCCGCCGAATTGCTTGCCGAAGCAGTTTTAGAAATCGTAGATCACTTTGGCGCCGCCAGCTACGAGACGCAAAAAGTCGAAGGCCATTGGCGTCACGGAGGCGTCCTCATCCGCGACAATCTCGTGAAGCTTATCGTTGACGCGCCGGATCTAGCGAGCAACCGCCGCTGGATGAAACAGTACAAGGATCGCTGGCGAGCCCGGCTGGAACAAGTCGAATTGTGGATGGTTAGTTACGCTGTTGAAGTTGAGTAGCAGCGCGCTCTCTCTTATTCACGATTTACGATTCACGATTCACGGTTTTCATTCCGCTCCTTCAGAGCTTCAATTATCTAACCAACGATCTACCTGGGGCGTTGCCCCAGGCTTTCACATTCCGCGCCTTCGGCGCTTGGTTGAGATTCTCGGACGCGTCAGCGGACGAATGACAACAGCCCAGTCTTTCAAGACTTGACGATGAATGTGAAAGGGAAAAGATTGAAGTGGTGCCAAAGTCTGTCAGAAAAATAGATTTCATCGTATAATTCCTTTTCATTACTCATCGAGGTTTCGCTTTCTCCGCGACCCTTGATAAGAGGCCTCTCATGGCAATTCAAAAACTTCCCCCTGAACTAATCTCCCTGGTTCATCATATTGAACTAAACAAGGCTGGTTGGTGGGATAAGGGGTTAGATCAGTTGCTCATTACCGCAATATGGGTGGCTGGTCGAGATCAATCTGTTGGCGAAATCCTCGCCCAACTTAAGAAGTCTTTCCAAGTGGAAATAGAGATCGAGAAGGCGCAGTCTCATCTGAGCACGCTTTGTTCAAAAAGCATTCTCGTGCCGATGCCAGATGATCGCTATAAGATCTCTGAAGAGTACTTGGAAAAATACGACGATGATATCCGTGAAGCTGAAGCTTTGGAGAAAGCCGTTGAAGAGTCTTTCATCGTTGCTTTAACCAAGCATTGTCCGGGAATCGACGTTCATGCGGCTTGGAAAGATTTCAATGAAAGATTTCTGCTGCCGTTCGTAAGAGATGTAGGGGCCAATACATACCGACTTCTCTCGGAAGGTAATCTCAAGATAGCGCCCAGTCGTTTCAAGAGATTCGTACGAACCTACCCCGAAGAAATTCACGAACCCTTTGCGGAGGTAGTCAAAGAGTTCTTGGATCCTAAGAATCTTCAACTGCGCTCATACATCTTACGTTCGCTAAACGCGTTCTTCTTCATAGAGGCAGGCAGCCTTACTAAAGAAACTATCGAAGCTTTGACTAAGCTTTCGGGATCCCAACCTACTTTTAACATCTTCGTCGACACGAACTTCTTGTTTTCAATTCTAGGGCTTATTCCGTCTGCGGCTGACGGTCGATCTTTAATCAAGTTGATATCTCGTATTAAGGGAAACGTAAACGTTAGGTTATACGCACTGCCTACAACCGTTGACGAAGCAAGAAGAAAGTTAATAAGTACGAAACAATTTTTGGCTGGTCTGAGAGTGGTCCCAAATCTCGCGGAAGCCGCTTCAAGAATGAGGTTAGACGGCCTTGCACTAAAGTTCTTTGAGGAATCCCCCAAGCGGGGACTGATGAGCGCTGAGGATTATTTTGAGCCGTATATCGCTGATCTTATCTCTATGATGAGAACGAAGGGGGTCGAACTCTACAACGAGGACGTAGATCATTACAAAACGAAGCCGGCTGTTATTGACGACATCATGGTGCAATTAGAGTCCGAACGGAAGAAACACAAAGAACGAGCCAAGGACTACGAAAAGCTAGAGCACGACATGGTCCTCTGGCATGTAACTCGGGATATGCGGCCTGTTCGCATAGAGTCGCCTCTGGATGCGAGGTGCTGGGTCGTCACTATTGATTATCGGATGCTCGGATTTGACAAGTTCAAGAAGCAGATATTGAAGAGGAGAGGTGACGACAGCAGCGTTCCAGTTTGTCTCTATCCCACGACTCTTATCCAGATGTTACAGTTTTGGGTACCGAGGACTCCCGAATTCGAGGAAGCCATGCTCAGCAGCATGCGTTTGCCATTCCTGTACCAGGAATTTGACTACGCCGCGGAAAAGATCACGCTAGACATCCTAAGAACATTGGGTCAATACGAAAATATAGGCGACCTAAAAACAGAAGCTGTTTCCTCGATTCTTATGAGCAAAGCTCTTCGAAACAAAATGTCGGCGACAAAGGATGTGGAGAAAAAGGTCAAATTGATTAGAGAAGCCTTATTGGAGCAGCATAAGAAGACGACTGCTGAACTTCACACACTTACTGAACGCCTGAAACTGAAGGAAAAGGAGCTTGAAGAAGAGTCAGTAAGTAAGCGGACTGCTGAACAACAGCTTGCTAACAAACACACCGAGCTGGAAAGTCTCCAGCAGATGGTGCAAGAACTCAAGTCGACATCGGAAATAGAGAAGGATGTACTCTCAGATAGAATAACTCAACTTGAAGAAGCGGCGTCCGCTAAGGATCTTAAGAGCCAAATCCAGCGCGAGAGAACGGTTTTCATCGTTAAGTGGCTAGCTGTCCCGCTCCTTTTGATCATAATGATCATGACAACAAGCGCATTTGTTCTTTCGACGACAACTGGTTGGAAGTTATGGCAGATGCTTGTCGGCTTTCACAGTATCGGACTGCTTATTTGGGCGATTATCTTTGATTGGTTGGGCTCAAGAACCCCACACGTGAGAGATTGGCCTCCTTTCATCAGATTCAAGAAACTCCGGAAGGTGATTTTCGGGATCTTGGGAGCACTAATTCTTGGCGTATTAGCCAATTTCATACACGACTGGCTGAAGCCATCCGTGCCGACACACTAGCAACTGATTCCGGCCTACTTACACTTGCTATACCCACAATCCCGACAAAAATCACAGCCACTCGCGTGCTCCAGTTGGCCGCTACACTCTGGGCACTTGCCAATCATGGTTGACATGATCGCGCCGGTGACTTGAGTAGTGCTCGTGCCCTGTTGTTTGCCGAGGGCGCGGGCGGAATCGGGATGGCCTCTCAAGCGCCGGTTGGTGATCATGATGCATTCAGACACCGCTTGTTCGGGTGAAGTCAGCAAACGTTCGTTGAACCAGACGGCGTGCGTGCCGGTTACTTTGTTCAAGCTGTAGCTGACTTCGGCCGCGTCGAATCCGCCGCGCAGCATCTTGGAAGCCAGCATGCCCACGCCACCGCTGATGGGACCGGTGGCAAAGACTTCCTGAATCATCTGGTTGTCGTGATTGACGGTGACGTAAAGATTCTGTCCGTCGAACGGAATGCGCCAGGTCGCGCCGACGAGTTCGCGCGGACGTTCGAGACGAATTGCGCCCTGCTTTCTCGCTGCACTTTCGGCTTCCGCCAAGCGTCGCGCAGCCGCTTCATTTTCTGATTCAGCGTGACTGGCCTGTGGTTCGTCGAGAGTTTCAACTACGGTCGTGGTGGTGACGACAGTTGCCGCCTCGTTCTTCGGCTCCTGCTTCATCGAAGTGAGCACCTGATTCTCGCGCGAGCCGTCGCGATAGTAACTCACGGCTTTGCAGCCAAGCTGTTGCGCCAGACGATAGAGATGATCGACTGACTCAATCGTGTCGTTAACTGCGCCGTTGCAGGTCTTGGAAACGCTGTTGTCGACGTTGCGCTGCGCGGCGGCGAGCACATGTACGTGCTGCTCTGCGCTGATGGACATCGCCGAAATGAAATAAGAAGGCAGCTCGTGCTCATGTTCGACTACGAAGGCCGCGGCCTCGTCGATTGAGTCGGGATCGGTTTGATCGACATCCATGCCCAGCGCTTGCGCGGCGAGGCTGTGAACGTACGTGCGCGTGCCGAGAGTGTCCTTGCGCACGTACGCCCACGAGAAGTTGGGTTCAACTCCCGACGACGTTTCTGCCACCAGGGAAATAGTGCCCGTAGGAGCGATCGTCGTTACTTCATAGTTGCGCGGAGTGAGCGGAACTTCGCGTGAGATGCCAATCTCTTCGTAAATGAATTTGGCGTAGGATTCGCGATTGGGCTCGAGCTCAGGAAAGACGCCGCGTTCGGCGCCGAGCCGCAGACTTTCATTCCAGGCTTCGCGTCGAACAAAGCCCATCACTTCGTCCATCAAATCGATTGAGGCGGGCGAGCCGTAAGTGATTTTCAGATTCAGACACAGATCGGCAAAGCCCATGATGCCCAGGCCCAGTGGGCGCGTGCGCTTCACCACGTCGTTGATTTCGGGCAAAGGCCAGGCGCAGGTATCTATGACGTTGTCGAGAAAACGCGTGCACCAGTGCGTGACTTCACGCAGACGATCCCAGTCGAGTCTCTGCTCGCGATCGTAGAACTTGGCGACGTCGATCGAGCCGAGGTTGCACGAATTCGCGAAGTGCAGGAACTGCTCGCCGCAGGGATTGCTCGCCATAATAGGGCCCATCGACCCAATCATGTGATTGTGGCGATTGACTTCGTCAATGAAGGCGATGCCCGGCTCGGCGTAGCGATGCGCGCTGGCAATGATGCGGTTCCAGATGTCCGGAGCGTAGGCCATGCCCGGCGTCGGCGGCTCTTCAATCAGAGTGTCGGAAAGATCGGCCGTATCGTAAGCCTCTTTGTCGCGAAACGTGACGGTCGAGCCGTCCGTCCGGCGATAGACGACGTAATCACGGCCAGTGACTGGATCGAAGATCGGATCACTCCACGGCTCGCCGCGAAATTCGAGCTGATACCATTCGTTGTGATCGACAGCTTCGAGAAACTTGTCAGTAACGTTGACTGAGATATTAAAGTTGGTCAGCGAATGCTGGTCATTCTTTGCATGAATGAAACGCAAAATGTCGGGGTGCGTGGCGCGCATCATGCCCATGTTCGCGCCGCGGCGCACGCCACCCTGCTTAATCGTGTCGGTCGTCGTATTGAAGATGTTCATGAACGACACGGGGCCGCTGGCGACACCGTGCGTTGAACTGACCATCGCGCCGCTGGGGCGCAGCTTTTCAAAAGTGAAGCCGGTGCCGCCACCTGTCTGGTGAATAATCGCGGCGTCGGTTGCCGTCTTCATAATGCCGGCGATCGAATCAGGCACGTCGAGCACAAAGCACGCCGCCAATTGCCCGTTAGGTTTGCCTGAGTTGACCAGGCACGGCGTGTTCGGAACGAACTCGCGCGCCAGCATGATCTCAGACATCGTGTTGAAAAATTCGTCGCGCTTATCCGCGTCGGTTTCGGCGACTGAAACGTGCGCCACCACGCGCGCCACGATGTCGCTCCACTCTTCCAGGCTTGTGGCTTTCGCATCTTTCAGCGAGTAGCGCTTACCGATTACGCGTTTAGCGTTCAGGCCGAGGGGCACGATCTGGCGCTTGAAGGAAACAATCGATTGGAGGATTTCGTCCTGAGACACTTTTGTCATCTTCGCCCCACTCGCCGTGTTCATCTATTCTACCTTTCCCGCGCGGAGAACCGCACGCGAGCCGATTTTGAGGAATAAAAATCCCGGGCGACACACGATCGCCGTTTCAAAAACTTAAGTTGTATTGCAGATACTACGGTCGGTTTTGCGAAGTCACGAAAACCTTGCTGAGCCGGGTTTTGGAACCCCTTGACCCGCCGCCGCCAGCCGCCTCACTCCGAGCAGGACGCACTATACACCCGGAAAACCACGATGTCAATATGTTGTGGTCATCTTTTTTTTCAACGCGATACAGTGTATTTCCTGAGGCGCTACTTTAACCCTAAATGGCTCGAAATCAGTCCCTTAGAATGGCCCACGCGCGACGGAAACCCCACCGTGAGGGAGGGTGCGTACGTTCAAGCTTCATCGGTACCCTCCCTGACGGTCGGGTTTCTGCTTTACTTGCCGCTGGATAGAAGTAAATCGAGTTCGCGATTCTGAGTGTCGAGCATGCCGAACGTGTCCGCAGTTTCTTCGAGCATCTGGCGAGTCATGGCAATTGAGTCGCTAAGTTCCTCAAAGTGCAAAGAAGAGACGCGTTCGGGCGTGGGCAGGGTGACCACCTGATCATTGACGAGGCCAAAGAAATTCTCGATCGATTGCAATTGGCCTTCGACCAGACGCACTGAGCGTTCGAGATCGTTGAAGGCCGCCACGCGACGTTTGAGAATCTCGGCATTGGCCTGCTGGACGCGCTTGGCGCGATCGTCGGTTGAACTCTGGATCTGGTGTTCCGCCTGCTTCAATTGATTCTGTACGGCCTGGCGGTTGGTCGATCGCAAGTGATGCTTGCGACGACGATATATGTCGAGCAGATCGACGAAGTCTTCCCAATAGCGATCCAGCGTTTGCAGGTTCGCCGGGACGTGTTTGCTGGTGGTGAACTTTTTGTAGTTCGAATAAATCTGGTTCTTCATCCAGCGCAAATACTCGACAGCTTCGCGCTCGCGAGGATCGAACGCTTTAATTATGGTTTCGCGCTGCGCGTCGCGCAGCTTACGGGCGCGCTCCTTTTCTCTGCGCGCGACCAGACGGCGATAAAATGGAGTTGCAGGAACCACGGCGAGATAGAGGGCCTCGGTTGCCAGGGCCGCAGCCAGCGGCGTGACGTCCCAAAAGTACGCGGCCGTCATGGCAAAGCCGGCCATGCCCCAGATATTAATCGGCTCTCTGAATGCCTGTTTTAGATACCGAAAGTCGATCTTGGGCAATTCCATTTACTGTACGAAATGCTTTTGAAGATTGTTCGGAAACCCCGGTTTCGGGCGAAGCGCCGCGACCTCGGCTATTTCGGATTCGCTATTGTTCTCCGGCTTCGCTCTTAGCGGGCAGCGCCGCCTGTGGCGCACTCTCTGTTCCAGCCGGCAACAAGCCCATCTCAAGTTTGTACGAGTGCAATTTGTCCTGCAACTGCATGTCCATCGCCTCGCGTTCGATTTCCTGCATCTGCGTGTCGACCGATGCCGTGCCAAGCTGCATCCTCGCTTCGGCAGCGGCAGCGCGCCGATCAATCTTGTCGCGCATCTCGTCGAAGGTCGAGGCGTCGTCACCTAGCTGGAACGAAGCCATCGTCTGCGCGAGCTGCTCCTGAAGCTTTGCCTGCTTCGACTGATTGATGAGCTGCATGGCCTCGGAGGTTCGCCGCTGCATTTGCAGCACATAGTTATCCCGAGCCTTCAGGGCCTGCCTCGATGCCAACTCGGCGTATTCGAGTTGGTGTCCAGTCTTTTGCAGATCGACCTCCGCCTGCGAAAGCTGGCCGATGTAGGCCGTCGCAATATCGTCGCGGCCCATCTTGAGCGAAGCTTTAATCTTCGAATCGAGATCGACCCTCTGCGATTCCAGCCGCTCCTTATTCTTCGCCAGCAGCTTCTCAGTAGCCATGACCTGCGCAACTGAATTATTAAGGTCGGGAATCCGGTCGCGCATGTCGCGAATTGTTTGTTGAAGTATGAGCTCCGGATCTTCAGTCCGTTCGACGATCCCGCCAAAAAGCGCGCGCATTGAGCGCTTCACCCTCGTCCATAGTCCCATTTTTGACTCACCCTCCAGCGAATTCAGATTCGAAGATCACGGATCAGACCTGCAGCAATCATCAAACGCGAGCGCGCTCTGGTTTGTACGACGCCGAACCGCGCGCAGTTGCAAGTTACAGCCGATTTCGGCGTGAGTATAGCAGAGAACAGGCGGCAGTAAGCAGGAGGCAGGAGGCAGAAACCGTCGCGGAACCCGCCAATAGCTAAACGATCTCTGATGTTTGCCGCTTCGGCGTTCGGCCGATATCGCGCCGGTAATGCATCCCGTCCCAGTGGATGTCGCCCACGGCACGGTAGCAGCGTGACAAGGCGACTTCGAGGCTTTGGCCCGTCGCGGTCACGCTCAGCACCCGCCCGCCTGCTGTCAACCATTCTCCGTCAGCTCCGCGCGAGGTCGCCGCATGAAATAGTGCGACACTTTCATGCTGGCAGGCGCGATCCAAGCCCTCGATGCGGGCACCCGTTTCCGGCTTGGCCGGATATCCGCGCGCCGCAAGCACCACGCAGGCCGAAGCATCGTTGGACCAGTTGACTTCAATCTGACCCAGACGCGTTTCGCTGATTGCCTCGAAGATTTCTGCAAGGTTGGTCGTGAGTCGAACCAGAATTGCCTGCGTTTCGGGATCACCAAAGCGCACGTTGTACTCGAGTACGCGCGGACCATCGGCGGTCAGCATCAGTCCAACGAACAAGACTCCGCGAAAAGGAAAGCCTTCATCGCGGGCGCCTTGCAGGGTTGGTTCGACGATTTCGCGTACTACTCGGTCGAGAGTTGCGCGATCCAGCACGCTCGGATCCGTAATCGAGCCCATGCCGCCGGTGTTCGGACCGGTGTCGTTTTCGCCGACGCGTTTGTGATCGCGAGCGGCCGGCATCAAGCGAAAATCTTTACCGTCAGAAAACAACAGCAATGACGCTTCGCATCCGAAAAGCGCTTCTTCGATCACGATCCGGCGCGCAGCCTCGGCGCTAACCGTATCGCCAGTCATCAATTCGCGCACGGCGCTGATGGCCTCGGCGCGTGAACCGGCGATGATGACGCCTTTGCCGGCGGCGAGGCCGTCGGCTTTAACGACCACCGGCGCGTCCTTGCCGCCAAATGCGCCGCTTTCTAAAATCGCAGTCGCTTCGGCAAAAGACTCTACTATTCGGTGGCGGGCGCTGGGCACTCGATGGCGAAACATGAAATCTTTTGCGAACGCTTTGCTGGACTCCAAACGCGCGGCCTGACTTTCCGGCCCAACTATGCGAACGCCTCGGCGATTGAACTCATCGACGATGCCAGAAGCCAGCGGCGCCTCTGGCCCGACCACGGTTAAATCAATTTTCTTTTCTTCGACAAGTTGGATCAGCGTCGAGATATCGGTCGCCGCGACTGGCAGGCACACCGCATCTTGGGCGACGCCGGCGTTGCCGGGCGCGCAGAAAAGTTCCAACGGTTGAGCCGACGTCTTCCGCAGTGTCCAGACAAGCGCGTGCTCTCGACCGCCGGAACCTATGATCAGGATTCGCATTTTTCGCCGCGCGCTCCCATTCGATCGCTTGAATTCCGAAGTCACGAATGCTATCAGTGAAACGCAAAGATCGAAAGCCGCAAGTCCGCGCCTCGTTTGGCGCAGAAAAATGCTTGACACGAGTTAATCATAGTCATATAAGTGGCAGCCGCTGTGGCCGCGCTTTCTGAAAAGACATTGAGTTCGTAAGCTAACCAGCGTTCGTTGGCCTCCTCGTCAGCTTTTAGAAGTTACACCTGTAAACGGCTTTCCGAATTTCCCTCGACGCAGACGAGCGGGGAGGTGAACTACGTGCCAGACATTGAGTTGCAAGGGGCGGCGAACGGCGAGACATCTGAATTTGCGGATCGATCGATCAGATGCGTCGATTGCGGTGAACAGTTCGTGTGGACCGTGGGCGAGCAGGTCTTCTTTCACGACAAGGGCTTGAAGAACGAGCCCAAGCGATGCAAGCCTTGCAAGCACGCCAAGAACGACCGACTGGCGGCTATCTCCGCGTCGCAGGTTGCCGGAATTAAGCAGAAGATCGAAGTGAACGTGAAGTGCGCTCAATGCGGCCAGCAAACTACGGTGCCTTTTTATCCATCGCAGGGGCGGCCGGTCTACTGTCGATCCTGCTTTGTCGCCGGTCGAACCATGACGGCAACTGCCTGATTTCCAGCCGGAAAACTCATCTGCTACGGGCTCTTAGTGTTCCAGATGATACGGGACGTTAGTAACGACAACTCCCCGCTTGAAAAGCAGAGCGCCCTTGAGAAACAAGGTATTCTGATTGTGCAGGAGGTTTTGCCACCATCTGGCCGGAACGAACTCAGGAAGAACGATGGTTACGACTTCGCCATGCGTGCTGCGCTTGACGCGATCGACGTAGTTGAGTAGCGGCCGCAAAAGCGAACGGTATGGCGACGCCACCACTACGAGGTTAACTCCCGATCCCCATTGTTGCCATTTCTCGCGCAGCTTCTGCGTTGTCTCATCGTCGAGGTTGACATAAATCGCGGTCACGTGATGCGGCGCAATAGATTTGGCATATTCGAGCGCCGCGATCACTCCCCGATGCAATCCTGAAATCGGCACGATCACCTCGTGATGAATCGGACGCAGAGGTCCCAGACCCTCGGTCGAAAGCTGTTGCGCGACGTCGAAATAGTGCCGGTGAATCCGCAGAAACATCAAAACCAGCAACGGCACGAGAACCACGACAATCCAGGCGCCATGAATAAACTTAGTCGCGATAAAGACCATTAAGACGACGAGTGTAGCGACCGCGCCAACGCCATTAATCGCCAGCGACTTTCTCCAGTGCGATCCTTTTTCGAGTTGCGCGACTTCCGCCAAAGACTTCGGCTCGACGCTCATTTTGGTTAAGTGTCGCGGCTCGAGCTTGCCGGTGACATTCAGATCGAACGAGCCCGGCGCGGTAACTTCTTTCGCCCTGGCTTGCAGGTCACTAGCGGTGGCGGCGGCACGCATGGCCTTCAGCGATTGTCCCTCCCGCCACCAATGGACGATCATTCCCGACTGCGACAGCGTGAACGAAAGAAAGACTCCCACTGCGTACAAAGGAATCAGCCGGCTAGTGTCGCCGCGAAAGGCCCAAACCAAGATCGCCGAGAAAACCGCCAGCAGCACGATCCCGTTTGAGAACACCAGGCGGTCGCCCCGATTCGCAAATTGACGCGGCAGAAAACGATCGCGCGCCAGAAGCGATGACAATCGCGGAAAGTCAGCAAACGAAGTGTTGGCCGCGAGCACAAGGATTGCGGCCGTAGTTATTTGCACCAGATAATAGAACCAGCCCAGGTAACCGGTGAAGATAATGCGCCCAAACTGCGATATGACTGTCTCGTGCTCATGCGGATGAATGTGATAGAGGTAGGCCATCACACTGGTCCCGATGAACATGGTTGCCAGCAAGGCGGCCATCCACGTCAGAGTCTTGGCTGCGTTGTCTGATTCTGGCTGCTTGAATGCCGGGATGCCGTTAGATATGGCTTCGATTCCCGTTAACGCGGCGCAACCGTTGGAAAACGCGCCCAGTAACAGAAACAAAGACAAGTACTGCGTGTGGTAACCTTCAGCGATCTTCAGATCGACGTCGTTAGGCGGGGGAACGATTTCGGGATGCAGGTAGACGCGGACCAGACCGTACGCAATCATGAAGAGGAATGACACGATGAAGGCGTAAGTTGGTCCGGCAAATAGGGCTCCAGATTCGCGCACGCCGCGCAAGTTTGCAATCGCGACAAAGGCAATGAAAAAGATACAAAACGCGACGCGATGATTGTCCAGCCATGCCAGCCGAGTGCCTACAAAAGTCGAAGTGATCGCTGCGACTCCGGCCGCGACTGAAACCGACACAGTGAGGATGTAGTCAACCAGGAGTGACGCTGCGGCGATCAACCCGGGCACTGTTCCCAGGTTGTCCTTGGCTACGATGTAGGCGCCGCCGCCGGAAGGGTACGCGTGAACCGTCTGCCGGTAACTGATCGCGACGATAACCAGAAGAGTCGCAATGCCGATCGTGATTGGAACGACGCGCGAGAACGCCTGCGTCTGGCCGACCATGTAGGCCGCGGCCAGGACCAGCAGGATTTGTTCAGTAGCGTATGCGGTTGAAGAGAGTGCGTCGGATGAGAAAACCGCTAACGCGGTTTTCTTGGTTAGTCGCTCGTGTGTTAAGCGTTCTGTTCTGATTGGACTGCCAACCAGCAAACGCTTCAATGAGGCCATTTTTTGGTTGCGGCAGCAAGGTCGCGATCACTTGGGGCGCAAAAAGATGCCACAGCGTGCAGCTTTCCAAAAGCGCCGACTGTGGCGAAGCGCACCTATTGGTGGCCCTGCTGCTTCATTCTGTCTAACGAGCCAACACTCGTTTTTCCGTGCCGTATATTATGCCACTTCTTTCGAAAGTCAATGCCGATAAAGGCGAACTTAGAAATCGGGGGCGAGTCCAATTTCGCCAGAAGTTAGCCCCAAAAAATAAAGCGGGCGGGGCCCTCCCACAAGCCCCACCCTAAGGCCACGTGTCCTCACCCCACGCGACCACTTCGCCCACCGGGGAGGCGGGCGCCGGATGATTATGCACAAGTCACGCGAAAGATGCAACTGAAAGTATTATGTTTTTTCGGTGCATTCTTCGAAGCAAGAACCTAGCCAGAAATGAAGCTTCTTACGAGCCAATCGACTAGACATTTGCGCGTGGCAACACCGACTCAATACTGTGCAATAAGATGATGATCAGGTCGCCATCTGCACCTGCAGTTTTCACTTTCAGGGACACATAATCGTTAGTGACGTCGGCTATCGAGCCTTCGTAAACTCCACCCGACACAGTCTTGATAGTCACTAACTGACCGCGAAAACGAATCAAGAGATTCTCGATGTGCTGATAGTTCATGTGGTGTTTCTCCCCGCTCGCTGGATGCCCTCATTTTTCCCAGGTCACAAAAAACAATCTATAGCCATCTGGATCTTGCAAGCTCACGAATCGGCCGCCCCAACCTTCGTCTCTCGGTTCAGTCACTTCGACTCCATTTGCCGCCAGCTTCTCGTAAAACTCATCGACGTTACTAACTCCAAGAACGAAATGAACGCCGCGGCCACGTTTCAACATGGTCTCGAGCTGTTGCACTAAAGTAATCCGCAAAGAGCCGGCGCCGACACTTGCTATAGGTGGTTCGGCCGCGAGGTTTTGCGATACAATTTCGAATCCAAGCCCCTCCCGATAAAACCGGAGCGACTCTTGAAGATTGTTAACTTCCAGAAACAGCAGGTCGAGGCCGGTCACCATGATTTGTCTTAGCCTTAGATCAAAGTCAGAATCAAATATACTCCGTAGCCGGCGCCGCAAACAGCCGACCAAAAGATGACCTCCTGCGCCGCGCGAAAGCGCCGCGCCGGATGCGAGCGTCTGAGCGACGCGCGCGCACTCGTCATCGCCGAATGCGCCATTAGAACTCCAAACAGGATCACGCCCAGAGCCAGAATTGAGAGCGGCCAAAGAAACCACAGCCCGTTAAAGCGAACCAGCAGCAGCAGCATCAAGCCCAGCAGAAGGCACAAAAGCGCGCTCAGCAACTGGCCATAGATGCCAACCTCGCGGACAGCCGGCTTCACGTAAATTGCAGGTGCGTCGGCCACCGGACGCCGTCGCTGTAAGTCGTACTTACTCCGAGCCTCGTCGTCCTGCAGAACGCGATAGGCTTCGTTGAGCGCCTTCATGTCCTCCTCGTTGCCGCCGCGATCGGGATGCCGCTTCTGCGCGAGTCGCCGGTACAGACTTTCGATCTCCCGCCGTGAAGCGTGCTGACCCGCGCCCAGCACCGAGTAGTAGTCTTTGTTGGAATCGAATTGATCCAAGTGCCTTGCGATTCTAGATTCGTCAACGTGGATTTGCAATTGAGTCGTGCATTGGTATGTGTCAGAAGCCCGACCGTAAGGGAGGGCAACTCATGCGCCAGGGGGCCCTCCCTTACGGTCGGGCTTCTGACACTAGTTTCGCGCGGAGCGAAAAGCTCGCTTGTGATAATCTTGGCTGGACTCAAAGGGCGCGCGTTTTCGATGGACCAGACTTTTAATCCCGGCGATGACCTGATCTTTCAACTCGAAAGTGGCTTTGGCTTGTTGCGCGTGCTCGCCGTAGAACAAGAAGGCCCAGATCGGATCTGGCACCTGATGGCTTACGAAGAATTGTTTCCTGATGTCGAGGCGGCCGAGCGAGCGTTGACCAAACCCGAAAATCTGCACGTCAGAACAGCGCACATGGCATTGACCGACCGCGCGTTCGAGCGCACTCCGGCCGCGCGTCTGGGCAATCGCCCGGTCATGACGGAAGAGCTTGCCGCCTATCAACGCTGGGTTGACGACGGTGGCGACGTCTCAGATCGTTCGGCGCTCCTGATGTTGGGACTGCGGTAAGAACTCGTATGGCAGGTATGGAAATGAAGAGCAGGATTGGAATTCCAGCTATCGCTTTAAGAGCCGCATGTGGTTTGTTTGCAGCTCTCCTATTCATCACGCCGGCCCTGGCGCAACGGCGCGAACGCCTGATCGACACTTGGAAACCTCTGCATTACGACGTCGCAATTACTCTCAACGATCAATTAACCGAGATCGCCAAAGCCCGCACCGAAATCAGCGTCGAAGTCTTGACCGCAAATCTTAACAAGATCGATCTCGATTTTGGCGAGATGGCAGTTGATTCCGTATCAGTGTCGGGACAGCCGGCCCGATTTGAACGAAGCCCAGATTTGCTGAGTGTTACGCTCGCGGGCGCGGCGCAGGCTGGCGAAAAGGTCAGCATCGTCGTTAATTATCACGGCCGGCCTAAGGACGGCCTCATCCTCGCAAGCGATCGCGATAATAAGCCTTCGGCGACTGGCGACAACTGGCCCAACCGCGTGCACCAATGGATTCCCTGCTTCGATCATCCTTCAGCGAAGGCCACGGTGTCGTTTACTGTGACCGCGCCTGCGCGCGATCTGGTTGTTGCCAACGGCAAGTTACTGACGATGACCAGAAACGGCGCCGATCCAACCATCTGGCGATTCGAGGAGACCAAACCAATCCCACCGTACTGCATGGTGATCGCCGTAAGTGAAGGCGCGAAGCTGGACGCTAGTGAAAAGACAGTCACCCCGCTCTCTTATTATGTTCCACAGAGAGATCGCGCATACGCGTCGAAAGGATTCTCTTCGGCTGCGCCGGCGCTGGCGTTCTTTAGCGAAACGATCGCGCCGTATCCCTACGAAAAGCTCGCGCTGATCATCGGCGCGACGCGATTCGGCGGAATGGAAAACTCAAGCGCCATCGTTTTCACCAGCACGCTCTTCGACTCGCGCGGCACCGAGAAGATGAGCAAGCGGTTCGGTATTCCGGCTCGCACCGAAGACGTCGTCGCGCACGAAATCGCTCATCAATGGTTCGGTGATTCCGTCACCGAATCAACCTGGGCCGATCTGTGGCTGAGCGAAGGTTTCGCTACTTACTTCGCCGGACTATTCATAGAAAAGTATGACGGCCAGGATGCGTTTCGCGATTACCTGCGCAACGCGGCTGAACGCTACTTTGCCTACGAGAAGCAGCGCAACACGCCTATTCACGACACCGAAACCCAGGACCTGATGCGTTTGCTGAACGAGAATAATTACCAAAAGGGCGCGTGGGTGCTGCACATGCTGCGCAAGCGCCTCGGTGACGAAGTGTTCTTTCGGGGTTTGCGCGACTACTACAACGCGCACGCGCAGGCGAATGCAACCACGGAAGACCTGCGCGACGCATTGGAGAAAGCGTCAGGACAAAATCTCAAAGAGTTCTTTGCTCGCTGGGTGTACGGTACTGGTCATCCGATTTACGATTTGGCGTCGTTCGATGAAGAGCGGTCTACCAGGAGATTTCTGATAATTGACCTGAAACAAACGCAGGCCGGCGACGCTTTTCTTGATCCTGTGCCAATTGAAATTACCACCGACGGGGTGAAGAAAATTGTAACCATTCAGCCCGCAAGCAAGACCGCGTCGGTGCGCATCTCTATTGAAAGGGCGCCATCCTCTATTCAGATCGATCCTGACGGAACACTCTTAAAGGAGATCGTCGACAAGCGGTAACTCCGTGTCGGTGACTCTTGCCCTGGCCCATAAAATTTTCTAAGGCCCTATTCTCCTCCACCTCCTCCTCTCCTCCTCTCCATCCCTATGATCGCAGGGTTGCTGAACTGGCCATGCGCCTTTACCGTGACCGTGCACGCGCCGGGGGCCAGAGTATCTGGTAACCTGAAAGTTACTTGGGCAAAATCGGTGTTTGGTGCCAGGCGCACGTCTTCTGCGGCCACATCGTAGCTTTGGTTGTTACTACCGATTAGATTAACCACAACCGAAGAAGATGTTTCGCCCAGGTTTAGTCGCAGGTTCGCAACAAAAATAATCACTCTCGTATTTCGATCGGGTCCAAAACTTAACCAGTTGGCGACACTTTGGACCGGAAAGGGATCTCTGAGCAATAGCAATGAATCAAGCGCTGCCGCCTGATTAGGACCGGGGCCTGATGTGTCCAGGATTAGTTGAGGCGGGAAGGGCGAGATCGTGTCGTTATCTACAATCGTCAGTGTGGCAATATTTGGACTACCAAGAAATGCGCCGCCAGTCGGGTTGCTCAAACTCAGCCCGATGGTTTCATTACCTTCAACATAGACATCATCGACGATAGGAAGATAGAACGTCTTGAAGGTTTCACCCGCTCCGAAATGAAGAGTTCCCGACGACGAGAGGTAATCAGCGGGGCTATTTGCTGTTCCATCACTCGTCCCATAATCGACGGTCGCAGGCGCCGAAGTGCTACCCAAACGCGTAACAGTTATCAAGGCGCTTCCTCCACTCTCTGCCACATTTGAAGTCGCCGAGTTGAATTGAAAGCTACTCGCGCTCGGCCCAGATTGAAACTGGCCGCGAATCTCGCCGTTCAGAGAGTTGCTGCTGTGAACGTTGATGTACAACTGTCCATTCTTCAGGTTTTGCACATCGGTCGCCGAAGGCGAGATCAGGAAGTCGGAAAAATTGCCGTTCGGCAGTGGAAACAGAATGTTCCCTGCTACGCCCGGCGCGGCCGGGCCATGAATGTGCGCGTTGGTTTGAGCACTCGTCAGGCCGCTAAAGTTCAGGGAGACGCGCGCCGTTGTTTCATCAGGACTAAGCAGCAACGTCGCGGTGCCGGTCGCGGTCGAATTATTCGGCGGCGTCTCCTGCGCGCCATTCAGATTAGCAACAAAAAGAGTCGGTTGTTTCCCGGAGATTTCGTAAACCGCGCTGTTTGTGTTCGACACGATATACAAATCGCCGTTCGGCCCGGTCTCAATGTCAGTCGTGATGCCAAAGTCGCGCCCAATCAGCAGGCTCTCGCTTTCAGTAATATCGAACTTATCAAGATTGTCAGCCACCAGATCGTTGAGCCGCGAATCGGTGAAGGCAAAGTGCAGGCGATCCGGTGTCAGCTTGAAGCGAAACAGAAAGCCGCCTACCAGAAACGTCCGCGCTGCGCCGACAAACATGTCGCCTTCGAACTGAGGACCGAGTCCTCTGCCCTGAACAAAGCCGAGGGGTGATGCGGGGATTGCATACTTCCAACTGAATTCAGGATCGTTGTAATGCGCGCCGGGCAACATGTAGAGGCGCGCGAGCGCCGCCGCCGGAGTATCTGCGATCTGAGAAGGTGGCCAGCGCACCTGCTGCAAGTCGCCGTTGCCGTACGTCGTCTCGATCTGCTTATACTGAGCGACGCGACTGACTGGTCCCATGATTTGCACCCAACCGTTGTTGGAGCCCGCCGTGATGCGATTCACCTCGTCAAATGCATCGTCACCGTTTTCCTCGTCCCAAAGATTGCCGGAAAGCGGATCGAACGCCACGCCGAAGCTGTTGCGCACGCCGTAAGCGTAAAGCTTCTTGATGTTGGCAGCGGCTTCGCCGGTCAGGGGTGTCGAAGCATTGAAGAAAGGATTGTCCGCCGGCGTCGAACCGTCATCGTTGAGCCGCAGGATAAAACCCGTCAGGTGGTTGTTATCCGGCTCTGGCCCGCCAAACTGATCGTCTGGCACCGGGCCGAGCTGATTGTTCTGTAACAAACCGCGGCGCCCGTTATCACCCATCAGAATGTAGAGCTTGCCGTCCGGACCAAAACGCAGCACGCCGCCGTTGTGATTCCCGCGCAAGGGCTGATTGGCGTCGGCTTGATAAGCATGTAGACGTATCAGATTGCGATCGAACGTCAGCGTCGAGCCGTTCCAGATGTAACGATCGACGCGATTACCAAGAAGCGCGACGTCAGCGAGAGTCGTGGAATCGACTCCGGTGCTGCTTTCAGTCCAATACAAATAGACGTAACCGTTGATCAGGAAGTTTGGATGTAGAGCGATCCCCAGCAGGCCGCGCTCAGAAGCGCTGTTCACCGCGAGATCGAGCACTGTGCTTTGTACTGCGCCGTTTGTGACCCGCTGAACTTTGCCGGTGTTTTTCTCGAGCACAAAGAAATCGTTGTTGCCGATAAAGGCCATGCTCGTCGGCTGAGACAAACCGGTCACGACTGTCTTCACCGAAAGATTTGGATCAAGCATCGAGGGGCCGCTGGCGGGCGCATTAACGGTCGTTTGAATTGTGGTCGAGTTATCGCTCGTGTCCGGATCACTTTCCGTGGCCACGACGCTCGCGGTGTTAGTCAACTGGCCCGGCGTCTGTGGCTTGATGGTGATGTTTACGATTGCGACCGCACCGTTCGCGATTGAACCCAGGTTACATGCAATCGTGGGTGGCCCGCTGCACGTACCCTGGGTTGGTATCGCGGAAACAAAAGCTGGACCTTCCGCCAACTGATCCGTTACGGCTACATTGGTCGCTGGTGAAGGACCATTGTTGGTCACGACAAGGCGGAAAGTGAGATTGGCAAGAGACGTCGCCGGATTCGGGGAGGCGGTCTTAGTAATCGCGAGGTTGGCGCTCGCCGTTCCCGAAACAAAAAGTTGGGCCGTGCCGGCGTGCTGTAGGTTCCCGCTTGTCGTATTGATGTTCAGTGCATAAGTTCCCGGCGGCGTTGCCGCGGTGGTAGTCACAGTCAGCGTCGACGACTTCGCCGAAGCGTCAGTGATGACGATGGTAGTGGGATTGAAACTCGCGGACGAATCGTTTGAGAAGCCGGATGCGCCCAGCGAAATCGTGCCGGTGAAACCTCCCGTTGGAGTAGCGGTGACCGTGTAAGTCGCCGCGCCTCCGGGCAACACGGTACGCGAGCCCGGTGAAATCGAGATCGAGTAGTCCGCCGCGGGCGCCGCGTCGGAAATCTTGACGACAAAAACATCCTGGCCTCCGGCGCTGGCCGGTTGCAATGGCGTCGCCGTGGAAAAATTTGTTGACGATGTAAAGCCGGTGATGTACGCGTTGCTGGATGCGTCGAGCGCGATCGGATTCGTCGCAGTACCCGAGGTCGTATTGCTCTCGTTCGCACTGCCGCCGAGGTAGGTCGAGTAGAGAAACGCGCTGCCAGCGGAATTCAACTTTGCTACAAAGGCATCAAACCCTCCGCCATTAGAAATCTGCAATGGCGCGGCGGTGGGAAAATTTGTCGACGACGTAAAACCGGTGACGTAGGCCTCGCCGGACGAGTTGACCTTGATGCCGGTGCCGCGATCGTCGCCGGTCCCTCCCAAATACGTCGTGTAGATCTTTGTTCCCGTGCTTGAGATCTTGGCAATGAAGGCGTCAAACGATCCGCCGAACGCGGGTTGGGCTGGATTTAGTAGCGGGAAGTTGTTCGAAGAGGTTTGGCCGGTAACGTAGATATTATTTCCGCCATTGTCGATGGCGATCCCGTACGCCTTGTCATCTCCAATCCCGCCGAGATATGTTGAGAACACCACTGAAGCGGCCCCGCTCGCATTAGTGTCGATTCTTGCGATGAACGCGTCGAAGCTCCCCCCAGAGAAGCCCTGAAATGCATTCTGGGTGGGAAAGTCGGGCGAACCGCTGTAGCCGGCGACATAGGCGTTGCCCGAGGAGTCGACAGCGACGCCGCTGCCGCGATCGGTGCTCCCGCCACCGAGGAGCGTCGAGTAAAGCACGGCGCTGCCTGAGGAGTTCAACTTTGTGAGGTAAGCGTCGGTATCGCCGGCACGGGACGACTGAAACGCAGTCGCTGTTACCGGAAACCCGTTCGAACGCGTGCCGCCGGTGATGTATGCGTTGCCACTGGAATCAACCGCGACTCCCTCAGTCGAGTCGTTATCCTCGCCGCCAATAAACGTGGAATAAACCAAAGCATTGCCTTGCGGATTCAGCTTGAACAGCACACCATCAAAGTCGCCGCCACGATAAGTTGTCGCCAGCGCGCCGGCCGTGGTAGGAAAATCTGTCGAGGTATTGCCCACGCGCCCAACCACGTATGCATTGCCGCTGCCGTCTATGGCAATGCCATCAGCACGATCGAGACCGCTGCCGCCGATGTAAGTCGAGTACACGATGTTGCCGCCGGTTGAATCGATCTTCGTCACAAAGATGTCACTCAAGCCGGCACTATTTGGAAACGCCGGCCCGTGCGTCGGAAAATTGGAGGAGCTGGTAGTGCCCGCGATGTAGACGTTGTTACTGCCGTCAATCGCGATGCTGCTGCCGAGGTCGTCGCTGCTGCCGCCCAGATAGGTCGAATAGACCAACGTTGGATCGATTACGAGCGGTCGCGTCCGGTCATACTCGCCAACTTCGAAACCGGCCTCCCGGTTTCCAAGGAGCACGTAATGTCCTTCGATCAGGTGGTGCTGGCCGTTGATTTCCTGATACACGATCGGCTTTCGCTCGAACAATTCAGTTTTTCCGGACTGCAATACCAGGTCGCCATTCTGAGAAAGCGACGGCCGTACCTGAGAGTCGAAGGCCAGACGAATCACCTGAGGATCAGCTCCCGGCGCCAGTTCGAAGTCGTACTCGAGGTCCCGACGATTACCGTAGTACGTAAGACTTATCCCCGGATAGATTCCTTCGTACACCACGCTTCGGAAGGTGGGAACGTTCAGTTGCCACTTCGCTGGATCGTTACCGTGGAGATTGTTTCGATAGCCTGGCAGTTGGTCCAGTCCCTTCACGTTTGCTCTGGGATTGGCTCCCCGAAATTGGAGCGTGAAGGGATCCCGGAAATCTCTCAGCCGCAGGATCGCTCCGGTCGCAGTAAGCGACAGTTCGGATCCGTTCTCGCGTGAGAAGAACCTAACGCGTGAATCCGTCTGGCCCCTATTGACCTCAAAGGCCAACGGAAGTCTCGCCGTCAATTCTTCGAATTTGACTTGGTCTTGAGAGCTGAATTTCGCCGGCGAGATCGCGGCACTGCCTGGCCCAGTCGGTCTCCTTGGCTCCTTCTCCGACCCCGAAACGAAGTTCAGACTTCTCTGCTGTATTGAAACCAGAGCCAGGCCGGCAATTACGAAAGCTAGAGCCGCCGTCAATAACTTGGGACCGTGAGTCTTGGGCGACCGGCTCATCATTTCATCTCAGATCCAAATGGTAATCGACAACGAGGTTAACTGATAATATCGAAAAAGGGTCGAGGATGATTGAGCACGATTCACTGTGCTCAACCAGGCTCGACCCTTCATACATTCAGTTTCCCTAGTCCTTCTCGCTTGCTCGCTCAATCAAGAAAGAAAGCCGAGATTTTGGGTTGGAAATTTGCTCAAGTTAGGAAACACTTTCGGTATGTCGCTCGGCGCGAGACCATACCAGGCCGAAAGCGTGGCCGCATATTGTTCGATAGAGGTGGTCGGAATCCAGCGACCGCGATTGCCGCCATCATCGTTGGGGCTATTTAGCGCCAACGTCGGGTAAGTTCCATAGAAAGTACCGCCCAACACCGAGCCGCCCAGAATCAGCGCGTGGCTACCCCAGGCATGGTCCGAGCCGACGGTCCCCGACCCAGTGCCGGAAGGTTGGAACGTGCGGCCAAAATCGGAAATCGTGAACTGAGTCACACTGTTGCTGTTTCCCTGCGCAACCATTTCATCGAAAAATGCCCTCATTGCCTGGCTCAGTTGCGTAAGCAGGTTACCCTGCCCTCCGGCGCCGTTGGGAACAGTCGGGTTCGCCGAGGTCTCGTTTGTATGCGTATCGAATCCGCCAAGCGAACAGAAGAATATCTGGCGCTTAAAGCCAAGTCCCCCATTTGCCACCGTCTTGCTGCCAAGGCTGACGAGCTTGGCAACTTGCCTTAATTGGTTTGCGATACCCGTGTTAAAACCCGGGACGTTAGATGCCGGGAATGAAGTCAGCACGGGATCCGGCTGATTCAGAATCGCGTCAGCGTTTAGCGCCTGGTTGCTGGTGTCGCTGGCGCCCTTGATCAGAGCTGCATCGGTATCGAATCCGAGCAGTTGCCTGTAGCTGCTTCCCGCCGTAAATGGATTTGCCGACGCCGGTCCGTCGTTAAGCCAGTTCAAATTCAAAACGCTCGCCAGCGTTCCCGTTCCGATTGCCAGTTGCCGGCTGGTAACGCCGGTCACGAAAAGACTCGTGCCGGCGACTGAGATGCTCATCGGCAATGGCACGACGCCGTTCAGGCCGCCGGTTAGATCGGAAACGCGGCCTCCCCAGCCGGTCTGGCCCACCTGATTTGAAATCGACGTCATCTGTTGCGCGACCTGATCAGAATGCGAAAAGAGTTGATAAGGTCGAAAGGCCCCATTAACGTTGCTCTGGTATTGGGCTTTGGTGGTGGGCTGCAAGAGCGAGCCGAAGTTACAAAGAACCGCCAGCTTGTTCTGACTCCATGGCCCCAAAAGTCCGGGCGCCACGCCTACCGGATTGGCAACTTCAGGCGATAAGTTAGGATGCAAACCGAACTGGCGACTTGCCGCGTTGATCGGTATGAAGGTCGCCTGCGGCAGGCCCAAGTTGGGTGGCGTGCCGGGATTACCGGACTCACCTCGAACCGCCGCGTAAGCACTAAATTCCGTGTCGAGCGGCACGACCATGTTGTTGCAATCGGTACCGCCGCTGAGGAATATGCAAATCAGCGCTTTGTAATCCGAAGCCTGCTGCGGCACCATCGCGTTCACGAGACCAAATCGATTCAGGCTGGACACGAATGCTGCGGCCGTGAGCCCGCAGGCAGAGTCTCTCAAAAAATTTCTGCGTGATTGTTTCATCTCTCTTACCTCTCCACCTGAAATTGCGATGACGTCGCAACAAGATAAATTGCCGTTCGCGTCCGCCCGGCAGGATCGCCACTGCTTATTGCTGTGACAGCGTTGATAATGCTCGTCCGCATGGACGACGACATCGTGCCGTGCATCATGTTCGTGTTCAGCATGTCGACGAGTTGGCAGCTTCCACCTCCCGTGCAACCCGCCGCCACAGCCTGATAGGAAGCATAATCAGCCTTCGTGCCCAACGGGCGGTTCGGCAGGCTGGGGGCAATTCCGTTACCGACCCCGGCGCCGTTGTTTCTGATAAACAACGTGTGGACAAAATTAGCCCGCTGGTAAGTACTCGACGTGTCCAGGATGCCGAACTCTGGAGCGATTAGATTCGTGCCTGGCAGGCCAAAGCCCGCCGGAAAGTAGCTGAATACTGTCGGTGGATTGAACACATCCTGGCCCAGCGGAGTCGTAAAGCTGCCGGCGCCCGATACGTTGGTCACCAGCACGCCGTCACTGGTCGCATTGAACATGCGGAGCAAATTAGTCATGAGCAGAACCGGCTCGCGCAAATGACCGTAGTTGGGATCCGTCTTCACGTCGCCGCGAGCTTCGGGGTCAAGCAGGATCGAGGCGATCACCGTTTGCATTTGAACCGGGTTGGCCCGGTTGCTATTAAAAGCCGCGGCACAGCGACCAACGTATGCCGGGCTCGGATTGCTGGTTACCATCTCGTGAATGAGTTGAGTGCAGACATACGGCGCCGTGTTCTGATGGTTGAACAAATTGTCCATCGCCGCGTCTAGTTCGGCGTTCTTGTAAGCCGCCATGTTGGCGGCGTTGCCGGTGCAATTTGCGCACGCCGGCAATTGCTGGCCGTTGAGCAGTGTCTTGGCGCCGATATCGAAAACCCCGTTGGCGCCATTGTTATTGCTGAATGACATCGGTGAAATGTAGTCCGGCACACTGAAGACAACCCCATTGATTGTTACGTTCTTACTTGCAATGGTCCAACCCGTAAACACGCGCGCGAAGTTCGTGATTTCAGTCTGCGCATAGGTAGGAACCCGATTCCCATTGACATCGAGGACAGGCGTACCGTCCTGATTCAGCACATCCGTGCCGACCGAGAACAGCTGCATGATTTCGCGCGCGTAATTCTCGTTCGGCGCCACTCTTGAATTGCCGGCCATGTCCAGATAATGGCCCATACCGGGATTCAGAGTGACATCCTTTAGCAACTGCCGGAAGTTACCGAATGCGTTTTTATCGATCGCTTGCAGGTAGGGCGCATACCAACTCGCCTCATTATTGTTCATGTCCCGTCCCGCCACGACGATAAACTTATGGAGCGCAAACGCAACGCGTTGACGCAACTGATCGTTTTGCGTCAGAGCATTCGTCACGAACTGCTTGTGGAGTTGATAAAGGGTGTAGTTATCTCTTACGCAGGTCGTATCGCAGACGGGCGGAGTCGGCTGATTGACGGGATACAGCGGCATGGCCGGATAGTCCGATGACAAAGGCGGAGTTGCTGAACCGTCAACGAACTGTGGCGGCGTGTTGAACTGCTCGTTCAAGTAAGTCTGCATGCCCACGTTGCGCAGGTGGGTTAGATCCGCATCAGTTGGCCCCCACGTAGTTTGTTCCAGAAACCTGATTCCATCGGGCCCGGCCGCTGCTGCCGGCGCGCCAACGATGGCTTGATACGCGGCCAATGTCAGTGGCGTCGCCGGAGTAGGTGGCGTTTGCGGCGCCGGTGTGCCACATTGGGGTTGACCGCACGTATCATCTGCCGGTCCGCCGCCAATTTGACCAATCGCAACGCGCACACGGTTGCTGCCCATTCCATGGAGGTTCAAGCGGATAAGCACGTCGCCCAGATTGCCCGTCATCAAGTCATTCAGTCGCATTACGACCATGTAGATGCCTTCGAAGCTCGGCACCGTACCGACGTATTCAACCTTTAGGGGATAGTGCACATGCGCAGCGTCTTCTGCGTCAGCCGTCAAAGAGTTCTGTGTTTCTCCGGCCAGCAGATCGAGATTCATGACAAACAGCGTGATGCGCGTCCGCGGATCGCTGGGACTAAAGTTGGTCTCGGCCGAAAGCGAGAAAGGCTCGGATGTCATCGACACTGATTCGAGCGCGATGGCTCGAGTCGAAGCCGCCGAGACGCTGATCAACGTAGGAGTGATGCTTGTCGCTGCCGATACCGGCGCCAAAGCACCGCTCAAGATGATCACCAGGCCTGCGACCACGAAGGCCACCAAGCGCTTGCTTGAAGCAAGAGCACGATTTTTCATAGGAATCTGCTTTCTCTGTCAAAGACGACAACAAACGAACCGACATGAGGCTAGCAAATAGAAACTTTTGGTGGAGGGGCCACCCGGGGGGATTTATCCTGGTTCAATTCAATATAGCACGGCCGGCAGACGTGCGGTCAACAGATTTTTAGACGATGGCTACAGGAAATTGGACGAACCTTTTTGACCGACGGACGCTAATCCCCTGCTTCCTGTTCGTCTTTAGGAAAGCTTGGAGCTAGTGCGAATGAGTTCGTAAAAACCGGCGGCTGCGCCCAGGACCAAGCCCGTTACCAGCAGCCACGGCCGCGTTCCCAACCAGCGATCCAGCAGCCAACCCACGCCCAACCCCGCGATGACCGCGGCGAACAGCGAGAAGGCCGCGGCATAGGCGAGGCCGGACTTGCGATTGATTTCTTCTTTGTCATCATCTCGTGACACGGCGTTTCGGCTCGAAGGTGATTCTGTCGTAAACATCGCTAAGTTTGAGTGTACATTCGATCGAAGCAAGCCTGACGGCGCTATCGACATTCAGATACTCGATCAGCAACCACTGTTCGTTTGGTTGTCTGATGTATTGCTCTAAACGAATTTCGTCCTGGGCCACCAGCAAGTGTTCCGCAAGAGAATCAATCGTGCGATAGTACGAAGTCTTCGCGATGCGGTCATAGCGTTCGGTGGATGGTGATAGGACTTCGATGAGCATCGTCGGGTTTAGTAAAGTGTCAACTTCTGCATCTTCGAACTCCGGCTCGCCGCAAACGACAACTACGTCCGGATACGTGTACAGGCCAGTCGCGCGCACCTTTACGCGCATGTCGCTGACATATGCCCGGCACGGCCGGTCTTTTAACTGTTGTCTAAGTTCACCAAATATGTTGCCAGCAATCAGATTATGCGTTTCACTGGCGCCACCCATCGCGAATATCTCGCCATTCAGGTATTCACTCTTGTACTCAGCTTGACGCTCGAGTCGTAAGTACTCTTCAGGATTGACGTAAGTTAGGATTCGTTGAGACATCGCGCTCTTTGCTACTTAGTCTACCACGATTCGCGCAATAGATAATTCTTTGGCCCTTCGACAAGGAGCGATCGCCGCGAATGCCGCATTGAGTCGTGTATGAAGCAGACGTGCGTGCACCAGCAAGCCTTGCCGCCGTCGATCGCGCTAAGTTCGACTTGCCGCTCATGTGCCGCCCAGAGCGCGCCGAAATCAAAATCGTAGTCCTTCAATGTCGCAAACTTCTCCCGCAACTCGCAGGCGCGCACGTCGCCGTTGTAATCGATGACCGCGATCGTCTCTCCCGCCGTACAGGGAAACGGCCACGGCGTCGAAGCGTCAAAGTTTGCGTGCTGGGTTCGATAGTGCGTCGTGATCGTGCCTACGTACGCGACATTTTTGGCGAAGCGCTTCAACGCGTCGTCATCAGCGAACATCCGATCACCGTATCGTTTGGTCAATTGTGAAACGAACGCGTACATCTCCGGCAAGACTTCCGCCGGCACCTGCTTGATTTCATCTCCGACCAGCGTTTTGCCGCGCACGATGTTGAAATAGTGACCATCAAGACGAAAGGCGTTCCACATGAACTCGGCCAGCTTTTCGATCTCGCCATAGTTATCGGCGCAGACGACTGTATTGACGTTCAGCCGGAAGCGATCCCGGTACTTCTCTTTCAATGGATAAAGCGCTTCGATGCAATCCAGCGTTTTCTCCCAATGCCCGGGCACGCCCCGAATGCGATCGTGGGTCGCGCCATGACCATCAAGCGCGATGTTCAAATACAGATCGAGTGACGGATGCGAACCCAGAGCGTGGTCAACAATCTCTGTGACGCGCGTCTTAACTAAGCCGTTGGTCGGAATAATCAACCGGCGCACTCCGTTGTTGCGAATGAATGTGTCGATGATCTCCGTCGCGTCGTGACGCAGCGTCGGCTCACCCCCGGAAAGCCAGAGGTCGGTAATCGCCGGCATCGTCTCTGAGACCTTCGCGATTTGTGCGAACGTCAAATCACCCGGCTGATTCAACTCTGCATGATAGAAACAGGTGCGACAAAATGAATTGCAGCGCGAGGTAACAAACAGGATCACCGTGCCGAGACGCTTTTCACGATTGGTCGAACGCAGCAGTTGGATAAGTTGGACGGCTTTATTCGGCATGGCACTAGGTCTGTGTCAGAACCGCGTCTAGCGGTAGCGACCGGATCCTACGCTCAACTCGATTCTATGATCCGGTCGCTACCGCTCCCGGTTCTGTAACTCGCGGCGAATGATGACAGTTTCAGTTGGCGATTTCAATTCATAGGTGATCCCGCGCCAGGTGATGCGGCGCGAAATCGCCGCCAGCGCATTGCAAAGAAAAAGCAGCGAAGCCAACGGCCAGAGTGTGAGATGAGCCAGGGTCGTCGTGCCAGAATGAAGCCCCCGATCCGCTATCACTAAACGAACTGCTCGCAGACGCAGATATGACTTCATCACTCCCAGCGCGAAAATTACCAGCAAGAGTATCAGCGGCGTTGCGAACGACAGGCCCATCAGGGCGCGCGAGACAACCAGCGCAATCCCTCCGAAAAACCCGAGCACAAAAAGCAAGCTGCCGGTAAGCACTGCCTTCCAGAGGTGAGGGGCGTAAGCGCGCGTAATCCGCAACTGCCGCGTGGTGAATTCAATCAACTCGTGGAAACTGCAGTTTTCAAACGAAGGCGTCAGACATTGCGATACAAACTTGATCGGCAGCGCTGCCTCGTGAAGCACGCGAGTCAGCGTGAAATCGTCTGACACGGTGCCACGCCAGTGCTCGGCGACTTTGAATCGCTCAAATGTTTCGCGCCGAATGGCAGTGGAGCCGCCCCAACAGAAATTCTTGCCGCTTTGCGCGCCCAGCGCCGAAGCAATCGAAGCATTCCAAACCGATCGCAGATGAGCAGCTGTGCCGCCGCGCGCGACAAACCAGCGATAACCCGTCGCCGCGCCAATGCTTTCGTCGCTCAATGGCGCGACTAATGATCGCAGCCAATGCGGGGATGGCCGAGCATCCGTGTCGACGAAGGCAAAGACTGCGCTTTGCGGATCAGCTTCACCGGCCGCGACGCGCAGGTTGTGAACCTTCTGCCCGCTGTCGCTCGCTGCTCCGGCGATTACGACGCGAACTGATGGGCTGTTCTGTTTCTCGAATGACCGGCACGCTTCCGCAACGACGGCGAGCGCGGGATCGTCGGCGCGATCACTGACCACAATTATTTCGAACGCCGGATAATCTTGCGCAAAGATCGCCGCGAAGTTTTCTCTCAGCCCGTCGTCCACGCCGCGACAAGGAACGAAGACGGTGACAAATGGCGTGAACTCTGGATATCCCCGCGTCAGTTCCGCTTGCAGATGGCGCGCAAAGCGCAAACCGCCCCGCAGAGAACTCAGGCCGAGCCAGATGACGATTGCCGCGAGGAAGTAGAAAAGAAGGAGGAGGGCCAACGAAAACAATTTAGTCTCCGTTAGCCGGCACGGCCTTGCCGCCAGTAATTCTTACGTCCTTACGTTGGTACACGGCCGCGTTCTTTAGTTTCGTTGCGGCGCCTTGCAGACCGAACGTGTGTGTTCTACCACCGCCGCTAGTCCCTGCCGTGCTCGCCTCGTATTTCCAGTCTTCTTTCGTCAGAAAGACGACGTCCACTCGCCAAATGATGACCGGCTTGTTGGCCTCCAGGGACATTGTGGGATCAACAAGGTATCGCCAAACTATGTACCAACCGGAATGGTCGTAGTGGGATTGCAAGGCCCACGGACGTTTGCTCCCCTTTGACTCCAGCGAGACCAACGGTGAAGGATTTGGTCCGCTACCCTTCTTTCTCAAGTCTGGAAAGCGCTGCTGGGCGAGGTCCTGATGACGATGCTTCTCGTAAACACTCGTTGCATCGAGTGCCTTGGCACCATAAATGCTGACCAGGGCGCTGAACACGTTTGCTTGTTCAAGGTAGATCTCGACCAGATCAGCTAGTTCCTTTTCGATGTAGTCTATTGCCTTCTGAATAGCGGTCGTGGTCAAACCGGATGGGAGTGGAACCTTGCGGTTGAAGTCCTCTTTTCGAGCCATGAATTGTTTTCTCTCAGACTTCCAGTTCGGCCAGTAGAGGAATCGCGGATTTTGCAATAGAGAAATATTCAGCTCTTACTTCAAGCCCTACGCTTTTTGATCCGCAAGCGGTTGCGGCAGCGATCGTAGAGCCGGAACCCATGAAAGGATCCAGAATCGTGCCTTCGCCAAGTGGAAGGGCGGCGCGCACAATTTGCCTGAGAAAGTTCTGTGGTTTCAAAGAGGGATGAGGGGCAATCTCTCTTTCGCGGCCTCTCGCCGGTGAAGAGGTGATAAGATCTTTAAAAGGTTCTGAGGCCGAAATACGTCGCAAGCCGCCAGTTTTCCATTTTCGCAGGTTGTCCTGGACCCTTCCTTCACAAGGCTTGCGAAACAGTCCCCATGGTTCCCAGCACGATTTCGGCATAACAGTCACATCGGAAAACTCATCGTGAGCATTCTTAGGTCGATCTCCGCCGCGCAACGTATAAACGGTTCGGATTATTTCTCCCCTCTTCTCAAAACCATTCTTCATAAAACTCTCGTAAATCAAGTGCGAAATCAGCGGATTGGTTGCGATGAAGACATGACCGCCGGGCACGAGAACGCATTTCAACAACGACGCCAACCGATAGGAAAAATCACGCAAGGATTTTTGATCACTCTCAGTTAGCACGGTAAACCGAGGTAGAGGCATGCGCTTGCTGCCATCAAAGGAAGGCGGGAGACGCCAGATGCCTCCCTTCCCGTTCTTAAGTTTGGCTAGCTCCTTGTCCGAATACTCCACGAGACCGTAAGGCGGATCAGTGACGACTGCTTCAATCGAATTCATCGGAGCGATCTTGAGCCAATCGAAGGCGTCGGTGTTATGGATTTCGTAAAGGCGACCAGCCTTCGTGGCAGGCGAAGTCGGGAGTTTACGGGGTTCCGGCCGATTCGCCAGGGCTTTCTGGGGCTGCATTCTTTTCCTCCGCTAAAGCGAGGATGATAACTTACAAGATGACTTCTTCAAAACACCGAAGTCAGGGATGGTGGCGCAATTAGATCAGTCATCCTCCGGTGGTCACGCTCGACAATCGTGGACAACTTTTTCCACGGCGCTACGAAATGTCGATCGATTAAGCGCAGGGTATCGGTATACTTGATCCTCTATAGCGTAAAACAGTTCGAGTAAACGCTGCGGCTCGACCAGACCAGACGTGAGCATGCGATTGACGTCTTTGAGGTCAATCTCGTGGCCGCGCTCGATTTTCGCGAGCGCTTGCGCGTAGAAGTCGTAATGATAAAAGGACAGCTTGCCTTCCTGCTGAATGAAGCGGCTGCGATCCTGCCATCCCGGCAGTTCGGGAATGAAATCGTCGGGCGAAGCAAGTTCGATATTCAGATGAAGCCGTTCTTTCAATGCTGGCAGACTTCTCAGAATCTCGTCGCTTTCAGGAATGATTTTCAGATCGACGTCGATCGTAGAAGTACGCCAACCGAGCAACACGGCGGTGGCGCCTCCCACCACAAAGACGCGACTCGGCGTCTTTGCAGCGGCGGCGAGCGCCTTCATGAATTCTTGCAGGATGGCTGCGGTTACGGGCTGACGCATTCGGCTGCTCGTTCGAAACTTACCAGTCTGCGAATGAAAGCATTGTAACGCGAATGCGCGGAATCAGAGTCATCTCTGGCCAGCAATTCATAGAGGCGATGCTCAGGATTTTCCGGCAGAGAGTTGGGTAACTCGATTCCCAGCCGGCGGAGCCGTGGCGATCCGATCGCCACCAAAAGGGCCTCGACTGTCTCGCGATTTTCACGCAAGTCAGCCAGACCTGCCTCGATTAGTTCGGCGCCGGGTAAAGCTGGATCCACCATAGAGCTGTGCTCGTTACTCCAGAACGACTGAAGCTATCACGGCCATAGTTTTTGCGCGATAGCGATAAGGGGCTGTGGATAAATCCCGATGAAAATGATTCCGATCACAGAAAATACAAGGGCTGTTTTCAATGCCGGTGAAAGCGTGAGCGGTTGTTCATCCGCGACTCGGTCGCCGAGATACATGACTTTGATGAAGCGAATGTAATAGTAAAACGAGACGACGATGTTGATGACTGCCCACCCGGCGAGCCAGTAATACCAGTTTTTGCCATCCGTCCGCGCGCGATCGAACAGTCCCCAGAGCAGGAAATATTTCCCTATGAATCCGCCCGTGCCCGGCAGGCCCCCGAGGGAAAGCATGAAGATGCCCATCATCGCGGCCATGCCCGGCGCTTTGTGCGCGAGCCCGGTCATGTCATCGACGTTGTCGCCAATGATCCCGCGGCGGCGCAGGCTGATCACGATCCCGAACGCGCCCATGTTCATGAAAACGTACACCAGAAGATAAATCACCAGACCGATGTTGCCATAAGCGTTATTGGCGACCAGCGCGAGCAGCAAGTAGCCCGCATTGGAAATCGACGAGTAAGCAAGCAGGCGCTTTGAATTCTCTTGCGTAACCGCGGCCCAGTTTCCGACGACGATCGTCAGCGCGGCCACAATGCCGAGCAGCGGCGCCCATTCAATCCGCATCGGCCCGAGCGCCACGAAGAAGATCCGCGCGTAGAGCGCGAAGCTCGCGGCCTTTGATCCGGTCGACAGAAACGCGGTCACCGAAGTCGGCGCGCCTTCGTATGCGTCCGGCGCCCACATGTGAAAAGGCACGGCGGCGATTTTGAAAAACAATCCCGCGCCCAGCGCGATCATGCCCAGCAACAACATCGGCCTGAGGCCGGCGATCTCGCTCGCCGCACCCTCGGCCTTGATTGATGTCAACGCCGCACCCACGCTCGTCCCGATCTCGCCCAGGTTCGTCGAACCCGTCACGCCGTAAATGAGAGACATGCCGTAAAGCAGGATGCCGGAGGAAAAAGCCCCCAGCAGGAAATATTTCATCCCGGCTTCATTCGAAGGCTTCTGGCGCTTGGTGAAGGCCACCAGCACGTAGAACGTCACGGCCATCAACTCCAGCGCGATGTAAAGTGAAATCAGATCGTAGCCGCTGCCGAGAAACATCATCCCGATGGTCGCAAACAAAATCAGCGCATAGTATTCGCCGTGCTGCTCGCCTTCGATATCCAGGTAGCGCGTCGCGATGGCAATCGCCAGAGCGGCGCTGATCAGGAAGATGCCCTTGAATACGATCGCAAAGCCGTCAATGCGTATCATTCCGTAGAAGCCGGTCAGCGGCAAGCTGTCGCGATTCCCGCTCCACAGCAGAATCAGCGAAGCAAAAGCGAGCGCGATTCCGATCAGCGAGAAATACGCGGTCACCTTGCCGTGCTTGTACGGCAGGATCACTTCCATCACCAGAGCGACGCAGGCGATCACGCTCAGAATCAACTCAGGCGCGATCATCTGCAGATCGGCGAGATTGAAAAACGAATTCGCTTGAAAAAGTAGCAACATTATCAGCTTGTCGGCGTGCCTTTCTTTTGCGCTTTGCCCTTTGCCCTTTGCCCTTTGCTATTTCTGAGCTCGAGTCGGCGCCGGCACAGTCGTCGCCGGTGCCCCCGGAATCGGATAATTGGGTCGCACCTGTTTGACCAGGGCGTTAACCGGCTTTTCAATGTAACGAATGAACGGCGCCGAATAGATTCCGATCCACAGAGACATAATCACCAGCGGCAACATGTAGGCCCACTCGCGCACGCTCAGATCCGGCAGCAGCTTGTTCTTTTCGTTTTCGATTTCGCCAAAGAACATTCGCTGGTAAAGCCAGAGCATGTAACCGGCATTCAGGATAATTCCCAGACCCGCCCAGCCGGCCCAGACGGGATTCGCTTCGAACGCGCCCCGCATCGCCAGGAATTCCGAAATGAAAACGCACAAAAGCGGCAAGCCAATCGCGGTCATGGCCATCAACAGAAACACCGCGGCGTATCCCGGCATTACGTGCGACAGTCCGCCGAACTCCGCCACGTTGCGCGTGTGCCGCCTTTCATAAATGATGCCGACAAGCAGGAAAAGCGCGCCGGAATAGATGCCGTGATTGATCATCTGCATCACCGCGCCGTTGATGCCGTTCGGATTCAGCGCGAAGAGACCGAGCATCACGATGCCCATCGAAGAGACCGACGAATACGCGACCAGCTTCTTCACGTCGCCGTCTTTCTTCACCACAAAGTACATCGCCGCCAGCGCGCCATAGATGATCGAGACAATGGCCAGAAAGATCATCACGCTGCGCACGCCAAAACTTCCGAAGAAGTGCTCGTCCATCGAAGCCTTCGGAAACATCGGCAAGTTGAAACGATAGAAACCGTACGTTCCCAGCTTCAGCAACACGCCGGCGAGAATGACTGAGCCGGCGGTGGGCGCTTCGACGTGCGCGTCGGGCAGCCAGGTATGAAACGGAAACATCGGGACTTTGATCGCAAAGCCCAGCGCGAACGCGAAGAAAAGCAAAACCTGCATCGTGCCCATCGGCATCACTGAGCCGAGCGCGTGGAGGTACATTATGTTGAAGGTGCCGGCCCCGCTTTTCGCGGCCGCGACTGCGTTACTCAGCATCGTGGCCGATTCACCGTTGGGCGCGATGTTGGCCAGCGTTGCGGTCGTTATCTTCGCGGCCAGACCTGCGTCCTGCGTCAGAAAATAAATCTTCAAAACGCCCAGCAATATCACCACCGACCCGACCAGCGTATAGAGAAAGAACTTGATCGCCGCGTAGAGCCGGTTGTCTCCGCCCCAGATGCCAATCAGAAAATACATCGGCACCAGACCGACCTCGAAGAACAGGTAGAACAGGAAAAGATCCATCGAACCGAACACGCCCAGCACAAACGTCTGCAGGAGCAAAAGCAGAATGTAGTATTCCTTCTCGCGCTTCTGGATGTATTTCCACGACGACAACGCCGCCAGCAAACCCAGGAATGTCGTCAAGACAATCAGCAGCACCGACACGCCGTCCGCGCCCATCTGATAACGCGCGCCGATGATCGGAATCCATTGATGGTCTTCGAGGAACTGCATGCCGCCGAGCCCGCGGTCGTACGTCAAGAGGAACAACGACGCGACAAAGTCGAGCGCGAGCCAAACGGTCGCGAATTTCTTGATCAGATCGTTCTGCCCTTTTCGAAAAAGCGCAAAAAGCAGAATCGCGCCGAGGGCCGGCAGCCAGGTGATGATGGAGATAATGTTGTGTGTGAACACGTCAGTCCTCGCGAAAAGGTGTCAGAAGCCCGCGCGTAAGCAAGGGCTATTTGAGCAATCCGTTGCCCTCCCTAACGGTCGGGCTTCTGACACGCCTACCTAAAGAATCTTCACCAAATACAACGCGACTGCGGCGAGCAGACCGATGACCATGATCAGCGCGTAGTTTTGCGTCAGTCCCGTCTGGGCCGCGCGCACAATCGGCGACATCAGCCGAACCACAAAGCCGCCAACGGCATTGACCAATCCGTCAACAAAATACTTGTCAGTAAGGCCGGTGATCTGGCTGGACAGACGCGTCAGCCACGCCGATCCATTCACGCCGCCGTCCACAACCTTCGAATCAAAAGCGAATACGCCACGCGCCAAATCCATCGTGCGCCGGGTAAACGCCCAGCCAAAGAATTCGTCGATCCAGTACTTGTTGTAGCTGGCGTGATACAGAGGCGCGAGCCGTTTCGCCCAAATGTCGGGCAGGCGCGTGTCCTTTACATAGAAGAGAAAACCAAGCCCCATGCCGATGCCAGCGACCAGCAAAGAAATAATAATGAACACCCACTCGGTCGCAGTCTCACTACCCAGCTTGTCTTCAACCGCGTGGGCCAGATTGAATCCCGCGTGATCGGAAGACGAAGGTAGGGCGCGAAACACACCTATATGAGGAGTTTCAGCAATTTTCGCCTCTTGAGCCGGTGTCAACGTCTCGTCGACATGGAATAACTTGGTTGTAGGATTCCAGATCACTGGATTCAACCAGTGAACAATGTTGAGCCTGCCGCCAACTTCCTTGCCGCCGGTGAACGCCGTGCTGATGCCAACGAGGCCGCCGACCGTTGCAAGAATTGCGAGCACGACCAAAGGCACCCACATCGATTTTGGCGATTCGTGCGGCGTGTGCGCACTGTGGCGCAAGTTGTTAACTTGCGGCGCGCCTTGAGTATGGTCATTCTCGGGACGCAAATTATCAATTTGCGCTACATGAAACTTCTCTTTCCCCCAAAACGTCATCGCGACCAGACGCGTCATGTAAAACGCCGTGCACGTCGCGGCAATCGTGCCGACGATCCAGAGCAGCCACCCAATGGGAATCTGGTTCGTTGATGCGGTGCGCCAGAGAATTTCGTCTTTCGACCAGAAGCCGCTGAACGGAATGATGCCGCAGATGGCCAGCCAACCAGCCATGAAAGTCAGGTACGTGTACGGCATGTACTTGCGGAGATTGCCCATCCGCCGCATGTCCTGTTCGTGATGCATGCCGTGAATTACGCTGCCCGCGCCGAGGAACATTAGCGCTTTGAAAAACGCGTGCGTCATCACGTGAAAGATCCCGATCGTAAACGCGCCGACGCCGCACGCCAGAAACATAAAACCAAGCTGCGACACGGTTGAGTAGGCCAGAACTTTCTTAATGTCGTTTTGCGTGATGCCGATCGTCGCGGCAAAGATCGCGGTGAACGCGCCGACCACTGCGACCACCAACATCATCGTCTGCGAATGCTGAAAAATGACGTTCGTGCGCGTCAGCATGTACAGTCCGGCCGTGACCATCGTAGCCGCATGAATCAGCGCCGACACCGGCGTCGGGCCGGCCATAGCGTCCGGCAGCCAGACGTGCAAAGGAAACTGTGCCGACTTGCCACAGGCGCCGATCATCAATCCGAGCGCGATCCATGACAGCAATCCCCAGTGACCCAGAATTTCGACCGGATAACCGGCGGCTTGCGGAATCACACTGGTGAATTGCGCCGAGCCAAACGTCGCGATGATCGCAAAGACAGCGAGCATGAAACCAAAGTCGCCGATGCGGTTCGTGATGAAGGCTTTGCGCGACGCGTTCGCCGCTTCAGCGCGATTGAAGTAATAACCAATCAGCAGATACGAACACAGGCCCACGCCTTCCCATCCGACAAACATCATCACGAAGTTCGAGCCCATCACCAGCACGAGCATCGAAAACATGAACAGTCCCATGTACGCGAAGAAGCGATAGAAGCCCGGGTCGTCATGCATGTAGCCGGTGGCGAAAACAAAGATGCAAAGACCGACACCCGTCACGATCAGCATGAACACGGCGGAGAGCGGATCGAGCTGATAGCTCCATTCGATATTGAGGAGCGATGAGCGCGGATTTGAGACCGTGACCGGCTGATTCGCGATCGAGATCGTAGTGCTGCTACCTGGCGTCGCATATCCGAGCGTTTGCTGCACCGTGCCGCCGGGAATCCAGGTGAAGACCGTTTGCGTAGTGACGTAGGGATTCGGCCACTGCGCGTCACCGCTGAATCCGTAGGAATAGATCGCCGCGGCGCTGATCAGAAACGACAGCGCCACCGTGCCGACCGCGATTGAGCCAATCAGCTTTTCGGGAAAGCGAAACCAACGGCCAAAGATGCCGTTGATGGCGGCGCCGATGAGCGGCAGAAGCGGAACTAGCCAGATGTATCGATACATAAGTTCAGAGGTCAGAAGTCAGAGATCAGAGGTCGGAAGTCAGCAATCGGCGCTCTTGTGCGCAAAGCCGGAAGCGCCGTCTTTTTTCTGACTTCTGACCTCTGACCTCTGATCTCTTCTTCGTCCTCTACCATTTCAAAAGATCAATCTGATCGACCCAGATCGTTTCGCGGTTGCGATAGAGCGCGATCACGATGCCTAGTCCGATCGCCGCCTCAGCCGCCGCGACGACGATAATGAAAACTGTGAATATCTGGCCGGCCATCGGATTCGTGCCGCCGGTGTCCTGCAAGTAACGCGAGAACGCGATGAAGTTCAGATTCGCCGCGTTCAGAATCAACTCGATCGACATGAAGATGACGATGATGTTGCGGCGGGTCAGCACGCCGGCCACGCCAATGATGAAAAGGATCGCCGCAATCACCAGAAACTTTGAAAGATCGGGATGCTTCACGCTCTGTAGCGCGATCGAGACTCTCCCGTCGGTCGTCTCCTGGAGCAGCAACCCAAGTAATGGCGATAGATGATTCATCGTTTCTGACTTCAGCCGCGTAGCGGCGAAATATTTATAGACCGCGACGAAAGTAAGAACACCATAGCTCCGTTAGGAGCAAAATGTTTCGGTCGCCCATAAATGGGCTTAACAATCATAGGCATCGCGGCTCTATAAATATTTCGTGCCTAACGGCACTCAAAACAGTTGCAAGATACTCAGCCATCAGAAAGTCATTCGTTTGCCGCGGTCGGGCCTGTGTCCAAATCAGCAGCGGCTTTCACCACTTCAGGGTCGGCATCGTCCGCGGCTACTTCCTGCTTCAACGTGCGCGCCAGCATTACCGAGCCGATGATCGCGACCAGCAAGAGCAGACTGGCAATTTCGAACGGCAGCGAAGCATACGTATACAGACTTTTTCCGACGCCTTCGGTCTGGTCCCCCAGTCGGCTCACCCCGGTCGCGCTCGGCGGCAGTCCCTGGTCCTGCGCTTCTCTTCCAGCCGCTGCTTGTTTCAGCTTGGCCTCGTCGCGCTTTTGCAGACCGCGATACCCTTGCGGGATCACATACATGACCAGAGCTCCGCCCAGCAACGCGAGAAACAAAAGCGCCGCGGTAACCTGCGGCGTCCGGTTGAAGACCGCGTTGCGTCCCTCTTCTTCGGCGCCAACGTTGACCAGCATGATGACGAACAGAAACAAAACCATCACGCCACCGACGTAAACCAGAATCTGCACGCCGGCGATGAATTCAGCACCCAGCAGAACGAAGAGCGCCGCGACCGAGACCAGGGATGAGATCAGAAACAGCGCAGAGTGCACCGCGTTGCGCGCCATGACGGTCAGAAGCCCCGCCAGAATCGCCGCGAGCGAAAAGATCCAGAAGAAGACTGATTCCCAACCAGAAAGGATCATTGTCAGTATTGGTCGATCAAGAAATCATTTTCCATTTGTCATTTGAGATTTGTCATTTTTCATTTGGGCGTCGACGCGTGTCGGAGAGTTCTGGAAAACAAATGGCAAATGAAAGATGTCAAATGAAAAATGGAAAATAATCTTTCTACCTTTCGTACTTGACTGTCTCACGTCCCTGCTCAAGCATCTCGCGGTTCCAGACGAATCCCGCGCGCGAATAAGTCGCCAGCTCAAAGTCCTGCGTCAGCTCCAGACAATAGGTCGGGCAAGCTTCCTGGCACAGCGCGCAGAACATGCAACGCGACGTATCAAAGACAAACTCGTCGAGAACTTTCTTGCGGCGCGGCTTACCGGCGACCACGATCTCAACATCCATCGGAATCACGTCGATGCAATCCTCGGGACACGCCAGCGCGCACAGGTTGCAAGCGATGCAGAGGGTATCGTGCGTTTCGGGATCCATGTTCAGCCGCGGCGCGCCGTGAAATCGCGGCGCGACGTCGGGACGAACCTTTGGATACTGCTCAGTGTAAATTCCCTTGCCGGCAACCGAATCTCTGTCGATGAGCGCTCCGACGTTGAACCGGAGCGTCAGGCCGAGTCCTTTTATTAGATCGGCCATGAAGAAGCGTTTCAACTTCTGCGCGAACGTCGGTTTGGGAACAGGAACTAAAGGCATATCAGAATCTTAGTTTTCAAATTTGCGATTTGCAATTCTCCGTGTTCAGAGTTCAAGCTTTAGCTTGCATCCTTAGCACGGTAAACAACCTGAAGGTTGAACTCTAATCTCTATTAAGATCCTTGAGTCGCTGCGTCTGGTGTCGGCGCCACGGCCGGCCTCCCCTTCGGCAAATCCACCAGACGAATCTTGCGCCGTTGCATCTTCAAATTGAAATCGCGCGAGCGCCAGTTAATCAACGACAGCACTCCCGCAGTCAGCGCCAGATTCCCGATCCCGAACGCGATCGCGATTGCTTTGCCGGAAGCTGTCAGATTCAAACCGTGCGTGATCGAATCGATCGTGTGCATTCCCCGCCACCCATCCAAGCCTTGCAGGGCGGCGATCGCGAATGCGGACGTGACAATATTGATTAGCGAAGCCGGCAAAAGCCACTTCCAACCAATATCCATCAACTGGTCGTAGCGAAAACGCGGCAGCGTCCAGCGCAGCCAGAAATAGAGATAAAGCAACAGCCCGGCCTTTGCCAGAAACACGAAAACGCTTAGCGCCACGTAAAGATTGTGATAACCGTGTGCTTCCGTCAGGCGATAGACGAACGGAAAATACCAACCGCCAAGATAGAGCGTGGTCGCCACCGCGGTCACGACCACCATCGCCGCGTACTCAGCCATAAAGAAGAGCGACCAGCGCATACCGGAATACTCAGTATGAAAGCCAGCCACGAGTTCCGATTCTGCTTCCGGCAAATCGAAAGGCGCGCGATTGTTCTCAGCGATGCCACTGATTACAAAGATAACGAAGCCAATCGGCTGATATGCCAGAAACCAGATTGAATCTGACGCTTGCGCGCCGACGATGCCCGAGAGTGAAAGCGTGCGCGCAAACATCAGCGCGCCAATAATCGAAAGGCCCATCGAAACTTCGTATGAAACCATCTGCGCGCTCGAGCGCAGCGCGCCCAGCAACGCATATTTCGAATTCGACGACCAGCCGGCGAGAATCGTCGCGAGCACGCCCACGCTGGAAACTGCCAGCACGAACAGCACCCCGATGTTGACGTCGGTGATCACGCCCCAGTCGGGGCCGAACGGAACGACTGCCAACACGATGAAAGCAGCGACGACGGCAATGTACGGCGCGACGAAAAAGATCCAGCGATCCGCGTTCGCGGGGATGAAATCTTCTTTCACCAAGAGCTTCAAGCCGTCCGCAATCGGCTGCAAGAGTCCCCACGGTCCGACGCGCATCGGGCCCAGCCGCGCTTGCATGAACGCCGAAATCTTTCTTTCCAGATAAGTCGCGTACGCCACCCACAACGCCGTGAGCGTCACCACCGCGCCGATTTGTATGAACGGCCAGATGACATAGTTCACCGTCGGCTCGCTGAAAAATTTCAGCAGCAAGCTATCGATCAAATTGATTGGCGCGAGTAATGCCATAGCGTTTTCAAGCGAGCCACGGATGAACACGGATTGACACAGATCAGATTTCCGTATTTCTTATCTGTGAAAATCTGTGTTCATCTGTGGCCGAAATCTCATCGATCTATTTCTCCCAACACAATATCCAAAGTGCCGATGATCGCTACCACGTCCGCAACCAGATGGCCGAGGCAAAGTTTCCGGAGCGCCTGCAAATTCATGAAGCACGGCGGGCGCACGCGCACGCGCCAGGGTTGTTGCGTGCCATCGGAAACCAGATAGCAGCCAATCTCGCCTTTCGGTCCTTCGATCGAATGATAATAATCGCCGACGGGCGGCTTGATCAGTTTCGGCACCTTCGCGTTCACGGGACCACCGGGCAGACTGTCGATCGCCTGTTGAATGATCCGGCGCGACTGTCGCATTTCTTCCATGCGCACCAGGTAGCGATCGTAGGTGTCGCCGTTCTCGCCCAGCGGCACCTCAAAATCCATGTCGGCATACGCAGCGTAGGGCCGCGACTTGCGTATGTCCCAGGCCACGCCCGACCCGCGCAGCGACGGGCCGGAAAGACCGATCGCGACTGCATCTTCGCCGGTGATCACGCCGATGCCGACCGTGCGGCTCAACCAGATCCGGTTCTCCGACAAAACCGTTTCGTACTCGTCCAGCCGCGCTGAAATGTTACCGATGAAGCGCCGCACGTCCGTTTCAAAATCATCATAAGCGTCGTTGGGCATGCCGCCGATGCGCCACGCATGACACGTTAGCCGCGCGCCGAACTGGCGCTCGAAGATTTTCAGGATTTCTTCGCGCTCGCGAAATGCCCACAGCAGAATCGTCACCGCGCCGATGTCCAGCGCATGCGTGCCGAGCCACAGCAGATGTGAAGCGATGCGATTTAACTCAGTCAGAATCGTGCGCAGGTAATGCGCTCGCCGCGGCACGTCGAGACCCATCATCTGCTCGACTGTCTCAACCCAAACCAATCCGTTCGACACCGCGGCGATGTAGTCCAGACGATCCCAGTAAGGCGCAATCATCGCGTACATGCGGTTCTCGGCAATCTTTTCCATGCCGCGATGCAGATAGCCGATGTCGCAATCGAGATCGATCACCGTCTCGCCGTCGAGCTTTAGAACCACGCGCAGCACGCCGTGCGTGGACGGATGCTGCGGCCCCATGTTGAGCGTCATCTCGGGGCTGTCCATCAGCGTCTGCTGGGTGGTGGCGATTTCTACTTGATGCATAAGAAATAAGTTTAGAGTTCAACCTTCAGGTTGCTGCGCCAAAGAGCAAGCTAAAGCTTGAACTCTGAACTCTAGGCCGCAGTTTCCTTCGGCAGATAACATCCGGTCACGCTCCACGGCTCAATCACGAGCCCAATCTCTGTCACTTCACCTTTTTCTTTTTTCTCGCGCAGTTTCAAAAGTAGCGATTGAGCGGCGCTCGCTTTATTCCAAACATTTCGCGGCGCCAGCGTTTCAGTCAGCACAAAGCCCGCGGTCTTCGCCGCGTCGGGCGCGTCGAAAACCTTCGCTTCGTAATGCGCGGCGATTTCTTTTGGCGACATTGATCTTGTTTGGAGTTCCGCCTTTAGGCGGCCATTGACCCGACCCGACAGGCGCCGCCTAAAGGCGGAACTCCAAACCTCACTTATCTTTCGGCATTACTTCTTTTCCGCTCTTGAAAATCTCGCGCACTTCGCGTTCCTGCGGCACCGACAGAATCTCAAGGCCGTATGCACGTCGCTGCTCTAACTGTTCCTTCTGCACATCGGTAAACTCAGGCAGATGATTCTCGGTCCATCGATTCTCGACAAACTCGAGCGCGTAGTCTTTGCGCAGCGGATGTCCTTCCCAATCGGGCGGCAAAAGGATTCTTCTCAAGTCAGGATGATTGCGAAACACGACGCCGAACAAATCGTAGACTTCGCGTTCCGGCCAATCAGCCGAGGGCCAGACGCTCGTAACGCTATCGACGCCCTCACCGTTAACCGCAACCTTCAGACGCACGCGCTCGTTCGCGCTAATCGAATACAGATTGTAAATAACTTCGAATGGCGCCTCACGTTGATCGGGATAGTGCGCGCAGGTCAAGTCTGAAAGGTAATTGAATGGCGTGTCGGAATCATTCCGGAGCGCGTTGCAGACTTCGACGATGCGCAATCGATCGATTCGAATCGAAAGCTGGCCCAGAAATTCCGCAGCTTCGATCACCGCGCCGCCGAATGTTGCGCGCAGCTTCTTCACCAGCGGATGCGCGGACGCGTCGGATGGCTTCGGGCCTTCCTCTTTCTTTTTTACCGGAGCTTTCGGTGCCCCGGGCGCAGCGGCGCCGGCCTTTTGCGCAGCTTCCTTTGCAGCAGCGACGCGCGCTTTCGCCTCTTCTACAATCGTGTCTTTTTCGGAATCGGCTGATGGCGGGGAAGAGGAATTCACGTCACGCGCCTGGTCGGTCGCGTTATCTTTGTTCGGTCCGGCGTCTGGTGATGTGGGCTTATCTTCCTCGGCCATAAACGCTCAACTCACACCCTGACAAAAACGCTCTGGCTTGCGGGCCACGGGCGCGCGCACGTCACGCTCACCGCTTTGATGCAAAAGTTCGAAAAAGGGTCGGACAAACGACTTGTAGCACGCGGTTTAAGTCGTTGTCAATCGCCACCTGTTGCGAGTTTTGATGAGTTCCGCGCGCTTGACCTGCGACTATCGCGGCCCGTATCATGAACTGTTTGATCGAGACGGTTAATGACAACTGTATGAAGCGAGGAAGAAATGAAACCCGGAATTCATCCCGAATATAGCGAAATAACAGTGGCGTGTGCGTGCGGCGAAAAGTTCAAGACGCGTTCGACTCGCAAAGGCGATATGCATATCGAGATTTGCTCAGCCTGCCATCCTTTTTTTACCGGCAAACAAAAGTTGATTGACACCGCGGGCCGCGTGGATCGATTCAATCGGCGCTATGGCAAGAAGCAACCTGCGGAAGCGCCGCCCACGGCATAAGCCGGTTCAGCCAGGTACGATGCGAAAACGACATTAGCAATTCGAAGAGTTAGGATGCCGGCGTTGTTCGACGCTGGCCGCTCAGGCTTTATCAAACGAGACGGCCAGTCATAAGAATCGCCGGCATAGTTGTATGTAGCATAGACTTTAGTCTGTGATTGCCCTTCGGTCCCACACACAGACTGAAGTCTATGCTACTCGGAGAGACGATGAGTACAAACGAAAGAGATCTAATCGTCGGCGGACAGGCCGTAATCGAAGGCGTGATGATGCGCACGCCTAACGCTTACGCGATCGCGGTGCGCAAAGCCGACGGCACGATCGTTAACACCGCGGCCGTCCTGCCCAAGTGGAGCGACAAAGTGCCGATCTTGAAACTGCCCGTGCTGCGCGGCGGCGCGGTCTTGTTGCAGTCGATGGGCCTAGGTATCAAGGCGTTGAATTATTCCGCGAACGAAGCGTTTGCGGAAGCTGAAGGTGCGAAAGCTGCCGAGATGCAAGTAGCGCTGACGCCGGCCGTGATCGAAGGCGAGGGCGACTTTGCAGGCTTGACCGGCGCGATGCCGGGTTTATTTCCCGTGCCGACAAAGAAGCGTTCGAAGGATGAATTGAAGAAAGGCGCTACCGCGGCGGCAGCAAGTTCGATCGTTTTCGCTTTGATTTTCCAGGTACTGCTCTTCATCGCCGCGCCGCTGCTTTTGACCAACGCACTTTTCATCGCGGCCGGTTGGGCAAAACCGGCAGCGGTCAGCTCGGTCAGCACAGGAAGTGGCACGGGCGTCTCGCCCGTGGATCATGCGCAGGATGCGCCTGCCACTGATCAGCCGTGGTATTCGCGCACATGGACTTCAGTGCGCGGCTATCTGCATCCGGTGCGACCCACGGTCGGGTTCAATTTGATCGACGGGCTGATTCGGATGTCGTTTTTCCTGATCATGATTGTGAGTTTTTCTCTGCTGAAAGACATTCGCCGCGTCTTCGAATATCACGGCGCGGAACACAAGACCGTCTTCACCTGGGAGAAAGGTCTAGCCCTGACGGTTGATAACGCGCGTCCGCAACCACGACAGCATCCACGCTGCGGCACAAGTTTCCTGATGGTCGTGATGCTGGTTTCGATTCTCCTCTTTTCGGTGATCAGGTTTGATTCGCTGCTGTTCAACTTCCTTGTCCGCATCGCGTTTATCCCCCTGGTCGCGGGACTTTCATACGAGATCATTCGGCTGTCGGCAAAGAAAGAAAGCGGCGCGTTTTTTAAGACGATTACGCGGCCCGGTGTCTGGCTGCAAAACATCACCACGAAAGAGCCGGATGATTCACAACTTGAAGTCGCAATCGAAGCGCTCAAAGAAAGTTTGAAGCTGGAGCCGAAGCCGGCGGAAGCCGCAGCTGCGCTGTTATCGTAATGTCCGACAAGCTTCAGCTTGTCGTTTGACGTTCAAATTAGCTCTTTTTGGTAAGCACTCGACAAACTGAAGTTTGTCGGACAAAAACAAGATGCTCGACAAACTCGCACAAATCGAAACCCGTTACGAAGAGTTGACGAACGAACTCTCTTCGCCAGAGTTGCTCGCGAATCCTACGGCTTACGGAAAAGCCGCCAAGCAGCTTCGCGGCCTGGGCGAGATTGTCGAAAAGTATCGCCAACTGAAATCGATTAACGAAGAGCTGGCAGGCGCGCGTGAGTTGCAGGAACACGCCGGCGATGAAGAGATGCGCGAACTGGCGCGGGTAGAAATCGAGGCCTTACAAGCTCGCCACGAGCAAACCGAAAGCGATCTGAAGCTGCTGCTGATCCCCAGCGACCCGAACGACGAAAAGAACGTCATCCTGGAAATTCGCGCGGGCACCGGCGGCGACGAAGCATCGCTGTTCGCGGCTGACATTCTGCGCATGTACTCGCGCTATGCCGAGCGCCAGCGCTGGCGTCTGGAAGTGCTCGACGCGTCTGAATCCGGGATTGGCGGCCTCAAGGAAGCGATCGCCCTGATCGAAGGCGACAAGGTCTATTCAAAGCTCAAGCACGAATCCGGCGTGCATCGTGTGCAGCGCGTCCCGCAAACTGAAGCCAGCGGACGCATTCATACCTCAGCAATTACAGTCGCGATCTTGCCGGAAGCCGAGGAAGTCGATGTGAAGATCGATCCGAAGGACCTGCGCATCGATACCTTTTGTTCTTCGGGTCCCGGCGGCCAGTCGGTGAACACGACTTACTCTGCCGTGCGGATCACTCATCTGCCGACGAACACCGTCGTTTCGATGCAGGATGAAAAATCGCAAATCAAGAATCGCGAAAAGGGAATGCGGGTGCTGCGCGCGCGTTTACAGGAACTTGAGGAACGGAAGCAGCACGAAGCCGAAGCCAGCGAGCGCCGCTCGATGGTTGGCAGTGGCGATCGATCAGAGAAGATTCGCACTTATAACTTCAAAGAAAACCGCGTCACCGATCACCGCATCGGCCTCACGATTCACCAATTGAATCTGGTAATGGACGGCGCGCTCGACGCGATCATCGAGGGCTTGACCACTCACTATCAGGCCGAGAAGTTGAGAGAAGAATTTGTGACCGTGTAATCTCAGAACCGTGCTTTTGTCCTGCCTCCTGCTCCTGCCTCCTGCTTACGGATCTCCTCACGATTCATTGTCCGGGAGGCTGCCGGAGCCCGATTCATCGGGCTTCCCCGTAGGGTTGTTAGACCAGCGCTTTTAGCGCTGGTTAGCTGCGGCGTGATTTTCAAGTTAGCGCGCTTCAGCGTGCTTGGGTCTGATGACTTTCGGAAGAAGCCCGCTGAAGCGGGCTCAGATTATTCTTTGGCGCCGTGCCCCAGCCGTAAAACGGCTGGTCTAGTAACCCTTCGGGAAAGCCGCGTGAACGCGGCTAGTAAAACCCGGGATCACACCTGAGAGCCGCGTGCTCAAGGCACCGATCGATCCGACCGCAATCGCTTACTGCTTTCTGCCTACTGCCTCCTGCCTACTGCTCCTCCGGCTCAGGCTTCCATTCCGGAATTCGTCCCGGCGTCCAGGGCGCGCCGGCGGCTTCCATCTGCTTCTCCAACTTATTTAAATCAACTTCGATCAGTTGCCGCAGTTGCTGAAGCGCTGTTTCGAAGTCCGCCGAAGCCGCCGCGTATTGATTCATTTGCGTCTGCGTCGGCCGAGCCGTCGACATTCGTTGCGAGCCGACGATCTCGCCCACGCGTTCACCAATCGAAGGCGGCAAATTCATGTTTCGTTGACGAAGGGCGTTGTCTCCGCGCAACGCTCGCAGCACTTCATTCGTGCGCTTGTCTAACGCCGAAGCGTCGGCCAGCAGAGACTCTCCCGCCGATGGCGTTTCCAAAAGCGCGCGTCTGATCGCGGCGAGGCGCGGCTTGAGCGCGTTCGAAGCTTCGCTCGCGCCGCTCACCGCGCGTTGCAGGCGCGCGACCTTCTGCTGAAACTCGACCAGCGCCGCGCGATCTGACGCAGACATGTTTTCCTGGCCTTCGACCTTGATCTGAAACTCCTGCGGTTGCGAAAGCTGTGTGATCACGCCACCAACTCGCTTGGCGACTGAGACTTTGTAAGGGCCGGGCATAACCAAAGGCCCCGCCGGTCCTTCGTTGAATGGATCTTCAGCTTCCGGATTCGGCGGTGGCGGCAAAGTCGCGGCCGGATAACGCAGGTCCCAGGAGACGCGCTGCATGCCGGCGGTGATCGGCCCGGCCAGACGGCGCACGACGTGACCGGCTGAATCCGTCACCGTGAAGATGATTGCCGGCGCTTCTTCTTCTTCTTCAGACGAAAGTTCAGAGCGACTCGGCATTGATGTAACCGGCGCTTTCTTCTCGGCTTCCTGTCGCTTTTCTTTCTTTGTCTTCAGCGCGTCTTTCAGGTAGTAAGTGAACGTCGCGCCGAACGGCGGATTCTCAGCCGTGTAGTAAGACTCGCCCTGAAAACTCTTGCCGCGGCCGCCGATGGGCTGCGCCTGGATATACATCAGAGCGTCTTTCACCGGAAAGAGTACGGCGTCTTGCTTGAGCGTCTCGGGTTTCAGAGAGCGCAGCGCGGTGTAGTTATCCAGAATGTAAATCCCGCGCCCGAAAGTTCCGACAACGAGATCATTCTCGCGTCTCTGAATCGCGAGGTCGCGCACCTGAATCGTCGGCAATCCGCCCTTGAGTTGAATCCATTTCTGCCCGCCGTCAATCGTGAAGAAGAGACCAAACTCAGTGCCGGCGAACAGCAGATTCGCATTGACGTGATCTTCGGCGATCGTCCAGACGGGATGATTCGCCGGCAGATTGCTCTTGAGCGAAGTCCAGGTTCGTCCGGCGTCCGTGGTCTTAAATAGATACGGCTTGAAATCCGCGTTCTGCCGGTTCTCGAACGCCACATAAGCGGTGTTCGCATCCGTGTTGGAAGCGACGATGCGGCTGACATCGGCGAGTTCAGGAACGTCGGGGAGCTTTTCGACTTTGCGCCAGTTCTTCCCGCCGTCTTCAGTGATCTGAAGCAGGCCGTCATCAGTGCCGACATAGATCAGCCCTTCTTTCTTTGGCGATTCAGCGAGCGCGGAAGCGTTGCCGAAGAAAGCAGTCGAGGCATTCTTCGCCACGGCATCGATGCTTTGGATCTTTCCCATCACCGGGAGCTTGTCGCGATCCAAACCGCGCGAGAGCTGGCCGCTGATCATTTGCCAACTGTCGCCACGATCGTCGCTGCGGAAAAGTTTATCGGCGGCAAAGTAGAGGCGCGTGTGCGAGTGCGGACTGATGATAAAAGGCGAGTCCCAGTTCCAGCGCAAAGGCTCCTCACCGCGGCCAACCTGCGGCGTAATGCCCAGGCGCTCGCCGGTGCGTTTGTCGTCGCGAACCAGGTTGCCGTTCTGGAGTTCAGCGTAAATCGTGTTCGGATCTTCCGGGTCGACCTGGCTGCGAAAGCCGTCGCCGCCCTGGGTCACAAACCAGTCGCTGTTGACGATCCCGGATGCATTGCGCGTGCGTGACGGGCCACCAAAAGCGAAATTATCCTGCGCTCCGCCAAAGACGTTATAGAACGGCGTCGCGTTATCAGTAGTAACATCATAAAACTGAGTGACGGGGAGATTAGCTTTGAAGTTCCAGTTAGCTCCGCGATCAAAGCTTTCATAAACGCCGCCGTCGCAGCCGACCAGATAGTGATCGTTATTGTTCTGATCGATCCAGATTTCGTGATTGTCGACGTGCTTGGATTTTTCACCGAGCCGCCGCAGCGTTCTTCCACCATCGTCCGAGACCATCAGAAAAACGCTCATCACATAAATGCGATCGACGTCCTTTGGATCGGCAACGATGCGCGCGTAGTACATCGCGCCCGCGTCAAAGTCGTTTCGTTTCTCCCAACTGCCGCCGCGATCGTTCGAACGAAAGATCCCGCCCTTGCGATCCGCCGCTTCGATCGTGGCGTAAACCACATTCGGATCGACTGGCGAAATCGCGATCCCGATACGACCCATCTCAGTCGTCGGCAATCCGGCGCGTACTTTGTTCCAGGTCGCGCCGGCGTCGGTCGATTTGTAGAGCGCGCTTTCCGGCCCGCCGTCGATCAGCGTCCACATGTGACGACGACGTTGGTACGACGCCGCGTAGATCGTGTCCGGGTCGCGCGGATCGATCGCCACGTCGGTCACGCCGGTGTTCTCGCTAATCTTCAGAATTTGTTTCCAGGTCTTGCCGCCGTCGGTGGTTTTGTAGAGGCCGCGATCGCCACCCGGTCCCCACAGAGGCCCCTGCGCAGCGACATACACGACGTTCGAGTCTTTTGGATCGATCGCGATGCGTCCGATGTGTTCAGAAGTCTTGAGGCCTACGTTCTTCCAGCTCTTGCCGCCATCGTCTGAGCGATAGACGCCGTTGCCGTACGAGACGCTGCGCTGACTGTTGTTCTCGCCCGTGCCGACCCACACGGTCAGAGGGTTCTTCGGGTCGAGCACAATGCAGCCGATGGAATACGAGCCTTCGCGATCGAAAACCGGCGTCCACGTGATGCCCGCGTTGACCGTCTTCCACACTCCGCCCGATGCTGCCGAAACAAAATAGTGAGCAGGATTATTCGGATCGACCGCGATGCCGCTGATTCGCCCCGACGTAAACGCCGGGCCAATCGATCGCAATCGCAATCCATTGAAAGTCGGCGTGGACATTGGATCGCGCGGCCCGGCTTCGCCTTCCGGGCGCTGCTCGTCACTTCCCTGCCCTTCCGGTTTCTTCGCTTCGTTTGGCTTCGCAGCTTCCGGCGACGGTTGCTGGGCGGCACTTCCCGTTTGCGGCTTTTGAGACGCGGCTTTTTCAGCTTGAGCGAAACCGGAAATCGTAGCCGCGGTTAAGAGTGCGACCAGAAAGAGCGAGACGAAAAACACGTTTGATTTAAGATTCATTTCGGCACACTTACGCACAAAACATATCCTCCTGTAAGTTTGGAGAAAGAAGCTACTGCGCCCTTGCTGACGCGCGGGCTTCTGACACACCCGCTACTGCCCGCTGGCAATCACATTCCCGATGTTCTTTTCGCGCAGCATCCGATTGAAGCCGCCGAGATCCGTGCCCACTACATCATCGAGTCGCTTTCGCAAGCTGGACAACTGCGCCCTGAACATCGCATGCACTTCCTGCTGCTGCGTGTTCGGCGGATAGTCACCGTTGCTGACGCCGCCGGCGAGATAATTGATCTTGCTGATTAGTTTCGGCGGATAGCGAACCGTGTCCTGTCCCTGGCCAGTGAACTTGCGCTGAATCAGATTGTCTTCGATGTCGGTTAGCTTCTTGTCGAGATCATCCGCCGCCGTTCTGACATCAGCATTGCCCCGCAACAGGCCTTTCAGATTCTCAAGCTGTCCGCGAATCGACTCGATCTGATTGACCATGTCCCCCGCCGATTCCAGATCCTTTCGCAGCTCAAACAGCATCGCGGTCTGTTTCTGAACATCATCGTCGCTGCCGCCAGAGTTCGGATCCTTGCGCACGACCAGCGGCTGGCTGAACTCCTGACCCTCGACTGACAACTTCACGGTGTAAGTTCCGGGAGGAACCAGCACGTTCATGTGTCCGCCTTCTGGCAGCGGCCGCCATCCTTCCGCGTTGAGTCGAACCTCGGGCGCGTACAACGGACTGGTGCGCAGACGAACTTCCTTCGATTGTTCGGTGCGCAAGTTCCACCACACGCGATTGATGCCCGCGGTGCGCGTGCCGCGAATTGTCTGCACGGTCTTGCCTTCGGCATCGACGATCTTGATCGACGGATCAGCCTTCGGTGCTGACTTCAGAAAGTAATTGATCGAAGCGCCGTACGGCGGATTTTGTCCCGCGACGGGATCGTCCGACGACGCATACGGCACGGTGATCCCGCGAAAGCGATAAGCCGGATGGACGGTGAACAGATGAGCCGGCGAGTTGAGAACGTCCGCGGTCATCTGCTGAATCGGCGTGATGTCATCGAGAATCCAAAAGCCGCGTCCGTAGGTTGAGATCACTAGATCGTTGAAGTGCTCCTGCACCGTAATCCAGTAAACCGGCGCGTGCGGCAGATTATTTTGCAGCGGCTGCCAGTTGGCGCCGTCGTCATAAGAAACGAAGAGCCCGCCTTCGGTGCCCACGTACAGCAAACCCTGCCGGACCGGATCTTCGCGCACGCAATGCGCATAGCTGAGCATCGTGTGCGGAATGCCGTTGGTGATCGCTTTCCAGGTCTTGCCGTAGTCCGTTGTCTTGTAGATAAACGGATCGCGATTGTTGACCTGATGACCATCGACCGTGATGTAAGCCGTGCCGGCGTTGTAGCGTGACGCTTCGATGTTGCTGACCGTTCCCCAGGAGAGCATGTTCGGAATGTTCTTCGTGACGTTCGTCCAGTTCTTGCCGCCATCGCGAGTGATTTGCACCAGCCCGTCATTCGTTCCGGCCCAAATCGTGCCCGCTTCTTTAGGCGATTCAGCAATGGCAAAAACGACGCCGGCGTATTCAACGCCGATGTTGTCACCAGTCAGACCTCCTGAGAATCCCTGCTTGCTCTTGTCATTCAAAGTCAGATCGGGACTGATCACTTGCCAGCTATTACCGCCGTCTGTCGTCTGATGAACGACCTGGCTACCGAAATAAACCTTGGTGTGATCGTGCGGAGAGATCGTCAGCGGCGCCGTCCAGACAAAGCGATACTTGAGATCGGCCGCGGTCGAACCGTTGACCTGATCGGGCCAGACTTCGACATTGCGCGCCTGTCCGGTTTTCAAATTAAAAACTTCGACGATGCCGCCGACGCTGCCGGAGCCGGACGCGCTCGACCAGATGATGTTGTTGTCGACCGGATCAGGCGTGGCCCAGCCGCTCTCGCCGCCGGCGACTCCGATCCAGGCGCTGCGCGGAATTACTCCACCACCGAATCCGCCGCCGCCGCCACCACCCGCGCCGGTACGGCTGGGCCCGCGATACGAAGGGCCGTCCTGCCGGTTTCCGTAAACGTAATACGGAATTTGATTGTCGGTGGTGACGTGATAAATCTGCCCGTTAGGAAGTTGAATTCTCTGCCAGGTGCGGCCGCGATTCACAGAAAGACTGACGCCGCTGTCGTTCGCGACCGCCATACGATTCGCATCGGTCGGATCGATCCAGATGTCGTGATTGTCGCCGCCGGGGCTGCCGGCAAAACCACCGCCGCCGCCGCCGCCGGCGCGCGTGGTTTCGCCGCCATCGAGCGACACGGCGTAGCCCGCCGTCAGAAAGTAAGTCTCGTTTTCGTTCTCAGGCGAAACCGCGACGCGAAAATAATAATGCGTGCGTCCGCCGAGACTACGATCGTAACTAACCAGACGCCAGTTCTCGCCGCCGTCTTCCGAGCGCCAGAGCTTCCCGCGATCCGTTTCCTGTCCTTTATAAGGTACGCCGTCACCGGTCTCGATCAGCGCGTAAACGCGATTCGAATTTGAGCGCGCGATCGCCAAAGCGAATTTTCCCGTCGTGCGCGTGGGTAAACCGTGACCCGTTAGTTTCTTCCAGGTCGCGCCTTCGTCGCGCGACATGTACAGGCCGCTGCCCGGACCGCCGCTCTCCCTACCCCAGGAGTGAATTTCAAACGGCCACATGCCGGCGAATAGAATGCGCGGATTGTTTGGATCCATTGCGATGTCGGAACAGCCGCAGTCCTCGTCGGTGAAGAGCACCCGATCCCAGGTCTTGCCGCCGTCGGTCGTGCGAAACACGACGCGCTCCGGCTGTGGTCCGTACGCATGGCCAAGCGCGCACGCCAAAACTATGTCAGGATTTTTTGGATCGATCGCGATGTGGCCGATGCGTCCGGTCTTTTCGAGGCCCATCAACTTCCATGTCTTGCCCGCATCAGTCGATTTGTAGATTCCCTGCCCGACTGAGATATGACTGCGAATCCAGGCTTCGCCAGTGCCGGCCCAAACAATGTTCGCATCAGACGGCGCAACCGCGAGCGAACCAATCGACGACACCGGCTGGCCGTCAAAGATCGCTTCCCAATGAATTCCGCCGTCGATGGTCTTGAAAATTCCACCTGACGCCGAGCCGGCGTAGTAAATGTATGGTTGACCGGGCACGCCGACGATCGAAGTCGTACGGTTGCCAACCGGACCAATGTACCGCCATCGCATCGCATCGGCGTTTGGTTGCTGCCCGTGCACGAGCGCCAAAGCGCCCGCCGAAAGAACTACGGCCGTCAGTAGTAATGCAATTTGGATTCTTCTCAACATCGTGGACCTCCTGCGAAAAGTCATCAGAATTTGCCACCGAGGCACAGAGGCATAGAGACAAGGACAGTTAAGATGCCAAGCATTCGGTTCGTTCTGATTTGCATCTCTGTGTCTCTGCGTCTCTGTGGCTTTGATCTTCCTAAACCTGAATCTGATTGCCCAGCGCCACCAAACGATCGACAGTGGCCGCGCCGGGGCCGCTCAACAGAATCAAGTAAGGGCCTTTTTGAAAAATCAGAATGCGCTTGCCGTCCTGATTGAGATACAGCGCATCGACATCCCGCACCGTAGTGGTTTGCGCGCCGCCAAGCCCGAGCGCGCCGCGCGCCAACAACCACGTTCGCCAAGCATGGAACGACGATCCGTATTCCAGATTCAGGGCGATCCATTCCTGCTTACTTGCATCCGTGTAGCGCGCGCTGGCCATGCGCTCTGGAATGAAGGGCCGCATCTCTGATGGAAGGTCTCCGCCAGAGCCGATCGAGCTTTCGATCTGCGTGCCCGTCAGCGTGTAGATTTCCTGCAGAGTCAGATCGCTGGGCGTCGTTGCCGGCAAAGTCCACAACGACTCCTTAATTTCCGGGTAATCAATCAGACCTTCGCCGTTGCCGACATTTTGCGCAAGGCGATCGACAATTGTCTGGCTTGACGGATCTTCGCCGTAAATCAGGATCACAATGTCGCTGCCCTGTTTAGTCAGTACATAGACATTGACCTGCGGCGAACGAATTTTTGATCCAATGTAGGTCGCGCCTTTCGGGCTTTGCACTTTCACGCCCGTTCTCGTGCCGCCAGTCGCCTGCAAGACCGACGTCGCCAACCCATCGCCGAAATCCGCTTGGCCAGGCATCGCTGTTAACACGCAAATGTAAATGTTGTCTTTCGTCGAGCTTGAGGATGAAGATGCCGTCGAAGTCTGAGGCTTCGGCTTGTAGGTCGACGACGTCATCGTGGTCGCGCCCTTCGCCAACTTCGAGCGATCGACGCCCGGCGGCAGTTTGGTCGAAGACGAGCCGCCCGCTTTCGCCGTCGTGCCGCTCAAGGACTCCGTCTGAACGGAAGTTGGTTTCGCCGGCGCATCTTTGTCGTTGTCGACCGGAAACTCTGTCATTGTGCCCGCCGCCCGCTCGGGAATTGCTGGGGCCTTGCGCACCGGCGGCGTGTAAGACGTCCGACGCCAAATGTAAATTCCGCCGGCACCCGCCGCGATCACGACGAGGCCGATGATGACCAGACAGCCCATCATCAGCTTGCTGCGACCCTTCTTGCGTGGCTGAGAGAATGACTGGGCCGGCGGTGGCTGCTGCTGCAGCGCGGGGACCACCGGCGGAGGCGCAGTGATCGTTGGCGCGAGCACCTGTTTCCCGCAGTTCCGGCAGAATGCTTCACCGGGCGCTGCCGGGGTGCCGCAGTGTGGACAGATTGTCGCTTTCAATGTTGGATCACTCATTATCTTAGGGTTCGTGGATTGTTTGAACCGCAGCGGTAGCGCTACCGCAGTTCAAGCTCAAATTGTTTTTGGTGCAGATGCTTCTATCGAGAAAGACAGCGAAAGTCAATAGTAATGTCCGGCGGCGTTGCAGCGCTTTGGCGGTCGAGCTAGTCTAACCAAAGGAGCAAGGGGCAGGGGAAATGTCAGACCATATAAAGAAAGCGCTGGTTGTCGTTGACGTGCAGAACGATTTCTGTCCGGGCGGATCGCTGGCCGTGGCGAACGGAGACCAAGTCGTGGCGCCACTGAACCAACTGATCAAAGAGTTCTTGGATCGCGGCGAGCCGGTCTACCAGACGCGCGACTGGCATCCGGAAAAAACGAAACACTTTACGGTCTATGGCGGCACATGGCCGATCCATTGTGTGCAGGGAACCCCCGGCGCTGAGTTTTACGCCGACCTGATCGCCGATCCGCGCATTACGATCATTTCAAAAGGCACCGATGAAAGCGCTGATGGCTACTCGGGATTCGACGGCACGAATCTCGCGCGGTTGCTGCGCGAAAAAGGCGTCGCAGAAGTTTGGGTAGGCGGACTTGCGACCGACTACTGCGTCAAACACACCGTGCTCGACGCGCGGCGCAACGGCTTTGAGGTGAAAGCCTTGGCCGACGCTATACGCCCCGTAAACGTGAATCCGAACGACGGCGCAAAAGCAATCGAGGAAATGCGCGACGCCGGCGCAGAGATTGTCGGCAATGCGAAAAAGGCGGCCGGCACGGGAGAATAACCGCCCTGCCTTCTGCCTACTGCCTTCTGCCTACTGCCTTCTGCTTACTGACTACCGGCACCTGTGTTTGCAATCATTCTTGGCTTCTTTGGCCCTGCGCTCGCAAATCTTTCGCTCGTTCTTGAACGGAATCAATTTACAAACATCTTTCTTTACCTTGTAAACGTCCGCGCAGTGATCAGTGCAGCGGTTGCCGCCGCCCGACGCCGGGCTCACCGCGGAAGCCGCTCCCAGACAGACCAACAACATCAGACTCAACCTTAGAACCATTCTGATTCGTTTCATCACCTTGCTCCTTATTCTTAGTAACCGAATGTCCGCCCGCACAAATTCTGCAGGGTAAATGACTAGCCGCCGAGGCTGTTTGGGAAGAGCTCCGAAAGGGGATCGCCTCATAGGATACTACCGACCTGCGCTCTATCAAAGCGTAGAAAGACCAGGCGGTTGACCTTGTGCGTCATCCAGCCGGTGCCGTGATATGATTTTCCCGCGATGGGCACGCTCAACATCGATCGATATCACGCCGCGATGGGCGACGCGTCTTACAAAGATGTGACGCGCGTTCATGGTAAACCGCTCAGCGAGGCCATTGCGACTTTTTATTGCACGCAACGCAAGCTGCCCTTCGCGCCCGTGCTCGGGCACGAGCGACTGATACGCCTGCTGGTTGACAGTCAAATCGATCGGCCACGTCTACGCTTTCTTGAACAGGATCGCGGCGGCCTTCAGCGCTTCGCAAAAGCGATCGAAGACATTCAGTTTGCCGGCAGCATACGCACCGTGCGACCCGGCACGATCATGTTTCCACAGCAGCCGATTGCTGATATCACCGGCAAGTTCGGTCTCACGCAGGCGCAGGAAATTAAGTTCGAGCATGCTTTCGATTTGCCGATGACGACGGCCAGCGTGGCGATGCAGTTTCGCATGGCGGCCGGCAGTCGCTGGCTTTCTGATTTTTCGCTGCGCCGCAACGGCGACATTGAACGCGCGGTGGACATTGCAACCTACGCTTTCATCGGCGGCTTCAACGACACGTCGAATATGGAAGCCGCGCATCGCCTGGACATTCCCGCCGTCGGCACCGAAGCGCATTACTGGCAACAGGCATATCTGGAATATATGTACGAGCCGGAGATCGAGCCGCGCACGGAGCGGCCGAAGCATTTCGAGCAAGTCGCTTTCGAACGCTGGCTCGACGCAAATCCGCACGGCACGACGCTCTTGCTCGACACGATTGACGTTTACATGGGCGCGGTGCACGCGGCAATGGCCGCGACTTCGACCGACGCGCGCCGCAGAGCATTCAAAGGATTCCGCGTTGACTCGGGAGATCTCGCCGAACTGGGCAAATGGTGCTTGCGCTTCTTCGAAGCGAACGGCTTGCGGGGGCTGCGGCCGAATCTTACCGGCGATCTCGATGTCGAAAAGGTCAAACGCATTGTCGCAGAGTTTCCCGAGGCCGTCGGCTTTGGCATCGGCACGAAACTCTCCAGCGAAGTGCGTAACGTCGCGGGCGTGATCTTCAAAGCCTGCATGATTGACGGTCGCCCGACATTGAAAGCTTCAAACTCGCTCGACAAGACAACGCTGCCGGGCAGCATGCAAGTGTTTCGCGGCGTCGATGGCGCCGGCAATTACGTTGGTGACGTAACCGGCCTCGACGATGAACAGATCGAAATTCCCGGCGCCTCGCGCGTCGAACCTTTGCTGCAATCGTTCTGGGAAAACGGACAGCACTCGCCGATTCCTTCGATCGAAAAGCAGAAGGCCTTTGTTGCGGATCAGATGCAGCGCTTCCACGACATTCACAACTATCCGTGCATCCTGAGCGATCGTTTGACGAAGCTGCGCGACGATCTTACGGAGCAGATGCGCGCGGACGTTTCGGGCTGGGAGCGAGTTCTGAAGTTGCCGGAAGAGGTGCCGGAAGAGCTACCAAAGATAAGATAGCCCGCTTCTTTCGGGTAGATACGCAGCGTTTGACCTGTACTCAAACACGTCATAAACTTCGACTATGAGCGTCGCGGAAATAGAGTCTGCCATTACTGAACTAACCAGCAAGGACCTCGACGAGCTGATAAGTTGGCTGGAAAACTACCACGCAAAGCTCTGGGACAAACAACTCGAAGAAGACTTGGAAGCGGGCCGTCTCGACACGGTTCTCGCGGAAGTTGACAGAGAGTATGAAGCGGGGTTGGCGAAGCCGCTCGGCTCCACCTGACCCTCGTACATTGGAACCAAAAATGATGAATTTGAAACTAACAAAAGTATTCAAGAAAGTTCCGGAAGGCTATATCGGTTTTGTCGAAGAATTACGCGGTGCTAACACCCAAGGCGACACTCTCCAAGAGGCGCGGGCAAATCTCGAAGAGGCAATTGCGCTAGTGCTTGAAGCTAATCGCACACTTGCAGAAGAACTGATTAAAGGCGAGGACGTGATTCGCGAGCCCATCTCCCTATCGGCCGCATGAAGCGTAGAGACCTCATCCGCCATCTTGAAGCTCTCGGTTGTGAATTCCTGCGTGAAGGTGCGGATCACACCGTTTACGTCAACCGCGTTGCGCACAAAGTCCTCTACAGTTCCTCGACATCGCGAAATCAATGAATTCCTTGCTCGAAAGATATGTCGCGACCTCCAAGTGCCGGACCCAAAACGCAAATAGACTTGCGGCAAACTGCGCCCAGTTCTTTTCCTCGTGTATACTTTCGTCGTCCCCAGAAAAATCAAACCGCTGGAGCATCTGTGGAATGAAACTACTAATCATCGCTTCCCTAATTCTCTGCCTGCCCGTGCTGGCTTTGGCGCAAAAGTCGCGCAAGGCGTTCGCTTACGATTACACGGTTGACGATCTAACGAATGGCTTGCGGCTGATCACGGTGCCGACTGATTACCCGAATCTCGTGGCGCTGCAGATCGTCGTGCAGACCGGCTCGCGCAACGAACCGGAAAAAGGCAAGAGCGGCTACGCGCACCTTTTTGAGCATTTGATGTTTCGCGGCAGCGAGCATTACGACGCGCACCAACGCGACGAGATTCTGAAAAAGGCCGGCGCGAACGACAACGCTTACACGACTGACGATCGTACCGTCTATCACGAAGTGTTTTCCAAAGACGACCTCGATAAGATTCTCGACTTGGAAGCAGATCGGTTTCAGCATCTGAAATATCCACAGGACGGTTACAAGACTGAAACAAAGGCTGTACTCGGCGAGTTCAACAAGAACAGCGCCGCGCCTGAAGAAAAACTCTTCGAAGTGCTGCGCGCGACTGCTTATCAGCGCCACACCTACGCGCACACCACGATGGGCTTCATCGAAGACATCGAGGACATGCCGAATCAATACGATTACAGCTTGCAGTTCTACAGCCGTTACTACCGGCCAGAGTACGCGACGATTGTTTTGGTGGGCGACGTGAAGCACGACAACGCCCTGGCGATGGTGAAAAAATATTTCGGTGCCTGGCAGCGCGGCAACTTTGCTCCCGAGATTCCCAACGAACCCGACCAGAGAGAGCCGCGCGAGAAACACGTCGACTGGCCCTCGGAAACGTTGCCCCTGATGTATGTCGCGTTTCGCGGGCCGGCGTATTCCGACGTGAAGAAGGACAAAGCGTCTCTCGATCTGCTGGCGCCCATCGCCTTTGGCGAGAACTCGGACCTTTATCAGAAGCTGGTGCTCAAAGAACAAAAAGTCGACCAACTCTCTTACAACTTTGACGATCGCGCCGACCCTGAACTGTTCTTTGTCAGCGCGCGAGTAAAAGACGAGAAAGACGTGAATTACGTGCGACAGCAAATCCTGGACACCTATCAGCATTACACGAAGGACCTGGTGCCGCAGGCGATGCTTGATTCCACGCGTTCGCGTCTGCGCTATGGGTTCGCATTGGCCATGGACAGCTCGTCAGCGATCGCCGATTCGCTGGCCAGCTACGTTGGCCTGCGCCGCACGCCGCTGACGATAGAAAAGCTCTTCGCGCTCTACGACACGATCACTCCGAAAGATATTCGCGACACCGCCGCGCAATACTTTGTCGATTGTCATCGCACCATCGTCACCCTCAGCACCAAAAAGGAGGTGGCGAAATGATAATTCGACGATCAGCAATCTTGTTTACAATGGTGTTAATCGCGATTCTCGGAATCGTCTCTGGACACGTGGTTTCGAAATCAAACGCGGCGACGAACGGACGCACTCCAACTATGAATCTCGCTGACAGTGCTGTGCTTTTGCGCAACCGCTCGCCACTGGTTTCTTTTCGTATCTTGTTCATGACCGGATCCGCTTCCGATCCGCAGGGTAAGGAAGGCGTGGCGTCTTTGACCGCGGCGATGTTGGCCGAAGGCGGCTCGCGCGCAAAGACTTATTCGGAAATCACCGACGCGATGTACCCGATGGCAACTTCATTCTCATGGCAGGTCGACAAAGAGATGACCGTGTTCTTAGGCACGACTCACGTGGACAACCTCGACAAGTATTACCAGCTTATTCGCGAGATGCTGCTCGATCCTGGATTTCGCGAAGACGATTTCACCCGGCTTAAGGAAGACGCGATCAATTATCTGAAGACTTCGCTGCGCGGCGGCAACGATGAAGAACTGGGCAAGGAAGTGCTCTACACGATGATTTATCCGAGCACGCATCCCTACGGTCATCAAAATCGCGGCGCGGTCGGCGCGCTCGAGAAGCTGACGCTCAAGGACGTGCGCGATTTTTACGGCGCGAACTACTCCCGAGCAAATCTCGTGATCGGATTGGCGGGTGGTTACCCGGAAGCTTTCCCGAAGCAGGTCGATTCAGATTTCGCGAAGCTGCCGACCGGCGCAATCGATCAACTCAGGGCAAAAGCAGCACAACCGAAACTCGAGCCGGGCACAAAGATCGAAATCATTCAGCGCGAGACACGCTCGACGGGAATCTCGCTCGGCTTTCCGATCAGCGTTACGCGCGCCGACAAAGACTGGCCGGCTTTGGCGGTCGTTGCTTCCTATTTTGGACAGCATCGTTCCAGCAACAGCTATCTTTATCAGCGTCTGCGCGAAGCGCGTGGTCTGAATTACGGCGACTACGCTTACGTCGAATATTTTCCGCGCGGCATGTTTCAGTTTACGCCGGACGCGAACCTGGGCCGCGAACAGCAAATCTTTCAAATCTGGATTCGGCCGGTTGAGCCGGCGAACGGGCAATTCGTTTTGCGCGCTGCGCTTTACGAACACGACAAGCTGGTGCGGGATGGAATGTCGAAGGAGACGTTCGAAATTACACGCGAGTTCCTCTCGAAGTACGTCAACGTGCTGACCGCAACACAGGACGCGCAACTGGGTTACGCGCTCGACAGCCGCTACTATCGCATCGCCGACTTTCCCACGTACATGCGCGAGCAACTGGCAAAGCTGACGCTCGACGATGTGAATCGCGCGATCAAGCAGTATCTAAAATCCGACGCGATGCGGATCGCGATCGTCACGAAGGACGCGGCGGGTTTGCGCGAGGCGATTCTGAGCAACACACTCTCGCCGATTACCTACAACGCGCCCAAGCCGAAAGAGATCACGGACGAAGACAAGATCATCGAGTCGTACAAGATCATCGTGAAGCCCGGCGATGTCGTGATCGTGCCGGTGGACAAAGTGTTTCAGTAGATCGTGCAAACGATCACTTACACTTTGTTTCTACTTTACCTTTGCCGTCCTTGATTTTCGCGAGACATTCGTTGGCGCACGTCACGGTCACGTAATCCATCAGTCTCTTGTCCTTGAAAATCGCTTCTTCTTTTGAGGGTCGTCCGGCGGCCCGGCCCGCAGGCGAATCCACCCAAACGCCATACATCGCTTCATAACCGGGATCAGCCTCACGACAGTATTTGTTGCAGGCGTTGCGCGTGGCTTTGTCCTCTGCCGCGTCCTCGCCGACAAACGTCCGCCCGTCGAGAGTTAGCGTCGCAGTGCATTTCTTGGCCGAGCCGGAACTGCACGCCAGCACAGCGGCTAACAGAAAAAGCAAAGTGAGCAGAAGGTTAGGACCGTTCCTCGTTATCTGTTTGGACGATGGGGCGATCATTGTTTTCCTTCCTTTCAAATGAATCCGCGAATTCCTCTACGTTTGGGACTAATTCGTATTTCGCGCCTTTGGCGCTTTGAGGTTTACTTTAGCTCCTCAGTCCTCTCTCTCGATCGGCACCTCGCCACGACGCGTCGGCGCCATGCGACGAACGACGCGCGTGACCGGCGCAGTTAATCTGCCGCCGGCGCGAGCCAAGCGTCGCCACTGCGCCGTCGATCGCATGTCATCAAGCAGCGAATAAACCACCGGCGTCGCGATCAAAGTCAGTAACAACGACAGCGACTGTCCGCCGATTACCACGATCGCGATCGAGCGGCGCTCTTCGGCGCCTGGCCCGGTGCCGAGCGCGAGCGGCGACATCCCGGCAACCAGCGCCAGCGTCGTCATCAGGATCGGCCGCAGACGATCGCGATTGCCCTGGATGATGGCCGCGTCGCGCTCCATGCCGAGCGTCCGCAGATTGTTCATGTGATCGATTTGGAGAATCGCGTTCTTCTTCACGACGCCGAACAGCACCAGGATTCCCAGCGCCGAATACAAATTCAGCGTGTCGCTCAGCAGCCATAACGAAAGCAGCGCGAAGGGAACGGAGAGCGGCAGGCTGAGGAGGATTGTGAACGGGTGAATGGTGCTCTCGAACTGTGACGCCAGAATCATGTACATGAAAATGATCGAGAGCAGGAACGCCCAGAGAAACTCGACAAAGGTTCTTTCGAGTTCGCGACCGCGGCCCGCGACAATCGTCGAATAGGCTGCCGGCAAGTTCATCGCCGCGGCGGTTTTCCGCAAGGCGTCGAGACGATCGGCAAGCGCAAATCCCGGCGCCACTCCGGCACGCATTGACGCCTGCCGCTGCCGATCGAGTCGATCGATGCGCGAAGGGCTCAGCTCTTCCTTGATATCCACGAGGTTATCAATCCGCACGAGTCCGGCCCGGGTCGAGGGCACGTACAGACGCGAGATAGTCGCGGCGTCTTTGCGATCGCGCTCACTCAACCTGAGTTGAACGTCGTAGTCCTCATTCACCGAGGGGTCCCGAAACCGCGAGACTTGATCGTCACCGCCAACCATCAAGCGTAGGGCGGTCGAGATGTTTGAGGTGTCGACGCCGAGATCAGCGGCACGTTCGCGATTGATGTGCACGCGCAACTCAGGCTTGTCCAGCTTCAGGGTCGTATCAGCGTCGACGATGCCGCCGATCTCTTTCGTCTTCTGACGCAGCGTGTCGGCGTACTTTGCCAGCTCAGTTAATTCCGGCCCGCGAAACACAAAATCGATGTCAAAGTTACCGCCGCCAATATTGAAACTCGGCGCGTTGCGCACACTGAAACGCAGCGGCGCATATTTCTGCACGCGCTGCCGTACCTCCTGCATCACGTCGCGTTGTGTGTAGTTACCCCGAAACGCAGTCAGCGGGTGTCCGCTCCTGATCGAGTTCCAAAGCTTCGTCAGCGAAAACACTCGCTCTTCATGCGACGCGATGCGCACATAGACGCTGGCCGAATTCACCGCACCCAAAAACGATCCGCCCGACGACGAAAGAATCAGGCGCACGCCCGGCGTAGTGAGCAAGTCTTTCTCGACGGCCAGCACCGCCTCGTTCATCGCGTCGATGTTGGTTCCTTCGGGCGCGTTGACGTTGACGTCGAACTCCGCTTCGTCGACGTCGCTGGGGATATATTCCTGCTTGACGACGCGATAGAGCGGAATGCTGGACAGGGCAACTGCAATCGCAATCACCGCGACAATCGCGCGATGGCGCATCGCCAGTTGCAGCAGCGAGGTGTACGAGCGATCGATGAGCGCGTAGAAGCCACGGCGGGATGCAGCAGATGAAATAGTATCGTGATGTCCGGCGTGGCCCGCCGCGGCGTCTTCGGTGCGCAGCAAGCGCGCGCTCATCATCGGCGTCAGCGTGAACGACACCAGCAACGAAACCAGGACGGCGACAGCCGCGGTTATGCCGAATTGAAACAGAAACCGCCCCGAAATCGACGACATGAAAGAGACGGGCAGGAAGATCACGACCAGCGAAAACGTGGTCGCCATCACGGCGAGACCGATGTCGGCGGTTGCTTCTTTCGCGGCGCGCATCGGCGTAATCCGCTTCTCTTCGACAAAGCGAAAGATGTTCTCCAGAACCACGATCGCGTCGTCGATCACGACGCCAACCATCAGCACCAGCGCCAGCATCGTGACGCCGTTGAGCGTAAAGTTCATCGCCCGCATCATGCCGAACGTCGAAACTACCGAAGACGGAATCGCGATCGCTGCGATCAAAGTCGCTCGCCACGAGCGCATGAAGAGCAGGACAACCAAACTGGCCAGGATGCTGCCGAGGATCAGGTGCCGGGTGATTTCGTGCAGGGCCGCGTCGATGTATCGCTCTTGATCGCGAATAGTTTCCAGCTTGATATCCGACGGCAGCTGCGCGGAGACGCGCGCCAGTTGCTCCTTGACGTTGTGGATGACTTCGACGGTGTTCGCGCCCGACTGACGACGAACTTCGAGGGTCACGGTCGGCTGGCCATTCAGCCGCGCGACGGAACGCTGCTCTTTTGTGCCATCTTCGACGCGGCCAATGTCGCGAATCTTGATCGGCGCGCCGTTGATGTTCGTCACGACCAGTTCTTCCATGTCGCGCGGGTTGGTGTAGCGACCCAGCGTGCGCAGGACGAGTTCGCGCCGGCCGGTTTCGACATTGCCGCCGGGAACGTCGGCGTTCTGGCGCTGCAAAGCATCGCGCACCGCCGTAATCGGAATCTTGTAAGCCGCCAGCCGCTCAGCGTCGACCCAGACATTGATCGCGCGATCGAGACCGCCCACGACATCGACTGCGCCCACGCCGCCTGCGCGCTCGAGCTGTACTTTGACGACCTTGTCCGCGTACTCAGTCAACTCGCGAATCGAACGCTGACCGGAAAGCGCGATGGTCAACACCGGTGTGCTGTCGTTATTGAACTTCACTACGATGGGCGGCTTGGCGTCGGGAGGCAAATCGCGCACGACCGTACTGACGCGATCGCGGACGTCCTGTGCGGCCGTGTCGATGTCGCGATTCAAATTGAAAGTGGCGATGACGATCGAGTTGCCCTGCACCGAAACCGAGCGCAGGTTGTCGATGCCGTCGACGGTGTTGACGACCTCTTCAATGCGTTGCGAGACGAGCGTCTCCATCTCTTCCGGAGACGCACCGGGCAGGATCGTGCGCACCGCGACGGTAGGAAGATCGACGGAAGGAAAACGATCGACGCCGAGTTTGAAATAGCTCGCCGCGCCGACCACGACCAGCGACAAAACGATCATCGCGGCGAAGACGGGGCGGCGAATACAGATCTCGGCTAGTTTTTGCATCGTTGAGATCTAGTCAGGGTAGTCCAAGACGATTTTCCATTTTTCATTTGTCATTTTTCATTTGTCATTTTTTATTCGCGTTCGTTCGCGTGATTTAGTGAATCGTTCTTCATTTCTCAGCCAAACAAACGATCCGCGAAGTCACACGACGCAACCGGCAATAAATCCGCCAAATGGCAATTGAAAAATGTCAAATGATAAATCGAAAATGATCTAGTTGATGACCGATTGTCCCGACTGCAAATTCCCCGGATCGAGAATCACGGTTTCGCCCACGTTCACGCCGGATTTTATCTCAATCCAATCGGGTCCCCGCCGGCCGGTGGTCACGGCTTTCTCCACGGCCTTTCCATTCTCAACCACGATTACTTTTTCAATTCCCGCAAACGTGATGAGGGCGCTGCTGGGGACAGTTACGGCCGTGTTCGATTGACTGGTAACGATCTCTGCTTTGACGAACGCGCCGGGGCGCAGGCTGCCGTTGTTCGGGACGTCGGCTTCGACAACCAGGACGCGATTCTGCTCGCCGATCGTCGGGCTCAGACGCTTGATGTAGCCAAGATAGGAATTCGGATCGCCTTCGGCGCTGACGCGGACGCTCTGGCCGTTGCGAATGTTGTGCGACTCGCGTTCGGGAATTTCGGCGCGCAGCCGCAGAGGGTTGATGCGCACCAGATCAACGACCGGCGCGCCCGCTGCTAGGTACGCGCCGACGCTCGCCTTTTTCTCTTGCACAACTCCGTCCATCGGCGCATAGACAATTGTGTCGGCGAGTTGCTGTTTCGCGAGCGCCAGCTCTGAACGTCTTTGCGCCAGCAAGCCCTGACGGTTACGAATTTCTTCCAGCGCATCCTGATAACGGCTGAGCGCGACTTTGTAATCTGAGTCAGCGGTGTCGAGTTCCGCGCGCGAGACTACGCCCTGCTCAACTAACTTAGCGGCGCGATCGCGTTTCAGTTTCGAGTCGTCCAGGACCGCCTTCGCTTGTCTGACCGTTCCGGTTTGTTCCGCGGTGATGCGATCGTCGGCGCCGTCGGGCGACAAGCCGAGCCGCGCGCGCGCCTGCGCCAGGGCCGCTTCATTTTGCTGTACCCGCAGCTTGTAATCCTGCTGCTCGAGTTGCGCTACGCTCTGCCCTTTGTGAACCACGCTGCCGAGATCAACCGTGATCGTTTGCAAGCGGCCCGGCACTTTCATGCTCACGGTCACGTGATCGTATGCGGCCAGCGTGCCGTTGACGGTCACGGTTTCGCCGACCGGCATCTCGATCACTTTGGCAGTCTTAACCTGGCGCGGTTGGGTCTTGCTGTCCGGGCTCGCGGCCTTTCCCGAAGCGGGATAATCACTCTTGCAGGCCAGGGTGCCGGCGAGCAGAAGCGCGGCGACGCACCATGAAACCAGCCTTAACATCTGTTTCCGATGTAATAAGGGCATCTTTGATAATCACCGGGCGAGGGCGTAGTTTAGCACGCGACAATAATAATACGCCGTGGGGCCTGAATCAGTTACACCGCCGGCGGCCGGCGTGCTCATTGCCGGCTTTCAGCGACGAAGTGCAGGCGTTCATTCTTGAGGCGATGAAGCATCGGAAGAAGTAATGATGTTTTCGTAGTGCCGTAGGCACGAGATGTTTATAGCCACGAGCTGTTACGAATTCTCAAGCCCATTTATGGGCGACAGAGCGGAACATTCCGCTCCTAACGGAGCCTATGGTCTGTGACAGCTCGTGGTCTAGAAACATTTCGCCGCTACGCGGCCCGGCCAGCTCAACCAGAAAACCATTATTCGGACACAAATCGCGAAGTCTCTCCCCAGTGCTCCTCGAACACGAAACCACCCACCGGCTTGCGGCTGCGAGCGCTGAGGTCGAATTCGCGGAACGCTTCGGGCAATTCGTCCGCAGCCAGGCCGTATCCGATCGCCATCGCCGCAACCGGTTCAAAACCATCCGGCACTCCGTAAATCTCGCGCACTTTTTCCGGAGAGAATCCAGCCATCTGGTGAACGAACAGCCCGAGCGCCGTCGCCTGGACGACCATGTTCTGGACCGCAAGACCAACGTCGTGGAACGCGTGGCGGTTCGGCTTGCCGGTCTTGTCAAAGTTCAGCTTCGCGACTGAAGCCATCAGCACCGGCGCTGCGCGCGCCCATCGCTGGTTCCCTTCGGCCAGACAACCGAGCAGGCGCGCGTGCTCTTCTGGATTTTGTTTCGTAGCGACAATGAAATTCCACGGCTGTTCGTTGAATGACGAAGCGGCCCAGCGCGCTGCTTCGAAAAGGCTCTGCAATTTTTCAGGCTCAACCAGGCGATCGGAAAACGCGCGCGGGCTCCAGCGGCGTCTGAGGATTTCTTCGATTGGATATTGGGTCTCGGCAGGTTTTTCCATATGGTCTCCAGACCTGATCGTGATAACCGGCGTGAACTCCTGTGTCTGCAAGCCCGACCGTAAGGGAGGGCTGCCTAACGTGTAAGTTGCCCTCCCTTACGGTCGGGCTTCTGACACTACGAAAACTCAACAACGGGAATTCAGATTATCGGTGATCCAGGGCTCAACCACCAAAGCGGCGGCGGAAGAGATAGGACATTTTGATGAAGAAGGTTCGCCCGTTACGGCGGAAGCCCGGCTCGAGCTGATTGGTAAAGGGACTGAAGCCGTTGCGATTGATATCGCCGTTGTATCCAATATGGAGAGCCGTCCCCGGATTCGGCGTCCAGCCAAAAAGAAACTGCCCCTTGATGTTCGAGGCGATCGAATCAAAGTCGATCCTCCCGCGCGCAAAAATGAATCGCGTGAATTGATAAGTTCCGCGCATCGAAACGATGTTCTCGTCAAAGGCCAGCAGATGCGTGTCGTTCCGGCGCAAACGCTGCTTGGTAAAACTCAGCGTGAGATTCAACGGCGTGGACGGCTGATAAGTGACGCTCGCATTCATGTTAAAGAGTTTTCCGGGACCCGGATCCAACGGCGCGTTGCAGACTGGGACTGGCGCTCGTCGCGGGCGCGGGTTGGGAGAAGCAGGCGATTGCGCTCAGGGCTATCACTAACAGAAGGAGAGGCATTTTCTTGATCATGTGAATGGTCCCTGCTGCGGCTAAGATCGCAAACGCTGTTTCGCTCAAACCATGTTTCAAGTACTGCGTGGTAATAACGGCGACGATCACAAGTTGTTCCGCAACTTAGACGTCTCGAACGGCGAAAATGTTAGCCGGCCCGACGGCCTACAGACTTCACGCCGCCATTTCGTGGCTGCGAACGTCCTGCTCGACTTTCGCTTCTCGGCCCATGAAAGAAATTTTGTAGCGTTTGACCTTTGCGTTCAGCGTGGTGGCCTTGACCCCCAGAAGCCGCGCCGCACGCACCCTGATTTCCGCCGGTCCGATCCAAAGCAGAGCGGATAAGATCGATTTCAAAACGCTGGACTTCGTCGCAAAGTTTCCGATGGCCTTCGACGCGATTCGGTCTCGCGCTCCGGAGAGACTCCAGCTCGCTGAGGAACAGCAAAGTCATTTCCCTTAGCGTCTCAATCCGGTTATCGAAAGCCGCGTCCTGCAAATGAATCCCAGCGTAAACGCCGTCAGATGAGAACTGCCCTTCAGCTCTCCAGTTCATTGCGCTGCTCATTTCTTCCTGGCCTCCGACTTACCGAGTAGTTCCCTGAAAAACGCCACCGCTCGTCCGTCGCCGGTTTGCCCCAGCATCTGAATCGCGACCTTATTTCCGCCAGCCGTTTCATCGTCTCGGTGAGTTAGTGAGCCGCCGCTACAAAAGGTTTCAGATTTCTCCGCATTTGTGTCAGAAGCCCGCGCGTCAGCAAGGGCTCCCTTCGATAATCGGCCATTGACGACTGCGAATGTTGCCCTCCCTGACGGTCGGGCTTCTGTCACGGTCGGGATTGATTAAGATATTCTTGCGGGAGGAATTTGGCGAGTAAGAGCGAGGGCTATGCGGCTTTCAAAGAGTCGCGCTCAGCCAGCAAGCGCTCGACCGTCGCGAGCAAGCTCTCGGGGTCAATCGGCTTCGGTTCGAACGCATTCGCTCCCAGTTGCAGAGAGAAAGTAGCGCCGCCGTCACCAAACGCGGTCGTCACGAGGATTGGTGTTCTCTCCAGCGATTCCGTGTCGCGGACGCGTCGCACGACGTGAATGCCGTCCGCTGCAGGCATGCGTATGTCGGTAACGATCAGGTCGGGCTTCACGAAAAGAGCGGTGTCGTAACCGCGCACTCCATCCGCGGCAACGGTGACTTCGTATCCACTCTGCTCAAGTGTCAGGCGCATCAGTTCACGCTCGACAGCATCGTCTTCAATAACCAGAATTCTGCTCATCATCACCTCAGGGTGTGAAAAAAACAATCAAATTATTTCCCGTGTCTCTAGTAAACTCTGATTGAGGGTCGCTTTCCGCGAATTGGCGGTGACCGAAAAGAGAGCTGGGGTTAGGCGGCCTTCTTAATAGCAGAATCGAGCATCTCGTGAAGCAGAGTCTGATAAGGGCGCTTCTTTCGGGCGGCAAGTTTCCTTAACTTGGCCAGGAGAGCCGGGTCAATGCGAAATGCGATTAGTTGTTTTGCTCGCCCGGTCCTGGGTCTTCCAATTCGACGAGCCCTTGCTAGCTCGACGTCAGTCGACTCGGGGATGTCGCTGAAATCGATCTCAAGATCTGAAGTATACCTGCCGTTCGTTACGCGACGCTTGGCGCGCGCTGATGATGCGGATTGTTTCTTTGCCATCGTCTGCCTTCCTCAAAGTGTACGCGACCATCACTACGCGGGCCAGAGCCGAGCGGCCAAGTCTCTTGAACCTCGGCTCGTCGCGAGAATGCTTCTCATCGGCCCAATCAAGCGCATCCAAGTCGCCAAAGACGGTCGCCGCTTCCTCAAACGAAATGTCATGCTTCTGGAAGTTAGTGATCGCCTTTCGCGGATCCCACGAGAACACTTACCGTATATACACTAACTTGGGGACGGCGGCAACCTGTTGGGGGGTCCTGCTAGCACCAAAAGGACAACACCAAGATCCTCAATTCGACAGGGCAAGAAAAGCGGCGAGGCTTCTCATAACCTCGCCGCACTCGACCCGCTCCTCCCGAAAAGCGGGCCGTACTCCTGCTTGAGGAGGGCTACAAGATACTCCCGTCGCTCCAGACTTTCAAGTCAACTTTCAAAGCATTGCGGCGCTTTGTTGCAACTGGCGCTAACACGCGGCGTGTAAGTCGCTTAGGTTGACCGCAAAGAAGTTGCTTGCATTCAGATAGACTCGGATTTATGCTGCGTCGCTCAGAGGGCTTCCTCGTCAGGCTCAGGCCGCATCGAGGACTCTCAAAGTAAACAGGCACACTAATAGTGTGTTGCCAGCGAGAGCTTCATTGGCAACGGAGGATTTGTTTTGAATCAAGCGCCTGCTAGAAGAACAGCAGGCTTTCGAGCAGATTTATCGCCATTTCAGCGACCGAGTACCCGCTCGCATTGGCAGCAGGTGGAGTTTCAATTTGCCCTGGAACTGCGGGATCTGGAGCAGCCTGACCACCGGAGCAGGGTGGTGTTTCCATTATCCCGGGCGCAGGTGGCGCGGACGGTGGCGTTTGAATCTCGCCGGCGAAAGCGGAAACGCCGAGCGCCAGTGTCAGAGCGACAGCAGCACCGAGTCTTTTTAGGTTTTTCATGTTGTCTCCTTAGCGTTGGTGAGTTGGTGTTACGTCTCTTGTAAACGAACAAGACGAGGCGTGTTTCAGAGTCAGCGTCCAGGTCAGCAAAGCAACTGCGGCTGCTCAGCTTCGTCTAAGGAAAGCATTTTATCAAGTATATCGAAAGGCAGGCCTCACATGAACTTAGCAACTCAGTTAGCAGCAGCCAAGGAAAGACGCGGTCTCACCCGGACGGAGTGGGCTCAGCACTGTTGTGACTTGGCCAAGAATCTCGAGAGGGCCGGCGAATATGAAGCAGCCTGCGAGGCACTAGGCGAGTTCTGGCCGGAGCGAGATGAACCACCAATAATCGAGGGCCTCGATCAGGCGACGACCGCTCAGGTTGTACTCCGAGTTGGCGCCCTGGCCGGATGGATCGGGAGCGCGGATCAGGCTGAGCGACAGGAGACAGCAAAGAACCTGATCACACAAAGCATTGAGATCTTTGAAGAGCTTGGCGATCTTGAGCAAATCGCGGAGGCACACTCCGAACTCGCTCTCTGTTACTGGCGCGAAGGCGCATTTGATGAAGCTCGCATCCATTTGGCTGAGGCGCTGGAGCACGTAGAGAATGAGAACGCCGATCTGAAAGCGTGTGTTCTGATTCGTGCCGGCCTGGTGGAAGTAACTGACGGACGATTGAATGAGTCGTTGCGATTGTATGAGGAATCCGCGCCGCTCGTGGATAAGAGCAGGGACCATGCTCTAAAAGGGACCTTCCATAATAGTTTCGGGCTCGCCCTAAGACGCCTGGCTACTGCGGAGAACCGCGAAGATCATTTAGATCGCGCGCTGATTGAATACGCCGCTGCTAGTTTTCACTTCGAGCAGGCCGGGAACGCTAGATATCAGGCTTCTGTCGAAAACAATCTCGGCTTCCTCTTCTCAACCATCGGTAAATTCACGGAAGCTCATACCCACATCGATCGGGCACGCGAGTTATTTGCGAGCCTCGGCGACCGTGGCCACGTCGCTCAAGTCGATGACACGCGCGCGCGCACGCTGCTCGCCGAGGGTCGCATCGTCGAGGCCGAGCGATACGCGCGCTCGGCGGTGAAAACGCTTGAGAAGGGTGACGAGTGTTCTTTATTGGTGGAGGCGCTGACGACTCACGGAACGGCGCTGGCGCGGACCGGAAAGGATAGGCGCTCTCGATCCACATTTGAGCGCGCGATCAAAGTTGCCGAGACGTGCGGCGATCTTGAAGGCGCCGGCCGCGCCAACTTGAGCATCATCGAGGAGCTTGGCGACCAAACTTCGGCTACGGATTTGGTTTCGATCTACAAATCGGCCGTCGATCTCCTGCGGCGCTCTCAGGACCCGTCAGCCACAAAACGCTTGCTCTTTTGCGCAGCCAAAGTCATCGACGCGCTGGACGGCGTGCGTGGCGACGAAGATGCGGCAGCGAAAGAACATTCATGGGAAGGCTTCTCGTTCAAGCAGCAGATATTCAAAAGCGAAAAGGCCATAATCGAGCGCGCGCTGAGAGACGCCGGAGGTTCGGTAACCAAAGCCGCGCGCCTGCTTGGCTTCAATCATCATCAGAGCCTCATCGCTTTGATAAACAGCCGGCACAAGGAACTGCTGAAGACACGGTCCATAGTGCGAAAGCGAAGACGCCGCATTTTCTCCAGGCCCAAAAAAGCCACCGGAAAGGTTGGACCAAAGGCGTCACAGATTTCCATTCTGCAAGCCGAGGACAATGAAATGGTCGCGAGCCTGCTCGGCGACTTGTTCGCGACGCAACATTGGTGGGTCGAGCGTTGCGCGGATGGCGGTAGCGCGCTCGATAAGCTTGCCAGCCGCGAGCGCTACGATCTCTTGCTTTTTGATAACGACTTGCCGGGGTTGAGCGGATTAGAGCTGGTGTTGCGGGCGCGAAGCATGCCGCATCGTCGGCGCACCCCGATCATCATGCTTTCCGGGAGCGATTGTGAGGCTGAGGCGTGGCGCGCCGGCGTTGATGATTTTCTGCGTAAGCCGAAGGGCATCGATCAAATTCTTTCGGTGATCGCCAGGCTTCTGAAAATCGAACTAAAGCCAACTTAGCATCGTCTCTGTTCGAGCACCACAACTCGCATGATCCGATCCTGAACCAACTCGAAACGATTACAGGGCGTTCTCCGTCACCGAGCCAACGACGCATTGACTCGGGCAGTCGATCTGGCGTAGAAGCTCTCTGTTCTCCCACTTCCGCAAGAGGGGCCTCGAACATGGACGCGTCAACTCCGGCTGAGCCGCAGACAATCGAAATCGAGCAGCACCTGCGCCAACTTGATGACGAGTGGGTCAAGGCGGTGGTGCGTCGGGACGGGGAAACGCTCGACCGGATCATTGCTGACGATTTCGTCTTCGCTTATCCGCTGGAAGGCGACGACAAAGCTCAATTCATTTCCGACGTAACCTCAGGCCAGCTCAAGGTCGAGCATATCAGCCGTGAACAGGTCAGCGTGAGAGTGTTTGGCAAGACGGCGGTGCTGACTGCGAGAGATTCAGCAACCTGGCTCTATCACGGTCGTGAGATGTCCGGCCAGTACAAAATTATCAAGGTCTTTTCAGAGCGGGATGGGCAATGGCAGTTGTGCTCCTTCCAGGCCTGCCCGATGGCGCAACCCGACGCTCACGTGCCTGGCCGCTGAATCCCCATGACAACTTCGCCTGCACGTCGCGCCGCGTTTCAAATACTGCGGCGAGTGGAACTGGAAGGCGCGTATGCTTCGGTGCTCCTGGCGGGTCTCGATCCCGAAATGCGCGAGGATGATCGCGCGCTTTGTCATGAACTGGTGCTCGGTGTGCTGCGGCGAGAGTTGTGGCTCGATCGCGTGATCGAGCACTTCGCAAAGCGCGGCATCGACAAGATTGATTTACCGGTGAAGCTGGCGCTGCGACTTGGCCTCTATCAGCTCCGCTTTCTTTCACGCATTCCGCCATCGGCGGCAGTCAATGAGTCAGTCAACCTGGTACGCGCCGCCGGTTTGCGTTCCGCGGCCAGCTTCGCGAACGCGGTGCTGCGCCACGCGACGCGCGAGCCTGATTACGATCCGACGTCCGGAGTTGAGAGCGCTTCGGAAAAGCTGGCGATTGAAAATTCGCATCCGCTGTGGCTGATCGAGCGTTGGATAAACGCGTTTGGTTTTGCAGGGACCGAAGCCCTGGCGCGCGCCAACAACGAACCGACGCCGGTTGCGTTTCGTCTCACCGCAAAAGCTAACGGGAACCCAGACGCGGCGCGGGAAATTATCAAAGAATTGGAGAGCAGGGGTGCGCAGTTGTCGCCATCGAAGGTCGCTCCGGACGCCTGGCGCGTCGCTGGTGCGGGCGGCGCCATTCGCGAACTGTCGCGCGATGGCCTGATTTATCTTCAGGACGAGGCTTCGCAGTTGGTTGCTCATTTGCTCGGCACTGAGGCGGGCGATCGCGTGCTGGATGTTTGTGCCGCGCCAGGAAGCAAGACCACGCTGCTTGCCGCGCTCCGGCCGCAGGCGCTGATTATCGCCGGCGATTTGCACGAGCATCGTTTGCGCACGCTACGCGAACTGGCAAAACAACAAGGAACAGACAACATCGCGCCGGTCGCTTGCGACGCCACGCGTCGATTGCCCTTCGCCGAGGCGTCGTTCGATCGCGTCCTGGTTGACGCGCCGTGTTCGGGAACGGGAACGCTGCGACGCAACCCGGAGATTCGCTGGCGACTCAACGCCGCAGATATCGCCGAGCTTTCATCGAAGCAGAGCAGCGTTCTCGGCAACGCCGCCGCGATGGTCCGCCCGGGCGGGCGCTTGATTTATTCAACCTGCGCGCTCGAACCTGAAGAAGACGAAATGGTGGTTGAGAAATTCGCGAAAGAACATGACGAATATGAACCGGTGAAGCTCGCCGCCTCAAATGAGCTCCAAACTGAGACCGGCGCAATTCGCACCTGGCCGCATCGTCACGGCACTGATGGCTTTTTCGTTGCGGCGTTTGAGCGTCGGGTGTGAGTCGCGCTTCGGTTGCGGCTGTTTGCGCGCGAATGCTAGACTTCGCGCTTGATTCGCGCTCTTGTCCGACGCGGCGCCTGGGAAAGAGACTGAAACTATCGTGCCTTTTGTAAACCGAGCGCTGCTAACGCTAAAACGGATCTTAATCGTCGTCGGAATCGCCATTGCGTTTTCGATTGGCTTGATCGGGGCGATTGTACTTTCGCTGCACAGTTCGCAAACGGCCGTTCCTAACATCGTCGGCAAGGACCGGATTACGGCTGAGAATGAAATCAGCGCGGCGCGTTTGAATTTCCGCGTGCGCGCAACTCGGCCCGCGAGCGACGCGCAACCGAACACGGTGCTGATTCAAATCCCCAGCGCTGGAGTCGTGGTCAAAGTGGGACAGACCGTGGCCGTGGACATTAGCCGTCCCACAAAAGAAGGCGAGACTTCAACGACCACGCCGTCGAACACGAACACGGCGACTGAGAAGAAACCCGAAAACACTAACGCGTCGAATTCATCCTCGAACTCAAACGACAATAAACCAAAAAAGAAGCCGGCGAACAAGAACGGCAACAACAATGCAAACGCGAACGGCAATCGCAACGCGAATCAAAACCGAAACGCTAACGCGAACCGCGCGACCACGATAAATACGAATGCGAATCCAGGTGAAACTCCGGCGCGCAACCTGAATGCAAACCGAACGAACTTGAATACAAATCGCCGGCCGCCGGCGGTCGCTCCGACACCGTAGTTTGATTGGGACCAGAGACAAACAAATGCGACCTCATCACACGTCCATGATCGAAATCGCGCCGTCAATTCTTTCTGCGGACTTCACGAAACTCGGCCAACAGATTGAAATCGTCGAGGGCGCGGGCGCGTCTTTGTTGCACGTGGACGTGATGGATGGACGGTTCGTGCCGAACATTACCGTCGGTTTGCCGGTGGTCAAAGCAATTTCGCGTGCAACCCAACTGCCCATTGACGCGCATCTGATGATTGTCGAGCCAGGGCGTTACGCCGAAGAATTCGTCAAAGCCGGAGCGCAGATGGTTTCTATTCACATCGAAGCCGACCCGCACGCGCACCGCACGCTTTCGGCAATCAGGGCCGCCGGCGCGCAAGCGGGCATTGTCGTCAATCCGGCGACGCCGCTTTCGGCTTTGGACGAAGCCATAAAGTTTGCTGATTACGTTTTGCTGATGTCAGTCAATCCGGGTTTTGGCGGCCAGCAGTTTATTCCGGAATCGCTCGACAAAGTTCGGCGCTTGCGAAAGATGATCGACGAGCGCGGCTTGAAAGCGCGAATCGAGATTGACGGCGGCATCGACGCGGAGAATATCGCCGAAGTCGCCAGCGCGGGGGCGGAGATAATCGTTTCCGGCTCGGCAATCTTCGGCGCGCCGGATCCCGCCATCGCATTGCGCGAATTGCGCGAAGCCACCGTGTTGTGGGTTTAGTGTCCGACAAACTTTAGTTTGTCGCCTATTGCGTCTCAACCGACAAGCTGAAGCTTGTCGAACATACTGCACGATTTGTTTTGGAGGTTTTTCCGATGTCTTTTTCTTTAGTGCGAAAGGTTCCCGATCGCGGCGCGCTGAATCCGCTGGTCCTGGCGCTGGCCCTGAGCGTTCTAACGCTATCAATCGCGGCCGCTGCGGTCGCGCAGGGTAGCAAGACTTCAATTCAAAGCGGCCAGTCAAACGCGCAGCGTCTGGACGTGATGCGTTCAAAGCTGGAAGCGATGCGTCGCTCTCTGGACAGTGCCATCGCGGCAATGAACGCGAAGGATACCGGCGACAAGAAGAAGAATCCTGACGATCCGCGCGAGCGCTTGCGCGGCCTGGACAAGGAAGTCGGCTCAGTGCTGAGCGAGGTCAACGATCTCCATTCCAAAGAAGACAAATCGGAAAAATACGACACGTCACGGCTGGATGCGCTCGAAGAATCGGTCGTGGGGTTGAACACGCGCGTCGAAGCGGGTCTGCAAGCGACTGCGGCTGCGCGCGCGGCAAGTACCGAAACATCTTCCAACTACCATCCAAAGCCGCAGAAGGGCAAGCGTCGCTTGTTTGGGCTGCTGCCCGGCAAGAGCGGTGAGAAGTACGCTGAACTGATGGGCGGACCCGCACCTGGTCGCGATCGCGAACTGTTCACCGAAGCCACCAGAGAAGTCCGCAAGGGTAATCATGAGACCGGCCGCCTGCTTTTCACCACCATCATCACGACCTATCCGGATTCTCCTTTCCTGCCGATGGCCAAGCTGGCAATCGCGGATTCATTTTATTTGGAAGGCACGACCAGCTCGCTGATTCAGGCGGGACAAGCTTATCAGGATTGGCTCACATACTTTCCGACGGAGGCGCTGACTTGCGACGCGATGATGAAAGTCGCGGAAACCGAGATGCGCCAGATGGGGCTCTCCGATCGCGACATCTCGCACGCGCGCAAGGCCGAGCAGCGTCTGAAAGTAATGTTGCAGCAGTGTACGAAAACGGCCCTGCGGCCTGATGCCGAACTGCGTTTGCGTGAAGTGCAGGACAATCTCGCGATGCACAGTTTGTATATCGCCAGGTTCTATGGCCAAAAGTACGCCACCAGCAAGGGGGTCAAAGGGGGACTGAAAGGCGAGCAATCCCGGCTTCAGGAGATTGTCGATAAGTATCCGAACTTCTGTCACATGGACGAAGTCCTGTTCAGTCTGGGCTGGACCTACCAACAGGAAGAAGAGCCGGACGAAGCGGCGAAGCTTTATCAGGAACTCGTGCGCGATTTTCCGAACAGCGAGTTCATCGAGAAAGCAAAAGATCAATTGAACATTATTGGCGCGGCGATTCCTGATCCCGATCCGATCAGAAAAACCATGCCTCCGTGCGAGAAGCCGACGTTCATGCAGAACATGATGCAACAGATCGCGGGCAGCGCCGACGTTACGACCAGCCGCGACGGCATTCTGATCACCAGGCACGGAGATGGAAACGATTTGATCGATAAGGCGCTCGCCAATAACGGGACGCTGCCAGAAGGCGTCCAGCCGGTCATCCAGCGCACGCCACGCGCGCCCGTCACCCAACCGCAGCCGAGTCCATCAGCGACGCCGGCGCGACCCCCTGGAACACAGACACCAACACCGAAGCCTTAACCGTGAGCTGTGAGCAGCAGGCAGCGTTTGGTTGTCTGTACCGCCTGCGTTAGCGGGTGGGCTCGCGCCTCTCCGATCGATCAATCTGGATGACAAAGCTCTCTGACGATCCGAACGAGCTGGCCCGCCGACATCGCACCGCAATGCTGGTGGTTGTCGGCTTTCTATTGGTGACAGTCGTGCTGCTGGTAATTGCTTTCTTCGCCGCAAAATCTGTTTTCCGGCCCGGCGATCCTTCGATCGTGATGGGACTGTGGATTGCGATTCTAGTTTGTGGCCTGGGCGTGTTCGTGCTGCGACGGACTCGGTTTGCGGCAATGCGTCTGAGAGATATCGTCGCCGTCAAAGGCCAGTCAGCGCTGCTCAAGACCTTGCAGGATACGACGATTCAATGCGCATCGATCGGCGGCGCCGTCGCTTTGATGGGATTCATCATTACGATCCGCACCGGAGAATGGATCGACATGCTCCGCGCGGGCGGCGTCGCCGTGGTGGTACTCATCTACTGCTATCCATTTCGCGGCGCGTGGCAACGCGCGGTAATCCAATTCTCGCGCGAGAGCTGACAGGACAGCTAACTCGCCGCCGGGCTATTTGCCAGACGAATTCCCTGAGTACCGGGGCTGGTGAGATGCTTCCCGGCGCTGCGTCTGCGGATGAAGCTGTTGCCGTCTTCCTTTGAAATCAAACCTCTTTGAATCAGATCATGGATGGACGTTTCGAGCGTCGACATGCCGTGCGCACGTCCGGTTTGCATCATTGACGGAATTTGATGGGTCTTGCCTTCGCGGATCAGATTAGCGACCGCGGGCACGTTGACCAGAATTTCGAGCGCCGGGACTCGCCCATTATGATCGGTTCGCGGAAGTAACACTTGCGACGCCACTCCTCTCAAACTGTCAGCGAGCATCACGCGAATCTGCGCCTGTTGCGCCTCAGGAAACACATCGACGATCCGATCCACCGTCTTGACTGCGCTGTTCGTGTGCAACGTAGCAAAGACCAGGTGTCCGGTTTCGGCGGCGGTAATTGCAAGTTGCATTGTCTCCAGGTCACGCATCTCTCCCACCAGGATGATATCCGGATCTTCTCTGAGAGCGGCCCGCAAAGCAGCGCTAAATGATTTGGTATGGCCACCGAGTTCTCGCTGGTTTATCAGACAACGCTGGTTCTCGTGCACAAACTCGATGGGATCCTCAATAGTAATAATGTGCGCTTGCTGCTCCATGTTGATTGTGTGAATCAACGATGCAAGCGTGGTGGTCTTGCCCGATCCGGTGGGACCAGTAACTAGAACCAAACCCTCGGAGACATCGATGAGGCTGGCCAGTTGGTCCGGCAAATCCAGTTCTTTAATGGTCTTGATATCCTCTGGAATCAACCGAAAGCACGCAGCGATACCGTTGCGTTGCATGAATATGTTTGCGCGAAAGCGCCCGACGCCCTTGAGCGCGTAACTAAGATCGAGGTCCCAGTTTTCTTCAAAGTGCGCTCGCTGAGTCTCGTTGAGGATTTCAAAGATCAGGCTCTGGCACGTCTCTGGCGAGACGCTGCGGTAGTTCAGCTTCACCATTTCGCCGTTGATGCGCATGTAGGGCGCAGAGCCGGCGGCCATGTGCAGATCCGAAGCTCCCTGCGTCTTCATTTGTTGGAGGAGGTCATCAAGTCTGGCCATAGTTGATTTCTCTGTTTTACCCAACGGCGGGACAAGCCGTTATCTCGTCGAGGATGAATACTAAGTTTGTGATTGTCCGGGCAAAGCGGGAGGCTGGAAGAACTGAACCAGTTTGACGATTGAACCGACGCAAACCGCGCCCGGTCCGAACTGAATTCACTATAGCACATGGGCCGACACCGCGCGCAAGACTTTTATTGGTGGAAGTGGATCGGCCTCAATCAAACCCGCCCGTCCGACCTGACGCGAGCATCTCAACTATGTAGTCAGGTTCCGCAGCGTGTAACGCGCGGTGACAGCGCTTGCCGGGAACTCCACGCCAAGCGACGGAATTCCGCCGTCTTCCGAAGGATCAAGCTATGGCATTCGCTTTGCTCCTTTGACGGTCGCCCCAACAGTTGAAAAGCCGCAGAGCAATCGCGAAGGAGCAGTCAGCACGATCGAGGTGGACTCTGACTGAACAGAATCAAAGTTGGCATTCGTCCAGCGGCAGGCCAGTCATCGAGAAGCGGTAGCTGTAGCAATCGCAACCGTGCTGGGCGCGGCCACGTTGCCCCTGATCCTTTAACCTATTGCGCGCCTGGAAAAGCAAGATGATTTCTCGGCAGATTCACCCGATGGGAGGAAAAGTGCGAAGGGATAAGCGCGACGCGAGCGGGTTCACTTTGATCCAACTAATAATCGTGTGTGCGGTTATCGCTGTCGTTTCCGCTTTCGCACTGCTCAGTTTTAGTAAGACGCGCGCCAACTTACATATGCAAAACTCTGTGCGGCAACTAGCGGCTTATCTCGAGAAGGCGCGGCTGGATGCGATTCGTCGTCACGCTAACTCGAGCGTGGTCTTCACGACCGACAGTACATACGACGTCACAATGGATTTCGACGGCTCAGGAACCGTTTCCACGCGTACTCTTCCGTTCGAAGATGGCGTCACGGTTTTTAGCACGCCGTTGCCGAGTCTGACGTTTAATTGGCGAGGACGGATTTCTGCCTGCACGGTGACTTTCGCTGTCCGCAACGTCCCCGGCCAACAGTCAAATGTCGACGTATCGGACGCGGGCGACGTAACTGTCAACGGCAATGTGAATGTCTTACCTGACGCAAGCTACGCGACAGTAGACACGAACTCCGGCGTCGATTCCACCGCGGTCGTATCGGGAAGTGCTGTTCACAACAATACGGTAGATTGCACTAACCCCGACTCTCCTCCGCCTGGGCCGCCCATCATCGGCGGCGGACCTGGCTGCCCGGACTCAGCAAATCCTTCCTCAATCTCGATCAAAAAGAATGGCGGTAGCAGCGCCCAGATTACCGTAACAGTAACTAATACGGGCACTGTTAGCGTTTCGGCTCCGATTAATCTGCAGGTCACTCCTGCATCTCAGAGCGTCACCGGTGGGGGCTCGGTAAATTTTTCGATCACTTCGCTTAACAACACGCGCGGGACTTTTGCCGTGAATTTCAATTCGCCATGCACTACCCTAACGGTATTGTTGACGGTAACGAACTAGGGCCTGGAGGGAGAGATGAATTTCCAGAACATAGAGAAGACCGGCGCTCCTCGATCGATCATGAGACGACCTGATAACGAGCAGGGCTTTACCCTGCTGGAAACCTCAATTGCGCTCGTCGTGATGATGGTGGTAACGCTCGCTACCGGTTCCCTGTTTGTCTATGCCATCAACTACAACTCCGGGGCAGGCGACCGCGCAGCGGCATTAGCCATTGGCCAACAGCGAATGGAGCGTCTGCGCAAGGCTTCCTTTAGTGGTGCCGGCCTTACGACTCCTTCGACTACCGAAACAGTCATCAACGCAGGGCGTCAATACACCGTAGTAACCACAATCTGCTCCACGTCGGATTGCGGCGGATCCGCTGCCCTCAAGTTGATCAGAGTTCAGGTTACGCCTCAGGGCGCTAACCAGTGGGCAAACTCTCCGGTCATCGTACTGTCGCAACGGGCGACGCCTTCAGTGGGATCGTATGAGGCAAGATAATTGTGAATCTTAAGAATCACGAGAGGCTTTTCCCTGTGTTAACCAGAGACTTGGATTCTGGCGAGGCCGGCTTTTCGCTCGCCGAACTAATTATAGCGATGACCGTTACGATTGTGATGGCGGGATTAGCAAGCGCTCTATTGGCGGGCTCATTTAGCATTCGCACCAGAGAAAATCAAAAGACCGACGCCCTTGCCGACACGCAACGCGGTCTGAATCTGATGACGCGGGAAATCGGTAACGCGGGGTATGGCCTGATTGATAACGGAATAGTCGCCGCGGACTCCGGATCAAGCTCGATCAGAGTGCGCGCGAATCTCAACGCCTCAGCGGGAGAAACAACCAGCAACACCGCGACTGACCGCGACGAGGATGTAAAGTACCTGCTGTTTACAGACAGCAATAACAGCTATATCGTCCGACTCGACGTTAATTCGGCCGCCCAGGAAATGGTGCTCGCGAATAGAGTCGATGCCCTGAACATTCGCTACTATGCCGACAAAGTTACCTACGCGTCGGGAACTTGCGATATTACCGACGTGCGAGATTCTTTCGGCAATCCTGTTGGCGAAGTCGCGCAAAAGAGCGGCGCCAAATACATCGTTATGTCAATCTGTGTGACATTGCCCGCGGTCTCAACTCCCGGCGCTCCCGGATATCAGCCGCCTTCCCGGGTGCAGTTGACATCTGATATCGCCCTGCGCAATGCCGACCTCTTCAATTACTGAGTTTCGAATTTCGCCGAAGTATGAGGTTAGTTGACCCATGAAAATAATCTCCGCAGTAACAAAAGGAAAGTCAGGTTACGCAAACGAGCGCGGGGCGGCTTTGATTACGATGCTGCTCGTGAGCATCCCTTTGCTAATGGCCGGTGGCGCCTTGATCATGATTACCTCCATGTCGGCTGCGAACACGGCTGATTCGGCGGCGGAGACTAAGGCGTACTATGCGGCAGAGGCCGGCGCCCAGCAAGCGCTAAACGTACTCAGGGGTAACGTAGCGCCCAATCCGCTGTTCGTGTCCAATCCCTCCGGCAGCATTGCCCCGGAAAACATGATCAGCTTCCGCATGGCCGTTAACCCTTCGACTTCAAATCTCGCTAACGATACCGCCGGGCCGCGGCTTTCTCGCTGGCTTAGCTATGACTCGACATATACCGACCGAGTGAGCCTGACTTCGAATTACTCGCCAATAAACGGCATGGCATTCAACGCTCTGTTGAGCGATCCAGACAACTCCTCAGTCGTAACATTCTCGACCTCAGGCGGCTTCTCCAATTACATTATGGCCACATCGCACGACTTTGGCAGTGGAAATACCAGGGCAACTTTGACGTACCAGGCGCAAGGGGCTACGACCATCACTAACAGTGGCGCGAGCACACTGGGACAATTCGTAATCTCGAGCGTCGGCAGTTCCGGATATACGCTCTCTAACGAACCCTTCAGCCTGACAATTACGCAAACCGCGCCCTGGCCCGCTACTTTCACAATCAACTGCACTCTGTCAGGGACGATCACCAGTTCCAGCAGCTTCGTTGTGGTCACGTTTCCGACTCTTACGAATAACCTGCTGGGGCCGGTCTACGCCCGAAGCGCCAACCCGGTGAACACCAACGGCACTGAGGCGATTGCCATTACCGTTACGGCGCCTCAGCCCAACCGCCTGACGGCGAGAGTCACCGGCTTTGGCCCGCGCGCCGCCCAGAAGCAGATGCAGATGTTGCTCAGCAGATTCGCGTTTGATTTTAGCCCGGTCAGCACGATTACTCTGCGTAGCGCGGATGATGGCTCCCTGTCCAGCTTTGCTGCGGGAAATAGTGCACAGTACTTGTATTCCGGGTTTGATAATGCAGCCGGGCAAAACCTGCCTGCTTTCGCGGTGACCAGCACTCCCGACTACAACTATGTCACGGGTTTGAGCTTGCCCGGGTCTCAAACGCTCGGAAGCCCAGCGGCGATTCAAAAGGTCGATGTTTCGAGCCTGCCGATTTGGCTTCAGACTGCCGACGCTGCGCGTGCGCTGGTCATTGGGATGCGAACGGTGGCGATGAACAACAATCGTTATTTCACGACTGCCACTCCGCCAACTGACTTTGGCACGACGGCGCAACCCACACTCACTTTCATCGACGGCGATGGGGCTCTTCCACCGGGCAGCGGCGCCGGGTTGCTGGTAGTAACAGGCGCTTTGACCGTCGATGGAAGTGCCGTTTTCGACGGTCTAATCCTCGTGCTTGGTTCGGGACAACTAATCCGATCCGGCGGGGGCAACGGCAACACCCTGGGATCGATCCTGGTCGCCCGATTTGGCAATAGCGGAGATTTTCTGGCGCCCACCTTCAATAGCAACGGGAGTGGAACGTCGTCCATTCAATATGACTCCGCCTGGGTACGCAGAGCGCTAGCTTCGCCCGGTCCGCGGGTAGTGGCCATCGGTGAATTCTAACCGCAGCCTCAAACGGAGATTGTAACTTTATGAATGTGCGCTTCATTCCAGAGGACGATGTCAGCTCTTGCAAAGGTTTCTCAGTTCTGGAGCTGCTGATCGCTGCCGTGCTGATTTTGATAGTCATAAGTTACTCTGTGACGACGGTGGTCCGCGGACAAAAGCCGGCCTTGCGTACCAATGCAGCTCGGCAGTTCGTAAATTATCTTCAACAGGCTCGTAATGATTCTATGAGGCGTCGCGCAACTGTGTCGTCTCAGATGGCCCAGCTCACAATTCTCAACGATAGATATTACAGCGTCACGATGGATGCAAACGGGGACGGCGTTTTAGATAAACCACTCGTGGTCAGCCTGGTTGAGCAACACGTAACTGTTAGTGGACCCTTCCCAAGAACTCTCATGTTCGACTCGCTCGGCAGGGTGGTTGACTTTAATAACAACGTGATACACCCAGCTGCGATCGCCGTGGCTAACTCCTCTGGAACGAGTATGGTTAAACTCTCAGACGCGGGCCAACCATCCATGGTCCAACAGTGATGCCCTTTAGGGTTACAGTAAGCACTCCAGGACTCAGGAGGAAAACCGGCAAGAGGACACCGCCAGAAGGAGGAAACGAAAAACCCGAAGAAGGCCGAGGAAGGTAAGATCGCAGAACTAAGAATCGTTGATGCGTTCAATGGCTTCATGGACCCAAGGCATTGGCGGCAGCCCATGTTTCAGTTCACTCTCGGCGGCAAGTACATTTTCCATGGGAACGAAATATCTTCGTTGTTTTCTACCATCTCCAACCTTTATGGAAATGACAAATCCTTCTGTTCCCTTTAGCACCTCGGCCGCCTTTTGCCAAGAGGAAGCCCCGCATTTCTTCATAATGTACGCTAGGCCATCCCTTTCCTTCGCAATATCCATGGCTGCCAGATTACCACTTCCTGTCGTGATTTTGTTAGCCATTTCCCTAAACGAAAGAGTCCGCAGAAACTCGATGCCATGGATCGGACGTCGTTCCAAGAATCCAAATAGAGTGCCGCCCGGAACGCCTCTGTTCCAACATATCGAGCCGACAGGCTTCAAGCAGATACTCTAGAACCTGCTGCTTTGTCTCGCAGCGGTCAGGCTGCGCTGGTTTCTTTCCCGAGCTGGAAACCGGCGCAGTCCTTTTTGTGTTTGCCACGCGCACGGACGCGTGCGAGTTACCGAATGTCAGGAATGACGCTCGCTTGACGCTCAATAGGCGGCATGTTAGTTTTCGCCTTCACCTGTTCGTAATCAAATTGATCATTCGAAGGCTGGCATTATCCGCCTGAAGACACTCGCGTGACTGCACCTGCTCTCGAACTCAAAAAGACGTCTCTTAACGCTGCGCATCGCAAACTTGGCGGGCGCATGGTTGAGTTTGGCGGCTGGGACATGCCCGTGCAATATCCGGCGGGGACGATGACTGAACATCTCCGCACGCGCACTAATGCCGGCTTGTTCGACGTCTCGCACATGGGCGAGATTGATGTGCGCGGGCCTGATTCGATCCGTTTCGTTAACCGCTTGGTTTCCAACGACGCGTCGAAACTCCTTGACGGGCAAGCGCAATATTCAGTGCTGACCACGCCCGAAGGAACCGTGATCGATGACCTGCTCGTCTATCGCTTTGCCGAAAGTCATCTGTTGCTGGTCGTGAACGCAGGAACCACTGAGAAGGACTGGGATTGGATTATTTCGCATCGCGGCGATGAAAAAGTTGAACTGAGAAACGCGAGCGCTGAGTACTGTCAGATCGCTGTGCAAGGGCCGGATGCGCTTTCGATCTTGCAGCAGCTCACCGACGTACCGCTTACTGAAATCAAGTATTATCACTTTCGCGACGCGCCCGTGGATGGCGTACGCGCGATTGTTTCGCGCACCGGCTACACCGGCGAAGACGGCTTTGAAGTTTACGCTGCGGCCGACAAAGCCGAACAACTCTGGAACAAGATTTTGGACGCCGGAGACTTTGGCAGCGACGATGGCGTGCTACCGTGCGGCCTCGCCGCGCGCAACACGCTCAGGTTGGAAGCAGGAATGTGTTTGTACGGGCATGAGATTGACGAAACCACGACGCTGCTGGAAGCCAACCTCGGGTGGATCTGCAAACTGAATAAAGGCGATTTCATCGGTCGCGAACTTTTGCAGAAACAAAAAGACGAAGGCGTCAAACGCAAGCTCGTCGGATTTGACGTTACCGATCGGGGGATCGCTCGCGACGGCCAGGACGTCCTGATCGGCGGAGCACGCATAGGGCACGTCACGTCGGGAAGCCCGGCGCCTTTCTTGAAGAAGAACATCGGCATGGCTTATGTTCCCGTCGAGTTTACAAAAGCAGGTCAGGCGATCGAGATTGACGTGCGCGGCCGCCTGGTGGGTGCGCAAATCGTGCCGCTGCCGTTTTACAAGCGGGCGAAGCAGTGACAATTTTGATTTTTGATTTCCGATTTTGGATTGAACGCGTCTGGGTAGTTGGGTTATAAACAATAACCAAAATCGCAAATCAACAATCAAAAATCTAAAATCGTCGAGGAGCACTTATGGCTAACGTTCCGGAAAATCTGCACTACAGCAAAGACCACGAGTGGGTGCGCGTCGAAGGTGATATCGCGGTAATCGGTATTACCGATCATGCACAGGATCAACTCGGCGACGTGGTGTACGTCGAATTGCCAAAGAGCGGCGAAGAATTTGCCGCGCATGAGTCGTTCGGCTCGGTGGAATCCGTCAAAGCCGTCTCGGAAATCTTCACGCCGGTCTCTGGCAGCGTTTCGGAGGTCAACAGCTCGCTGAATGACGAGCCTGAGAAAGTGAACAAGGACCCCTATGGCGAGGGTTGGATGATCAAGATCAAGATGAGCAGCCCCGGCGAAGTTGATAGCCTTTTGACCGCCGCCGAATACGAAGACTTTACGAAAGCAGAGAGTGAATAGCATTGCGTTACATTCCCAACTCGCCCGACGAACGCGCCGAGATGCTGCAACAAATTGGCGTCGCTTCGATTGAACAACTCTTCGATTCGATTCCCGAGGCCCTGCGCCTGCAAGATCATTTGAACGTACCCGCGGCTCTCTCGGAGATCGATCTGCTGCGAAAATTTGAGCAGACCGCGGCGCGCAATCAGGCGGCGAGCCGCGTCAGCTTTCTGGGTGGCGGGGCTTATTCACACTACATCCCCACCGTCGTCGACCATCTGATTTCGCGCTCGGAGTTTTTCACCGCGTACACGCCTTACCAGCCGGAAATTTCACAAGGAACGTTGCAAGCAATCTTCGAGTTTCAAACTCTCGTGTGTCAGTTGACGGGCATGGATCTGGCTAACGCCTCGATGTATGACGGCTCAACGGCGATGGCGGAAGCTGTGTTGATGGCCGAGCGCGTCACTAAGCGTTCGAAGGTAATCGCTTCCGCGGCGATCCATCCGCAGTATCTGGAAGTCGCGCATACCTACGTGCAGCACGCGGGAATCGAGTTGCAGCAATCGCTCTATTGCACAGAGGCGGGCACGACGCTGCCGGAAAGCCTGAGCGCGATCGACGATCAGACGGCAGCGATCGTCGTGCAGTCGCCAAACTTTTTTGGTTGCATTGAAGACCTGCAAGCTCTGGGGGAAAAAGCGCATGCCAACGGCGCGTTGTTGATAGTTGCGATCACTGAAGCGATGTCGTTCGGTCTTTTGCGTTCACCGGGGGCGTGCGGGGCGGACATCGTCATTGCCGAGGGACAATCGTTTGGCGTGCCGCTTTCGTTCGGCGGGCCTTACGTCGGATTGTTCGCCACCCGCGACAAGTACGCGCGCCAAATCCCGGGCCGTTTGGTTGGCGAGGCTTACGATAAAAAGGGCCGGCGCGGTTTTGTTCTGACATTGGCGACGCGCGAGCAACACATCCGGCGCGAGAAAGCGACCTCGAACATCTGCACCAATGAAGGATTGATCGCGCTGGCGTCGACGATTTATCTAGAGACCATGGGACGTCGCGGCGTACAGGAAGCCGCGCGCCAGTGCGCGCAAAAGGCTCATTACGCCGCGCGCAGGATTGCCAAGCTACCCAGGTTCTCACTTCCCTTCTCTGCGCCTTTCTTTAATGAGTTTGTCGTGCGCGCCCCGGTTGCGGCCTCGCCGCTGCTCGACAAGCTGGCGCGCGACAAAGGACTCGACGGCGGGATCGCACTGGCGGGCTTTGATGCAAGCCGGCCGGACGATTTTCTTGTTTGCGTGACAGAGACGAACACGCGCGAGCAGATCGATCGGCTGGTCGAGGGTCTCAAAGACATATCAACCACAAAGTCACCAAGACACAAAGCAAACTAAGAGAAGTTCTCTTTGTGCCTTTGTGTCTTGGTGGTGAAGTTTAATGGAACCACACATCACAAAAGTAACCACGCACATCAGTCATAACGAGTCGCTGATCTTCGAGCGATCGCAGCCGGGCCGCATCGGCTTCATGTTGCCGCCGCTCGACGTTCCCGAGAGTGCGCTCGACGAAATCATTCCGCCCCAATTTCAGCGCGAAGACGATCTCGAAGGCTTGCCTGAAGTCAGCGAGGTGGATGTAATTCGCCACTTCACCCGGATGTCGACTTGGAATTATTCGATCGATCTTGGCCTGTATCCGCTCGGCTCGTGCACGATGAAATACAACTCGCGGCTGAACGAGAAAGTTGCGCGCATTGCGGGCTTTGCGAATCTTCATCCGCTGGCTGCCGAAGGCGAAGCGCAGGGCGCCCTGGAGGTGATTTACGAACTTCAGCAGCACCTCGCCGAAATCACCGGGCTACCCGGAATTTCGTTGCAGCCGGCGGCCGGCGCGCACGGCGAGATGACCGGCGTCATGATCATTCGCGCGTTCATCGACGCGCGCGATGGCAAGGAACAGTCGGCAAAGCGGCGCACGATGTTGATTCCCGATTCCGCGCATGGAACGAATCCCGCGTCGGCGCATCTGTCAGGTTTCACCGTCAAGACTATCCGTTCGACAGCGGAAGGCCTGACCGATCTCGATCACCTGCGCGAGCTGTGCGCACACGGCGACGTGGCTGGATTAATGTTGACGAATCCCAACACGCTCGGGCTGTTCGAAAGAAATATTCAGGAGATTTGCCGCATCGTGCACGACGCCGGCGGACTGGTTTACATGGACGGCGCCAACATGAACGCGCTGGTTGGCGTAGCGCGACCCGGCGACATGGGTGTGGACGTGATCCATCTGAATCTGCACAAGACTTTCTCGACGCCGCACGGTGGCGGCGGCCCAGGCTCAGGCCCATGCTGTTGCACCCGCGCGCTTGAACCATTCCTGCCGATTCCCCGCATTGTCAGAACCCGGAGCGGTAGCGACGGGGTAGAAAGTGGCACGGGCGTCCCCGCCCGTGATGGCTCCGTTTTCAAACTCGACATCGACTACCCGAAATCGATCGGACGCGTAAAAGCCTTCCTCGGCAACTACGGGATGATGCTGCGCGCGTTGGCTTACACACTCACCCATGGTTACGACGGTTTGCGTGAAGCAACTGAGGCCGCAGTGCTGAACGCGCGCTACATCGCGCATGGCTTGCTGGCGGATTACGAAAAGCCCTTCGACGCCGCGCCGATGCACGAAGTCGTTTTCACCGACAAGCGTCAGGCGCGCAAAGGCGTCCACACGCTGGACATCGCCAAGCGCCTGATCGATTACGGATTTCATCCGATGACGATCTATTTTCCTTTGATTGTTTCGGGAGCGATGCTGATCGAGCCCACCGAATCCGTCGGGCGACAGGAGCTGGATCAATTCATCGAAGCGATGCGCGCGATCGCGCGCGAAGCTATCGAAGATCCCGAACTGGTTATGAACGCGCCGCACACCACGCGCATCGGCCGCCTTGACGAAGCCGCCGCCGCGCGCAAACCCGTGCTGCGCTGGAAGCCGAAGCAGGCCGCGACCGCATCGTAAAGACGCACCCGAACCTTGGCAGGTACTAGGAGAACAACCGATGTCCGCACAACAAAACTGGACCGGCCTGCAGATAGAAACGAGCTTCTTTCCTCTGTCATTTTTTCTCTATCTCTGTACGCCGACCATCATCATCGACGGCGTCGCGTGTCAAAGACCCCTGGGGCGTTCATTATTTTCAACTGGCGCCCGGAACGCACAGCGTAACAATCTTCTTCCACTACATTTGGATGGATAAGTGCGGCGCCAACTCGATCAATGTGACGGTGCACGAGGGATACGTGAGCAGGATCAAATACGAGATGCCGCCGTGGATGTTTGCGAAGGGTTCGATGAGAGAGCTGCCGCCTTACGTACCGCAAAAGTAAACGCGATCGCCGGTCAGACAAAGGGAGAGGGCTAATGCTTAAGCAATTCAAATCGGCGCGCGCAACCAAACTGGTGATGGCGGCGCTCTTTGTCGGCGCCCTGGCGGCCGGCTACATTTTCGCCGAAGGCGTGAAAAGGAAAGTACGCTTTGCCCGCGGCACTTCCTCGACCACGATCACCGGCGGGGTGATACGCGGCGACCGCGACCGCTACTACGTTGGCGCGAAGAAAGGCCAGACGATGTCGGTGAAGATCACTTCGCTTGAGAAGAACGCGGTCTTTCAGATCTATTTCCATGGCGAGGAGGAGTCTTTGCCGGGCGCCGGTGATGGTGACGACGCGACGAAGTGGTCGGGCGAGCTACCGATCGACAACGAATACGTAATCGTGGTTGGCGGCACGCGCGGAAACGCAACCTACACGCTGACTATTTCGGTCAAGTGATCGCGAACTAAACTTCCCAATCGCTATTCTCTCCCGCGCTGGTTGGTTCGGCTGACCCTTGCGCCGGGACTTTCAATAGCGCTAACCGCGCGACCACGCGATCGTTCAAGAGGTGTTCTTCGATAATCTCAGGCACATCGGCCGCGCGCACCTGCGCATACCAGACGCCGTCGGGATAGACGAGCACGGCCGCTCCGATGGCGCAGAAACCCACCGAAGCGCAATCGGTCAGCACGATGCTTCCCTTGGGGTTCTTGCCCTTCTTCGCCTGGCCCATCAGCAGCCCACGGGCGGTCAATTCACGCTCGAATGCCGCCCTAACTTCAGCGCTGTCGTTTGCCGAGCAGGACTTGCCCGCGCATACAAACACGTGATGCCGGATCGGCGCGGCGGTGACCGGGGCGAGGGCGCGTAGTTCGTCCGAGTCTGCAATGAACTTCAGTTCAGCCACAATATTCTTATGCTAGCACGAAGACGCGTCGCTGATTAACGAAGTAGTCTTTGCTGGCAAACGGATTCATTGTAAGATTGCTTGCGAATGGGCGACCGCTTTTCCGACCGCATCAAGCTCCGTGGCGGTCTTCGATGCGGGCGCCTGATTTGATATTTGGAACACCTAAACGCATCAAAAGATGGCTGATCAGAATTCAAACGGCCTGGTAATTCACGTCTCGTCGCTCAATGATCGCTCGACCGAGGTGGTCATGCGCGAAGTGATTCGGATCGGCGCCAGCGAAGAGTGCGACGTAAAGATTCGGCTGCCGCTGACTGCCGCGCCCGTCAACGGCCCGGTGATCGAACTCACGCGCCAGAACGGCGTTTACCGAATCGCCAATGTCGATGCGACGCTGGAAGTTAGACTCAATGGCCGCCCCATCAAACCGAACCGGGGAATCTACGACGGGGATGAAATCTGGATCGGGCCTTCCGGGCCGTCGATACATTTCTTTCCCATTGAGGCCAGCGCCGCCCTCGTGCCCGGGCGCCGCGATGCGCACGTGGCGCCGTTCATCGAACAGGCCGCGATGGAAGCTTCGGCGACGGCGCGCCGCGACGATGCCAAAATATTTCTGCGCGAGTTCACGCGCGAGCTGGTCCGCGAAATCAATCCCAGCACAAAGATCATCACCTTCGCGATTCTGATTCTGGCCCTGCTGGGCGCGCTCTACATCGGCTACGCGCAGTTCAATGAGGCGCGGCGAGCTCGGCGCATCGCCGATCAGCAAGCGCAACTAATCGCCGCCCAGCGCGAACAACTGCAACACGCCAACGAGCAACTGGGCAGCCTCGTCACCTCGAATCAACAAATGCTCAAGACTCTGTCGCTGGGCGAGTTGTTGCGCGCCGACTATGGGGGCGGCGTTTGTTTGATTTCCGGGTCGTACATGTTTGTCGAAGCAGGGACCGGACGCCCTTTGCGGTATCCCGAGGCGCAGGCAAACGAGTCCGGCGGAACGGTGCAAAACGGCACTGAGTCTCCGGTGTTGACCCCCGAAGGCCACGGCGCGATCGCTGAGTATGAATTTGTGGGCACGGGTTTTCATGTCGGCAATGGTTTCGTGCTCACGAACCGCCACGTGGTCCAACCGTGGCAGGCTGACGAACGCGCGCAGACTTTGATGAACAGCTTGAAAGGCCAACCACGTCTGAAAAAGTTGCTGGCCTTCTTTCCCGGCAGCACGCAATCCATCGTTTTGAAAATCAAGCAAGCGGGGCAGCGCGAAGACGTGGCGGTTTGCACGATTGATGCGAAGGACTTGCCGTCGAAGCTTCCCGTCCTGCCGCTGGAAAAAGACTCTGATTCAGTAGCGATTGGAAAACTTGTGGTGACGATGGGTTATCCTTCGGGCTTGGATCGATTGCTGGCTTTGCTTGACGGAAACGAGGCGCGCCAGATTCAGGCTCGCTATGGCTCGGTAGAATCCCAGCTTAGTTATCTCGCTCAAACCAAGCGCATTCAGCCGCTTACGACGCAGGGAAATATTACCGATCTGGATGCGAGCAAGATTGTCTACGACGCCCGCACCGGCGAAGGCGGATCAGGCGGGCCCCTATTCGGACCATCGGGCCGCGTAATTGGAATCACTAACGCCATCTTTACGGAGAATACTGCTTCAAATTTTGCCGTGCCTATCCGGCATGCGGTCGACTTGCTTGGACGAGCAGGATGGATCGCTCCGGCGAGCTTGGAGCCTGAGCAGAAAGAGGGCGCGAATATCAGTCAGACCAATACACGGGCGACGCAAACCAGCGGACCGCGCTGAATGAGCGGCTTGGCACGTTCGTTGCCCGGTAGCGGTCTTGCTTGAGGATGCGAACCAGATCGCTACAGGAAGCCGCTCTGGAAGAAGTTCCCGGCGTCTCTCCTCGCGGCGCGGTGATTAGCGATCCGCCGCAAACCAGCTCCTCCTGGAGCGTTTCTCAACACATGGAGAATGGGAACGATTCGGTGCAATAGATTTGTCTTTCGGGTTGGCTTTGTAGATGATGCGCTAAGCTTAGACGCAAGTAATTTAGATTTTGATTAGCGAGAAACATTTCGACGATCACGCGTTGGTTGAAGCGACCGATACGCCCACAGTCGGCAGGCCTTCGCGCGCCAGGCGCTCGGTCGCCTGGGCGCAGGCGCTGGCTTTCGTGCTCGGCGCGCTGCTGCTCGTTTATGTCATCCGCGCGGTCGGCGTACAGCCAATCTTCGCCGCGCTCAGCCGCGTTGGCTTTGGTTTCTTCCTGGTCGTCGCCATGAACGGGCTGCGTCACGTGCTGCGCACGATCGCGATGAGCACTTCCGTTCCGCCAGAGCAACGCCGCTTCACTTTCGTTCAAGCCTTTGCGGCACGGCTCGGCGGCGAGTCGATGAGCTTCCTCACGTTTGCGGGACCGCTGCTCGGCGAAGCTACGAAAGTTGCGCTGCTCAGAAAACGCGTGCCGCTGGTTCATGGCGTGCCCGCGCTGGTCGTCGATAACTTGCTCTACAACCTTTCGGTCGTGCTGGTGGTTTTTGGCGGGGCTTGTTTGATGCTCTTCGCGTATCCGGTTCCACCAGTCGCGCGCGAGGCCTTGATTTTGATCGCCGCAGTCGCTTTTCTCGGACTGGTCGCGGCCGCGCTGGCGACCCGACGGCGTGTCACGCTGCTGACAAACATCATCGATCGTTTAGCGCGCCGTGGTTTTCGGCCAAATTTCCTGCGCACCCGGCGCCATCACATCTATCGCGTCGAGTTGACCGTCTATGGCTTTTATAAGCGCCGGCCCGGTGCTTTTATTTCGATGATCGGCTTCGACATGGCCTCGCACGTAACCAGCGTGATGGAGGTTTACATTACGCTCAAGCTGCTCGGCTTCGTGCCGCACTTTGGCGCCGCCTACATCATCGAGTCTTTGACCAAAGTCATTAACTTCGCCTTTGCATTTGTGCCGGGGACGATTGGCGTTTACGAAGGCGGCACAGAGATCATCCTGAAGAGCCTGGGTTTTGCCGTCGCCGCCGGTGTGGCGTTGGCCATCGTGCGCAAAGCCGCCATCGTTTTCTGGACCGTCATCGGTCTTTTCATTATCACATCGCGCGCGTTGCCCAACGCCTGGGCGCGCGTGCTCGATCGCAGTCCGCGCTTGCAAAAAATTATGGACAGTCTGGTGCTTTCAAACGTTGCACATCGCCCCGCGCGCACCGCAGTCAGCGTGGCCGGGATCGCTCTGGGAGTCTTGCTGGTCGTCTTTACCGTCGGCCTCGCGCACGGCCTGCTGCGCGAGCGGGCCCGCCGCGAAGGGAACATCGGCGCCGAGATCTTGCTGCGGCCCTCCGGCTCGATTGGGCTCAGCGGCTCGCAGCCGTTCACCATGTCCGCGGCCCACGCCGACGACCTGGCCCGCATCGCGGGCGTGCGCATGGCCGTGCCCATTGGCCAGAATCTGGACAAGAGCGGCGACGGCTTTGGCTCGCATCTGGTCGAAGGAATTCCATTCGACCAGTACGCCGCGCTGACCGGGCTCCAGATCAAGGAAGGAAGAAAACTTGAGCAGGGCGATGAAATCATGGTCGATGCAGCCTGGCAACAGGAACGCGGAATCGCACTTGGCTCCACGATCGAGGTTTACGAGCGGCCTTTTCGTCTGGTGGGAGTTTTCGAACCGCCGGGTGGCGGCCGTTTGAAGATTCCGCTCGCGACAATGCAGGATCAGGTTGGCAGCGAGGGCCGCTGCAGTGCCATCCTGATTGCTTGCGTCGATCCATCGCAACAGGAACAAGTGGCCGCGCGCATCAAAGGAAAATTCCCTGACGACCAGCTCATCTTTACCCGCGACTTGCCGCAACTTTACATCTCCAGCGTGCCCGCGCTGGGTATTTTTCTCAACGTGGTGATCGGCGTCTCGGCCACCATCAGCATGCTGGTGATCCTGCTCGCGATGTACACGACCGTCACCGAGCGGACACGCCAAATCGGGATTCTGAAATCGCTCGGCATGTCGAAGGGGTCGATCGCCTGGGTGATCGAGCAGGAAGCGATTCTGGTCAGCGTGCTGGGCGTCGCAGTGGGCGTGCTGCTGACGCTTTTGACGCGCTTCGTGATCATGCGCTCAACTTCCCTGACCGTTGATGTCGAACCAAAATGGATTGCGATTTCGCTGGCGGTCGGCCTGATCGGCGGCTCAATCGGCGCGCTCTATCCCGCGCTGCGCGCCGCGCGCCAGGATCCGGTCGATGCGTTGAGTTATGAGTGACTGCAACAAAAGATTGCCGCGGCCAGACGGCGCACGCTATGATAACGACTAGAAAATAGATCGATGAGTTCAATAGTCGACCAGATCAAACCTGACACTGCGGAGACGATCGCCGCTGAGGCACGGGTGCGCGGCTTGTCCGTGGACGAATACATCAAGAGCTTGCTCCCCCGCGCTAACGGTATTGATCTGAAGGCTCGCGGCATAGATGAAACCCAGGCTGAGGACCTACGCGCGCGACTGAAGACCTTCGCCGAGGACTGGAATCGACCCGAGGCAGACATCTACGATGAAAACCCAACGCGGTGATGTCGTTCTGGTCTTGTTTCCAAACTCCGACATGCGTACGGCAAAACGTCGTCCAGCGCTCATCCTGCAACGCGACAACCTTGGCTCGGGGCTTTCCCAAACAATCATCGCAATGATCTCAAGCAACCTCGCGCGGCGCGGGCATCCCAGTCGCTTGTTCATCGGCGTTGCGTCAGCCGAAGGCAAGACTGCCGGATTGCGTCTCGATTCCGTCGTCATGACTGACAACCTTGCAACGGTCCTGGACGGCGAGATCGATTCTGTCCTCGGACACATGGTCGACATGGCTGCTGTCGACGCCGCACTCACTCATACGCTGGGACTCTCGTAAGCGAATCGCGGGACAATTTACTGTTTACTGTTCACGATTTACGTCTGTTACGACTTCACCGCACTCGCCAGCGAGCGCCACGACTGGCGCAGTAGCTCGTTGATTCTGTTCCAATCCTCTTCTGTAACGCCGCCGGCTTCGCCTTTGTTATCGCGATTCGTCATCGCCTCGGCGCGCAAGCGTCCGTGCTCCATCAAGCGATCCACCGGCACACGGTAAATCTCAGCCTGCAATTCGGCCAGGGCTCTGTCGAGATCGCCCGGCGCATGTTGGGCGCGCTCTCGATCAATGATCCACCATTCGGGTTCGGTTTGGGGTTTCGACTCGACATGACGGCCCTCGACGTGATATTTCAGAAGCGCTCTTATACCACAAAGCGAAATTGATTTTGACGAGAACAAATCGGAGACACGATGGCATACACACACCATGAACTGAAGCACAAAACCCTGGCCGAGTTGCGCGACATCACCAAGGATATCGAGCACGAAGCCGTTCAGGGCTACACACAATTAAACAAAGAGCATCTGGTCGTGGCGCTCTGCAAAGCCCTCAACATTGAAATGCACGAGCACCACGAGGTTGTGGGCGTCGATAAGGCGGCGATCAAGACGCGCATCAAAGCGCTCAAAGCCAAGCGCGATGCGGCCATAACCGCGCACGATCACAAGCAATTGAAAGTAGCGCGCCGCTCGATTCATCGCTTGAAGCGACAGATTCATAAAGCGACGGTGTAGGAAGCGGCGTTTAGAGTACCAACTTCAGTTGGGTTCTTCGTCGCGCCTAAGGCCCAACTGAAGTTGGTACTCTAACACCTGTAGCCCACCTTCCAATTGGCTTCACGCGAATTCCGGCGCGACGTTCCCCATTGACTTTCGCCACAAACTGGCATAGAAAACCTCACGCAGTTTCCTTCCCTACAATTTGTTAAGCGAGGTAGCTCAATGAAGCAAGCTATCAGTATCAACGTCAACGGTGTCGAACACACGGCGGAAGTCGAGCCGCGTTTGCTCCTGGTTCATTATTTGCGAGACGTGCTTAGTCTGACCGGCACACACATCGGCTGCGAGACTTCGATCTGTGGCGCGTGCACGGTGATGATCGACGGGCAGGCGGTGAAGTCATGCACGATGTTTGCCGTGCAGGCCGACGGCGCGCGCATCACCACGATCGAAGGGCTGGCGACAAACGGCCAGTTGCATCCAGTGCAGGAGGGATTCTGGGAGAAGCACGGTTTGCAGTGCGGTTATTGCACGCCCGGAATGATTATCGCTTCCGCGCAGCTCCTCGACCGCAATGCGGATCCATCGCGCGCCGAAATCCGGCACGGGCTGGAAGGCAATCTGTGCCGCTGCACCGGTTATCAGCACATCGTCGAGGCGGTGGAATACGCGGCGAAGAAAGCGGCTGGAGCTTGAGTTCAGAGTTCAACCTTTAGGTTGGCTTCGATGATCGCACGCTAAAGCGTGAACTCTAAACGGAGGCATCATGAGCAAGTATGTAGGACAAAGACTCAAGCGCACCGAAGATCCGCGCCTGATCAAGGGTCTCGCTCACTACGTTGACGACATCGGTTTGCCGGGCATTTTGCATGTGGCGTTTGTGCGCTCGATCTACGCGCACGCGCGCATCAACGGCGTGGACACGAGCGAAGCGTTGCAGGCGCCGGGTGTCGTCGCCGTTTACACGGGCAAAGACATCGCCGAGAAAGTTGGGCCAGTTCCCTGCGCGGCAGCGCTTCCGGATTTGAAGGTTCCGGATTATCGCGTGCTCGCCACCGACAAAGCTCTCTTCGTGGGTCATCCAATCGCGGCCGTTGTGGCGACGGATAAGTATTCAGCTCGCGATGCCGTCGATCTGATTTCAGTCGATTATGAAGAACTGCCCGTAGCCGTCGATGTCGAGGCAGCGGCGCAAGGCGGTCCGGTGATTCATGAAAAGTTCGGCGACAACATCGCCTACAAGTTCACCTCGGGCGAAGGCGACATCGAAGCGGCGTTGAAGTCCGCCGATCACATTGTCACGCAACGCATGGTTCATCAGCGCCTGGCGCCGATCGCGATGGAGGGGCGCGGCGTGCTGGCGCGCTATTTTCCCGGCGAAGAAGAACTGACAATTTGGTCATCGACGCAGATTCCGCACCTGCTGCGAACGCAGCTTGCCATCATGATTGGCATTCCCGAAAACAAGCTGCGCGTAATCACTCCGGAAGTCGGCGGCGGCTTTGGATCTAAACTGAACGTCTACGCGGAAGAGGCTCTGCTCGGCTGGATCTCGATGCAACTTGGCAAGCCGGCGAAGTGGATCGAGTCGCGCCGCGAAAATGTGCAGGCGACGATTCACGGCCGCGCCCAGGTCGGCACGGTTGAAGTCGGTTGCCAGAACGACGGCACGATCACGGGTCTGCGTTACAACGTCTTTGCTGACCTCGGCGCTTATCTTCAGTTGCTGACGCCGGCGATTCCCACGCTGACTGGCCTGATGCTTTCCGGCTCGTACAGAATTCCCGCGATTCAAATGAACGTCACCGGCGTCTTCACCAACAAGATGTCCACCGATGCGTATCGCGGCGCGGGCCGGCCGGAAGCGACTTATGTGGTCGAGCGCGTGATGGATATCGTTGCGGCGGAACTGAAGATGGATCCGGTCGAAGTGCGTCGCAAGAATTTTCCCGCCGCCGACGAGTTTCCCTTTCACACGGCAACCGGACTGGATTACGACAGCGGCAACTATCAAGCGGCTCTCGACAAAGCGCTTGGGATTTCCGGCTACGAAAAACTACGCGCGGATCAAAAGAAGGCGCGCGCCGCCGGCAAGCTGATGGGAATCGGCATGTCGAGCTACGTCGAGATCTGCGCGCTGGGTCCATCGCAGGCAATGCCCGCCGGTGGTTGGGAAAGCGCGACGGTGCGCATCGAGCCGACCGGCAAGGTAACAGTAATGACGGGAGCATCGCCGCACGGCCAGGGGCAAGAGACTTCGTTCGCGCAAATTGCCGCCGATGAACTCGGCGTGGATCTGCACGACATCACGGTGATCCACGGCGACACTGGCATCGTGCAGTACGGCATCGGCACGTTCGGCAGCCGCGCCACCGCGGTCGGCGGGACGGCGATGCTAATCGCGATTCAAAAGTTGAAAGAGAAAGCCGTGAAGATTGCTGCCCACATGTTGCAATGCGAAGCATCAGCTTTGTCTTTCGAAGGCGGGCGGTATTCCTTGCCGGTTGGGGCGGCCGCCGCGACCGGAGCTTCCGAACCCGAGGTTTCCGTGGGTGAGTCGCCCGCCGGCGCAATGCATGAGCCACAGACAGAAGGCAGGACGAGCCTGACGATTCAGGAGATTGCCCTGATAGCCCACATCGCCAAAGAACTACCTCCGGATACTGAGCCGGGCTTGTCCGCAACTTACTTTTTCGAACCGAAGAACTTTACTTTTCCTTTCGGCACGCACATCTGCGTCGTCGAGATCGACAAAGAAACCGGCGAGACCAAGATCGTTCGTTACATCGCGGTCGATGATTGCGGCAAGGTGATCAATCCTTTGCTGGTTGACGGACAGATCCACGGCGGCATCGTCCAGGCGATGGGCCAGGCACTCTATGAAGAGGTCGTGTACGACGAGCAAGGGCAACTCATCACCGGCGAGTTGATGGACTACGCCCTGCCGAAAGCTTCACAGATTCCGTGGTTGGAAACGGATCGCACCGAGACGCCTTCGCCGGTGAATCCGCTGGGCGTCAAAGGCGTGGGCGAAGCCGGCACCATCGGCGCGACCCCGGCGATCGTCAACGCGATCGTCGATGCGCTGTCGCCGTTTGGCGTGAAGCACCTGGACATGCCGGTCAGGCCGGAGAATGTTTGGAAGATCATAAGTGGCTAGTATTTGGAGTGCGGTGGCAGAGCGGCGATGGCGCAGTGTCCGACAAACTTCAGTTTGTCGTTTCAAGTTGAGAAGCTAAGGGCTTCGACAAACTAAAGTTTGTCGCACTCCAAAAGAGGAGATCGAACAAGATGATCGCAGCACAATTCGATTACGTTCGGGCAAAAACGCTCGATGAGGCGTTAACATTGCTCGCGCAAAACGAAGACGCGAAGATTCTCGCCGGCGGCCACAGCTTGATTCCGGCGATGAAGCTGCGTCTGGCACAGCCGCCTCTGCTGATCGACCTTGGCCGCATCAAAGACCTTTCATACATTCACGAAGAGGGTGGCCAGATTCGCCTCGGCGCGATGACCACGCATTACCAGATCGAGTCGTCGGACTTGCTGAAAAAGATTTGTCCGCTGCTGCCCGAATGCGCCGGTCACATCGGCGACGTGCAAGTTCGAAACAAAGGAACGATTGGCGGCAGCCTGGCTCATTCCGATCCCGCCGGCGACTGGCCGGCGGCCATCATCGCGCTCAACGCCGACCTGATCGCCGCGAGCAAGAGCGGCGAGCGCACCATCAAAGCCGACGATTTCTTTGTCGATCTCCTAACGACCGCGCTTGAACCCGGAGAGATTCTGCGCGAGATTCGCATCAACCAGCCAAAGGGCCGCACTGGTCAGGCCTATATGAAAATGCATCATCCGGCCTCGGGCTTTGCCGTCGTTGGCGTCGCTGCGAATCTCAGTTTGGACGTTGATGGGGTTTGCGAGAGCGCGAGTATTGGAATCACCGGCGTGTCGTCAAAAGCGTATCGTCCGAGCGCAGTCGAATCTGCCTTGACAGGCGCAAAGCTCAACGAGCAGACGATCGCGAGTGCAAGTGCGCATGCAACTGACGGCATCGAGGCGAATGGCGATCTGTTCGCGTCTGCGGATTATCGTAGACACCTGGCCCAGGTCTATACGAAGCGGGCGATCGCCGCGGCAAGGGACAGAGCACGATAAGAACATCCGCAGATTGCGCAGATTACACAGATGAGTAAAGAATATCTGAGAGAAAACGCAGGTCGCATTTATCTGCTACGCAACTTCTCTGCATCTGCTATCTAATTTCTTATCTGAGTAATCTGCGAAATCTGCGGATAGCCAATGAAAATCGACGGCACTCACGAAATCAACGCGCCCCGCGAACGCGTCTATGCCTTACTCACTGATCCCGAAGTCCTACGTCGCTGCATTCCCGGCTGCGAATCACTTGAGAAAACCGAGAGTGACACTTACGCGGCGACCATGAAAGCCGGCGTGGGCATGATCAAAGGAACCTTCAAAGGCAACGTGAAGTTGGAAGAAATGCGACAGCCTGTGCACTACCGGATTGTGGTCGATGGCAAAGGCGGCCCGGGATTCGTGAAAGGCACCGGCGATTTCGATCTTGAAGCGAAGGACGGCGCGACTCTCATCAGGTACGCGGGCGAGATGCAGGTGGGCGGCACAATTGCCGGCATCGGCCAGCGGATGATTCAGGGCGCGGCTAAGATGATGGCTTCGCGATTTTTCACGGCGCTGGAAGCGGAAGCGCTACACGACCGGGAGCGGTAGCGACAGGGTTTGATTCGTACTGCAAACTCTAGTAGCCCTGCAACAGCTTCTTTCGCAGCGCCGCTTTCCCGGCCTCAGTCTGTTTGAAATTGTATTCGTAAATTGAATTCTCCCAATCGCCGTACATCGGATTGCTGCCAAAGAATGGCGCCGACTTCGTATTCCTTGTCGGCCGGCGGTTGATTCGACTGCGCGGTCGCGCTCGATGAACAAGTCAGGAATACAAACGCGAACGCAGTGCACAGCGTCCACGCTGTTGACGAGTTAGTGATTTTCATTTGTGCTCTCTCCGCCGGAGGGATTAACGCTGGATGAATCGAAGGCCAGGAATCATCAGGGAAGATGCTGCTCACGCCTGGCCTTCGCGATGAACGCTTCGATATCTGCAATGCTGCGCGGCAACGCGCCGGTCATCCACTTGCAGCCTTCCGGGGTAACTTGCATGTCGTCTTCGATGCGCACACCGATGCCTTTGTATTTCTCAAAGGCCGGTCTAATGGCGGCGATGAACTTTTCGTTTTCCGCCGTCTTCGGCAAATTCTCCAGCGCATCGGTACGAATGTATATGCCCGGTTCGTTCGTGAAGACCATGCCGGGTTCGAATGCCGCGCCGCCGCCCACGTCGTGCACGTTCATCCCCAACCAGTGCGACGTGCCGTGCATGAACCAGGTGCGATACTGCTGTGAATTCACGTCCGTGATCAGCCCAAGCCGCAACAAACCATCTTTGATTACCGCCTGCGCGGCGTTATGAACTTGCGACAGCGTCGCGCCGGGGTGAATGGCTTTCGCGGCGGCTTCCTGAGCGTCGTAAACGATTTGGTAAATCTCGGCCTGCTCTTTGCTGAACTTGCCGCTGACCGGAAACGTGCGCGTCACATCAGCGGAGTAGTGGCCGTACTCAGCGCCCACGTCCATTAACATCAGTTGACCCGTCTTGACCGGTCCCTGCGACTCTTCATAGTGAAGCGTGGTCGCGTTCGGCCCGCAACCGACGATGTCTGGATAGCCCCAGTTGTCAGCGTTGCGCAGTTTGAACGTGTAAGCGACCTGCGCGTCAACTTCGTATTCCCACTTCGCCCGCGACGCAAAGGCCTGCGCGCGCTCGTGCGCTTCGATGCTGATGTCGATCGCGTGCTGCATGATTTCAAGTTCCATCGGCGACTTTCGCAGACGCATCTGCGCAAAGATTGGCGACGCGTTCTGGATCGTGAAGCCCGACTCTTTTGGCCAGGCCGCCGCGAAGCGCTGCTCTTGCCGGTATTCGCGACTCTCTCCCTGCTGCGGCAGTTGAAGCATGAACAGCGCCGCTTCATTTTTCGTCGCGGCTCCGAACAAAGCGTCAAAGCCGTTCGCACTCGCTGCGGAAGTCGGTGACGAAAGCAAAACGTTCTCAGGCTTTGGCCGGTAAGCTTCATGATTGCGAAGCGCTTTCACGAAGCCGTCGAACTCGCTCGCTTCCCAGATTTCTTTTATGCCTGAAAGGTGCGCTGCTTCCTGCGCGCTGTACATGTGACCGGTCCACGTTTCCGCACTCGCATTGCGCCGCGGCAGAAACAGAATCTCGGGTAGCTGCGCGTTGCCAGGCAACAGCACCAACGTCGCGCGCTTCTGGTTCAGGTTAGTGAGGTAGTAAAGATTGTTCTCTTGCCGAAACTGATAGTCGACGTCGTTTGTGTAGACGCGCGGCTCGGTGCTGAAAAGCACCAGCATCGCTTTCGCGCCGATCGCGTCGGCGACATGCTTGCGCCGGGCTGCCAGTTCATCTAGCCGCTTCGCGTCGTCAAACGCCGGGGCCGGCGGTGTAAGGCGAATCGCCGAAGCCGGAGCACTCTCGGTCTTCGCGCCTGCCTTGACCGGCGGGAACGCGAAGACTGAAAGCAGGACTAAGACCAGCGTCAACACAGACGCTGAACCAATTGCGCTTCTTCTAATCATTTTCAACTCCTTGATGCTTTTTGATTGGACTGACCGTCACGCGGGTGTAGTAACTGCGCTGATTCATCTCAGGGACGACCTCTTCTGCGAATAGGTTTTTCACCGGGTGGAATCACCTGGACTCTGCCTTTGGGCCCGGTGATTATGCGCGTGCCATCAGCCTGCGTCACTATTCGAGTCCCGTTTGGTAACGTCTTTACTGCGGGAATCTCGCCGGCGGGCGGATGGCCGGGTTGCCGGCCCCGTGAATTCCGTAGCGGATCGAAGGGCCGTTGATTTTGCGGCGGAGGTCCGAAATTAGGATCGCCTCTGCGATCAGGATTTCGATCCGCGTCATGCCCGATCGCCGGCAGATTGCCTGGCTCAGAATTGTTTGACTTGCTCGCTTCAGTCTTGTTCGCCGGCTGTTTTGAAGTCACGGCGCGCTGACTGCTTTCTACTTTTTTTTCGGCTTTCGATTCGTTCGCTTTAGTTGGCTCGGCTGGGACCGAGGCCGTGGTAATCGGCGACTGACTCGGTTCCGCCGGCTGCGTCGGAGTCTGTGAAGGAGCAGCGGCCTGTTGCGCTTGACGTCGCGCGCGATAAACGTAGAATCCGCCCGCGCCTCCCGCGATCAAAACTATCAGGAGAGCGGCCGCGAGCCACGCGCGCGCGCCTCGTCCATTTGCTGATCGCACCACCGTGGCAGCCTCGCCCGCTGAAGTTGCGCCGCGGACTTTCGTAGCGTCGGCGGCGAGCAGCGTCTGCGCTTCACTACCTGCGGCCTGGGTTTGCTCGCCCATCAATCTCGTCGCTTTGCCGGAAGCGGCCGTGCTTCTTGCTCCTGAGTGACCGGCGGCGCCCGATGCCAAAACAGTTTCCGCGTCTCCGAGCTCCCTCCCGGACAGGCTGGCAACGCGAAGTGCTTCGCGCATCAACACGGCTGAGGCAAACCGATCGTCGCGTTTCTGCGACATGGCCTTACTCAACACATTGGCAACCGCGCCACTTACTTGCGGCGCGACTTTGTTGGCCGGAAGCAATGGATCCGGCTGCCCGTTTACGAGCGCGCCGGCGCGACTGAGCGCGTCGGGCGGTTTGACGTTGGTGAGCAAATGAAACAGCGTCGCGGCCAGCGCATAGATGTCACTGCGCGCGTCCGTGCCCAGTCCCTGCACTTGTTCGAGGGGTGCGTAATTCGGGGTGTAACCGAAGATACTCGCTGAGGTCGTGACCACCGACGCCTGCCCGGCATATCCCTTCGCCAGGCCAAAGTCGAGCAGCACGACCTGGCCGCGCGCGGTCAACTTCAGATTCTGTGGCTTGATATCGCGATGGATGATTTCCGGATCCTGCGTGTGCAGATAGTCGAGCGCATCGCAAAGCTGATCGGCCCAGCCAAGCACTTCCTCCTGCGGAAAAGGACCGTTGCGCTGCACGAGCATTGCCGAAAGGTCGTCGCCCGCAACGTACTGCATCACGAGAAACTGTCCATCCCCTTCGTTGAAATGGTCGCTGACGCGCGGCAGCGCCTGATGATGGAGCCGGGCCAGCAGACGCGCCTCGCGCTCGAACTGCTTGCGCAGTTTCTCGTCCGTAAAGAGCGTTTCTTTGAGGGCGACGGTCGTATCGAGCCGCTGGTCCAACGCTTCGTACACGGCGCCCATGCCGCCCTGACCGAGCTGGCGAATAATGCGGTAGCGTCCCTGTAAAATCGTCTCCAGTAAAAGCATGAGTGCCGATGCAGCGTTGCGTCACGAGTCTATCATTCCACGCATTGCCTGCCAATATGTTCGATCAATTCATCGCGTGACCGAAATCGTCCTGCGACGACGGAACTTTCTCTAGACGGGCGGCAAGGAGCGCGGTAGGACTGCCAGTTACCCGACAGCCCCCGCACAGATCCCGGCGTGCAGTTTTCCCGCACCGGGCTCTTCAGTAATAATCGCATCCGCATGAGAGCCAAGTATGTCAGCTCTCTTGGCTATCGCCCGCAGGGAGGTTTGCATTGCACGTCCGGCCCTACAGTCCGGTCAATGTTTCCTTTGCAAGCTACGTATCACTGTCAGCCCCTTCCCCCTGTGAACGGCTCTCCCGTTCGCTGAGTACTATGAGCTGATCTGACTCCCAACTGGTCTTTGGCTCGCCTTCTTTTGGTCGGCTTCACCTACCTGCCCGCGCAGGAACCAACTGGGCCTCCCAAGTTCTTTGGTGTTTCTCTTCACACATGCCACGCTCTTGCCCGACCCCGGCAGACCCTCGACAACCTCACCCTGACGGTTGCTTTGTCTTGGCTTCTGGAACACTAAAACCATCGCCGTCTGCTTCATTAGTATTGACGAGGCTGTATCAAGCTTCAGGGATTGCGGTCCCCCTTACGGCCTGCGTGATTCCCTGTGTACGCTTCAACCGTTTCGTTCGGCTTTTGACTGCTCCTCCTCACGGCTGCAACACTCGGTACGAGTGGTTGGTTAGACCTTGCTCGACTGGGACTTTCACCCGGTCAGAAACACCAAGCTTTGCTTGGCGCACTAGTGCCCTACTTTGATAAGCGGTGTTCAGAGTACCGACTTTAGTCGGGTTTTTGTCAGGCGAAAAAAATGCCCAACTAAAGTTGGTACTTTATACGCCGTCAAATCAGGACACTACCGGCGCCAAGAGCCATTGGCCTTTGCGCGTGTCATGGGCGTATGCTAAGCACCAAGTGAACAAACCTACTCCTCTGGACGCAGACGGCGAGATCATCGACGTTAGCCCGGGCAAGCCACGCCGAAAGAAACGCTGGTGGTGGTTTCTGATTCTGGCGATCGTGGCGCTGATGTTTCTGGCCTCGCGCGGTTTATCGATCTACGTTTCGGCCCTGTGGTTTGGTTCGCTCGGCTACGCGCAAGTGTACTGGTACATGTTCAGGTTGAAGATTGAGCTGTTTGTAATTTTCTTCCTGATTACGGTCGTGATCTTGCGCAGCGGGTTTTGGTTGATCGAACGAGCCTTTGCTCCGTTCGCGTTTGAACGCCGCACGATTCTGATCAATCAGCAACCTGTAAGTATCGCCCCCGCGCGTTTTTTGCGTCCGCTCGCCTGGATCGTTTCCGTGCTGGCGGGTTTGATATTCGGCTTTGGAATGCGCGAGGCGTGGCGGCGCTTTGCTCTCTATTCCCATCAAACTCCGACTGAGCTGGCCGATCCGATTTTCCACAAGCCGCTGGGCTTTTATCTGTTTACGCTCCCGGTTTACGAAGTCGTCAACAACTGGTTGTTCTCTCTTTCCGTAATCCTTCTGGTCGCCGCGATCGTTTACGCGTTGCTGGCGGTTACCCAGCAGGGACTCTCAACGGCGGGCTCGATGGCCAGGGCGCGCAAGACCAGCCTGGCTGCGGTTTCGTGCACACTGGCTTTGCTTTTGCTGACGCTCGCGTGGAGTGTTCTGCTGTCGCGTTATCCATATCTCTGGGAAGACCATCAACCGTTTTCCGGCGTCACTTTTGTGGAAGCGAATTACCTGCTTCCCGGATTGCTCTGGGTCGCCGGAGCTTTATTTCTGGCGACCGCGATCTGCCTGGTGAACGCCTTTGCGATGCGGCGCGTGCGCGTATTGATCGTCGCTGTCGCCATTCCGATCGTCGTTTATGTGATCGGCACGGTTCTGGTACCCGCTTACGTTACCAGCTTCATTGTTAAGCCAAACGAACTCGGCCGCGAAACGCCCTACATTGAACAGAACATTGCCTGGACGCGCCGCGCCTTCGGGATCGACCGTATCGAACAACGAAACTATGACGCGGAAAACACCTCCGAGGCTTTCGCCCTGTCAGACAATCGGCCGACGCTGGAGAACATACGCTTGTGGGATTGGCGGGCGCTGAAAGATACGCTCACGCAGATTCAGGCCATTCGCACGTATTACGATTTCACCGATGTCGACGTGGATCGATACACGATCGCCGGCGTGAAGCGGCAGATGATGCTGGCCACGCGCGAGATCAACTCAGAGAAATTGCCCGAGCAGTCGCGCAACTGGGTGAATGAAAAGCTGATCTACACGCACGGTTACGGCTTGACGATGAATACGGCAAACGGATTCACCACCGAAGGCATGCCGAAGTTTGTGCTGTCTAATATGCCGATTGAATCAACCGCCGCTGAGGTCAAGGTCAATCGCCCTGAAATATACTTTGGACAAGAGACGAACACGAACGTCTACGTCAACACGAAGCGAAAAGAGTTCAACTATCCGCAGGGCGAAGCAAACAATCTCACCAGCTATGAAGGGACCGGCGGCATTCGACTCGGCGGTCTGCTTCGTCGCACGTTGCTCGCTTGGGCCTTGGATGATTTAACCAAGCTGCCGTTTTCCGACGACGTAACGCCTGACAGCCGCGCCCTGATTCATCGAAACATCCGGGACATCGTTGATAGCGTGGCCCCGTTTCTGGTTTACGACAACGATCCCTACATCGTCATCAGCAACGATGGCCGGCTCTATTGGATCGTCGACGCGTTCACCGAATCGGCCAATTATCCGTATTCGCGCCATTATCAGGCCGGCGAGAAGACCATCAACTACATCCGCAACAGCGTCAAGGTTGTGATTGATGCGTACAACGGCGCCGCTAATTTTTACGTCTTCGATTCGCAGGATCCTTTGATTCAAACCTATCGCGCAACTTTTCCCACACTGTTTCGCGACGCCAGCGAAATGCCCGCGGATCTGCGCGCGCATGTGCGATATCCCGAAACGCTGATCAAGGTTCAGGGGGACGTCTTTGGTCTTTATCACACACAGAATACGAGCGCTTTTTTTCAGCGCGAGGACCTCTGGACAGTCGCCCAACAAGTAGGGTTGAACCAGCAGAGTCAACAGCAGGAAACGCAGTCGATCGAGCCTTACTTTGTGCTGATGCAACTGCCCGGCGAGAAGGTGGCTAATGAGTTTGTTGAGATTCTTCCGTTCACTCCGTCAAAACGAAACAACATGATCGGCTGGATGGCCGGCCGTTGTGACGGCGACGCGTATGGCTCACTTCTGGTTTACAACTTTCCGAAATCGCGCCTGATTGACGGCCCGCTTCAGATCGAAGCACGCATAGATCAGAACGCGCAGCTCTCCGGGCAATTCACGCTCTGGAACCAGCAAGGCTCACACGTTCAGCGCGGCCACCTTCTGGTCATTCCGATTGGCCGCTCACTCCTCTACGTCGAACCGGTTTATTTGAAGGCCGACCGCAGTCCGATGCCCGAGTTGCGTCTGGTGGTCCTGGCAACTCAGGACCGGCTGGCCTACGGCGCAAACTTTGACGAAGCGCTGACCAACCTGTTTGGTGAAGCCGCGAAGCCCCCAACCGAAGTAAAGGTGGAGCAAGGGAAATCGAAAGTGAGCCCCTCGGCCCAGCCTTCGCCGACGCCGCCGCCTGCCACGCAGAATACCGAGCAATTGATCAATCGTGCGGGCCAGGAGTTTGAGGAGTATCAGCGCCTAACGGCGGAGGGCAAGCTTGGAGAGGCCGGGAAAAAACTCGAAGACCTCAAGCGCACTCTTGAGGAATTGAAAAAAGCGAAGGGCAAGCCCTAGCGACTTTTCATAATCAAGCTACTTAAGCTTCTCGGCCAGTTGCTGCGCTTTTTCCACCGCCTCCTTGTGCTCAGGCTCGTAACCGGGGTCAACCTTCATGGTCAGCAGCGTGTCGATCTCTTTGCGGGCGTCTTCCTTACGATTCGCGTCGGCGTAAGCCTGGGCCAGATGCCATCGCAGCAACGCATTATTCGGCCCGAACTGTAGTCCTTTTTGGAAATACTCAATCGCCTTTTGTGTGTCGCCGCCCAGCAATCTGGGCGCCTCAAGATAGACTTGTCCCAAAACCATGTACGCGCTTCCTGCCGAATAACCTTCGTCAAGCTTTAGAACCGTTTCCATTTCGCGCTTAATTTCTTCAATCTCTGACAGCCCCGCGAGCATGCTTACTTTGGCGCTGCCTCCATAGTTTGCGCCTAACCAAAAGTGGCCGCCGGGTTTGCCGTCCTGCAACTTTACGGCGAGCTTGCCGGCTTCAATGCCATCGCGAAACGCCTTGTCGCGTTCCGTATCATCCGGGCTGTGTGAACCAAGATAATAATTGAACTTGGCCAGCCGCCAGGCCAAATCGTAGTTCCCAGCTTCGGTCGCCTGTGAATGACGAAGGGCAATCAGCCCCTGCCGAACTTTGGTCAGGTCCCCCCGACCAGCATAGAGCGTATCGGCCTCGGCTATTACTTCGGCTGCGGGACGCGAGGGCGAGTCATCGCTACCCGCCGCGGCCTGCTTTCGACAAGAAGTGACCGAGAACAAGAGCGAAAAAGCCGCCAACCAAAGCCCCACATTTCCGGCCTTTTGCAGGATATTGCTCGCCTTCGCCAGCCCGAAGTGTCCATATTGTATAGTCATCGCATACACCCTATTTCTCGCTTCCGCTTTCAACGAGGATCGGTTATATTTGACCCCTCTTGACCATGAACAGAGACCAAAGCACAGTGAAAGCGGCAGCAGCATTCTACGATTTGGAAGGAACCCTGGTCAGCACGAACCTGGTTCATACGCTCGGTTTCTATGCGCGGAACCAACCCAGCCTGCTTCGCAGTTTCACTAAGAGCGCTGCCACCCTCCTCAGCGTTCCCCTCTTCGCCGTCAGCGATCAGTATAGCCGAAAAGTTTTCAACGATCTCTTTTTCAAGCGCTACAAGGGCGAGACTGAGGACCGGATGCGCTACTTTGCCGACCAGTTGTTCATAGACGTACTCAAGCCGGCGGTCTATCCCGGCGCCTTTGAATTGATCGAAAAGTCCCGCAGCCTCGGACTGCGCCAGGTCGTAGTCACCGGGGCCCTGGATGTTTCCGTAAAACCATTGATGGAGTATCTGGGAATCACAGACTATGTAGCGAACCGCTTGGAATTTGTGAAGGGCGTGGCGACCGGACGGTTGTTGCCGCCGGTCCTGGCGTCTGCGACTAAGGCTTCGTGGATAAGGACCTTCGCTGAACGTGAGGGTCTAAGCCTGAGCGAGTCGTTCGCGTACTCTGACAGCATCAGCGATCTGCCGATGTTGTCGATCGTGGGCCATCCGGCCGCGGTGAATCCGGATTTGCGCCTGCGCCAGACGGCGCTGCATCACGATTGGCCGATTCTAAATTTGAAATAGACCGCCGACCATAAACTATGGCCCTACAACTTCGACGCAAGACGCACGAATCGATCGTTTACATCGACAGCGACAGCGCGCCGCGCATCATGCCCTCTGGCGAAGACTTCATTCTCGAAGACTTGCCGGTCGGTACCCGCGTTCTTTATCCCAATCCGCCGGTCAAAGGCCTGCCAAATCGGGAAGCGGCGATTCGCTATGCCCTGAATCACCCCCTTGGCTGCGATCCACTGTTTGCGCAGCTTGAACCCGGGATGAAGGTCACGATCGCGGTTGACGACATCAGTCTGCCGCTGCCCCCTATGGCCACGCCCGACATTCGCCAGACGGTTTTGGAGATCGTTTTGGACATGCTCGCGGGTCACGGTGTCGATGACGTTCACATCATCATTGCGAATTCCCTCCACCGCAAAATGACGCCGTGGGAAATGAAACGGATGGTCGGGCAAAAGGTCTATGACGAGTTCTATCCCGACCGTTATTACAACCACGACGCCGAGTGGAAGGAGGGCCTGATCAAGATTGGCGAGACGCGGCACAAAGAACCCCTGACCCTTAACCGCCGCGCTGCCGAAAGCGATCTGCTGATTTACTGCAACATCAACTTTGTGCCGATGGATGGCGGGCACAAATCCGTCGCGGTCGGTCTTTGCGATTACGAATCCCTGCGCGCGCATCACGAGCCGCAGACGATTCGCGATTCAGACAGCTATATGGATCCCGCGCGTTCGGAGTTGAGCAACAAGTGCGGGCGGCTCGGCAAGATCGTCGACCAGCATCTGAACGTCTTTCACATCGAGACCGCCATCAACAATCGCATGTACAAAGGCGACATGGATTTCCTCACCAAGAACGAGGACGACTTCACGGCTTTCGATCGCATGAAGTTTGAAGCCATGCGCTACACGATGGGCAAGCTGCCGCGGCCCGCCCGCCGCAAGCTGCTCCACTCAATGCCGGCGCAATACGAGATGACGGCGTGTTTCGCGGGCAAGACCGAGCCGGTGCATGAAAAGATAATCGAGAAGGGATTTCAACAGTACGCGATTCCGGTGCGTGGCCAGTGCGACATTCTGATCAGCGGCATCCCCGATATTTCCCCCTACAACGTCTATTCGGTTTTGAATCCGCTGCTCGTGCAGGTAATGGGCCTGGGCTATCACTTCAACTTTTATCGCAATAAGCCTTTGCTGAAGAAGGGCGGCGTGATGATCATTCATCACCCATGCTACGACGAGTTCGATCACAATTTTCATCCCAGCTACATCGAGTTCTTCAACCGTCTGTTGCCCGAGTCGCGCGACGCTTTCTACTTACGCGAAAAATACGAGCGCGAGTTCGCCAACAATCCCAGCTATATAGAGATGTACCGGCGCGGCAATGCTTATCACGGCGCGCATCCGTTTTTCATGTGGTACTGGGGCGAGAACGGCCGCCAGCACGTAGGCCATGTGATTGCGGCGGGTGCTGAGAATGCGCACGTGCCGGCGATGCTGGGCTGGGAACGCGCGGACAACCTGACGGAAGCCATCGCGATGGCCCGCAATTACATGGGCAATTCAGCCGAGATCACGATGCTGCATCAACCGATGATTGGCATTGCTGATATGGAATGAACCAGTGAACCGAGCGACGGCACAATCGATCATCACGCCTGCGTTGGCCTTTGCCAGCACGCTCGTTTTCTCTTTCACAATCGTGAGCGGCTTGCCGAAATTCAAAGAGCAGCGCCAGAGATACTTTACCCAGGCCACGATGGACGGAAGTCTTAGCCGCATGCGTCTGCTGCATTTCGCCGGAGCGAACATCAACTCGCGTGGCAATGGCATCATGCCGCTGTTTATTGCCGCTGGCGAAGGCAGAAGCGATGTCGTTCGATACCTGCTGGCAGAAGGCGCGGATGTGAACGCGCGCGAACAGTTGGGCGACACGGCGCTCACGGAAGCGACCTATTACGGACACGTGGCTCTGGTGAAGGAGCTTTTGGCTCACGGCGCTGACGTTAATGCCATCGGCAACGATGGTACGGCGCTGGACATTGCTCTCAACCGAAATAATTCGGCTGTTGCTGACCTGATAAGGCATCACGGCGGAAAACGTGGGAATGAACTTCGCTGAAACTCCCTCTCCCTCTCCCTCTCCCTTTGGGAGAGGGAGAGAAACTTGAATCATGACGAAAAAGCTTTCACCAACTGAAATTTACAAAGATCGGAACGTGTTTCTGATCGGCAGCACCGGTTTTCTTGGCAAGGTCACGCTGAGCATGCTGCTGCACCGCTTTCCGAACGTCGGGCGCGTGTACGTTACCGTCCGCGCGCGTTCGCAGGAAGAATCCGAGACGCGCTTTTGGAATAACGTGATCACGGCGCCGCCGTTCGATCCTCTGCGCGAGCGATATGGCAGTGCGCTCGACGGATTCATTCGTGACAAAGTCGCGATCGTCGGTGGCGACATTGCCGACCACGATCTTGGTTTCAGCGGTGAAGAGGCCCAGCAGATCGCCGATGACATCGACGTCGTCATCAACTCAGCGGGTAACGTAACTTTCAATCCAACCCTGGAGAGCGCGCTGCGCACGAATGTTGTCGGCACGCAAAACGTGATCGCCTTCACCAAACGCATGAAGCGGCCGTGTCTGATTCACATCTCGACGTGTTTCGTCGCCGGGAATCGCTCAGGCGCCATCTGGGAAAATGATGATGTGCTCGGCTATTTTCCGCGCAAAGACGAGGTGAAAGGCGTCGAATTCTCAGTCGAGCGGGAAATCCTTGATTGCGCAAAGATGTCTGAGCGGGCTCGGGAAGAAGCCAAGGACGCGATGCGAGTTGCGCACTTTCGCGAGCAGGCACGCAAGCGTCTCAACGAAGAGATGCGCGATGGAGACGATCCGGACACCCTTGGGCTGGCGGTCGCGCGCGAACGGAAAGTCTGGACGCGCAATCGTCTGACCGAACTCGGAATCGAACGCTCGGAGTTCTGGGGTTGGCCCAACATTTACACCTACACCAAAGCTCTCGGCGAACAACTAGTCGCCGCGGAAACTGGAATCGTGCGCAGCATTGTGCGCCCGAGCATCGTCGAATCCGCAAAGGACTATCCGTTCCCGGGCTGGAATGAAGGGTTCACGACCACCGCGCCGATTATCTTCATGACGCTCAAAGGGCAGCGGCAGATTCCCGCGAGCGAGAAACTAATCCTCGACATCACGCCCGTCGATCAGGTTGCCGCAGTCATGCTGGCCGTCGCAGCGCAGGCTTGCGTCGAGCAGCCGCGTCTGGTTCACCAGGTAGCGACCAGCGATTCAAATCCCAACAACATGGAGCGAATCATTTCGCTGGTGGGACTGTTTCGGCGGCAACAGGAGCTTGAGAAAAAGGATGGCTTGCGGCTGTTCCACCAAATCTCTGCGCGCATAGAACCGTTTCGCGTTTCGCCAGAGCGGTTCGACTCAGCGTCGCTACCGATGATGAACAAGACGGCGAAGAAATTCTCTTCACTCCTCGATAAGGCCAAGCCGCGCTGGGGCGGCGGCCGTTACGAAGGCGTCATCAATCGCATGAAGCAGACGGTCGATCGCGTCGAAGAACAGACTCGCGAAGCGCAGGAAGCGTTCGAAATGTTTCTTCCCTTCACCGTCGAGAACGCTTACGTGTTTCGCTCAGACAACGTGCGCGCACTGTTCGAAAGTATTCGTGAAGAAGAGCGGCAACTGCTGACGTGGAATCCGGAAACATTCGACTGGTACGACTATTGGTTGAATATCCACATGCCGGGCCTGAAGAAGTGGGTGCTGCCGACGCTGGAAGAAGACATGGCCGTGCAGCCAAAACGCGTCTACACCTATCGTGATCTGCTCGAATTGTTCGAGACGACTACGAAGCGCCATTCGACGCGGGTCGCGATGCGCATCGAACGCGATGGCCGCAAAGAGCAATACACCTACGCGGATTTGCGCGAGTTGGCGACGCGCGCGGCCGCATTCTTTGCCAGCCTCGGGATCAAGACCGGCGATCGCGTGATGCTCTTCAGTCACAACGCGCCGGAATGGGGCATGACTTATTTCGGCGTGCTGAAGACCGGCGGCACCTGCATTCCCGTCGATCCCGAAAGCTCAACCGAAGAGGTTATTAACTTTGCCCGTGCTGGTGAGGCTTCTGGCATCGTGATCAGCGCGAAGCTCAAGGACGAGCATTCGGACCTGCCGGAAAAGCTGAAGGCAGCTGGACTCGGAGAGATCAAGCTGTGGACCTTTGACGAAGTCTTTGAAATGTCTGACGAGAAAACCGAAGGTGCCCGCATCGCGCTTTTACCGCAACGCGTGACGGCACAGACGGTCGCTTCTCTAATCTTCACTTCCGGCACGACGGGCCGCCCCAAGGGCGTCATGCTCTCGCATCGCAACCTGACCAGCATGGTCTCGATGCTGTCCTCCGTCTTTGACATGGACACCAGCGACGGCGTGTTGTCCGTGCTGCCGCTCCATCACACGTTTGAATTCTCGACCGGCTTCTTAACGCCACTGAGTCGCGGCGCGCAGATTACTTACCTGCCGGAGTTGACGAGCGACCATCTGGCGAAAGCGATCAAGAACGGCCACGTCACCGGCATGGTTGGCGTGCCCGCGCTTTGGGAGTTGCTGCATCGACGAATCAAAACTCGTTTGCACGAACGCGGGAAGTGGATCGGCGAAACGGCCGACCTGATGATGAAGTTCAACGCGTGGCTGCGCGACAACACGCCCTTGAATCTTGGCCAAGCTTTCTTCTATCCGATTCACGAAGGTCTGGGCGGCCGCATACGCTATTTCATCAGCGGCGGCTCCGCGTTGAATGACAAAGTGCAACGTGATTTTCAGGGGCTTGGCTTTACGATCCTCGAAGGCTACGGTTTGACCGAAGCCTCGCCGGTTTTGACTGTGACGCGGCCGGAGAATCGCATGTTAGCAGGCACGGTCGGCAAGTCACTCCCCGGTGTCGAAGTGCGCATCGCCGATCCCGATGCCAGCGGCGTCGGTGAAGTCGTCGCGCGCGGACCGAACGTGATGCTCGGATATTTCGGCAACGAAGAAGCGACGAAAGAGGCACTCGTCGACCGCTGGCTTTACACCGGCGACCTCGGCCGCATCGACGACGAAGGCAATCTGTATCTGGTGGGCCGCTCGAAAGACATCATCGTCGACACGAACGGCAAGAACGTTTACCCCGACGAGGTCGAAGAGGTTTATCAGGATTCGCCGTACATCAAAGAAATGAGCGTGGTTGGTCTGCCCGACGGCATCGGCGAGAAAGTCGCGTGCATCGTCGTGCCCAACGAAGAGCATGACATCGCCCTGACTCGCGCCGACGTGCGGCAAAAGATCGAAGAGCACTTTCGCGAAGTGTCGACGACGCTGCCCTACTACAAGCGCGTCAAGCTGCTGCATTTCACCGATGAAGAGCTGCCGCACACGGCCACCCGCAAAGTCAAACGCAGCGAAGCGCTGAAAATCCTGCAGAAGATCGAGGAAGGCGTGCAGTCTTCCAAGGCCGGAATTGGCGGCGAAGAAATCACGGGCGCCGCCGCCTGGCTGCGCAGCATCATCGCGTCGGTTTCAAATCGATCGCTGGACGAAGTCTCCGTCAACTCGCGCCTGGGTGATTTGGGTTTTGACAGCTTGATGTTTGTCGAACTCGCGACGGCGATCGAGAACGCGGGCGGATCTTTGAAGGCGCCGGAACGTCTCAACGAAGTTCAGGACGTGCGCGAGCTTTTGACCGTGGTTAACCGCTCCGGACCAGCCCGAAAGGAGACGCGAGCGAGAGTCGAATCAGAAACGCGCGACGACGAGATTCATATTCCTGAGTTTGTGCGCACGATTGGCAACAAGGGCGTTGATTTAGTGCAACGCGCGCTGTACGAGCGCCTGCTGCGCACCAAATACGAAGGCCAGACAAACATTCCATATCACACTAATTTCATCGTCGCGGCGAACCACCAATCGCATCTCGACATGGGTTTGGTGAAGATGGCTTTGGGCGACGCGGGCGAGGACCTGGTGGCCCTCGCTGCCGCCGATTATTTTTTCGACACGAAAGTTAAGCGCGCTTACATGGAAAACTTTACGAATCTGGTGCCGATGGAGCGCTCGGGTTCGCTGAGACAATCTCTGCGGCACGCGCGCTCGTTTCTCGATCGCGGTTACAACGCGCTGATCTTTCCTGAAGGCACGCGCTCGATGACGGGAATAATGGCCGACTTCAAACCGGTGATTGGTTATTTGGCGCTGGCCTCGCGCGTTGGCATTCTGCCGGTTTACCTGCGGGGAACTTACGAGGCGTTTCCGAAAGGCTCGACGCTCCTGAAGAGCCGCGACGTGGGCGCGCAGGTCGGTCGCTTCGTAACGTACGAAGAACTCGAAGAGATGACGCGCGGCATGGCCCGCGCCGAAGCGTATCGCCTGATCGCGGCGCGTCTGCGGCACGACATCGTCAATCTGCGCGACCGCACGAATGAAAAGTTTGACGCCAAAGCGCTGCGTGAACAATGGAAAGCGGACCGCCGCAGCGGGCGCGCGCGAATCGACGCGGGCGAAGAAGAGTTTGTGACCGCGGAAGTCTGAGTTTTTCTCCGTGGATCTCTGTGCGATCTCTGTGCCTCTGTGGTGAGTCTATCGCACCAAAGATTCACCACAGAGACACGGAGAATTCACAGAGGGCCACGGAGAGTTTGCCTATCATTTCTAATGGTAACTAAATCAAAAAAACGAACCGCGCAGATCGTGCCGAAGCAGAGCACGAAGAAGCACGCGGCCATCGTCAAGAAAGTTCCGCCGACAACGCTGATCACCGGCGGCACAGGCTTTCTCGGCGCGCATCTGGTTCGCCAGCTGGTTGAATCTGGCCAGAAAGACCTTCGCGTCATGGCCACTTCGATCCCAGAGTGGCTTACCGGTCTCGGCGTCGATACCGTCGAAGGCTCAGTCACCAACGCCGAAGATGTAGCGCGCGCGGTTGAAGGCGTTTCGGAAATCTATCATCTGGCCGGAAAAGTTTCGCGCGAGAAAGACGACGCGCGCGGAATGTATAAGCTGCACGTCGAAGGAACCCGTCTGTTGTGTGATGCGGCGAAGAAGGCGGGCGTGAAAACGATCGTGCTGTCTTCGAGCAGCGGGACGATCGCGGTGACTGAAAAAGGCGACGTCGTTCCTGACGAAACCTATCCACCGCCGTTGGATATCATCGCGCGCTGGCCTTATTACGCCAGCAAAGCCTATCAGGAGATGGCCGCGCTGGAACGCTTCAACGGCGCGGGGTCGCGGCTGGTGATCATGAATCCGAGTTTGCTGCTCGGGCCCGGCGACGATCGTCTGAGTTCGACCAAAGTCGTGCTCGATTTTATGGCGCGCAAAATCAATGCGGTGCCCAACGGTGGTTTGAACTTCGTCGATGTGCGCGACACGGCATCGGCGTTTCGCGTGGCGATGCAGAAAGGCCGGCACGGCCAGCGCTATCTGCTCGGCGCGGTGAATTGGACTTTCGTGAAGTTCTTCGATCGACTGCAGCGTCTGACCAAAGTCGCTTCACCGCGGCTGGCTTTCCCTTCGCAGGTTGCGATCACCGGCGCGCACGTGATCGATTCCCTGTTTCGGCAGTGGAACCTGACGTCGCCGCTGGAAGCCGACGCAATCGAAATGGCGGAGTACTTTTGGTACTTCGATCACGCGAAAGCCCGCCGCGAACTCGGTTTCGTGCCCCGGGATCCCGGCGACACTTTGAACGACACGGTGCGCTATGTGCGGGAGAATTTTCTGGGCGGGAAATAGGAACGAAGCCCCGCGAACGTATCTCGCCAGCTAATCTCACAACCAGCATAGAATTCGTCAGCGATACTGTCGCAAGGAAAGCCGTCCTGAGCGATGCGAACTTCTAACAGTCCGATTCATCGGGCTTGCCGGCAGGTTTCTAGACCAGCGCTTCCAGCGCTGGGTAATGGGTCGTATTGATTTCATTTAGCGCGCTTCAGCGTGCTTACCAGATCGGCTGAAGCCTCATGGGAGAAGCCCGCTGAAGCGGGCTCACTTGGCGATGATCTTATCGTGACCCCAGCCGTAAAACGGCTGGTCTAGTAACCCTACGGGCAAGCCGCGTGAACGCGGCTGAACGACTGAGCCCGTCCCCAAGGAAATCACCACAAAATCTGGGCCGGAACCGGTCTGACTCCGAACGCGCTAATCCTCATCCTCTTCATCGACATGAAACTTGTGCAATACTCGATGTGCGACTGGCGAGAGCACGACACCCATCACTGCGATAAAGATCAGGCCGCTGAACAGCGCGTACAGCGAAGCGAAGATTTTCACGCCATCGCCCGTGAGTGTATTCACGGGACCCATCCCGCCGAGAATCATCGAGGCTTCAAGCAGCGAATCGATCCAACCCAAACCACCCAGCAAATGATACCCGCTGATTCCGATCGTCAAAGCAAGGGCGATCAGGGCAAAGGCGATTGCCAGCGAGGCAATCAGTCGCTTGACGAAGACTGGCATGGGAGCCAGCGGGTCGTGTCTCCGCTCAAACTGAAGCGCTGTGTGCTTAGACTTATTACTTCGTTTGGTCAATTGCTCACTCCTAACACCTCACGCGCAAAACGCGCGGCACAATCTGAAACGTTACCGACAGGCGGCCCACGAGTTCGCCATCGAGCTCCACCGCGAGATGTTCATCTTTGACCGCCGCGCGCGCCACGATCTGTTTCGCCAGCGAGTGGCTGACTTCGCTCATGCGCAGATGAGCCCCAAAATAAAGCCGCGGGGAATTTGCGAGAATCCGAAACGCGCTGGCGTCGCCGATCGTGATCACATCGAAATAACCATCGTCGAGTTTTGCGTCCGGCGCGATTTTCATCGCCCCGCCATAGTAACGCGCGTTGGCCACCGCGAACTCCGCGATGCGCAGCCGTCGCTCGGGCTGTTCATCAAGCTGCACGTAAACTTCAGTCGGCGAAGACTGTAGCGTGGCCTGCACGGTGGCCGCGGCGTAAGAAAGCTTGCTGCCGAGCTTGCGCGAGCCGAACGACGGGAGCCACTTGGTCGCGTCGCCGCTGCGCTGTCGTTCAAGCACGGCGGTGCTCATTCCAAAAGACGCGACGTTAACAAAGAAACGCGTTTCGCGCTCACCGGCGTCGTTAACAAATGTAACGCGGCCCACGTCAATCAAGCGCGTGCGACCGTCGCGCAGCGTGCGCGCCGCCGTCGCTACATTCGTTGAGATCTTCAAGCTGCGGCGAAAATCTCCGCCAGTGCCGCCCGGCAGGATCCCGAGTTCGGCTTCGCTGTTCGATTCAATGATTCCGTTCGCAACTTCTGAGATGGTACCGTCGCCGCCACAGGCGATGATTAGTTTTGTTCCCTGTTTCGCGGCTTCAGCGGCCAGTTGGCGCCCGTGACCAATCCCTTCAGTGAACGCGACGGTGAAGGGGCCAAAGTGCGTACGCAAGTCGCTCGCAAACTTTGGCCAGACTTCACGAGTCGCGCCGTCGGCGGAAGCGGGATTTACGATAACAAGCGGAAGAGTCATTTAACCTCGAATAGCGGGGGCAAGCCACCCTTCCTAACCTGAGAGGTTTTCAAAGTTGCTCGTTTTTGTCGAACCTTGAAAGCCATTCAATTCCATTATTCGCTCAAGCCGAGAACAGCTCGGGGTCAGGAAGGGCGGCTTGCCCCCGCCGAATTCCTGGCTTCCATCACTTTGCGATCTTCCTCGCCCAGTTCCGCAATCTTCCTCATCACAAACTCGCCAATCTCTTTATAGGTGCGCACATGATCCTTCTGCGCGATGAACTCTGACAAGTCAAGCTGCTTGCCGAAATGAATTCGAATCTTGTCGCCGCCGAACCAGTTTCCTAAAACTTGCTTTGGCAGCTTATTCCCGAGGCCGGCGATGAAGACCGGAACGACCTGGGGATTCGCTTCTTTGATCAATTTGCCAACGCCGGGTTGCGCGCGAAGATATGAATACGGATCGTCGCTCTTGTTACGCGTGCCCTCGGGATGAAAACCGATGACGTTGCCCGCGCCTTCTCGACAGAGTTGCGCCAAGCGGCGAAACGAATACTTGTCGAACTCGCGCTTTTCCGGAATTGGTTTGTCGCCCCCGCTAAAGAAAGGCGGGTACATCGACCACCAACCCATCACCAGGTTCACAAACATGCCGGCCAGCGATTGATAGAAGAAGCGGCCGCGCACGGGAAAGAAAAGCCGCTTGCTGAAGCGGGTGCGATAGAACAAAACGCTCGAGACCGTGAAGAAGTCAAAAAACGATCGGTGGTTAGCGACCAGCAGAATCGGCCGATCATGATCGACCGCCTCGATGTGCTCGAGGCCATAGACGCGCATCAGATTGTAAGTCGAGATGTGAATCCAGCCGGCGCCGAATACGCTCTGGCACCACGTCCAGAAGCGTTTCCAGCCACCCAGATTCATGCGATGCGTGACGCGGAAAGCGAAGCGCTCGAAGGGAGAGAGGACGGCCAGATCTTCGTCCGAAGGTTCGAGCGGGTCTTTGCGCATATCGGTTTCTAACGGAATCCGGATGCCCTGCTCTTTAAGACACTTTCTGAACTCAGCAGCTCTTTCCGGGAAACCGCGCATCCACTTGATGGTTTCCTCTCGTGAGTTTAACGGACCGACCTTCTTCGCCAGAGTCTGATGACCGTGAAATCGTTGGAAGGGCTCATCATCGAAATGGATCGAGTTATCAGGTTCCTCTTTGTTCATTGCCAAAGTTTGAGCAAAACCACTCAGTTACAGAACCGCGAGCGACCGGATCATAAGCTCAACCGACATAAGAGAACTGATTTGCGATTGTTGAGTCCAAGATCCGGTCGCTACCGCTTGATGGTTCTGTAACAACCGGGATCACTCAATCGAAAAATATCTAGCTTCCGGATGATGGATGATGATAGCAGAAGTCGACTGTTCCGGTTCAAGCTGGAACTCTTCGGTCAGCTCCACATCGATGCGCGCAGGATCGAGCAGCTCAAACAGCTTCGCCTGATCTTCAAGATTGGGACAAGCCGGATAACCAAAGCTGAAGCGCGATCCCTGGTAGCCCTGACGGAAAAGCTCGTTGAGATTCTTGGCGTCGTTGCCGGCGATACCCAGTTCCTCGCGAATTCGCTTGTGCCACAGTTCCGCCAACGCCTCGGCGCTTTCAACGCTCAGCCCGTGAAAGTAAAGATACTCGGCATAGTTGTCGCGCTTGAAAAGCTCCTGGGAATATTCACTGGCGCGGCGGCCCACGGTCACCAGATGAAAGGCCACGACATCCATCCGGCCTGAATCAACCGAAGCGAAATAATCAGCAAGACACAATCTCTTGCCGGCAGGTTGTCGCGGAAAAGTGAAGCGCGCTCGCTCCGCTTTAGTGTCGGCGTCGTAAACGATCAGATCGTTGCCGGATGATTGGGCCGGGAAGTAACCGTACACCGCCCGCGGCCCGAGCAGTCCTTCGCGGGCGCTGCGCTCTTTCAGCTCTTCATAAACGGGTCGAACTTTTTCCGCCACCAGCCGCTGGTATTCTTCGGCTGAGGTCCTTCCCTGCTTGAACTGCCATTGACCTTTGAACAGCGCGGTCTCGTTGATGTAAGCGAACACATCATCGATCGGTATGTCGAGAGCTACGCGCGAGCCGAAAAAGGGCGCTTCCGGAATTGGCGCATCCGTCCGCACATCCGAGCGAACCGTGTGCGTTGTGTCGCCTGAGACTCTAACCGCGCCGCGCGGTTTCGCAGACTTGCGCAAGCCGAGCTTTGCATCCTCGCCCACAAGATCTTCGGCATCATCCGAAACGTCACCATTGCCGCTTGCGACCGCGCTCGCAGCTTTGGCTGGCTCCTCAACTGCGTGGCCATCGCCCGACATCAATTTGTCCATCGTGTGCAGGCCGGCGAACGCATCGCGCGCATAGAAGAGCCGGCCGTGATAGAGCGATTTGAGATCGTCTTCAACATACTTCCGGGTAAGAGCTGCGCCGCCGAGCACCACCGGCGCGGTAATGCCGCGTTCGTTCATGATTTCAAGATTGTCTTTCATGATGAGCGTTGATTTGACGAGCAATCCGCTCATGCCAATGGCGTCTGCCTTGTGCTCTTCGTATGAACTCAGAATGGCGTCGATGGTTTGCTTGATGCCGAGATTGATTACGCGATAGCCGTTGTTGGTCAGAATAATGTCCACGAGGTTTTTGCCAATGTCGTGCACGTCACCCTTGACGGTCGCCAGGACCATCGTGCCTTTAGCAGTCGCGCCGCCTTTCTTTTCCATAAACGGCTCGAGGAAACGCACGGCGGCCTTCATCGCCTCAGCCGACTGCAACACGAAAGGAAGCTGCATCTGGCCGCTGCCGAACAAATCGCCAACGACTTTCATGCCTTCGAGCAAGATGTTGTTGATAATATCGAGCGCCGGATATTTTTCGAGAGCCGTCGTCAACTCGGCTTCGAGTCCGATTTTCTCACCGTCGATAATGTGATTCTTCAGACGCTCTTCGACGGTCTCGCCTTTGCTCGCTTTCTTTGCGCTCTTGGCCTTAACGTTCTCGAAGAGCGTGGTGAATTGGGTCAGCGGATCGTAGGTGCAGACGTCGCCTTCGAACTGGCGCTGGTCATAAATCAGCTCGCGCGCGACTTTGAGTTCCTGTTCACCGATGCGATTCAACGGCTCGATCTTGCTCGCGTTCACGATGGCCGCATCCAGACCTGCTTCCACCGCATCGTGAAGAAAGACCGAATTAAGAACCACACGTGAAGCTGGATTGAGACCGAACGAAATGTTCGAAACTCCGAGAATCGTGAAGCAGCCGGGCAGCTCGCGCTTGATTCGGCGAATACCTTCAATAGTCTCAGCTGCGTTGCGCCGGTCCTCTTCAATTCCGGTCGAGATCGGCAGCGCCAGCGAGTCGAAAAAGATGTCTTCAGCGGGAATGCCGTACTTTTGCGTGGCCTGTTCGTAAGCGCGTTTGGCGATTGCAAACTTTCCGTCCGCAGTGCGCGCCATGCCCTCTTCGTCGATCGTGCCGATGACCACGCTGGCGCCGTATCTCTTCGCCAGTTCGAGAACTTTTGCAAATCTTGGCTCGCCATCTTCGTAATTGGTCGAGTTCAGAATACATTTGCCGCCGGCGTGTTGCAGCCCGGCTTCCATCTTTTCCCATTCAGTGGAATCGAACATCAGCGGAATCTTGACGTTCGTCACCAGGCGCGAGGCCAGCTCGTGCATGTCAACTTCGCCGTCGCGGCCAACAAAATCGACGTTGACATCCAGAACGTGCGCGCCTTCACGCTCTTGATCTTTGGCCAGCGAGACGAGGCCGTCCCAGTCTTCGGCGTTCAACAGATCGCGCATTTTCTTTGAGCCACTGGCGTTGACGCGCTCGCCCACGATCAAAAACGACGCGTCCTGCACGTAAGGCTGTTGGAAATAGATCGACGATGCGGCCGGCACGAGTTTGGCGGCGCGCACCTTTGGCGTGATGCGCTGCATGGCTTCGACGACCAGCTTCAAGTGCGCCGGCGTAGTGCCGCAGCAACCACCGACGATGTTGGCGCCAAAATCACCGGCAAAGTGAACGAGCTGCGCCGTGAAAGTCTCCGGCGTCTCGTCATAATGCATCTTGCCTTCTTTGACCGAAGGCAAGCCGGCGTTCGGCAAAATCGAGACCGGCAGCGGCGCGTTTTCGCACAGGTAGCGAATGCTCTCAGTCATGTGGCGCGGCCCGGTGCCGCAGTTCATGCCGATCACATCAATCGGAAACGGCGCCAACGCCGTCAACGCCGCGCTGATCTCAGTACCGTTGAGCATCGTGCCGAATGTTTCGATTGTGACTTGCGCGATCACCGGCACGCGCACACGGTTCTTTTCAAAGTGATCGAAGATCGCGGACAGCGCGGCCTTTGTCTGCAACAGGTCCTGACACGTTTCGACAATCAGCAGATCTGCGCCGCCGTCGAGTAATCCGCGCACCTGCTCGGCATAAGCGGCCTTTAGCTCGAGAAAGCCGATGTGGCCGAGCGTCGGCAGTTTGCGTCCCGGCCCCATAGAGCCGGCGACCCAGCGGGGCTTGTCTTTGGTTGAGTAGTCTGACGCAATTCGTTTCGCCAGGCGCGCCGCCAGAACGTTCATGTCATAGGCCTGGTCCGCCATGTCGTACTCGGCAAAATCTACGGGTGTGCCATTGAACGAGTTGGTCTCGATCACATCACAACCGACGTCAAGAAATGCGGTGTGCACTTTTTCAACGGCGGCGGGGCGGGTGATCAGCAGATGTTCATTACAGCCTTCGAACCGCAAGCCGCCAAAGTCATCCAGCGAAAGGTTCTGCACTTGCAGATTGGTGCCCATCGCGCCGTCAAAGACGACGATGCGTTCTTTTAATGTGTCGAGGAAACTGGTCATTTCCGATTGCCGATTGCCAATTGCCGATTTACATCACCGAGTTACGATTCTCCTTCAATCGGAAATCGGCAATCAAAAATCGGCAATGAGAAAGCCCCGCGCTGTAACAACGCGGGGCCTTTCTTCAAACCTGATTCGAACAGCGGTTGAAAGACTCGCCGAGCTGTTTAGCGGATTTTTTTACGTGGCCGCAAGTCGCCTTAACTCACCACGTTTTTGCCATGGCTATTGAAACATCGCCGGCCAGGAGTGTCAAGACTCGGTGCCCGCATCAGAGCCGAGCCTGCTGCGAGCCGCCTCCTTTCCTATTTACCATTTTCGATTTACCATTTACCATCCTTGTTCATGCGCCGCGCCATCTACCCAGGTTCGTTCGATCCGGTCACCAACGGCCATCTGGACATCATCCAGCGAGGCTGCAAACTGTTTGACGAAATCATCGTCGCGGTGCTGGTGAATCCGGAAAAGAATTCTTTCTTCAGCATCGCGGAGCGGTGCGAAATCCTGCGCGAAGTCTTGAGAGACATCGATCACGGGGATTGCGTCGTCAGCGTGGAGAGTTTTGAAGGGCTGATGGTCCAGTACGCCGTGGAACGAAATGCCAATGCGATCGTGCGCGGCATTCGCGCGATCTCCGACTATGAATACGAATTGCAGATGGCGTTGATGAACCGGCGTCTGCAGCCCGGCCTGGAAACGGTTTTCATGATGCCGGCGGAAGAGTATTCGTACGTAAGTTCGCGTCTGGTGAAAGAAGTGTTTCAGCTCGGCGCGCGCATCGACGGATTGGTTCCGGCGCTGGTCGAACAGCGGATGAGGCAGAAGAAATAGCTTAAGGTTTCGAGTTCTCTTTCCATGGCAGCTACAACAATCTCTTCCAAATTTCCGGTATCCGACAACGTCGCGCAAATGAAAGCGTCGTCGACGCTGGCCGCAATGCAGGCAGCGGAAGCGATGCGCGCCGCCGGAGTTGATGTAGTTGATCTCGGCGCGGGCGAGCCGGACTTTGATACGCCGCAAAATATCAAAGACGCCGCCGCAGAGGCGATGCGCGCGGGCCAGACAAAATACACACCAACCGCCGGCACGCGGAAACTACAGCAGGCAATCATCGGCTTCTATCAACGCGAGTTCGGCGCGAGTTACGAACCTGCTGAAGTGATGGCCACGGCCGGCGGCAAGCAGGCAGTTTTCAACGCCGTCGTTTCGCTCATCAATCCCGACGATGAAGTCTTGCTTCCAAAGCCGTACTGGGTAACGTTCCCGGAGATCGTAACGTTTGCTCGCGGTAAGTCGGCTTTTATTGAGACTGAAGAAAACGATTTCACGCTCACGGCGGAAATGGTGCGGAAAGCCATCACGCCGCGCACGCGGCTAATCATTCTGAACTCGCCGTCCAATCCTTCGGGCCGCGTGATTGCACCCGGCGAGTTTGAAAGCATCTTGGAAATCGTCGCCGAGCACGACCTGTACGCAATCTCTGATGAATGCTATCTGCGCTTCGTGTATCCACCCGCAAAGGTTTTCAGCGCCACCTCGCTGCGTCCCGAACTGCGAAGACGTTTATGTATCGCCGGCTCGTTCTCCAAGACTTACGCGATGACTGGCTGGCGGGTGGGCTATTCGCTGGCGAATGCCGAGTGGACGCGCGCGATGTTGAAGGTGCAGGGACATTCGACCAGCAATGCCACTTCGATCGCGCAGGCGGCAGCGACCGAAGCCTTCAATGGTCCGCAGGATTCCGTGGCCGCGATGTTGGCTGAGTACACGCTGCGGCGCGAGTGGTTGCTGAATGCGCTCAACGAAATACCCGGACTGCGTTGTCCGCAACCGGAAGGCGCGTTCTATGCTTTCCCCGACGTGCGTGGCTGTTTGAAAGGAAGGCTCAGAACGTCGGCAGAGTTTGCGAACGAGCTGCTCGAGAATGAACAGACCGTGGTTACGGACGGCGCGGGTTTTGGTGCCGCCGGATTCATACGCATTTCTTACGCGACGTCTCTGGATCGTTTGCGAGAGGGCGTGAGAAGGATTCGGCGGGTCGTGGAAACGCTGTAGGGGCAGACCTATGTGTCTGCCCAGGGCGCACACGCACGTGCGCCCCTACTAAAAGAAAGAGGCGGGCAACATCCCGCCTCGAAAAGTTTCAGGATCAATTCGCGCGTCGCGCTCAATGCCGACAGTGATGTCCGCGCGCTCCCAGCTAGTACAGGTTGAAGTTGTACTCCAACTGCATGTACATCGAAACCGGACGACCGTCCTTCGTCGCCGGCACGAATCTGATCTGTCTCGCGGCGGCAATCGCCTTCTCAGTAAGACCATCCGGCAACTTCGAGACCGCGACGATGTTCGTGACCTGACCAGATGACGAGAAGATGGCCTTTATGACCACGGTTCCCGTGATTTGATTCTTGCGCGCCGCTTCGGTGTATTGCGGTTCAGGCTTTTCCAAAATGCGCGCCTTTGAAGTAACGTCTTTGCCGCTGAATATTCTGTTGTAATCAGTGCCCCCGCCTCCGCCGCCGGGACCGCCGCCACCTTCACGCCGATCACCGCCGCCGGTGTTGCCACCATTGCCTGGACCATAACCGCCGCCGTTGCCCGGGCCCACGCCGCCGCCATTACCACTGCCAATTCCATTGCCGCTACCGGGTCCCGATGATGGCGTGGTTGATCTCGATTTCGGATCACCATAGTTGAGATTTCTTGCGTCCGGCGGGAACAGCACCTTATCGGCATCGATGGTCGCCGGCATCGGCAACGCCGGATTCTTGATTACTGGCGGATGCGGATCGGGAGCAACGACTTGTGGAATGCGCAGGTCAGCCTGAGGAAGTTTGCCATTCGAAGCGTCCGTCTTTTCCTGGCGACCACCGCCGCCGCCGCCGCCCGCTTTCTCCTGTTTCGGTTTGCTGCCGCCGCCGTTGCCCTTGGCCATGCCGGCCGTGCCTTCATCGGGCGTTGGCTGCTCGGCGGGAATGTCAGTGATCATCTGGGTGAGTTCCAGATCTTCAGCCGATTGCGCCGCTGCGTTGGTTGGATGCAACAAGAGCGTGAAGAGGAAGTACCCACCCGCAACGGCAAAGACCATCGCGAATGCGACTACAATGCCGGCCAGCGCGTTTCGTGAGTCGGCAGGCCGCGTACCCATTACGTCCGCACCACGATCGCGCTTTAACAACGTAGAAAACAATGCGAGCAGCGCCAAAGACCCGATCGCCACAATGATAATCATACCCTTGCGCGATACGCCGGCCGACTGTGTGCGATCGAGCACAAAGACCATCCCGATGATCGCAGCGATGGCGACAAACGAAAACAACATCGCGATCACGATATCGCGGCTCCCGAAAAAGCCCCCGACCATCTGCCCGTAACCCTGAATCGAGCGCTTCACGAAGCCGAACGGATCGCGTTTGAACTCCGGCCAGGTCAGTTGGTAGTTATGCGCCACGCCGCCGAGTTCGCCGGCGAGACGATAAAGTAACCCTCGGTCTTCGAGAATCGTCAGGTGATAGTCGCCAAAGATGGCGGCGCTTGACGCTGCGGCACTCGCTGGAATTGCCGAATAAGCCGGCTCGCTCACGCTGGGCGTGGGCACCGTGCTTTCCGCAACCGGATACGAAGTTTCAATCTCGCGCGCGGACGCGCCAACCGAAGTTGCCGGGGCCACGCCCAGGGGCGTGCCATCAACCGGACAGAAGCTGAATCTGTCGGCAAACTGTTCCTGACAAGTATCACAAAATTTCATCGTTACTACCTCGCTGTCCCGCTGGGGATGAAGAGCTGAGCTACGTCGCTCTGCCGCGTCACCCATTAGATTGTTATACGCAGCAGCCACACGATTGTCCAGTGATCGCGACGCGTCCGGCACGCTCCAGCGCTCCAGCAAATCGTGGAGTTCTTCGTCTTTCATGAAACGCGCGTCAAAATCACCCATGGCAGATTTCAGGAATTCTCAAACCGCAAATTAACACCTTGCGCTACTACCCTCTGACCGAAGCAGCTTCGCGGCCGATTCGGAAGTACCGATCCAGCCGTGCGCGCAGCTTTTCGCGAGCCCGAAACAACCGCTGTTTCACCGCGCCCGGATCGGCGCCCACAACTTCCGCGATCTCGGCCAGCGAAAGATTTTCATATTCGAAAAGAACCAGCGCCTCGCGTTGCAGTGGCGGCAAACTTGATACTGCCCGCTCAACTTCTCCGGCGAGTTCGTGATCCAGAACCAGCCTCATCGGGCCATGACGATCCGAAACGCTCGGCTCTTCCACCAGTTCATCGATAGCCGTCTCGCGTCCGAGGCTGTGATACCGTTTCGTGGCCAGGTTCCGCGCGGCAGCGTAGATGTATGTACGCAGCGAAGCCCTGGTAGAGTCGAAGCGACCGGGAGCTTTCATCAAACTCAGGAAGCAATCGTGGGTAACGTCTTCCGCGGCTTCGACCGAACCCAGCAGCCGAAACGTAAATCGAAAGATCGGATCGCGGTAACGCTCATACAAGATCTGAAAGGCCGCCGTGTCTCCGCCCGCTGCTGCGTCGAGCAGCCGTTCGTCTGTTAGCTGGTCCGCCAATCAAAGCTCTCGATCCTGCAGGAACGCGCGCTTCCTACTGTTTAATTACTCTCAATTGCCAAAAAGTTACGGAAATTTTTCGCCGGGCCGGGGCGAAACTCACTCGACACAGCCAATTATACTATCGTTTTGCCCACCTTGAGTACGCTGAATTGCTCGCTTTGCTCCCGCTGGTCACAGGACTTTGATGCCGCTCGACGGCCTCAGGTTGACGGGTTTCTGCGCGGCATCTAAACTCTTTTTCGCCGCATCCCAAAAGGCTTTTGCAGGCTTTTGTGAGTTGGGGAGAACTTTCATGCGCGGCGAGCGACGTCTCGGATTCAACTCGATCGGAAACTCGATTTCATGACTAACCAGTTTGCCCGTCGCTCTTATCTTCGTTTCTCGCTCTGCCTGCTGCTCGCTCTGCTGATTCCTTCTCAAGCCGGCGCCCAGTCGTTCCCGGAGCCTGTTCGCGAACACCTCCTGAACGGACTGACGGTGCTGCTCTGGCAGCGTCCGGGCGATGCGAAAGTCCTTTTGAAGCTGCGAGTCCACGCCGGCGCGGCGTTTGACCTGACGGGCAAGGGCGGCACGATGGCGCTGTTAGACGACGCGCTGTTTCCCGATCCCTCGACCGGCCTTTACGTCAGGGAACAACTCGGCGGACAGTTTGAGTTGGCGACCAACTACGATTCGATCGATGTCACGCTCTCGGGCACCGCCAGCGAGTTTGAGCGGATGGTCGAGCTGCTGCGCGGAGCGCTGGTGACCACGCAGTTGACGCCAGAGAACGTTGCCAATATTCGCTCTGCCAGAATCGCGAAACTGCGCGAGCAACCCGTTTCGCCTGGCCAAATTGCAGACCAGGCGATCGCCGCGCGCATGTTTGGAAGGTTTCCTTATGGACACCCGTCAGCCGGGACGATTGAAAGTCTCTCGAAAGTGGAGCGCCCCGATCTCATGTTTGCGCGCGAGCGCTTTCTCATCGCGAGCAACGCGACGTTGGTCGTCGCCGGGCCGATTGAAAAGAGTCGCGCCATGCGGGCGATTCGGCAACTGCTCGGACCCTGGGGCAAAGGCGATCGCGTCGTGCCGGCCACGTTTCGTCAACCCGATCCGCCGGATGTTCGTGCGTTGGTCGTGAATCAGCCGGGGGCGACGACCGCTGAGATTCGTCTGGCCGTGCGCGGGCTGACGCGTTTGGATGGCGACGGCGCCGCGGCCGCGCTGCTGGCGCGAATGGCTCGCGAACGCTGGCAAGCAGCCGCTCCTGACTTGTCATCCGTCTTTGTGCGTCATGAAGCGCACGCCTTGCCCGGCCTCTTTGTCCTGGGCGCGTCGGCGCCTACAGCTTCGGCGTCGAAAGCCATTGCCGCGGCGCGCGAAGTTATGCGTTCACTGTCCACGGCCGCGCCGACGCTTGCTGAAATCGAACGCGCGCGCAACGCGGAATTGTCAGAGCTTTCGCGACGAACGATGCAAACGGACTCGATTGCTGATCGCTGGCTGGATATTGAAACATTCAAGCTGGCTTTGTCTGGCGATCAAATGGATGCGGTCAGAAAACTTTCCGCCGCGGATTTACAGCGGGTCGCCGCCAGGCTTTTCAAAGATGCTTCCGTCGCCACGGTCGTCGTTGGCAACTACGATCAACTCAAGGCCAGCCTTGGCCCCACGGTTGAACTGCGCAGCGAAAAGCCCGACGTAAAAGCTGCTACTGACACGGCCGCGCCGGCAAAGAAGCCCTGATGGATTCACAAACCTTTCGCAATCTGCCTGCAACCTTTGCCCTGTCACGATGGGCTTAACTGATCCAGAGAATAATTTACCTGAGGATCACGCTCGGCGGGTGCGCGAGATGTTCGCGCAAATCTCGCCGCGATACGATCTGCTGAACCATCTTCTGTCAGCGAACATCGACAGAAAATGGCGGAAGGTCGTAGCGCGCAAGCTGAAGCCTTTGTTACCACCTGACTCAACCGTGCTGGATGTGGCTTGCGGCACAGGCGATCTGAGCATTGAGTTATTTGAAAACGCGAACGTTTCTGTTATCGGCGCTGACTTTTGCCGGCCCATGCTGGAACTGGCCGCGCGCAAGGCGCCGCGGATTTGTTTTGTCGAAGCCGACGCGCTGCGACTTCCATTTCCGGATGCCTCGTTTGCGGCAGTTACCATCGCCTTCGGCTTGAGGAATCTGGCCAGCGTCGAAGCTGGCCTGCGCGAGTTGCGGAGAGTTTTGAAACCGGGAGGCTGGCTCGCAATCCTCGAATTCTCGAGGCCGCAGCGGCCGGGATTTCGCGCGCTGGTTACGGCGTATTCGCAGAAACTTCTGCCCCGGATCGGCGGCTGGATTAGCGGCTCGCGCAGCGCCTATACATATTTGCCTGATTCGGTTTCACGCTTTCCGGATCAGGTACGGCTCGCGGCAATGATGCGCGCAGAGAGTTTTGCGAACGTCGCTTTTGAGGATTTGACTGGCGGTGTGGCGGCGCTGCACATCGGCCAGCGCCCAGCGTAGCTGTTCGACAAACTTTAGTTTGTCGGGGCTTACCAAGCGACAAACTAAAGTTTGTCGGACAACAAGATTGATTGCGGCCACTAATGGCGGCGATCAAACAACGTAGTCCGTGGGACTCGCTTAACCGTTCAGGCGTGGTTGTCGGGGCCGCTCCTGATACACCCGGGACAGCGAGTCCAAACGGGCTACGTTCGTCTCTGCTCCATTTGCATGGCCCCTCACTCCGACGATCTGCTATCATCCGCACTCGCTCCTTAACAAAAGTTCACACGACCTGCCTGGGATGAAGAGAAAACTACGTGTAGTTGTGAGCCGTGTCGGCCTGCTGCTGCTCGTCGTGTGGACAGTCGTTTCGCTGGTCACGCTGCTGATCGAACTTGTGCCCGGCGATCCGGCGATCGCAGTCCTCGGCGAACAGGCCACGCCGGAACAGTTGGCCCAGTTTCGTTCAAAGCACGGATTGGATCGCCCGCCGTTCTTTTTCGCTTTCCCCCACCAGGCGAACGGTTCGCGCCACTTTGTCTGGTACGGCCTCGAAAATCGCTACGACGATTACTGGGTTGCGATCCTGCACGGGGATCTGGGAACTTCGTTCCGCACCGACCGTCCCGTAAGAGAGCTAATCACCGAACGCTATCCCGCGACGATCGAGCTGGCCATCGTAGCCATGCTGATCGCGGTGTGCATCGCAATTCCGCTGGGCGTGATCGCCGGTAAGAATCGCGGCAGCTTAACCGACAACGCGCTTTCAGTGATCGCTCTGGTCGGCATCAGCCTGCCCAGCTTCGTCATCGGGCCGATGCTGGTTTACTTGTTCGCCGTGAAGCTCGGCTGGCTATCGCCGTCGGGACGCTTTGATTGGAGCGACATCATCTTGCCGGCATTCACTCTGGGCGCGGCGTTGTCGGCGATCCTGACGCGCATGGTTCGTTCGTCGGTGATCGAAGAAATGGGCGAGTCATACGTGCGCACGGCGCGCGCGAAAGGCCTGAGCGAAAGCAAAGTAGTTTACAAACACGTTTTGAAAAACGGCTTGATTCCCGTGGTCACTGTGCTGGGCTTGCAGTTGGGCGTGTTGCTGGCCGGAGCAATCATCACTGAGAAGATTTTCGGCTGGCCAGGCCTCGGTCTGCTTTTGGTTGAAGACGGAATCGGCAAGCGCGACTATGCCGTCGTGCAGGGTTGCGTGCTGGCAATCAGCACGACGTACATCATTGCGAACACGCTGACCGACATGGCTTATCGTTGGTTGGATCCGCGAATCAGGGTTTCATGAAATAGCCATAGAGGCCGGAGAGGACGAGCATTGGCCACAGATCAACACAGATTCTCACGGATAAGAGGTAAGCAATTCCAATCTGTGTCTATCTGTGTTCATCAGTGGCTTATGTTTGCTTTTTCTCTGTGCCTCTGTGGCTAGTCCGCTTTTATGAGTCGACTCAGCATCATCGGAATCGTCATCGTCGTCGTCTTCGTGGCGGTCGCGCTCTTCGCGCCGTGGATCGCGACGCACGACGTCGGACTAACGAACCTGTCGATGCGCTACATGGCGCCTTCGGCGGGACATTGGTTCGGGACGGACTCAACCGGCCGAGACATTTTTTCGCGCGTAGTTTTCGGCGCCCGCATCTCGCTCGAGGTCGGCATAGTCGTCGTCGCCGTTTCGGCATTCGTCGGCACATTGATTGGCGCCGTAGCCGGTTACTATGGCGGCCTCGTCGATCGATTCCTCTCGGGCTATGTCTTCAACGTGTTCCTCGCGTTTCCCGGGTTGCTGCTGGCGATCGCTCTGGTCGCTTTTCTCGGCGCGGGATTGAACAAACTGATCTTTGCGCTCTGCATCATCGGCTGGGTTGGTTACGCGCGTCTGATTCGCGCGCAAGTTCTAAAGGTCCGCGAATACGATTTCGTTCAAGCCGCGCGCGCGCTGGGCGCCGGCGACTTGCGCATCCTCGCCGTGCACATTCTTCCAAATGCGATCCAGCCTTTGATCGTACAGGCGAGTCTGGGAATGGCCGGCGCAGTGCTGGCGGAAGCGTCGCTTTCGTTCCTGGGTCTCGGCGTGCCACCGCCATCGCCGTCCTGGGGCGTGATGATCGAAGAAGCGCGCGACCTCTCAACGTTGCAAGCCGCGCCACACGCGCTGATCTTTCCCGGCCTGGCGATCGCGCTCACCGTGCTGGCGTTCAACTTTATCGGCGACGGGCTCAGGGAATATCTGGATCCGCGCCAGCGTCAAAGATAAAGTCGCGGTACTGGTTGAGTTTGAAGAGTGGCACGGGCGTCCCGGCCCGTGAATCACGCGCAAGATGCAAGTGCCACACTTTGTGTTTACGGCATCCGTGTCATAGGATCGCAGCATCCGCAGCTACATCTTCCGAAGGAGCTTATGAAATGAAAAGATTCCTGACAACCATCCTGCTTGCGACTGTGCTGGCAGCTATTCCGGTTTTCGCTACAGCTCTTAACCGGACGGAACCCAAAGCAGGACTGACCTCGGCGCTGGCGAGTTCCGCACCGGCCAGTCCGCAGAATCGCCGGCTGCGTCTCCGCCGTTTGCGGCATCGCCGGCTGCGTCTCCGCCGCAGACACGTGATTGTGCGAAGAGTGGTTCCTGGCGATCACAATTGGATTAACAACCCTACACGTTCAGGACTGCCCCGTGGTCGCCGCCGTAACTAAGCCGTTCTATCTGGCAGGGTCTTTTTCCTGTGTTCGGTGAGCACAGCGATCATTCACTTCACGAATGTCCACACGAGAGCGTCTTGGTGAGATCGCGACCGGCGGTCATCCGCACGGTGATCGACCGATCGCGGTGGCGATCACCAATCTTGCGAAGACCTATCCGGTTCCCTTCCTTCGTCTGAAAAAACTTCTTCGTCGCAAGTTCAAGACCCCCGTCGAGGCCTTGCGCGGCATTTCGTTCAATGTTCACGAGGGCGAAATCTTCGGCCTCATTGGGCCCAATGGCGCGGGCAAAACCACGCTCACGAAAATTATCGCCACCCTGGTGCAACCAACCACCGGCCAAGTGACGGTCAAAGGTTACGACAGCGTGCACGACGATGAAATCGTGCGCCGCAATGTTGGGTTGGCCGGAGCGGAAGAAAGGAGTTTCTATTTCCGCCTCACGTCAGAGCAGAACCTTCTATTCTTTGCGCGGCTTTACGGACTGAGCGGTTCGACGGCGCGGCAGCGCATTGACGAACTCCTCGCACTGTTTGAGTTGGAAGAACTACGTGCGCGACGCTACGCCGAACTTTCGACCGGAAACAAACAGCGTCTGTCGGTTGCGCGCGCGATGCTGGCCAACCCGCCGGTGCTGCTGCTGGACGAGCCGACGCGGTCACTGGATCCGCTGGCGGCGGCGCGGATGCGAGCGACAATCAAGTCTTTGGCGCAAAGTGATGGCCGCACTGTCTTCCTTACTTCACACAATCTGGCGGAGGTCGAAGAGCTTTGTGATCGCGTGGCGATCATCGGCAAGGGCGCAATCCACGCGCTCGACACGCCGGCAAAGCTGCGCACGATGCACACTGAGGAGGAGCAGGTCTCGATCGGGTTCTCTTCACTCAGTCTTCTTGATGCTGAGCAAGCATTGTCCAAGGCATTTGGTAGAGACTTTTTTGTTTTGGAAGGGTTCCCCTCTCCCATTGGGAGAGGGGTCAGGGGAGAGGGATTGACGAGCGTAGGCCCTCACCCCAACCCTCCCCCATCGGGGGAGGGAGACGGAACCCTGGAAACAAACCCGCAGTCTGACGAGAACATTTTGAAATTCAAACGGGCGCCGAATGACGAACTGCTGAACCACGTGCTGCGCGTCTTGCAGGAGAGCGGCGCGGTGATTCGCGCAGTTGAAACTGAGCGACCCACACTGTTGGATGTGCTTGAGAGTTATGAAAAGGAGAAGAAGGGCGCGGTACAGAACCGGGAGCGGTAGCGACCGGATCATTAACTCAACTTGACTGGAAGGATCCCGTCGCATCCACCACCCCAAGCGGGCTGCCCGCTCGGGGACCCCGGTCCGCTCCGGGTTCTGTAACTTCTGTCGCATTTTCAACCGTCCGCTGCGCGGACTTAAATCAGCGATCGCTCAATCGAGATTCAACCTGGTAATGGCTAATTCAGCAATCCTGTTTCTCCGTCGTGTCTGGGCTTTTGTGGTGCGCGACTGGCGCCTGGAACTCAGTTATCGGATGCAGTTCTTTCTGCGCATCCTCTCGATTCTGATCGTGGTCACGACGCTCTTTTTCATCTCGAAGATTTTCGCGGGGTTCACCGATCCGCGTTTTGAGCAGTGGCGCGACCCTTTGGCCGCCTGGCTGACCGGCCTCGCGGTGCTGAACTATTTCATGACCGGCTTTTCCAGTCTGGCGAACGCCATTCGTCAGGAGCAGGTGCAGGGCACGCTGGAGAGCGTGCTCATGACGCCCATCAGCGTGCCGACGGTGATCGTAGCTAGTTCGGCCTGGGACTTTGTGCAGGCGACTTTCTTTTCGTTTCTGTATTTGTTCTTCGGCTGGTTGTTTTTTGGCGTGCACTATCGCGGCAGCTTTGTGCTGGCGCTCTTCTTTCTGCTGCTGACCACGATGGTTCTGTCGTGTCTGGGAATTCTTTCGGCGAGCTTTGCGATGGTCTTCAAGCGCGGCGATCCATTCGGAATTTTTCTCGGCACCGGCTCGGCGCTATTCTCCGGTGTGTTTTTCCCGACGCAGCTTGTCTCGCAATACGCGGGCTCGGGCGTGGCCAGCATCTCGCGCCTTCTGCCCGCCACGTACGGGCTCGACGGCATCAGACGCGTGCTGATCGTAGGTCAGGGTTTTTCAGAAGTACGCGAGCCGCTGGTCACGCTACTCGTGTTCCTGGCAGTGCTGCTGCCCTTCTCTCTGTGGGTTTTCGGCCGCGCCGTGCGACGCGCCAAGCGTGAAGGAAGTTTGATTCAATACTAGGAAGAGCGTTGCGAGCCACAGATTCACACGGATATCCACGGATAAGAGAATCGAGCTTGCTGTTTTCTAATCTGTGCTAATCCGTGTAAATCTGTGGCTGCCTATTGAGAGTTCTGTTTCGCGATAGTCGGCGCCGTGGAATAGCTGTCGCGAGCGCGCACGACCAAATTGGGATAGCGCACGCGCACTTTGATCGAGCGCTGCGTGCCCGCGCTTGAGTTTGATTTCGGATAGTAGCCGAGGCTGTATTGCACTCCGAGTTCGGCGGTGATCGCTTCAAAGGCCGGCGCTACATCGCTGAGATCGTCGGCGCGATAGAAACGACCGCCCGTCTTTTCCGCCAGGCCCCTCAGATACGGTTCGCTGACAGCGTAGCCTTTCATCAAGTGCTCCTGAATTTTGCGACGAGCTTTTTCATTCTTGATTTGGCTCAGACGCTGCGGCAGTTGCGGCAGAGTGTTGTATTGCACGGTGTAGATCAAGATGTCTGATTCTCCGATCTCGCTCAGCGTTTGTTTCAAAGAGGCGCGGCTGCTCTGATCGACGCCGTCGGTCATCAACACGATCGCTTTGCGCCCGGGAATCTGCGCCAGGCGTTTCACCGTAAAATCAACCGCGTCATAGAGCACAGTGCCGTCGGTCACGGCCGGGATGTGCAGTTTGCCGCGCCGTATGTCGCTCACCAGCGCCGGCTCAGTCAGAACGTGAACCTGCCCGTCGAAGGAAATGGCCATCAAACGATCGTTGAATCTGAGCCGACTGACGAACGTATTGGCGGCTTCCCGGATTTGCGCGAGCTGAGATTGCGTTGAGCCGCTCACGTCCAACATCAGCGCCACCGTGAAGGGTTTCTCAATCGAAGAGAAATTGGCGACAGTTTGTTCGACTCCGTCTTCGAAGATCCGAAAATCTTCCTTACGGAGATTGGCGATATATCGCCCGTTGCGATCCATGACGGTCGTGGGCACCGCGATCAGGCTCGTGCTGACGCGCACGATGCTGCCTTCGTCCACTTCCCCCGAGTCCTGTTTTGCAGTTTGAGATTGTTCCTGACCGCTCCGTGACGCGCCCACTGAGCGCAGCACTGGCCGCGTTCGCGGCGGTTCAGGCTGTGCCGATTGCGCGAACGCCGTGAGACTGCAAACCGAAAATATCAAACCCGCTGCGAAGAAAGCTCTGTTGAGCACCGTCATCATCGTCCTCCAAATCGCGTCTACAGAACTACACCCAATGAATTAGGAAAACGACGAAAACAGGCGATCTTTCAATGCTTGTCCGCAGATTCCGCAGATTTCACAGATTAACTTAACGGGCTGCTGAATGGGTTAGCCACCGAGACACCGAGAAAGATCAAATCAAAGAGAGGTCAAATCTATTGGCCTTTCTGATCACTTCCAACGGCCTTTTCTCTGCGACTCTGTGCCTCTGTGGCCGATTTCTGTCTTAACTTGATCTGTGAAATCTGCGTAATCTGTGGATGCAACTTGAGACTTGGGACTTGAGCCTCTAACATTGGCCCATGCTGCGCGCGCTCAGGTTCACCGTTTACGCAATCACCGGCATCGCCTTGGGCGGTATGGCCTTTGAGGTCGCAACTCTCCCGAGTGTCTCGGCGCTGCGCGATCAGAATCCGGCCACGTCTTCGATGATCGAGACCCGCAACCGCGAGGCTCGCGACAGCGGGGCGACGCCCAAGCGAGTGCAGATCTGGATGCCTCTGGAGAAGATCTCGCCGCAACTTCAACGCGCGGTGCTGGCCGGGGAAGACACAAACTTTGCCACGCATCACGGGTTTGACTACGAAGCGATTCAGCGCGCGTATGACCAGGCGCAGAAAGATGCTGAGAAGGAAGCCAAACAGGAAGGCGAGAATGATTCGTGGATGCCGAACATGCCGGACTTCAAGCGCGGCGCTTCGACCATCTCACAGCAACTCGCGAAGAACCTCTATCTCTCAAGCCAGCGCTCGTTCATGCGCAAAGGCGAGGAAGCAATCATCACTTACTTCATGGAACGCAATCTCTCAAAACGTCGCATCCTCGAACTCTATTTGAATGTGATTGAGTGGGGCGATGGCATCTATGGCGCGGAGGCAGCGTCGCAATACTACTTTCACAAACCGGCAGCAAGCCTGAACGCACGCGAAGCGGCGTTTCTCTCTGCGATGATTCCCAATCCGCGCACCGTCTTCAACCCACAAGTAAATCCCAAACGCGTCGCGCGACGGCAAAGAATTATTCTCCGCGGCATGCCGAGCGTGAAGATGCCGGCAGGGACGGGGTGATGTCAGTACCACCTGCGTGAGCGGGTGGGAAAAGGCGCTGCGAGGCAATAGCCCGCGCGTCAGCTCCTTAAGGCAGGCTACTGTTAAGACTCACCGGCGCGTTGCGTCACGCCGCGCCTGCGCCTTAGCACTTCTTACCTCCCAACACCTCGGCAGCTTCAAGGTGTTAATTATTTCGGGCTCATCCGGGTCGCCGGTACCGATAAACACTTTACTCGGAGTCCATTCACGGAGAACCTGGTTAACGATGCGAGTGGCCTGAGCTCGGATGCTTGGCTTGGGCTTAATGGGGACACGTTCATTAATACCCTCACTCGAATAGTCCAGAAACTTAAGCTGGCAAAGGTGGAGGCTACCACTGAGAATCTGTTGCTCTCTAAACGAAAGAACGATGGCAAGCGAAGGCTGATCTGGGTTGATGTAAATACCGCATGCGGATTCCGTTGCCCATTCGGGGTCCGTTAGACGTATGACGACCGGTGGTTTCAATGTTCGACTAAAGGCTGTTCGGCAACTCGGACAGTGCTCAACGGGTAGCGGCTGATCGATCACGGCCAGTTTTACTCTTGGGCCAATTCCAGCAAGCTCGTCGAACACTTCGTCAGTTAGCCGATCAAGATCCCCGTCGAGCAAGTGAAAGGATCTCTTGTATTCGATTCTTTCATCAGGCCATTGCATCACCAGCTGGAGTGAATGAATTAATTCCTCCGTCCCGTAAGCGGAAAGGGTAGCTATAACTCTTGGATTGGGCCGGTTGGCTTCTACCACGAAGGCTTCCCACGAATTCTTAAGCCGCAGAATTTCCTTCGCATCCAACTCAAGATGATTTGCTCGTGACTCATATTCATCGGGGCGATGATGTCGGTCGTGATCCTCGACGCAGAGCACGGCAATATTTTCATCGACCGTATTGGATGAGTCTCCATCGATGTGGTGAAAGTGAAATCCAATGCTTTGCCGCTTGCAAACACAACAACGAAAGGCACTCGCTTGAAGCAACCTTTCCTTTTGTGGGGAAGTCGGATTCTTGCGCACCATATGTCCCTGTTTATGCTCACTTTCACCTGGCCGCCTGCGTACGTCTTTTGATCAAGTCACTTCCGGTAAGTCCACGAGCTTCTGTGCTTCATTCACGTTCTCCATGAAAGAGCCGCCGCCTTCCATGTTCAGCATTTTCACGACGTCAGACAGGTCCGCGTACTGCACGACCGCCTGGGATGCTCTATTGAGTTCCATCATTCGGGGCGAGCTATGATATTCCACTCCCCACCCTTCGGATAGACCGCCATGGCTCGAATTCGCCTCTCTTGAGATTGGTACGATTCGCAGATAGGTGAAGCCCTTAAGACGCGCGACTCGCCGATTCATGATGTGGTCTAGAACGAAACCAGTTAAGTCGACATCCGGAAATGCGCGGATGTACGCGCGCCGGTAAGCGGTGTAGTCGACATGAACCCACACCTGCTTCGGGTAGTGCAGGATTCCTGCGCCGGGGTGACGCCAGATAGCCAGGCGGTCGTCTGGTTTATCCGGTTCGTGCGCCTCAACAAGCAGCGCTTTACTAGGCGAGCCCTTCGCTAGTGCCGCGATAATTTTGCCGACGTATTTCTCGATCGCATCTTTGCCTCGTGCGGCGATCGGTATGTACAAGCACGGCAGCAAACCGGACTGCTGCGGGATACGCACTGCGTGCCGATCAATTGGTCTGCGAGTCATGATGTGCTTGAGGACGGTGCGATCGAGTCGGGGGCCGTTGCTCCTGGCATTTCATCCAACGCAGAAGTATTTGAGTATCGGCTGGGCAATCGCTCCGCGCTGGAAAGGATCATCGATCAATATCAAGTCAGCACCGACAAACGCAGCGGCATCACGAACGACCCCAACCGCGCCGACGATCCGCAATACATCGTGCGGCTGATCGGAAAAGTGATTACGCTGAGTTTGGAAACCGTGAAGCTTGTACAATCGCTGGCTGATCAATCTCTCGCCTGACAAACGTCACTTGTAGTCTGATTGTTTCAACTGATGCCACCCGGAGCATCCGTAACGGGCGGTTTTGTCTTTCATTTCGGGATCAGATTCGGCCGTATGCATCGGGTCCTTATGGTTACCACAGGCATACAACAAAGAGAGCGCTCGCACGCTCACGGTTGATTGCTGATCTTTGGATTCCCACACAGCGCTTAGCCTTTTATTGTCTGAGGTCGAAAAGCTTATACGTGATGCAGAGTGGAATGTACCTGCATCGCTAAAGTCAAAGTTTGCGGTGTGGAGCCTTGCGCCCTCCATTCCCCAGGGCCTTGTCTCAATAATCTTTGTCTTATGCTTTGTATTGCCAAACAAATCCACGAGTTCCAGAGAATTCCCCTCTTTGCGCAGGAGAACAATTATCTTTTCATTCGCTTGCAGCGCTTGGTCAAATACGGTCAACTCGACAAAGCCAGTACTCATTCCGCGCTTGGGCTGATCTGCCACCGCCGCCACGCAAAGAAAAATGCAGGTTGCAAACGCAAATTTGATTCTCATACTGCTCCTTTATTGTTTGGGTCTGGGCCTTATCCCCGACTGCCCCTAGGGGAACTGGCTGCTCTTGTGAACAGATGAGCCGCCTGAGCTTCGAAGAATTTGTAAGCGCGTTCGGAAAATATTCCGCCGCATAGAGAGAACGCGATCAATGCTTCTGGCCTTACCGGATTTGAGCCTGCGAAAAGAGCAATTGGCAAAGTAAAGGATAGAAAGAACATTACGCACCCTATACCCGCGCCCACAACTGGTTCAAACAACACTTGCCAATAAGACAGGCTGCTGTTCTCCCGCAAAAGCATTGGCACACGAACGGCGCCGCCAAGGTAACCCGCCCCAAGGGAAGCAACAAGCAAAATTAAGACGTCCGGAAGAAAAAAGACCCACCCAAAGGTGTGTCGCGCCTTCTGTTGATCTATGAAGTTGAGCAAACTGGGAACATCTGCGAATGTGTTCCCATGGTATTCAACGGGTTGAGCCGTTGTCGAGGTCTTGACAGAATCCATTTGGAGAATCTTGGCAGCCACATAGCCTGCGGCAGTGATGTACAATCCCATTAACAACAACGCCAAAGTCATCACATATCTCATAGACTTTCTCCCTAACGAAAACGAGTCAGGGCGATTAGGATTCTTCGCGGGCCGTCATATAATGAATCGTTAATCGCAAACAGCACTCGTGGACTACGCAGCGATGAAGATTCCTCGCTGACCTCGAACGGCAGTAAGCAGACGGCAGTAGGCAGCAAACACCTGGGGCGCTTGCGCTCGCTCTGACGCGTTCCGCTGCAGACAAAGCCAATTTGTCACCTCCGGGGTTGGGAAGTTCGCGAACGACCAGAAGCTTGCGAGGCTAACGGCGCGCAGTATATTCCGTTCTTGCAAGAAATCAAGCAAATACTCGCTGTGGCTTTATTTCGCCTTTTCAGCCGCGTTCACGCGGCTTTCGGGCAGCGTTATTAGACCGGCGCTTTGAGCGCCGGGTCACGGCGCCCAAAGAAAACTAATTAGCGCGCTTCAGCGTGCTTACATTCAATCGCTTTAGCACAACGACTAAAACCAAGCCCGTTAAAACGGGCTAACGAAGTCTCATCGCTGCATCGCAACCCGGCCGTACAACGGCCAGTCTAGTAACCCTCCGGGTAAGCCGAGTGAACGCGGCTGCCGAATCATCCACATGGGATTCGATCAGTGCGTTGCCGTTTGTAGGCGAGTAAGATGAGGCGAGGAAGTTTGGATGGGCTCATGCCAGTTGAAGAATGCGATGACCAGAGAATGGAGCAATCATGACCGACGAAGAAGCCGATAAGATCATACAATTGTTGCTAGCGGACCGAGGCGCGGGCCTGAAGGCTTATGCCGCCCTGACGTTGGAACAAAGAAAGCAAGTGCTTGAAAAAGCGCAGGACGAGCGCATAAACCAGATCGTCGCAGAGGCGGATGCGGAAAGCATTACCGACTAAATTAGTTTCACTTGAGACGATGACCACGGATCAAAAAGATGAGCCAAGTTGCAGAGCATGTGCACGATCGTTGGGACCCGGAACCTCGTTGGCCGGCAGCCATCGCGGTGATGGCGGTGGGTGGCTTGTACCTCGCCCTGCCTCCTCATCTGATCATCGGTCCACGCTGGCTGTTTCCCGCAGTCATCATCGCGCTACTTGTTCCCACAGTCATAACGCATCGCGCAGGTAAGCATAGTCTCAACCGGATTCTGGGATTCACGGTCACGGGTTTGGTGACTGCTGGAATGATTGCGTCGGTCGCGCTGCTCATTGCCGCATTGCCTTCACACAAAGAATCACCCACGCAACTTTTGATTTCGGCTGCGGCTCTCTGGACCACGAACGTTCTGGTGTTTGCTTTGTGGTATTGGCGTCTGGATGCCGGAGGTCCGCACGGACGCGAATCGCGTTCGGGTCATCCTGATGGAGCATTTCTGTTTCCGCAGATGACAATGCCTCCTGAGGCGAAGGTGAAAGCAGGGCAACACACGTGGTCGCCGAACTTTGTGGATTATCTCTTCATCGCCTTCAACACCAGCACTGCTTTTTCTCCAACTGATGTGCCGGTGCTGGCGCGTTGGGGCAAAGTGCTGATGATGCTCCAATCGATCATTTCCTTGACGGTGCTCGTCTTACTTGCCGCGCGCGCAGTCAACATCCTCTGAAGTCAAATCCCGTAGTCTTCGATCGCAGGCCACTATTTCGCAGCCTTCCAAATCTTAAAACTAAAACGGCTCCCGACAAATGAAGTCAGGAACCGTTGTGAAGATCAAATAAACGCCCTCCCTTACGGTCGGGCTTCTGACACGAGCTCAGACCGCGAACTCTTTAGCCAGAACCAACTCAGCCTTTCTCAATTCATAGCGTCCGCGGCCGAGGTTGCCGTCCGGTTTCAATGCCAGCACCGCAAAATATTCGCGGTTGAAAAGTCGCATTACGAACGTGACATTGCCGAGCGAAATGACCAGCTCCCGAAGCTCGCCGAGATCCAAATCTTTTCCAGACTTGCCGGCGCTACGAATCAGAGAAGTGAATTCGGCGGCCGCGACGTCGAGGTTCGCGGCGTCTCCTTCTTCCGTGAAGAATTTCTCGACGGACAAACCATCGGCGCCCATGATCAGGGCGCCGAGGCTGCCGTCGGTTTTTTCGACGATGGATTGCAGAGCTTCTTTGAACATTCGGCTTCTGTCACCCCATAAATGGGGCTAAGCATGAATCTAAACGCCGTAGCTATAAACATCTCGTGCCTACGGCACTTCAGAATAGCTTCGTTAAGGCTTCTGCCCGCCACCCACTGCTCCCGGGCGGGCCGCGCCTGCTGGGTTAGTGACCGGTTGGGTCGGAGCGCCCAGCACGTTTGGCTGAGTTTGCGGATTACCCTGCGGATTCCTTTCCTGTTGCTGCAACTCAGTCGGCGTCGGCGTGTTCGTCTGCGGATTGCCGAGCGGCACGGGTTGCGGCACGCTCGTCGAGCGCGGGCCCTGGGCCGGCACTGACGAAGTCGGACGGCCAAAGTAGTCAGGCCGATAGATGTGCGGCGTGATGAAGAACAGAATCTCGGTCGAGCTGTTCGACACCGCCTTCCGCTTGAACATGTTGCCAATGATCGGAATGCTGGCAGCACCTGGCGTGCGCTGGCGCGTGGTGCTCTCTTGATTGGAAAGCACTCCGCCCATTACCGTCGTTCCGCCATCTGGCACCATCACTTCCGACTGCATGCGCTGCGTGTCAATGCCGGGAACGCCACCGACCGCGATGCCGGTGTTCACGGTGTTGTTCTCGATCGTCACGCGCAGGATGACTGTGCCCGCGTCGGTGATCTGGGGCGTGATGGAAAGACGCAGCGGAACGGAAACGAAGGTCGTAGTCACGACCGCAGTGCCGCCGGCTGCCTGGGTTGTCTGCACGGGAATCTGCGATCCGCTTTCGATCTGCGCTGGACGATTGTTCAGAGCCGTCACGCGCGGCGTCGCCACCGTCTTAACCTCGCCTCGGGTTTCGGCTGCCGTAATCAAAGCGTTGATTTGGGCTGTGCCAAACAAACCAGTCGTCAGTCCGATGATAGTATTGGCCGCTGCGCCCAGGGCACCGTTCGGCTGGAATGGGCCCATGAACCTGCCAGTCCCATTATGAAATGTGTCTTGAGTTGGGGGAGTAGGGCCAGTCGAGGTGGTAGTCGTTGCGCTGGCGCCACTGGTTGGCTGGGGAATTGTGCTGAAGGAAACCTGTGATCCTCGGGCACCGGCCACGGTCAGCGCGAGCTGCGCGCCGAGGTCGCGGCTGAAGTTGTGTTGCGCGATCACGATGCGCGTTTCGATCTCAACCTGGGGTTCCGGCTGATCCAGAATCGTAACGAGCTGCCGAATCGCCGCGATGTTTTCTTTGACGTCAGTGATGATCAGCGTGTTGCTGCGGCCGTCAACTTCGATCGAGCCACGCCGAGAAAGACGCCGCTTGATGATCGGAAGGATGCCCTGATCCCCGCTGCCACCGGTCGCGTCACCGCCGGCGCCGCCACTAAAGCTGAGATTTGTTGCGCCGCCCGAGAAGCCGCCGGTTGAGCCGGCTGCCTGGGCCAACGTGCCCGAAGCCCGCGCGTAGTTCAACCGCAGGAACTCGGTAACCAATTGCGAGTTGTCGAGCCGCGCATCGCTAATGACTTTCTGTGTGTCGGCCTCTTTGGCCAGCGATTCCGAAGTCGCGACGCGCAGAATGTTTCCACTCACTTCCGCGCCCAGTTTGTTCGCATGCAGCAGCGCGTCCAACGCGTAATTCCACGGCACGTCCTGAACATTGACGGTAACCGGGACCGCGCCCACGGAACTGTCGATCACAAAGTTAATGCCGTACTGTTCAGTGATGTAGTTCAGGATGTCGCGGATGTCGGCGTTGACGACGTTCAGATTGATCGGCTCGCCAACGAATCCAGACTGGCCGTATTGACGTCCCTGATCAGCCTGCTTCGCCTGGTTGTCTTTGGCGGGCGACATTCCGGGTCGCGCCGGAGTTGGCGACGGCGACGGATTCTGTTCGCGGGCCATGCTCGACGAACGAGCGACCGCCGACTTATCGACGCTCGCCGATGAAATGCCGGCGATGGCGAAAGTGTTAAGCGTTAGTCCGGCGATACATGCGAGCGCGCATGTCTTGACGGCTGCAAATTTACGGAACTGGTTAAGCATTGTTCCCTCCTCAGGGACCGAATTGAACTTCCGCCACGCGCTCGCTCGAAATGCCGGACAACGAACATTCAAAGCGCGCGCCGCACTGTGCGGCAGCTCAGATCATTGATTGTCAAAAAAATGAAGCGATTGGCCAGTGCCTAAGGCTCGCATCGATCAATCGTTCACGCGTAATGCCCACCCACCGGCGAAGGGTCTTCGCCGGATGGCGGGCCAGAAATCGTTAGCTATTGCTTTACCGGCGCGGCTGGTTTCTCAGTCTCGGTGGCCGGCGCACTGGCAGGGGCCGCTTTGGCGGCGGTCATGGCTTCGACGGGACTCGGCTGACGCAGTGTCTTGATCTCCACTGACTTTTCGCGCCGTCCGTCATTCCACATAATGTCGCGGCGAAATACCAAACGGCCTTCTTCGATCGCTACTAACTGACCGTCGAAGAAGTTTTCGCCCGGATAGATCACGTAAGAGAGTTTAGGAGTGAACGGCGTCGCTTCGACCATCGCGGACCAACCGCGAGGCGTGTGAAAGATGCCGGTTACCTGCATTTCGTTAAGCAGCAACGCGGTCGTCGGCTTCGGCGGCGACACATGCGCATTCACCGCAGCCAGCTTTTGCGCGCGATAACGATCAATGCGCACTTGAATAGATGGCGGCTCGAGCTTGGACGCGGTTCCCTTGGTCACCTTGCGCACGGGCTCGAACTTCTTGAAAGGATCGCGGGCAGAACTTTTCTCTGTAGTCTGAGGCTTTGCCGCGACGCTCGGTTCCTGCGCTGATGCAGTCGCGGTTAACCCGGCGAACAACACGGCGCAGAAGACCAACACCATCGAGACCGCGTAACGAATTTTCAGTTTGTCATCCATCTTGTTTCTTCCTATTCAAAGCCACGAATTCGGCGATATTATTTCGGCGCGACGGCCTGGTTGACTGCTGCAGGTTGCGCCGCCTGCGGGGCACCGGGCTGGGCCGTGTTCTGCTTTTGCAGTTTCTCACTCGAGACGTAATAAGCGGTCAGGTCAAAGCGGGCTTCGACCGTTTTGTCCGCGCCCTGCTTGTCCATCTGCTTGATTTCAAAGTTGGTGATCGAGACGATGCGCTGGTAGTGCGCCATCTGATCGAAGAACTTTCGCAGACCTGAGAACGAACTCTGAACGGCCACATCAATCCGTTTGCCGCTGTAGAAGTCCTGCTGCACGTCATCCTTCGGCGCGAACTTTCGCAACGAAATGCTGGTCGCGCGCGCACGGTCCTGGATACCTTCGAGGACTTTCGTAAGCTCGCGTTGCTCGGGCAGCAAAGCACGCAGCTCTTCCAACTGCTCCTGCTTGCTCTTGTAAGACGCCTTGAACTCAATCAAGCGCTGCGAAGCAATCTGCGCCTCAGTGTTGGCCTTTTGCAGGACCTTAATCTGGTCGACCAGGGTGCGGGTTTCTTTCCGGGTGCCGCTGGTGACGAAGTACCAGAAGCCGGCATAGACGGTGAGAGCCATCGCCGCGAAGATGCTGAACCGGGCGTACCAGGGAAGGCTGTTGATGTTTCCAATTCTCATGATCTTTTCCTGTTGTTTGCCGTCAGTTAGTTCTTGGCGACGTGATTCGCCGGAGCGGGCGTCGGGTTGGCATTCTGTTGCGAGCCATTGCGCGCGTAGTTGCACTTAATCGTAAACGCCACAACCTCAGGCTGGGGCGAGTTCGGATCCGGCTGCGCGGCGACCGCGGCACCGTTCGATCCCTTGCTCACCGCTTGCGGTAATTCTCTTTGCGTCTCGATGTTCAGGTTGGTGAAGAGACCGGAAGAGAATTCCATGCTCTGGCCAAATCGAGTGACGGAGGCTTCGTTTGGCGACTCGCCCTTGATGATTAGCTCGGCATCTTTCTGCTCGATGCTCTTCAGGTAGAGCCCTGGGACGCTGTCAAAGCGAGCCTTGATTTCAGCAAGTACAGCTCCGGGCCCCTGCTGCGAAGCGCGCAGCTTTTGAATCGCGTCGATGCGAAAGTTAATGTCTGCAATCTTCTTTTCCAGATCCGCCTGCTCGCGTTTGACCGCGTTCATCTGTTCGTTGATGCGGCGTTCCTTCTCCAGTTCTTTGGTTGCTGTGTCGTGCGCAGAGTTCGCGCTCACATAGTCGAACCCCATGCCGAGCACCAGCAGCGCCATTACCGTCAGTACCAGCAGGAACGTCTGCGTACGTGTGCTGGACATCCTGTCCTCAACAAACGCTACGCCGGCAGGACGATCGGTTACCGATTCTAAAAGATTGATTTTGATCACCGGACGTCAACTCCTCTCAGCGCCAGGCCGACTGCAATGGCCATCTCTGGAATGATCTCGCGCATGTACTCCGGATCAAAACCTCGCGAGTCAACTCGGATTTTTCGAAACGGATCGAATACTTCCGTGGGAATCTCGAAGCGCCGGGCCAGGAACTCCACCAGACCTTTCAGCTTCGAACCGCCACCGGAAACCAAAATCTTCTGGACGGCCGACTCGCCGTCCTCGACGGTCGCGCGATAGAAATCCATCGTCTTCTGTATTTCGAGGGCGAGGATGTCAGAAACCGTCTCGAGAATCGGCTCGATCTCGCGATGCTCGGAGCCTTCAGGCATTGGCATGCCGCGCTTCACTCGCTCGGCCTGATCAAACGTCAAGCCCAGTTCTTTTTGGAGCAGCGAAGTGTATTGGTTGCCACCAAACGTGGCGTCTCGCGTGAAGACCGATCGCGCGCCATTTAGAATATTAATATTCGTCGTGGAAGCGCCGATGTTCAGCAAGGCCACAACCTGGCCAGCCTGTGGGTCATAGTTCAGCTCGTAACAGTTCTGAAGCGCAAACGCATCAACGTCGATTATCGCGGGCTGTTTGCCGGCAAGCTGGATCGCCTGCTTTACGTTGGCAATCTTGTCACGCTTGCACGCGGCCATCAGCACGTGAATCGCATCGGCTGAGGTTCCCGTGACGTGATAATCGAGATTGACATCCGAGATGTCGAAAGGAATGTGCTCCTCAGCGTGCCACGCGAACGATTCCTGGAGTTCATCGTCAGTCATCTGCGGCAGGACGATGTTCTTAACGATAACCGAATGCCCGTTAACTCCGGCGGCTACCTTGGTAGTCTTGATCTTATGCTCGTTAAAGATGTTTCCAATCGCGTTAGACACGGAGTTCAACTCCATGATCTGACCATCCACGATCGAATCAGGCGGCAGCGCTTCGTAACCCAAACTTACTAGCTGGAAGTCGTTATTCTTGCCCTGAAGCTCGACGGCTTTCACCGAGCTTGAGCCGATGTCAACGCCGACCATGCTTTTCTTCACACTGTTCCACATCATGAATGGTTCCTCGCGATCTTAGACATCAGAATGCGCTGGCGTCGCAGCCGGGCGCGGGCGCGACGGGCTCGGGAAAACCGTACGCGGACGAGTTTCACTGGACAGGAGTAGCTTGCTTTCTTCATTGGGATTTACCGACGGTGTTCTTGGAGACTTCGCGTATTCAGTGAAGGGTGGGGCGACCTTTTCGGCGGGTTTGCTGCCGTCAACTGGTTTCGGCAGATGGCTAAAAGAACGGGGTCATTCGAATCAGACCCGGCGCTCAACCGCCGACCTTAGGCTACAACACCGCATCAGACATGTCAAATACTATTTTGTATCTTTTAACTCATTGTACCCAAAGGATGTTGTAATCGGATATGAGCGGCTTTTCGGTACCCTCCCCCATATCACCTCGCAGATGATTCTCATCGGCGGGGCTTGTTTTTGGAGCCGTTCGGGTCGCGCAATCTCACTGAGTTTCGTCTTCCTTGAGGACAATCGACCTAACGCACATCCTCCCAGAAAAGGGTAGGGGTCTATTTGCCACCTGCACGTTCTCAGTTTACGATGCGCTGCATTGGAAATCTCTCGCCGCACACGTGTCCTGGTCGCCGGTTTCGCGCTGGCAGTCATCGCTGGTTGGTTCTATTGGAACTGGCCGCGCCGCGTGGACATGGCCGCCTACGTGCCGGCCGATTGTGTTGCATTTGTGGAAGCCGACGATCTTGTCGAGCTAGCCGACGGAATTGGAGCGTCGGAAGCTTGGACGAAATTGGCCGCTCCACTTGGCGCGAGATCAAGTCTTCTGCCCAATCGTTGGTTGATTCGACTGGCGCGATGGACCGGTATCGGATCGAGTGACGCCATTCTGTTCGCTCGCTCTCAGTTTGCAATCGTATTTACTGGTGTTGAGGAAAGCGAATCCGATGCAACTGTGAAGATCAAGCCGCTCACTACTCTGATCATTGAGACGCACACGACGCAAAGACGAATGCGGCCGACTGTGGAACGGCAAGTTGAAGACTTCGCTCGCGCTCATGGCCAACCTTCGCTCTTGAGAAAGCAGATTGACGGTGTCGACCTTGCTGAATGGTCATCCTCAGATGGAGCCCGTCATATCGCTCTCGCGTTCGTGGGCACCGTCGTCATAGTCGGCAACGATGAATCTTCAGTATTGCGCTGCGTCGACGCTCGCAGGGGAAAGCGCGCATCGCTTATCGGAAACCAGCAACTCGAACATGCGCGTGAGCAAGTAGACGCCGCCGGCGCACCGCTATTCGGCTTTGTCTCCAAGGCGGGCGTAAAGCCGATTCTACAGGCCTGGGCGCTCTACCTTTTTAGTTCCAATCAAAATGCAACGACGATTGCGCCAATCTTCGGCAATATCTTCGCAAGTCTAATTGAAGGCTTTGCGTGGACTTCACGCTTTACCGAGGGCAGAGCTGAAGACCGTTGCTTTCTAGAATTATCCGAAGGTGTCGCGGATAAGCTTCGCGGCAGTGCCGTCCCGGAAGATCGGGCCCCTTCGAGTGAGATGACCTTTGTTCCACCCGATGTTTATTCCGTCTCGCTCTACCATTTTCGAGACGTCGAAAGGTTGTGGCACGATGTGAACGCCACAGTTTCGTCGCATGCCGATGTCGTCGGAGCAATCGCGGCGCGTCCCCTCTTGCGGAGCATCTTCCCTCCGTATGGAATCAACGATCCAGACGCCTTTGTCAGTGCCGTCGGAACTCGCATGGCCACGATTCGACTCGAAGAGAACGCTCCTTCGGTACTGGTTGCCGGCGCATTTGCGCGACCGAGCCTTCGCAAGCTTGCCCAGCAGAGACTCGGCCCGACCGCGAAAACAGAAACCGTCGGCGACGCCGAACTTATGCTTTCAACCTCTGACAACTTTGCCGCGAGTTTCGCCGACGACCACTTTCTAACGGGAACAGGTGACGCAGTCCGCCGTTGTCTCCAGGCAAAAGCACAGTCTCAATCCCTGGCTTCAGTTGATGCCTACCGACGATCGCAACGACTCATCGACAGCTCGCTACCGATCATCGCGCTGACATTTACCGACGATCGCCGCGCTGCTATCTCCTTTGTGGAACTATTCTCGTCGTCAGAAAGATCAGCATTCTCAACCAATGCTTCCAGCATCGACCAAGCATCGCGATCGTTGCCATACGCGGTGAGTGCCACCATGTTGAAAGAGAATGGCTTTGAATGGACTTCGAGATCCGCTTTTGGTGTGTTTGGATCTCTCGCCATAAGATTTGCTCCGGAGAACGCGCGGTGAATGCTCCCAGGCATTTGCTCATTGCTACGAGCAATGAAGGAAAGCGTACCGAGATTCGACAACTATTATCAGACTTGCCTATCTCGCTCTTCGATCTTCGGAACTTCCCTGCTATCGAACTAATAGCTGAGACTGGTATTACCTTCGTGGAAAACGCATCGCTGAAGGCAATTGGATACGCAGTTCAAACGGGCCTGCTGACGCTGGCCGACGATTCTGGTTTGGAGGTAGACGCGCTTGGTGGCTCTCCGGGAGTGCGTTCCGCGCGATACAACGGCGAGCTCGCTTCGGACGCTGAGCGAATCGAGGCGCTCTTGGCCGCTCTCGCGTTCGTTGATGAATCGAAGCGGTCAGCCCGTTTCGTTTCGGCAGTTGTGATCGGCGACAGCAACCGCGAGATTCTCAACGTATCGGTGGGCGAATGCGAAGGGCGAATTGGTTTGGCTCCTCGTGGCGATGGAGGCTTTGGTTACGATCCAGTGTTCATCCCAAACGGGGGCGGCTTGACCTTCGCCGAATTGAAACCGGAAATCAAGAATCAGATCAGTCACCGAGCGCGCTCGCTCGCGGCGACCCGCGCGTACCTGCTAGGCTTGACCGCTGCGTCCGGCGCTGACTAGAATGTCAGGTCTCTTACAGCGACTATCCGTAGAATCAGATCGGAGAGACATCGGGGCGTAGCACAGCCTGGTAGTGCGCTCGGTTTGGGACCGAGAGGTCGGAGGTTCGAATCCTCTCGCCCCGACCAAAACGCGGTCAACCCTCTCTAACGACGGCCGCTCCCGCGATAGCCCTTCTTATTTTTTTTACCGAAATGGCAGAAAATTTCGATTTTTAGCAGACTTTGGCCCTAGTCTGTGGTATATGTCATTGCGAAAGTTTTCTCATTTTGCTGATGTTTTGGAGGTGGGACACCACACATGGCAACTAGCACTGCAGCAGGCAAGAAGCGCATGACCCAGTCTGAGGTCTTTAATCATTTTGCGGAACGGACCGGAATGAAGCGCGCTCAAGTGAAACAGTTCTTCGACGACCTTGCCAGCCTGGCAACGTCGGAAGTGAAATCTGGCGGCGAGTTTGTGCTCCCAGGTTTTGGGAAACTCGTTCGCTCAGAGCGAAAGGCGCGTGAGGGCCGTAACCCAGCGACGGGAGCGACGATTCAGATTCCCGCGAAGACGACCCTGAAGTTTCGCGTGGGGAAGGCCATGAAGGACTCTGTCCTTCCTCGCAAATAAGCGGCCCCGCCTCAAGACCCGCTTCGCGAAAAGGATTTGAGCGCCGGTGTAGTGTCTCTAAGGGGAGGCACAGCTGGCGCTTTCCCCTTTTCGTCCCAAAATTACGTGAGAAGGCAACTAAGACCAACATCGTTCAAACCTCGTCCCGCCGTGCAAGGACGGTCGAAAACCTATAATCCCCATAATTAACTAGCCGCCTGGACCAAGTCGTGTTATAGTTGCGGGTTTCGCTGAGAGAGGTTACGCTTCCTATCTGCCCTTGCTTGGGCTGTTACTTTGCAAGATTTCGCGAAAATGCAAAGAGTTTACATCCTACGGGGGACTGGGAAGCATCTATTGTTTACGTAACGGGAGACCGAATTCATACTATTTAGAAGGAGACTGTATCCAATCGTGAATCTCGATAAAGGCCTGCCGCTGGCTGAGCGGCTTCAGAGAATCGATCATATCCAGGCGCGGCGTTTTTCAAAGCTCGGCGGCACTGTTCTGGACATTGCGACCGAAGGAATTATTCGCCATCTCGCTGCATGTGATCGGATGGACGTTAACCCCGACATTTCCGCTGTAAGAGAGATCATCGATGACGCTCTCAACGGCCGGCGTGTCTATGCCGAAGCCGCGGAAATCACTCGCGCTGCATAAGACTGAACCTGAACAATCCAATAGAAACAGGCTGCCGGATTTCGGATTCGGCAGCTTGTTATTTTTTATCGCTTAGCCTTATTGGAACGACTTCTGAGGCGTGCTAACATCCACGCGGTTTGAGTTCGTGGCTCCCGTAGCTCAGTGGATAGAGCATCTGCCTTCTAAGCAGAGGGCCGCAGGTTCGAGTCCTGCCGGGGGCACCACTTCCTATTCCCTTCCAGTCTACTTGTTGTCATCCTCGGTCCTGGTTCCGTCGGTCCTCGGCGTGGCCGGACGATCTCTTCCGACGTTCAAATGATCGTAATTCAGTGCTGCATTGAACAGCAGGAAGAAGCTTCCCTGAGTCTGATGTCGCCACATCGGATTGTTCGCGAACATCACTACGTGACCCTGACCAACCGGCACATCAACTACTGCCGGTGCGTTTGCCAGCTCAGATCCGCCCGCAAGCATCCCGCTGATCAAGAGACTCTTTTCATCTGACGCGAATCGGAGAACGACGCGCGGCCTCAGCGCGGGTGGCGTGAAAAATGGCCCTTGCTGCAGCCGCTGCTCATCAGTCAATTGCTCTCCGCCTGGTCGCCTTTGCGGCGCGGGCTCTGCCAGCGGCATTGCCTGAACTATGTCGGGATCAGTCAGCGTGCCGCGGCCTGAAGGTCTCTGTCCGCCGCCGCCTTCGCCTCCGCCACCCGGACCGCCACCGCCGCCTGGCCCGCCGCCCGCAGCAATCTGAAAGAGGGGCGCTTGATTAAAGTAGTCGTGCCTGAAAAAAGCGATTTTCAGATCTCCGAAGACATTAAGCCGACACCACGGGCGCGAGATTGATTTCCAGCGCTTGCTCAGGCCAGCCAAAAATGAGCCAAAAGAAAACTCGC
>Ga0080064_1000094_pt1 | contig 259495 bp, 159 predicted proteins | sample Subgrocontami54m_FD_69260 | JGI IMG/M metagenome (GOLD analysis project Ga0080064, IMG submission 69260) | Subsurface groundwater microbial communities from S. Glens Falls, New York, USA - GMW46 contaminated, 5.4 m (SPADES assembly) (version 2) ...
ACCTATATCGTGGAGTTTATAGCCAATGATCAGAACGGACAGAACTTAACCATAAAGGGACAAGTTGACATCAATAACGATGGCACCTGGGAACCTCTTAGTGCATTAGATCAGGGCAGAGAATTCACTACCTATGCCCCTCCTTACGTAAATAATCCCGGTTACGCGGTGGACCCTTTCACCTGGTACCCCGATCTTAACCATGCGGGAAACTATAGGTTTAGGTTCTGGGTTGAGGAGAGCGGACCATTACCTGCACTGGCGTCACCATATGCAACCACAGATCCACTTACGGTCAATGTGGCGCCGTCCATTACGACGCAGCCGGTGAGTCAAGCCGTCACGCCTCCCGCTACGGCCACGTTTAGCGTTATCGCCTCAGGCACCGCTCCGTTAACGTATCAGTGGCAGAAAAATGCAGTCAATATTCCAGGAGCGACACTCAGCAGCTACACCACACCGGCCACCACGCCCGCCGATCCGGTAAGCACCTTTAAATGTACCGTCAGCAACATGGCCGGCAGCGCTGCAAGTAACGACGCCACACTTACGGTCAATGTGGCGCCCACGCTTACTATTACTACAGCTTCACCCTCTCCTATAACAGTGGGGGGCACCTATATCGTGGAGTTTATAGCCAATGATCAGAACGGACAGAACTTAACCATAAAGGGACAAGTTGACATCAATAACGATGGCACCTGGGAACCTCTTAGTGCATTAGATCAGGGCAGAGCATTCACTACCTATACCGCTCCCTTCGTAAATAATCCCGGTTATGTGGTAGACCCTTTCACCTGGTACCCCGATCTTAATCATGCAGGAAACTATAGGTTTAGGTTCTGGGTTGAGGAGAGCGGACCATTACCTGCACTATCGTCACCATACGCAACGACAAATCCACTTACGGTGAACAACTTTGATGAAGTTGTTTTCCTTAAGATAAGGACAACTTCAGGAGCCAGCTCCATCTTGCTAACGGCTAGCGGTAGTGCCTCCATTGTAATCACCGCCGGTGACATCAATGGCACTCCCGTTGCTTCCTACGACGGTCCAAGGCAACTGATCTTTACTGGACCTCTTGGCGGTCCTGACGGCGGTATTCCGAGAGTTAACGTTACGCCCATGGGAGTTCAAAGGACTGTTTCCTTTGCTGACGGCATATCAACGGATGCGCTCTCTGTACGCGTGTTTAGAGCAGAAACAACGGCATTGGATGTAGCCGACGGCACGCATCACTCCTTTGATGATCCTACGTACGATTTAGATTTGATTGTTGAACCCGCGTTGGCTAGTAAATTGAAATTCATAACGCCGCCTGTGTCGATTGCTGCTTCGGGAGCGTTATGGTCGCCCTTTAGCGCCGGTATTTATGATGCATATGGCAATCTAAGAAACCTTGATATCGATATGGTCACAGTCACCGAAGACGGAGCAGATAGCTTTAGTGGAAATTCCGCACCTAATGCTGTACGCGGAATAGCTTCGTTCAGTGATATCAGCTATCCGGTTGCAGCCACTCTTCATGTAAGTGTTGGCTCAGGCGCTCTTACTTCTCCCAACCCCATCACCGTTATGGTCAATAATAATTTTCCGTCAACACCGGGATTGATAGGCCATTGGATGCTGGATGAAGGGGAAGGCATGATCGCCTACGACTGGAGCGGATCGGGTCTAGACGGAGCACTCACCAACATGACCGGCACGGAATGGACGACGAGCGTAGCCCCGGGCATTCATTACCCCAATCCCCATGCGCTTTCCTTTATTAATAATGGAACCGATTACGTAAGTGTTCCGCCCGATTCCTCCATTGCCTTTGCGGCAGGCAACAGCTTCACTTTGACTGCATGGGTAAATGTTCCGTCATTCCCCGGCGCCTGGAAAGGTGTCATCACCAAGTCCTCCACTGCCGCCCCCTGGTACGGTATTTGGATCAGCTCATCCAACAAATGGGTATTTGGCGGATACGGTAATGCGGCTATCCGAAATGTTACCTGCGATTCGGTGGCGCTCGGCTGGCAACATGTAGCGATTCTGCAAGACGGTACCGCTGGAACAAGAACGATGTACCTGAACGGAAACCCTTCGGCATGTTCCGGAGCGGCATACGATGCAAACGGCGGCGGGGACTTTCGCATCGGCGGAGCAACGGGGGCAGAATTTTTTAACGGCATAATTGATGATGTTCGACTTTATAACAGAGCTTTAAGCTCCGATGAAATTGCTGCTTTAGCCGCTGGTTATCACCGTAGTTTCATTTGGACGGGTACGGCCAATGACGTTTGGAACAATACCGCCAACTGGAATACCGGCGCTATTCCGGGAATGTATGACTTGGTTACTATTCCCGATACTTCCAATGACCCCGTGCTTTCGGGAGATGTTACTTTGGGATCCTTAAAACTACAGACGGGAAGCGTTCTCAGTTTAAATGGCTTCAAGTTTACCGTTAACGGCAGCTTCTCTAATGAAGGTACGGTCAAATTTCAAGGCGCTGAAGTAATCACTCTTGTTCAAGGACAAGACACCGATTCTGGCACCTGGGAATATGTGGGCAATGGCGACGCAATATCAACACCCTACACCATTAAAGATTTTGGCGCCGTAGACTATTTCAATCTCACCTTTAGTGACCCATCCGCGCTAGATACCTTTACCTCAGCGGACGCTCTACTGGTAAATGGGAGCGTCAATCTTACTACGGGCTCTTTTTATCTAAACAGCCTCGGCACTACCATTGGAAGCGATCTCGCGATAGGGAATGGACGGATCAACTGCGGAGGCAGCCAAGTCCGAATCGGAAGGCATTTTACGCGCACGGGAACTAACTTCATACTCTGCTCGAGCCTAACGCCGCTCGATGTCATTACGCTTACAGGAAGTGGGGATGTAAATCTCGGCTTCTCGACTAATGTAAGGATTCGAACATTTGAGGTTGGCCAAAATGGAAACACCACTACGGTTACAGACGACACAGGAGGATTTATTTATAACACCGTAGTAGGAACGGGCATATTCAAGATCAACGAATTTGATTCAAACTTGGATCCCATCATGTATTCCATAGGGCTTGGCACAGGTCTTGTAAAAGATCTCTCCGGGGTTATCGAAGGCCCTGGTACTTACCGGATCGGTTCTAACTACTCCATCGGTGATAGCGCGCGCAGTGCTGAGCTAATTACGTTTGGCGCCCGGCTACTACTGGGTAGCACTGGGGCAGGCGCTACGAAAACCATTAACTTCAACCAGCGCTGTGAATTCACAGGCGCGCTGGCTCACGAAATCGCATTGACAGGCGAAAGCACGGGTGGGAATAACTGGATCGTAAACACCAACAATCACAATTTAACTTTCTCAAACGGCGGCAGCCTCATTGTCAATTCAAAAACTACCCGAACCGTTACCTTTAATGCGGGCACGAGCGAGATTAGATTTACCGGCGGAGGTACGTTAACACTTCAGGCAGAGGGAACGGGTATCACCAATTTCAATACCTCAACGGCAAATCTTTATCTCTACAATTTCATGCAAACCGGAGGAGCATTCAGCGCGCCTGGTGCCGGGAAGTCTTTTGAAATAACGGGATCATGGGGCCGAACAGGGGGAACTTTTCTCCACAACAGCGGTACGGTTAAATTAACCGGGGGAAGCCAAACCATCCAAGGATCAACTGCGTTTTATAATCTCACGAAACAAACTTCAAGCACCAATATCACACTCACATTTCCCAACGGCGCCACTCAAACCATAGAAAATCTCCTAACATTAAATGGAACGAGTCCGAATCCTCTATCTCTTCGCAGTTCAACTTCTGGCAATCAATGGAATATAAATGTTCCTTCTCTACCGGCGCCGGCGATATCCTGGCTCGATGTGCAGGATTCCAATAATACGGGTACCACAATAGACTGCACCAATAACTGTATAGGCTGGAATCAAAATAACATCGGCTGGATATTCCCGAACGCTCCTCCCACTTTTGTCCTAGGGAACCAAACTCCGTCACCTATTACGGAAGGAGAAGTTTTTCAATTGGTAGGTAACTATAATGACCCGGATGGCAATGCCACAGTAACCCTTAGTACGGAAGTAAGCATGGATGGCGGCGGCAGCTTCGTACCCATCAGTATACTTACCGGGGGAAGCACAAGCCGTGATGATGCGTTAGGTATTTATGCCTTTACATGGACTCCCGGCTTTGATGAGGACGGCGGCTATATCTTCCGCATGACGGCCGATGATGGCGCGGCTCTACCTGTAAGTATAACTTCTACTCTTACCGTCTTAGATTCAAACCGGGTACGTTTCACATCCGATACCAATACCGGCGGCACTTTGCGCTATGCCTTAAGCAATGTCAGAGCCGGCGAAACAATCACATTCGATCCCGCCGTATTTCCCCAAGCAACTCCGGCAACCATTCCCGTCACCTCTGCGCTGCCGCCTCTAACAGCCGGCAATGTCACCATCGATGCTTCGGCAGTAGGCGTTATTCTTGACGGCACCCCTATCGTCTCTCCGGCGGACGGCTTAACTGTACAGAGCGCCGGCTGCGCCATTCGAGGGCTCAGGATCAAAAGTTTTAACGATGACGGCATACAAGTAGATTCAAATGGCGGCGGCGTCACTATTGAAGGAAATAAAATTTATTCTAATGGAATTGGGAACACAAGCGATGGCATTGAATTCTTGGCTACATCGGGCGCATCCGTAATTAAAGGAAACTACATCGGCACCAATGAGACCTTAGCAAACTACGGGAATGCAGGTAATGGTATCAGGGTAAATACCACAGCGACTGCACCTACCATTTTAGAGATAGGCAGCAGTACAGCAGGCGAAGGAAACTACATCCTGTGGCATCAGTCGAACGCCGGCATTTCGGTCGAACGCGGAGCGCCCAAGATCCTCGGCAACTTTATCGGTGCGACAGGGCGGGATGCGGTCAACAGGCGAAACTTCCGCGGTATTTATGTAATGGTCAATGCCGGCAGTGTGCAGATCGGCGGCAGCGGTCCGAATGATGGGAACGTGCTTGGTTTTAATTCAATTGGAATTCAAATTGAGACATTGGCGGCCGTTTCCGTCCAAGGCAACTACATCGGCACCGATCGATCCTGGAGAACTCTGCCCGGTTCTGTCTCCGGTATCTTATACAACAACTCCGGCGGAGCGGGAACCGCGGTTGCTACAGGCAACTACATATGCTTCTATAACGGTACGGATGACGAGGGTATTTATATTTCACGCGGCTCATTCACCATTAAAGGAAACTACATCGGCACCAATGAAGCAGGAGATAATCTGGGCAACTACCGCGGTATCCATATCCCGAGCACCGCAGCTGCCGTTAGAATCGGCGGCGCGGGTGCAGGCGAAGGAAATATCATCGCCCATAATACAGATGACGGTATCAAAAACGACTCTACCAATACAGGTGTCGTCATTCAAGGCAACTTCATCGGCACAGATGTTACCGGTCAATTTGCATGGCCTAACGGAGGTGATGGATTGGAAACAACAGCCGGCACTATTAGCCTTAGCGGCATTATTGGCGCCAACACCGGGGCGGGCATAAATCAAATCAGCGGAACGATCAATTTAAGCGGCGCTCTGGATGTGAACGATGATCTCGCAATTACCAGCGGTACGTTTTCAGCCGCAGGGTTCGGAGCAACCATCGGAAGCGATTTGAGCATGGCGGACGGAACATTTACCTGCGGAGGAGCAGGTCCGATCGCCATAGGCAGGCACTTCACACGAACTGCAGGCACTATCGATTGCTTGGGCGCAAACGATACCTTTCGGCTTACCGGTACGGGCGATCTTAATCTGGGAGTCTCAGGCAGTGTACAGATCAATAATCTTGAAGTCGGCCAGCCTGGAAAGATCACCACAATGACCGGCAGCACTTCCTGGAACATCCGTAACGTTACCGTAGGAGCAGGAACGCTTACGATTGGTACCCTTAGCACACACTCTCTCGACGCATACGCCTCGGGAGGTACACTTTCAAAGAATTCAGCAGGCACCATAAACGGCCCCGGATTTTTTAATATCGGGGCAGACACTTACACCATCGATGCAAACACCTTTGGAGCCAGACTTGTATTAGGCAGCGGCGCTCCGGGAGGCACGAAAACCGTTAACTTCAACCAACCCTGCACATTTACATCAGCGGTAACACATGAGGTGGCACCAGCCACAGTAGATGCAGGAAACAACTGGACGATTAATACCAATAACAATAATTTGACCTTTTCAGGCGGAAGTAGCTTGAACATTAACTCGCGGGACGGGCGCACGGTAACATTCAATGCCGGTACCAGCACAACCAACGAAAGCATGATTGAATTTACCGGAGGCGGCACGTTAACCCTGCTAGGTCAAGGCGCAGGCATCACCACTTTTAACGCAGCTAATGCAAACCTAGCATTAAATAACCTGACACTCTCCGGCGGCGGTGTTTTGAATGCACCTGGCTCAACGAAATCATTTCAGGTCTCAGGCAACTTGAACCGTACCGGCGGCATCTTTACACACAATAGCGGTACGGTAACCTTAACAGGAGAAAGTCAAACCATTCAAGGGAGTACCACCTTCTACAACTTAACAAAACAAACCACGTCTGCTCTAGCCACCTTAACCTTTCCGGCAACTGCTACACAAACAATCGCCAATCAACTCACCTTGAATGGCGCAAGCCCAAATTACTTATCCCTTCGAAGCTCATCTCTTGGCATACAATGGAACATAAGCGTTCCTACTTCTCCCGCACCTTCTGTTGCATGGCTCGATGTACAGGATTCCAATAATACTGGCCCCCTCATTACTTGCTCAAACAATTGCCGCGAGCCTGTAGTAAATCCCAACAACGTTAACTGGTCATTCGTTCAACCTCCGGGTCCTGCCGCCAGCTTTACCGTAAGCGGTATTACCGATCCTATCAATTCAGGTGCTGCAAGCCCGGTTACGGTTACGGTGAAGGATGCAAGCGGCAATACCGTCACCGGATATGTAGGAGCTATTCACTTCACTTCAAACGATACCGCAGCCACATTACCGCCGGACTATACCTTTGTGGCAGGAGATCTCGGAGTTCATACCTTTCCTAATGCTATTACCTTAAGGACTGTAGGTGAGCAATCGGTAATAGCTACCGATATACCTGGTGATTCTATAGGTGTAGATAACATCACAGGTCAACAGAATGCTATTACGGTCACAGCCGGAAATGCCAGCTATCTAAAAATCACGGCACCCGCCTCAAGCATGACCGCAGGATCTACCTTGGAGCTTACCGTCACCGCCTATGATGCGAATAACAATCCCGCCACAGGCTACAGCGGTCTTAAGACCCTTACCTTTACGGGACTCTCAAGCGGGCCTGAAGGAAACATCCCTACGGTAGAGGGTGTTAACCGGGGAAGTCCCATGAGCAGCATCACCTTTACAAACGGCGTCTCAAACGCGAGCGCACTCACCCTTATAGCTTACAAAGCAGAGAGCGCTTCCCTGGATGTAAGCGACCGCACGATTAACTCCGATGGAGATATCACCCGCGATATCGATCTCGTAGTGAATGCAGGCAATCCCAGCAAGCTTAAGTTTTCTGCCAATCCTCCTTCGTCGGTAACTACAGGAATCATATGGGCACCGTCTTTTGCGGTATCTATTTATGATCCATATGGAAATCTAAGAGGAAGCGGTATCGACATCATTACCTTAACGGAGGATGGAGCAGGAGACTTCGGAGCCGGCACCTTCAGCAAAGCAGCGGTGGCCGGCACCGCCACCTTTGATACCGTTACCTACAACGCAACCGGTATCATCAATGTCGGAGCTACCTCCGGCACCTTGACCGCTGCGCCTACCGCCGCGGTTACGGTAACCAATACCAACCCTACGATTGTAATTCTGGATGTACCCGCTCCTCCGCCTGTTCAAATCAATGAAACAGAAATTTATTCGGTGTATTTTCGATATCAAGATAGCGAAGGTGATCCGCTTCTTTTAGAAGGCCGTGTTAATAAAGGTGCAGGCTGGGTTCCACTGGATTCGTTGGGTACAAGAAATACGGACTGGTTCTTACGTGATCAAAGTGAACTCGGTCCGGGACTTGGCGCATTCTCCTGGACAACAAACTTCCAAAGTTCCGGAACCTATAATTTTGAATTTACCGCGCGAGAAGTTAGCGCACCTCAAAGAATGTCCACGGTAAGCCCGCCCCAGCTTACGGTCAGGGATTTCAATCCAAATCTACCTCCTATCGCCAGTACAGCGGGAAGCGCGACGCAAGTGAATGAAAGAGAAACCGTGCAATTGGTGGGAACCGCATCGAGAGATCCGGATAATAATATCCCATTAAGCTTTTTGTGGACTCAAGCAAGCGGCCCTGCAGTTACTCTTTCACCATCAAACACATCTCAAACACCTACTTTTACAGCTCCGGACGTCGGTCCTAACGGTACTACGGTTGTTTTTGAATTAAGAGTTACAGATAGTTTGAGTTTACAGAGCCAAACCACCGCCACGGCAAGTATTCAAATTAATTTTATAGACCAACTGCCGGTAGCGGTGATCCAGAATCCTCCGACTGCGGTAACGGAAGGCAACTTGGTTCAATTAGACGGCACGCCTTCTTTCGATCCCGATGGGCAGCCGATTACAAATTATCACTGGGTAAAAACGGCGGGACCGAATATTACATTTAATCCGGCTGGAAATGCTGCCAGCGAAAGTTTGTCGGCAACCCCCAGTTTCACGGCGCCCGATGTTGACGAAGCAGGCGGTACGCTTGTTATCGAATTAAGGGCCGGTACCAGCCCAAGCGTGTGGAGCAATCCAAAGGTTATACAAATTACCGTGAATAATGTTCAAAATCATCCGCCGGTTATCGATCCCATAGGTAATTTGCAAATACCGGTGCGAACATTTTTCTCGCGACGAATTTCAGCAACCGATATCGACGGAAATAATCTTACCTTTCAGGCAATGTTGGATTTAAACAGCGACGGAAATTATACCGACCCGCTCAGTTCGGTTGGCGCAACGTTTATGGATAACGGCAACGGCACAGCCGATTTCAGCTGGACGGCGCCTTTAAACCGTTCCGGAGCCTCTTACCGAATGAGAGTAGAAGTTATTGACAATGGCATACCGGCATCTGCCAGTGACTTTGAAAATTTCATGATCTCGGTGATTCAAGGCGCTGTCAATCAACCGCCGGTTGCATACGACGACAACCTCGTCGTTCTCAAAGGGAGCACAAACAATCCGATTGTACTTGGCGCAAAGGATGACGGTTTGCCTAATGATTCACTCCACTTTACGATTGAAACTCCGCTCACCAATGAATTCTGGCCGGACGGCCCATTTGGCGCCCTATACGACAATGGTACTCCCATCACCAGCTATCCGCATCAAATGAGCAGCAATACCGTGCTCTACACTCCGGATCCGAGTTTTGCCGACCGACAGACTCCCATTTCCTTTACGATAAAAGCCAGTGACGGTGAGCTTCAATCCGAAAATATTGGAACCGTGACTATCACTGTTGTGAGCAATCCAATCATTGAATTTGTTTATGCTAACCGCACAAGACGGCCAGCATGGGACCCTCCGGTCCGCGGCCGCGATCCGATTTTTATAAAGATAACGGATCCGTATTTGATGGCAGATCCAAACCCGCCGATAAATCTTCTTCATCGCGCACCGATTGATCGCGTTAGACAAGATTTAGACGACGAATTCACAATTTATGTTAGCACTGGCACAACCGCAACCGACTACGCTTGTGGTTTTTCCATGTACGAAACTAGTTTTAAAAGCGGGGTTTATTCTAACGCGCCTAACGAGGGTATCGCATTTACAACACAAAACATCGACACCGACTTTAACTCCGTAACTTATGGAAGCTGCGCCTTGGAAGCCAAAACCGGTTATGAAATTGTAGCTGAATACAAGAAAAGGCCGCCCGGATTTCCTAATTTCCCATTTGGCAGTGGCGGAGTCGTTCCTGCCTCGCTTGTGATAAGCAATGAAATTTATGTCAATACAACATCTCTCGACCCTCTTGTGCCGACTTCGCTGGCGCGTGTTGTAGGTTTACAAGCCGCACAATACGGCGATGTCATTAAATTCACGAGCGGGCTCGCGCCGATTAATCTAAACGGAACCAAGCTCCCAACGTTTGCGGGAGGTATCACGATTGATGGTTCAGCAAACTGGGACGGAACCAATCACCTCGTTGAAATTCGAAACAGCGGAACGGGAACATTCATCATTTACGCGGACACCGTTCTTAAAGGCTTAAAATTTACGCATACAGGAACCGAGGCCGAATCGGTAAACATCACTCAATATGACGCGCAGTGGTGGGATCCTGTGCGCTTAGTAAAGGTATTTGAACCGACTCGTCTCAAAATTGGCGGCGATCCGATTGTACCCGGATCTGATTACTACAGGCCGGAGGAAGGTGTCACTGTTCTTGGTGGATCCAGCGGCATTCAAATTGCTACGCGGTTACGCGACTCGCGAACAGTAATCCAAAACACACAGATTAAAAATACACTTTCTTACGGAATCGAATCACTCTACACCGGCGCTACAAAAAAGATAGATCCACACGACCCTACCGGCACCGAATGGATCCTTAATAACGAGCCCTTGCCGCCCGGAGAAAGAGCTTTACGGATATTGAGTTCGCGCATCGAATCTAATTACGGACACGGCATCAGGCTCTTCAATGCGGGTTTCGTGGATATTCACAACAACATTATTACTAATAATGCCGACACGGGAATTTGGTTATCAACAGTACTTGCCGAATCATTTCCAGGTGGCGGCACATGTCCTGATTTCCGAGAGTCAGATATGTGTGTTTGGATTGACACCAATGCTGCGGCAGCAAATGCTCCAACCGGTGGCGGAACGGGAGGAGCCGCTGAAGCTGGCAGCCCTAGCACCGGCGATACCTCAGGATACTGGTCATGTCCGTTTTGCTGCGGAGGATTTTGGGAACTCAGCAGTGAGATCAATCTTATTCGCGATATCCAGATTACAAAGAACTTGCTCGATAAGAACACACGGGGCGTGCTTTATTCCGCGGCACCCATACCGGGGCCGCTTCGCACGTTCGGGCCGTTTCCTGAAATAAGCGATATCGCCATTGGTAAGGCAGAAATGGGAAATATAATTACCAACAATGGAACGGATGCGGGCGGTGCAGCCATTGACTTTTTCGACTTATACAACTGGGTGGGACCCAATGCGATGGGTGTGACCTACCATAACATCACATGGAGAGAAAATCAGATCTATGGAAATCACCAGGGAATTATTTTGCAGAATAATCCGCCGAATTTAATTAGGGCATTGTATGACAACGTTACAGATAGGATAACAATCGAAGGTAATGAACTTGTTGATGTCAATCCGCCGAGTGAACTTCAACTCTACATTAATTTACCCGGAGAAGACCAGGGCCGTTACATTATTCCGCCGAGTAAGTATCAGATAGTGTGGCAGGATCGCTATTTCACTATCTCAATCAACCGCGCAGAACTTCAAAGCGTTTTATCCGCCGATCCTCTCGGCGCCCCATACAATTTTACACTTATCGGCTCACGTGCCTCCATCAACGCGCAAGACGAGACAACTTGGGTAAGTTCTCAGTTCTCTTGGCCTCGAACTATATCGACGAATCGAGCCCCCACGATTCAAATCACAAATCTTCCATTAATTGAAAATATCGAGGAGGGCAGCCAAACTCCGTTCGTAGTCGAATTAGCTTACCAAGATGACGAAGACCTGACCCTGCTCGAGGTCATTGCTGAAGTTGACCGCAGCCAAGGTGCGGGATGGGAAACATTAAGCATTTTACGCGGGCTGTACACGTTTGATTATGTGGACGGAACAGGTCGTCTTGAATGGTTCCCGGATGAGCACGCGGCCGGTACGTATACATTTCGCTTCACCGTCCGCGAAACTGCTTCAGAAGAACGCTTAAGTAGTTCGGTCGAAGCCGGACCGTTGATTGTAAATGATGTCAACCATGCGCCCTATTTTCATCACATTGGAGTTAACAATGATATTTTCTTAGGAAATTATGGCGTATACGTTGACGACAATCTACCGAATCCAGTCGTTCTAACAGTTTATGCCGGTCAATTAGCGTTTTTTAGGACAACCGCTTATGATCCGGATGGTGAAATTACGCTAACGACAGAAGTTGTGGGCGGGCCGCCCAAGGGTGATCCAATTATGCGGAATGGCAATATTCTCGAATGGCAGTGGGGAACTACAGCAAATGACGTTGGAACGTATAACTTCCCCATGCGTGTGTACGATAATGGCACGCCGGTGCTTGATGATCGGCACGATATAAAAGTAGTTGTTGTTCGCGACGCTGACAAACCCATCGTCGGCGTAACAGCATCATCCAACATCACTATGACGGAAGGTACAAAGGGTATTTCTATTTCTGCGGTAATAAACGACGTCCCCATAGAACCAGAATCTGCTTATGAGATCGAATGGAAGCAAGTCACCCCAGGCCTTCAAGACAATAGGATCTACATCGCGCGGCCTCATTCTCTAAATACGACAATAGACCTTCCTCTCGTAGATCGTGATACAGAATTTGCGCTACAGATCGTAGTGACCGACACGGATGCCGAGGACGGAAAGAAGACAACGGTACTTGGCGCCCTGCGAGTGACTGTAACCAACGATCCGGGCAGAACCGATACGCCGATTCAGAGCGTGACGGCTATGCCTGACATAAGCGTAAGCGAAGGTACAAAAAATATTCCTTTAACAGCGGTTATTTCCGATGATGAGGAATGGACGCTTCACGAGGTTTTGTGGGAGCAATTAACGCCGGGTCCTGAAATTTATAAAATCTCCGTTGCAAATCCACATTCGCTGAACACAACCTTTAATGCGCCTCTGGTAGATGCTGACAGGCCGTTCCGCCTCAGGATTACCGTTATCGATTGGAATGCGGACGATGGAACGACAACTTTCGTGACCGATGAAGTACAGATTACTGTTTCGGATAACAATATCAGCGATTCTCCGATCCGCTCAGTGACCGCGATGGATGACAGGAAAGTATATGAAGGTGAATTGGGTCTCGCTCTTACGGCAACAATTGATGACGATGAAGATGTCGAATTTCATTTTGTCCAATGGACGCAGTTAAGTCCCGATCCGGCTATCGCCAAAATAGGAATTACTGAACCGAATAAATTAAATACGACATTTGATGCTCCCATTATTAATAAAACCGACATCCTCGATGAGGAAACTTTTATTTTGCAAGTATCGGTAATAGACACCGATGCGGATGATGGAGTAACGCGCACTGAGGTACTCGACACCGTTGAAATCACCGTACAGGACAGAGGACTAACCGATACGCCCATTGAACGCGTAGATGCCGTGACCATTCTTGAACTAAATGAGGGCAGATTGCGAGTACCTCTAAGCGCCGTAATCACCGATGATGAGCCGCCTTCGATGCACAGAATACAGTGGTCCGGCGGTGGGCCATCACCTATTCACTTTGAAAATCCAAATGCGCTAGAAACAACATTTGACGTCCCGCTGGTGAGCGAAGACCGACAAATGATGCTATTAATTGAAGTCACCGACATAGACGCTGAAGATGAAACTCTAAAATCCGTTTGGAGCCAGATGTGGCCAATGATTCGAGAAACAGGGCTGACCGATGAACCAATTCAAAGCGTTACTGCGTTGCCCATTACCCCAGTGAATGAAGGTTCACACGATAACATATTAGCCGCCACAATCGTTGATGATGAACCCGCGACAGCTCATGCGGTCGAATGGATACAAATTTCTCCAAATCCAACTATCAGCCGGTTGATTATTGCTGATCCGCACTCTATCACCACCTCATTCGATGCACCGTTCGTCAATGCCGATACATCGTATACGCTCGAGGTTCGCGTAACCGATACCGACGCGGATGATGGTATTACTCAGAAAACTGTTACGTCGAGCATAGACATCATGGTGTTAAATGAGGCCCCCGGAGCATGCTCGCCGCCGACGGTCACGGTTGATTTGGTTGCCGATATTATCGAAGGCGCGTTGGGCTCAATCAATGCAACTATTACAAGTAACTGTATTACGCCGCCGCAAATCATTTGGGAGCAGTTGGATCATCCGGAAATTGAATTTGTCGGGATCAAAGATTCAACATTGGAAGATCCTACTTGGACTGCACCTAACGTAGTGAGTAATACGACATTTAGATTCCGGATCACGGTAACCAATGCAGCGGGAACCACTACTAAAGAAATAACTATTCGCGTACTTAACCAACCCGGGCAAGATAGTCGTCCAATTGTTTATGCCGGCCCCGACCAGAGCATTTCAAGCGAGGGCACTGGTCAATTTGCAGGAACTGTTCAAGATGATTTTCCGGGTACCTCGATTCATTGGGAGCTCACTGATGCTGACGGAACAACCTTTACACTCAGCTCATTTAATCTAAGCGACTCATCGAGCCCTACCGCAACATTTCGTGTTCCCAGATTAACCGCAACGAAACATTTCGAATTTACCCTTATTGCTTCAGATGGTGTGAATTTTCCTCCGTCTCAAGATTCCATGATACTCGAGCTTCTCGGAGATATCTCATGCTCACCGCCTACGGTTGATGTAGCTGCAGTGGCGTCTGTATCGGAAGGTGCATCGGGTTCGCTAAACGCTATCATTACGAACGATTGCGCTTTGCCCCCGCAAATATTGTGGGAGCAGATTGACAATTTGGACATTGAATTTATGGGGATTAAGAATTCTACTCTGGAAGATCCTACTTGGACCGCACCCGAGGTCATGGTGGAAACAATATTCACGTTTCGTATTACAGTAACGACAACAGGAGGAACTGCATCGAGGGATGTGACAATCCGAGTCGTTGAGCAGCCTCCCGGAGAAAATGATGCCCCGATTGTCTTTGCAGGCGCCGATCAAAGTATTGCTAGCGAAGCTTCGGGCCAATTTGCCGGAAGTGTCCTAGATGATTCACCGACCGCATTGATTGAATGGCGCCTTACCGACGCAGCCGGAACTGATTTTACGATAAATTCTTTCAATTTAAGTAATCCATCCGGCCCCCAAGCAACATTTCGAGTACCGGTAATCCATATCACTAAAGATTTCGAATTTACCCTCATTGCGCAAGACGGGGTAAATCCGCTGGTCCAAGACTCAATGCGAATGACAATCATCGGCGACGGCGCATGTCTCCCGCCCACCGTTGTCGCAGAATCCATTGTAAATGGTATTACCGAAGGCGCGAGCGGAACATTGAACGCAACGATCACAAATGAATGCGTCTCTCCGCCTCAAATCCTCTGGGAACAACTTGATCACCTTGAAATTAATTTTGCAGGGCTTAACAGGGCTACTCTTGAAGATCCTTCGTGGACCGCACCGGAAGTAATCAAAGATACTGTGTTTAGATTTAAGATTACTGTTACAAACGCAGCCGGAAACGCATTGGCTGAAGTTACGGTGCAGATCTTAGACACTCCCGGCGAAGACGATCCGCCTATCGTTGATGCGGGAACAAATATTGTCGGGGCGGCTGAGCAATCCACCGGCGCATTAAATGCGACGATCATCGATGACAATGTTTCTCCGCTGAACATTTTGTGGGAGCAGGTTAATCAGCGGCAGCTCGAATTTGGAATTCATGGGGCGACAATTGAAGATCCTTCATGGACAGCCCCTGAAGTTATTACAAACTCAACGGTTACATTTAAGATCACAGTCACGGATGCCGTCGGAACCGATGATGATACGGTTACCATTCAAGTTGTTGAACCGTTCGGTGACGATGATTCACCCTTTGTGAACGCCGGAGCAGATTTCAGCGTAACAGAAAAAGTGGCGGGTTCAGCCTTTAACGGTGTCATAATTGACGACACGCCGGGCACAGTCATTAAATGGGTTTTAACAGACAATGGCGGGACGCAATATAAAATTGAGGATTTTCATTTAAGCAACGTTGGCCAGCCAACAGCTACATTTAAAGCGTCCGCCATTCCTCGCGATACTTCATTCGTGTTTACGCTAGAAGCGGATGATCGCGTAAATCCGAAGGTAACCGATTCAGTAACGGTAACTGTAAAAGACGATGGAAGCGGAGACGAAGTTCCGTTTGTCGATGCGGGGACAACGCTAACGGTAAGCGGGGGCAGTTCAGGGCAATTCCGGGGTTCGGTAAGCGACGATACCCCCGGACTCACTATTGCGTGGACTCTTACCGATGCCGGCGGAACAACGTATACCTTTACCGATTTTAAACTGAGCAATCCTGCCGATCCGCGATCCACACTTGTCGGCCCGCCCGTACTCGCGGATTCTTCATTTACATTTACTCTAACAGCCGATGACCATGTGCATCCACCGGTTTCAGATACGGTCACTGTACTTGTTGTAGAAGGTGCTTCGATCGCATTTCTGGATAATAACGGAGAAGTGCGTGACATCACCAATCCTCCGGTCCGTGGTAAAGACAGAATCTTTGTTCGCGTCAAAGACGAATCAAAAATCGTCGCCGGCCCGCTTAAAGTCGCCAGGCTTGAGGCAACGATTAAAATCAGCGATGCTACTCCGCCTATTCCAACCGAACGTGATTCACTTACTGTTTATCTGGAAGCCTGTCCTCTCGGCAGCGATATATTTACAAACTATCCGAACGATGAGTGCCGTCTCTACGGACCGCGGGATCTGGATGCTGGCCGAGAATTTACAACAACCGGTCCATCTCTCTCGGCGGACCTCAGCGAGTCCTACGAAATGCCTGTCCAGGCCATGACCAATTGGATTGTTGAAGGGCGATACGATCACGATCTTGGTTCGGTTTCAACACAGTTTAAGGTGACAGATGAAATTTATGTTAATAATGTGCGCAGCAACATTAACTGGCCCAATTCACTCATGCGGACGGTCTGGGAGGGCGGAATTGTGGCCAGCGATGTTGTCAAGTTCATGCGCGAACTTCGTTCTATTGACTTGCGACAGGCCAATCTAAACGTTTTAGCCGAAAATGTAATTATCGATGCGGTGAAAGATGAGACTGGGCAAAATCGTGCGCAGATATTCGTAATTAAGAACAGCAATCTTGGCGCTTTTGTGATATGGAATGATGCGGTTGTGAAGGGATTAAAGTTCCAGCGGCTTGATAGTCTGCCCAACTCAGCCAACGTGATTATATACGATACCGCGGGCGGTGGTTCTACCGATAAGGGGGGCACGCGTATTGAGGGTTCCCAAATTGTAGGAGGCGATGTAGGCGTTCTGGTTCGTACATCCCAGGAAGGTTCCAAAGTGACCATTGGAGCTCCCGGAGACGCTGGTGTAACAACTATTTCGGGAACTAAGGTAGCTGGTATTAAGGCATTTAATGTCGGCAACCAAGGCGTTTTCACGCCGGACGATCCCGAATCTTACGCGCTTCAAGTCACTAATACTGTTATTCAAGACACTCTCGGCACATCAGCGGGCATTCAACTCACCAACGCGAGTCATGTTAATCTGATCGATAACGATATCCGGAGCAGTGAAAATAACATTCGTGGCGAGCCACTAACAAGCATTGCCGAAGGCGTTCAAATCGGAGCCCGCACCATGCCGCCTCCCGATTGCGCGCCAAGAACCATGCCGGACGGAACTACAAAATCACCGGCCGATTGTACCAATCCTACCTCTCCACAACCGATCGGCGGCAAGACAGAAGAAATCCGCCTCGAAAAGAACTGGATCGACGGATTCATGACCGCGGTTCGCATGATTATTCCCAGTGTTGCTACGCCCCAAGCACCCGCACCGCAATTTCACAGCATAAAAATCGGCGGGACAGAACCTGATCAAGGAAATATTCTCACAAATACTCCCGGGCAGGGCGAAGCCGGGGCTCGAGGTATCGATGTATCCGGCTTGAGCAATGTAACGCCGCTACCCGAGGGGCAGATTAACCAGGACTTCATTACTTGGCACGGTAATGCCGTTTACGGACATCAAGCGGCTATTGAAACGCCTGCCGATTGGCCTTCTAAACCGGTGAATTTAACTCAAATCAGTTCCGGTGCGGGCATTATCACGATCAAAGGAGAGCTCACGGAAGGTCCGTCTGCAAATGCTTCTAACGAAACTTTCCAACTTTTTGCCAATCTTCCGGGCGAAAATCAGGGCCGATATTTTATTCCGGATTCTGCATACACCCTTAGTGGCGGAGCACAAAGTCACCAGTTTGAAATACAATTAAGGACTTCGGACGCCGCTCCATTCCTCGCCGGCCAAACCGCTGCCAATATGACCTATACGGTCGTTCGAACAACCAATGAACGATCGCCACTATTTCCCAATGTTACCGATGTTCGAAGTTCGAAATTTTCTAACGGTATTAAGCTTAACTAAATCAACCATTTCCCTGAAATTCTTATCTTAATCCTGATCCTTAGATGAAATTTTATTTAATGCTATAATAACGGCCATATATGGCCAAAGGCAGCGGGGAAAAAATCATTGCCACAAACCGGCAAGCTTCGCATCGGTTCATCATTCTTGAGAAGTTCGAAGCGGGGATTGTGCTTGAAGGACCGGAAGTCAGGTCCATCCGTGAAGGCCATGCAAGCATTAAAGAAAGTTTTTGCCGCGTTTTTAAGAACGAAGGCTGGATCATTAATATGCATATTCCCGCGTGGGCTCATGCCGGCAGGGAAATGGACCCCATGCGCATGCGTAAGTTGTTGCTGCATAAAGCCCAGCTTGAGAAGTTAATCGGCGCTGGCACAAAAAAAGGATTTGCGCTGGTTCCACTAAGGCTATACTTTAAGAGAGGATTTGTTAAAGTAGAGATCGCTCTTTGCAAAGGAAAACAGCTCTACGACAAACGTCAGGATATTAAGAAGAGAATGCACGAGCGCGAAATGGCTCGGGCGAGCGTCAGAAAATCCAAAGGTAAGCATTGACGCATTACGATATTCTTGGCGGGGGCGAATAGGTTCGACAGAAGCCTTGCTGTCGTTGGTGCATGCCGAGGTTTCAGGAGGCCTCGTAAAAAACCTGAAAAACAATAAATGCTAAAGACAATCTAGCATTTGAGAGAGTTGACATCTCGCCGATGTCAATGCCTCTCGCATTCGCTGCCTAAACAGGTTCAGCGACGTCCGCGGATTTCTCACCCCGGGATTTCCGATGGACGACACCTTCGGGGTTGCTCTGATTTGGTGTTCTGAACAAATCAGCTAAGACTTTTCAGGACTCGTTCTGAAGGATTCTTTCGGTCTAAAACTTCGGAATCAGGCGAAAAGACTGAAGAAGCATGTGGTGCCGCGATCGGTTCAGACTTTTGGACGGGGGTGCAATTCCCCCCGCCTCCACCAAGTTTTTTCGTAGCGTATCGCGCGTTGACAGTTGTTTCGTGATTGGTTAGAATTCCCCGATCTATAAGGAGCATTTGTGGCTCAGGCAGCGAAAAAGAAAAATATACAAGCCAAACGATTGGCTAAATCATACGATGGAGCGGATCGAAGAAAATGGCCCCGTCTTGCACGAGAGTTGCCCGTCAAACTAGTACGAACTAAGCCCGTTGATTTATCTAAAAAGGGCGGATTTAGCATCGATCCGGCATGGACGCGTGATTTAGGGGGTGCCGGACTCGGCTTAAATGCGCCTGTGCATTGTCCTATCGGAACTCAGCTGGAAATTGAATTTAACCTTCCCGGACGGGACGAACGTATTCGCGCCGCTGTTACTGTGGTTTACAGTAAACTAGAAGCGGGTGATCGGAAAACTTATCGAGTAGGCGTTTCTTACAAATCTATCAACGAAGATGAGCGGCAAGCGATTATTTATTACGTAAACGACAATTTGTCTTAACCGACTTTAGTCTCACTAAATCTTCGCATCTTATATTGGAGTCGTAGCTCAATTGGTTAGAGCTCCGGACTGTCGATCCGGAGGTTGCGGGTTCAAGTCCCGTCGACTCCGCCAATCATTTCCAGCATTATCGGCTTGCAGGAGATAAATTCTGTAAGCCATTTATTTTGCAACCGTTATATAAATTTTGCCGGGTGAAGAATTTTTTTACCCGATGTAGTAACCGGAAAAAATCGATACCCAGACCGGAAAAATCTGCACAGTGAGTTTGGGCATTTTTGGTCTGATAACTTCGCGGGTTTGAAGAATCACGCGAGCATCAACGTGACTCTTTGTCCTTTACGCCCGTCGTGAGTGAGGCGTCATAACATATTGCATAATGTGGCATCCGCGCGCTAGGCTCATAACCCAGAGGTCGCAGGTTCAAATCCTGTCCCCGCTACCAAATAAGGCAAATAGCCATCGGCGTTTACGTCGGTGGCTATTTTGCTTTTTATCGGGCTGTTAACACTTTTGTTAACACTTTTGCCTTTGATTTTGGAGGTGGTGGAGTAAGTGCTAAGCAAACGTATTTACAAGCGAGCATCCCTTAGTTGTAGAATAAAGCCATGTCGGATCATATAGAGAAAAGTGCGGACGTTAATCCAGAGATTATCCGCCGGCAAGGCTCCAATGCGCTTAGCAAAATCGAGGAGGCACATAGGAAGCGCGCCGAAGTTCATAAGGAACTTGCTCAGAAAAATGACTCTATCGCCGACCAAGCGAAGAAACTCAATAATGTTTGGTCTAATGAAAACCTATGGATCAATCTCAACTCGGATTCTTTGAGGGCATGCGCATCAGCAAATGCGACAATCAGTAATTATGGACAGTTCATAGAACGAGATAGGTCCGTTGAGACAGAGCAAAACAAGTTTTATTCTATTACCCAGCCCTTAGCACAAATGGCTCTTACATCAACGTCTGCGACAGCTCATATAGTCCAACTCGGACTTGACCCCCAAAAGACGTTGGATCTCCCCGACCCTAATTTAGATCAGAAAATCAAGTTTGTGGAGGAAAATTTACCTAAAGAGAATCAACGTAAAGCATTCAAGCAAGCGTGGGAATCGTTTAATTATGGGCGAAGCGACCCTCTAAGAGTTGCGACTGCTGCGATGGTCGAGGTTATCAACCATTTTTTTCGTCAGGAGGCTCCGAAAGATAAGGTAGCTGAATCGGGTGTTCCACTTGATGCGGAACATGGTGTTACGAGGGCTGTTCAAACGGAGTATCTTGTGCGCTTAACACCGCCTGAATCCAAACAGACAGTTCGTAGCGCACTTGAGAATATGAGGGATAACTTAGATTTGTTAAACAAGATCAAACACCTTGATGAATCGCTGGAAAGCCATAGATCGACTGTAAAAAGCTGGTTAACCCAGGTTACAAATGCACTTCATGCATACTTGATGAGTGTGCCAAGGTGACTATAAATTAAAGCGATTCTGGTGTGGAGTTATCTCATGGCGCAGTCCCCCCTTTCGGTGTCCGGCGTACAAGAAAGGCGAAGATCAAACTATGACTAAACTTGTCCAGCTCGCCATATTTTTTTGCGGTGTAAACATTTTGTTAAGCCCTGGGTGCTCACGCGTGCCTGAAGAGCCGTGGGTTTTGTACCGGTTCCAAAATTCAAAAGTTACTTTTAGATTACCAATCCATGATACGGGCGCCGAGGTGCGATTGGAAGGTGATGAATATAAGCATAGCGGTGATTTAATGGGGTTTTATGCGGGGTACGTTGTTTTGGAAGACGTCAAACCAAATCAAGATGTAGAAAGTATTGAAAACCTAGCTCCGGTAGGATTTCCCGGCGGAGCTGTAAAGTTTTCCGAATATAGAAAAACCGGTAATATCCAAGGCCATCCTTATTTTGAAGTAGCAGTCAATCAAACCGTTGGGTTTATAAAGGTAAAGTATATTCGGCGTGTTCTCTTAGTCGATAACCAACTCTTTGCATTTGAAATATCGGGCCCAAGATATAGAGAGAATGCCGATTCAAAGGAATTTAAAATGACTGCCAAGCGTTTTTTTGACTCAATTGCAATAATGACAAAAGAGTCGATTGGATGAATCCAACGATTCTGTAAGTCGTTCTCTTGACAGCGGACGTTCGTACGCTTATACTTCGCCATGGGTAAGCGGATTGATTTCAATGTTGTCCTCTCTAAATTGCAAACTTTCCATTCTAGAAATAAACGCCTGCCGAGCTTTGCCGAAGCACAAAAGCTTTTAGATTATTCCTCCAAAGGCGGCGTTTCCCGCCTGATCAACCATCTGGTTAAAAAAGGCCTTATCAAACAGGATTCAACGGGGCGGCTTATTCCAACCGTATCCTTTGAAGGAGGCCTGCGGCTCTTAGGTTCAATTCAAGCCGGTTTTCCGTCACCGGCCGAAGAAGAGCTGATCGATATCATTTCCCTGGATGAATTTCTCGTGCAAAGGAAGGAAGCGAGCTTTCTTGTTAAAGTAACCGGTGATTCGATGATTGAAGCAGGTATTATGCCGGGAGATCTCGTCATTGTAGAAAAGGGAAAAGACCCCAAGCACGGAGAAATCGTTATCGCGCAGGTCGACGGAGAATGGACGATGAAATATTACTTGAAACAAGGTAAACAAGTGACCCTCAAAGCTGCCAATAAGAAGTATCCTCCCATAAAACCAAATCAGGAGCTTCTCATCGGCGGTGTGGTGATTGCTTGCATTCGGAAGTATGCCAAACGATGAAGCGATCACGCTAAGTTCATGGCCGAACGCGATTGTTCACACGGACGCCGACGCATTTTTTGCTTCCTGCGAACAAGCTATTCACCCGGAGCTTAAGGGCAAGCCCGTCATTACGGGTAAGGAACGCAATATCGTCGCTTCGATGTCTTATGAAGCCAAAGCGCTCGGCATTGTAAGAGCGACGGCGATCTGGGAAGCAAAGAAAATCTGTCCAGGCGCCATCATCCTCCCGAGCGATTACGAAACTTACAGTCTTTTCTCGAAACGCATGTTCGCTATTCTCCGAAGATTTTCACCCACCGTAGAAGAATCCTCCATCGACGAAGGGTACGCCGACATTAAAGGTCTTAGACGCGTTTTTCGCTGCGGCTACGAAGAAATTGCCAAGCAAATTCAAGAAACTATCGAAAGGGAATTAGATCTGCCGATCTCCATCGGCGTTAGTCTTTCGAAGACGCTTGCCAAATTAGCCGCCAAACACAAAAAGCCCCGCGGCTTAACGGCTGTACCGGGTTGGCAGATTCACCTTTTCTTAAAAGAAACTCCCGTCGGTAAAGTTTGCGGTATCGGCCCTAATACAGAAGCGCTACTTCATAAAAATAATGTCTTCACGGCCTGGGATTACGTGAAGCGCCCTGAACCCTGGATTAAGAATCTCTGGGGAAAAATCGGTGTCGAACTTTGGCGTGAGCTTCGCGGAGAATTAGTTTATAAAATTAATACCGAAGAAAAGATTTCCTACGATTCCATTTCAAAGACAAAGACATTTACTCCGCCGTCTTCCGATTCAGCCTATGTCAGAGCGCAGCTTTTCCGAAATACCGAATCTGCGTTTATCAAACTTCGGCGTTATCATCTTCGCGCTCAAAGATTCGTGGTGTATTTAAGGCAGCAGGATTTCCGCAGCGCCGCTTTAGAAGCCGATCTTAACCGCCCCACGACCTGCACGATGGATGCGTTTCCCTTGATCGATACTATGTTTCAGGAACTTTTTCAGCCGGGCATGCTTTACCGGACAACGGGTATCGTGCTTTCAAGGCTGGCGGTAGATAAGGAATCGCAGTTCGATCTTTTCGAAGATCCCGTTCGCATGGTGAAAATGCGCCGTATCGCCCAGGTGCTTGACGAAATCAATGCCGTTTACGGCAAACACACCGTTCATGCGGCGACGGGGCTTTATCTTGGGCGGAATCAGCGAAAGAATCGCACGGAGGGAGATCGAAATGTTCTTCCTATTCGTAAAGGTGAACTTCTGCCGGGAGAAACCTTTCGCCAAAGGATCGATATTCCTATGTGGCAGGTAAAAGTTTAATTCAAACAATCCTATCGTTGGATGCAGAGGAACTATGTGAAGCTGGTCGGGGATGGCGTTAGCGCTTACCGCGTTCCTAAGGAAGCGCCAAAAGGGAGGCTGATGTTCAGCGTGGAGAGTTTGGATATGTATCTGAAGTCACGCCAGCTCACAGCGGATTTCAGTGTCCCTTCGGATTCAGATGCATAATTCTTTTATGCATTCTCTGCGTCGCTCATAAGGGCTTATTTAAGGCGCGTTTTATGCAGATGTCGACATTCCAAGTGAAGTGAAACCGAAGAAGAATGCGGGCGAGCACATGATCATTTTAGCTGTTTTTTTCCTTTCCATTTTCCGCTACAATATATTTTGCATTGCCTTACACTCTTAACACAAAATGGACATATTTAATTTAATGGGCACGGCTATTATTTTTGGGAGTATTTATGGATTTGCTGTCCTTTAGAATTTGGAATTTTCGGTCAATCAATGACAGCGGTTCCATTGATGTGGCACAAATTACCGCGTTACTCGGTCGCAACGAAAGCGGGAAATCGAATCTGTTGCGAGCTCTTCAAAGTCTTAATCCTGCAGAGGGTTTTAAACCCCTTAATCCGATAAAGGATTTTCCTCGTCATCGTCGACTTGAAGAGTGCAAAGATGATACAAAAGTCAACTCAACCCGATGGCGTTTGGCTGACAATGAACAAAAAGAGTTAATTGACATACTGCCTCGAGCAATGAGCGTAAAAGAGCTGGAAATCGGTAGATATTACAAAGCACAACGATGGGTCTATTTTCTTGGCCTTCCGAAGTTGGAGTTTGAAGAGAATCCGATCAAAGAAAAAATTAAAAAGATTGTGCCTGCAGTTCAAGCAGCTTCGGACAAACTTGGAGTGGATGCCAAAGATCAACTTGGCCGGGCGGTGGCACAGTTTGAGGTAGAGGCGGCATTTATCAAAGATTCAATGGTGTGGGCAAAAAAAGCGATCAATGCCGTTGACTTACTGCGGCGTGCCCTTACGGCAGTTGATAGTAAACTTACGGATAAACAATTGGCGGACATTGGTTGGCTTAAGGAACACGCTAATTTCATCGTTAACGATGATGAGTGCCAGGCAAAAGCAAGAGAGTGGGCGGTCAGTAAGCTACCAACATTCATATTTCTCGATGAATATCCAGAGTTAAAAGGGCATCAGAATATTGCCGAATATCTTGCCCATAAAAAGAGCCCAAGCCAGTTGACAGACGGTGACCATAATTTTGAAAAACTCTGCAAGGTGGCAGGCTTGCAGCCCGAAAAGCTTGATGAGTTGTTTAATAAGAACGATCAAGAGTCACGGAATCAGCTTGCTAATCGAGCGGGTGCCGTGATTACATCTGAAATTAAGCGTTTATGGAAAGATCGACCACTCAAGATTCGATTTAATCTTGATGCGCAGCATTTTGATACGTTCATTTCAGATCCAAATGCTACGTATGACGTTGAGGTTAATCTGGATGAACGAAGCCGCGGATTTAAATGGTTTCTTTCATTTTATATCACGTTCGCAGCTGACACAAAAGGTGGTAAAGCGCAAGACGCCATACTCTTGCTTGACGAACCAGGGTTATACCTTCACGCTCGATCACAGTCAGATCTTCTAGCGCATCTCAAAGATGACTTCGGGAATCAGATTATATTTACAACCCATTCACCTTTCATGGTACCTATTCACGATTTGGACGCTGTCCGTACGGTAAGTATTGATGAAAGTAGTGGCACGACTGTCACAAATGATCCAACCGGAGATTCTCGTACGCTATTTCCAATTCAAGCAGCACTCGGATATAACTTATCTCAAAGTTTGTTCGTTGGCCCCAACAATCTAGTTGTGGAAGGGGTCACAGACTATTGGATTCTTTCATCAGTAGCGGATTATTTCAACGAGGCTGGCCGAATGACATTGAGCCAAGATTTGACTATTACACCCGCTGGCGGTGCGCAAAAAGTATCTTATATGGTCGCTCTTTTGACTTCAGAAGAATTGAACGTTCTTGTGTTGCTTGATGCAGAAAATGCTGCTAAAAGTACAAAGAACGACCTTGTCAAGACTAAGCTCATTCATGAAGAAAACGTAGTTTCCGTATTAGAAGCATTCTCTGCAAATCCGCCGATTGAGGCTGACATTGAGGATTTGTTAGACCCTGCCGTTTATGAAAAGTTGGTGCGAGAAAGTTATGTTAATGAATTAAAAGGGAAAACGTTTTCCTTGGATTCAAAAATTCCGCGCATTGTAAAGCGTGTCGAAGCTGCCTTTAAGAGCTTGGGTATGGATTTCCACAAGACACGCCCAGCAAGACTGCTACTAAACAAGATGGCATCAGATCCGAAGGCTATAATTACACGAGATACAGCCGATCGATTTGAAGCGATCTTCGCAGTTATAAATAATAGGCTGGAAAAACATCTGACGCGTAATAATAAGCCCTTCCGCTCATAAAAAGTCGGAAAATGAGTGGGGTAAGCTCCGCCATTAAATTATCTCCAAAATTCTTTCAATTACAACGCCTCTTCGGGATTGAATGTCGTAATTTCGTCGAATTGATATGTCCTATTCCTAAGGAACTTGCCCACCTCAACAGCCGCGGATGTTGATTTTCAAATGAGGAGAGATGAAGATGAGAAGAATTCTACCTTTACTTTTCGTTGTTGTGTTTACCCACAGCGCAGCGTACGCTGACCTTGCACCCTACTTCGTGCTGGATCAAGGAAATCTAGATACCGGGTTTGAAATGCAGAATAATTCTCCAGAAAACGATACAAGAACCTTTGCTCAATCCTTCGTGCCATCACAAGATAAAATTTCGGCTGTTAGAAGTTTTCTCTATCTATCCGGGTCTGGAGCAATTACAGTGGAAATAAGATCAGACAGCCTTGGTTTTCCAAGTAGCACTGTTCTTGCATCTTCGACAACTCATGTTGAGCGTACACCTTTTTACAATGGGATACTTTTTGATCCACCGGTAGCAGTGGTACCCGGAGAGACGTATTACATTGTTTCTTACCGAACACCAGGTCATACAACGTATGTTGGCTACACATGCACTAACGATGGATCTACCTACCCTACTGGACAGGCTTATTATAAACAAGGTGGCGGAGGTTGGACAATAGGTGTGCCGTATCCCGGCTATGAGAACGGAGATTACATATTTGCTACTTACTATACAGCGTATACAGAAAGACCAATAGCCGAAGCTGGCGAAGACCAGCTTGGAGATGCAAATGAGGCTATAACTTTAGACGGTAGTGGGTCGTCGGATCCCGATGGCGCGATAGTGACATATGCGTGGAAAAGGTTACCTGATAATGCCACTTTATCTTCAGGACCCGATCCATTTTCCGTTACGGCGGCACTCGGTCGAGTAGAAGAGGTAATCGAGCTAACTGTAATAGATGATCGTGGCGGAACCGCCTCCGACACGATGAGCATCTTTAACAGACGTGTTGAGAACCACATCCAAAATGAGCCTCCGCAGGTTAATGCCGGTTCTGATCAGTCAATTACACTGCCCAACAATGTAGTTACACTAAACGGCTCAGCCATAGATGACGGCCTACCTAACGACAATCTCATTGCAGAATGGACTAAGATACAGGGAATCGGTAATGTAGTATTCGCTAACTCGATGTCAGAAGTTACAAACGCCACGTTTTCTCAAGCCGATACCTACGTTCTCCGTCTTTTGGGTGATGACGGCAAACTCACCGGTTCTGACACAGTAGTAATTACCGTAAACCCTCAAGTTCCCGTAAATCAAGCTCCCCAAGTAGATGCTGGATTAGATCAAGAAATTACACTGCCGGATGATACCGTAAGCCTTAACGGTTCTGTGATAGATGATAACTTGGTAAATCCGAATCCTACGATTACGTGGTCAAAGCAAAGCGGTTCAGGTAGCGTGGTATTCGGAAACAGCAGCTTGTCCGTAACAACCGCCACATTCTCTCTACCGGACACCTACATTCTACGCCTTGAAGCATATGACGGAGAGTTTACGATCTCTAACGATACGACGGTGACCATAAATGCTGCTGTCGGAGTTCCAGGCTTCCAACAGGCAGATGATGCAAATGGCATCGTCTCAATAGAAGCAGAACACTTTCACTCTAATACGCCCCAAGGTGGCCACCAGTGGTCAGCAGTAACAACACCAGCCGGTTTTTCAGGTGGCGGCGCCATGAAAGCCACGCCTGACAATGACACGAACATTAATACAGGTTATGTTGCCAATAGCCCCAGGCTGGATTTTCAAATCAACTTTGTAAAAACAGGCACCCATTATGTCTGGCTGCGAGGCTTTGGCGAATCCGGAAGTGACGATTCAGTTCACGCTGGATTAGATGGCCAGGCTGTTGCAAATGCAGATCGAATCGGCTCCTTTCCCTGGGGCTGGAATTGGCTCAAAAAAACTATGGACGGCGGCGGCACTCCGGCGAGAATTGAAGTATCGGCCTTGGGTCAGCACACGCTCAATATCTGGATGCGTGAGGATGGTTTTGTCGTGGATAAGATTGTAGTTACCTCAAACGCAAGCTACACACCTACCGGCGTAGGTCCGGCAGAAAGTCCGCAGGTGTGATAGAGCATTTGGTTTGCTGACCTTTGCTTCACGCCTTGCCCAAGAAGGCATATCTCTATACAAAATCTGCAAGTGGCTTGGCCATGTAGACTTCAAAACTACTCAAATCTACGCCCACTTCGCGCCGATTTATGATGGGGATATTGAAAAACTAAGCATCCTTCCGATTGTAAATCGTTCTATCGCAGTTGCCTAATTTCTTCCTAAAATATTAAAATCTAATTCCACAATGCTTGGGAGGAGACTATGCTTCAGCAGCTCAAAGAAGAAAATTATTACAGTGATCTTTATGACTTACTGACTATCGAAGAATGTCTTCGGATTATAGAATCCTGGCGCAAAGCATCTTTGAAGAAGCCGGGCGATGAAATGGTTGGCAAACTTTCCGATGAGGAAAGACTAAAAACTTTTTCATTTCTATCTAATTTCAAGTTGTATTGGATCAAAGGTGACCGCTACCGCAGAAAGGCCGCCATTATTCAAGAATGGATGGATCGTGACCGCAAGCGCGATGATTTGTTTCAGAACGCTCAGGAACCGGGCAATATTCGCTGTCCTAATTGTTCCACGCGCATGTGCGTTATATTGAAAGAGTCATACGAATTTAGCGAAGAAGCTGCTAGGGTTCTATTTTTCTTTGAATGCCCAGCATGTAACAAGCGAAAAGGCTATTTTAATAACGGCGATGAGTTTAAATCTAAGCCAGAATTATGCCCCAAGTGCAAAAAAGCGATTCAAGTGTCGCATACAGAATGGGGAGAGGCAATGGTTTGGTCAAGAAAATGTTCCGCCTGTGGTTTTGTTGAAAAAGAAACGGATGATTTTAGTAAGATGCGAACCGACCGAATCGATAGAGAAAATAGAGAAAAAGAGTTGCTTAAGAAACACCGAGCCGATTTCTGCCTGTCTGCCGCAGAAGGACAGGAATACCTCCAAAGTCTTGTACAGTTAGAAACATTAAGGAAGCTTGCGGAGAAGATAGAGCTGAGGCAAAAAGATCCGGATTACAAAAAAGCAGAGAACTTAAAAAAATGGAATGTTGTTGAACTCGAGAAAACTCTCTCCTCAGAACTTGAAAAAGAGCAATATCTGAAGTTGTCTTTTGACAAGCCGGAGATAGGGAAGTATGTCATTGTTCCTTTCACTACGCAGGACGCCGATACTTCAAGAAAAGAGAAAGACAGCGAATACGGACTTCGGAAGATTTTCAAAAAGGCACTACAGGATTCAAACTGGCGACTTATGAGTGAAGGCGTATCTTATAGACTTGGATATTTATCAGGCCGATTAAAAGGGTACGAGCAAGAAGAGGATTTGGTAGAGATAATCAAGCAGGAATATGATTGATGCGAAGAGGTTGATATGCGGCTGTAATGAGTTTTGAGTATCGCAAGCTACAAAATCTTAAATGGCTCGCTCATGCTGATTTTAAAACCACCCAAGTCTATGCTTACTTACATTCATGACAACCGGTTCGATTCATCGACCGCCGGTCCTGCCGAGAAGAAAAAATCCCGAACAAAGGCGCGGTTGTACTTTAAGGCGTGCTTACAGAAGTCGCACCTTTCACTTAGAAAGCGCTTGGCCATTTTGCAGGGATAGGAGATAAGTAAATAGGTGTTGACAAATGTTCATTGTTTGATAGACTTGCCGGCAAGTTTGCCGGTATAAAAGGACGGTTTAATATGATGAGTTTTTTTAAAGCCAACGCCTCAGAAGCTGAATTACAGGGGTTTGGTTTTCGATTGGGAGAGAAGGGGACGCATTCAAGTCGAACCATTATGTTCGATGATCTCGTTGCTCTTTTTTCGGTTAACGGCGCTACGACGGAACGGTCGGAGTATGGGGCCTGCATCATTGAATCAAACTGTTTAGGAAAAGAAACAGTTGCGACCAGAAGGCATTCAAATCAAAATCTCGGCGAGTTATACGGGTTAGATAACAAAATACCATTGTTTAGAGTTTTTCGTTTCTTATGGGATGCGTCATCGGATGAAAAAGATAAAAGATTGCTCACGCTGCAGTGCGCTCTTGCACGCGACCCTTTATTGCTTGCATCGGCGCAATTAGTTTTGCCTCTTCAAGAGAAAGCTGAATTTTCTCGGGAAGGTATGCGGGCTCGCATAAAAGATATTGTGGGGGAGAGATTAAACGAAAAAATTTTAGACAAAGTGATTCGTAACACGGCAAGTTCATGGACGCAGTCTGGTCATTTTGTCGGTAGGACATTCAAAATAAGATCAAAGGTTACACCGGCGCCGGCTACTATCGCTTTTGGGCTTTGCTTGGCCTACAGGGCTGGTTTTCGTGGCCAAGAACTTTTCTCTTCCGGGTGGGTGAATCTTTTAGATTGTCAGCCCGCATATGCCCAGGACGTGGCTATCGAAGCAAAAAGATTAGGCTTTATCGATATGAGGATATTGGGTGAAATTATAGAAATCAACTTTGATCGGCTTGATCCGTACAAAGTAAAGGCTGGCTATGGGACGAATTGAAGAGCTTTGTGATCATTATCAGCGTCATATCTCCATACCTTGGCAGAAGACCATTGCGGGCGCACAGCGGGTTGTCATGATTAGGTACGAAAAGGAGCTGGAAAGAACCTTAAGGGCTCGAAAAACTTGTTTTGCCACTGCAACGCAGGAAGCGGGCCATGAATGGAAGGAAATTGATGTTTCTGACTTTTTCCCTAGGTGGATGGCTCAAGACGATTACCGTGAGGAATATTTCAAAAATCCCGACGACCTACAAATCAAGCTTGACGCAGAATTCACTAACTTTGTTGCAGACCAGCTAAGAAGGCGATTAACCGAAGAATGTGTAGGGCCAAATAGCGTTCTTGCTGTTTTGGGAATTGGGTCGCTTTTAGGATTTACTCGCGTGTCCATGATTATAAAAATGATTGAGGCAGATATCCGAGGAAGGTTGGTTATCTTCTTCCCCGGTCAAGTAGAAAATAATAACTATCGGTTACTCGATGCGAGAGACGGTTGGAATTATTTGGCTGTGTTGATCACGCACAATGGCGAGGGGGCTAATTTATGAAAATAAAAGACATTTTGCAGCGAGATCCTATCAGATACCCGCTTGTTAATAATGGGCAAGCGCGAATCGTTGATTCGTTGGATGAAAAAAGTCGCGAAGAACTCAAGGGTGAGCTTTTGACTTTTGTGTGCGAGGGAAAGTTTGCGGATGGGCTTCATCTGATCATACAGTCTTTTATTGATAATCTGAGCCGCACCAGTCAAAAGGGCGCGTGGGTTAGTGGATTTTTTGGAAGTGGTAAGTCTCATCTGCTTAAGATGCTTTGTCATCTTTGGCAAGACACCGATCTTCCAGGCGGTGTGACGGCACGTTCATTAGTACCTGCAATGCCAGATGATGTTATAGCTGTTTTTCGTGAGCTGGATACCGCCGGCAAACGATCAGGTGGACTTTTGGCGGCAGCCGGTACTCTGCCAAGTGGATCCACAGAGCATGTTCGTTTGAATGTAATATCTATTTTCTTGCGTGCCGTAGGGCTGCCCAGTCAATATCCCCAAGCGAAATTCTGTTTGTGGCTTCATTCCCTTGGCATTTATGAGCAAGTAAGAAAAAAAATTGAAGCAGAGAGCAAATCATTTGATCGAGAAGTAAACAATATTTATGTCAGTAAAACAATTGCTACTGCCCTTTTGGCACATGATCAAAGTCTCGGTCGTGATGAGGCTTCCGTAAGAGATGCAATCCGCAAGCAGTTCCCGCCGCAAACGAGTGACATTACCAGCGAAGAACTGATTCGTATCTTTAAAGACTGCCTAAAACTTGTAGGCAAAGATGGGCGGATGCCTTGCACTCTCTTAATCCTCGATGAAGTCCAGCAATACATCGGTGATTCAAATGATCACTCAGTGCAAATCACAGAGGTGGCAGAGGCTGTTTCAAAGCAGCTCGATAGTCACGTGATGATTGTGGGAGCTGGGCAAAGTACTTTAACCGATGCGCCTCTTCTGCAAAAACTTATGGATAGATTTACGATTCGAGTTCCGTTGGCGGATGCGGATGTTGAAACGGTTACTCGTAAAGTTTTGCTCCACAAAAAAACGTCAGCAATATCAGACATAAAACAGATACTGGATAGCCACGCGGGGGAAATATCACGCCAGCTACAAGGCACTCGGTTAGCCGAGAGGGCAGAAGACAAAAGAACAATCGTGGAAGATTACCCCTTATTACCTGCCCGTCGCCGCTTTTGGGAGCATTGCTTCAGACAGATTGATGCGGCAGGGACGAAAAGTCAGCTAAGGTCACAGCTTCGCATTATTCATGACGCTATTACAAAAATAGCCGACCGATCCATCAGTTCGGTAATACCCGGGGACGAGCTTTTTGAAGCGCTTGCACCAGAGATGGTGAATACGGGCGTGCTTCCTCGTGAAATCAATGAGCGAATCATTCGGTTAAAACAGGATGGCGATCAACTCGCCTATCGCATTTGCGGACTTGTTTTCCTAATCGGAAAACTAAAACAGGTTAGCGGATCTGATGTTGGATTGCGTTCCATCAAAGAACATATCGCCGATTTATTGGTGGATGATCTCAAGGCTGACAACGGAAAACTTCGCTCCAAGGTTGAGGAAAAGTTGCTTGAATTAACAGCACAAGGCGTCCTCATGCAGCTTAGGGATGAATATCGCCTGCAAACGCGAGAAGGTACGGAGTGGGATCGGGAATTTCGAAATCGACAAACTAAACTTCGTAACGATGACACGACGATCCAATTTCATCGCGAAACCCTACTGTATGCAGAATCAGATAAAGTCATTCGGCAAATAAGAATTAATCAGGGCGCATCGAAAGTTGCGCGTGAGCTTGTGGCGTTTCGCGAACAGACAATGCCTTCGTCCCAAGGGGGAATCATCCCTGTGTGGATACGGGATGCCTGGGCTTCTTCCGAGAAAGATATGACAGAGGCGGCTCGGGCGGCATCTTTTAGTAGCGCAGTAGTTTTTGTTTTTATTCCAAAAAAATCCGCGGACGATTTAACGCGACTAATTGTTGAAGCGGAGTCGGCGCGTCAAGCCTTGAGCGCACAAGGTAATCCAACCACCCAAGAGGGGCAGGATGCACGGCAAAGCATGCAGAGTCGATTGGCTCGCAGCGAAGCAGAATTGAACCGTCTTGTCAGTGAGATATTGGAAACAGCCAAAGTTTTTCAAGGTGGTGGCAATGAAGTTATTGGGATAATGCTACAGGACAAAATCAGAACCGCAGCGGAAGATGCGCTTAAGCGGCTCTTTCCGAGATTCAAAGAAGGTGATTCTGGTGCTTGGGAGGCTGTATTGCGACGTGTAAAAGAGGGTGCTGATCAGCCATTTCAACCGCTCGGACATACTGATGCGATGGAACGGCATCCGGTCTGTCAGCAGGTATTACAAATGATAGGTTCTGGAAAAATAGGGACCGATATCCGAAGAGAACTAAAAGCTGATCCGTTTGGTTGGCCACAAGATGCCATTGATGCTGCCCTGATCGGACTGCATCGTTCACAGCTTGTTAGCGCAGCGCTTAATAGTGCGCCGGTCCAGCTGGGGCAATTGGATCAAACAAAAATATCAAAAACTGAATTTCGCGTTGAGCACGTAACGCTTTCAATTCAAGATCGACTTAAACTCCGGCAACTATTTAGTAAGCTTCAAATAACTTGTCGCGGCGGGGAAGAACTGGCAAAGGCGGGCGAATTTCTGGCTAAGTTAATTGAATTAGCTAAAGCCGCCGGTGGCGAGGCTCCCTTATCTCCGATTCCCGATTCTAATAATATTCAAGATACGATCAGGCTTATAGGAAATGAGCAGTTGGCGGCCATAAGAGCCAAGTCCGACGAGCTTGATACTTTGATCACGAAATGGAGCGGGTTGCGTGATCTTGCTTTACAAAGGCGACCGTTATGGGAGATGACCGAGCGGTTGCTTAAACAAGCCCGTGGGCTGTCCGATGCTCAGGAGCAAGCCAAGGAATTTCAAGCGATTCAAGAAAAACGGCTGCTTCTTGAGCCGACAGATCCAATTACTCACATCCTCAAAGGGCTTGCCAAGCTTTTACGTGAAAATGTTCTCGTTGTGCACACAAAGCATGAAGACGTGTTGAAAAAGCGCATGGCAGAACTCAATGTCACAGAAGTTTGGCAGAAAATCAGCATTTCTGACAGGCAGAAAATTCTTTCGGAAGTAGACTTGAATGCATTGCTAAAACCAGAGATTTCCACGGATGAGAATCTCGTTACCTATTTAGATGGTAAGCCGCTTTCGACGCTGCGGGCAGAGGTGGATGCAATTCAGGGACGCGCCATACGGGCAATAGAGCTGGCCGCAAAGATTTTAGAACCGAAAGTTTTGCCTTTCACGCTTGAGCGAACAACCTTGCGAACAGAAGCTGATGTGAGCGCTTGGGCGGAGCGACAAAAGTCAAAACTGATTGAAGCTGTGAAAAAGGGCCCCATTCTTTTAAACTAAAAAATTAAAATTATGCAGACACTATCACGAGAACTTAGAAGAGAGCTTGAGCGAACGGTCGTAAAAGCGCGCAATGTAGCTGAAGAAGGCGCAAAAAAAGCGATCGAGCATCTCGCCGTCCAAAGCAGTGAGCCTTGGAAGGGGATGACCGCAGAGGAAAGGACGCTTCGCAATCGTTTGCGTGCTCATGGACGGCAGCTTGGTGATGTGCGTGATCCAAACAAGGGAACTCAATCCATAGGTAAGTTGATTACAGAATGCGCTTATGAGCATTGGCACCGGATGTTGTTTGCCCGGTTTCTCGCGGAGAACGATCTTTTGATTGAACCTGAAACTGGTGTGGCTATTTCGCTAGAAGATTGCCAAGAAATTGCCCGGGTAAAAAACGAGGACTGGATAGAACTTGCGAGTTCGTTTGCGGAACGGATGCTACCTCAGATTTTTCGAAAGGGCGATCCCGTACTGGAATTAGTTCTTCCCCCCGAGAGCCGCACTGAATTGGAAGAAATTTTAAAGGGGTTATCCGGCGATATTTTTCTTGCGGATGACAGCCTTGGATGGGTTTATCAATTCTGGCAGGCGGAAAAGAAAAATCAGATAAATGCATCGGAGAAAAAGATTGGCGCTGAGGAATTACCGGCCGTTACACAGCTTTTTACTGAAGATTATATGGTTGAATTTCTTTTGCATAATACGATCGGTGCGTGGTGGGCTGGTAAATTTCTTTCTCAGAATCCTTCGATTGCTCAAGAAGCTAAAGATGAAAAGGAACTTCGCTCCGCCTGTGCTGTTGGCGACATCACTTGGAATTATTTAAGGTTTTTTCGAGAGGAAGGTAGTGCCTGGCGGCCGGCAGCTGGAACCTTTGACGGCTGGCCTAAAACTGCCAAAGAAATCACGGTGCTTGATCCTTGCATGGGGAGCGGACATTTTTTGGTTTTTGCATTGCCCATACTTGCTGCTCTTCGCATGAGAGAAGAAGGATTGCAAAAAGAGATGGCGATAGATGCGGTTCTTAAAGAAAATCTTTATGGCTTGGAAATCGATGCCCGTTGCACGCAGATTGCGGCCTTTAATCTTGCGCTTGCCACATGGCGAATGACAGGATTCAAAGTGTTGCCACCTTTAAATCTTGCTTGTTCTGGTTTAGCGATTGGCGTGAGTAAAAAAGAGTGGTTATCTCTTGCGGAACGGGCAGCTGTGCTTGCTAAAGTGCCCATTAAGAAAGATTTGTTAGGGAAAGATGAGAATTTATTTTCAGAGCGCATTACCCAAGGCTTGGAAAAACTTTATGACCTTTTTGAAAAAGCCCCAGTTCTTGGGAGTTTGATTGATCCGAAGATAGCCACAGAGGGAGATCTTTTAGAAGCCAAGTTTGATGAGATAGAGCCTTTTTTGAAGCCTATTTTTGAAAGTGCCGAAACTGATGAAGTCGCCGAGTTGGCTGTTGTGGCTCGCGGCATGTCTAAGGCTGCAGAGATACTTTCTGGCCAATTTACGCTCGTCGTGACCAATGTTCCTTACCTCGGATTAAAAAAGATGGAAGAAACATTGCGTGATTTCTGCGAGTTAAATTATCAACGTGCAAAAGCTGATCTAGCAGCCGTTTTCTCGGAAAGGTGCGTGACGTTTTCATTACAGGGAGGAAGTATCGCTATTGTAACGCCACAAACAGTCACTTTCTTGGGGGCATTTGTCAATTTCAGGAAAAACTTATTAACGAATCAGCGCTTTAATATTCTGGCTCGACTTGGAATTAAGGCATTTCAAGCAATGATGTATGACTTCACAGTATCGATGTGGGTTGCAACACGATTGAAACCTCGCGCTTCTGAGACTTTTTGTGCGGTGGATGTTTCCGAGTTTACAAATGCCGGACAAAAAGCGTCAAATTTGAAAAATATTTTGTGCCGGTCTCTCATTCAAAGCGACCAATTGTTGAATCCAGATTCGCGAATTACAGTTGAAGAACTAGGGTCTTCGGCTCTTCTGGAAAGAATTGCCATATCACCGCGTGGTCTTGTTAATGGCGATATTGATAAATGGCTGAGAGAGTTTTGGGAATTGGACGCTTTAAAAGCCAATTGGCGTTTTTTACAAACGGCAGTTAATAAAACTGAATACTATAGTGGTTGCCATCAAATCATTGACTGGTCTACTGGTGGTAAAGGTATGCTTCGTCCCGGTCTGGGGAATAAGGCCTATGGGAAATTGGGAGTGGCGGTCAGTCGCATGGCTGCCCTTCCATCGGCTCTGTATTTAGGAGAATTGTATGACCAAAACACGTCCGTTCTCGTTCCGTTTAACAAGGATCACCGCGGTGCTCTTTGGGCTTATTGTTCATCGCAGGACTTCAATGTTGCGGTAAGAAGGCTCGATCAAAAGGTTGGCGTTACTCCAGCTACTTTGCTCAAAATTCCTTTCGACTTGGCGCGCTGGCAAAAGGTGGCAGCCGAGAAATATCCAAACGACTTGCCGAAGCCGTTTTCCAGTGATCCGACGCAATGGTTATACAACGGCCATCCGAAAGGTTCTGCTCATCCCTTACAGGTAGCTGTGGCGCGATTGATTGGTTACCAATGGCCCCGGCAAACAGGATCCAGTTTTTCCGATTGCCCCGCATTAGATAAAGATGGTTTGGGAAAATATGCTGACGATGATGGAATTGTTTGTCTTGCGCCTTTGCGCGGAGAGCAATCTGCTGCAGTGCGGCTACGTGCAATTCTTGCAGCTGTTTTTGGTTCGGAATGGTCATTGGCAAAACAAAATGAATTACTTACAAGTTTGGACTTTTCTGGCAAGTCACTTGATGACTGGTTACGAGATGGCTTCTTTGAACAGCACTGTGAATTGTTTCATCAGCGGCCATTTATTTGGCATATTTGGGATGGCCGACGTGATGGATTTAACGTGCTTGTGAATTACCACAAATTGTCAGGACCTAAAGGCGAGGGCAAGCGCACTCTTGAAAAATTAATTTACACATACTTGGGTGATTGGATTGAGCAGCAGCGCCGAGATCAGAAGAGTGGGGTTGAGGGTTCTGACGCACGCGTGACCGCAGCGCTTCGTCTGAAGGAGGAATTGGAAAAGATTCGTGAAGGAGAACAGCCTTACGATTTATTTGTGAGATGGAAACCTTTGCGCGAGCAGGCTATTGGTTGGGAACCGGATATTAACGATGGTGTTCGATTGAATATTCGTCCCTTCATGACGGCTAAACCTCTCGAAGCTCGAGCCGCAACCGCGTGCATCCTTAAAACACGCCCTAAAATAAAATGGGATAAGGATCGAGGTAAGGAGCCTGTGCGCGAGAGGTCCGATTATCCCTGGTTTTGGGCTTGGGATGAAACCTCAAATAATTTTTCTGGCGGCCGAACTTTTGACGGAAATCGTTGGAATGATCTCCACTACACGAATGATTTTAAGTTGAATGCGAGACCAGTAAAAAAGCAGACACAAAAACAATGACAACGACGATGGATGCTAACAAAACGTTGGTTGATGCGCTCAAAAATGCATTTGAGATGGCCGTGCGTAGTCCTGAAGGGGTGGCGGAACCCGCAGCTATTCTTTGGACAGATACGGATAGGGAATGGCAATCTTTAATACCAGCGCTTCTTTCTGCTTTCCCACAACTTTATATTTTAGGGGACTATGATTCCGTCAATCGAACTGGGCCGGTGATTTGGCTGAAATGTGTCGTTGATAGAACTCTGCCAAAAGTTTCACCCGCGACTGACGTAATTCCAATCCTTTATCTTCCGGGAATCAATCGGCAGCTCTTACGCGCAAGCGCGGATTGCCCAAGCCATTTACAGCCGCTTGTGGAACTCCAATATCGAGGAACGGTTTGGCATCAGCGAAATGGCCGCGACTGGACTGTTGAAGCTTTTCTTTCTTCAGAAGCTGGGTTAGGGCTTGATATTTCACAGGACGCACGCACTAAAGAGGCAATGTTGCGTGCATTGCCTTTGCTCGCAGGTGAACCCGTTGCTTCACTGCGGGGCAAAAGATTGGAGGCGGAAGATTTTGACCGGCTTTCATTCGGAGACCCTGTGCGGGATCTTTTAGGGTGGCTCAGTTCGCCGGAAACTTTTCAAGGCCGTTGTGATTCCGCGAAGTGGAAAACTTTTCGGGAGGTTGGTAAAAGAGAGTTTGATTTTGATCCAGAGGAAGGTGCCTCTGTAGCAGGCGATGCGCTGCTTCATGGGGGCGGCCGGTGGGACGACGCGTGGCGTCGGTTTTGTGATGCGCCGCAGTTGTATCGGGGGATTAGTAACCTTCTTCGCAATGCAAAGGCGCGTGATCTTTATATTGATGAATCAAAAATGCCGGCAAAGAATGAAGAGTGTGAAGAACAACTAAAAAGGGTCTTTGCTGAAATACTTGCTTTGCCGCAGCCGCAGGCCTGTGAACGAATTCTGCAGCTTGATTTGGAACATCAGAAAAGAAGGCAATGGGTTTGGGCGCGTTTGGGCGAAAGCCCTCTTTGCATGCTTTTGGAGCCATTAGCAAAACTTGCCACTCTTGTAAAATCTCCGCTAGGCGGTCTTTCGGTAAAGCAAATAGTTGCTGACTATGTCGCTAATGGATGGTATTGCGATCGTGCTGTGCTGGATGCTTTGGTGAGGATTAAAAGTTTCGCAGATAGCGATTTGATCAAAGATGTTATTCGAGTGCTATATGAGCCTTGGCTTGACCAGACAACGCGGCATTTTCAGAAACTTATCGAAAAAAATTCAGAAGAAATCAATTCTTTGATTAAATCCATTTCAGGGGAAAAAGAAACCTGCGTATTGTTTGTTGACGGCCTCCGATATGATTTGGGGGCGATGCTGCTTGAAAAACTTGAAAGTAAAAATCTTAAAGCGTGTTTAGATCACAGAATAAGTCCATTCCCTACAGTGACCGCAACGGCCAAGCCGGTTGCAGCCGCACTTCAGTCAAGTTGCGAAGGTGATGTTGGAGGAGGAGATTTTTATCCTGTATTAAAAGGTACTAAACAGCCCCTGACAACAGTTCGTTTTCGTGAGGCGCTGCAGAAGAATAAGATCGCTTTGCTTGAGAGTTCTGAAAACAGTTATGCGAGAGGCAATGAAATGGGTGCCTGGACGGAAATTGGGGAAATGGATGAGCTTGGGCATAAACTTGGCACTAGATTGGTTCAGCATCTTGAAATGGAACTGGATCTCATTGTTGAAAGGGTAATTAGTTTATTGGACGGCGGGTGGCCACGAGTGCGGATTACAACAGATCACGGTTGGCTATTAATGCCCGGAGGGCTTCGAAAAGTCGAGTTGCCACATTTTCTTGTAAGTACTAAATGGTCGCGTTGTGCTGTTGTTCGTGGTGAGGCGAGCCCTGATGTTCCAATTCTTCCATGGTTTTGGAATCCGGATGTTCGTATCGCATCACCTCCCGGAGCAGGAGCTTTTATTTTGGGGAATGAATATGCTCATGGGGGCGTGAGCTTGCAGGAATGCGTTATACCGGAAATTATTATTGAGCGGGGAGAGGTGGTTGCTCGCCCAAAAATAACCGGGATTCGATGGGTGCGGTTACTTTGCCGGGTTGCGGTTAATGGAAATATTAAAGGTGTGAAAGTTGATCTGCGACTCAATTGGAAGCAGCCTAATACAAGCATTGCTGCAAATATTAAAGAGTTAATCGGAAATAATGCCACTCTGGCAGTCGCAGATGACAAATACGATGGTGCTGCTGTCTCGGTAGTTATTCTGGATGAAGCGGGCCGCGTGCTGGACCATCAGCCGACAACCATAGGAGTTAATTTATGATCAAGGAATTAGACAATTTAGATAGTAAAGCCGCCGCTGCTTTTGAGGGCTACTTGGTTCGGAAAGATTTGGTTCGAAAATATGCATGCCAATATCCGGTGCCGACTTACGTTGTTGAGTTTTTGCTTGGCCGTTATTGTGCCACGACCAATGAAGCTGAAATTGCTGAAGGGCTTCGGATCGTCGAACAACAGTTAAAAGATAGGACCGTGCGAACTGGGGAGGAGGAGCTTTTTAAATCTCGCGCAAAAGAAATCGGTTCAGTCAAACTCATTGATTTGATCCGGGCAAAGCTCGATTCAAAAAATGACTGCTATGTCGCGGAGTTGCCCAGCCTTATTCTCCGGGATGTACGCATTGATGATCAATTGGTTCGGGATAATGAGCGGATGCTAACAGATGGTTTCTATGCGGAAGTTACGCTTAGCTATGATGGGATTATCGCACAGCAACAAGGTGGCCGGCCGTTTGCGATCGATGAAATCCGACCGATTCAAATGTCAAAGGCGGATATTCTTGATGTTTATTGCAAAGGCCGACAAACATTTTCAACTAGTGAATGGATTGATTTTCTTATTCGCTCGATTGGATTAGAACCAAATTCATTCAATGAAAAGACGAAGATTGTGACTTTGCTGCGGATGATTCCATTCGTTGAGCGGAATTATAATATGGTTGAATTGGGGCCCCGCGGGACTGGTAAAAGCCATCTTTTTCAGCAAATCTCACCCTCGGCGCACTTGATTTCTGGAGGAAAGGCGACTGTTGCAAAAATGTTTGTTAATAATTCAAACGGACAGCGTGGTTTGGTGTGTCAATACGACGTAGTTTGCTTTGATGAAATAGCCGGCATTTCTTTTGATCAAAAGGACGGGGTCAATATTATGAAGGGATATATGGCCTCAGGGCAGTTTAGCCGGGCCAAGGAAAATATTAGGGCTGAGGGCAGCATCGTGATGGTTGGGAATTTAGATGTGGATATCGAACAGCAGCAAAAAGTCGGACACTTATTAAGTCCATTGCCGCAAGAAATGCGTAACGATACCGCCTTTATGGACAGGATTCATGCATATATCCCAGGTTGGGATTTCCCCAAAGTTAACCCCAAAGAACACCTGACGGATCATTTTGGTTTAGTCAGCGATTTCTTGAGTGAATGCTTAAGCCGGCTTCGTTTTTCAAACCGGGTTTCGATTATGCAGGGACGGGTCCATTTGGGAGGCGCTTTAAGCGGTCGCGATATTGAAGCCGTGAATAAAACGATCAGCGGTCTTGCGAAGCTACTTTACCCGGATCCGTCGATGTCTGTAAGTAATGAGGATTTGGAGAAGATTATACGCATTGCTTTAGAATCCCGGCGGCGTGTTAAAGAACAACAAAAACGGGTTTTTAAAAGCGAGTTTCGGAATACGCACTTTAGCTACATCATGGTTCCGGACGGGACGGAACAGTTTGTTGCAACTCCTGAGCTGCATAGTGATGAAGCAATTGAAACCGACCCTCTTCCCCCCGGGCAAGTTTGGGCTGTAAGCCCTGGCTCAGCTGAGACAGGCCCAGGATTGTATCGGGTCGAGGTAACATGCGGCCCCGGAAATGGTGTGAAAATATTAAATCATCCAACGCCACCAGCTTTTAGAGAAAGCGTCAAGGTTGGCGAACAGAACCTTTATACAAAAGCTAAAGAGCTGGTTGGTGATAGAGATCCTCGTTCAGAAGAATTTTCGATCCAGTTGCGTGCAATGGACGCAGATAAGAGTGGGGCTGGCATCGGATTGGCAGTTCTCGTTGCATTGTGTGGTGCTTTATTAGGGCGAAATACGCGTGGTGGGGCTATGATCGCTGGCCCCTTAAATTTGGGTGGTTCGATAGAAAATATGCCCAATGCAAATCGACTCGCTGAGCTGGCAGTTGATAAGAAAGCTCAGGCGCTTTTGCTACCTGTTGCTTGCAGGCGTCAGCTTAACGATCTCCCCGATGATCTTTGGACAAAAATCAGTATCGAGTTCTACAAAGATCCGGCGGATGCCGTCTTTAAAATGCTTGTGGAGTAGAAATTTCTTTCCTATTGATGCTGTATTAAGGCGATGGTGAAGTGAAGATGAAATTACATAACATAAATACCGGAGGTTTTCATGCCAAATCGTATAGTGAAGAAAACATTGCGAAAAAGAGATTTTGCTCCTGATTTCCTATGGAGAGAATTTTGTGAGGAATTGGGGATTGACCCGATCGCACCAGAGATTGTGATAGCAATTCTTAAGGAAGAATGTAGTAGTAATTAAACCAAAAAATACACGTGCCCAATCATGGATGATCCGTTAGGCGATTTTTTAGGATACGATCTTACAATGGGTGCTGATGTGGTGTATCCAAACAAAAAACTCAGAGAAACCGGGGTCTCTTTTGTGAGAACTTGGCTTGGACGACAATATCCGGACAAAAGATAAATAAGGTTATCGCAAATCAAGGGGCAAAAAAATGGATATGAGCCACAACTCGCTTACACAAGCGAACTACATTAGACAATCCTTGGCGCACGATAAGCGACCCCTCGGCATTTTTTTGGGAGCAGGTTGTCCAGTTGCCATTAAAAATTCTGATAAACAACCCTTAATTCCAGATATAGCAGGCATTACCAAAATCGTCTGCGAAAGGTTATTGCGGTCACAACACAAGGAATATTTCAACCAATTAGTTAAGAACCTAGAATCTGATGGTAAGAAGGATCCAGATGTAGAGGAAATGTTGGGGCAAATTCGCTCGTTGAGATATGTTGTAGGACGTGAAATGGTCAGAGGTCTGACATGCGATCAGTTGGACAATCTTGATCAGGAAATTTGTCAGATCATTTTCGATATTGTGAACAAATCCCTACCAGGGGCGGGAAGTCCCTACCATAAAGTTGCTTCGTGGATTGGGTCACGCAATGGCACTGATCCCGTGGAAGTTTTTACTCCGAATTATGATCTCTTGATGGAACAAGCTTTTGAGGAAACTCGCGTGCCGTATTTTGACGGTTTTATCGGTTCAAATCGAACTTTTTTCGATCCACATGCTATGGAAGAAGACAAGTTACCAGCCCGTTGGTCTAGATTGTGGAAATTACATGGGTCGGTTAATTGGAGACAAGATGAAAAGGGGAACGTCTCCAGAGGCGAAAATTGCACTCACGAACAGCGGCGGGTTATTCATCCTTCACATTTGAAATATGATCAAAGCAGAAAGATGCCTTATCTTGCCATGATAGATCGGCTTCGCGCGTTTCTAAAAAAGCCACAGGCTGTTTTAATTATGTGTGGCTATTCATTCCGAGATGATCATCTCAATGAAATTATGGTTCAGGGTCTCCAAGGCAACGCAACGGCGATTATTTTCTCCCTCTTGTTTGGCAAATTAGAACAGTATCAAAAAGCGGTAAACCTTGCCATTACTAGAACAAATCTGAGTCTTCTAGCGAAAGACGCTGCTGTGATTAGCGGTAGGAGGACAGAATGGTTACGGCAAGAATTTACATCCAGGTCTGAAAGTATTGCGGTCCAATGGGCTGAACAGGATGGAAGTGGTAAGAAGGAGCGCTTGAAACAAGCGTCATTCATGTTGGGTGATTTTCTGACTTTCGGAAGTTTTCTCGAAGATTTAATTGGCGGATATGAAAAGGAACCAGTTTCAGAAGGATCGACCGCGCATGCCAGCTGACCCGACCTTATTAGGGACTATTAAGGACGTAAAGGGAGCAACCATCAGTGTGTCTTTGGACGACGCTACGATATCGGGATTGGTCTTTATTGATGGCCATGGATATAGAATTGGTCAAATAGGAAGCTTCGTGAGAATTCCGATGGGATATGTTGATTTGTTTGGAGTGGTTTCCCAAGTAGGGGCTGGAGCGGTTCCTGAAAAGTTAATCGATGTTGAGATTCACGGATATCGATGGATGACCGTTCAGATTGTTGGTGAAGGTTATCGAAAAGGAGAATTCAAAAGAGGTGTTTCCCAATACCCTACGGTTGGCGATCAAGTTCATTTGGTAACGAACAGTGATCTAGTGCGAATATATGGTCGGCCAGAGGAAGCTAATTTTATTGGAGTGGGCCATGTTGCTAGTGCTGAATCGATTCCGGCATTGATTGATATTGACCGACTTCTTACCCGTCATAGCGCTGTGGTCGGGACTACCGGATCAGGTAAATCTACCACAGTTGCTGGTTTGTTGCTGTCTTTGTCGGACCCGGTTCGGTACCCTTCAACACGGATTATGGTTCTAGATATTCATGGAGAGTACGGAGCTGCTTTGAGGGATCGAGCGACGGTGTTCAAAATCAACCCTAGATTTGATTCAGACGAGCAATCTCTTTGTATCCCGTATTGGGCAATGACGTTTGATGAGCTGTTGTCGGTTACTTTTGAATCATTGGATAGCCAGGGACAAGGATCCATCTTGGAAAAAATCGTAGAGCTTAAAAAGTTTGCTCTCAAGAAATGTCCTAGAGATGGTGTCACGGCGGACAGTCTAACTGTTGACACTCCGGTGCCTTTCAGCATTCATAAGCTTTGGCATGATTTGCATCGTTTGGTGAATGCAACTCATACTGCTCCTCCGGGATCCGGTCAATCTGAAACCACCGAGGCACTTCTCAGTCCAAGTGATATTGGTGACGCCATGAAGGTTATTCCGCCGAAATATAAACCACAGTCTCTTGCCTCGGGAGGGGAAAAAATTTACTTGAGCGGCTCAACTTTAAACATAAGACGCCAGTTGGAATCGTTGGCTTCTAAGTTGCGAGATCCGAGGTTTAATTTTTTATTTCGTCCGGGAGACTGGACTCCTGATGTTAATGGTGTGCCAGCTAAAGATTTGGACAGTCTATTGGAGCAATGGATAGGATGTGACAGATCAATCGCCGTGCTCGATCTTTCCGGGATACCAATATCCATTCTTACTAATCTTGTTGGAGTTTTGTTGCGGGTAGTCTATGACGCTCTTTTCTGGGCAAGAGATTTATCAGAAGGGGGGAGGGAAAGACCTCTTTTGGTGGTTCTTGAAGAAGCGCATAATTATTTAGGCGCGCAGGACGCTGGCCCAGCCGCCTCAGCCGTACGCAGAATTGTTAAAGAGGGTCGGAAGTACGGTATTGGAGCAATGATCATTAGTCAAAGACCGGCGGAGATAGACCCAACCATTCTTTCGCAATGTGGGACAATTTTTGCGCTGAGGCTCTCGAATTCAATAGACAGAGCTCATGTAACTGGCGCAGCATCGGATAATCTTGAGGGTTTGTTCAATATGCTACCTGTTTTGCGAACGGGGGAAGCTATTATAGTTGGCGAAGCAGTTCATTTACCAGTACGAACTTTAATCGAACCTCCGCCAAAAGATCGACGGCCCGACAGCCAAGATCCATTAGTTTACAATAATTTGGGACCTGGGGGGTGGAATCAAAAATCAGGTAAGAGTGATTACAAAGAAGTGATGTTGGTTTGGAGAAAACAACACCCTCGATCACCGAAGATTATTCAAAATGACAAGTCGACTACAAAAAAGAAGGAATTAAAACAACAATCCAAAAAAGCAAAGGTCTAGGTCATGGAAAGAATTCCGGTCAGTTCTTCAAATATCACGAGCATCGGATATGATCCAAATACACTAACGTTAGAGATCGAGTTTGTTCATGGGGGTGTCTATCAATATTTTGATGTCCCCCAGGCTTATTACGATAGTCTCATGCAAGCTGATTCAAAAGGCACTTACCTCAGCCAAAATGTAAAGCCGTCGTTTCGATATGCTCGGGTCTAAACTCCGGTGTTGAGTTGTAATGAATAAACGGGGGATTTCTTGACTAGTCGGCAATATGTTTTATCCAAAAGTAAATATCTTCAAGGTCTCCAATGCCCCAAATTGCTCTGGATGTCTTACCATGCCAAGGATCAATTTCCTGAGATAGATCCCCAAACGCAAGCAATTTTTGACCAAGGACATGAAGTGACAGCTTTGGCCCAGACTCTTTTCCCAGGCGGCCTTGAAATAGAAGGGGTTAAAGATTTCGAGGCCATCCTCAAGAAGACCCAAGAGTTATTGCCTCAAAGAAAACCCCTCTTTGAAGCCGCTCTTCGTTACAAGAACACTTTTGCCCGGCCTGACGTTCTCACGCCCAACAAAGACGGGTCCTGGGATCTCTATGAGGTAAAAAGCTCGACGCAGGTGAAAGACGTTCATTATGAGGATGTTGCTTTTCAGAAATACTGTTATGAAGGGGCGGGCTTGAAAATAAGAAAAGTTTATTTGATGCATATCAACAACGAATATGTGAAAAACGGTCCGATTGATCCCGAAGGCTTATTAAATCGGGAAGATGTAACTGAGCAGGCTCAAAAGCTAGCAACGCAGGTGGAGAAGCGGGTGAACGAAATGGTCGGCATTCTAAATCAAAAAGAATGTCCGACAATATCAATCGGACCGCAATGCAACGATCCTTATGACTGCCCACTAGAAGAGTTTTGCTGGCAACATATACCTGAAGATAGCGTTTTCATTTTTAACAGGATCCGCAAAGACAAAGCCTTCGCGTTCATTAATGAAGGGTTTTTACGGGTTCGTGATGTGTCGCCGGAACGTTTGCAATCAACAAGCCACCAGATTATTTACAAATGCCACTTGGAAAATAAAATCCATGTTGATCCCGCTGCAATCCGCGAGTTTATCAAACAGCTACAATTTCCGATTCATTTTATAGATTTTGAAACTCTGGGTATGAACATCGCCATACCCCTTTACGATGGCACCAGGCCCTACCAACAGGTTCCGTTTCAGTTTTCACTTCACATTTTATCCGGTCCGGATAAAGAGCTTGAGCACCATGCGTTTCTTGCTGAAGGGGAGGGTGATCCAAGACCAGAATTTCTTAAACGGCTCAAGGTTCTGATCGGTCCAAAAGGAAGTATTGTTGCCTATAATTTGAGTTTCGAGCGGGGACGGCTTCAGGAGTCAGCCGATGCTTATCCTGATTATAAAGACTGGCTTAATGGGATCGATGGTCGATTTGTGGATTTGATGACGCCGTTTCAGAAGTTTGATTACTACGATCCGAAGCAGCTCGGCAGGTATTCCATTAAATCTGTTTATCCGGCGCTCGTTGGGGAATCATACGACGGGATGACGATCTCGGATGGCGGTCAGGCAAGCCGGGAGTATGCGCGTGTGACCTTTTCACATGGCGTCACGAAAGAGGATAGAAGGCGGGTCTACGACGGTCTTCTCGAATACTGCAAACTCGACACAAAAGCTATGGTTGATATTCTTAACGTCTTAAGTGCGACACATTAGACGACTCGCGCCTTTCCATGACTAACACGCTTGAGGTTGAAGACTATTACGATGCGGCTACCTTGAATCCCGCTGCCTTGAGGGTAAAGGACCGCACGCAAGCCGGTTGCCCGGTGTGTGCCTGCTCCGCACCGCTGGAGGAGTGCACCTACAACACGCGATGGCGCTTGCCGTACTGCAGGGTTCACGCTATTCGACTGCACCCCAATCCAAAGTTGCCAACCTTTGTCTATTACAACGGCGAGGGGAGAGAAGATACTAGGCGTGCGCGTCTGCGGAACATCCGCTTCCATAAGGATTTTGTTCGTGACCTAGTCTTGGACAATCCGAAGAAGGCGGAAACTCACCGTTTGGGCCATGAGACTAGCGAGGATGCGCTGAGCTGGAATGTGTTTGCGCCGCTCTTACAAGCAGGGAGACTAGGCCTCGCGTTGCAGTGTCTTTCCCAGAATCGCTTCACTGTTCCAGCCTCCTCGCCGGAGCTATACCTCTGGGGCAGTCGTATTGACTTGGCGGCAGGAACCTTCAACGAGTATCAGCCGCTCATGGCTGCACGTGAGCATTTCGAGAAAGATATCAGACGATTCCCGACGGAACCCGATATCATGCTCGTTACGGATCAGGTGATTATGTGTATTGAAGCGAAGCTGACGTCCGGCAATCCCTTGGCCGCGAAGGGAGAGTCAAAGTCGGAAGCCGGAGCCAAGCCTAAGACGCGCGAGGGCATCATCAAACGGTATTATGATGCCTTTCCTTTGGCCAAACAATATATTGATCGGCAGAAGCTGATGGAGAGCGAACTTCATTCGCAACTCTTCCGAAACGTTATCTTTGCGGCGGGGATGGCCGAGTTGGAAGGCAAGGACTGGCATGTCGTGAATTTGACCAGCTCGACTCAATGGAGTCACCGACTACAGGTCTCGACAATGCAGAGCAACTATGATTTTCACAACCCCGTCAGAGCCATCGCTGGATACCTGAGCCGAGACTTTCAAGACCATTTCACGTTTTATACTTGGGAGGAACTGTTTCGTGAGGTTGTGCAGGGTCATCCTGATTTAACGGAGTTAACAGCGTATCTTCAGGGAAAAACCGCTCATTTAGAGCGGGCATTTAATATCTAACAGAAAAGTGCTGGCTATTGGATGATTAATGGAAAAAGACAGTTCGGTTTCCGACACAACATCATCGCCATCTGTTATGACTTTGACGGGACGCTTTCCCGCCGTAGCATGCAGGAAGACACGATCTTCAAAGAATATGGAATTCATGCGAAAAGATTCTGGGCCGAAGTGAGACGGACCGCAAAGGAAGACGGTTATGAGAAGACCCTTTCTTACCTGAACAAGCTTATCTATGACGCGGAATTTCAGAAGAGGCCTCTTACCGAATCCCGCTTAAGCGCGATGGCAAAGCGGATTGAATACTATCCTGGCGTGGAAAACTTTTTCCCTTATATCAATGACTTTGTGGACCGCGAAGCTGAAAGTCTGGGGATTGAGGTCCGGCTTGAACATTACATCATTTCCTCGGGGGGATGAAGGCCATTCTTAACGGGGTCGGCATCAAAGGATATTTCAGGGAAATTTATGCGTGTGAATACGAGTACCGGCGAGACGGCAGCCCCAAATGCGTGAAAATGGCGGTCAATGACACCAATAAAACTCAGTTTCTCTTTCGTGTCAATAAAAGCTGTCTCCGGCTGGATCAGGATATTAACAAACACATGCCGGAAGAAAAACGCCGCATCCCTTTCCATAATATGATCTATATAGGTGACGGGGATTCCGACGTTCCCTGCATGGCCGTGACAACGAAAAATGGCGGGCATGCGATAGCGGTTTATCCGCCCAAGAAGAAGGCTTCTCGCAAGTGTCTGGAGCTGCTTCACGCCAATCGGGTCCATTACATCGTGCCTGCAGATTTTTCTTCAGGATCAGAATTATGCAATTTCCTCGAATCCATCATAAAATTGCTGGTCAACCGCATATCACTCGACCGGCTGATGCATCAGCAAAAGCAGGGGCATAGTGGATAAGAACAATAAAGGAAGGGGAAAATGCAATCGTCGGGAATGAGAGGTGTTTACCTTGTCGCCGCGGAACTTTCGAAAAGGGGTTTTATTGTCTCAACGACCTCACGTAGTTCATTTGGCGCGGATATATTGGTTACCAGCGGCGAATGCAAAAGAACATTTTCAGTTCAAGTAAAAACCAATGCGAGGACATTCGGTTTCTGGTTGTTGAATAAGGAATCGAAAATGTTAAAGTCTTCTTCCCACAAATATGTCTTCGTCAACATAAGGGATAAACAAAATTTGATTGAGTATTTTGTCGTCCCCAGTGAAGTCGTCGCTAAAAAAATGAGTCAAGACAAATCGAAAAAAGGATCAGTTTGGTATTCGTTTTCATATGACGATGCGAAGGCCTTTCAAAACAAGTGGTCTGTATTTGGGAAGACTAAAAATTCTGATCCCTAGTCCGATAATTGTATTGAGTCTGAATTATGATAGCTGCTACATACGCCAGAGCTTAAAATCAAAGAAGTGATGCATCTGAAAGCTAAAGGAACATGACCAAGATTCTGATTGCGGAATATGATGATGAACTTCGGGTTTGCATCAAAGATTTTTTTGAGGCTACAAAAGACTTTCAGATTTTCACTGCAAGGACTGTACCCGAAGCTATCCGGATCCTTGAAGTCGAAAAAACTGACTGGATGTTCTTGGCCATTGAGTTTGCTTTTGCAAGGCCCACAGGTCTAGACCTATTACCTTTCTTTCAGATCATCAGCCCCAAAACTAAAATTGTGACAATGACTACGGATCATTCACACGCAACCGCGAAACGGGCTTTAGAGCTCGGAGCGATTGATTGTATCGTGAAGCCTTCCATCTCTGAGCCTTTGAGAAATCTTCTTGTGAGGATGAGGGAAGAAAGAGTTTGAAGATCCAGAAAATGCTTGTGCTAAAAAGGTAGTAACACATCACACCATCTGCAACATCCTACACTACAATTTGACCAAAGCATTGCTTATGGCAGTAAAATAAAGGCGAAGTCAATGAAAGTGAGAGTGAAATTAAACGTTGATTAATTAGCCGTTGCAGACCATTATTTAGAGCGGCTTTATAAGTGCGTCGAGCACCCTCAAATGGCCACGATACTGAAACCTTTATTAAAAACCGAAGATGTCAGTCGCATTCTTAAAGTGCCAAACCGCACGGTTACGAGGCTTGCGAAGAAAAAAGCCATTCCCGGCGCTAAGAAGATCGGCGGGAATTGGCGGTTTGATCGTGACCACTTTGGTAGGTGGTTAGCAAGTAGAAGGAAAATAAGATTGCAAAACGTTGTGGAATAGAACGCCCTATCTCTTACGTATGAAAAAGATCTTGGTTATTGACGATGAAACGGCATTGTTAGAAGCATTCGAGGGATTTCTTCGCAATGAATTCACGGATATTACTTTTCTCAGTGCAGATAACGGCAACACCGGTTTGGAGATCGCTGGTACAGAAAAGCCGGACTTGATCATATTGGACATGAAGTTGGGGGCTGGTCCGTCTGGGGTTGAAGTTCTCCATCGCCTGAAATCGTTGGCGCCCGCTTCCCGCGTTATCGTTTGGGCAGGATATTGCGATCCAAAAATTGAAGAGGAAACGCGAAGACTGGGCGCCTTTGCGTTCGTTGAAAAACCCGCTGACCCATCGTTACTGCTGAGCATTATTCGAGAAGCGATCGGCTTAGATAGGTGATTGATAATGGTCTATCTGTGACGGATGTCATTTGCGTCCCGCCTCCTTGTTAAGCAAACCCCACTCTAGTCCGATAATTGTATCAAGTCTGAATTGTCATAGCGGCTGCATACGCCAAAGCTTAAAATCAAAGGGGTTTCGTTGATTACACATAAATGATAATTTATAGTAAATTTAAGAAAATGGATCGACAATAAGCATCTTTTCCCGCTAGCTCGATTTGGACACATGCAAGAGACAATAAATAAAAAGATTTTGGTTATAGATGACGATGATTTGGTGCTGAAAAGCATCCAGAATCTTTTATTTAAAGCTTCATATAATGTGGTGTGTGTTCCGGATGCATACCAAGCGATCGATCAGATTAAGCACCGAGAGTTTGATTTAATCATTTCGGATATCCGCATGCCTGGGAAAAATGGTGTGGAAGCTATACGTGAAATTCGCAGCATTGTAAGTCGCCATAGTCCAAAAGATATTCCGATTATTTTCATAACAGGGTACGCTGAGGCAGTCGAAGAGTTGGACGCCGAGTTGTTAGGAGAGGTAATTCTTAAGCCTTTTGACATTGATCATCTGTTAATAACAATCCGAGAGTACCTATGACGAGACGCGTTGTTGTGACAGGTATGGGTGTGCTAGCTCCAAACGGTATTGGCGTCCAAGACTTTGCCGATGCTATTTTCTCAGGTAAGAGCGGCATCGGGTCTATTACAAGGTTTGATCCCTCGACTTTGGAAGTGAAGATAGCAGCCGAAGTTAAAGATTTCGATGCTGCCGATTACATGCCGATTGCGGTTGTCCGTAAGACCGACCGGTTCGCTCAATTTGGTGTAGCAGCAGCCAAGATGGCGCTGGACGATGCGCGTCTGTCCGATGAAAATACGGATCTCGGGAAAGCCGCTGTTATCATTGGCTCCGGCTTGGGCGGCTTAAATTTTCACGATGAAATGATGTTCACAATGCTTGAAACTGCGAATCCCAAGAAACTTGCAGCTAGTGCAGTGCCCAGAATCACCCCCAATGCTGTGTCTGCATATATTGCACTGCAATACAAGATCAAGGGCCCCAACCAGGTTATTTCTACCGCCTGTTCATCAAGTGCGCAGGCAATTGGAGAGGCCTTTCGGAAGATAAAAAACAGCGAGATAGACATTGCAATTACAGGCGGAGTGGAAGCAACTATTAGTTTTATTAACATAGCACTGTATCAAGCTATGATGGTTTTGGGAACGCCTCTTGATGGGAATCCTCAAACGGCATCGCGTCCTTTCGACAAGACACGAAATGGATTTGTAATGGGCGAAGGCGCCGCTTGCTTAGTTCTCGAGGAATTAAATCATGCTTTGGCAAGACAGGCGCACATTTATGCGGAGATATGCGGTTTTGGATCTAATTGCGGAGCTTATCATATGGTTGCTCCAGATCCGACTGGCGAGGATGCAAAAGAAGCGATGAAAGCAGCGTTAGATGAGGCGGGATTGAGAGAAGAAGATATCGATTATATTAGTGCTCATGGGACTTCGACGAAATTTAATGATCTTGCAGAGACAAAGGCGATCAAGGGTCTCTTAGGAGAACACGCTTATGATGTTCCTGTAAGCAGCATAAAGTCAATGATAGGTCATACAATCGGTGCAGCAGGCGCTATACAAGCTGTAGCATGTTGTTTAAGCATTACCCGCGGTTATGTTCCTCCAACAATGAACCTTAACACTCCAGATGAAGAGTGTGACTTGGATTATGTTCCAAACAAGGCGAGAAAGAGAGACGTGAACGTTGCCATATCCAATTCGTTTGGATTCGGATCCAATAATGTTTCTTTGGTTTTTAGGAAGGTGAATAAATAAATGCTTAAAGAGGCTTTGGAAGACTTTTTATATAAAAAAGTGATTAGAAATCTTATGCTGACAAGCAAGCTTGGCCGGCAATGTGTGCTGGGTGAGGCATCCACTGGCTACAACTTCGATCATATGTATCAAAATAAAGCCAACGGTTACTACGGAATAGGACAAGTAATCGATTTCATACTGTTGCATTTGCCTGCGGTGAAAGCTACCCGGGCACGAAAAACGAACATCATTAGAATCTTAAGCGAAGAGATCCGTAACAGAAAAAAAGAAGGTCAAGTGACCAGGATCATGGATGTGGCTTGCGGCGCAGGACGTTATTTAGCTGAGGTCGACGCAGCAGTTAACCAGGAGGGGGTTGAAATTATCGGCGTGGATTATGATCTAAAGTCTCTCAAGCTTGGCCAGTCTATAGCGCAAACCTATGGTATTTCTGAAAAAAGCTTACGGTTTTTAAAGGGAAATGTATTCCGTCTTGAACATTTAAGAAGGCTTGGCAACAAGATTGAGTGGCGTCCCAATATTATTCTTATATCCGGACTTATAGAATATCTTGACGATGAGAAAGCGCGTTATGCTCTTAGACAGATTTACGAGGGGTTAGAGAAGGGCGGCCTGTTTTTATTTTTCAGCCAGCAGAGCAATCCTAGTAGAAAGCTTATGGAAAGAGTTTGCACAACAAGCGCAGGGGCATGGATTCTTTATTATAGACAACCCGATGTCTTGTCAAAGTGGTTGATGGAAGCAGGATTTCAACAAATCAATTTTAGTGTCGATATGTGGAAGATGTATAACCAGTTCCTGGTAAAAAAGTGATCGTTTTCTAATTTTTAAGAGGGAGCGTGGAATATGAGTCAAGCTGCAAGAGAAAAGAGACGGAAGGAAATTTTTGAACGGCTCAAGAAGATTTTAATAAACATGTTGAAAATTATGCGTGAGAAGAAACCGGAGAACAGGCCGAAGATTGAGTGGGATACGGACCTCATCGATAATTTGGGAGTTGATTCGCTGGAATCGATAGATCTAATGAACGCCATTGAGGAAGAGTTCCAGGTGAGTCCGAGCTTAAATGAAGCGAATTCAAAAAGGACGGTATCGCAGATCGTGGATTATATTTTAGAGCTCGAAGATCAAAAAAGCATGAAAAGTTAACGGGGGTCGTGTGCAAAGGGCAACAGATAAATTTCGGTTTGTTCAGATAGAAAAAAGAGAATCAGATGCCATTTGGATCGCTGCTATCAATAATCCTCCCGCTAACGTCCTTTCCGCCTGCCTATTGGATGAATTAAGACAGTGTCTTGCCGATTTTCAAGAAACTGCTTCAGCTAAAGTCTTAATCTTGACAGGAACCGGTGAGCGAGCCTTCTGTGCGGGTGCCGATATAAATGAAATTATATCTATCGAAGATCCTGAGACGGGTGTCAAATTGGCCCGGAAAGGGCATAATCTATGTGATGAAATCGAGAAATGCGATAAGCCTGTTATCGCCGCAATCAATGCTCTCTGCTTAGGAGGCGGGAATGAGTTGATTTTGGCCTGCCACATGAGAATCGCATCTGAGCGTGCCAAGTTTGGACAACCAGAAATTACAATCGGAATCATTCCCGGATTCGGCGGTACTCAGCGGCTTCCCCGGCTTATCGGTGCTTCCAGTGCACGTAAGTTGATTTTAACAGGGGATACTATTGGAGCTATCGAAGCACATGGGATGGGACTCGTAGATGAAGTAGTAAAACCTGATATGGCTGTTGAAAGATCTGTCGAAATAGCTAAGCGGATCATCAAAAACAGTCAGAGAATGGTTCGACTGTCGCAGGAAGCAATTCGTGAAGGCTTGGCTTTACCCCTTGATAAGGGGCTTGAAAAGGAACTGGAATGCTTCCGTGAGGTTTGTAAATCTGAGGATATGAAGGAAGGGCTAAAAGCATTCAAAGAGAAGCGCCAACCGAAATATAACAACCGCTAATGAATGAATTATGAAGGGATTAATTATCTTTGGCGATAGCGTTTTGGCAGGAACAGGAGCGTCGGATCGCGAATTAGGATGCGCCAAGCTCATAAAAAGCGCGTTAAAAATTCCTGTTTCTTTGCGTGCCAGAAATTGGAATACAAGCCGAGATGGATTAGAGCGCCTTGAGGAAGATGTGATAATGCAGCCACAATATTCTCACGTGCTCATATTCTTTGGCAATAATGATGGGTGGTTAATTGGTGCCGGCCAGCCCAAAGTACCTATCGAAGAGTTTCGGAAAAATCTCTCAGAAATTATATTCCGAATTAAGAATAACAATCAATCTCCTTTGCTTTGCAATCTTCAATTGATAGATCAATTAACTTTTATAAGTAAATTTCCAGAGTTAAATGAATATCGTAAGTGCATAAATCTGACAGCTGAGCAGATCCATTTGCAATACAGCGATACCGTTGAAGGGGTGGCAAGGAAATGTGGAGTTGATGTAATCGATATCCGTTCAGGACTTAAACAATTCCCAGAAAAGTGTATCGCGGAGGATGGGATTCACCCCAATGACCGAGGGCATAAAATTATTGCCGACGTTATCCTGCAATACATACAGAAATTGGATGGCACGCTGGCTATGTCGCCAATGTCAGAACACGACAAGAATTAATCCCCTTTTCCTTGCAATGTGTTTTTTGTCACTTTCGATTTTTCAATATCAATATAGTGCATTCATGATATGTTCTGCACTATACAAATCAAAGATAAGCGTGAGGATTGCCATATGATCAAAAAACATGAAATTTTGCTAGTAGAAGATGATGTTTTGGTTCTTAAGACCGTGGAAAAACTTTTGAATGGCTCTGGATATAATGTCACTGCAGCAAGAAACGGTGAAGAGGCGCTTAAGGTAATAAAAGATAAGCATTTCGATTTAATCATCTCAGATATCAGAATGCCGGGGTTAGATGGGATTCAAACGATCGAGCGGCTTAAACAAGTTGAACAAAGGCCAACGCCTGTTATTTTAATTACAGGTTATGCTAGCGAAGAAGCGCCAATTGATGCGGTAAAACTTGGGGTTGTAGACTACATACTTAAACCTTTTAACAATGAAGAGCTCCTCGAAAGCGTTCGACGCGCGCTGGAAGAAAAATCAACAGTAGATCCAGAATTCCATTTTTTGGTAAAAAAAGCCCGTCATATTATCGATGACTATTATGCTCATCATGAGCATGAGATTTTTGAAAATGAAGAAGAAAAACAGTTTCTATCAACTTTGAACAATATTGTTTTTGCCTTGGAAAGAAAAGCTATCGGAAAAAACGTTCCCCAGAAAAAATAACTATGCGAAGAATTTTTTATTTATCCTATCTCTACTATAGGTTTAGCCGAAGAGCGCTTCGGTATTATCAAAGTTTTGTTCTAACTTTCCTGTCCGTTAGGTATCGTTTTGTTCGGAAAGTAGTGACTCATTACAGAAGGATCACGTTTTATATTGCTTCAGTTTGGTATCGCGTGCTGAGAAAGGCAAGATTTCGAATCTTGCGTTTACTCGTTTTTTTTATGTGGCGCCTTTGGGTGAAAAAGGTAGAAGGGTTTGAAAATATTCCTCATCAAGAGCCAGCGATTATTGTTTGTAATCATTCCAGCTATTATGATTTTTTTGTTTTAGCGTCGGTTTTAAAAAAACAAACCACTTTTGTGGCTGTGAAAGGACTGAGTCAGCGAAAATTTGTAGGTTGGTTCATGAAGCTCGATACCATTATTTATGTTGACCGCGAAAAGCCTGGTTATTCTTTTTTTAAGGAAGTTATGCGCCAGCTTGCTGGGCGAAAACTCGTAGTGATCTATCCCGAAGGGACACGTTCTCGTTCCGGGAATATGCTTGAACCAAAAATAGGTTTCATCAAATTAGCCCTTAAGACCAATGTTCCAGTGATTCCTATCGCTATGAAAGGTACATACGAAATTCTTCCTCCAGAGCAGAGTCTGCCACGTTTAAAAAAATGTGAAGTTCACATTGGAAAGAGAATTTACATTTCGCCTTCTACACCGCTCTTACGGGATGTTTTCTTCAAACAAAAGGGTATGCGTCAGTTTAGAAATCTTGGGGATAAGGAATGCAGTGAGATTGCTTTTCGCATAATGAACGAAATTCGAAAAGTCAGCGGGCAAGCTTGGGATGAGACTGCCTCGGATAAAGCAAAACAATTCAACGTCACCGATGAGCGTGCTTCAATTTGCGCCTTGAGAGAATCGGCATGAAATACGCAGCCTTTTATGACATTGACGGAACATTGGTTTCTTGCCAGACACAGCAACTTTTAGCCAAAGTCTTTTTCGAAGAACGGCTTCTTTCATTTTTTGAAATAGCCCAAATTACGTTATGGTTTTTGATACATAAAATCGGTATATCGAATGACAGTAATGCGATTCGGAAAAAGGTTTATCGTGCCTTTTCATTGCGAAGTAAAGGGGAAATCGACCAGTTGATTGAGAAAACATTTCAACAACGGATAAAACCAAACTTAAACTATTTTTTAAAACAAACCATTCAAAACCACAAAAAAGAGGGAGCTGTCATAGTTGCAATTTCAGGAACACTTGAACAATTTTGCGAAAAGGTAAGTTCAATATTTGAGATTCCTGAATATTTTGGCACAAGGTTGGTAGTTACTGATAACCGTTATAGGGGAGGTTGGCAAGGTGTAATTCTTGAAAAAGAGGCTAAGGTGAAACTTGCGCGGGAATTAGCATTGGAAAGAGGCCTTGACTTGCGGCAGTCTTATGTTTACGCAGATAGCTTTGGCGATCTTCCCTTGTTGCAAGCCGTTGGTCACCCTATAGTTGTTGGCAACGATAGTAAACTAATTCATTATGCAAAAAAACAGGGTTGGCAAATTCTGAGGGATAATGGAACTTAAGTACCATTACGTATTGGCTTCTGTTCTTACTGCGGCGTCGACAGCTTTTCTTGCCGCCTTTGTCTATTTAAAAAGCCGCAGAACTCAGCTCAATATACTTTACTCTTCTTGGGCTCTTTGTGTTGGTCTATGGAGCTTCTTCCTCGTATTAAGTATTTTTGCGACCAGCAAAGCATCAGCTCTTTTGTGGTGTAGACTTCTCCATGTATGGGCTATTATTTTGCCGGCCATTTATGTTCATTTTGTTTTACTTTTCCTCGAGAAGGCCGATACGCGTCGTAGACTTATTTTCTTTCTCTACGTATTAGCAGGGTTTTTTGTAATCGCAGATTTCTCGCCTTGGTTTATTACATCTACTCTTCGTCCAAAATTTGATTTCTACGTGACTCAACCACTCCTTCTTTATCCTTTTCATATCATGACCTTTGTGCTTTCGGTTGTATATGTAAACATAGAACTCATTCATTCGCTTCACCATGGTAGAGGAAGAAAATCGAAACAGGTTCAATATTTCTTTGCGGCAACAGTTATTGGGTATTCGGGAGGCATAACAAACTACCTAATAAACTATGATTTGCTCATTTATCCATTTTATCCTTACGGAAACTACACAATATGCATCTACGTGATCGTAATTGGGCTTGGGATTCTCAGGTACGGATTTATGGATATCGAAGTTATTATTAGAAAAACCATTGTTTTTGCGGGGTTGACATCGTTTATCTTAGGCATTTTTACGATTGTTACATTTATAGCGAAGGGAATTCTTAATCATTATATTGCCGTTGGAAGTTCGTTCATCAATGTAGCAAGCGTTATTTTAATTGTTGTCTGTTATGAGCCGCTCCGCAATTTTTTGATTAACTTCACCGATCGCTATCTGTTCCAGAAAAAGATCAATTATAGAATTCTGCTCAAAGAAGCCACCGAATACCTTGCTCATCTGGACAGCCTCAAGTGGCAGGCAAGGCGGATCATTGCCTTTCTGCTCTTAAAAGCGCGTATTACAAACGCTTGCATTTATTCGTTCCACAGTTTTGCCCCCGGCTCCCTTCTTCTTCAGGCAAGCCGCCCCCGAATTAAAGTGGAAGGCCATAAAACCATCGTTCTTTCCCATCCCCTTATCCAATACATGAAAATCCACCGCGGCTCAGTCGAGCTTAGGATTTTGGAGGAAGCAAAAGCATCCGAAAAAGACCTTGAGAAAGTAAAAGCACTGGATCAAATGATCGGCCTTTTTAAAGAGCATAAGGCAGAAGCCGCTATCCCTTGTTTTGGAAGCGGCGCCGCCGAGCGTGCCCGGCATACGGAGCTTCACCTCAGGGGCATTCTCTTTCTCGGCCACCAGAAATCGGACGAGCCTTACACCGAAGAAGATCTGGATCTTTTATTCACTTTGGGACAGGAATCCTCCATCGCTTTTGAGAACGCAAGACTTTACGATGAAGCCATCGAACGGGCCCAGGAACTTGGACTTACCAACCAACAACTAAACGATGCCCAAACCCGGCTCATGTCGGCACTCTCGGAAGCAGAACGGGCTAACGAAAGACTTCGGGTAACTCAGGCGGCGCTCATCGTCGCGGAGAAAAATGCGACGATGGTGGGTATGGCTAAAGCAATAGGTCATGAGGTAAACAATCCTCTAGCTACCGTTGACGGCCGGGCTAAGTGGATATACAGAGATTTGGTTACCGCATGCCTGGGAATACTCGACCGCTATAACGGCGTAATCGAAGAGGATGATTTCAAAAAACTGGTGAAATCACTTTCAAACATTGATGATCACGCACAGAGAATAAGCCACTCGGCGAAGCGGATCGAATACGTTGTCAAAACCCTTACCAACATTCTTAAGGATACCAAAGGAGAGATGGGTCCCTTAAGTTTGACGGTGATGTGTCATGAGGCCATCGAAGCTACCCGCTTTCAGACCTATGATGAGAATTTAAGCGGATGTGACATCGACTTGGATATCGTCGCAAACGTTATGGTCAGAGGAAACTTGGAACAATTGCTGCAGGTCTTGGTTAATCTTATTAAAAATGCGTACGAAGCAATGGGAAAACAGAAAGAACGTTCAATTACCATTCGAGGCTATGCCGATCCTGAAGATTCCAAAATGGCCAGAATTGAAGTTTCGGATAATGGGCCGGGTATCCCATCTGAAATGCTGCCCAAGATTTGGACGCAGGGTTTTTCCACAAAAGTTAAAACCAGCGACGGCATCGGAGCCCATGGACAAGGGCAGGGACTTTTCGTTTGTAAGCATATGATTGAATCGATACACGGCGGGTTGATATACGCCGAAAGTACGGCAGGAAAAGGAACCACATTTGTTATCAAATTGCCGCTTGCTTCTGATTAGGAAAGGGTGAAACATGGCTCGTGTTCTGGTCGTCGATGATGAAGAAGATATTTGTGATTACCTGAAACGCGTATTGGAAAATATGGGGTTGGAAGTGACATTCACCCTCCTTGGCGAAGACGCGCTAAAATGGATCGAGAAAACCGTTTGGGATATGGCTATTGTTGATCTCAAGCTTTCCTCCCGCGTTAGCGGTTTACATGTGATCAAAGCGCTTCGCGATAAAAGTCAGCATACCGTGGTGGTGGCTATGTCCGGCTACATCGATGCTGGTCTTAGACAGGAGGCGGAACGGCTAGGAGTTAGCGATTTCCTTGAAAAACCGGGCGATATAGGTTCCGATGTTTTTACCCAAAAAATCAAAGACCTGCTTTCAAAGATCGCATAGCGTTGTGTTATCCGAGCAGGCGATTAAGGAGAAAGATCAGACATGAATGAGGAGCGATATACCGTATTGATCGTCGATGATGACGAAGAAATAATAGATCTTCTTAAGGAACATTTTAAAAAAAGAAATTGTGAAGCCGTGGCTACTCAGGATCCCGTGGCGGTTATTGACAAATTAAAGAAGTTCTCTATAAAGCTGATGCTGCTTGACCTTAAAATGCGGAAGCTCGATGGTTTCGGCGTCTTGGAAAAGATCAAACAAGAAGGCCTGACGCTCCCGCCCACACTTATCATTACGGGATTCCTTCCTAAATATCAGACCCAACTTGAAACGCATGGAATTCATGCGGATGATGTCATTACGAAACCTTTTGATTTTGACGTCATGGAGAGGGCGATCAATAGGAGGTTAGGGCAGCAAATAGTGACATCCGAAGTGGGTAGCGAGTACGAAGATAAGATTTACCGAAAAAACCGTTGCCGGATCGGGTTTGTCGAAGATGAGCAGGATCTTCTTAAAGACCTCGGATATTTCTTTGAGGAACGGAACTATAAGGTTTCTTGCTTCTCGAATGCGGTAGATGCTCTACACTCAATGAAAAAAGAGCCGGTAGACATAGTTTTTGTCGATATTAAACTGCCGGGGATGCAAGGCGATGAATTGATGGTAGAATTGAAAAAGTTTTCTCGACCGCCTGTCATGATTCCTATGTCGGCAGATCCGCTCCCCGAAGATATGGAAAGAAAGTTGAAAGGTTGCGGCTGTAAAAATTCTATTACGAAGCCATTCGATATTGTGGAGCTGATCGAACTTGTTAAAACAATTGCCGTTGAGAAAGAGCTGCTCGGTTAAAAGATGATCGGTGGATGTGCAGCCATGAGCAACTTGGCGGGTTTCACCCCCGGATTTGTGAACATATACCCAAGACTTCCGTCAAAGTAAACACTGTCATTCTGTTTAAGACCCACCTTTCTATTTTTCCCGACCTCAACCAAAAGTTCCCCGTCTTCCACATAGATAGCAATCTTGGCATTGTCCACACGTTTCCATGAAACACGTCTAATTCCACTTTTCGGCTCAATATAAGTCTCAGATAGGTGGAAACGATTATCCGTGTCTGGAAAGACCGCCGATTTTATGCGAACTCCCAAGTAGTGGCGGTAATCTATCAAAGCTCTATCGTGCGCAGTGGCAATGCGGAAGTATCCCTCATCTTTACCCTCCATAAAATCGAGCATCTCAGCGAATGAGATGCGAAGAGCTGAGGCGATTTTCTCAATTTTATCCCAGTAAATGACTTGATCCGGTTTGGTCGTGTCCTCAAGGTACTTGAGAGCCTTGGCGTCAACGCCGGTAAGCTTTGAAAGATCCGAAAACGATAATGCTCGAGAATGGGAACCCGACCGGAGATCACGAATAAAGCGGATAGCTCTTCCTACCGACATTGTTCCATTCTTTATTTTCGCTTTGGGCGCCTGTGTTTTCCCCCCTGTAGCCGCTGGTGAAAATGCCAAACACATCCTTAGTGGATTTTCTTTATCCATGTTGGTGAAATCGTGCGGTTTATCCCCTCTAAGGCAGAAGGCTTGGTTTCCAAAGATATGGAAATCCTTCCCGGAATCATACGTGACCTTAAGGGTTCCCCTTTGAACGAACCCTGTAATCTGTTCGGGTCGTGACAGCTTAAATCCCTTAGCCATTTTTCCGGGAGCGACTTCTAGAATCCCAAAGCAGAAGTAGGAAGGTGCGTTTAACGGGGGTGACAATAGATCTGCCCTGAAGGTTTCATAATTAAGTGTCTTCTTTTCGAACAAAGTTTCCTCTCGCATCTTTCTTGTACGCTCTTGCCCTGAATCCTCTGTTCGGGCTGACTTTGAGACAAAGAAATTGCCTGGGTACCATTCCCTCGCTTCAAGGATAATGTCGCGCGGTTCTATTCTTAGAACATGCGCCATAGCTTCTAAATTTGAAGCCTTTGTGAACTTCGCATAGCCATTTTCCAGGGTTTTTAGCGCGGAGAGCTTGATCCTTGCGTTCTGAGCGAGTTCTCCTTGCGTGAAGCCCATACGTAACCGGATTTGCTTAATGGCTATGCCCATCTCCGGAGCTGCGTGAGCAGGAAAACCGGGATGACGGAGTTTGAAATCACTCACTATTCGGTCATACATCAGAGTCTTTTCATTTTTAGATTGCCCTTATATGTTGCTGATTTTTTCCCTAAACAACGAGGATACACCGGGTTTTGGTAGATTTCAATGTAGGACTATAATTTTGATAAAAAAATACAGGCTTGCTGACTTGACATACCCATATCATAGGCTATTCTTCCGATAACAAGCGAAACTGCTTACTTAGAAATGATGGAAAGGCGTTACAAATGGGACTTATAAAACATAAAGAACAGTTCATAAAAAAATCTATACCTGGGCGTTCTAAGGGTTCACCCGTTGGGGACGAGACTTTGGGCGCTGAGTCTCACCACGCAATGCACGCGTTAACGTTTTTTGTAATTATGGCCTATGAGACGCTTTCGGGGAGGCGGGTAGGAAGGCGTTTATTGGGTCGCATTATGCATCATTTGATGGACCTAAGAGAATTTCTTGAAGAGGGCGCTGTGAATGACCTTGCGAACGAACTCTACACCAGCGTCCAAAATGAATACGAAAGGTCGCTTTCTTTATTCAGCAGGGCCATTCACAAAAGTACCAGGAACGTTACCCACACGCTGGATCCGGAAGGAAGCCGGCGGTTTTTTCAGGCGATAAATTCATTGTTGATTGCTTCGTCTGAGTGTGAAAAGAGCGCAAGTATTTGCATGTACCCATGGTTAGTGGCAAACCAGGTGAGGATTCTTGAATTCGCTCGCTCTTATGCAAAGGAATCGGTTTTTAAAGGTTTGATCCCTTTGGTGGGCATGCCGCAGCTTCTTGCAGGCAGGCAGCAAAAATGAAGAGAAAGAAAATTCCGAGCAATAAAACATTAGCATGGGGCCTCAGAAAATACGGCAGGTGGATCAGAATGTACATTAAGCAGGTCCGCGCTGTCGAGCACCTTATGGGTGGAATGTTATATCCATGCTGATGATGAAAATCCTTCGATAAAGGCACCCCGGGGGTAACCCCGGTCCGCAAAGGCGAGGATCCGCCACGGTTCATGGTGGATCGCCTCCTCCCAAAAAGGAAATCCAACATCTATTTACTGGAAAGTAGAGGTTTTTTAAGACCATGAAAAAGATTATCCATGAGCTGGAGAAACTTTCTAAAGAACTCAAAAGCGAGCACGAAGAAATGATTCGCGAAGTAAAGCAGGGCGGGCTTGAGGCAGAAAAGGGCAAAAAACTAAATGAGAAGGGCTTCCGGCAGGCCATGTCAGTGGTGCATAAGATGCATACCGCCTTACCGGTTGTACCGGCAAAGCTTTCTCAAATCGCAGACCGGTTACGCGCCGTAAGCGCGGACGGAAAAGGCAATTAAATGAAAGGGGGACTAGAATGCCATGCAGTACTGGAAAACCAAAAAGGTCTTTAAAGCCCTAGCGGCTCTGACGCTTACCGTCTTCCTCAACCAGCAAATCGCTTTCTCCGCAGAGCTTTTCCTAGAAATTAACCAACAACCCTCTCCCGTACAAAGCATTGAAAAAGCGGTAGAGAAGCCCGCCGAAGAAATCAAAACCCTTGAAAACGACACTTCCTTCCTTAGCGGCAGGAACTACTCCCCGCTCTCACCCGCTCATTCCGCAGATAAACCCGCTTCCGGCGATGGATCCGTCAAGCCGGAGACAAACCCACCCAAGGATCAAAGCGGCTCCGAAGCCCGAGGGACTGAGAGAGTCTCTAGCGGCGAGGTCGCTACCGACCCGGAGCCGCTTCTTACACAAATAAAGGAAATCATGGAAAAAAACTCACATGGAACCGACGAGGCCTACGAGCTAGAGCGGTATAGCTTCGAGGATGCGCTCGATCTCTTAAGGCCGGAATACGCAGCGGCCGTTATTCTGAAATCCATTTCCGAAGAAGATATTAAAACGCTTACCACCCTTTCCTTCGAAACGGCCATAGCCATTCTATGGGGTGAGATTGTCCTTTTCAGCACGGGGAATGAAAAAGAAATACATGTGCTTAAGCCCGCAGAAGAGCTTCTCGAAAAATCTACGTTTACCTCCCATGTCCATGTAAACGGCCGCTACGAAGACGGCCCCTCTCATTTCGATCTCGAGGCGGCCGTAGAAGCGCCCGAGGTTGAATACGTCATTACTCCCGAAGGCGCCTATGGGTATAACAGCGAAGGCGTTCTTAATTCCGGAGGTCCTTATTCCTATAGCGAATTTGTCAAATTTCTAAATAAGTCCCTCACAGAATCGCGGGAGCGTGACGGTGGCCGTGATCAAGTGAAAGCAAGGGAGCGTCTAAACAGCTTTATCCATCAAATGGATTTACTAAACTTGGTGGATAACCCCCAAACGGAGCTTTTCAGAATGGCGGGTATTCAGCCGCCTACCGTAAGCCCGCTTCCTGCCGCAACAAATTCAAGCCGCCTTCTATTGTCTGGCACGAAACCTGCGAATACTTCTATTTGGATCAATGGAGCAGAGGCTGTGCCTCTTGACTCGAATACAAGGTGGAGCTACACCGCGAGTCTCTCCGAAGAAAGAACATATTCCTTCTCTATCCTCGCCAAAGACACTCAAGGAAACGAAAGCGATCCGGTGGTTGTAAGCACGACATACGACCGGACCACTCCGGTAAACGCCATTGTCTCACCAACCCAAGACGCAACGGCCTCCTACCGCGGGTTCAGGATGACGGGAAATGCAAGTGATAGTGCAGGCATCGACCGCCTTGAGGTCATGGTGCGAAGCGCAGCAGGGACATTTCAAGCTCAGGCAGTCTACGACGGCGCAAGTAGCGCATGGTATTACGACGTTCCCCAAAGTCAGTTAACACCAAATTCGTCTCTTTCACTCTACAGCCGCGCAAGAGATAAAGCGGGCAATTATTCAGGCTGGCTATCGGTAGGAGTCAGGATAGATTTCGATGGAGAAGCTGATATTACCGCTCCGGTGGTGGCCATTACGACAGAGGCAGCAGTTTCCTCAGGATTCATATTCGGAGGCGCCATCTCCGATGATAAGTCGGGAGTCTCCGAGATTAGAGTCTACGTCTACGACTATTATCGAAGGATCAACACAGTTTCCAATCAACTGGCCCAGTATGATGCGGTCAGCGGCACTTGGGCTTTTCAGGTTTTGCCTTCACACGTAACATCCGGCTATCGTGTGCAACTCCGCGTTCGCGCAAAAGACACAAGTAATAACTGGTCAAACTGGCAGTATCGGGATCTTACGGTAGATGCAAATCCCAACGTGGATACCGATCCTCCCAGTGTGAACATCACAAGTCCCCGTTCCGGCGGCAATGTTTCCGCCGATGGGTTTCTTTTTGAAGGCAACATTTTTGATCAAAGATCCGCCGTAGCAGAAGTCCGCATTTACGTTTATGACTACGGGAGAAGCGCATATACGGTCTCCAATCAACTTGCCGGGTACGATCCATCAAGCGGAAGATGGATGTTTAGCGTAGCGGCAAACCAAGTTACCCATGGGTATCAAGCAAAGCTTTGGGTTCGGGGAAAGGACGCCAATGGTTTGTGGTCGCCTTGGCAGTCGATCTTTGTTTCAGTGAGAGACATCACCCCGCCTATAGGTACTGTGATCATCAATGGCGGCGCTGAATATGCCACATCACATGAGGTGACCTTGGATCTTTCGGCAAGCGATATTGCAACAGGCGTAGAAAGCATGAGGTTTTCCTTAGATGAAGGGCTGAATTGGACCTCTTGGGAAGCTTACTTAAGTTCAAGAAATATCACCTTTACGCCGGGAGAGAGAATGCGATCGGTGCGCGCCCAGTTTCGCGACAGGGCAGGTAATACAGCACTAACGAGTGATACCATCACGCTCGATACCGTGCCTCCATCGGGCTCAATTCTGATTAATAATGGCGCTGACTTCACAAGATCCCGCGCTGTCACTCTGGCGCTTAGCGCTTCAGATACCACATCGGGGATTTCTGCCATGCGTTTCTCTTTAGATGGTGGTTCGACGTGGACGGTCTGGGAAGCTTTCAGCAGTACTAAAGCGCTCGATCTTACCTCCGGTGACGGCCCAAAAGAAGTACGCTATCAGCTAATCGACAGAGCCGGTCTCCTATCATCTTATTCGGATGCGATTACTTTAGATACAACCCCGCCCACGTTCACTATTACCTCGCCACTTTCTTTCTCAATCGTCTCTGAGCAGGGTTTTACCATTCAGGGAACGGCTTCTGACACGTATGCAGGGGTGTCCCAGGTGAGAATTTTTCTTTACGATTATGGGCGCAGCTTACTTACCGTTAATAACCAGCCGGCAACTTATGACCCTTCCTCAGGTACATGGCAGTTTCAAGTAACACAAGCCAAAATCAGCGAAGGAAAGCAGGCCGTATTCTGGGTACGCGCGGAAGATAGTTTGGGCAACCGCACAGGCTTACAGTCAAGACGAGTGACCGTAAGAGATGTCACGCCTCCGCAGGGCTCTATTTCTATCAATAATAGCGAGCCGTTCACCAATATAGTTTCTACAACTCTTCACTTATCAGCAACCGATGCCGGATCGGGTATCAATAAGATGAGCTTCTCTTCCGACGGCACCAACTGGACGCCGCAGGAACCTTTTTCCTCAACCAAGCTCTACACGCTTCCTTCCTCCGACGGCCTTAAAACAGTTTATGTGAGATATTACGATAGGCAAGGAAACGTAAGTGCTGTGTATTCAGCTTCTATTACTCTCGACAGAACCCCGCCTTCCGGCGCGGTAGCAATCAATGGCGGAGCCGCTCAAACTTTTTCAAGTGATGCGGTGTTGACGCTTTCCGCAGAGGACTTAACAAGCGGGATCGACAGCATGCGCTTCGCGGTCGAAGACGACACCATCTGGACAGAATGGGAGCCGTTTAGCTCTGAGAAGCCGATCACACTTTATGGCGGCGTCGGAGAGAGGATGGTCTTAGTCCAGCTCCGCGACCGGGCAGGGAACGTGTCTACCTTCTTTGACAGCATATTGGTTGCAGCCGGGGAAACGGTAATTGAGTTTCTGTCCCCCGATACGACAAGTGATTCCCTTTATACGCTTGTGTACACAGTAAACAGTGAGCAGCGGCAGGAGCAGTGGAGACTCAATCCGGGCTCTAATTTACTTAAAGTCCGTGTCTCATCGAACGGCAGCGTACCCGGATTTAAGGAACATACCGTTACACTAAATCAGACGGAAGATCCCGTTCCCGGCATGCCGGCAAAGCCTGTCCCACCGGCCAACTTGGTTTCACTCTCAACCGATACAGGACTTGTCGTTAAGTATTCGGACGGCGAAATCTTTTCGGTTGAAAAGACAGACGAATACGAACTCTTTCTGCCTGAATTCGGTCAAGATGGCGGCTTAACAGGCGGACTTCTGGAGTTTGGTTCGGGGGCACGACTTCTTTACAAGGATGGTATCCCGATTTACCAGATTTCTCCCGACGGAGAAAAGACATTTTACTATGCCGATGGCTCGGTGCGTGCCGTTGAGCACCCAGAAGGAAGCCGCGTGCGTTTTGCTTACCGTTATGATGATTTAGGCTCTATTTCCGCGGTACTTTCCATGGAAGAGACCGTTTCAAGTTTGTACGACGCAGCTAATATTCCCGTATGGATCCAAATCCCGGACGGAACGGATATCCGCTATAGCGAAGGCATATTGAGAGAGTATACCGATTCATCCGGAAACCTCTTTCACTACGATATCACGGAGATCAGAAATGGCGCCACATTAGAAGGATATCTTTCAAGGTTAGTATCCGTGACTCTTACCGGCAATTCTTCCCCTACGGATATTCTAGAGATTCTTAATAATCGCCCAAATTTTCCGCAAATCGTATCGACCTTGGAGGAAAAATTAGCCCAGGAGATTCATTATGATCCGGATAAGGAGATAACGAAATTCATATCCGGGAAAGATGAGCACCTTACGCTAAACGAGCGTCTGCCGACATCCCTCTGGGACCGTGCTCGCGGCATCTTTGCTGCGATTAGTGCGCAGATTAGCGAAGAGGGCGATCTTAGCTCGGTTGACTGGACAAACGATACAGGGCTTACGCAGATTTTTGATGGAGAAGGCAACCTAAGCGGCCTGCGTTTAAGCGATGGAACGGCATTTGAGGTAACGGCGCTTACGGTGGACGGCATCGTCCTTTCCGACGGAAGTGTATTAACTAACCTTGTCTGGAACGGGAGTGATTTAACGCATTTCTTAAGGAAATCCTCCAATGGCGTAGAAGAAAGGTACGAAAATTCAAGGCTCATATACCGGATCGAACAAAGCGGCAATAAAGTAAACTACATCTATATCGACAGCGCTAACCGCGTCGATAAGATTACAACGCCCGACGGCCGTGTATATCAATTTATCGAGTACGAGAATTCGGAAGGAAGAATCGACCGCTTAGCCGAACTCACCACCGTAAACCTTCCCGACGGAAGCCGCATAGATTTCGAGCATGGTAGACCCGTCCGCTACCTAAGATCAAAAGAAATGCAGCTAGACCCTCTTGAAGTGCCGGTTCTTCCCAGCGGCGAGTCGTTTGTGCCTCTCGTGGAATTTCCCGAGGCCAGGCTCAGAGCACTTACCATAGATGAAAACGCCAATATCCTCTCCGGTGAGATTCTCTTTAATGACGGCACGCAATACCTCATTCAAAATGGCGAAGTCGTTAAACAGATCACTCCTTCCGGCCAATTCATAGAATTCGCCGAAGAGGACTTAAATCCTCCGGATGTGCCTATCGCGATACCGCCCGAGCCGTTAACTCAAGCCGAATCTGCCTACCGCAGCGAAATCATCGAAACTCAACTTGATTTCTTTGTAGACGGAGTCGGCATCCATGAGCTTACCGGCCTTCCTATAGATAACTACCGGGGCGATACGGAAGAGCAGGCGAGTTACAGCCAAGCTACCCTTGTGGGTTTCTGGGCTGAAATCCTTTCGGCCGCTATAAGGGATCCTTCTATTACTACGCGCATGACCCAGATCGAAGCTTTCCGGAAACTGGATCTTTTACTTCAAAGCTTCCGCCAGGCCCAAAACCAGGCCGGTTTTTCCGGTTTGGTTTCTTTCTTTACGATTGCCATGGAAGGAGGGATTCCAAGATACAGCCGCACATTTGATAGCGTCGGATTTGGCGATAACCTCAATTTGCTTGTAAGCCTTTCAACTGTCTTAGGCGCGCTTGATGGAATAAGTTTTTCGCCCGAAGCTTTGATTTACCGGGATAGGATTATCCAGACGATTAGTACCATCATCACCGGTTTACAAAATGGTTTCGGGCAGTTCTACGATTTCAACACAAACCGCATGCGGATGGTCTATATCCCCTCCCAGAACCGCTTTGAAGGCTATATGGACCGCGTGTTTAATGAGTTTAGGACAGGAATGTTTCTATTCGGCACGGTCTTACCGTTTTTCGCCCCCGCCGTCCGTAATCTCGATGTCACCGTCAGGACCTATACCACAGCGGATGGACAGGCCGTTCAGCAGGCCGTTCCCTTTGACGGGGGAGCGTTTCAAATGTTCTGGCCGCTCATCCATGTGGATGAAACACAGTTTCCTGAGTTTGATATAGCCCTTAAGAATTTCCTCTATGCACAGGCTGAATTTGTGAAATCAAATAATATCCCCGGCCTGCTTTCCGCGGGCGATTATCCGGGATCCGGCTATCAGGGTAAGATTGGCTTACCTTCAGCCTCGGAAACCGACGATCCTTTATTTACCGATGTAGGATCCATCTATGGAACGGCTTCGGCATTTTCCCTTGCACCGCATTATGCTCTTCAATTCCTGAAGAATATCGAATCCCGGTTTCCTCAGATACGTACGAGCGCTGGTTTTGTCGATGCCATACGCTTTGGAAGCGGGAGTCAGCCCATTTTCTCGTCGCAGTATTTCGGAGTCGATCAGGCTTCCTTTATCCTTTCTTTTTTAGGCACAAGCCGCGGTTACTTTTCACGGTATTTGGAGCGTAACGGCTTCAAGGCTGAATTTGAACGCTGGTATAAGACTCAAACCCTTGGTTTGGAGCCCATAGAACTGTCTCCCCCGTCTCCTCCGGATTTCCTGGGTAATACGCCCTTACTTTATGACGGCCAGAGCCAATCCCCCGATGGGCGCATAGCGGGCCTTGTAAAAAAGCAAGGTCTTATCCCGGTCATCTTTGATCCTGAATTCGGCGAGGGAAAGATTTTTAATTACTTCGGTGCGGACGGCGGTCTTAGGAAGACCGGGATTGAGTTTGGAGTTGGTGTGTCGCTACGCAGAATGGATCTACAGGAATATATACTCCTCCCCGGAAGGGCGCAGATAGCCCGCAGCCTCTCGGATGGCTTCATGCTCGATCTTCTGAATGCCGCGCGTGCTCAAGGCGCTTTTTACACACCGGATCAAGGTTATGCCAATATCGCTATTACTTCCGATCCGCTTTTAGGTGAAGTCCGCCATCTGGACTATGACTTAAGAGCGCTTAACCGCTCCGTTGGGGCATGGGCACAATTTGATAACCTGGATCTTTCGGCTTTCGATTATTTATCCATCCCCATGCGTCTTAGCTCAAGTGCTCCTGAAGGTGTCCGCCTTAAGTTTGAATTAAAAGGAATGGGTGAAGTATTTGTTTCTCCCCCGCTCACGCATGACTGGCAGTACGTACATATTCCGATCGTAAAACCAGCCGGTAAACTCACCGAAATGGCCATCGTGGTGCAGTCGATGACGGGCAGTCCCGTCTCGGGTGATTTGTTTTTAGGCCCTCTTTCGGCATTTAAGACCCGTACCTCAAAGGCGCTTGATTGGCTGGCCATGCTCGGCAAAACCGACGCGGAGATTCGAAATCTTTTAAAACAGCAGGTCTTGGATCAAGCCGGGGGCGGGGGATTCGTAGAAGCCGATGAAATCCTCGAGGACTTTAAAGTGGACTCAGAGGGTAACCTCATCGAAGGTGTGTTTAAACGCGCCGACGGGAGCATTCAATATTTTCAAAACAGGCAGTTGAATAAATGGGTCTTTCCGAACGGAAGAACCATTCTCTTTGAAGAAGGGCTTGCCGCTTTTGCCATTGATCTTGCGCGCGGTGCGCTTCAGGAATCCCGCTTCTATTATGACAAGACATTTCAGGGTGAGATTCGCTCTCTTGTCTTGCAGGATAACGACCGAAAGCGGACGTTCGGCAGCGACGGCAAAATCACCACCATGGTAGAGGGCGGTAATGTCATTCATTTCCTGGACGGGCAGATTTCTTCCATTGAAACTTCCGCGGCGGTACTGACTAATCTTGAGTTTTCAATTGATCACAGCCTTCTTCGCGCCCATGTGATTATGAACAATGGAACGGAATTCGATATCGATCAGACCGTCGAGCAGGTCATCAATTTAGGTAACGGCGTCAAGATTTACTACCGCGGTACGGAAATCACCGCCATAGAAACCCTCCAGAATGGCCGGACAGACTTTGCCTATATCTACAATGCCGTTTCACAGCTTATCGGTGTAAATGCTTCTTTTGTCGATGTCGATGCGGTCCTGCGCACATTACCGCTTGCAGAATATATTCTCCGCCCCGAGCGTACGATTGAGAAAGAACATATTCTAAGGGAAGCCCCCGTCGGCATCATAGATAGGTCTCTCATGGGCGGGTTTAGCGTAGGCGGCCTTCCTCCCAATGAATACACGCATGGCCGGAAAGGCAATTTTGGCTACGATTCAAAGGCGTGGTACGGATTCCGCTATCAAAGTCCAACGGGCACGATACTCGGAATGGTGGCGGATCACAGGTCGCTTCCTGTCTTGATTTCGAACTACAGTTTCCTTGCGCTCACGATTATGCAGGACCCCGCGATGGATTGGAATCAGGATTTTAACCTTAAATTGAAAACACCATTCCGCCAGACGCTCTACGCATTTGAAGTCGACAACACGGTTAATGAGTACCAAACATTCATCTTTCCTATGGCAGGTAAATCCGGAACTGAGGGAGAGATCACATTAGAAGTGGTTCGTGAACCTTCAGGCGTCGGCAAGTTCGGGCAGGTATATATTAAAGATCTTTCCTATCTTGCGGTAAGGACACTCAACCGGCCCCTTTGGGAAGATCAGATTGGAATCACAGCAAGCTTAATGCAGAGCCTCGCCATCGAGGCAGGAAATCTTACGGCCGTGTCGGTGGAAATCGCCTCGGGCGGCAGTTTAAGATTTGACTTACTCGGCTCCGTCTTTGATATTCCCACGCGCATGCTTTATACGGAAACTGAAACAGGCGAAAGTAAGCTCCTTAACTTCAAACGATTTGACGGCTCTGAGGTAGCACTTGAGGGAGAAACGGTTAAAAGGATCACACTTCCGGACGGCACCGTAAATGAGTATGACGCCGGAGAAAACGCGGGCAGAGGAACGATTCAAGGACCGGGCGGCGATTTATCAGATTCGGGGACTCTCGATTATAGATACGGCGCGTTAAGACAAATCACTCAGCCCGATGGACGTCAGTTTAGCCTCTCTTATTCTTTTGATGAAAATGGTGAAGAGATAACAACCCTACGCGACGAACTCCTTGGCGAAGAAAGACGCTTTAAGAATGGAAAGCTAATAGACGGTTTATCAAGGGATGATTTAAAGACGCATTACAGCTACGAAAATGGAAAGCTCATTGGCGCTGAGCTTCTCTACAAAAATAGGATACTCGACAGTACGCGATTCCTTTTCTCGGGCGATGAAACCCAAGTTACGGATGAGCGAGGCACGACCTGGTTCTACGATGCCAAAGGAAATCTTACAAAGCATCTCACCCAAGACGGCTTTCTTTACCGTTACAGCAAAGAGACCATACGGCTTGAAGGCGGCTCGCCCTCAGATCCCTCGAACTACAAGAATGCGATCTTTAACGCAACGGATCTCCTCGGAGTTCATCTTTTAGGATACGAATCTCAGGACGGCTCGCAAATTCTCTACGACTTTGAAGCGGAAGGACTCGGTGATATCCGACTTAGCTCAGGCGATCACGGGGTAAACATCGCCTTTGATAAAGAGCGGAGGATCAAAAGCGGCCAGATTCAGTTCCAGGACGGCTTAATCGTTGAAATCGAAAACTATACGCCGGTGCGCGGTAGGTTAGCCGACGGAACATTTTTTGAGATTCTTCTTCCCGCTAGCGAGCATTACGAAATTCTTCAAAGCGAAAGCGGCGCCTATCTTGGTTTCCGCCTTGCTTTGAGCGGACTTTCCTACACCTACGATACGGCAGGCCGGCTCACCAAGGTTGAATCGGCCGGCGGTAGGAAAGATGAATTCACTTACTCAACCGATGCCGGCGGAAATGTCACGCAGTACATTCAACGCACCATTACGCCCGTTGGATTTAACGGAGTCCCTTTCCCTAAAGAAATAGATCTCATAACCGACGGGAACTTGCGATTTCTCGATTCAGGAAATGAAATCGCCCGCCGTGTTGGATCAGGTTTCCTTGTGGCCGTCTATAACGAAGCCTTGGATATCTGGGACACCTATTCGGGGAGTTTTTCATCCGGGGGAGATAGGCTTGGGCTTACACAATTCCTTAACCGGATAAGGCCCGGAAGTTATGTGGCGGCGATGGTAGCCGATTCTTCTTTCTCAAGTGCAGATGAAGCAATTCTTTCGAAATTCGAATCCTTGGGCGCGGACCGGATACGTCAAGCCGCCTCCGGTAACCAGCGCTGGGGATTTTTAGGTAACGAAAGCTTAAGCGCCGGTGAAGGATACGAAGTGCTCGGTGCCAATTCAGTTTCTTCGGTAACTCGTTCTGAATCCGTTACGAGCGTCGGCGCCGGAGAAAACCCTCTCTTTAACGGAATCCCCATGCTTCTTTATTTACCCGCCGAGGTTTCCGAAAGCTATGGACAATTCCTCGAAGATTACGAACGGGTAAGGCCGGCCGATGACACACAGAAGCTTACGGTCTATAACGCCCGTAATGAAATTGTGTATACGAAGCGCCTTGACGGCGTAGCCTCTTATTACGAATTCGGGAACGTGCGTGAGACTTTTGATGAAGCGGGCGCTCTTCTCTCCATTCATAAATATGAGTGTCCGGCAGGCAATTGCACCGATGCGGACGATATGAAGCTTAAGAGAATTACGCTTGTAAAAGCACGTAGCGACTTCGAAGCCGAGAGTGCCCGCCTCCGTGAACAAATCGAGCAGACCAAGTTTGATGCGCTCTACCGGCTGGCCTGGCAGAATGAGGCGGCAAGGCTTCAAATCAAGGAAACCGTTGATTCGACTCTTTCGCAAATTGATACACAGGTAGCGGATCTTGAATCCCAGCGTTACGTCGGAGTTGAGTTCTGCAAGCAGGGATTTTTCAAAAGGAAATGCCAGACGCTTCCCGTGGAAGTCCCCGGTGTGGCGGAAGCCATTCAAAGTTTGCTGAGCCAGCGCTCGGAATTACTTGCCACTGCCCAAGAACAGCTTGCGCTGATTCCGGGCGAAGTAGCTACGAAGAAACAGGAAATCGAACAAGCTACCCAAGAGCGCATGGCCGAGTTTGAGACTCAGGAAGAGGAATTTATCCTGGATGTCCTTCGCAGTGAAATGGAACCCATAATAGCCGACCGCTACAGGCGCATTCTGGGTCGTGACGCATCAAGACAGGAGGTGGAAAGTTGGATTGGGCGGTATAGAGTCACGCAGGAGATTGATACCCTAGTCCTTCAGACAGAGCTTCTGAATTCATCGGAAAAGGCGTTCCGTGAAACTCAAAAAGCCCAAATCATTCAGCAAGTCCGCACGTTTCTTGAGGCCTACCTTTCGGGTTCTTTGGCAGTAAGGGAAGCGCTACTTTTGAATCTCAAGCTCAACGCCGGTGAAGTAGTTGATCTCACGGCTGAAGATGTGGAGAAAATAGTAAGCTGGCTTCAAGGCCGTGACCTCCATTTCGGCCAATCAGCCTTCCTTTCGCTTAAGGAAATGCTCGCATCTAAGGGTGTAATTGTCTCGATGGAAGTCTTGGGATATCAAGCCATCCTCATCGATATTCTCACCGGAGTCATCCATCGCTTTAGCGAAGGGGATTTACTCCTTTCCGCTTTTGCGCTTACGCGCACGGCCGCCGTCTACGGGCAGCATTTCTCCACGGTGAAATATTCCTTTGATGATCTTCTTGGTTTCTATTCAAGCCGTTGTCCTGATCCTAACCAACCCTGCGGATTACGCATGATTGCCCGTATAGGGGAAGATCATTTTGTGGTCATCGTCCGTGTAACATCAGATGAGGTCGTGTACCGTGAGGTAGTAAAGGGCCCCGAGGGTGAAGATATTACCGTAAGCCGGGAGAAGTTCATAGAAGCCTGGCAGGTTAAGGACGCCGGCGCGAGCGGTTACCTCATCGTTTCAGAGAATGAATTGATCTCATCCAAGCAGCTTACCAGTGTTGAAGCTATGCAGGTGAAAGGCTCATTCCTAGGATTTCTATTTGCCTTTTTGTGGACATTTGCAATAAAGCCCCTCATTGGCTTTGCGGTAAAGTTCTTCAGCGCCGTCTTGGGTAAGCTTGTCGGATTTACTTCGATGGTCAATACCATTATTGGCACCGTGGCTAACTTGGCGGGTTGGATTGTTGACGGTGTAAGGATTGCCTTTACGCAAATAGCGCAGAGCGGATTCTTTGAAAGCATCAAGCAGGGGTTTGCCGTAATAGGGAAGGCCCTTCTTACTCCCATTAAATTCGTAGGACGATTCATCCAAAAAGGATTTGTCTTTCTTAAAGAAACCTTCTCAAACGGCCTTGAGCGCTTAGGCACAGGCATCATGCGTATCAAGGATTTTCTCCTGCATGGAGCAGGAAATCCAATTCTAAATCCTCAGGGCCAAATCATAGGCCATGAGTTTACGTTTGCACAGACGGTGGCAAGAAACATAGTAGCCGCAGGATTAAACTACAGCGCCACCAAAGGCCTTGAATCCTTCGGCCTGCCTCCTTCTATTGCAAGGATAGGAGGAGCTTTTGTAGGATCGGGATTCTTTGGCATAGGCGCACAAGCTTCAAGCTTCCTTAGATCAAGCTTGCAAGGCTTTCTATTACAAGGCGTCTCTGAGATAGGCCTTAAGCTGAATCTTCCGCCTCCTTTTACGGATGGACTTTCTCTTCTTGCCGGAAGCGCTTTAAACGCATACTTCGATCCCACCCTTACATTAAGACAATCCGTCACTCAAGTCGTACCTCAAATCTCACAGAAACTTACTTTAGGCGGTATGGACTTACTTGGCCGCTCATTGGGGTGGGACGCGAGAATCTCACGATTACTGGGTCTCCCATTTTCTGCTGCAGTAGGAGGGATTCTAGGAAGTATTATCAATCCTGGAAGTGGTCCGAGCGACATATGGGGCTCTATTCGCAGTAGCTTATTTGCCGAGACAATACATTTCGGTACACAAGTGCTATTTAATGAGCTCAATCTCTCACCCATGTTTAATCACTTCGGACTTACCCTCTTTTCCTCCATCTCACAGGGCCTTCTTAACGCAAGCTGGAACACAAGCGGCAATCGAGGATCAGAGGAAAGTATCTTTTCAAGGATCTCAGATAATTTAGCCAGGTTTGGAAGGGCACTTGCCTCAGGCGTCGGCCAAGTCATTTCCTTTGGCGCTAAAGTCCTTGAAGGAGGAGTCGGTCTCGTAAGAAATAGCTTCGCAAAAGCAGTCAACTTCTTCTCAAACCTCTTTAGCCGGGATAGCCAGGAATTACTTCTTCAAGAAGGAAACGGAAATATTGAGGAAGCCATATTTAACCGAGCCCAGATTAATGGCAACACCGCAGCAGCAGTAATAGGTAACACCCAAATCCTCTGGGACGGAAACGCAAATACACTCACCTTAAAGGAAGGCAGCCGCACAAAGACATTCTTTGATGTAGCTATTGATACCGTAGGGCAGTTCTTCTCATCGAGGATGGCCTATGCGGAGGAAATAGAAGAAGGCATATTCCTCAATCAATCCTTTCAAGGTAACCGGCTTACCGATCTTTCTATCACAGGACTAGGCAACGTGCTCTTTAAAGCCGTAGCCTCTGGTCCTCTAGGACTTGTCTTTGACGCCGTAGGAAATATCGTAAACGGCATCTTTGAGATACCCCAGATCTTTAAGATCGGTGTTAAAGAAGGTGAGGTTGACTTTGTTGAAACCGAGGGTAAGGAAGGCATATTCCAAAGCCTTCTTTCCGAAGCCACGGATCTTCTTTCAAAACCCGTAGGCTTTATCTACACCGCCGCAGAGAAAGTCACCCTCACCCTTTTTGATATTGTCCAAAAGGTACTTTCGCCAATCGGTACCGCACTTGATACCTTCTATGGTAAAATCACCCAAAGAAATGACAAAGACCTCTGGACACCTGGGGAGATTAAGCTCAACACAGGCATACCTGCGGATTTAACGGCAGCGGACATTAGTGAAGAGGAAAGGCTGACTGGAAAATCAGTTAGTTTTCAGCTTGCAGACGGCAGCACAGCGAGCGGAACTGTGTTCCGGGCGGGGGATTGGCAGAATTACCAATCCCGCCTCCCGCTTGAGCTGCAGGCGAGGCTTACTACCCCGGGTTCCGACCGTGACCAGTTAATACGATATTTCGAACAAGATTCAAAAGAGGCCATCATCTACTTTGGCGATACGACAAGAGTTTCAAGCCATTACCAGGAGCAATTCGGAGAAGAAAATCTCTTGAAGAAGCTTCTTTTAAGCGACGGCGACCACGATGTCATTCAACGGGGATGGTTTGATGACATCGGTACTCCTGAAATCGAACAACAGCTTATTGAAGGCCAAGTTGACGTAGGACTTGCCCAAATCCGTATCGTCAATACGCATTTGACGGATGTTTATGAAAGTACTGATGGATTCCTTCTCATACACCAGGATGACGGCGCCAATGTATTTCCGGATGGATTTCTCTGGCATATCTTTACCGAAGTCCTTCCCTCAAAATTTAAAAGGAGTGAAAACAACCCATGAGGAAACCGCTTCTTTTTTCATTGATAACAGTCACCCTTATTCTCATGACCTCCATGGCTGCTGCTGAGAAGTTCTATTTTTATAAAGAAGTGGGGAAGGAGTTGCCAAGAGGGCAACGATATGATTCGCACTACATACCAAAAATTAAAGATAAACTACCCGGTGGGTTATTCGTTAGTTTTTCTCTTCCCGGTGAACCCCGAAATACCCATAACGAGTTCACAATGAGTTTTTCATGCGCCGTTGACCCCAAATCCAACGACCCCTCCACCTACCTCTTCTTCATTGAAGATCTGGCGATTTGGGATGGGGAGGGAATGGTGTATCTATTGAGGATCGACCCAAATCCAGACGCTTTGACAGATGCTGGTGCCGCAAAGCTGCCACCGCATCGGGTTAAAGTCATTCGCCAAAACAGGACTATAGATGGCCGCATCAAAAGTCAGTATCCAGTAGAAGTCGCCATGGCTAACGAGACGGTGGATGTCAAACTTATCTTTAACGCCTCTGCTTTACCCAAACACCTCTTCATCGACTATCGCTTCCGCATCCATAAGGAAGGCGGTCCTGCCGAAATCTTAGAAGGCACCATCCCCATGGAGCTTGTCTCCTACAACGTCAGCTGGTGGGAGAAGACACGGTACTAGACAAAGTGCACCACGTCTAAGCACCTAAATCACAAAAGGCCTTGGATTCTTCGGCCTTCCTCCTTCTATTGCAAGAATAGGTGGAGCATTTGTAGGATTGGAATTCTTTGGTATCGGCGCCGGAGCTTCAAGCTTCCTTAGATCAGGCCTACAAGGCTTTCTATTACAAGGCGCAAGTGAAATAGGCCTTAAGCTGAATCTGCCGCTTCCTTTTACGGATGGACTTCCTTCAACCTCACCCCGATAGAAACCGCTTCTTCAACGAATTTGGGTTTGACCCCTCGTCGCTCAACCGATATACTTAGGCCCGCAAAATGAGAATGTAGAAGGCACGCACACTTTATTGCGTTACGCTGAACGAGAATCAAATTGGCCAGCCTGTTTACCTTACCTAAATCTGTCTTTGCTTACTTCTTTTATTTATTCATCAAGCCTACCGAGACTATTAATCGGATCATCGGTGAGAAGCCGAGCTTTCAAAGCATTGCGGTCTTTCTCCTTGTCATTGGCACTTTAAGGGGCGTGATTGAGCTTTTCTGGGAACTGCTTATGGCCGGGCAGTTTACTCAGACAATCGTGACGCCCATCCTATTTAAGAGGCAAATATTGTTGGACGGCGCTGTGTTTGTCTTCGGAAACATCACCACCGCTTTTGTGCGCTGGCCGATATATGCGCTGATTCCATTCATATTCAATTTATTTCTCGGCGGCAAAGTGCGATTTCATGTGTTTCTGCGGTTGTACGGCTTGATTCTGGGTGTATTTGTTGTGCCGGTGCTTGGAAATTTTGTTTACCTGTTCGGTGAATTCCCCCTTATTCAATTTCAGATCTCCAAGGCTTACAATCCCATCTTCGGCTTTGGACAGCTTATTGCTTGTCTTTTAACGATCTTCGTGTCTTGCAAAATCATACGGGTCACAAACCGCTTTTCCTGGGCCGAGTCGATATTCATCAGTGTCCTTATCCCTCTCATCAATATCGGAATGCTTGTGCTTTGCGCCAAGATTTTCTTTAACTTTCCCTTCATCCTTGCCATGCCTGAGCGAAAAGCTTTCTTTGTGGCGGCCATCACGTTTGCCATTGTAACGTTAACCGCATCACCACTACTCTTATGGCTCGGGCTTAAGATTGACGAGAAAAAGTTTGGCAGGAAAGCGCCTTGAAGAACGCCAACGTGTTTAGAAAACTTTTGTTAAGCTTCCTCATCGCAGGATGGGCAGCAGTATTTTTTGTTGTTAGCGCATTCATATCGGAAGAAGTGATTGGCGAAGACAAGTCGGCAGCGCCTGATGTGTCTAAAAAAATTGACACGACGGTAAGTCTCTCCCTTGAGCTGGAAAATACGGTTTATTCTTTAGGCGAACCGGTGCTTATGAGCTTTGCAGTCATCAATGAAAGCCCAAATGAACCTGCTCGACTGAGCTTCTCTTCTGCGCAGCGATATGACTTCATTGTCCAAAGAGATGGAAAAGAAATTTGGCGCTGGTCAAGGGGCAGGGTCTTTGCTATGCTGGCGGCCGAAATTCCCATCGAGCCGGGAGAGTCCCTCACTTTCACCGAATCGTGGGATCAAAGGGATAATCAAAAAGGGTTCATTTTACCTGGAAAATACGAGATCCTCGGAATGTTAAATACATATCCGGAGATAGTCTCTAGTCCGGCAACCATTGAGATTCGAAACCAACCTTGACGCCTTTCCAAATCTTAAATTCTTGAATAAGGAGACACCAGATGCCGCCAAAGTTTAATTGGTTGAGAAAAGGTTCGCTTTACGGCCTTAATATCGGCATTTTGGCATTTTTATTTTTCGTAGGCAGTGTTGTACTCTACGGTCCGCGCAATGTTCGTGGTCAGGGCTCGATCATTATTCCCGATGATTCTTTGGTCTATGAGGCGAAGCCTCTCGATCTAAATCTGAGCAAATTGGGCGATCGGTGGACACTTGGATTCCGCGGCGAAGGCAAGGTTTATTTGGTGAAGAGCGACACCGAGGTATTGAGTAATGCCACCGTTCAACTGGAAGTACCGACACTTAATTTTAGGACTGCGGTGCCGGAGGTCTCAAGCGGCGTTTATTCACTGAGTCTGCCGGAAAATTTAATAATCACGCCACAAGTTGAGGCAGTGACACCTGAGGAACTTAGCGACTTACAGATTCAACCTCTGGAGTATTCCCTCACGGTTAATGACAGGACAAATAGTGCGGCGCTTAACGTATCGCCTGTCAAGATTTCAACGCTTGAGACGGGTGTTGATGTCAGCTTCAAAACAGGCCTGCTTCAGAGTAGAGTTGTGGATTATGTCCCTGCCGCAGGCATAGCCGCGCTTCCAACAGCGCCCAACACATATCAAATCTTTGTAAGGGCAGCCTTCAGAGCAAAAGTGCTCGACATAAACGGTTTGCCTTTGGCCCATCGAACTCTATCGGTTGTCTTGGAGATACCGAATCACTCATATTCTGAAATGGTCAGCGTGACCACAGACGCAGACGGCATATTTTCCTATTCGAGGTCAGAGCTGGCTTTTCTCAATATTTCGGGAGGGCAAATTCTTAGTTTAGGTTCGCCGCTCCAGATAGAGGGCACCTCTTTCCCTGTAATGCTTCTCAACTGGGGCGGAGCGGGCGAAGAGATTCTACGACAGCTAAAGGAAGCATTACTTACCCTATTGGATTTAATCAACGGCGGGGTGCCGCCCTCCGGATCCGGAAATGACGCCGGCAAGGATCCTATCAATCTTACGACCGGTAATTTCTACCATCTTCATCAGGACCTCTACATTCCGGGAAAAGGGGAGCCCATCAATTTCACGCGCGCCTACAACAGCCGCGATTCTTATCAAGGCCCCTTGGGATACGGCTGGACTCACAGCTACAACGTGTTTCTCGAGCCGGAAGCCGATGGCGATATCAGAGAAAGGGATGAGGACGGCACGTTAATTATCTTCAGCAAAAATCCCGACGGGTCGTACAGTTCACCTGCCGGCAACCACGACCATCTCACGAGAAATCCTGACGGCACATTCACCTTAAGGAAAAAGCACGGCACTGTTTACCGCTTCAATGCTGCTCGTAAACTCGCGAGCATTGTGGATTCCAATGATAATCAGACAATACTGACTTACACCGGGAATAAATTCACCGCTATTACCGATGCGTCGGGACGTACGGCTACTCTTCAATATGACGGAAGCGGCCGAATCATTCGCCTTACGGATCCGTTAGGTCGCGCGACCGCCTATGCATACGATACCGTCAATAATCTCATCTTTGCCACGGATCCGATAGGCGGCAGAACAGAATACAGTTACAGCGAACCCCGGTATGTTGAGGACGACCATAATCTTTCTCAAATTACCGATGCGCGCGGTAATCATATCCTTGTTGAATACGATGAAGAACATAGAGCCACAAGCTTCAGCTACGATGCCAAAAATCACGAGGTGATCCTCTCCTACGATCCGGCGAGTAACCGCACAACCGTAACCGACTCCAAAGGTAGTGACTCTATCCACACGTACACCACTATTAGCGATATCCGGCTCGTGACCGAGGTTCTCGATCCTCAAGCTCATACTCAACTCCAGAGCTGGGATAGCGACCTCAATAAGATTTCTTCAACCGATCAAAATAGCCACGCGGCGGCGATGACCTATGACGATGTGGGTAATCTTACGGGCATTACCGACCCATTGGCGAACCTGACGTTTTTTGCCTACGAGCCCGCCTTTAACAAAGTCACAAGCATTATGGATCCCTTAGGCCGCGCGACAAGTTACACATATGACGCCAGCGGTAACCTTGCTGGGGTGACCGACGCTAAATCGAACACGACCGAATACTCCTACGATATTTTTGGGAACCTCACGAGCACAACAGATGCCAACGGAAACCGAACCGGGTATGAATATGATTTCCACGGGAACGTTATTCGGATTACCGATCCGCTTGGTAATCAAACTCAATTCAGCTACGATCTTGTAGGCAACACAACCGCAATCACCGATGCGCGCGGCAACAGCACGACATTCACGTATGACGGCCTCGATCGGCTTACCCAAATTACCTATCCGGACGCGACCGCCATCAAATACGGCTACGACGCCGTAGGCAACCGCACCTCCATTACTGATCCGAAAAGCCTTGTCACAAAATACGATTACGATGTGGCCAATAGGTTATTCCAGGTCATTGATCCGCTTGGTGGTAAGACAAACTACGGCTACGACACAGAAGGAAATCAAGTGGGCATTACGGATGCCAACCGTGAGTCGACTCGTTACGGCTACGACAATCTGAACAGGCTTTTTGAAACTCTTACGCCGTTACTCAAACGGGCGCAGTTTAGCTACGATCCCGCCGGAAACCGTCTGAGCTCAAAGGACGCCAATGGGAACACAATTAATTACTCTTACGATGCGGGCAATCGATTGACGCAGATTACGTATCCGGATGCTTCACTTGTTAGCTTCACCTACGATGCTGCTGGAAGAAGAATTTCTATGACCGATCCGCAGGGCGTAACCACGTATGCTTACGATGAGCTGAACCAACTCACTTCGGTGGATGGTCCCGGTTTAGGCAACACGATTTCCTACTCTTACGACAATGTCGGAAACCGCACACGTATGGTTGATCAGGACGGAGGTGTCACAACTTATGCTTATGATTTGCTAAATCGGCTTACAAATGTTACGGATCCGGAAGGCAGAACGGCCGCTTACCACTACGACCAAGTAAGCAACCTCACTCAGATGGACTATCCTAATTTCACGCAGGCTGTTTACGGTTACGACAATCTGAACCGTTTGGTGAATCTAACCAACCGTCCGACTAATGCTATTCATAAAGAAAAACACAATATCTCTTCCTATTCTTATGACTACGATCCTATGGGTATGCGCACGAAGGTATCCCTGGAAAGAGGCGACTACATCCTCTATAGCTACGATGCATTGAACCGCTTGACCAAAGAAGTGAAGATGAAAGGCGATTCGGGGAGGACATTTTACACATACTCCTATGCCTACGATGCTGTAGGTAATAGGACTTCTATGCACCGAAGATTACATCAGCGTATGACTTCAGCCGGGAAAGGGGCTAAGAGTTCAGGCGGTGTCTCCCCAGGTTTAGGTATGGAAGATCTGCCTGGCAACAATTACTACACCTATTCTTACAACCGGGATAACCAGCTTGTCGCAGCCGGTATTAAGCGCAGCGCAAGGACTTCCGTGCCTCCCTCGGGTTTGGCTGTGCCCGGTACTTTTGATGCAGATGAGATATTGGTCAAGTTTAAGCCCGGCACGGATGAATCTACAATCGCAAGCATCAATGCCAAGCATGGCGCCGCCGTATCGAAGAAAATCGAAAAGATCGGCGTGTTAAAACTAAAATTGGCAAGCGGCGTTGATCCGGCGGCGGTTCGGGCGGCTTATGCCAGCGATCCTTCCGTGGAATTTGCCGAGCCAAATTTCGCTGTGCGTGCCCTGCTCACACCCAACGATCCCAATCTCACAGAGCAATGGGCATTACACAACACCGGCCAGACCGGCGGCATTCCCGACAGTGACATTGATGCGCCTGAGGCCTGGGATTTCGAGAATGGCGATCCCGCGATTCTCACGGCGGTTGTCGATACGGGAGTTGACCTTGATCATCCGGATTTAGCCGGCCGTATTCTTCAAGGCCGTGACTTTGTAAATGATGATAACGATGCCCAGGATGATAACGGCCACGGCACATTTATGGCGGGTGTTATTGCTGCCCTTACCCATAATGGAGTAGGCATGGCTGGTGTAACCTGGTTCGGCCAGATTCTTCCTGTGAAAGTCTTAGATTCAGGAGGAGGCGGCTTTATTGCTGATGTTGCCGACGGCATTATATTTGCCGCAGATAATGGCGCTGATATTATTAACCTCTCCCTGGGCACGTCAGACAATAGCCTCACATTAGGGAATGCCGTGAAATATGCCTTTGATAAGGGAAGTGTTCTTGTGGCAGCGGTAGGCAATGAAAATGGCCCTGTGGTTTATCCCGCCGCCTATGATCCTTATGTCCTGGGTGTAGCGGCCACAGATCATAATGACCAAAGAGCAAGCTTCTCTAACTTTGGTCCTGAGGTAGATGTGGCCGCACCAGGAGTAAGCATATTCTCCACCTACTTTAATGACACTTACCTTATCGCAAGCGGCACATCAGCCTCAGCGCCCTTTGTATCAGGTGTCGCAGGCCTTGTGCTCTCTCAAGATCCCGCATTAACTCCTGATCAGCTCATGCAGAGAATCAAATCCACCTCACAAGATGTAAACCAGGGAAGCTTTCCTGGTGAAGATGATTACCTCGGAAGCGGCAGAGTCAATGCCTTTAATGCCTTAACCATAACTCCCCCATCTGAAGAAGTCTTTAATGCCACTATCGCATACACCTATGACTCAAATGGCAATCAAGTCACAAGAACCATCCATAAAGCCAAGGGCAATCCCCAAGCCTTTAGCTATTCCTATGACCATGAGAATAGGCTTACCCGCATCACCTATCCAGACAGCACAAGCTCACATTACACCTACGATGGATTAGGTAAAAGAATCATGACGAGTGAACAAGGCCAGCTCACCCACTTCCTCTACGATGGCCTCACTTCTATCCTTGAGCGTAATCAATCAGGAGCCACACAAGCTGCTTACGCCAGAGGTCTTGGCTACGGAGGCGGCATCGGGAGCATCATCAGTCGACAGTCTACAGTCGGCAGTCCGCAGTATTACCACTACGACGGCATTGGTGCGGTAACAGGATTAACCGACTCTACCTCTAACAGCATTCAATCCTACACCTACGATGCATTTGGAAACATCCTTGAAGCTAAGGGAGGTGTAAACAATCCCTACCAATTCAGCACAAAGGAATATCACCCCGCCTCCGGCCTCACTTACTTCGGTGCACGGTATTATGATCCAAGGATCGGAAGATTCATCACTAAAGATCCATACACCTGGGCTCCAGACGATGTCCGATTTCTTGGAGGTCACAGTGGTTTATCTCTTTTGTTTGCTGAAGGTATCGTTAAAAACAAAGGTGTTATCGATCCGGACGGAATTATATCGTTTAGTGACGAATTTCGTGAAGCACTCAAAACTGCAATATTCCTATTTGGCGCACGATCTCCTCAGAGCCAACATCGATTTGTTTATGTCTTCAATAATCCGGTAAACTTGGTTGATCCATGGGGCTTGTCTAAACAGAAGGGTTTTCAGAAAGGTGAAGTGGACAAGATGCAGAAAATCTTGGAGTTGTTAAGCGGTATAAAGGATCCCCTACCCCCGGTTCGAAAAACTGTCATAAAAGAAATAAATCGGGGAATCGATACATTGGAAGAGGCTGTCGAGGAACGTAATCGGGAATTACAAGAGCTGTACGAAACCTTTAAAACACGGCGGCCATGAAACTTTAACGAAGGCGAGTGGAGTTCTCTGGTGTTTGTCATTTAGCGTACAAGAGAAGCGTTGCACTAGATGAAAAAACAGAACCCTTCGAAAGTCCTACTCGAAACAAAGGCCTGAAATCGGACATGCACAAACTAAACAAACTATTGGTTTGTCACCCATGGTGGTTTGTTGGCATTACGCTGGCCTTGAATTTCCTTATTATGTTGTTCCCGCAAGCTGAGCTAAACGCCTCAGAAGCGAAGCTAAGTAAGCAAGCGATATCTATGCCTTTCTTACTTAGCACACTTATTTGGATTTCAGGACTGGTGGTTGGTGGGCTCCTGTGGCGTTGCGCCAAAAAGCAATCTCAGTGTCGGTGGCCGTCGCGTTTCACGCTAAGCGTTATGCTTGCGATCATGATTTTTTCTTTAGTCGCAAGTTGGGGTGTCGTTATCAAAAGTGAAAATATGAAGAACCTTTTATTGCGATGGGACGTGCCAACTAACAACGAGGAAGTCATCCCTGACTTAGAAAGCAAGCTACGTGATCCCGGAGTATCTGACGACATTAAGTTACGTGTAGCGAGATTGCTTTTCTCAATCACTGGTAAACAGTACACGTATCTCATGTCAGGTGGTAGCGAAGTTAAGTATGAACTATCTGAAAAGGATTTAGAAATCCAAGGCGCGATTCAAGACGTTGATTCAGGAATCAAAAGGTTGACAGAAGCTGCATTCTTTAATACAGCATACTACGTAATCATGTTGATCCTCGCTTGGTTTATTGTGACAAGGCTACCAACTCCAGAACCAAATTCGTCCTAAATGACGACAGCGATGCCCAGGATGATAACGGCCACGGCACATTTATGGCAGGTGTTATTGCCGCCCTTACCCACAATGGAGTAGGCATGGCAGGAGTTACCTGGTTTGGCCAGGTGCTTCCTGTAAAAGTGCTTGATTCTAATTCAGCGGGAGTTCCCCGCCTGTACAAGGCGGGGGTGAGAGCAAGGTTCAGCAACGAAGTTGCTGGACGAGCAAAGCTCGAAACCGAAAGTACCACGCCTGTAAAGGCGTGGGTATCTATTGGAGGCGGCTTTATCGATGATGTAGCCGACGGCATTATATTTGCCGCAGATAATGGAGCTGATATTATCAACCTCTCCTTAGCCGTACTGTCTTAACAATCTGTCCACTAAAAAGGGGAAGGTCAAGGTTCACTGATTTTTTTCCTGATCAGGAAATGCCGTTGGTAGATAGGTGGGCAAATACCTATCAATGCAAATAGCTCGCGTGAAACTTGTTTTTTGGGGGCATAGCCTGGGCTACAAATTTTTGATGCAGTGTGAAGAGCGACCTCCGAAAGCTAGAGAAGGTTATACCCGGTGTTGTTCCATTTGACCAGTGGGTGCAAGAGTTCCGCTAGCCAGGCCCCGATTACCTACCGTAAAACCTGCCCTTGTTCTCAAGTTATTCCACATTTCGTGACCAGGTTGGGTGTACACACCTATTTTTGATGGGTGTACATAGCTGATGAAATCACGCGCTGACTGTACACCACCAAAACTTTTTACCTGAATGCTCCGCTCATCATCCTAACCGCTTCATCCTTTTGCCCTTGAGTGAAACAAAGAATACGCGCCCTGCCTCGCCTGTACAGGGTTTTTTGGGTGTACAGGCCGCTGACTACTCTCCCTCGTCTTCTGGGTTGTGTAGGTAGAGTAGTCAGCGGCTGTGCTCGGCAGGGCACTTTTGAAAATATTGACCCCTAAATGTGGCCACCACCCCCCTTGTTTTGGGCCAATATCATGAGAGCACATAAAAATGATTTGTACCACATTCCATGGCGGCTAGAGAACGCCCTTTTAGGAGATGAGACTCCACAGTGGATAGTACGATTGATAAGGATGCTTTATTGTCAGAAGGTGAAGAGGATGTTACCGAAGAAGAATTAAATACCCCCATAGTCCTGACTGACCGGGACCTTGGACTCATGACTCTTTGTCATGAAGAACGATATCTTGCCTATTCCCATATTAAGGAAGGGTTTTGGCCGGATCGGAGTAATGAAAGTAACGGAGCACGTAGACGAATCAGACGGTTGACTGAGGAAGGATATTTAAAGAAGGAATGGATTGATCACCGTTCTCAATTACTTTATCTTTTGGGTGAGCGCGGTCGTCAGGTTTTAAAGGAACGGAATCTAGATCAAGGTCTTGACCTTTACCGGTATAGCGAAGACCGAGACACCCGGTTGATAGATCATCACCTTATGGTCACCAATATCCGGCTTCTCTTCAGGGATCTTGGGATACCCGGTTGGACTTCAGAACGTATTTTGATGGAACGAGAACACAGGCATTTCTATCCGGACGGAATACTTAATCTCCGCGGTGATAAGATTGCCATCGAGTACGAGAACGGGCTTAAGTCGAAGCAGCGCTATGTCGATCGTTTTGCTTCGTATGCCAAATCAGCAGAATACACCCTGGCGATATTTATTGTGGCAGGTGTAGTAAGGGACTGGCTCTTCGAGCTTGAGTACCGGCTTGATCAGATCTGTTTTGTGGAGTACAAACACCTCTTTCGCAGGAAAGCGGAAGCCGAACTTGAAAATAAGGCCTCAAAGTTTGTCTTGGCCGAAATCTTGTAGGCAGACATGGCTTACGCCCAGGAGCCGAGGCGTGAACACTTTCTCGTAACCCTACTTAAGACCTTCTTTGTATCGATACCGCTGGCTTTGGCCGGTTTTTTGATCAGTCTTGCGGCGTCCATTCCAAACGAAATAGTTCACCGGTTCTTTATCGGTACGGCTGTTGTCTTTTACGCAGCACTTTATCTCATCGTTTTATTGGCGCCGGAGTTCATAGGGTTTATACCCGATTACTTTATACGCGAAGATTCTTCCCATGCACTCGCGCTTACACCTGTCGTATCCTACGCTTTCTATCTTCTCTTAAGCCTTCCGATCTTCTTTGTCCTTTCCTACCTTGGCGCTAGATGGGGAAGCCCTCTTGAGAAGATGAGTCGATCTTACCGAACGCTAACGCTCGGGTGGATGAAACGTCAGCGGAGAGCAAGTGGTAAGAAACGGATATTCCTGGGAGGAAGCCTTTGGACGGGTAAACCTGTTTATTTGACCGATGAGATGCGGGTTATGCATACCCAAGTGGTGGGTTCCACGGGCTCGGGTAAAACCGAATCGGTTCTTCTTCCCATGCTGGCCCACGATATACAGGCAGGTAAGGGAGCCATCATCCTTGACGGAAAAGGCGACCTTGATTTGAGGGATAAGATCTGGTGGATCGTAACGGAAAACAAGAGAGAAAAAGACTTCTCCTTTTTCTCGCTTTCTTATCCCGAGCTTTCCAACACCTACAACCCCTTGCTTAAAGGGAACGCAACCGAAATCAAAGACAAGCTCATCGGAAGCACCCTCTGGTCAGACGAGTTCTATAAGAAAAAGGCCGAAGAGGCATTACTTAAACTCCTAAGGCCCATGGTGGCTCAGAAAAAGGTGGTACGTTTCAGTACGCTTTATACCTATCTCGTCAACAGGGAGCAGCTTGGGCACTTTCGCGACACCGTCCGCGACCCGGAGATGAAAGAAGATATCAGCGAGATGTTTGAGAACTTCGCCTTCAGTCAGAAATTTCTGGCAGGAATCATCGCCGACCTGGCGCTTATTGCTCGAAGTGAATTTGCTCAGCTTGTGGATGTGGATGTGCCGGATATCGATCTGCTTCAGGTTTACGAGCAGAACCGGATCGTCTATTTTCAGCTAAACGTCCAGGGCTACGAAGAGACGGCACGGCGCTTAGGCCGTCTTATTCTTCAGGATCTAAAGACGGTCTCCAACAAAATCCAGGCTGAATTCAGGCCGTCAAAGCGTCATTTCTTCGGAGTCTTTATCGATGAGTTCGGAAGCTTTGTTCACGAGAACTTTATCGAATTTCTCAATAAGGCCCGGGGCGCAGGATTTGCCCTCACCATGATCCATCAGTCCCTCGGCGACCTTGTCCCTCAAGGGCGGAGGAGTTTCGGTTTCCAGCAGCAGGTGATTGAAAATACAAACCTAAAGATCGTCCTCAGGCAAGATGACCCCCTCTCGGTTGAGCGTTTCGCCAAGATTGCCGGTACCAAACCTACGATCATCTCCACCTATCAGACCGCAGAGCGTCTTTTCGGCAAGGGCCTTACGGGTGTGGGTTCGCTTCGCGAGGGACAGGCCTTCCATATAGAACCCGACCTCATTCGAACGCTAAAGAAGGGAGAAGCAGTCTTTATCCGTAAGCATCCTTCCTTTCATGTGGATTATCTCAAGCTTGATTTCTTCGGGCATCCCGGAGTTATCGAGGAGTTCAGACCGGGAGCGAAAAAAGGTAAGGTCCCGCTCGCGGATGAGGTTGGAGAGAGCGAGGGAAAGAGAAGTAACGATCATAAAGAAGATCATCCCGTCGTGGAAACAAAAACCAGAACCAATGTACTAACCCGTAACATCCGTCCGGTACCCGAGAAACCCAAGATGCCTATCATGCTCGGCGACCGAAAAACCCTTTGGCATATGGCGGAGGAGGTGAAAAAGAAAAAAGCTAACCCGTTAAGTTAGTAAAAATATTGTCTATTAAAAACCGCGAAGGAGGAGAGAGGCCTGCGAAAGGTCTTTTTCCTCCTTCTTTTTTTTACGAAAGGAGTAAACCGTGGGTGCATTAATCTTAAGTGAAGTTAATCGAACCATTCTTTACGTTAAGAATCTTTCAGAAGCACTTCTAAAGAAGTCGGTATCTTTCACGGCGCGCGTTCTTACGCTCGCGGCCGTTTTAGTGCTTGTGTGTACGGCTCTTTCGATACTGGGCTACGGCGCTTACAAAGCTTTAACGCTGACGTCGAAAAAGCACGAGAAAGTCTACCTCATTCGGCCTTCTGAGTATGGGATAGGGTTACTACCTTCCCGAGAAACCGGCCCGTCTCATCAAAATCCCCCCATAAACCAAAGTCGGCGTGGCGCTCCATTAACGCCGGCTCGGGTTTCAGTCACTAAGAGCGAGCTCGATCTTAGATCGACCCGCAACTTGATCGCTGAAGCAAGCCGCTTTGTAAGAACTCTTTCGAATCTAACCCGCTAAAAACAAAAAAGGAGGTGATGTGCGCAAAACAACAAAAGAAGTCTGTAACTGAACGTCAGACCAAATGAAATCACAAGGAGAAATCAAAATGGAATCTCAAGTCGTAAGTCAATTCAAGAAAAACGAAAACGAAGAAATCCGCATATCCACCCGCGTCTACAAGGAGAAGTTGTATGTGGATCTTAGGCTTTTCTTTCTCCCGAAGGGTGGCGCGGAATGGATTCCTTCGAAGAAGGGTATCACTCTTCCAATCGAACACCTTCCGGCGCTTCGGGAAGGTCTTACGAAGGTAGAGCAAGCGGTCGCGCAGGTCGCATAAAGACTGATTGACCGTTAAGGACAGTGAATGCGGGCGGAGGTTTTTGACTCCGCCCGCTTCGTTTTTAAAGAAGGAGGCAAGTCGTGTTAACCCAGGAACTCATCGAAACCGAAGACAAGTCCTACTATGCGGACTGGCTTGAGTACGCCACGGGTAAGCCTCGTACGCGTTGGGGTCTTTTGCCAATAGACATACTAAAGAAAGCATGCGCAAGGCTAAGGAGAAGGATGGTCTTCAGAGAAAAGAGAAAGGCGAAAGCATGAAAACGGTCATCGTGAAGAAAACCGACCAAAAGAAGTTCGAGGGACTTATCAGGCAATTTCTTCTGCATGGTTGGCGGGTGCTGGTGCGTTAGTTCGGTAAAGACAGGGGAATGATCTCGATCTTTTGTCCTTTTTCTACAGGATACCAACCCCTGGCACGGCAGTGCAAAGAAAAGGTATGAGACAAGAAAAGGGAACGGGGCGGGCGTGGTTTTGTGCAAAAACCGCGGCCCGCCGTTTGCATGTTAATTGTACAGACAAACGCGAACGCAAAAGGAGAAAACCATGGGCGAATATATTCGAAAAGGGAATACGGAGATAAAAATCGGTGTTTGCGAGCATTTGTGGGTGACTCGGAGCGAGCTTCTGGCTTTAAGGGATGCGGGCTTCCGTGGTTATTACGGCGGCGAATATACCCATGAAATCGAACGGCACCTTGAAAGTTCTTTAACCTTGTATGCGTTCAGACCGCATGATCTGGACTTGGCGAGACTGCTTTGGGAAGACCTCTATAAACTGAATGATCCCGCGTATTCGGTTTCGTTTCCTCTTGAATTCGCGGAGCGCGTAGAGCATGAGCGCTTTTATGCCTCGGCGGGGAAGTTTCGGCCGACCAACTATCGTCTGCCCTGCGCTTACTTGACCGAAGCGCACCCTTTTCTAAACGAAGCCAACCGGCCGGGCTATTTTTCGGCCCATATCGTTGGGGAGCGCTACTCAAGTGGCGCCGGGCGAACCGTCTTCGGCTGCTCTTCCTGCGGCAAGTATTTCAATATTTGCCCGGGAGAACTTAATTTTGTAAATGAGAGGATGAAGGAATTTGTCAAGGCCTTTGAAAATATTCCTTCTCCTGTCTGTTTTAATTCGCAGCAATCATGATGGGAGGAAAGCCGATGAGAAAGATTCTCAAAAAAGGTATTCACCTGAAACTTTTGAAGCTCCACCGACTTGTTGGCGCACAGATCGGGTCAAGGTACCGTTTCCGGTTTAGCCGTGCGTGTAAGCTGCTGGAAACAATGAGCGATCTCGTAATCAAAAGAGATTCCTGGGAAATGAGGGAGGAAAAATGAAGGCGTTCACCGTCAAGGAGTTAATGCAGTTTCTCTGCGGCCTGTACAACCAGGGAAACATTCCGTCAATACTTCACACGGTCACCGGAGATATAAGAGAGGAGGCATCGAAATGCTATCACGGAATCAACTGCTGGAAGCGGTAAATGCCCTGAATCATGCTTATGCCGGCCGGCGAGTCGGAAATGTAAACGGCTACAGTAATCAGTGGTTCATCGGGTGCTCGGTCCATCTTGATGAGCCCACTCGGAAAATCCTTGAGCTTCACTTTTGCCAGGGAAGAAATACCGGAAGGATCAATTCTAACGGCGGATATCCTGTAGAACTTGAGGTGGGTCACTGTGAAAGCGTTCAGGATGTTTTTAAGGAGTTTGAACTTCTGAATCATCATAAGCGGCGCGAGAAAGAGAAAGCCGATGCCTTCAAGGCTCGCCTCGATCGACGTTGCCCGAATTGCGTGAATTACATCAGGCGTATTACAGGCAACTGCATTCCTTCGTTCTCCTGCGGCTATAAAAGGATACGAAGAAAAAAGTGGAAGGCGGGTATGTCAACTATTCCCCAGAAAGGAGAACGACATGGAATATCCGAAACGCGAAGCGCTTGAGGCAAGACTTTTTGGGGCTTTTGAAAAAAAGGTTTCCGAAAAATTCGGTAGCGGAAAAAAAGACAAGGAAACACAGAAGCTCATTGGGAGGATTTATCTTGAGCCCCAAGATAGCTGTCTTCCGGATGAATTTATTGGTGATGAGCTTCTTTACAGCATCCAGTCTAAATTTTACGAGTTTTTTGTCAGCATAACGCAGGCTCTTGAAAAGGATTTCCTTGAACCGCAGAGTGGGGGCGGGACCTGGATTTCGATTTGGATTGACCCAAGCTATGACGACGAAACCTACGTGCTCGTGACATTTCAGTCCGTCGTGCTGCTTCTTTACGGAAGAAAAGCATGGAATTTCTCATGGCCTTCCGTGGTTGATCTCAAAAAAGAGATGGCGGATATCTATTACGGCATGAGGGACAAATTAAACACTTATTTCTGGGAGGGAATTCGCTATGAACGCAGCAAAAACTGAGAACAAAAGTACGCAAATAGAGGACAGGGTTTACACGAAGATCAACGGCGCCTATGTGCTGCCCGATCCGGGGGATCTCACAGAACTTCAGCTTGACAGCTGCCTTGTGGCGAAAGGGAAAGGGAGCGTTTATGCGCAGCCGCTTGAGACCCTTGAGGGGAAGCGGGTGGAAGCCGGGAAGGGCGAGTGGGATCCGGTGTTCGGGTTTGAAAGCGGGGAGGCGGACCGTTTTTTCATCCTCAACGGAGAGAAAAAGGAATGCCGGTTCTGTGATCTGTGCAAGGACCGCCTGAACGGCCTTACGGGTAACTGTTTTGATTACAGGATAAAACCCAAAGGCTGTGCGTTCAAACCCGCCGTATCACCCGGCATGTTCCGGATTTCACTCGTTGGGCGGAAAAAACTGAGGCCGACCGCTGTTTCAAAAGATTCCGCCTTCCACAAACCCTACTACCCGAGCGGAGTCTCGTTTGATAAAGAGGTTATCCGAAAGAACCGGAAACTTCACTACGCGCGTTATCACCTTTGGGAGCTTTCTCAAAAGAAGCAGGAAAAATATTGTTCCCGCTGCGTCTTCGAAGGACTGTGCCGGATCAATACGCGTAAAGTCATTGAGCACTGTATGGTGACCAATGAAAAGACCGAAGCGCGTTGTCTTCAAACAATCCGGAAAAGATTTGGAAGCCTGGAGGAGTTTCTCCATCTTTTGTCGTATGCCGGTTCCGTGATCCGTTACAAACCGAAAGGCGCGAAACGCAGGACAAAATGGAGAGTGTCCTATCCCCTGAACGGGAAGAAATTCCTGCTCCGGAAACTCGCGCGGCCTTTTCGAACAGTAGAGGTTTCACGCCGGCGCATTGAGAAACAGGCGAGCCCCAAGCCTTTGCCTCTGGAAAATCAGGAGCACGCGGCAGCGCTTGCCTTGTTTTTTATGGAAGAGTTTATGATCAACAGAAGTTGTGTCTGGTCCCCTGGAGGGCGACTTAAACGTCCCTTCTGGATTCTTCTAAAAGGTGAGGGTATTGAAGTCGCGCATTACTCCTGCGGGTGTTATCTGCGTCTGGATATAGTGAGTTTTACATCTTTCAACGAGATTCTTCACTACAACCGCTAAAGCCGCGGGCGTTTCTCTTCAACATCAATCAAACAAAAAACATAGGGAGGACCCTGTCCATGAACACCGTGCATTTAAGGAAGGTTTTAAAACAATGTTTTCGTGCAACCGTTACGCCGCTCATCTGGGGCCATCACGGGATCGGTAAAAGCCAGATCGTCGAGTCCCTTGCCAATGAACTGGAGCTTGGATTTGTGGATCTCAGGCTCGGGCAGATGGAAGTGGGAGATCTGATCGGGCTTCCTTCCAAACAAGACGGGAAAACCGTCTGGCTCAAGCCGTCGTGGTTCCCGTGTGAGAAAACATCGGGGATTCTTTTCCTGGATGAACTCAACCGGGCAAGGCTCGACGTGCTTCAGGCAATTTTCCAGCTTGTGCTTGAGCGAAAGCTCCATACGCACGTGCTTCCGGAAGACTGGAAAATCGTGTGCGCGGGCAATCCATCGGGCAGTGAATATTTTGTCAATGAGCTTGATCCTGCGCTCCTTGACCGGTTCCTGCACATTCATTTCCGCCCTGAAACCAGCGAATGGCTGGGCTGGGGAAAGGACACGGGAAAAATCCGTGAGGACATTTCAAGTTTGATTGCCCGGTACCCGCATCTTCTGGGGCATCAATCCAATGAAATCCCGCTTGAGATCCTGCCCTCGCCACGGTCCTGGGAGATGCTTTCAAGAGTCCTTCAGGGGCTCGAAGAGGAGCTGTGGTTTGAATGCTCCATGGGCCTTGTCGGCCGTGAGGCTGCGGTGGCGTTTCTTGAGAGCCTGAAACGCGACATTGAAAATCCGGTGAAAGCCGAGGAGATTCTCTCGGATTACGGCAAGGTCAAAGACCGCGTAAAAAAATATTCACGCGGGAAAAAAGCGAGGCTTGATCTTCTGAGGATCACCGGCGATGAGCTCTTAAGGATTCTCGCCAAAGAGGGCCGGGCTGCCTCATTGAAGGAGCCGGGAAAATCGAATCTCGCTGACTTTCTCGATGACCTGCCGGTTGATCTTGCCTTTGCGCTTGTCAAGGAACTGGCAAAGATTCCGGAGATCAACGAGTTTCTTCTGAAACTTGAAAAGTTCACGGAGAAAATTTCAAAAGTCGCGTAAGCGATTCTCCAGAAAGAGAAAGATCCGGATGAAAAGGGGGCAGGCGCTTTTTTCTGCCCCTTTTCTTTTTTGAGGAGACCAATGAAAGGAGGAAGTTTTATGGAACAGTTTAACGATACGAAGTTCATGACCGCGGCCGAGAAGGCCGCGGTCTGGAAGCAGTGGAAGGCGTTTATTATGGGAGGTTTTCAGTGGAAAGATTTTACGGAAAGAATCTACAGGCACCTCTCGCTTCACTGCTCGTTCATTGCCCATTACAACCGCGCCGGGTTCTATGACACGTATTTTTCAAACCCCGAAGACACGATCCGGTTTGTTTCCCAGTTTGACCGGACGAGGGGTTGTGTCAGCGTCGAATACGGCATGGATTTCTGGCTCAAGGGCGAATACGAGGACCTGAACCAATCGATGTGCGAGGCGATCGAGCCCTATAAGGAATCCATTTACCGGAAATGCACAGAGCTTATCCGGAAACGCGACATTGCCGAGGCCCGCTGTCTTCTGGCAAAACACGGCTTGGCGAAGGAGGCGTAAGCCATGGGATATCTGACTGATTTTTCAGGAAGCATTGTCCTTCAGGGGCTTAAAGAAGCAGATCTCAAGAAGCTAAAAGATGTTTTGCACAATCACAGTTTCGGCATCTCCGATGAGTTCCAGATTGAGACAGCGAATGAAGGTATCAAGCTTCGAATATGCGGTTCCTGGAAAAACTATGATGAAGAAATGGAGAAAATCATCCAAGCCATCATAAGGGCCTATCCGGCGATCGCTAAGGGCTGGATTGATGCGGCCGGGGAGGAGCGGGATGACACCTGGGCTCTTGAGATTGAAAAGGGCCGGGTTAGAAGAATCCGGTTTGAAACGGTACGCGGCTCTGAAGAAATATTATTTGACGCACACACGGAAAAAAGAGGAGGAAAAACAGATGCTTGAGAAAATGATCGTATCGCTAATCAAAACAAAACCGTTTTACGCACACTTTATCCAACAGATGAACCGGATTGAAACGGAGAAAGTTCCAACACTTGGGGTCAACATAACGGACCGTATCAATCTGTTTTTCAACCCCAAATTCCTCGAGGGATTGAAGCCCGAGGAAAGAGTCGCATGTCTTGAACATGAGGTGCTTCACCTGCTGAATTTACACCTTTTCAGAGGGAAGGAAAAAGATGCAAGGATTTTCAATATTGCCTGTGATCTTGCGATCAATTCCTTCATCACGGATTTGCCGGAAGTAGCGCTTCTTCCGGAGCAGTTCGGCCTTGAAGAAGGCAGAACTGCGGAATGGTATTACGCCGAGCTTGTGAAGGAAAAGGAAACTTTTGAAAAGATACTCTCCAAATCCGGCGCCGGCATCTTGGATAACCATGATCTTTGGAAGGACTCAAAGGAATGCCCGGAGTTCCAGGAGGAGTTTCTGAAGCGGGCCATAAAACTCTCGCTGAATGAGACACAGGATTACGGATCGCTTCCCGGCAATCTCAGAGAGGAGCTGGAAAGCTTTCTTGAAAAATCAGGGCTCAACTGGAGGCGGCTTCTTGAGAGATTTTTGATCCGGGCGACGATCATCAAGCATGTGTTTTCCCGCAAGCGTCCGAACCGGAGATTTGAAGACGAGCCCGGAGAAAAGGTCGAAGAAAAACTCAAGCTTCTCATCGGCCTTGATACAAGCGGAAGCGTCGGGGACCGCGAGCTTTCGCTTTTTTTCTCTGAAATTGAAAAGATCAAAGCGCTGGGTATGGATATCACCGTGGCCGAGTGTGATACGACGATCGGGAATGTGTACAAATACCGCAGGCGGCCGAAATCGGTATCGGGAAGAGGGGGAACGAGTTTTCAGCCGGTTTTTGAATTTGCAAAAAAGAAACGGCCGGATGCGCTTGTTTATCTAACAGACGGATACGGCGACTATCCAAAGAGCTCGAGCGTTCCAACTCTTTGGTGTCTGACCCCGTCGGGGAATTTCTCCGGAAGTTTCGGGAAAATCGTAAAACTTCCTGTCTCAAAAGAAAACTAAAAAGGAGGATGTGCTGCTATGGAAAATCAATCTCAAAATCAAGGAATGGATCCTGTTTTCGGAGAAGTTATTTCCCGCTATACCCAGGACCAAGCGATTGAGGACGGCGTCCTGGTTCATGTGGGATTTACCGGAAAAGAGTACGTGGTGTTTACGAGTGGCCTGTTTGCCAAGGGCTATGACGATGAAATCAAGCGGCGTTTACTTATCGAAAAGGGCTTGGACATTTTAAGAAAACCCGATCCCGAAGATTCACCGCACATGAGACTCCGGGTGATTGAGAAAGACAGAATCTGGGTGATATGGAATGCCGGAGAAGGCGTAACCTTCCTCGAGCCCGAGGACTATTAAGGAAAGGAGGAGATTCCATGTCTTTAAAGAAATTCGTTTCAGGAGAAATAAGGAAAGCGCTTGGGAGGTTAAGGGCAACAGTTATGTTTGTTCTGAAGGCCGTGTTCGTTCTTCTGGTAAATGTGGTCTTTTGGTTTCTACCGCTTGCTCTTGCCGGATATCTTCTGGGAAGGCCTGTGCTCAATGGATTTAATCGTGTGGTCGAAACGAGGGACACTTCCATGTCGATCGGACATGATGGCAGGCCAATGAACCGGCCTGAAGAAACCAAGCGCGCGTTTAACGTGAGGGAGGCATCTTCTCTGGCGAGCCAATTCATGAGAGAAATCAGGCTTTTCAGGAGGTCTTAAATTAATGTCTGGGCGGCTCGGGATTCTCCGGGCCGCCCGGCTGGGAACTTGTGAAAGAAGGGATACAGCCCTCGTCCGGTATCCTATAGGTGGAAGCAAAAGTTTTAGCAGGACTTTTCGGCTTCCGCAATGAGCCTCTGAAGGGAAGTGCCTAGCGCCTTAGCCAGTTTATAAGCGACATCAATACCTACGACAACCTTGCCTAGTTCGACGGAGCTTATGTAGGTTCTGTGAATATCGGCCAATTCCGCCAGGCGCTCTTGAGAAAGCCCCAACTTATAACGGTGTTTTCGAACGGCGAACCCAAAAGTTTTTCTTATGCTCGGCATGATGCCCTCGACTTCGAGGAAGCATGATGCTACTCTGTAGACGATAACTCTACAGACGATCGTCTACAAAACGATATACGGATATTGGCCTTACAAGGCAGGGGGCGGAGTGAGGAAGAAATTACTTATTGTGGATGACAACGAAGCCGTAAGGGAAGCAACGCGTTTTGCCTTTGAGGCGGCCTTCGACGTCTATGACGCCTCCGGCGGGGAAGAGGCGCTCAGGCAATTTGATTCCGCGTGTCCCGATGTGGTTTTCCTTGATCTCGAGCTGGGCGGGATACCTGAGGGAAGGGACATCCTCATGAAGATTCGTGATAAGAATCCAGATGTCGTTATTTTGATTATATCCGGAAGTGCATCCGCTAAATCAGACCCGTTAATGATGAAGGCCGACGGCTTTTTTGAGAAACCTGCCCGCCTCTCTGAGATTCAAAGTCTCCTCAAAAAGAAGAAATTGCTTTAATTCCGGTCTTTCTTTAAGACAAAAGCAGGCGAGCGGAACTCACGGGGGCAGGACAGCGTTAATTTTTTCCTTGAGGTCGGCGCACGGCTTAAGGAGGCACTCATCCGCACCAAGCGACTTAATTTCCTTTACCGATTGTACGCTTGCCGTTACGACATAGACGGGTATCTGTGGAAACTCTTTTTTCGCGTAAATAAGGATATCTTTTCCCTCGACTTCGCCTTTAAGCCGCCAGTCAAGAACGATGAGCTCCGGCCTGGCTTCTCTGATGAGCTCGATAGCCTCGCCGCCGTCATTGGAAGAGGTAACATGGTAATCGTTACGAAAGACGCGTGTAAACGCATCGGTGATACCCGGCTCGTCATCGACAATTAAGATGCTTCGCATAGCGTAATCTCCTCGCGCTTTTCGGCTTTCCTGAGACTGACGGCAAGTTCGGCGCCTCGGCCGGGTGTGGAAAAGGCCTCAATGGCACCGCCAAGCCGCAGCGCATGGTATCGTGCGATGGTAAGGCCGATACCGACCGCTTCCAAATTGGTTTTGGTCGTGAAATATGGTTCAAAAATTCTATTGATATTTTCCTCGGCAATCCCGTTTCCGGTATCGCGAATACGCAAGGCTACAAACGCCCCGTTCGATTCAGCGCTGAGGGTAAGTTCGCCCTGTCCGTGCATCGCCTCGTAGGCATTGTTGAAAAGGTTAAAACATATTTCCTGGAGCGCGCCTTCCGAAGCATAGATATAAGTTTCATCCGGAATGTGGTTATGCACTTTGATTTTATCGAGTTTGTGCGCATCCCGCATGAGCGTGATAAATTTTTCCAGTTCGTCGCGCAAAGAAAGCGTTGCGAGCTCGAAATCCTCCTCAGGGCGTGCAAAACTGGCGAAGCGGCCGAGCGAGTCTTTAATCCGGTCGACTTTGCTGAGGATGTTTGCCAAATAACCGTCAATCTCCCGGGCAAGGTCCTCTTGGGACATCGACTTCCATCTCGGATGGGTAAACTCTTCCAGCGTTGCCTTTGCGGACAACTCTATTTCGTGTAGCGGGTTTCTTACCTCATGGTGAACGCCTCGAGCCAGCTTGGTGACGGCCGTCATTTTCATGCGTTGCCCTAACTCAAGGTTGGAGCGCGTGGCTTCCTTAAGCAACTTGGCCGACAGGAAAAACATCGCTGCCTCATCCATTAATGTGTAAAGAAGGGCCTCGTCTTCTTTGCTGTAGGCGTCGTCGGATTTCTTTTTGCCCAAGAGTAAAACGCCGTACAGCTTTCCTTCGAGGAATATCGGTACGATCGCTTCAATTTTATCCCGGCGCAACTCAAGTTTGATATCCGCTCGAAGGCCCGTGTCCACATCAAACGGACTCAAGATAAGCGGTACCCGGCGGTTTTGGATAAGTTCGATGATCGGATGATCTTCTTTAAGCCGTTCGAACGGTACGGTCTTTACTCCTCCCCGCAACCGGAACCACTTATTCTCGTCGTCCCTGATGAAAAACGCAGCCCACTCAAGACCCATGTGGTCTGTGAGAAAATGGGCAACGCCGTCAGCCAGCTGGCCAACATCACGCGTGTTAGCCAAGTTATCGGTGAGTGTTTGAATGAGTGCGGTATAACTCGCTTTTTTCTGGAAAAGGAACCGGTTGGTAAGCGCGGTTAAAAGCCGCTTAAGCGGCTCGTAAAGAAACATAGCTAGGGCAATCGAAATACCGCTCAAGAGAGAAGCCGGAAGCTTGGCGAACGCGTAGCCGACAAGGAAGATCAGCATCGAGACCGCAGCATAGACAATGCCAAAGAGGACACCGAAAATCATACCCTTTTTAATCATGAGCTCAATGTCAAAAAGCTTGTGCCTTAAGATGGCGTAGGCTATCACGCAAGAATAAAGGGCGCCGGCAGCGGGCGAATACGGGTATGGCGGAACGGTAAGACCGTAGACGGGAAAGAAATTAAAAATACCGACTCCGAAGCCGGCGGCGGATGCAAGAAAGAAGTATTGCAGGTGCTTTCTCCGTGCGCCTCTAGAGCGTTGAATTTCCTGCCAGAGTTTAGCCAAGCCCATCAAAACGTAACTTACGAAGAAGATAATCATGAGGAAATAAAGAGGGCCCGCTTCGGTGAGAAAGGCGGGACCCACATCCGTACGCGACCGAGGGATAAAGTAGGGCGTTGTAAAAATGAGCACCGTAACTGCCAGAGCAAATAAGGAACCAAGGGTCAAAGCTTTTTTTCCTTCTTTTCCTGTGATTTTAAGCGTGAAATAGTAAAAGAAAACAGGGATGAATAAACCTCCAATATGGCAGAACCTTCCCCAAAAAAGCCCCCATACAGGACTTTGCTGTATTCCTTGGAGTGCTGTGAAAAAACTCCACTGGCAGATAGCCGCCGAGAAGCAAAGAAACGAGCCGTGAATCGCCGAATGCCTGTCCTTAAAATAAACAAATAATCCGACTCCAATCGTAACGATGGAAGTAACAAAAGCAGTAACTACATAAGGATGGAAAATTGGATTCATTAGGCCGCCTCTGCCAGTCTGGTTTCAAGGTTTGGAAAATGCAGTTTAAAGATCGTGCCCTCGCGAGCTTCCGACCGGACGCTCACGCGCCCACCCATACCTTCCATAAACTGTTTCACGATAAAAAGTCCCATTCCGGAGCCCTGGAAACTTTGCGCTGATCCTTTACGCTTGGTCGTAAAAAAGGGTTCAAATATCTTTTCATGAAGCTCGGCTCGGATGCCGATGCCCGTATCCCGAACGCAAATCAAGGTCTCCTTGTCTTTCACGGTGGCCTCGATGCTGATGACGCCTTCTTCGCCAATAGCCTGCCGGGCGTTTCGGACTAGGTTTAATAAAATTTCATGGAGGGCGCTGGGGTCGCAAGCCAATGCAAGGCTTTCGGGTATGCTTGAACTTATTCGCACTTTATGCCATTTATCTTTCGCTTCCGCGGTAAGTGTTTTAATGACGTGTTCGGCAACCTCATGGGGCTTAACATTCTCCTCAATCGTAAGCGGCTTTTTCTCCGCAAGGTCTGAGAGATGCGAGATGATGCCGTTTATGTCCTGTATGTGCCGCCGGATGAGCTCAAACGTTTCTGAGACATGACGTACAAACTCTTCACGCGGTGCCAACAGGAGTTCGGCGCTGGCCAGTTCTGCCCTAAGCGCGCTTACGTTGAGTGAGAGCGCATGAAGGGGGTTTTTAACTTCATGATCCACTCCGGTTATGAGCGCCCCTGCCGAAGCATCACGTTCGCTCAAGGAAATCCTTGCTTGCGAGCGGCGTATCTCCTCGGCGTATTCGGCGTTTCCTAACGCCAGCGACAGAAGGCGGCAGAAGCTTTTTAAGACCTGAAACTCCTCATCCCGCCACGGAGCATCAGATTTCTTACGACCCGTAATCAAGATGGCTTTTAACCTATCTTTTATGAAAACCGGAAAGGCCGATACGCCTCCGAATGCGGCCAGTTCCTTTACAGCTGCTTTCTTAATCTCTTTGATCGTATCGAGACGAAAGGGCGTTTTTTGCCGTAGCAACATTCGGCTTTCCCGCTGCGTATAAGGGTTCAAAAGAAAGTCTTTCGTCTCTTCTAGGTAGCGGACCAGTTGCTTGGACTGGTGGATTTTTACCTTGCGGATTCGTCCAACGGATGAATGCAGTTCAAAAAATGAATCCGCTTTCCCGCTTCTGAGATAAAAGCCAATCCGGTCGAGCGCAAGGTTTTCGGCAATCCGCTTTGTCGCCTCCGAGGCGAGCTCTGTAGAATCCAAATAATGAAAAATATCTTTCGAAAGCTGCCTGAAAATCTTCTCGGGGTTTTCGGCGTGTTGGAATAAGAGACGGTTGGTAAATCGAGAAAGCGCCTGTTTGAGCGGGCCGTAGAAGCCAATCGCCATCGCTATGGCCACACCTTGACCTACCGTATCAGGCAGACCCGCCCATCGGCTAAAAATCTCCTTTAGGACTAAAAGCACGGCCGATACAACGCCTAGGAGCGTCATGAAGAGCAGCGAAAAAATAACGGTGTTCTTCACGAGTTTTTGGATATCGAGAAAGCGATGTTTCACAATGGCATAGGTGAGAATAATGGGAAAGATGGAAAGGAACGGTGTAGTGACTGGTTTAAAGGGAATATCGAAAGCTAGTAAGAAAGCAGGAGTTCCTGCACCGTACCCGATAACAACGGCGGCGAGAAACAGAAATAACTGGCTTCTCCTATAGCCTCTTGCTCTTTTCATGCCGCAGATAAGTTCGTAGGAGCTGAAGAGCAAGTTTGAAAAAAGGTAGGCTGGTACAAGGATGTAAATCGGACCGCCGGCAATATATGCGGGGAAATCAAGCTTGGGAAGTGAACCGATGGTGATGAGCCTGGTTGAAAGCGTAACAAGCGCTAGTATAATCCCCACCCCGTAGTTTGTAACGATAAGCTTCTTTCGCTTAGCTTCCCGATTAACTACTACAAGGGCAAGATGAGTGAAGAAAGCATTCAGGAGAACTGCTGCCACGGTGAGAACCCGGTTTACCCAGAGACCCACATACCCCGGTGTGTGATACATAGCCGCATATGAGAATGACCACACGGCTACAGAAAAGTTGAATAGGAACGCAATCCGACAACTTTTTGATTTCGGGTTAGCGGCGAGCACAAAACCCGCAAGCGAAAGACAGAGGATACCGGTTAAGTAGCCACAAACGGATAAAACACGGTAGTCTCCAAAAATGTTCATGTTCTTCCTCTAAAAACGGATTTTCGCGCTTTTTTTAAAATAAATTTCGTTGCCACGTTGTGTCACAGGTCTATATACAAATCGGTCGCATCGTGTGACACGACCGGACACGGATCGTTTCTTTTTCTACGCACGCCCATGACAGCTCCTGACGCGTAAGTCGTTTATTGTCAAAGGGTCGCCGTTTGATTTCCTAAAAGTCGTCGTGTATCTTAGTAATGCTTCAAGCTTCTTTGGCAACCATGAAGTAATGCAGACCCGTTTTTTGAAGCCATCGGTAAAGGCTCCGGCGTGAGCAACCGAGAGCGCGTGCCGCATCGGCGAGCGTCGGGGCAGTGGAGATCGCTTGGATAATCTTTTTAGCCATCTCGTGTTTTTTGAGATCCCGAGAGTCTAGCCCGGCCGGTGCTTTTTGGTGCGGATCCTCTTCGGCTTTTTTATGAAGAGCCCGCTCAATGGCATCGATCAATTGTTCGCTGGTAAGGGGTTTTGCGAGGGTATCGTAAGCGCCCAGACGCATAAGATATTTGGATGACACCTTTGTGTGAGCCGTTATAAAAATGATGGGTGTTTTAAACCCTGGAAAAATTCTTTTGAGCAGCGTAAGGATCATATCGCCGTCAATGGGACAGCGAAGTTTCCAATCGAGGAGAATCACTGAAAAGCGCAACGGGTCCTTTTTAAGCACCCTAAGCGCCTCCTCGGCGGATTCAATAAGCGTTGCTCCGTAGCCGTGCGCCTTAAGGGTACGCGCCGTCGCTTGAAGTACGCTTATGTCGTCATCGACGACAAGCACTTCTGCCATATAGATGACCTCTTTCGAACAATAGATTATAGGCTGTTCTGAAAAGTCTAGCACAATCGCCAAAGGCTTGCAAAAATGGCGCCTGACAAATAAATCTAAGTTGTTATAAAGAAGCGACTAACGATATAAGAGGAAAATCATTGCCAATCGAAGCCCATACCATACGGTGCCCGATGTGCCGGAATACACTATTTGAGTTTATCGAAAGCGGTCGGGTAGCCGATGGCCGAGGACCTACATGCACTACGTGTAAAACAGCCTTTGTAAGCCGCACGTTCGTTTTGGGTGAATCGGATTCAAGTTATATCCTCCGCGCTACATGCCCGACCTGTGGATCCGACCATGACGAGCACTCAAGGGGTATTCGGCGCCGATGCCGAAAGTGTAAGCACACATGGACATTTTTTTCATTACAAACATCTTAAGAATACCAAAAAAGTTTTTTCTATTTGTAGGTCGTGTGCAAAAAGGTATGCACCTTGTGGCACGCGATCATACAGGACCATAGTTAGTCGTTTATCGCCGGAGGCAATCGGCCTTCCGGCGCCCGAACCATTAGCGTGAGTTGATAGATCAAATTCGCAGTGGGCCGTCCGAAGCGATCCGGCACTCTGAATTTGCCATTTTGCCGTGAATGGCGCCTGGTGAAGCACGGCGGCTTGGAGGATTCAAGCGTCCATCCGCAGCCTGCCCGTTTTTGGTTTTACATCATTCCTTCGCTCTTCCCAAAAAGCAATCGGATCCAATCTAGCAGTAAGCATATCTAGTCCAAAAAGAATTTCTTTTTTGTGTCCGGTCGCTTCACCCTGATATTTCGCCCCCCAAAGATAGCGGTCGCTTCACTCACCTTTAATCTGCAGATCCCAGTTCCTGGATCATATCCCTCCGGCCGCTTGTCTTTTTGCGATACCGGGGTCCTCGCGGCGGAAAGCGAGAACCCTGTGAGTGGAAAAAGAACATGAACAAAACATACGGCGTCCTAGGACCCGTACGCGAATGGTGGATTTCACGCGAGTTGAGCATGCAAGAGGAGGAAACGCGCTCAGCCACTTTGAGCTTCTTGTTCAGAAGGAAATCGCGATAAGTTCATCTGCGCTGGCCAACCTTATCCGTGAAGAGGAACATGAAGCGGCGCAGGAGTACAAGAGGATTTTTCACAAGTTGCTTCCCAAAGCAAAGATCTCAGACCGCCAACGCCAATGCTTTGAAGCGGTAGTGCTTCAGGGAAAAAATATGGTTGAGACGGCCAAAGCATTGGCGGTCAGCCGTGAGACGGTTCGTTCGGCGCTAAAGAGGGTGACAAGAAAACTCGCAACCTTAGCCGGGCGTTATTTGGAAGGCAGGCGGCTCATGCAAAGCTCCCGGTTCCGTCTGCTGACCATTCGTGAGCGTACGATCTTTAAGCTCTATTATGAGGAACTGATGGGCTTGAGTGAAATTGCCAACGTCTTAGGCGTTCACGTAACGACCGTTTATCAAGCACTTCGGGACGTTCGTAAAAAGAAACTCAAAATAGACCCCTAAATGTGGCCACCACCCCCCTTGTTTTGGGCCAATATCATGAGAGGGTCGCGGGAAGCCGCGTTCTAAGGCCGTTCCGCCCATAAGGCTGAGCCCTGTGGCGACGGGCGGCCTTTCCCTCTGTGTGCAAAGCGAACGGAGCATCATGTGAAAAAGTTCAGAAAACTCGTCACTTCTTTCACGCTGGCCATGATGGGGGCAGGCACGGCATTTGCGGAAGCCACTTCGGAAGCCGATCTGGGTGATTTCCTGGAAGGCGTGGGCGACTTCCTCATCTTAATCGTGGGTCCAGCCGTGCTCGTGATCGGCGTGGCGGTGGCTGGAATCTCTATGGCTCTTGGAAACGACCGGGGTGTGGAACGCGGCATGCTCGCGGTGGCAGGCGGCGCGCTCATCATGCTTTCGCGGGCCGTCCTCGATCTCATTTCAAACGTAGCTTCCTTTTAGGAGAGGACCATGACGGTGAAAGTCTATAACAAGTTGAGTGGTAAAGATAAGATAGCGGGGCTTGAGTTGCTCGATATTTTGCTGCTCGCCCTTCTTTATCTTCTCGTGTTCATTTGCTCAAAGCATCTCCTCCTGAATCTCCTCGTACTCATAAGCGCTTACGTCTTTCTCCGGACTTATAAGAAGGGCAAACCGCCGCATTTTACAGCATCGATCCTGCGCTTTTTCCTTGCGCGGCCCCGTTATGTACAAGCACTTGAGCATCGAGGCGAAGAGGCCTAATGCGATTCGAAAAAATGTACTCCACCGTCCATGAACTTCTCCGCCGCGAAAAGAAGGTATCTTTTTTTCAGGAGATCGACTTACTGGGTATTGAGGAAGATATCTTGATCGGCATGACAGGGCGCATCGGCATGGGCTTTCGAATCGAAGGACCGGATCTTCTTTTGTGTGACGAGGCGCGGATCCATGCGTTTCTTGGCGATCTTGAAAAGTTCCTGAACCATATTCCGGAAGATTTCTTCCTTCACTTTCTGGTCCGGCGCAGTAGAAGCGACGAGACGGCATTTCGGGCTTACCGAGCCGGACTCCCCAAAGGGGACCCGATTTCAGAGTCCATTTTCCTCGACAAACAAGCCGTGCTAAAGGAGCGGCCGTTTAGCAAAAGAGAGGTTTTTCTTTTCTTCGGCTTCGATATGGAAGGTCCGCGAAAGCAGAGCATACTTATCCCTTCGCTTAGAACGATCCACTCGAGAGCAGCGCGGCGCGTCCACCGAAGCGTCTACGAAAAAAGTGAAGGGAAAATCCTCCGGTTCGCCGAACAGGTAAGGAACGCGTTCTCGGAATTGGGTATCGGGTTTTTCCGTATGGACGAATCCGAATTGACCGCCTACCTTTACGAATCGCTCAATCCCGATTATGCGGAGAAAATTCCTGCCGCTTCTTTTCCCTTTAAGGATGAAAGCGTTTTTCCCGCCCCTGAGACCCTTCGGTCGCGCCTTGTCCTTAGCGTGCCGGAAGTTCGTAGGGAGGCCTTTTGCCTAAATGGTTTTCAGCACAGGAGCATCAATCTGAGACGCCTGCCCGAGGAGCTTGACCTGAAGAGCATGAAGGATTTCGAAGAGGCGCTTCCCGAGGAGTACCTGCTTTCTGTCTTTGTCTCTCTTCCGGAGCAGGACCGTGAACTCGGCCGCTTGAAAAGACTGGGGAACATGGCGCGCTCAAGCTCTTTGCTTGCGTTCACCAAAAATTACGAAGCGCTTGAAAAACACCAGGAAGCCGACCGACTTTTGACGCAGCTTGCCGAGAAAGGAGAGAAGCTTTTCCGGCTTTCGGTTTCCGTCCTTTTGAGATCCAAAGACGAGCGTGAGCTTACGCGCCTGACAGATGCCGCTTTTCACGCATTTCCGAAACTTGGAGGCGCTCTCGGCGTCGTCGAAGACATGAATCACGACCGCCTTTTTCTCTCAGTGCTTCCGCTGCAGGGGGAAGAAAACCCGCTCTCTTATACGGTTGCCTCCGCGGCGCTGGCTCTCCTGCTTCCGCTTCAAGCCCGCTGGCGCGGCACAACTCAGGCGCCGATCCTCCTTAAAAGTTACCGGGGCGAGGCGCTTTGTCTTGATCTTTTTGACGCCTCGCTTCCGGCCAAGCACGCCCTCATGATCGGCACCACGGGAAGCGGTAAGTCCTTTTTTACCAATTTCCTCCTCTGCCACTTCCTTATTGAATCGGCTTCGCATCACGTCGTCGTGATCGATGTGGGCGGATCGTACCACAAGCTCGCGCATCTCTTCGGAGGCGCATACCTTGAGGTGGAATGTTCCGAACGGTATGCGCTAAATCCCTTTCCCAGGAAATCCATACTTTTCAAGGAAAAGGGTACGTTTGATCCCGACCTCATCGCCTTTCTGACCGGGCTCCTTGAGCGCATGGTGGCAGGAAAGATAAAACTTACGCCGGTTGAGGCAAGAATTCTTGAGCGTTCGGTCATTGAAGCGTACGCGCCGCTTTCCGAAGACGAGGCACCCCTTTTATCGGATATCCGCCGTGTGTTGTCCGATTACGGCTTTGGCGATGAAGAAGACCGCGCGAGAGGCTATCAATTTTCTAAAGAGCTTGCCATTTGGACGGAAGGCCGCTTCGGGAGACTTCTCAATCGCCCCGGCACGCTCGATCTGGAGAACCGCTTTCTGGTCTTCGATCTTTCCAAGTTAACGCATCATCCCGAACTTCAGTCGATCCTTTTTTTTGTGATTCGCGGAGCCCTTACGAGAAAGCTTGAGGATGTGTCGCTTAAGAAGATCTTTGTCATCGATGAAGGCTGGCGCTTCTTCGATGACGAGGCGGGCAGCCTGCTTATCCAGGAGCTTTACCGTACGGCCCGCAAGTATAACGGTCTGGTCCTTTCCATGTCTCAATCGCCCGAGGACTTCATACGGTCCAAGGCCGCCACCGCTATTCTGGCCAATTCGTATGTCAAATACGTGCTCAAGCTTCAAAAAAGCCACGATATTCTCACCGAATTTGAATTCAACGAAAATGAAATCAAAGCCGTTCGCGAGCTTGAAACGCGGCCGGGCGAATATGCGGAGGTTTTTATCAAGTTCTTCGACCGGTCCGTGATTGCCCGCGTCGAGCCCACCTCCCTTGAGTATTGGATCGCTACGGCCTCGCCGGAGGATACCGTAACGGAGGCAAGGGAGCGTTTGGCCCATCCGGATTGGGATGAGCTTAAGCTTCTTCAGGAACTTTCAAAGAAATACCCGTACGGCCGGGGTATGAAAGGACAAATGTGGCTTTGATCAATAGAGACCCCCATGATCCCTGGCCTTTTGTGGTCCTTTTTGCGATCGCGGTAGTGATTTCTGTCCTGTATTTAAGGAGCTTACGATGAAAAAGAAAGTGTTCATAGTTTCTCTTCTGGTGTTTTTGGCGATGGCCAGCGCAGCTCCTGCTATTACGGTCTTCGACCCCTTGAACTACGCGCTTAATGAGGTGAGAAATGCCATCATGGAAACCCAGTGGGCCCGGGATATTGCTCTTGCGATCGAGCGGCTCGAGCAGCTTAGAGCCACCTACTTTGAGATCATCCGGTTCAACGCGGGGCTGGATGAATTTATTGATGGCCTCATAGGCGATCCGCTCGGAAGAATGCTTCATGCCCAGATCACAGACCTTTCCGGCGAATATGAGGACGCCGCTTGGGTCCTCCCCCATATTGAAACTTTAGAAGAGGGTGAGAATTTTACGGACGTAAGGGCCGCGCTTGAGATGATCACGGGTACGGATCCCCGTTCTCCGGAGCGGCCCTATATCACCTTTGAGGAATACCAGGTCACCCAGGGTTTCCGCATGGCCCAGGAAATCCGGGAGGCCGGCGAAGAAACGCGCCAAGTCGTAGACGATTACCGGTCTCAGGCCAAGGTCGCGAGCCCGAAGGGGGCAGCGCGCATCACGGCAGGCGCCACCGCCGAGCTCATGGCACTCGAGCAACAGCAACAGGAGGCGCTCGCGAAGCTGATCGAGCTTACGGCCACACGCGTTGAGCAAAAAAGCCGTGAAGAGAAATTCCTCGAACACCAAAGGATTAAGTTTCTCGAGGACGTGAATGAACTTTTAGGAGGCATCGTTCGGCCGTGAGCACGGAAATCTTCACACACGTTCTTCAAATTCCGAGCATGTTTTCCGCTCAGATTGATCTCATGATGAGTGTGGGCTGGTTTATTTTCTCCGTCATGTTCATTGCGGCTGTCTTAAGTGAAAACATTCAAGCTTTGGAAGGACGCTCCGGTTACGGAAGCCTTTTTGTGCGGGTGCTCATGGTGGTTTCTTTCCTTATTCTCTACGACCGTGTGTTTACCTGGACCGTCTACGGCTTTGAGCTTCTTTCGGATGCGGTGCTTCCGGAGGAAGAATTCCGTCAGGTCCTGGCCCAGGTTTTTAAGGAATTCGGCGACGGAAAGGATTTGGGCATATTGGGGTTTCTTTCCGTTCTTACCGTAATTAATTTGATCTCCTACGCCGTCGCGCTTTCGCTTGTCACGATTTTAGGCTGGCTTAGGTTTATCTTTTTATCGCTTCTTTACGTGATCGGGCCGCTGGCCGGTGCTTTCGCAGTCTTCCGCCCGGCCGCAACGGGCCTTAGTTTTTGGTTCCGGAGCATGGTAAGCGTCTCGGCCTGGACCGTCGTGCTTTCGCTTCTCATGAAAGTGATCAGCACCATGAACCTCACGGCGGTCTATCAGCCGGAGAATACGAATCAGGCGGCGGTGCTGGCCGCCAATCTTCTTTTCATACTGCTTTTTATCTTCGTCCCGGTCATTACGCATCAGATTACAAGCGGGGGAACCGTCAATAGTACCGCCTCGGCCGTGCTGGGCATCGGCACAGCCTTTGTCACCAGGCACATCGCGCGGGCAAGCCAATTAAGACTCCCCGCGAGAGCTTCTCAAAACGAAAATAAAAAAGGGGAAGGAAAGCAATATACCTTTCCTTTTTACAAATAATGAAAGAGATCGTGACTCCATATAAAGAGCGGCTCCTCAAGATAAAAAGACGCTACTCGGAAGTTTTTGGAGATCTCGAGGCCCAGGTCGAGCATCTCAAGCTTCTTACCCTTGGTCTTCTGCTGCTTCTGAGTTTCACCTTTATCGGAGCATTACGTATCGCCAGAAGGCCGCCCGTCGTCATTCGCGTAACCGAAGTGGGCCAAGCCCAGATCATTCAAGATCTCGCCATGCATAATGCACCGTCTGAGGTCGAAATTCTTCATTTCGCAAAGACTTTCACTTCCCGCTACACCGCTTACAACGCCTATACCTTACACCAAGATATCGCGGAAGCCTTTAACATGATGACGCCTAAGTTTTCCAAGCGCGCGAGAAAAGCGCTTGTGGAATCCGGTGAGCTCGCCCGCGTGAAGGAAGCAAGTCTTCATGTGGATATTCAGTTTAAAGAGGAGACTGTCGAACGGAGGACGTCCGGGCATATGGCGGTATCCCTCGTAGGCGTTCGCACCATACGCAGTTACAGCAATACAGAATTCAAAGAATCCAATCTTTTTAAATCCGAACTTGTCCTCAAGCGCGTTCCGAGAACAAAAGACATGCCTTACGGACTGCTTGTGGAGGAATACAGGGACATGGTCCTAAATCGACTAGAGGGGGGTACGGCATGAAAATACCGACGCTATTCAAGTTAAAAAGGAATGTAGCTACGCAACGGATGCTATGGCTGGTCTTAACGATCAGTTTTCTTTGGAACACATTTGCTTTCTCTGAGGAAGGCGGAAGCGTTTCGAGTGAAGGGTCAGAAGTAATAGAAGCTGCGCTGCCAGCCGGACAGGAAAACCACATGAAAGCCAAGCGGCTTGGAAATCAGCTTAACCGTCCGAGCGACCGCATTTATAAACTTACCATGCGCTCCGAGGTGGTTTATAAAGTCCAGACCACGCTGGGATATTTCTCTACCATCGATCTTCCCCAGCCGGCTCTTAAGGTTTTCTCCGGCGATCAGGATTACTTCAAGGTAGAGGTAAGTGAGAGGCAGGTGCTCATTAAGCCTGTCACGGACGATCCGGACGCGCGTATGAATCTGCTCGTTTTTACGGAGTCGGGAAGGCTGGCGTTCGAGGTAACCACGGGGCCGCCAGAGACGGCGGATTTTGTGCTCGACTTCAGGCTTCCCGAGTCGGATGAAGTCCTTGTGAGGAATGCCTTCGAGAGGAGGGTAGAGGAAACAGAACATCTTCTACGTGCGGAGTATGAGGCGAAGAAGGAAGGGCTCGAAGACCAAGCCAAAGCCATGGCGGAGGAGAAGCTCAAGAGCCAGGTCGCCGACCTTTCGCGCACCATCGAGATCAAGCGTTCTAAAACGGATGGTACCCTCCGGATTAACCTTCTTTCGCTCAGCCAGATCGGGTCCAAGGGGTACCTGCGTTTTTCCGTTGATAATCACGGGAGCGAAATATTTCGGCCCGGTCGCATCCTTTTAGGCGCCTACCGTGCTCGTGATCAGCGCTTCCGGAAAGATCGGAGGGAAGGCATTGTGGAAATCCCGAGCGAATATCAACTTCCCGAGCGCATTTTACCCCATGACACCGCCTACGGTGTTATTTCATTTGACTATCGGCCCCTCGCCGTGAAGGAAAAGCCATTCCTTAGGATCCATAGCGAAGATACAGCACGATCATTTGAGATCACCGGCTTTACCTGGTTTAAAGATTAGGGGGATGCCATGGAAGAGAAAAAAGAAAATACGACAACCGAGAAACAGGCAGAAGAGGGCAAATACCCAAAGCCGCCCGAGGAGAACTTTTACGGCGGAAACGCTAAGGCGGGAACTTCGCTTGCGCTCAGGGAATTTTTGAAGAAAAGGAGCATCAGATTTATTCTCCCGGCGCTTGCTTTTCTTATAGCCGTTTTTTCCTTCGTAAACCTCCGGGCGGGGAAGAATCGCCATGCCGCCGGGGTGAGCGAGAACAAACCGCTCACTCATCCCCTCTATACTCCCGCGGAAATGGAGCAGGCCATTTCATCGAGCGGGAAAGCCGGAGCGAAACGCTCGGCCGCCAAAGTTAAGAAAAATACGCCGGAGGAAAGGAAGCTTAAAACCGGGATCACTGTTTTTACCGAGAAAAACGAGGATGAGTCTCCAATACGGCAAAGAAAGGACCGCAGGAACGAGCCCCTGCTCGGTCTTCCGGCGGGAACCATCATTCCGGCCTTTCTTCGCCAAAACGTGCTTTCTTTTAATGTCATCACTCCTGTTATTGCCGAGGTGTCAACGGACGTCGTCCGAGAGGGAAACATACTCATCCCTAAAGGATCGCGGTTTATAGGGGAAGCGGAGGTGATAAAGACGCTTGACCGCATAAATGTCACGTTCCGGAGGCTTATATTCGAAGATGGGAGCGTTGCCTTTAAGAAAAATGAAGAGCTTAGGATCATGGCTATCGCCCAGAGTCCGGGGGGGCCGGGTGGTATTGATGGCATCGTGGATAAGCATACCGATAAGAAAGTGCTTAAAGCAATCGGTAAAAGCCTCGTTGCCGGAGCAAGCTTATTCGTCGGAGGAAAAGCCCGGGACCCCTATGCGCTTGAGGACCAGCTCAGGTTTAACCTTGCACAAAACCTTACCGACGAGGCAGCGCGCGATTTAAGGTCCGTCAGGATCGAGAAATCGATCACCGTTAAGGCCTTTGAACCCATTGAGGTCTTGCTGCTTGAAGCTCTTTAAAAGTGAAGTGAACCCAAAAGAAAGGAGAATGAAACAATGAAAACGAAAAACGAAATTCCGAAGAAACGCATCGCGGTAGTGGAGATCTCGGAGAATGAGGAGCTTGTGTTTTCTCTTGCCGAGCCATCGCATGGTTTGTTTATCGATGTCAGAAAGTATGTCTACCTGGAGGAAGAGAAAAAGAAGGTCCCGACCAAACAGGGATGGTTCATTCCGGCCGAGAAGGCAACGGAGGTCAGAGAAGCAGCTGTGGCGCTTGAGGAAGCGGTCGCGCGTGCTTCATAAAAAGAAACTTGCTTTTGTCATCCTTCTTCTCTTTCTTGGCGCAAGAGGATCTTTCGCGGGCCCGGAGGGAAGCGTTTATGGGGTGAGGCGCCTAAGTCTCGATGAGGTGCTTTCCCGATTGCTCCAGGATCATACGAGCATAAGGAAAGCTCTTATCGGGGTGGCGAAAGCGCAGGAGTTAAAGAAGGCGGGAACGGCAGGTGCGTTTCCTGAAATTACTGCCGATGCGTACAGCGCCTTTGCTACGGGAGAGACTCAGGGTCTTGTTTACTCCGATGTTACTCTCAGGCTTCCGCTTTTTTCGGGAGGAAAGTACCGGGAAGAGCGCAGGTTGAGAGACGAGGAAATTGAACTTCAAAAGCTAAGGGTTGAGGAAGCCCGCTTGCTATTGGCTCTTGAGGTGCGAAAGATGTACTACGGGCTTTTGGAGGAAAAAGAGCTCATCCGGCTTGCGCGGGATCTCAGCATTGAGCTCAGGGAACACGCAGAGTCCATGCGCTTACTTTTTGAAAGAGAAGCGATTACAAAACTTGAGCTCCTCGGCGCTGAGTCGCTTCTGGCCTGGAGCAAGCACTCGCTTGTGGAACATAAGGAGAAGAGCGATTACTGGCTGAGCGTCCTAAAGCGGCTTCTTGAGCTGGGCGAAGACGTGCGGATCGAGTTTTTACCCGTCACCGGCCTTCCTGAACCGCCCTACTTGAGCGCTGAAGAGTTTGACTCAGCGCTGACTCAATCTCCTTCGCTGCGTATGGGGGAGCATACGGTCAGGGCGAGAAAACATGAGGAAAAAATCCTTAAAGCGACCCGGTGGCCGGAAATTTCTTTTTCAAGCCGGTATAACCGGGATAGGGATGTATTTGTCGATACGAACCGCTTTATGGTCGGCCTTGAAGGCCGTATGACTTTGTGGGATTTTGGACGTACAGCCCATGAAATAAGAGCGAAGGCTTATGAAGTTGAAGAGGCGCGGCTTGAACTAAAGCTGGAAGCTGAAAGGAAGGAACAACAAATCCGGAGGCTCCTCGCCGCGATGAGGACGCTTCACGAAGAAATCCGCTTAAGGAAAGCCGAAATGATAGAACACCGGGAAGCCTACAGGAACGATAGAGCCGCACTCACCGCGGGGGAGAAAGGAAAGACCGGAGCGCTTCCGGCCGCGCTTAATCTTTATGGTGCGCAGGAGAGGTATCTCAAGGTGGTTACGGCCTACCGCGTTCGTTACGCCGAGTTTCTCTACGAAACGGGGATAAGCTCATGAAACTCTCGCCTCTCTCAAGAACCCGCCTCTTTCTCTCAGCCGTACTCTTGCTTACCTTACTAGCGAGCGGCTTGGTCCGTTCGGCAATGATCCTGACGGAAGATACGGCGGCCATCAGTATGATATGGCTGCTCGGGTTTACCATCCTTTTCTTTAATGTGGCTTACCTGTTCGTATTAATCACGGTCTATCCCTGGCTGAGGACGCCGGTGCTCAAGGAAAGCGCCATAAATTCGTATCCGCGTACGGCCATTGTCTATCCCATCCGCGACGAAGAGTCCGGTGTCTTCGCACGCATTTTTTATTCACTTCGGGGTAACCTTCTTCCCAATACGGATGTGTGGATTCTCTCTGATTCAGACCGGCGCCGCGAACTTTTTGAGCAGGATATGGCGCAGAGCTTATCAAACGTATTTGGCGGAAAGGTTTTCTACCGCAGGAGACCTCATCCTCTTGAGCGAAAGCAAGGAAATTTAAAGGATTTCCTTCTCGAGCATCAGGAATACGAATTCATGTACGTTTGTGACGGGGACGGTATGATTCCCGCGGGTACGCTTAAGAAACTTATCTCGAAGGCCCTCCATCCCGTGAATCAAGACGTTGCTATCTTTCAGTCGCGTATTCAAATCATTCATGCGAAAACCTGGTATGCCCGTTTTGAGCGCATCGGAGCCCGGTTCGCTCAAACGCTCTATTTTACGTTCGCCCAAAGCGTATTTGGGCGATCCATCTCTTTCGGACACCACCAGCTTGTGCGCACCAAACCTTTTCGGAGCATCGAACTTCCGAAAGGCCTTCTTTCTCACGATAACTGGGACACCGTGCTCTTAGACCAGATGGGTTGGCGCGTGTGCTTCGTGACGGACACCGTTGCTTTTGATGAAGCGCCGTCCAACTACCTTGAGGCACGGGCAAGGGACCGCCGCTGGAGCAGGGGCACGCTTCAGGGGATCCCGCTTATTTTTGAGAGAGGCATAACACCTGCTTCTCGTTTTCTGGCTTTCTATGGCATTTATCTTTACCTCGCACAGTTTATTTTCTTCTTTTGGGTTATTTTGGGGATTTATGCGAATTCATTTTTGGCCGGCCGGCTGATCGACTTTCGCATGAACACGGTTTGGTCCGGCTATTTCACGAACACGATACTCCACGGGCTCCTGTTTACTACCTTAGCCGTTGTTTTTGGCCACAAGCTTGTCCTTGTCCGCAGCCTTAAGGATCTATGGCAATATCTCTATGAACTTGTCTTCTCAACTCTCCTTGTCCTCAACAATTGCCTCTATCAGACGCTCGACATCATGAGTCTTCCGTTTAGGTCCGGGAAGGTCAGCTGGAAGCCTATGACAAAAGATCCTTTTCAACGGGTCAGCCTTGGCATGTGCGCAAGGGCGTTTTGGCCCACAACCGTATGCGGATTATACGGGCTGTGGTTTTGCCTTGCCCAGATGCCTCACTTTACCTGGCAGGTAAGCCCAATTCTTCTGGCCATGACCATCTCTATTCCTGCGGCTTATCTCACGAGCGGCCGCATACCGGAACACATGGCAAGATGGATTTAGGGGGAGCCGAAGTGAAAGATGAATTGCACGAGGTACATAGAGAGAAGATCGCGTTGCCACTCGCAAGTTTACTCCGGGAGCGGCTACAGGAAAAGGAAGAGTTCCCTGAAGAACCTGATCTATTTGCTCGGAAAGAAGAAACCGGAAAGCAATTTCGAAGGAAACGCGGCAGATCCAGCTTGATTTTTATTCTAATGGGGAGTGTTTTGTTTATTCCCCTCGGTTCAAACATAAGCGAGGAAGGAATGGTCGTTACCGAAGCACGTGCACTTGTGGGCGTCGCCGTCCCCGGCGTTCTCACGGATGCGTTTAAAATCGAAGGCGATAAGGTTGCTTCAGGAGAGGTGATCGCAAGGCTTCAGAACAATCAACTTAAAAGAGAGCTCCAGGAGGCGCGCTTTCGTAAAAAGGCGTTCACGATTGAGCAGGAGATGTATTCTCAAAGAATCCGATTCATGGAAAAAGAACTCGAACGCAAAAGGATGCTTTATGAAACAGAAAATCTAAGCCGAGCGGAATTTGAACGCGTAGAGCTTGAACTCGAAGAAACCAGAAATCAGCATAAAAAGATCGAAAATGAAAAGGCAGCTATAACCGGTGTGATTGCTTCTCTTAAGGAAACCGTAAAAGCCCTTGAAATAAAGAGCCCTGCCGAAGGCATTCTACTTACGGATCTGTCGGTACGTATCGGCAATTACTTCCATGCAGGGGAAGAGCTTTTCCAAATCGGGGATCCAGAACGTATGCTCGTGGAACTCTTCGTAGGCGAAAGATTAGTTTCCCAACTTAAAAAAGGTGATCCTGTGAAAATCCGGTTCCCTGCGCTTCCGTCGAGAAGTTTTACCGGCAGGATTTACCGCATTGCCCCTGAAGCACAGGAAAAAATAGAAAAGGTGTTTAAAATTCGTACCGTTGTAGCCGTGCTCATCCGTTTGGATGAGATACCCGGGGACCTTACGATTGGCATGCGGGCAGAAGGGAAGTTTTCCAGGAGAGGAAGATCGCTCATCCATAGGATCTGCGGCCTTTTTGTCTCCTTCTTAACGGAAAAGATGGAATTAGGGGAGGGGTGAATGTGCGTGGGCACTGCGATAGAACAGGATGTTTACTCTAGCTGGCGCAGCACAGCACGCTCGGACTATTTGTTAGCGCCTCCGGCAGAAAACCAGGCCGACATGGATGAGCTTCGGCAGCGTGTAAAACTTTTTTTCACGGGCCCCGGAACTTCTGGCGCATTTGGGGGAGCGTAGGTTAAGGAACGCAAACAAGAGGTAAACATGAACGTGATTATTCTTTTGGAGCATTGCCGAGCCGGCACGAAAGATCCGTGTCGAGGTGAGATGGAATCTTCTTGGGACGAGGACAAAGAAAAGTACCTCGATGACATTATGTCCCGGCTTGAGCGTATCCCAGCTATAAGTCAGGTTATCGTCGTGACAAGTATGTTTAGTTTTGTGGATGCGCTAAGGTGGAAGTACACCTCCTCTTATGCGTCAAGATGGAGATACAACTCAGGCCATAAGAAATCCATTCATATCATCGAGAATAAGGGCTATTACTTAACTCACCGGACGTCGGAACTTGACGATCTCTACGTTGCGCTAAAAAAAGGGCCGTCTAAATCCGGTGATTTCTTAGTAGTGTTCTCGGATGGGCTCCGTCATCTCCCAGTGAATCATTTTCTTTTGTTCTGTCTCGGTCATAAAGACAAGGCGCTGGTCGGTCTCTCGCCCCCGGGTGCCGGTACAGGATCGCTCGATCACTGCGCTGTCGTCATGGATAAAGACGGAAAAGTTGTACATGCCGGTTCTCACTTAAAACACACCGGACCGGTATGGGGTGCTGCCGGCCTTTATTATTTTCCGAGCCGTTTTCTGTTAAGAGTCTTTCACTATTTCAAGATCGAAAGGGCCAGGGAAGACCGGTTAATAGACTTTTTAGATTGGCTCAGCAGTAAAGAGACTGTCTACGGCATCGAACTTGACGTTGGTTTATCAGCAATAAGCGGCGAGAAACTTCACATATAACCATGGGTCTAACTCATAAGGGTAATTTGTAAGCATGGCAGATATTAACAACGACAGGAAAGCGGTTAGGATGGGACGATCAAGCGCGGCAAAGGAACCGACATATGGCCAGCTTTTAAACGATCTGTCTTCCCTTATAAAAGAAGGAAGGAAATTTGCCGTTAGGCAGGTCAACACCGCTCTTGTCGGCACGTACTGGCTCATGGGCGGAAGGATTGTGGAATATGAGCAAAAGGGAAAGAGGAGAGCGGAATACGGAGACGAACTTTTGGTAAAGCTATCTATCGATCTAGCCAAGCAGTTCGGAGAAGGTTTCCGGCGCGCAAATCTGAATTTAATGCGTCAGTTCTACCTGACCTATCCGGTGCGGGGAATTATCCAGACAGTGTCTGGACAATTCGAAAACCTTCCTCATCGTTTTATCCCGTCCTTGAAAGACATGTTCGCTTCGGTGACCAAGCGTCTTTCGCTCAGCTGGTCCCATTATTGTCTTCTTATGCGCCTTAAGGAGTCTCCTAAGCGTGAATTCTATGAAAACGAGTCTATGCGGGGTAGTTGGTCCGTAAGGCAGCTTGACAGGCAGATTCAATCCATGCTTTATGAGCGCACCGCCCTTTCTAGGCGTAAACAGTTTCTCCTCGCCAAAGCACATGAGCATCCTATTATTGTTCGCCCTGAAGATGAAATTAAGGATCCTTATGTCCTGGAATTCCTCTCGCTTAAAGATGAGTATTCGGAATCAGATCTTGAGGACGCTTTGATCCGCCACCTTGAAAACTTCCTCCTTGAGCTCGGACTTGGTTTTACGTTTGTGGCCAGACAAAAGAGATTTATGGTCGGAGGAAACCATTACCGGATCGACCTCTTGCTGTATCACAGAATTCTAAAATCCCTCGTGATCGCGGACATAAAACTGAATGAGTTCACACATGCTGACGCAGGACAGATGAATTTCTATCTGAATTGGGCAAAAGATCATGCCAAGCTTAGCGATGAAAATGATCCTATCGGTATTATTCTGTGTTCAGGTAAAAACAAGGCTTATGTAAAGTATGCTCTTGGAGGAATGGAAAATAAGATATTTGTGCCTGAGTATAGACTTAAGCTTCCAAAAGCTGAGGAGTTAGAAAGAGAAATCGAAAGGGAGCGTAAGCGTTTCTTAGAACATCAGGCCGTTGTTGAAAAAAAAGAACCTGCTTAGCCATGAGGTTATGGTGGAAAAGGCGTTGCGGCTCTGTTAAATTGATAGAACATACATTAGAAAGGAATCCCCAGTGAAGTTGCAAGAATGGCTGCCTTTAAGCGTAGCCGCGAAGAAATTCCGGTTTTCAAATGTCTATTTGCGTAATCTTATTCGGCGGGGTCGTTTGCGTGCACAAAAGATAGGACGCGATTGGTTCACAAAAGAGAAGTGGATACGAAGCTATATGATATCGCGGGAATTGAAAAAGATCCCAAAGAAATATCGAAGGAGGAGAAAAGAAAGGAGGTGAAATCAGCCCTTATATGTAGTACCATATCGAACTACAATAGTGCGTGGCTGAATCCGTATGGCAATGAATTATATCGGTGGCACGACTACAGATTCAGACTTTGAAAGACTTATTTTAAATCCACAACTGCAATCCAAGATTGGACCGGCGTGGCGCTTATTTCTATTGATCTATTATAATAGTGACAGTCGGGGCTTTCTTAAATTGACTCATACCCAAATTGCAAGGCAACTGGATGTTAATCACTGGACATTACGATATTGGCGCCGCTTTCTTTGTGAGCAAAGGATTGTTGATTCCATTGCGAACAGCAGACATGTCTTCTTTTATTTGCAGGAACCGTGGATCAGTTCTAAGAAAAATTCCACGAACGAATATGCGAAGCATTCCACATGAGTAGCGTAACTCTTAAGGTTGATAAACTGGCTGTACCAAATGTACCTTTAGGGGTACCTAAACTTTCCCCCCACCTTCGGTCTTCTGATGAATTACTTCATGAGCAGATCAGATTACATGTGCTTGAAGCACCTGACCGACTGCAGATCCATAAACACCGCCGACGGATCTTGCACAGGGCGATTAATCTATTCATGCCAATATTCGATAAGTGGATCAGTGATGGTAAAACTTTGGACGAAGGTGTCTTGGATCAGTTCCAAGCGTATTTGAAAGACAAAAAATGCTCCCGCAGTGTCTACGAAAAATACGTAGGGAATATTCGCAATGTGTTTAACAAGTATTTGCTACCTCATGGGTTGATCAAACGACCATTTGTTCACCTTCTCACGTACCGTAAACGTAACAGGCTCGAACGTTTTTCCCCTCATACCGTAAAGGCTATTGAATGGTTCGAGGCGAATGGCGTTAAGGTGAAGGGTTCGCCTATTTACACTCAGGCGGGCGGTGTCATGCGAAAATCCTTTGAGATGGCAGTAACCGGCGAGGTTTTGGCGCCTCAGGTACGGAAAACGCGGGTAAGCCGATTAATCAAGTTTCTCCAAACAGTTAACAAAACGGATATTCGGAACGTGACTTCGGATGACTACAAAGATTACGTCACGCTTTTTGAGGAACGCAAACAGTTACGTTCAGCGCATAAGGATTTAACGGAACTGATGCCGGTGTTTGTTAATTTGAAAGCGGCCGGGTTCATTACCGAAAATCCTCTAGGCAATTTTCCGCTTTCTAGGAAGAAATCAAATGCGCTTGTAGATTTTATTAGTCAGGATGATATCGCTAAGCTCTGCGACCTGGGCACCTTGGATTGGAAAAACCACATAGAAGTTAGAAATAGGATGATCTGTTTGCTTTTATATGATCTTGCCTTACGGAGAAATGAATTGCGCCAGTTACGTACAACTGACATTAAGATCGAGGATCCGGATCATGCCTTAGTCACGATCCGGTCAGATATACAAAAAGGGAAGGGTAAGGATGAAGTACAGTTTTTCTTATTCTTTCCATGTACCCGAGAAATCCTTGCCTATTATCTGAATAAATCGAGAGTATTATTCGAACCAAAAAATGATTACTTACTCGTAGGGCAGAGGGGAGAAGCACTAGGCGGTGCACAAGTAGCCAGAGCAGTACGGGATGTGTTGAACAAGTTGGGAATCCGAACTTTTAAAGGTAAGACACCTTCCCCTCATATCTTGAGGCATACGTTTGCTACGTTAAATGTGGCCCCGCTCGGAGCCGGTCTTTCCCTTAATGATGTTGTCGACCGATTACGGCACGTGGGGTATGAAACGGCGAAGAAGCACTATATTCATGACAATTATTACCTTAAAAAAGAGAAGTTAAATCATTACCGGCTTACCAAGAATGACGTATTGGGACGGCTGACCATAGACGATATTTGCGCTTGGCTTAAGAGTCTGAACGTGAGCGATCGTTCTATAGCAGAGGTCACCTATAAATATAATGAATCAAAGACAAAATTTGAGCGCTCAGGAAGCGAATGGATCGTTGAGGATGAAGTGTTACATCGGCTGAAAAAACTTAGTCTGACAAAGAGGGCGGTGCGCGCATTTTTTGCTTCTTCGGGGAATCGCAAATTGCAGCGCTTGCAAGGGAAGTTTATCCATTGGTACCCAAAGGATATTGTTGAGGAGATAGAGAAAAATTACGAGACTCCAGCAACGATTATGAGGATAATGAGGATTAAGAAGACACAGTTCTACGACCAAATTCATTCCTTTAAAACCTTAAGGGTTGGAGGGAAGCTTTTTATCAAAAAAGACAGTATTTTTCGCTGATCGGCAGATAATGCTCCGCTGTGACAAAAAACTACCCGGACAAGTTTAATGTTTCTCAAACCGGAAAAATTCGTCATCAAACACCGGAAAAAATGATAGAATTACTGCCACTTTGAAGTGAGATATTTTATTTCATTTTTGCGGCTATTTTTTTGTAACCCTTTCAGTTGTAGCGTACAAAGTAGTTCTATATCACAGGTAGTATTTCCGAAACCGTTATGGATTCGAATTCAAGTCCCGTCGACTCCGCCAGTCTTTTTAATCCCCAACCGCTTTATTCTAAATGAGAATTATAGGGTAATCATGGTGGGCGGTGGAGGACTTGAACCCCCGACCCCCTGAATGTAAATCAGATGCTCTAACCAGCTGAGCTAACCGCCCATCATGAATATTTCGGAGCGAAAAGAAATCCGGAAGACTGTGACTCGAAATTCTAATCGTGAGGATCAGTGATGTCAACATAACGCGCCAAAGCGGCTAATGATCTCTCTATTCGTAGTTCGCTATTGTAAAACTTTCAAAGTTTGTTAGAATTACGCCTTCATGGTGGGCAGATAGCTCAGTCGGTAGAGCAAGGGACTGAAAATCCCTGTGTCGGCGGTTCGATTCCGTCTCTGCCCATTTTTTGCACCATCCACCTTTAAAAGACTCCCAAAAATTCATTTTTAGGAACTCACGAAACCATGTCAAAAATAAGCGGAAGCGTGGTTTGACCTAAATTTTATGGTGTATAGTATGCGTAATACATTGTGGTATAATAGCTTACAATTTTAATATTAATAGTATTAAGCTAAATGAACGATCAGGCGATTTTAAGCTACTAAATATTAGATTTGAAGTAGACGAATATTTAGTATAAGCTCCGGATATTTTGCTGGACAATAGGAGTGGATCATATGAAGCCCATTATCGGCGTGGACATAGGCGGAACGAAAATTTCAATATCGCTTGCAAGAAAAGATAGCAAGATTATTGAAAAAAAGGAAATACCAACCCGAGTACGTTCCGATGCTAAAAACTCGATCAAAGACATAATCGATACCATCAATTTAATTCTTTTCCAACAACGCTTATCGCCCACCAACATCTTAGGTATCGGAGTTTCTGTTCCCGGCGCCGTTTCTCCTGAAAAAGGCATCATTCCCGAATCCCCAAATTTACCTGGCTGGAAAGGGATTCGAATTAAAGATATTTTACGGAAGAAGTTCCGCCGGCCGGTTTTTGTCAATAATGACGCAAAAGCTTCAGCTTTGGCTGAAAAACTCTTTGGTGTTGGTAAGCACGCTAGTAACTTTGTTTATGTTACGGTTAGTACTGGCATTGGAAGCGGTATTATCGTTTCCGGAGAGTTAATTTCCGGAGCCAGTTTCAGTGCGGGCGAGATAGGCCACACAACTATCATTCCCGGTGGACCGCTGTGTAATTGTGGAAAACGCGGTTGTTTAGAAGCTCTGTCTAGCGGAACGGCTATTGCGGCACAGGCGAAACGCATGATGGAAGCTGGAAAGTTTCATGAATTAGGCTCTTACAAAGCCAGACCCGGCAATGGAAAATTGACGGCGGAAATTGTGGCCGTTGCGGCTAGAGAAGGTGACCCGCTAGCAGTTCAAATTATGCGCAATGCGGGCCATTTTTTGGGTATTGGACTCGCCAACGTCATCAATATTCTTAATCCTGAAGTAGTGGTGTTGGGAGGCGGTGTTATGAAAGCCGGCGACCTGGTATGGAAATCAATGGAGCAAGCCCTTAAACGTGAAGCTTGGCCTGAACCGCTTAAAGCCTGCAAAATCATGCGGTCCAAGCTGGGTGAACATAGCGGGGATTTGGGTGCCATTAGTCTGGTTTTGATGGAACAATAACTTCTTCTCGCAATCGGAGGACGAGGTATGGACAAATTAATTTACTCGTTTCAAAAAAACAGCTACGAAGAAATTCGTGTACAAGTCAAAGAGTATAAAGGTCACGATCTCGTCGACCTACGAATTTATACCGACGTCCGAACCTCGAACGACAAGATTCCTACGACCAAAGGCCTTTCCTTTAATGTCGCGCATTTTATGGAATTCAAAAAGGCCATTTTAGAGCTCGAAAAATCGCTCCTTCAGAATAATCTTTTATCTCCCAAGGGAACCGGCGAAACACCGTCCAAATAAGTTTTTCGAGATCTTAGAAGATCGTCCTTCCGGCTGATTTCAAAGCTTTACTCCAGTTATCATTTCGAATTTTACAGTCTGCGTCCGTAGCTCAACCGGATAGAGCATCAGTCTTCGGAACTGAGGGTTGGAGGTTCGAATCCTCTCGGACGCACTTATGAGGATTAGGTGAACATCTCGTTATCTGAAATTAAACGTCCTCTGGTAGCGGCTTTATTAGTACCGTTGACGTTATGTCTGAACTTAAGTTGCGCTTCCCCGGCCAAAAACCTTCCTGCCGTAATAGGTATTCCCACTCGGGGAACCGAGGGCGAGCAGGCTGAAATCGAAGTCGGCCGGCAAATTCATGACGCCATCCTGGCTTCTCAATACATTTATACGAAGCCGGAAATTTTAAATTACATTAACGAAGTCGGGTGGAAGCTGGCGCATCAAAGCGATAGACCGCATTTACCGTATACGTTTACCATCTTAGTTGATGAACGCTTGTATTCTACAGCGGCACCGGGCGGATATATATTTCTCACCACAGGCCTTCTTCATTTTGTTCGGAGCGAATCAGAGTTGGCGGGAATTTTAGCCCATGAAATAGGTGAAGTTCAGTATCAACCACCTGTTTTCTCCAAGTTTAAAAAACATGCCGAAGACGCCGCTGCTCTCACCGCGGTCATTGGATCGTTTTTTGGTCCGATCGGAGCTGCGAGTGCCATGGGCGTTATTCTTTTGACAAGCGTTCCCTACGGTGAAATGGACAAAACCGAATTGCTTTATGAATCAGACAAAAAAGCCGTTGGATTAATGGAAAAGTCCGGATATGACACCTCAGCGCTTGTAGATGTACTCAATCGCGCGCGGGCCACACACGAAGATCCGAACGCAAAAGCCTCCTCGGTGGACTGGGAAAATAAGCGTCCTATTACGATAGAGCGAATAGAAAAACTCGAATTTATCTTAGCAAACAGAGCGCCGAGCGCGTCGCCGTTACCCGAAGATTCAAAACGGTTTACCCAACTCATGCAAAATATTTAGGAAGCACACCCTCCACGTTGACTTAACTCGTTCAAAATATTAGGGTAACATTGACACCGAAAGTGTGTTTTGCTAGAATCCTCGGCTTGTTGGTAGGCCGCGCCCATAGCTCAGTCGGTAGAGCAACTGACTCTTAATCAGTGGGTCGAAGGTTCGAATCCTTCTGGGCGCACCATACGCGTGCGCCCCAGGTTTGCCTGTCCTTACAGTACTGAATGTTTCGCCGCCGCCGTGGCGGAACTGGCAGACGCGCATGACTTAGGATCATGTGGGAAAACCCATGGGAGTTCGAGTCTCTCCGGCGGCAGATTTGTAACGATGCGAGCGTAGCTCAGTTGGTAGAGCGCAACCTTGCCAAGGTTGATGTCGAGGGTTCAAATCCCTTCGCTCGCTCCAGTCTTAATAATACAATTAATACGTAGCGTTCGCGCAAAATAGCGTAGAGGTAAATGTGGTAAAGATAACAGACGAATCTTCTGTTATAGAAAAATTAAAATCTAAATCCATTTCCAAATGCGAAAAGGAATGGGATATCACCATTGTGACCAAAGCCATTACGGAAGTGCGGGAGCATTATTTCAAATCTATAGCTCCTAAAGCGCAGGTTCACGGATTTCGCAAAGGAAAAGCACCCATCGCTATTTTAGAGCAACATTTTAAAGATGAAGTGCGTAGCGAAGTTGTTCACAGACTCCTTAGCCGTTCGGTTCGAGAAGCCATGGAAATGGAAAAGGAAGAAATCATTCATTATCCTACCGTGCGGGATATCCAATTTAACGGAGATCAACTCTCGTTTAAGCTGCATATTGAATTGCGGCCGAAGATCAAGCTTCCACGCTATCAAGGCTTAAAAATTAAACGTCCCGAATTTACCGTCGGTGAGGAAGAAATTACCCAAATTATCGATCGTATGCGCGAACGTAGTGCAACGTTTACGGTCGTATCGGATCGGGCGGCGAAAATGGACGATTTTGTCGTAGCGGACTATGCGCTTTCCGTTGAAGGAAAAGAATGCGAGAAAAAATCCGATGAAATCTTCGAATTAAAGGACGAGCCGATGCTCCCGGGTTTTACCAGGCAGGTTGAGGGAATGAAAATCGGCGAAACACGAACCGTTACGACCGAGTTGCCCGAATCGTTTCCGCGTAGCGAATGGGCGAAAAAACAGGCTACGTTCGAATTTACCATAAAAGATATCAAAGAAAAAAAACTGCCGGAAGCAGATGACAACTGGGCGGTGAGCGTAAGTAACTTTAAAACATTAGCCGAGGTTCGCGAACAAATTCGTGCAGATTTAAACCGGACGAAAGAACGCGACAGCGAATCCGCTTTTGAACGTTCCGTTCTGGGTGAGCTGGTTAAACAGTCCAAGTTTGATGTGCCGGACAGTACTGTGCATCGACGCGTTCATTATCTCACGGAGCAAAATGTCGAGCATTTAATGTCAAACGGTCATCCTCAAAATAAGGCGGAAGCGCTAACGAAAGAAAAAACGGAGGAACTTAAAAAGGAAGCCGAACGCCAAGTACGTGTGGCTCTTATTTTCGATGAAATCGCAAAACTCGAGAATATTACGATAAGCGATGAAGCGTTACACAAACGCATGGAAGAAATGGTGAGTTCGTCGCGCAATCCCGAAGAAACGGCAAGTCACATTAAAGATGAAAACCGTCAAGAAGCGCTGCGTGATCAACTACGCTATGAAAAAGTATTCGACTTTTTGAAATCAAGTATTGTAAAGAACTGACACGTCCCAAAAAGGAGTTGTTATGAGTGATATATACGGAAATTATTTGGTTCCCATGGTTGTAGAGCAAACCGGGCGCGGCGAACGCTCTTACGATATTTATTCACGACTCCTGAAGGATCGCATTGTCTTCATTGGCACGCCCATTGATGACATGGTTGCCAATTTGATCGTGGCACAAATTTTATTCTTACAGATGGAAGACCCGGATAAAGCCATCAATATATACATCAATTCACCGGGCGGATCGGTTACCGCAGGACTTGCCGTTTATGACACCATGCAGTTTGTGAGCTGCGAAATCAACACGTTCTGCATTGGGCAAGCCGCAAGCATGGGCGCTGTTCTTCTGGCCGGCGGTTCACCGGGTAAGCGTTTCGCACTTCCTTATGCTCGTGTGATGATTCATCAGCCTTGGGGAGGAACACAGGGTACGGCGAGCGATATTAGCATCCAAGCTAAGGAAATATTAAAAATTAAGGATCAATTAAATCATATTCTTGCCAAACATTGCAATAAATCTGTTGAGCAGGTTGAACGCGATTCCGATCGTGATTATTTCATGAGCGCCGAAGAAGCCAAAGTGTACGGAGTTGTAGACGAGATCGTCGATAAAAGCAAAATGAGTAAGAAAAAATAAATACGACAAAGGATCGATCGTGCCCGTGCTTGTCGAAAAGGGAGATCAGCCCAAAGTGAACAAAGACCTCTTTAAAGTATTCGTTAGCGATAAATTGGACTCGTCCGGACTACGCTTTCTGGAGCAAACCAAAGGCATCCAGGTTATCAATAAACCCGGCCTGAAAGGACAGGATCTGAAAGACGCTATTCGCGAGGCGGATGCGGTCATTATTCGAAGCGAAACCAAACTCACCAAAGAAATTATCAATGCTGCAGGACGTTTAAAGATCATCGGGCGCGCAGGAGTCGGTGTCGATAATGTTGATCTTGAAACCGCCACCAAGCGCGGAATTATCGTGATGAATACACCGGAAGGAAATACAAAATCCACCGCCGAACTTACTTGGACCATGATTCTGGTGCTTGCAAGAAAAGTTCCGCAAGCATTTAATTCTCTCAGGCAAGGAGAGTGGAAGCGTTCGCTTTTTACCGGTGCGGAATTGCACAGAAAAACCTTGGGCGTTGTGGGATTCGGACGAATCGGAAGAGAAGTGGCTCGCTTTGCAGCTGCGTTTGGTATGAAAGTCCTCGTTCATGATCCGTTCATTTCGGCCGATCATGTGAAACAAATCAATGTGACGTTCGTGTCTTTAAATGAGCTTGCCAAGGAAGCCGATTTCATCACGGTACATACACCGCTCACCCCTGAAACCACTGACATGATCTCCAAGCCCCAGTTTGCGCTTATGAAAAAGGGTGTTCAGATTGTTAATTGCGCGCGCGGAGGGATCATTAATGAAGAAGCGCTCCTCGAAGCTTTGAACGAAGGACGTGTTGCCGGGGCGGCTTTGGACGTGTTCGTCCGAGAACCTCCCAAAAAAGATGACCCGCTTCTGCTGCACCCTAACGTAATCAGCACACCCCATTTGGGCGCGGCGACCGTCGAAGCACAAGAAAACGTAGCTCTCGAAGTTGCCGAACAAGTTGTCGACGCTCTGTTCGGTAAAGAAATTAGAAATTCCGTCAACATTCCCTCTTTAGATGCGGCGTCGGCGCGCATTCTTAGGCCATGGACAATCTTGACGGAAAAATTAGGACTTCTACAGGCGCAGCTTTTCGAAGGGGATGTAAGGCAAGTCGATATCAAATACAGCGGGGAAGTTACCACCTATAAAATGACACCTCTCACGGCGGCATTCCTTAAAGGATTACTTACACCCATCTGCGGGGAATCGGTAAATTTCGTTAATTCCATCCCAACCGCTCGCGAACGTGGAATTACCGTAAACGAAAGTACAACAACTGCCGTTGAAGACTTTGCCAACGCTGTAGCAGCCACCATTGTTACATCTTCCGGAACTCATTTCGTAATGGGCACACTTTATGGCAATAAAGAGCCGCGTATCGCGCGCATTAATGAATATTATATCGATGCGGTTCCGCGAGGTACTGTGCTCGCTATTACCAACGACGACAAACCGGGCTTTGTCGGTGAAATCGGAACTCTTCTCGGAAAAAATGGCGTTAATATAGCCGAAATGACACTGGGCAGACGGCAAGAAGGCGGTACGGCATTTGCCATGATTAATATCGATGGTCAGGTTCCGCCTAATGTACTTGAGGAAATACGAAAATTAAAAAAGGTTCAAGCGGTAAAAGTAGTCCGCTTCTAATTAACGAATAGCTGTGGCGGGGCAACCAAAACACCCCGCCCGTTTTGTGTTTAAAACTTTGGGATAAGGAGCTAACGTAAATATGTCAAACATTGTTCTCGTAGGCGCCCAATGGGGCGATGAGGGCAAGGGAAAGATTATCGATTTTCTCACTGACAAAACCGACTATGTCGTCCGGTTCCAAGGCGGAAGCAATGCCGGTCACACGGTTCGCGTAGGCGCAGAACGTTTTGTTCTCCACCAAATTCCTTCGGGCATCATACGGCGCGGCATTGTTTGTGTCATTGCTAACGGAGTTGTTCTTGACCCCGAAGAGCTTCTGAAAGAAATTAACGAGATAAAGCAGAGAAAAATCCGGGTCGATGGGCGTCTTTTTTTAAGCGATCAGGCGCATTTAATCATGCCTTACCATAAGATGTTCGATCGGCTCTCCGAACAAGCCAACGGCAGTCAAAAAATCGGCACGACGCAACGCGGAATCGGTCCGTGTTATGCAGACAAAGCAGCGCGTCTCGGAATTCGCGTCGGCGATCTTGCAGAAATTTCCGTTTTTAAAGCGCGACTTAAACACGTTTTAGAAGAAAAAAATAAGCTTCTAAAACATGTCTACCACGAACCGCCTCTTTCTTATTCGAAAATTTTAAAGCAGTGCCTTTCCTTCCGTAAGAAACTTTTAGGCTATGCGCGAAACACTCCTCAGCTCCTTCACGATGCCGTCCAAAAGAAAAAAAGAATTCTTCTCGAAGGTGCACAGGGAACCTTCTTGGATGTTGATCACGGAACCTATCCTTTTGTGACGTCGTCCAATTCTTCCGTAGGCGGCGCCATTACCGGCACCGGATTAGGGCTCCATGATGTCCATAAAGTTATGGGTGTAGTGAAAGCGTACACAACGCGCGTAGGCGAAGGTCCTTTTCCTACCGAGATGGAATCTGAAATGTTAAAAAAGGTGCGCGATTGGGGCGAAGAGTTCGGCGCCACAACAGGCCGGCCGAGACGATGCGGATGGTTTGACGCGGTTCTAACACGTCAGGCTGTGCGCGTTAACGGTCTGGATTCCATCGCGGTTACAAAACTGGACGTGTTGGATAATCTTAAAGAAATTAAAGTGTGTGTCGCTTACAGATACCGCGGTAAACTGCTTACCCATTTACCTTCTCACGTCGAAACGCTTAAACAATGCCGCCCTGTGTATAAAGTCACGAAAGGGTGGTATTCACCCACAACAAGCATCACAAAATTTAAAGACCTTCCGGTTCGCGCGCAACAGTATTTACGCTATTTAGAAAAATTGGTTGAAGCTCCTATCGAAATTGTGTCCGTCGGTTCCAGTCGAGCGCAAACCATTGTTTTATGAGCACAAACCTGCCCGGCACAAATCTTCCTCGGCACATCGCTATCATCATGGATGGAAACGGGCGTTGGGCAAAACAAAGGGGCCTTCCGCGCGTAAGCGGGCATCAAGCCGGCGTTGAAAGTGTGGATGAAATTGTCACGGCCTGCCGAGAAACCGGAATCCCGTATCTGACGCTTTACTGCTTTTCAAAAGAAAATTGGCGGCGTTCCCGCGGGGAAGTATCTTTTCTTATGGATTTACTTGCAACCTACCTGCACGATCGATTAGGCAAGATGCTTGCCAACGATGTCCGGCTAAATTACATCGGAACCATTAGTGATCTGCCTTCAAAAATTCAGGAACTGCTCGCCGAGACCAAAACGCACACCGAAAAAAACCGCGCCCTCACCCTTACGCTTGCGCTCAGTTATGGATCTCGACAAGAAATTGTGGACGCTATTCAGGCTCTTATGCATGCGATAGAAATCGGGGAAGTCCGCAGTAATGAAATTAAACCGGAAATATTTGAGCAGTTCTTATATACTAAGGGGCTTCCGGATCCGGATCTGGTTATACGTACAAGCGGAGAAAACCGTATGAGCAATTTTCTTTTATGGCAATCTTCGTACGCCGAATTTTATGTTTCCCAAAAACTTTGGCCGGATTTCAGAAAAGCCGATTTGGAGGAAGCCTTAGCGGAATTTTCCAAACGGGAGCGTCGCTTTGGTGCGACGCCTCTTTCACTATAGACCGGTAACGTACTTACCAAATAATTTAATTGATCATGCCCGATACACTTCCCAAATTTAGCAAACGCGTAATTACGTCGATCATTTTCTCTACCGCCTCGATCTACGCTATATTCTTCGCACCCAACTGGATTTTTGTACTCACGGTAGAGGGCTTTGTACTTCTTGCTCTAAATGAATTCTTTGACATGGCTAAAAAAAAAGGGCTTGAAATCAATTCCGCCTTAGGGCTTATTTTCGGCGGACTTTTTCCTCTGACGTATTTTTTTCCGGCCGATGTAATTATTATGTTGGCGGCTATGTTATGTATCTTCATGTTTAATTTTCATCGCCGCTTAAAAGAACAAGCTCTGGCCAATACTTCCGTAACCATGTTCGGCGTCATTTACGTAAGCTGGTTTTTTTCGATGATAACCAAGATCCGGCAGCTTCCAAACGGCGCTGCCTGGATTTTTTATGTGATTCTCACAACCAAGTCTGGCGACATGGCGGCCTATTTTTTGGGGCAGCAGTTCGGCAAAACAAAATTTATTCAGCATATCAGCCCTAACAAATCTATCGAGGGCGCTTTGGCGAGTCTTGTAACCTCGGTCATTATGTCTATTAGCTCTAAAATATTTTTATCCCACGTGTCTATAGGCCATCTGTTTGTTCTTGGTTTGGTTGTCGGAATTTTGGCACTCGTAGGAGACCTTTGCGAAAGTTTAATTAAGCGGAATTGCGGGGTGAAAGACTCTGGGCAAATTCCAGGTCTTGGCGGTGTGCTTGATATTATCGACAGTCTTATTTTTACGATTCCTTTCTGCTATTACTATATATCCGTTTTCCCGGGGGTGGCCGGGTGAAATACATATCGCTAATTGGATCGACCGGTTCCATAGGCGAAAATGCTTTGGCCGTCATTAAATCACACCCCGCACATTTCCGTGTCGTGGGCCTCGCCGCTAAATCCAATATTCAAAAGCTTCGCCGTCAAATCGAGGAATTCCATCCGAAAATGGCGTGCGTTTACGAAGAATCGGCCGCCCGCATTCTTGAACGCAAACTAGGAAAGACCAAAGTCAAAATTGTAACCGGCGAATCGGGATTAAAAGAGGTGGCACGTATTTCAGAAGTCGATACGGTGCTTTGCGGAGCCGTTGGCGTCCGAGGTCTTAGCGCGATATTTGCCGCCATCGAGAGCGGAAAAGATGTAGGTATCGCCAATAAAGAACCGCTTGTCGTGGCGGGTGATTTAATTATGCGAAAAGCAAAAAAAAGGCGCGTGCGCGTTCTCCCTATAGATAGCGAGCATTCGGCCATATGGCAATGCCTCCACGGACAGAACGGCCGTGCACATGTTGAAGTAAAGCGTTTGATTTTGACCGCATCGGGCGGACCTTTTTTCGGAAAGAAAAAAGGTGAGTTGACAAATATCACGCCGGCCGAAGCCATCAAGCATCCTCGCTGGCGAATGGGTAAAAAAATCAGCGTAGATTCCGCTACGCTTATGAATAAAGGCCTCGAGATTAAGGAAGCCCATCATCTTTTCAATGTTCCCATCGAAAAAATCGACATCTTGATTCATCCGGAAGCCGTTATTCATTCCATGGTAGAGTTCGTGGATGGGTCCCATATGGCACAGCTTGCCATTAACGATATGAAGCTTCCTATTCAATATGCGCTCAGCTATCCGCATCGCTTTGAAATGAATCTGCCAAAGCTTGATTTTGTGAAGATCCGTTCGCTCACGTTTGATTTGCCGGATCGGCGCACTTTTCCTTGTCTAAATTTAGCGTATGAAGTCTGGAAACAAGGCGGTACGGCACCTTCGGTCTTAAACGCTGCTAACGAAGTGGCGGTTGACAGGTTTCTAAACGGCCGACTTACTTTCCTCGGCATTCCCCGCCTTATCGAACGGGTCTTGTCGCACCATAAAAATAAATCCAACCCCGATCTGGAAACAATTCTGGAAGCCGATCGCTGGGCAAGGGAAAAGGCGCTTACCTTATGAATATGCTTCAAATTTTAACCAGCACCTCCCAAATACTTTTAACTCTCGTGATCTTGGGTTTATTGATCATGTTGCATGAGTTCGGACATTTTTTAATGTGCCGCGCGAACAAAATACGCGTGGAAAAATTTTCCATCGGATTTGGAAAAGAAATTTGGAGCTTTACGCGGGGCGGGACTAAATATGCCATCTCGCTTTTCCCGTTCGGCGGTTTTGTCCGTCCGGCAGGCGAAGATTTGGCTGCCCTGGAAGGTTCAAAACCTAAACCAGGTGATTATTTGGCCGCGAGCGTTTTTCAACGTTTAACGGTTGTTACTGCCGGCCCGGCAATGAACTGGTTCTTAGCCTGGTTATTATTTACCATTGTTCTAGTAATCGGCCGGCCGGTACAAATGGCCACCATAGGAGAATTCATAAAAGGATACCCTGCGGAAACAAGCGGGCTTCAGGTCGGTGATCGTATTACGGTTGTGGATGGAAAAAAAGTCGATCAATGGATGGAAATGACAGCGCTTATCCGCGAGCACACAGAAGGTCCACTCGCACTTACTGTTATGCGGAACGGTGGGGAAACGATTGTTTCGTTATCTCCCAAATCCGAAACCGACAGCGCGACAGCCGGTAAACCTTTTTCAAGAATCGGCATTAAGCCCGATATAAAAGATGTTCGTATCGAACGCTTTCCCGCACCCATAGCCGCTGTAAAAGCTGCGGATATTGTATTGGATTATACCCTGATGACGTATGAAGCTATTTTTGGACTTATTACCCGAGAACTTCCGATCCAAACAATGAGTGGACCTGTAGGTGTAGTCGGTATGGCGGCCAAAGCATCTTCCATGGGCATCGTTTATGTGATCCAACTCGCCGCCATGCTCAGCATCTCTCTCGCGGTTTTTAATATGCTTCCCATTCCCGCACTCGACGGTGGACATGTGTTATTTCTATTTATCGAAGCCATCAAACGAAAACCTTTGAGTTTGAAACTGCAGGAGCGGAGCACGCAGGTTTGCTTTGTGCTTTTAATCATGCTTTTTGTAGTGATTACGGTTAACGACATTTCCCGTTTGTCGTGGTTCGAACGCATTCGAGCGCTTCTGCCCAACGTCGCCCCATGAAGTGGTCTGAAACCGTTATTCCCACACTTCGCCAGCCTCCTAAAGACGCTGAGGCAACCAGCCATAAGTTAATGATCCGAGCCGGACTTGTCCGTCAGCTTTCTTCGGGAATTTACAATTATCTGCCGCTCGGTTGGCGTGTACTCAAGAAAGTAACCGCTCTTGTGCGAGAAGAGATGGACCGTGCCGGCGGCGTTGAAATTTTGATGGGAGCCTTGCACCCGGCCGAACTTTGGAAACGCACGGGACGATACGAAAGCTTGGGGGATGATAAATTTGCTTTTAAAAACCGTGCTGAGCAAGAGTATGTACTAGCACCCACCCACGAAGAATGTGTCACATCGCTTATAGCCGAAACCGTAAATTCATACCGTCAACTTCCCATCACCGTATACCAAATTCAAACTAAATTCCGGGACGAGGCGCGTCCGCGATTCGGAATCGTGCGTTCTAAAGAATTTATTATGAAAGATGCTTACAGTTTCGATGCGGATGAAGCAGGGCTCAACAAGAGTTACGAGGCGATGTACGGAGCATACAAAAGAATTTTTCGTCGCGCCGGTCTTACTTTTGAAATTGTCCAGGCTGATCCCGGGTTGATGGGCGGGAATTTTTCGCACGAATTCATGCTCCTCGCCGATTTCGGTGAGGATGTCATTGCCAAGTGCAATCTTTGCGATTATCGGGCGAGCCGTGATATTGCCGCTTATCGTCCCGCACATGCCAAAAAATCGTCCGAAACGAATATCCCAAAGCCCGAGAAATTTGACACGCCCAATTTAAAAACCATCGAAGAAATTTCTACGGCCTTTAAAATTAAGCCCGACACCCTGATTAAATCGCTGGTTTATATGGCGGATGATGAACCGATCCTTGCCCTCATCAGGGGAGACCATGAAGCAAACGAAGCTAAAATTCGCCGTATCGCAGGCGGAACAAATATTCGTTTAGCAACTCCGGAAGAAATAGAAAAAGCAACGGGAGCTCCGCTCGGCTTTGTGGGTCCCGTTGGTGTGAATACGCGAAAACTTCGAATTTTTTCCGATACCGATGTTATGTCCATTATCTCGGGCGTAACCGGGGCCAACGAAAAAGACCGGCATATGCGAAACGTCTCACCGGCGCGTGATTTTACTCCTTCAGCAGTCGGCGATATTCGTTACGTTGTCGAAAGCGATAGCTGCCCCGCTTGCGCTACCGGAAAACTTCGGCTCCTTCGGGCTATGGAAATTGGTCATGTATTCAAACTGGGGACGCGATATTCCAAACCGCTAAAGGCGCATTTCTTAGGCAAGGAAGGAACTGAGCTTCCGTTTATCATGGGATGCTACGGCATCGGTGTAAATCGAATTATGGCAGGCGCTATTGAACAGCATCACGACGATAACGGCATCAAATGGCCCGAAGCCATCGCCCCTTATCAGATTCAAATACTTACGGTGAACCAAAGCCATGAAGAAAGCCGAAAGGTTGCCAAACAAATTCATGAAAAATTAGAAAAATCAGGTGCGGAAGTTCTCTACGATGACCGGGATGAAAGGGCAGGTGTGAAGTTTAATGACGCCGATTTGATAGGCATTCCAATCCAAGTCATTATCGGAGAGAAAAATTTAAAAGAAGGGAAAATCGAAATAAAAAATCGCTCTACCGGGGAGAAAACCCTAATCGGTCAGGAAAATATTTTATCCGCTCTTCAGCGTCCGAAAACACCCTCCTAAGCCTTTTAATAGCACTTTTTTAAAGCACTCGATTTAAATATTAGAAAAGTTTTAAGTTACTGAAAAATAAAGACTTACGTTGAAAGATTTAAAATTGGTGCTATACTTTGAACTAAAGAAGCTAGTCCCTAGACGCTTTATGCATCATATAGGCATAAAAGTCTCCTGAGAGGTGGTGGGTACGTGGGGGATAACGTTCCGCTTCAATCGGCTCAAGTAAATTCTTCGATTCCCGGACCTGTTCAAAGCGACGTTTTAGGCTCGCTTGAACTGGTCAGTCAAATCCTAGAAGCCCAGCATTTTTCGCGCATCCGTTCCGCCCAAGATCATCAAACTCGCAATAGCGTTCCCTACGACCTTGCCATTATTGATCATGCCAGAAAACAGTTAGATTACGCGACAAAACGATTACGGCAAGCTCTGGGTGTCGAATCTTCTATCTCGCCCGAAACATATAGTTCGCCTCAATACATTAATGTCCGCGCTTGTTTAAAAAGCGCAACAGAGCTTCTTCACCATCGCCTGCAGAATGTGCTTGTAGTCGAATGGCTGCCTAGCGATTTGCCCAAAGTATACGCCAGCACCGATGAGTTTAGAGAGATCTGCTATAACTTGCTTCTTAACGCAATCCTGGGGCTCGGGGGAAAGATCGGTCGCATTACGGTGGAAGCCATAACGCAAATGCCTAGCGAAAACTGGCCGGGGGGCGTACGGCTTAGATTCGTAGACACTGGTGCCTCTGTGAATGAAGATTATCTCCACCTTCTCTTTAAGCCCAGTTTTTTTCTCGAACGTCCTCGCCGTATTGACGGGCTCTTGCTTTATATAAGCAAGCGGCTCGCCGAAAAAAATGGCGGAAGGCTTATCTCCTACGGGTGCCACGACTCGGCGACAGCTTTCTGCATTGACCTACCTTCCAAACCGGTTTTTCCCAGGTAAGTTCAAGAATCCGAACACGAAATCACCTAGACATCACCGCTTTCTCTGTATAAGATAACGCTTGTCATGTTCAGTAGTTAAAGCTTTGTCGACGAGGGAGCATTGAATAATCCATTCAAGTGGGGCGGGAAATCCCGCTGTTTTACATGGATAAAGACGTTTGCGTTATTGTCTCTGTCGTGTTTTCTCTCAAATTGCCAGCTTTTGGTTTTGCCGTTTTACGCTCTCAGCATAGTCGGAAACCTGGCAACGCAAATTATCACGCAAGCCTTTGTTTTACCGTTTCAACTTCTCCCTCTGGCCATTAAATACGCTCCTTTGGCTCTCTTATTTCTTGAGGCCCCGGCCGGCGACGAAGAAACCTTTTATGTAGAATGGTTTAAGCCGGATATGTTCCCTTATCGCACAGAAAGCTTTGTAGATAAAACCGGTAGGGAAATAAAGGTAATTATAGCGCCTTCTCAAAGCTTGGATTTAGGAGAGTTCCAAAATCTTCCGGCAACAAACAGTGCGCAAGCGCTTGTTCTAACCTCTGCGGAATTCGAAAATGCCTCGCGTGAAGAGCTGAGCGAAACATGGGAAATTTTAAAAAACCGTCCCGATACTATCTGGGTTAGCGGATCTCCAGCTAATACGGTAAGACGGGAAACTCTTTCGGCCTACATCTAATGATGATTTGGATACGAATCGGTGGATGGATTATGTTTCTAGGCGTTCTTTTGGGCGCATTTGGTGCTCATGCGCTTAGAGGAAAGTTAAGCGACTATCATTTGGACGTTTTTAAGACAGGCGTTTTCTATCATTTCGTTCATGGACTTGGTTTATTTTTTGTCGCTTATTTAAGCACGCAAACTACCGATAGCAAAGTAACGTGGGCTGGAATTCTTCTTGTGGCCGGAATTTTCCTTTTTTCAGGGAGCCTTTACGCATTGAGTTTGACAGGTGCCCGGTGGCTTGGCGCCATTACTCCTATAGGAGGCTTGGCTTTCTTAGCTGCCTGGGCACTCATAGCCTTCCTTTCTAAACCTTGACTACACAAAAGAAAAAATCCTCATCCCGCCGCATTTTTTCCACCACACTTGCTGATTTTTTTTCTATCGATATCAGATCTCTTGCTCTTTTTCGCGTCGGCCTCGGCGCGCTCTTAATAGCCGATCTCATCAACCGTTCATACGACCTCATCGCGCATTACACCAATAAAGGAGCTCTACCCACAGAGGTTTTGTCTTCCCATTTCCCCGAAACCCAATTTATCACCCTACATAGTTTAAGCGGCTGCCTATCGCTTCAAGTTTTTCTTTTCGCATCGGCGCTGCTCTGCGCGTTCGGGCTCATGGTGGGATGGCGAACCCGTTGGATGACGTTTCTTTCCTGGGTCCTTTTAATTTCCCTTCATTCGAGAAATCCCCTCGTGCTACAACGGGCAGATACGCTTTTGCGTCTATTGCTTTTTTGGAGCATGTTTATTCCATTAGGCGCTGCTTACTCCATAGATCGCGCGCTGGATAATTCCGGAAAAAAAATACCCGAGGCCATTTTCTCCGCCGGCACGGCCGGACTTCTGCTTCAAATTGTGTTTATGTACTATTTTTCTGTGTTGCATAAATGGGGCGAAGAGTGGGTGAACGGAAGCGCTATTTTTTACGCCCTGAGCATTGATCAGTTTAGAACACCTTTAGGGGATTGGCTCCTGGCTCGTAGCGAACTTACCCGATGGCTTACGCACGCCGTGTATGTGTTTGAATGGGTAGGTCCTTTGCTTCTTTTTTCGCCCATATTCACAAGCGCTGCCCGAATGATCGTAGCGGCTGGAATGTGTTTCATGCAAGTCAGTTTTGGAAGCATGATGCTTCTCGGCATATTTCCTTGGGTTTCCTGCCTCGCTATGGTGCCTTTTATTCCCTCGGGTTTTTGGAATTGGCTGACGCACCGGTTTAATGCCTCCGAACGAGCTAAACTCAAAATTTATTTCGATGGCGATTGTGGATTTTGCCGTCGATTTTCCCGCATTCTTCAAACATTACTACTCTTACCCGAACAATCTTTACATCCTGCGCAAGAATCTCCGAGTATTTATATGGATATGCAGAAAAAAAATTCATGGGTGGTCGTCGAACCGACAAGCAAAAGGTTCTATGAATTCGATGCGTTCAGACTCCTTTTAAAGTGGTCTCCGATATTTTTTTGGATATGGCCGCTGCTTTACCTGCCTCCCATTCCGCAAATAGGGAAATGGTTTTATAAATGGACGGCCCATAACCGTGCTGCTGCCAGCCTTGTAACCGGTTTTTTAAAACCCCGGCCGCTCGTCCTCGAACCGTCTCCTGTGGCAACATTTTTAGCGGCTCTGTTTATTTTTTATATTTTTTTATGGAACAGATCAACGCTTGATCTCCCCTTTGTTGTCCCGGCACCTTACGATCTGATCGGTTGGACCATTCGAATCGATCAGAATTGGGGCATGTTTGCACCGTCACCTTTGCGTAAAGACGGCTGGTTTGTGATGCCCGGTACTTTTGAAGACGGCAGAGAAGTAGATATTTTCAGCAAATCCACTCCGGTTAATTGGGAAAAACCGAAGCGTATTTCGCGCATGTATTCCAATGCCAGGTGGCGGAAATACATGATGAATTTAGTAGACGAGAACTACCGGGGTTTAATTCCATATTATGCGCGCTATGTTTGCCGTACCTGGAATAAAAAGGGGCCTGCGGCACCGCGACTTAAAGATCTTCAGATTATTTTCATGCAGGAAGAATCCGGCCCAAACTACACCATAAAGCCGATTGAGAAAATAGTCTTATGGAAAGGAAGCTGTTTCGATACCTAGGCAGGTGTGGTAAATTATTACTATAAATAAAGTTTAACCGCCGGAGTTCTGTATGGCTTTAACACCTTCAACCATGAGTGAGCTTGGGACGCAGGCTCCCGATTTTTCTTTGCCTGATTTTAACGGCAAGATGTTTTCACTCGGAGACTTTAAAGAAAAACGCGCCCTTCTCGTCATGTTTATATGTAACCACTGTCCTTATGTAAAACATATCCGGCAAGAACTCGGAAAATTTCATCAAGAATATAAAAATAAAGGGCTTGCCATTGCCGGAATTAACTCCAACGACGTAGCAAATTATCCCGACGATAGTCCGGCTCAAATGAAAAAAATGGCCGCCGGAAACGATTGGCAATTTCCATATCTCTTGGATGAAACTCAGGAAATCGGCAAGAAATACAGAGCGGCATGCACTCCGGATTTCTTTCTTTACGATAAAGAACGGAAATTGCGTTACCGGGGACAATTCGATGACAGCAGGCCCGATAGCGGAAAACCGGTTACCGGAAAAGATCTTCGTGCCGCCGTTGATGCAGTTCTGACAGGTAGGCCTGTTTCCAAAGATCAGAGACCGAGCATGGGATGTAATATCAAATGGAAAGTCGGTAGCGAACCGGAATATTTCTAAGGAAAATATTATGTACGACGTTAAAACATTTACCGTTGAAGAAGCCGATGAGCTTATTCCTGTGCTGACGCCCCTCTTACGTCAACTCGAAGAAAAGCACACCAGACTTCTTGGATTGCAAGCGCAAGTAGATGCGTTGGAACTTATCACGGAGAATGGCGTGGAAGAAAACTCACCCAACGCCGCAGATGCTGAGCACCTGGTCACTCAAATGAAAACTTTTGCCGATAGCTATCAAGTGCTCGTCGACAAAATCCAAGCTTACGGCTGTTATTTAAAAGGCGTCTTCCCAACCCTCATTGATTTCTTCCATACACACAACGGAAACGTGGTCTACTTGTGTTGGATGCTCGGAGAAACTGAAATTAACCATTGGCACGCCGTCGGAAGCGGCTTTTCCGATCGCCACAGCCTCTCCTCTCTCGAATAATTCCTTAAATCCACGCCTTATAAACCGACTTCGGCTTATTCAATAAAAAGCCGATAAAGTATCATTGAGCCGGTTTTTATATAGAGCACCTCAACACCTGGTACATATTCTTCGTAAATCACTTTGTCCTTAGGCTTTACGTATGCATCTTCATAGGGTAAACTTGCCAAGGAAGTAAATTTAAAGGGAAATGGATATGGATAGAAGTAATAGTAATGGATTAATTCACGCACGAGTTTCCAAGGTAATCCAAGCCAAAAAATGGAAGATACTCAGACTCATCACTCGCGTTCGGACTTTCCCTCAATACATGCCCAATGTAAAACATTGCGACGTATTGGAGCAGCACTCTAATTCTGCCGTTACCTCATGGAACGTCGAAGTCGATCACATCCCCATTCGCTGGAAACAAAGGGATGAATTTGATTTTCCAAATTTTACTATTCGCTTCAAAGCTTTCGAAGGCGATCTTGAGGATTTCGAAGGGAAGTGGGTCCTTTCCGACCGTCCAGAAGGGGGGACCGAAGTTGTCGTCGACGTAACGGCAAGAATCGGAATTCCGCTTCTCGAAAAGGTAATCAGTAAAATCATTGCCGAAAAGCTTACGAAAAATTTCGAACTTATGCTAAATGCCATGGACGACGTTCTGACCACGCAGCGTTACAAAAATATTCGCGACAAACGTAGCGGCATCAAAGGTTTTGCAGTAATCGGCCATCCTTATAATTATCAGCATCTGCTCCGCTACTTTAAACATTTCAAACCCGATCTGAAATTGCCTTCGCAAGAATTTTTGGCCAAACTTTTTGAACTAACGCCTTCCTACAAATCCTTCGATATCGAAAAATTCACTTCGCGCACCGGAAAGTCGGTGAACGGTTACTTTATTATGTGCCCCATTATTCCGGATATGCTGAAAGTTAGTCCGGACAAAGTTGTGGAAAAAGTAATACAGGCATGCCGCATTGCTGAGCAATTGGGGGTGGGCATCGTCGTGCTGGGCGGTTTTACTTCGATTGCAGGGGAACAATACAATAAATCGTTAACCAGCTCTTTAAACGTGCCTATGACGACCGGTAACACACTTACTGTTTCATTGGTTATCGACGGCATTTTAAAGGCCGCCAAAATCATGGGCGTCGATCTACCCAAAGCGAAAGTAACGGTGATCGGCGGAACCGGTGATATTGGAGGCGCGGTGGCTAGAACGCTCTCCGAAACCGTAGAGGAAGTAACCATCACAAGCCGTAGCGAGAAAAATTTAATTGAGATGGAACGCACTTTAACGTATTACGGCAAAGCCAGAATCAAGACAAGCAGGGAAAACAACGAAGCTATAAAAGGAGCGGATATCGTAATTGCCGCCGCGAGCGTTTCCAGTTCTATTGTTGATTTAAATAATTTCAAACCTGGCGCCGTAATATGCGATGTAGGTTATCCCAAAAACATTTCCTACACGGCATGCGACCGGAAGGATATTTTGATATTCTCCGGCGGAATCTGTTCCATTCCTTCCAAATTTGATTTAGGTTTCGATATCGGCATGCCTACCCCCGATGTTCTTTACGGATGTTTCGCCGAGGCCATCCTTCTTGCCTTAGAAGATCGCTATGAAAATTATTCCTGGGGAAAAGGAAATATTACCCGTGACCGAATTGATTATATTCGCAGCATAGCTTCCAAGCATGGTTTCATACTAGCGCCTTTTTTCTGGGGCAACCGCCTTCTAAAAGACAGCGATATTGAACAAATCAGAGACAACGCAAGCAAAGCATTGCTAAAAAATGCTCGTTGATTCCGGACAACTTCAACTAAATTTATATTCCATCCCCGTAGCGGCCGCAAGCACGGTCATCTTTTGCGTCGGTCTTTTCGTATTCTTCCAAAATCGTAAATCCTCTGTTAACTTGTCGTTCTTTGTTATATGTCTTTGCGTTAATTTATGGTTGTACGGTATTTCATTCATGTATTCGCTCACGAATGCGGATACGGCTCTCATGATTTACAAAACAGTCATTTTTGCCGGCGTCGCTTTTATTGCACCATGCGTTCATTGTTTTTCGGTGATTTGGCTCAAACTTTATGAAAAACAAAAATTATTTGTAAAGATAGCTTTGCTTGGCGGCACATTTTTTTATATTGCCGGACTTACCACAAACTTAAGTATCGTCGGTGTCTATCGCTATTTTTGGGGGTATTATCCGCATTACGGGCCTCTAAACTATGTGTTTCTCGTATTTTTTTTCACGTATTTTCTTTTCGCTTTTATTAACTTCGTTCAGGCGTATCAAAAAGAATCCGATCCGGGCCGTAAAACCCAGATTAAGTTTATCGCTATCGCTTTTTTAATTTCATTCACAGGTTCGGTCGACTATATCCCGAAACTTTTCTATGCACCCATTTATCCCGTCGGTTATATTTCTGTTTTTCTCTGGATTATGACGGTCGCTTATTCCATCGTCAAATATAAGGTGATGGATATTGAGACAGTTATCCATCGCACGATACTTTGGTTAGTGACTTCGCTAACGGCCGTACTACCCGTTGCCGCGCTTTTCTATATCCTCGGCGATCGGCTCAGGCAGATGCCGGTCGGTGTCTTTGTGTTCTTCATCAGTTCACTTTACTTTATCTTTTTCTCTTATTTCAAAACGCTTCAGCCCTACATCGATCACTTCTTTAAAATGCGCGCTCCAAACGTGGAGCGGGCACTCGTTAAATTCAACGATGATTTAGTTCAGCTAAAGGGTTTATCCGATCTCTCAAAATACATTAAGCAAACAATAGCTGATCTGCTCTACATAGATAAAGTTCAGATTTTTCTCAAGAATGAAGGGGTGAAAGAGCTCCACCGGGTCGACGCGCCGGCGGAAGGCAGAAATGGAAAACTTTCTTATGAAAATATTTTCATCCGGTGGCTTGAGCGCGAAGATCGTTTAGCTTTAGTTGATTTCGTCGATCTCGACCCTCGGTTTCAAGAAGTGGTTACGGAAGCAAAGCAATTTTTTAGCGAATTAGGCGTCAAAATGGCCATCCCGCTTGTTTTAAACAAGGAGCTTATTGGTTTGATTAACCTCGGCCAAAAAGCCAATCTTAAACCCTTTCGCACCGCAGAAATCAGTTTTCTCTCCGAAGTCCGCCGCGCTATAACGATCGCGCTTTCCAATTCGCTTCGATTAATTGAAATGCAGGAAAGCCTTCGTAGATGGAACGAAGAGCTCGAAGAAAAAGTGAAACTTCGGACAGAAGAGCTCGAAAATATTCAAAAACAGTTAATCCAGGCAGAAAAGCTCGCAACTATGGGTACGCTCGCCGGAGGAGTAGCGCATGAGATTAACAATCCGCTTACCGCGGTTTTGACCAATGTGCAGATGCTTAAAATGGACGCTCGTGAGAATGATTTAGAGTCGCTTCTTCTGATCGAGCAGGGCGCAAAACGTTGCCAAACCATCGTCCAGAAGCTTATGAAATACGCCCGTAAACCTGCCGAACAGGATCTCATGAAAGAGCTCGATTTGAATAATGTCATTCAAGACACACTCACATTTCTCAGCTATCAACTCGAGCAGGAAAATATTAAACTGGTAAAGCGTTTCAGCGCACTTCATAAAATAAAAGGCGTCCCCAACGAACTCGAGCAGGTGTTTACCAATATTCTCTTGAATGCCAAAGATGCCATTAAAGCTACCAAATCTTCCGGCGCGATCGAAATTTCCACTTTCGAACGGAATGGTTTGATCTGCGCCGAAATTAAAGATGACGGTATCGGTATTTCGAAAGAGCATATCTCAAAGATTTTCGATCCTTTTTTTACAACAAAAGATGTCGGCAAAGGAACCGGCCTCGGCCTTTCGATTACCTACGGTATCGTGGAAAAACACGGCGGGAAGATCGAAGCTTCTTCGCGCGAAGGTAAGGGCTCGGTTTTTACGATTAGCTTGCCTAAGCCATAAAAGGTGATAAAAATAATCTAATGAATCTAAAATTTCTTATGGATCGTATCCTGGTCAACATTACCGACCGCCATCTTTTCCAGAAAAAATTTAATTACCAGGAACTCCTTAAAGATGCAAGCAGGGGAATCGCTTTAATTCAAAGTTTGGATCACCTGGCGCGGCTCATTGTTACTTTTTTAACACTACGAGCGCGCATTAAAAATGTGGCACTTTATATCCGGTCGGATGATGAAAACCTATTCTTTCTAAAAGCAGCACGCGGTTTTAAAAATACGCGTACGGTACAAAAATTTTCATCGGATCATCCGCTGATCGCTAAACTCAATACGCTCCAACAGCCGATTAGACTGGATGATCTTGTGAACACACAAGCGAATAAGGATGATCAAACCAAAGCCGTGATTGAAGTTTTAAAAAATATTGAAGCACAAATCGTGATTCCGTCGTTTCTCGGCATACAATCAGCCGATACGCCTTCAACCAGCAAGGACCGCGGGCGTCTACGAAGCATTCTCATACTGGGCGGCAAGAAATCCGACGAAGCGTATACCGACGAAGACATGAATGTATTTTTCACGATTGCGCAGGAATCCGTCATTGCCGTTGAAAATGCGCGTTTGTATGACGAAGCCGTAAAACGCGCCAAAGAGCTGGAAAAAATAAATCAGGAATTAAATGCCGCGTCCAGCCGGCTCATGCGCGCGCTATCAGAAACCGAAGAAGCCAACAAGCGTCTTAAAGACACGCAATCCCAGCTTGTTCACGAACAAAAAATGGCCACGATGGGACGCCTCGCTGCTTCTGTCGGTCATGAAATAAACAATCCGCTCACCGTTTTATCTATGAACGTAAGCCGGGTTCTGCTACGCCTCCGGAAAGAACCCGATCTTAAAGTTACTGAAATTCTTCCCGTGTTTGACAAGATGGAGCAAAATATTCAGCGCATCAAAGCCGTTGTGAATACATTGACCGGGCTTCTCAAAAAATCGGAAAAAGGGCGGTTCGAAGCGCTCAGCGTTAAGATTCTTATCGAAGAAACACTTCCGCTCGTACAGTTCCAGACATACTTAGATAACTTAACAGGCACCGAGGTCGAATTTGATATTCCCGGCGATATCGCTCTCGTAAAAGGAGATCTTGAACGCTTACAAGAAGTGTTTCTCAATCTCTTCATCAATGCTTACCAAGCCATGATGAATTCCCAGGAACGTCGTATTCGCATAACCGCTCGTAATGACAACGCGATCAAGATGGTATGTATCGACTTTGCGGATACGGGAGAAGGTATTCCCGACGAAATTATTAAAAAACTTTTTCATTTTAGATTTACAACCAAAGCGGAAGGCAAGGGGAGCGGAATCGGGCTTTATATGTGCCGCTATATCCTGGAACTGCACGGCGGAGAAATTTCGGTAAAGTCCAAGATGGGAGAAGGTACTACATTCACCATAAAATTACCTATCTATGAAGAGCGGAGCTTGATGAATCCCCAAGATAGCTCGGAAGCAAGTGCGGCGGGATAGTATGCAGAAAAAGCCGACGCTCGTTATTATTGATGATGAGGAAGGTATCGTAAACGAGCTTGTCGGATTCTTTCGCGATGAAGGTTTTGAGGTTCACTCTGCCATCGACGGCGAAGGTGGTATTGAGCTTATCAAAAAGATTCGACCAAACGTTTGTTTAATCGACCTAAAACTTCCAGATATGTCCGGCCTTTTAATATTAAAAATTGCGAAGGAAAATTATCCTGAGACTAAAATCATTGTAAATACCGGCTATGTGAACCAAATTCTCGTCGATCAAGCAAGCGAACTTAAATGCGATGCGTTTTTGCATAAGCCCTTCGATCTTATAGAACTCAAACAAAAAATCGATGAATTGGTAGCAGGATAAAATGAAAACTGCCCTGTCAAAGCTCGCGCTCTAAAAAGGCCTGCCCCCAGGGGGCGGGGGACGTGAAGAAAAGAAATGAAGTTTCGCGCTGAGTTGGGTTATAAAAACTAAAATCATACGCCCCGTTTAAAAGAAGCGTTTTCCCTTCCTTCAAAGTTATCTCCCGATCTTGATATGTCACAATAAGTCTTCCGATGAGCATCTGAATGAAGATCGTAACCGAGATTGAAAATTTGGTTGGATCGATCTGTTTCTTACCGCCCAGCATCATTTTTCCGCAAAACATTTCGCGAATAGGCGGGGTATAGCTAACTAACCTAAAACCTTTTTTCCCACAATTCATGGTAAACTCACCGATCGAGCTTCCCTCCATGAAGCGCCCGGGCTTTTTCCCTTCGTAAAGCATGAGCAACTGCGTCACATTCATTCCGAGAGCGTTAGAAATTTCGGCAAGCCTGTCGATGGAAGGATTTCGAATCCGGCCTTTTTCGATAGCATTTAACGCACGCGGATCAATACCAACTTGCTTCGCAACGTCACGTGCCTTGCGACGCTGCTTTAGCCGGATCTCACGAATGAGAAATCCGATAGGTTGAAATTTATATGTTTTGTGTGATTTCATTGTTCTTTTGCCCCTAAGTGCGTCGAGTATAGCAAACACCGCTTCGAGGGTAAATGAACATAGGGAAGGGCGCTCCTTTTCAAGTTTAATACTATAAATCCGATATAGTATAGAGTCGGCGCTTTGACTTAAGCATAGAACATGATATACTTGCAAAAGCCTTTAATAAGTTACAAGTCCAATATTAGAAAGCAATAGCGAATGCGGTATGCCAAGATATTTCTAGGGGTATTTTTTCTTTTAATCGGAATATTTGCAACTGCGTTTGCCGCTGAGCAACTCAGCTTGGACGAATCCGGCTATTTTGGCCGTGAACAGGAAGCCCAAGCACCCTTACCTCAAGATTTCAATACGGTACGTATCCTTCCGGAATTTACGCAGGAAATGCGTTTACGCGAACAGCAACAACCCCAAAGCACACGCGGCAGTTCTTATTTCATAAAAGACTGGGTAAATCGTCCGGAGGTCGCTGAAGAAATTAAAAAAAATCCCCTCATTTTTTCTCCTGAGGAACTAAAGCTATCGAACCGTGATGGACAGATTGAAAGCGCCTTTATTTTTGCCAAGGACCGACCAACGCGATCGCTTGAAGAATGTCTTCAGCGTGCCGTTGAAACTCATTTACCGCTTGAAATTGCTGCGGATCGGCAAAGTCTGTCGGCTAAGCGCATCCGTGTCGCTCTTCGGGAACTCTTTCCCGAACTCGAATTGGAATACAACAGACAGAAGGGCAGCAATCAAACCGGAGCATTTAATGGTCGTTCCTGGCGCATCAACGGGCGACAACCTATTTTTCGCGGCGGGCAACTTTGGAATAAATTTCGCGAGGAAAAGGAAAATTTTAAATCTTCTATGAAGGAATACGACGAAACGCTGAATGAGGTCATTTTTAAAGTAACGGAAGCGTACTTGGGACTCCATCGCGCACAAAAAATTCTTTCCGAGCGTATGCTAAGTCACGACAAAGTCGAGCGGTGGCGAGATATCAGCATGCAAAAGCTGAAATCCGACCTTATTTCAGAAGTCGAACGACTCAATGTCGAGGCGATTTATTTTGAGCAGCTTTCGCAAGGTGAAATCGCCAAGCAAGACATCGAGTTGGCAAGATTGGATCTCCAGCATTGGCTAAGCCTGGAAGTTCCCAACGAAATCGAAGTTGCGGATTTCTACGAACTGCCCAAATTAATTCAAGACGAAGCGTTTATTAAAAGCCTTTCAGCTGAAACAAATCTCCCCGAAAGTCGCGAAGGTTCAAAATCTCTGGACGATTATATTCAGCTAGCCTACGCTTCACGACCGGAACTTCAGCTAAACGTCCATAAAGTAAAGGCAAATCAATTTGCCGAAATGGCCGCGCGTGGGGCTTGGCTTCCTCATCTCGACCTTATCGCCGAAGTAGGACAGCTGTTTGAAGTGTCTACACATATTGACTCGTCTTCGAAATTTGGTGATTTTGATGATGAAAAGGAATATCGTTTCGGACTCGAAGGAAATTACAACTTTTTGGGTAACACGGTTAAAACCAAATACGACAACTCGCATAATGCACCAAACATAACAAGTTTTTCCGGAGGAGGCGAAGGCTCGACACGCAGAGAAAGTACATTTTCTGTTGCCCTCCTGGATAATCTGGAACAGTTCGCGGAAAGCAAAGAAGCCGAGATCAAAACCAAGGAATCCATACAAGAATTGGAAGAAGCCGAAAAGCAAGTCATCGAGGATGTAAAAACCGCATACTACGATTATTACAAAGCGCGGCTTGAATTAATTTCGCTCTTAAGGCGGCTTGATCACCGGGAACGTTTGTCCAAGCTTGCCGAAGTACGCTTGGAGAGAAATGAAATACAAATATCGGAATACTTACAGTCGCTTGCCGATCTTACTTCCGATCGAATTCAAATGCACCGGTCCATCGCGGATTTTTTATTATCTAAGGCACGCTTAAATCGCGCGGTAGGTGTTCGTGATCTACTTAAGGTGGAGGATCTCTATGTCTGAAGATTCTTTTTCCATTGCACCGCCCGAGCCCCTTCCTCCGGAAAAATCTCCGAAGCGACGAAATATTTTAATCGGCACCGCTATCGTTCTCTTGATCGGTATTGCCGCCTATTTCACGAAAGACTATTACGCTCCTATGCTTTTCCCAAAAAAAGCAGCACGCGAAAAGGCGCCCGAAGAAAAGGGAGCGAAAGAAGAGATGAAAGTTCCGATTAAAACCTTTAAGGTTGGGCGTTTTAACTATGAAGATTCGTTAAATGCGCTCGGAACGATTAAAGGCGCGATCGAATTCAAACTTAGTTTTGAAATTCCCGGCGTGATCAATTCCATAAACTACCGGGAAGGTGAGCGTTACGAAGAAGGCGCTCTGCTCATCTCACTCAAACAAGACGATGTGCTTCTGAGACTTCAAAAATCCCAAGCTCAATATAAAAAAGCTGAGACATCGCTTTCGCTGGCGAAGGAAAAACTGTCGGAACATGAACGTCTTTTTGAAATCGGCGCTATTCCAAAAACAACGCGGGATAAAATTAAACTGGAAGTAGAATCGGCTGAATACGATGTCGAGGCGGCTCAGTTGGAAGTAAAAGCCAACGAAAGCGTTTTGGAAAAATCAAACCTCTACGCTCCGACGGACGGAATGATCGGAGAATTGCTTGTTGAGGAAAGCGAAAACGTTACGCCGAATACGTTACTCGGTTCTCACGTGCAAGTGGATTACGTTGAAGCCGAATTTGGTGTGGTGGAGCGCGATGTATCCCGGGTGCAGCTCGGGCTGAAGGCGCGCATTTATGTTGATGCACAGCCCGACAAAGTATTCGAAGGTATCGTCGACAATATCCAGCCGGTCGTGACAGGAACGAGCCGCACGGCGACCGCAAGTATTCGAATTGAAAATCCCGAAGGAATGTTACTCCCCGGAATGTTCGCGCGCATTCGCATTGTTTTGTTTAGCAAACAAAATACCATCGTTGTTCCCACAGAAGCCATCCAAGGCGGAGAAGACGATAAATGGGTTTACGTTGTTGACGAAGCGACTGAACTTGTTTCTAAACGTCCCATTCAAATCGGTTACGAACGTCCCGATTATGTTCAAATCGACGTCGGGTTGGAAGAAGGAGAGCTCGTAGCCATGAGTGGGTTTGATCGTTTGGAGGAGGGCACGAAGGTGCGGGTCATCGAAAAGCAGGAAGCGGAACTCTAAAATTCGCTACTCATCACTCGCCATTCGGTGCTCGTGCTATGTTTCACGGAGGTTTTAATTGAGTCTTGCGTCTTTTTCCACACGCCGCCCCGTTACCATCGTAATGGTTTATTTAGGGGTAGCCCTTCTCGGCGCCATCGGCCTTAGCCGTCTTCATCAAGATCTATTTCCTCCCATTACATTTCCCGAAGTCACCGTCGTTACGAATTATTTTAACGCCGCGCCTGAAGAAATCGAAACACTTGTCACCAAACCGCTTGAAGAAGCCATCAGCTCTGTCAACGGACTTCGCTCCATTCGTTCTGTTTCTCAGGAAGGCAAAAGCGTTGTCCATGTAAGTTTTGATTGGGGAATCGATGTGGATTTTGCGGCATTAGCCGTTCGCGAAAAAATAGATCTGGTAAAAGACAAACTTCCTCGCGACGCCACAGAGCCGGTTGTAGTGAAATTTGATCCGCTGGCACAGCCCGTTATGCTTCTTTCGCTTACGGGAAAAGGTTCGCTCGTTGAACTCAAAGATCTTGCGGTTACGACCATTAAAGACGTTCTGGAAAAAACCGAAGGCGTAGCTTCGGCCACCATTTCAGGCGGACTGGACCGGGAAATTCTGATCGAGGTTGATCAAGGAAGACTTTACGCCTCCGGTCTTTCCATCTTAGCCCTAACCGAATCGCTTGAGCGAACCAATCTTTCGTATCCTGCCGGCACCATCAAAAAAGGGCTTTACGAGCATCTCATTCGTACTATGGGAGAATTTGAAACGCTGGAAGATATTTCATTTTCGGTGGCAGGAACGGACCGAAGCGACAGAATTTATGTCCCTCAAGGCGGATTCGTCGAGCGGGCAAAATTCGGACCGCGCGACACCCTCGAGTCGAAACGGCTTGAGCAGGAAAAAGAACGCCCTAAAAAAAGGTTGATTCTGTTCAATGATATTGCGACGGTCAGCGACAGCGTAAAAGAAAGAGAAAGTATTTCGCGCTACGACGGGAAAGAAAATATAACGATCGCCATACAGAAGCAGGCGGGGCAAAATAATGTTCGCATTGCCCAGGAAATTCGTCAATCGTTAGGAAAACTGCAAGAAGAACTCAGGCTTCGCGAAGCAAATCTCGAAATTGTTTTAGACAGCTCCATTTTTATCAAAGATGCCATCGCCTTTGTGGCCGACGCTGCTTGGCAGGGCGCCCTACTAGCCTTTATCACGCTTCTCATATTTCTACGCAGCGCTTCAACCGCCTTTATCGTAACGCTCGCTATTCCCATTTCTATTTTAGGCGTATTTTTTCTTATGTTTCTCCGCGGCATCACCATCAACATCATGTCGCTCGGCGGTCTGGCGCTCGGTGCGGGTATGATGGTTGACCAGGGAATCGTGATTATCGATAACATTTTTAGGCACCGAGAACTGGGTGAAAATACATTGAACGCTGCGATTAAAGGCACCGATGAAGTACTCTGGCCCGTCTTTACATCCACCTTAACCGCCATCGCCGTATTTTTCCCTCTCATTTTGTTCGTCCCCGGCGTTCCAGGGCAAATCTTCGGCGATCTTGCCTGGACGGTCATTCTTGCTCAGGTTGTTTCGCTTATTGTTTCAGTCACCCTGGAACCTATGTTGGCCGTCTACATAAAAGTAAAAAAGAAAGTCAATTCGGAAGGCAAAGGTTCGGCCGCGCGCATTGCCGGCTTTCTAAGTCGGGGAGGCGTTGCCGGCGGGATCGCGATTATTCTTATCGGAACTACATTCATATTTCTGCTATCCATGGGCGTTTTTATGAATTTAAACCGCGAGGTACTACCCAAGGTCGACCAAGGCACTTTTTTAGTGAACGTCGAATTACCCGTCGGTTCCAAAATTGAAGGTACCGATGCTGCTGTAAAAGTCATCGAAAATGAGTTTGTTAAAATTCCTGAAATCGCGCATCGAAACGTAACGGTCGGTGCTTCAAAAGAGGAAAGCACCGCCGGCGCAGTTGATGTAGAAACCCGCGGCTCTCATCAAGCTCAAATCGCTGTGACCTTAAATGAAAAACGTACCCGAACAACACTCGAAGTCGTTGACGATTTAAGACACCTCATCAGTAAACTCGATCTCGGTACCGCCCGTGTTGATTTTGTTCTGCAAGAACGGCAATTTGAAATAGCTGGCGGCGGACAACCCATCCAAATTGAAGTCCAAGGTTATGATTTAGAAACACTCGAAAAACTGGTTCTATCCGTCAAAGAGGCCATTCGAAATGTTCCCGGTGTTTTTAATGTCGTAGACGACGAACCGGAACCGTCTCCGGAGACAAAAATTGATATCGATAAACGAAAGGCCGCTCTTTTCGGGATATCCGCTTTGGATATCGCCATCGCTACGCGAACCGCTATTGATGGCGACGTTCCTACCAAATTCCGGGAGAAAGGCCGCGAAGTGGATATTCGGGTTCGGCTACGTGAAGAAGATCGCCGAAATATGGAAAAACTTACTAATTTACTGATCCACTCCGAACCGTTTGAAATCGAAGTTCCCGTCAATGAAATGGCCACCGTTACTCAAGGTCTTGGACCTAGCGAAATTCGTCATCGCGATCAGCAAAGAACCATAATGGTTGAGGCAGGTATCTTGCCTGGCCATGAAAAAAACCAAGTTCTCGTCGCGGTAGCTCAAGCGATACAATCTCTAAAAACACCGGATGGATTTGTGGCTCGGCTGGGCGGGGAAGCCAAAGAAATTCAAGAGTCGTTTTCCCGCGTAATATTCGCTTTGATCCTCTCACTTATTCTCGTCTATATGATCATGGCCGCTCAATTTGAATCTTTCCTACACCCGTTCGTGATTATGCTCACCGTTCCGCTCGGATTAATCGGAGTGTCGTTTGCTTTGTTTATAAGCAAAACTTCGCTTAATCTGGTTTCGCTTCTAGGCATTATTCTCTTGGGCGGAATTGTGGTGAACAACGGTATTGTTCTAGTTGATTTTATTAATGCAAGCCGGAGAGAAGGTAGCCCTATTGTCCAAGCTTGCATCGAGTCAGTTCAAGTTCGTTTCCGACCGCTCATGATGAGCGCGCTTGGAAATATCATAGGTTTATTTCCTCTCGCTTTGGGTCTCGGAAAAGGCGCCGAATTGATGTCTCCACTCGCCATTGCTGTTATGGGCGGGCTTATATCTTCTTTTTTTCTCACCCTATTTGTAGTACCGGCACTTTATATTTTGTTTGAAACCACTATTGCAAAAATCCGCGGGCAGCAGATTGTTTGATAGGGGGTGACCTAATTGGGCTTACCTAGTTTTTCCGTAAAGCGGCCGGTTACTATTTTGATGATCACCGTCGCCGCGCTTCTTCTCGGACTCATTTCTCTTACCCGTCTTCCCGTCGAACTCTATCAAGATACCGGGCGCGGCATCATAAGCATAGTGCTTCGTGTACGCGGCGGACTTTCCCCCCAAGATGTCGAACGAATGGTTACGCGCCCTGTTGAAGAAGCAGTGGCCAGCGTGCAACATCTGAAACGTCTTTACTCCAATACTCGCGAAGGTGAAGCGAGAGTCACGTTGGAGTATGAGCCGGGTACCGACATGGATTTTGCCGCGCTCGAAGTGCGGGAAAAATTTTCTGCCGTTCAAGGTAATCTTCCAAAAGAACTCGAACGGCCGGTGCTCGCCAATTATAAAGAAAGCGATTCGGCCATTCTGGTTTATTCTGTCTCTTCCTCATCGCTTACTCCCGAAGAAATCCGCGAAACTATCGAAAACAAACTCAAGCCCCGTCTTTCGCGTATAAACGGCGTTGCGAGCATTGATATTTTTGGCGGCCGCGAACGAAAAATTCTGGTGGAACTCGATCGCGATAAACTCTTTGCGCAAGCCATTTCAGTAGAAAAAGTTATGGAAGTTTTAAGCATCAGCAACGTGAGCTTACTCGCCGGAGATATTTCAAAAGGGGATACCGATTTACTGGTCCGCGCACACGGCGAATTTGAAACGGTGGAAGCGATAAGCGAAATCGGCATTGCCAGCACACCGCAAGGTACCATCATTCCGCTTAAAGAAGTGGCTACCGTTAAAGATGCTTATTTGGAACCGGAAGATTATTCGCGTCTAAATTTGGATTTAAACGTTTCCATACAAGTCAAGAAAACCAGCACCGCCAACACCATCGCTGTGACGGGACAGGTCATCAAAACTATCGAAAATTTCAAGAACAGTACGACGGATGATTTAACCATCATCGAAATCGCCAATCGCGGAAAGGTGATTGAGAGCGCGATCAAAGAAGTGAAAGACGCGCTTTACAGCGGCGCTTTGTTAACCGCGCTTATATTTTTAATTTTTCTAAAAGAATGGCGATTGGCACTTGTGGTCTGCGTCTCTATTCCCACTTCCGTCATCATGACTTTTGCGTTCATGGATATGTTTGGTATTTCGATAAACATCATGACACTAAGCGGCCTGTCACTCGCCATTGGAAATATCGTAGACTCTTCCGTTGTCGTGATAGAAAACATGACTAAAAAAAGGGAGGAAGGATTACCGCTGCTTGAATCTATCATTAAAGGCGCGGAGGAGATGTGGATGCCCATGTTTGCATCGACGCTTACTTCCATTGCGGTCTTCATACCTATCATATTCATCGATAAGGAAATACAATTAATTTACCGCGGCTTGGCTTTTACTGTTTCGGTCTCTCTTCTCCTGTCTCTTATTGTTTCTGTTATGCTCGTGCCCATGTGCATCAGCCGCATGCGCCTCATTGAAAAAATAAAAAAATCTGAAAAAGGCCTTTACGTCGGCCGAAGCTATACGATTTACGAAGCATTACTTCAAAAAACAAATCGACTTCGATATATCGCAGTGCCTCTGGTGCTTCTGCTATTCGCTTTTTGTGCTTACGGACTCATGAAAATCGACATCGATTCGCCGCGTACGCTTGAAGAGAACGAATTTGCTTGCGTTGTTTTTCCCATCGCAGGAGCAAATCTTGAAGCTAACGATGAGGTCACCAAAAAAGTTGAAGATATCATTCTTACGTTTCCCGAAGTCGTGACGGTATCGGCCACAGTGCGCCGGGACGACATCCGCATTTTTGTACGTTTGGTTTCGCGAAAAGAGCGTGATCGCTCCAAAGACGAACTTATGAAAATCATCAAGGAGCAAGCCAGTGAGGCCATCAAGTCGGTGCATCAAGATTATTCGCTCATCATCGACGAAGGTGTGAATACCGAAGACGCGAGCCGAATTATCGTTAACATCTACGGAATCGAAAATTCCACATTGGAGGAACTCGCTCATAAAGCAGCGCAATCGATCGGAGATATTCCCGGAATCACCAACATGGTGATGACGGATTTAAGAAAACGGCCGGAATACAGCCTTATCATAGATCATGCTCGGGCCGCATTTTACGGATTAACCGTGCGTGGAATTGCCGACTCCGTTCACGCTCAGGTTCGCGGCATGCGTCCAACTCTTTATCATGAGAAAGCGGAAGGTCAGGAAATCGAAATGATCACGCGCCTTCAGCCCATTTATCGCCAAAAAATTGATGACTTAAAGCGGCTCATTATTCACGCGCCCGACGGAACGCCGGTGATGCTCGAACAAGTAGCGACATTTCAACCTGAATACGGACCGCAAATCATTGATCGTATCAACAAACGCCGGTATGTATTTTTGAAAGCCGACATTACGCGGGGCGCGATGGAAACGATCGGTGAACAAGTCCGTCAAAAAATTCGTGGTATTGAATTTCCCAAAGATTATTCTTGGGGATTCGGCGGTGATTACGAAAAATTAATCAAGAGCAAGAGCCAGCTCACGATCGCGATGATCATCACCATCGCGCTTGTGTATATGATCCTGGCTTCCATGTTTCAATCGTATTTGGAACCGTTCATCATCATGTTCACCGTGCCGCTCGCCATGATCGGTGTTTATCTAGCTCTCATTATCACGCATCGACCGCTCAGCCAGCCGGTTTTCATCGGAATGATCATGCTCTGCGGAATGGCCGTAAATACCGGAATTATCTTGCTTGATCAAATCAGTATTCTCCGCAGAGAAGGTCACGATGCGGAAAGCGCCGTTGTGATGGCCGGCAAAAGCAGATTTCGTCCCATCTTAATGACATCGGTTTCAACCGTCGTCGGATTTCTACCGCTCGCGTTTAATTTTGGAGAATCATCTGAACTTTGGGCACCGCTTGCCGTCATAGTCATCGGCGGAACAATCACTTCAACCATCCTTATGCTATTTTTCGTTCCCAATATTTATTTAATGCTTGAAGATGCCAAGCGCCATGTAGCCAGCCTAATCTCAAAATAACGCCAATCCTGTTATTCATTTAAAGTTGTAACAAGCTTAAATTAAATGACTTAATGCTACTTTAACATTTTAAAATATTTTTATCGGGCGTTGTAATGCCTGCCTTGACAGCAAAGTGCTTGTGTGTTATTTTTCTTATATCCTAAGTTCTCATAATATTGAGCGATAACTGCTTCATACAGATAAATGGGCGCTCCGCACTAAGAGAAGCGCCCATTTTTTGCCCTTGTTTTTCTGTAATTATTTTTTAGAAAATAAATGGCTTAAATAAGTTCTCGGGTCTAGATCGCATAGCGGAGGTACATTTGAATTTCAATTTCGAAAGTTCAGCCGTTCACGATTATCGGTATGTGCCATCCATGAAAAAAATATCGCTTATCACTGCCATTGTGTTTGCTTGGACAACGTCGGCCGGAGCATTTCTTTCGGTTCCTCCTGAGTTTGGGAAAATTAGCGAGCAATTCCCAGACAGCACCAGTGCTCTTCTTCCGCGTGTGATTCACATTCGCGACGTTCACATGAACTACGGCGTCCAAAAAAAGATCGAATCTCTCCTTCATCATTTCAGCCAAGATTCGAATGTGCGCTTGGTAGGGCTGGAAGCGGCCGATGTCGAGTTAAATCCCGAAAAAGCATTTCTGTCGGGCGATCCGGAGATTCGCTATCAAGTAGCTGAATCGTTAGCCCATGAAGGCAAAATAAATGGCGTGGAGCTGTTTGCCATTAAAGCGCCTAAGCATGTTCGCATCACCGGTCTTGAGGATAGGGCCTTGTATCAAGCGGATATCGCCGCGCTACGAAATGTCGTTCGGCTTAGAGAAGAGACCCTGCCTCTGGCGCGCTATTTGCGCGAGCGTCTTGAAAAACTTGAACGCAGAGCACTCCCACAGTCCGTTTACAACATTCTTGACCATCGGCGGAATCTCCAAAAACGGACAGATGGTTTTTTAACCTATCTTCATCATTTAGACATGGCGGCCGCCCAAGCCGGCGTTGAAGCATCACTCAGTGATTATCCCGCCATCGCCGAGGTCTTTATTTTAGAAAACCTCGAACGGTTTTTTCAAGAAAACAAGTCGGAACTAGACAAAGAGAAAAAAAGGTTACGTGCCAACAGGCCATCCGCGGATGCTCCTATCGGGGATGACGCTGATCTTGATACCTACCTCCTTACCCATTCCTTTGACCGGCTGCGTTATCCGAAGCTCGGTGCGTACGCCAACTATTTGAAAATTGCCAAGGGAGTCGAGATGATGGCCGAGCAGCTTATCCAAGAAATGCGGCGTTTTGAGGAACAAGTAATGCAAATGCTCTTGGTATCCGCACGGGAAATGCGCCTTGTTCAGCTTGATGAAAGTCTTTCGTACGCCGAACAACTCATGGATTTAACGCTTCCGCGGGAAGAACTTGATCGCGCCGAGAAATTCTATCCGAAACTTTCGTACAAATCTATCGACGAAGAAATCGCGCGCATCGAAAATGAAGAAGGGATTGCCCGGGAAACATCGTTTCCGTACCGCCAGGTCGAAAACTTCGACCAAATTATGGAAAGTGCGTTGGTGTTTTATCAATTTGCGCGCGAACGTGATGACGCCATGCTCGAGCGTTTTCTCGCTGAACTCGGCAAAGAGGGAACGGGCATCATTGTAACCGGAGGGTTTCACAGTACCGGCATCAGCAAGCGCTTGCGCGATGCCCAGATTCCATTTGCGGTTATTGTTCCGGAAGTAGGTGAGATCGAAAATCACGAAAGTTATCTGAAAGCTTTTCTCCCGTTCGGCGACGGCTCGGAAATTCTGTCCGGTCAATCCCGCGCCGGTCTTGCCGCCATGACCGGTTCGCCGGCGACGGATTGGGTTCCTGTTTTTTCAAACCGGATTAGCGGCCTTATCCGCGAATTGAATTTGGCTACCGAACGAGGAACACCGGTAAGCGAGCTCTCAGCGGCACTTAGCGGCCGAATGGGTGACGAAATTGCTTTCGACCGCGTCGACGTTGTGCAAACAACCAGAACCTCATCGGGCGTGGAAACCGTTACGCTTAGGATTTACGCATCCCAAAATCCCGCCCAAAGCGAAACCGTTATTCTGGAAACAGCCGCGGGCGGAATTCGCATTCTTGGCGAAGACCGCACAAACATAACCGACGCGGTCGTGGCTGCCGGTACAGGTTTTGGCGCCGCACGCGGCGTTAAGTCCGCCGTGACCGCCGCGCTTGCGACCGCTCTTTTGCAGCTTTGCAATTGCGGAAGCGGTGTTACGGAACGCCTGACCCTACCGATTCCCATCGTCCAAGGCCCGCTCTCCGTCTTCGGCCTTGTTTCGGTTGAGCTCGATAAGAACGGAAATCCGGTCTTTAACCCTCCAACCCTTAATATTGGCGCTTTTGGCCTGAATCTTTCACTTACTTCGGAGGCCGCGCCGGCCGCGCCTGATGTTCCCGGAGGAGCTCTTGTTCCAGAAGGCGAAGTTATTGAGGAACAGATAACCCCCGATGACATTTTGGAAATCGATCTTCGTTATCCAGACGGCCGCGTGGAAACCGTCAAAGCGGATCTCTCCGTGCCGAATGCGGTTCCAAATAATGTGACGGAAGTTATCGACAATCCAGACTTGCTGACCCAAAAAGAAATTCCCGGTATTGTAAGTCCGAATCAGCCTATTGTGTTGGCGTATCAAGCATCGGAAGACATAGATGAATTGCGTGAAAATCACGTAAAGCTCATGGGCGTTGCGTTTCGGTTAACGGGCGTTTCGCGCGACCCAGACGATTATCTTGCGGTAACTACCGCATCGGAAGTGCCTGCCATCCTTCCTAATTATTCCATTCAGGTACCTCTCCATTTTGTGCGACGTCCGGACGGATCCGTTTTACTTACTGTGAATTTTAGCCGTGATAAAAATGGGGACGTTCTGCTTGTTGATTCACAAGGACGGCTTACCGGCAATGTCATTCCGGCTTCCGAATTGATTGAAGAATTGGATGAAGAGGGAAATGTCATTTCCCGATATGTCGATCCGGCGAAACTGCCTGAAGGAGAATTTCCGTTCGCGGGAAGAGTTCCTTCTTTGGCCGGTCCGATTGCGCAAGCCGGAGAAACACCCAAAGGATGGATGCAGACTTGGAGCCCGCTCGGCGCCGCAATGGGGCAAGCCATATCGGATGGCGCAGGCCAGCTTATCTTGGAAGCCGAGATCAGCGTGGATCAATTGGAAACGCTTACTACCTCAGATGCCGAACTCACGTTTGTCGAACCCATAAGCAGTCAAGTTATTACCGCTACGGTTTCTGATTTGAGAAAGCAGGATTTAGAAGGTTTACACGCCCAGCTCGAGCAGATAGGTGCAACTGATGGCGAACCGGATGTAGTTACCGTGCGCGGATATTCGTACGCACTGGTTATATCGGAAACAGAGCGGTTGCAGTTGATGGATGAGTTAGCGAGAAAAATCGATAAACTGGACGAAGCTGCCGAAGTGGAAGTCACGGTTGAAATGTCTCACAGCGAGCGCATTCTAGTTGAGCAGGAAAGAGATCAAGCTGTTATCCGCACCGATGAGTTTGGTTTTCCCGTGCGGGATTTCAGGCCTCTTGTTCCGCTGGGAAGAGTGAAAGTTCGCGAAGGCACTTGGCGTATTCGTGTGGCGGTTCCTAGCGACGCTGTACTGGGCACACCGGCCGATCAAATTTATATCGGCATTAACCCGGGCTCGCTTATTTTAAACGAAGGCCATCCGCAAAATGAAAAGGTCAATGACGGTTATGTGCGCCGGGCCCGGCTAAAAGTCGGCGATGTCCGCGCTAAAATCATTGCTAAAGAGCGCTGGGGAGCTATCCAAGATGGACTTCGGGGATTCGGCGCGGCGCAAATTAGTGAAGATGTAGTTCCGGCGGAATCTGTCGTGACTGCAGATGGACAAAAACTTGTTACAGCGCTTACGAAATTAGCGGATCGTGCGCACGAAGGAGGCCATGGACTTTACCGCACGTACGCTCGGGGATTTGGTGCGCTCCCGGATATGCGCATTGTGCGCACGAAGAGCGGAAAACCCACAGTTTTTGAAAGTATCGACGGAAAATTCTTTAGCCAGAATATCATTAGCCGTATTGCGCGCGCGATCAAACTCGCCACCGCGGCCGGCATTTCGCTTTGTGGCGCTTCGGCCTGCGTAGACATTAGCACGCTTCCTCAAGATACTACGCAAGAGCAGGAGGGAGATCGAACGGTTGTCGTTGCGATTGGCGAGAGAGGTTCTTCAAGATACACCGTTGATTTGAGTGCGGCTGACGCGAACAACGATGGTCTTCCGGATTACTTAGCCGATAGCGGATTCCCATTTGGTGTGGATACGAATGGAAATGGCCGAATTGACGTTGAGGAATGGATCGGCCTTGAGGTTGGTTCAAGTTTTGATCAGAATTCAAACGGTGTACCGGATGTGGTCGAAGATACAGATGACGTAACTCCTTTTACGCCGCCGCAAATTCCGCCGCCTCTTCCCGGTCAATCGGGATTTCCTCCCGGGGCAACAGCGCCCGGAGTACAACCTCAAGGAATCCTTGCGCCCATTCAATTCGCACGCGCCGCTACGCCCAATGACGTTCTTGCCGTTTTTTCATTGTGGCAGACCACCGTTCGGGATACACCCATAGAAGCTATCCCGGGTGAAGTGGACTCGCTCGTTACGCAAGTAGATCCCCAAAACCCAAGCGGTACGGCGGCTTATGTGGGATGGCGGGACGGTCAAGGTGTGGAGTTTGCCGGCATAAAAATTGATTTTGCATCGCCGACGGATACGCTCGCGACACGGCCGCGAACGATTCTCGATTATCTTAAGGCGAGGCGTCAGCGTCTTGAGCTTGCAAAGCAGGAGAGAATCTTGCCCGTTGCAATATTGGACCAGCGGATTGCGGAAGCTAGTCTGGCGATCCAAGATATTGAAGAAGGGCGTGACATATTCGTGCAATTCGTCGTCGAGCCGCGTATAGGTATTCGCACACGCGGCCGGTCGGATGGTACGGGTGTAAAATATCCGCCTGCCGTCCAGGTAGAAATTAAATTTGAAAAGCAAAATGCGCTGAATTTGGCGCCGGAACCTGTTCTTACGTGGCGTCAAAGCATTGCGGTTGGACGGCCGAATGCGGTTATGTTACGCATTCCGAATGACATTGTGCGCGAGCGCATAGCCGATCGATTAGTGGCCGTGATTCCCACCGGCCCCAATATCCGGCTTAAACGTGACGTGGATGGAGTTCGTCTGGTTACAAACGAGCAGAGCATCGCATTCGCCGAAGCGCACGGTGGTGTGAGCCTTCTTGATGTGGAGGCCAAAGGTCTTTGGGATCAATATCCCGATGCCCTTGCTTTTACGGAACCCAATCCCGATTATCTCATTGCCGAGCATAACGTCCAAAAGGGCGAGCTGCCGCTCATCGGGATTTCCGGTCCTGCGTTAGTTGTTTTTGAAGATATCGAAGATTTACTCAAACCCGGAGTTGTTCCCGGAAACACCGGTCAATTGGCCGAAGTGGTTTCCTTGCCGCCGGTAAATCCAGATCAGATTAACGCGTTCGCGTCGCTTGGTTATTTGAATCCGCGCATCGGGGCGGGTGTTTTCCCGCCGGGAGCGTCTTTGGTGCAACCCGACACCCAACCTTATGATCCCTTTAATCCCGAAACGGAAATTTTCCGGCTCAAAGTCTTTGAGCCCGTTAATCCCGCCACTCCGAGAACGCAAGCGGTTTTTGCTTTTGTAAGCCGAGTTCCGGATGGATTCATCGGCGAGCCTCCGCCTATGGTACCATTTGAAAACTTGGTATTTATGTGGGAAAAAACACGTGACAACATTCAACTAGCCATCGGCCAGTTAACGGAGGAAGACCCGGTAGGAAATGCCGAACAAATTGCCCGCCTTGTTGTCTCACGCGATAAGTATCAAGCTCTTTTAGATAGACACGCGGCCGGGGACCGTTTTCTTTTTGAATTTCGCGCGGCCATTACCAATGCCCGAACCGCGTTGGGCAATACGGATCCTTCGGTCATGATTAAGTTTGCGTACGAAAAACTTACGGGGGCCGCAACAACCGTTCAAATTTTTCCGCCTGTTTTTACCACTATTCGTCCGTCAGGACTTCTTCAACCGACGACCGTAAACATTCCCGACACCCTGCTTCGGGATAATCACGGTGAGCTTATATTGACGATTACGGTTGAACTGGGCGCCACAGAGATTATCAAGCCAAACCTAACCAACGCGCAAAGGCAGCTCATCGCGGGATTAACGTTTGATGAAGTAAAGCAAATGTTCCCCAATTTTGTTATACCCAATCCAGATCGAATTGTTCCGATTGATTCGACGCAGCCGTTAACAATTCATCTCGGACCTTGGGGCTTTATCGCCGCAGACCGGACGGATGGCACGCAGTCTTCCGCGGAATTTTCTCGAACGAAGAAAAATGCTCTTCACAAAATGCTTGAAAATTCACCGCGCTTGGCGGATTTATGGAAAAAGGCACGAACTCAATCGTCGGTGGCTGAAAAAATAGTTTTGGCTACTTGGTTACGCATCAAAGGTTTAGGCCTAACTCTTTCGGATACCGTAGCCGATGAATGGCACGTTCAAGATCAAATGAATCGCGAATTTGATCAAGCCTATGGGCTTAAAGGAGAGCCACTCGTCAAAGCCCGGTCAAGGCAGGTTGCCCTAGCAAGCGCGCACTTAAGGAAAGTATTAGGCCGAAAATCTATCGGCACGATTCGCGTGGTAGACACGACAGAGTTAAGCGAAGTGTTGCGTACACATAAACGCGTCAGCGTCGGCAAAATTCCTGTAGCGGTCAGTGCCCGTAACGAAGTAACCGTAACGCCTGAAGGTTTAAGGTCGCTTGCTTTGGCTCGCGCCGCCGAAGGTGAAGTGAAGAGAGGAAATTCAGGAGCAGTTGGGTTTGGCATCGCCGATCAAAACAGGCGTTTGACTGCCGGGCTTGATTCGCGCAGGCCGCTCGAACGTCTTTTAGATATAGACGTTAGCTCAATGCTGGCTAAGCGAATAGCGGCCGATGTATCTCAACCGCCACTTCGCTTTGCAAGTAACAATGCGTCTGACAATGAGCGCGGCATTTATTATTTACGCATGGAAAATCTGACCGCTTCATTCGTTCATCTTATTTCTGCTCGTCTGTCGGAAGGGGATATGATCATAATCGGGGACGCCGGCGAACCGATTTCAACCCGGATGATGCTGCGCCTGCTTGAACTTCGCGCGCGGTATCCCGATCTTTACATTCTGCGTTCCGATTCGGAAGCCGCTCTTGATATGCTGGATACTCTTGAAAAATTTCTTGTAGGCAACGGTGATTTTTACCGGCGCGTGAGAACCAAATTCCCGAGTGCTAAAAAACAAAGTGACATTGCGAAGCTCCTAGTCATGGGCGTCGGCGAAACCGAAGTAAATGGCGTCCTTTCGCGTCGGACGTTTTCAAATACGCGCGTATATATATTCCCAAGCCAAGAGCGATTACGGAAAAGCACCAGCGATGAAATGGATGAGGAAGATACACGTACGGCCGAAGCGGCTTTAGGCCTCCAATCGATGCGACGAATACGGACTCAGGAATTGACAGCCGAAGCGCTGCGCGATGATTTGATCATGCCGCATCCCGAAGCGCCGGGCCGTGCCTTTGAATCTACTGACAGCGCGCTTCAAAACCTCGGTCTTATTCTTGACGTTTTGAAAGCGACATACAAAGCCATCGGCGTCAGCGCATAAAGATTACCGTCACGTAGACGCCCCACGCCCACGCGGAGCGTGTTCAGCGAAACCCACCCGGAATCCAGTCTATCACGTTTCTTTAATCGATATAACTCTTTTAATGCTAATAAATTACAGCATACGTATTCTTTATAGGCCTGTTTGACATATGCTTAGCTCCGTACTATACTTTTAATGTAACGTGTCTATACGAATTAAAAAGGGCTGCCTGAGAAATCAGGCGGCTTTATTTTTCTTTCGATAGTTAAGATATTGAAAATGTTTTTCAGAGGTTAAAATGCAATGCTGGCAAGATAGAAAATTCCGTCCTTGGTTAAAAACTCTCGCCCTCATTCTCACCACTATCTTTACGGTCACAACCATCTCTTGGGCCGGCGGGGAAAACCTCTTAAGTCAATTTTCTTCTCACGCATCCATTTCGGCGTCGACCTCTTTAGAAAGAAATCTTCTTAAAGAACTATATATCCCAGAAAAGCTAGGTCATATCCAAACAGTTTTTCAAGGGACAGGCGAAAACATTGTTATTCACATTCAAGATGCCCACGCCAGCGCAGATGCCCAGCGCAATATTGCTTCCATCATCGAAAATCTTCATACGCAGTATGGGGTGAGCTTGGTCAACGTCGAAGGCGGCGAAGGCGACATCGACACCGCTATTTTGGCCGCTTTTCCGCATCAACCAACCAAAGAAATTCTGTTTAATCATCTTTTGAATAAAGGGCAAATTTCCGGCCCCGAATTCCTCGCCATTACTAAAAAAATTCCCATTCTCATCCACGGTATCGACAATCTCGAACTCTACGAAAAAAACCGCGCCGCATTTATCGTGGCCTTGGACTTTCGGCAAAAGGATGAGGAATCGCTCTACGAGCTCCGCCGTGCGTTTGGAGCGGTACGGTCAAAGATCTATTCCGATCAGCTGAAAGAATTCACCGCAAGGAACGAGTCGTTTAATCGCGATCCAAAATTTGTAGGCGCCTACGTCGAATACCTCATCGAACAGGCCCGAAAACATAGTATTTCAACCTACGAATTTCGCAACATTCACGATCTTCTCACGTTGACCTCTCTTGAGAAGGAAATCGATTTCGAACGCGTCGAGAAGGAAATCGATTCTTTCGGTGAAGAAATCAAAAGCGGTCTGGATAAAACGGTGCTTACGCGTTTTCTATCGAACACACTCCAATACAAAATGAACCGCCTTTCCAAGGATGGTTACTTTCGTTACCTAGCCAACGAGCGTTCTGCTTTTCCGATGGAATCCGAACGTTTTGCCAATATCCGAAAATTTCTGGATTACACGGATACCTACAACCGTATCGGACCCGATCTTTTTTCCGAAATCTCCGCCCTCGAGACCGCCATTAAAAACAAACTTTTTCGTAACGAAGAAGAAGTAACGCTCGACACTTTTTTCCACCAACTTGGTATTGTAGAAAAATTATTCGCCTTCACCATGACCAAGGACGACGTCTTGGCATATTATTCGTTTCGCCGTAGTCTTCGAATGAGCGCGTTCGGAGAATTTATCGCGAAGCAAAATACGCTCTACGATTTAAAATTACCCATTCCGTCCGGACTCGACGCGATTGATCTCCACATTCCGATGATTGAAAAGTTTTACCAAGCCGCCCTTGAGCGCGATGAAATACTTGTCAAAAACGCGCTAACGAAGATGGAGACAAGAAGCGACAAGATTTCCGTTATCATCACGGGCGGTTTCCACACCGCCGGTATTCAGCGTTATCTGGAAGAGAAGGGAATATCCCACGTTGTCATCACGCCGCAGATTTCCACGATTGACGAAAAGAAAGAGCGCGAGCTTTACGAAGAATCGGTCCGTGCCAAACCGACACCGATTGAAGCAGTTCTCTACGAAGCCCATCGCTTGCCTCAGCAAGATAGTCTGAGCGATCCGCGATTTCAATTGGCTAAAGCTCCCTACCTTCCAGGTTTTCCAGTTTTTCGCGGCGGTTACCAAAAACACATCAAACAAATCACTGAGTCGGGAATCGACGAAGCATCCAAACAATTCCAGCTAAAACCGATTTTCTGGACAGGCGTCGTACTGGCTCAACTAAACGTGATTGCCCGAACATTCTTTGGCGTTGATATCGACATCAATGAATCGTTCAACAGTTATTGGCAATTAATTCGCGAGATCGGCCTTCTCGAAAAGGATCACGCTACTAGAGCTGAAGAGTCTGATCGCAAAAAAGATTACATCGCCCTCCACAGCTTTTTGTTCGGTGTAGACGAAATAGGTTTTCCTATTCAGGCAGGTAATAGCAAAGCCCGTGTTTTTCGCGGACCTAAAATTGGCGACGGCTATATTGTGATGGCTGCCGGCCGAGGGATCTCGATCGGTGAAGAAGCCAATCGCGTTACGGAACAGCTCGGAATTTCTGCCGATCCCTTTAACCATTTCTTGTCCGAAATGAAAATCAGTGGCGCTCAATTGCCGGGTAGAACGCGGCCTGAAGAACTTTCCATTGGTGTCTATTGGGTTTCTAAGAAAACCTACGAAGAGATCGGCCGGCTTGCTAAAAGTTCCGAGTCTCAAAAAACACCGGCTCGAGTTCAAAAAGACAAAATGGAATCCAGCCCGGGGCTCCTCCGCGCGCTTCAATTAGGTAAAGAAATTAAATCCGGCTTCAGAAATATTCGTGCGGTACTTTCCAACATTGAGCCTGATTCAACGCGCGATCAAATACACGCCGCGATGCGAACCATTGCACAACATAATAGTGAGATCGAATCCGCGCGTTCAGAGATAGTCACACTTAGCGCATCACTGCCTTCGCACGAACGCGAAGCGCTTGGAACGCTTCAAAAGGAACTTGGCCGCGAGCGTAGCGAGTTGGGGAAGGGCGTATCCGGATTAAGAACTCTTTTAGATCAAACCGAAAAGGCGGCAAAATCTCAGCCGGCTCCTGCGGGCTTCGGCGCGGAAAGTGCGATGCTGGAAACCGATTCGGCTGTCACGGATGATATCCAAGCGCTTAAAGAACATTTCCGTCAGATTCACGGCGAATATTCACGGCGAGTTAGATCAACCGACGAAACGATCAAACGTTTTCGCGGAGTTACCGCCGAATTTGACGCTTTGCATAAGAATCTTGCCGAAGAAATTAAACTCATTTCTTTAGCGATAGAGCAGCTATCTCAATCACACCTCCAAGATCAATCAACACCGCTCGGCGAGGCGAGAATTAAAATGTCCGCTGCCGCTCACGCGATGGAACAACTAAAACGTCTACAAGCGCGTCTGAACGAAGTGCCGGTTAACGCACTGCGAATATCCGTTGAAATAAGAAAAAAATACATTGCGGCGCTTGACCAGGATTTTCAAGTAGAGCTTGGATCCATTGATTTCGGATTAAAACAGTTGCCTGGCCAAGAAAGAGCGAAAATAGGGCGAGAGCTAAAGGCTTTTCGGTCTCGTTTATTGATCGCTTCCACGAAAACGCAATCCACCATCAACAGAATGGTATCGGTTCAAAATGGGAAGCTGTACGAAAATGCGAAAGCCGTTTTGGGCCCCGCCATGGAAAATTGGAATTTGCTCCAAGCCAAATTCGCGGGACTTGAAGAAAAATACAATGCCTACGCGCAAGCAAAAGAGAAACAAACCGCAAAGCGGGAAAAAATCCTTCGGCAACGACAAGCCGACCAAACCGCCGTTGCAGCCCAACCTCTCCGGAATTTAACACGAGGCAATCAAATTGTATCTTGGATTGTGCGATTGACGATTGTCGTTCTAGCCATGATGGCATTCGCTTCGGTCGCTAATATTCTTTCCGCAATCTTTGTTGGCGCCACTGCGAAAGCCTTTCTTTTTCTAGCATCGTCTTATTTTGGCATTGCCGTTGTGGGCTTCTTTGTAGCTGAGTTGGCGATCTACGGAGCGCGAATGGTAAATCAAATTGTTTCCCCATTCATTTTCCGGTCCCATCACCGCGCTATCGAACAAATCCACGATACCATTATTCAAACCGGAAAAAATCCGACCGGCCGAGCGCTACCAAGACCCATACCGCTTTCCAGCCGAAAAGAAATTATTGCTTATATTGCCGAACACATCGGCGAAAAAGCAGGTACCGAATTGCAAAATATCGCGCAGGAGAAAGGTTATGAAACCATCTTCGCTGTTTCGCGTAATGATCTATGGCGACTTGTCAGGCAAATGGATAAATGGAATGAAAACCGCACCTACGAAGAAGAGCAAAGAATACATGCCGAAGAGGCAGCACCCAAACAATTGCTCAAACAGTTTTATCGGCATCGCTATGAGAATGGCAAAAAAGTTTCTGCGCCCATAGCTCTTTGGCGCGGCCTCAAAGCATGGTTCTCGGCATACGCAAAAGAAAAATGGGGGATACCGATTGCAATCGTCCTTCTACCTTATCATTTGGCCGAAACATTTTTGCTCGGATATTTCATTCCCAAAATGCGCTGGCTCTACGGCAGCCGGAAAAATTGGCTTAAGCCAAGCGATGTTTCTCGACTCGCTCGATATTATTTACCTAAAGCCGAGCCGGTTACGAAACGACCGGTTATTTCCCTGGGCCGGACTCTTTTCCAAACCGCACGCCATGCCTTTTGGGACGAATCCGCGGTAAGCCGTGGGTTGGCTCAATTCACGAACAAACGTTTCTATCTCTACGCCATCGGCGGAGCGGGCGGATATTTGCTACACGCTCTTTTACCCGGAGCGTTTCTGGGAATTCCCATTTTTGGCGCCATCGGATTTTTTGCCTTCTTTACAATAGGCGCCTATTTTTCGTCTATCGTCACCGTCACCGGTTTGTACCTCCCGCGTAAAATTGCCGAGCGGCAAGTAGAGCTCTACAAACTCCAATGGAAAAATGAAATCGCATCCAAAACGGATGTTTCTTTAGATTCCATTTCCGAAGAAACGCGAAGAAATATCGCGAGCCTTGCTGATTATGTCGGACATCCAAAATTTTTGGAAGCCTTTTACAAACTAACCGAGACACTCAAATCGCAAAGTACGGAAGAACGCGAGCAAGCGGAAATTTTCTTAAAGGACCATCTTCTTCCTCTTATCAAACGTAAAATGCTCTCGCTTCCCAGCGTCGCCGAGTATGCCGAACTCCGTGAACATTTTCTCCCCGATGCCCAAGGCCCGCCGCATTACTGGTGGATCAGCATTCCTTTCCTAGGTTCGTTTCTCAAATGGATTTCAATTCCCAAATTAATTTGGAAATCGCTGGTTGACGTTATCGTTAGTCCCGTTTGGCTTGAACTTGCTGCGTGGTATGCGCCCGGCATGAGCTTACTTCTTCCTGTAGAAATTCAAGGTATGCTCAAAACCGGTGACGTTCTTGATATAGGCGCCGACTTCCTCATCGGTACGCACGATCAATTTATAAACGCAGATGAACAGGCTATGCTGGATGCCGCTGAAACGCGTACAACCGTTCATGAAAAGTTAAAAGTGATGACCGAAGTGGCCGTTGCTGACGGCCGAGTAAGCGCGGCCGAGCAGGATTTATTACACGCCGCTACTTCGGGAAAATCGCTCGTCCTCTTTTATAAAGCGCTGGCGGATGCCAATCCTCACGCGCCCGCCGAACAATTTCAGAATTTCATACACGAAGAAGCCAGCCGCGTAAAATTTGCGACTCATGTTGCCCACGCCATCGAAGTAGATGCGCTCAATATCGCACATGATATTGGAACGGCGGTTTCACCAAATTCACAGGTCAATCAACTTCGCGATGTCGCGTACGCTACGTTTGGATTACCTCTGCGATCTCTCGGCGAAAAGGAATTACACACCCTCTTTCACACGCTCGAAGTTGCGGAAAAGGAAATCAAACCTAAAGAAGAGTTGCACAGAACCTTTTCGGATGCTGCCGAATGGGCAAAATCAAAGGTTGATTCATTCTTGAAACCTTCTGCCCGAGCGCCGTCTCGCGCAGAGCCCGCCGCACCTTTTGAGTTTCTAACAAAAGCATGGAAAACACTCGCGCCGTATTTCAGCGGAGGAGCTGTTGCCCTCCAGTCGCATGTGCCAGCCATTGCATACCAAGCGGAGAACCTAAACGAATTGGCGCGCGTGAGCGCCGTAACAATTTCGGCAGCGGTCGAACAAGCGCAGGATATTGCCGACAACCGGGAACTCAAAAATAGATTCATGAACTTTACAAAGAATTTATTTGTGGACGTGTCCGAGCCGTTGTCGTCGCTTGAGACTCTTTTTGGTATTTCGCCGGAAACATTTAACACCGGAAAATTACAAGACCAAATCGAATCTGCCCGGAGCATGCGGACTGCCGAGTCGTTGAAAGATCCGATCACGGCAACCGAAGTATTTGATACGCTTGCCGCAGTACTCGATGCCGACAAAACATCACTGACGCTCAAACAAGCATCGCAGTTAAACGATTGGGCATCGGCTATCACAAGTGCCTACAACGCGAAGTTGCCCGATTTGATCCGTCAATCTACAAAAGAAGAAATACAACTCCCCGTTGAAGCTCCGCCGCCGTTAACCGAATCTGAACTATCGGCGCATCTGTTCGGCGCCCTTTATACACCAGCCGGCAAAAACCACTCAGCTCGTGCGGTCGCGCAGCAAGTGGCACGCGTGCTTTTAGGAAGAGTCGGCCTTCTTCCTTATGAAAATGCGCTGCACGATATCGAGAATACAATTTCCGCTTTTCTCAAAGAAAGAGAAGTACGCAAACATGAGGTTCTTCGCGCGCGACCTGAATTAGAGCCGTGGAAAGGCCCCGCGCAGATCAACGACATTGCCAAATCCATCGAACTTTACACCTGGCATTCCGGAATACCGCATCGAGCCATCCGCGATACCGACCAGGACGGTGAGCTTGATAATGTTATCGATGTTGAGGCTATCACTCCTCTCGATATGGCTAGAACAATTCACCTCATGTATGACTCGCGGGGCATTGTTGATACCGGCCTCGCCGAACGCCGGTTAGAGGTTTTATTAGATCGCATTCTCCGGCTTCCAAAGCAAAACGGCGTGCTCTACTCCGAATATGATTTGAAAGGCAAACCCACGGCAGCCTCCGCTCCCGATCCCGATGGGACATTGGCTGTGATTGAGATAGTGAAACGCATAGCCGAAGACCGAACCTACGAAGAAAAATGGCTTCTGCGCCATATTAATTTAAGCCGTTTAGTGCACGCGGTGGAAAATCGGCTGCCCAGCGCCAAATCGCTCGCCCATGTTGACGATCAAATTGACGGAGCGGAGCTCGCGCCCGATGAGAAAGCTCAGCTTGAAAATACGATCGGTACTATTTTACAAAACGCGATTCAAACGGAAGCAAATCGTGCCGTCGAAACAGCGGCTTCCGCCGAACCTAAAAAATATGTCGATCCAGACACGCTAAAAACACTCCGCAACTCTGAACTTGCTCGTAGCATTCAAACCGCCGTATTGCCGCCGCCCGCGGCCGAACCTTCCGTCATTCCCGCCCCCGCTAAGATGGGTGCAGTGCTCGACACGACAGTTTCCGAAAATATTTCTTGGGACACTGCCCAGAAAAACGTACTCGAGCTTCAGGCTGAAGATCTGGAGGAAGCGGCCCGCATGGCGAAGTTGAAATGGGATTTTGAGGTAACAGGAGGCAGCGTGGATGCGGGCTTCTTTAAAGAATTACCCAACTTGCTTTCGTTGCTCCCGAAGATGAGTCCCGCCGAAGAAGACCAATGGATCGGGCGCGGAGCAAATATCACGCTCTCGGAAATAAAAGAATTTTTATCCCACTATGAGACATATCGCAACGCCGTCATTGCAAAGCAGGATACTCCGCCTATGCAAGAAGTTTTCAATGAAAAAATCGAGCACGTTCTCGATGAAGTCAAGCAAGAAGGCTTTACCCAACATCGGCTCCACCGCCTCCAAAACGCATTCAAAGAGTTGGGTATTAACACGCTTCTTAAAAAATACGACATGCTCGAAGCACCTGAAAAAGAACTCCAGGAAGCCGTCATGGAAATCGTACGCCGTATCAAAGGAGAGGATCAAAGCACCGTTGACGTGGTTTTGGGAGAACATGCGCTTGCACAAAAGAATCCGGAGGAGGCCTTTTTAAACGAGATTCTTGACCGCATCGCCATGACCATTCCCGCTTTGAAAGGCAGGGATATCACCGCCGAAATCTATCTCGACGGGAACATTCCGCTCGAGGGTGTGAAGATTCTTACGACAGGAACGGGTTTGCGTGAGGAGTCAGCCCGGGAAGCGCTCGAGTCTTTCCGGCAAAGCCCTATTCCTAAATTTACTTTGACCTTCGGAAATATTTTCCTCACCGGGGACTTTCTCGGAAATTTCATGGGCATTTCGATCCAAGGAAAGATCGATCCCGGCTACACCATGACCATCGAAGAGCTCAAGGCCCGTGTAGGTAAGGAGAATCAAGATATCGTGCTTGATCTTTTGACACGTACTATGAATTTTTATTCGACGCTGCACGAGTATGCGTTTTATGCCGAGCAGCTTACCCCTCTCACCAACCCCGAGACGTTTGGCGGCGAGCGCGCTTATCTCTTTCATTCACCCGAACAAGAATACGAAATGGCTGCTCGTGCGGTGCGCTTGAGTTTGGAGGGTCACGAGCCGGATGCGTTGGACCACCTCCGGAAAGTTTTGGTGGAGGATCATAAAGCGCAGGAACTGCTTACGCGGCACATGGAGTTTATCGAACGTGTTCTCGGCGATTATCTGGGGATAAGCGCCACTCAGCGCGTAGCTATCGCGCCTGATTTTCTACGCTGGATTCAGGAGAAAAGGACAGAGCTTGACGGAATTAAGCCGCATAATACCGAAGCCGAATTGGCTTTTCAGCGTATCGCGCGCACGGCGTTTATCGACCGCAAATCCCGCGAGGCGGGTCTTAGCCGCAATCAAATTGCATCGATTGATTATCGCATCAACGGCGAGTTGCTGGATTTGGCCGCGGGCGCAGCCAAAGCGGTAAGCGCACTTTCCGGCGGCATCAACATAAAACCGGGCCGTAAGCTTCCAGAAGCATTCTACGACCTGCGCGGGTTAAACAATCGTTACGAATCCGTTATGGAAACGCGCCGTCATTTATCCACCGTGGAAGAATTGTGGAATACCGTTCGGGGAGGATCGCAGCTTTTAAGCGGGTCGTACGCCTCCTCGCGGCGTCACGCGTTCGAAAACTATCTTGAAGCGTTAAATCAATGGTCGGGCCACTCCGAGGGGGTCGTAAGCTACGATACCGTAAGCGCCGCGCATCGAATCTGGGCCAAAGAAGCAGCCGAAGAAAATGCGCTTCAAAAAGGCCTGGAACGCACTCTTGTAGAATTAAGAAAAGAGCTTACGCAAAGTGAGACCGATGAGCCCTCTTTACCGAAGATATGGAAATCAAGAACTCCATGGGACGGCGAATACGTGCGTCACCTCGACGCATTTTATCGTCAAAGCCTCTCCGAGCGTCCGGCCAATCAGAAAAGAGCTTTCGAACTTGCACCTCAAGTGCTCCAAGCAATTCATTATCGAATTTACGAGCTGGCTGGGAAGGGGGATGATCTTGCCAGTATCGGGCGGATTCAATCTCTTCGCCGCGACGCGATTGATATCTATAAACGCTTGATCGATATGGCAGAGCCCCACGCCGCTCGTCTCGCGCCGGAAAGCCGTGAACGCGGGATCGCCGAACAGCATCTTTATATTCTGCGTGTTTCGATGGCGGACGTGCGTTGGCGTCTGAATCAAGATGCACGGCGCAGCGCTTACATCGAAGCTGAAGCATTAGAAAGCCGATTGAGTCGTATAGAACGTGCGGAGGAACGTCCGGAGTACGAAAATGAGGCCGAGGATATAAAGCAGGGCTTAGAAAAGATTCACCGGCAAATCACAGACCTTACTCTAATTAGTCAGCAGTCCATGTCAAACGCGGTGGGTTTGATTACGCCGGAAGATATTGAAAAGAAAACCCGCCAAAAAATAAGCGAACTTTCAGCCGAAGATCTTGTAGCGGCCGCTTCCGAAATTGATATAGCCGCTCGAATTCTCGAGAACAGGATCCTTTCGAGAGAAGTCGAGATTGAACAGGAACTTGACCGTGTTAAGAAAAGGCGCGCCTTTTACCTCGTGCCAATTGTGGGCTGGAGCGTCTGGGGGATCGACCATATTTTTGGGACCGGTGCGGAATCCCGCATTCTCGATGTCGGTATAAGCGGCGGGCAAATTCACACTGAGCTTGAGAAGTCTAAAGGCGGCGGAATTCTTTCGGGCGGGCCTTTAGGCGCCGGCGCGTTGCTTACATCCATTCTTCAAGGCGCTACGTTTACATTGTTTGAAACGGCCATCGCGGCTTCGGGACCCGTTGCCGTGGGCGGAGCAGCTGTTCAAGCCGCAGGCGAAATGGCCGTGCCTACGACATTCATAGGCTCACGTGCCGGAGAAGCATCCATGCCACTTGCTTATATTGCGGATTCCGACGGTCTTGGCGTAATTCTTCCCCAGCAGCTCCAACAGGTTTCCACTAGCGCCGGCGGTGCATTCATGAGCGACCAAATAAAAGTGACCGGCGGAGTGACGCCCGGCGCTCTCACGTCGCAAAGCACAGGTGGAGGAGGCATAACCGATGAGCGTAAAACATATGCTCAATTAGACGTGGCGTGGGAATGGGGCGGGAAAAATTTACCGAGGATCGAAAGCTACGGGGAAGATGCAGAGTATCTTAAGAAACTCCGTACCGACCAAGTCATAAATGCCCGGCAAATGCGACTTGTTGAACTTCGCTTAGGATATACCGATTTGACTCAGCGCATCGCCATACGGCAGCGTGACATAGATTTTCTCGATCAACTGCATAAGTTATCCGAGATGCTGGTGGAGCACGGCAGCGAGAGCCATTTGACCAGCGTCCGCTTCATTGAAAGCGCCCGCAAACAAGCCGAGAAAGACCTGGAGAATTTAAGACAATTACTTCAGTGGTATCCAGGCGTAATCATGCGCGAACTTGGCGTCAATGATGCCGTAGCTGATCGCTTGCTCGCTGGATTTCGCCAGGATGCCACCTCCCATGCCGCTCAACCGCCGGTTCAAGACGGCGTTCCGAATGGCTTTACAAGCGACATGCTTCTTTTCCGGCTTGCGCAAGACCTCTATACAAACGAGATTATCCGGCCCGATGCGCTGGCTGGCGCTCACCGGCACCGTGTTCGTGAAGCGGAGAAGCGAATCGAGTTGGCCGCGCAAGGCGCTATAACCGCACAAGCTTCCGCAACAAGCTTGGGCGAGGTTTATTTGACCATAAAAGAATTTGGCCTTCAGCTTGAAAAACTTTTTACGTGGTCAAGCGACACCGAAAATTTGCGCCGGGAACTTGCGGGTCTAGAAGAAGAACTTAAAAGACTCCCGGCATTTTCAGCGGAAGATCTGAATAAAGATACCCCTGAGACCCAGCAGGCACGGAAAGTTTTGGATGACATAATGAAGATTCTTGGAAAACTGGCCCGGCGTCACAATCGCAGTGAAATACTGGCAAGATTTGACACGTTACTGCAGGAAGAAGCAGAGCGATTATTTCTACATCAGCGCGAATTTGACCGAAGAGAAATTTTACTTAGCATCGACCGGGATGTCTTCCAGATAATCAGTCTGACACGCGACCTGGAACGGCAAATAGGCGAGCGCGGGGTGTTTCTCGATGAGGCAGGCCGGACAATGGGCTTTGTGGAAGGCGATCTAAACGCCCGCCGCATGGCGTTTGAATCCGAGATCAAACGTCTCGAAACTATTCTTTTTGGTTATCGAAGACAGCTTGCGCTGAGTATTCAGCGCGCTTTCGCGCTGGAGACCGCACAGACAGATTTGGAGAACGCGTTAAATCCGTTGCGGCAAACCGTAGATGAACGACTGGCATGGCTTGGCGATCGCGAGAATCCCCAAATTCTTGCCGATGAAGTTGCCGGCATTCCCATCCTTCGTGAATCGGACGCCGAGTCTTTGGAAGCAGGCGCGGTCGACCGGAATTCAGAGCTGGCTTTCCGTCAAAAGGCTTTCTATCTTTTTGATCCAAATTGGAATAAGCCGGTGGGCGATCGGAAATCGCGTGACATTTTCTTGAACAAATTTAATCAAAAGCAGGCGCAAGATCTATTTTTCCTTCTCAACGTTCACAAAGGCGGCGGCGGTCAATTCGGAATCGGCGGGGGACTCTCATGGAGCGATCTGGTGTCTATCAACCACGACGCCAAGAGTGCTCAAGCGGAAATTGCCCAGGAAGTTATCAAGAAGAACAAGGCCAATGAATCCGTACGGCAAAATTTTGCCGATGCGTTCTTTGAGTATAACCGCCTTCGCATCGAAGTGCGATTGCTTCACAGGGAATACCGTAGCCTTGAGAAGAAACGGGATGAATTTCAAGAGAAGATGAAGTTCGACAGCCAAGGCCGTGAGGTTTTTAATAGTGCTACAGGCCCCAATGCGCAAATCCGCACAAAAGCCCGCGAAGTACGATTTACCCTCAGCCTTATTAAAGCGCAGTCCAATCACATCGAAAGACTCCTGTCGGAGCATTTTGGATCGGAATGGACGTTTGATCGATTGACAGGGTCGTCACTACGAGGCAACGTTTCAGGCCCTGCGGAGGCTCGCAATGACGAAACCACCTTAGACGCATTTTCTATTCTTTCCGCTGACCGCCTTATTGAATTTTTATCCCATCCGTACGAAAAAGTCCTGGACTCCGGTACGAAAAATATCTGGCAAGCGCTCGTGGCCAGCGATCCCGATGTGGCGTTTATGGATCTTGAAATAGAACGTCTCAAGCACGATGCCCAAAGAGAAGCCGGCGCGTTTAAATGGGGCCCCCTATTTGCCGATTTAAATTTGAGCGTTTTTATCGGTTGGTCGAGCAGTGCGCAGGCGTTCACGGTGGTTACTTCGCGCGGTACGGTAACGCTCGACGGCGAGCGGCATCATCTGATAAAAGCCAAGGAGCTTCTTGAGGAAGAGAAAAGGCAACTGCTGGCAAAAGTTGAAAATGAAAACGAGCGGGAGATTTTAAATGAAATAATCGATCTTTATTTTCACAGCCGGTTGTTTTCTATAAGCCGCCGGCAAGCACGGATGTATCTCATGAATGAAGCCCGAACCTGGGCGGAAGGATTTAAGACAGGTAAGCTGGACTGGAACAGCTATTTCTTCGGCCCGGGTGGTTTTACGCGGCGCGGAGGACTAACCCGAACGGTGCTTCAAGAAGCCGTTTCACTCGTTCATCTAAGCAACAAGGTAAAGCAAAGGCTCGGAAATCTGGGGTATTTCAAAGACAGGCTTAATGAACTTGGTTTGGTTAACGTTTTGGATTTAAACGGCGACCTTTTCCCCGAAAAAGTCGAGCCTCTCTCGGCGGAAGAAAAAGAGATTCGCTTGCGGCTCCACGACAAACAGCGTGAAATAAGTGAAGTAAGAAGAGCCGAAGTCGAACTTGCTGAGCAGGTTCAGGAAGCAAAATACGTGCGAGATCGCGAGCAACTTCAAGCAAAAGAATATGCCGTCGACGAGTCTTTCGCAAGGCGCGTCGAGGCCAGACAGGATGCCGAGCCGGTAAGACCGTTTGTGCCGGATGTATCCGATGTGGGCGATCTAACCGGGCAGGAAAGCGCCTGGGTAACTCCTCTGCGCGGAGTTTTTGATTTACTTTCTATGAAGCACGGTACGCTGGAGGATGCGCTAAATCTGCCCGGATGGGCCAAGATCGAAGAGGAGCGGCGTGTGGATCGAGGAGAAACGGTTGAGAAAACGGCCGAGCGCCTTGAGCTTATGCGCCGAATTGCGGAAAAGACCGCGGCCGATCGGCGCATTCAAGAGGTTCGCAAAGCAAAAACCCGAGCGGATGGAACGCCTTTCTTTCAACATCAAAAGTATCCTGATTTCTTAGGCCAACCGTACGGTCCTTATCTCAATCCCGATCAGACAGCCGAATTGGCGGGAATGCCGTATGAGAGGAATACCCAGGTCGAATTACTCGGTTTAATCGATATACTGGCACGGCGCGTTCTCGCGGCTGAGGACATGCGCCTTGCCCCATCGCATGAACAGGATCCTGTATTCCTCCATCACGAAATCGAAAGCGCCATCGAAGCGGTTTATTTGTTCTATCGCATTCAGGCAGGCGATCCGAATGTGTCGGAATCTGATCGCCAAAAGGTGAGCGATTGGGTCGACCTTATTCTTTATGCGTCAAACCGGTCCGATTTGAAAGGTCTGGTTCTTGCACGAATTGAGTTTCCGGTTCCGGAAGCGGTGAAGGGAGCGGTGGCCGCCGGTGAGATTCCCGACGCGTTTACGGATCAGCAAATGTACGGCAGCTGGATGTTCAGGCTCGAAGATTTTAAAGCGCTTGCGCGGCAGGCGGGATACTCTGAAAGTACGGGCGATGCATTGCATTTCTTGCACGACTTTATTCACTCGGGGCGATTTGGCTCATCTCTCATTCTTGCGATTCAGTTAGGCTACCTTTCCAGCATGAATGATCTTGCGCGCCTTGATGATCCGCCGGTTGAGGAATTGGCCCGGCTCTTCAGGGATTTGGGCGTTGCGTATGAGGAAATCGAGGGTTTGCTTGATCGCAACGTCGGTAGTGTGGCAGACATTAATGATTTGATCGTTTTAACGTCAAGCGATACTCCATCCCCGCGAACGGGGTCAGCGGTCGTGGACCCCCGCGTTCGCGGGGGTGACGAGATTAAGAAACAATTGCGTTTTTACGGAGAAAAACTTGCCCGGTTAAATCCGGGCGATCTCAAGCTCCGCCATTTCATTGAGTCACTTGACGAAGTCGTCCCTACGAGCCCGCCAAGTTCTTTGACGGGCGAAGCAACCTCAGAGCAGGAATTTAAGATCAGTCTAATGAAACTTAATGTGATGGCGCGATATCTGAAACAAGCGCGCGCGGCTTACCTCATGGGCGAAGCGGTGAACGAACTGCGCTATGCGGCACATTATTCAAGCGAAGCCGGCGGGCGTGTGCTTGAGAAGGCCGGGCTCATAGCGCCGGCTGATTCGCTTGCCAATGCCATCCGCGCGCATATCCATCGGCTTAAGATCACGCAGCCTTACGTCGAGGGCGAAGAACTCCGCCGGCTGATCGACGTTTCGAATCCCGAAGACCGGGGAATCTGGGACACGCTTGCCGTTCGCCAGCTTATTGGTTTCTCAGAGTTTCGAACGGAGGACCTGGCGGTTATTTTGAAGCGCTCAAATGAACTTTTAGCGGATCCTGAAATGTTCAAAGCGCTGGGTGATACCGCTTCCGCTATGTTCGATGAATCTGCACCCGGCCTTGATGATAAGGAGGCGATCGATTATTACGCATACCGAAAAGACCGGTTTGTGCGCGGATTGTCAAAAGCTTTGGCCGTTCATCTTTTATCCCTCCGAGAAAGTCCGGCTGGGCCACTTATCCCGTGGAGCAAACCCAATGTCATCCTTGTGCTAAATAATCTAACCGGTCTTCTTACGGTGGCGCGTGAAGAGCTTATCAAATTCAAGGAAGACTTGCTCAAAGCGGATGGGCTGAGTGATGCGGATATTCGGCAGAGAGGCGGCGCGTTGATTACCTATATTCCATCGGCTATGAAAAGCGCTTTGGAAATTGCTTCAAAATCGGGAAATCGTTCCCACAGGGATCGGGTCGCTATCTTAAACGAGGTTCAAAAGTCGAGCTTTGAAGATATGGGGTTTGTGGTAGGTCTGGAACAAATGATGCGGTACCAGATTAAATTGGACGATAGCGGACAAAAGCTTTATGTGCCCAGGACGGTACCGCTTTCTGCGGATCAAATGGCCTCGATTCTTGCTGTTGCGACCGCCATTAAAGGAGATGTGGAAAGATTTTATGCTGGAAAGAAGCGAGCGGACGGAACGCGCTGGCCCGTAGATTTTGTCATAAAAGATGACTCGAAGTTGAAAGGACCCGCCAAGGGGCGAGACATAGGGCTCCTCTTTGGTCACGCCGGCCCGATTATTGCCGATTCCGGTTGGGATCAAGCTGAACCGGAAGTGCTTAGGCGTTGGATTGCGCAACCGCTGGATACACGCATTCAAGTGTATGTCGATGCACTAAAAATCGCGGCCTCAATAAAACCCGAAATGGAACAACTGGCTGGAAGAACCCTTGATCTCGAGGGAAAAGATTTAGGTCTTCTTATGGGCTACGCCATAAATTCCGCCTTACCTGATTTACAGCCGGAACTTTTGCCTTCTGAAAAAGAAAAATTTAGCGCCTATTCTGTCGACGAGAAAATCGCGCACGAAAAGCGCAGACTAAATACTATGTATGCGATCGAAAATGATGTTATCCAATATCACCGCGTTGTTGAAGGTATTGACTATAGTGATGCCGTTTATAAAAAAGATTACAAGCAGTTCGGAAAGTATTTGGGACTCCTGGGCAGTTGGGTAGATTACATGGATCGTGAGTTGAGCGGTGACATTGAGGCGCTTCGTTTGGAATTGCGGCAACGACTCAATATTTTTAAGGCCGCAAAGAAAGCATGGAAAACAAGCGAAGATGCTACCGAAGGAAAAACGCTTAAGGAAGAAGTGCTAAGCAGTTATCGAACCGAGCTCTTAAAGTTAAACGAAGAATTTCCCGGAAGCATTGATATTGATGATATTCAGTCGCTCGAAGTTTTATTCAAAAACGTCACGACTACGCAAAGTATTCGTAAAGATGCAGGCAAGGCACTTATCGAAGAGCTTAAATCTAAAGTACCGGCCGAATGGCAAACCGAAGAAGAAAAAAAAGAAATCATCAAACATATAGAAGCCCTTATGGAAAAACGGGTCGTGAACGGCGAAGCTTTTTATTTAGCGACTCATCGTCTGGAAAGAGTAAAAGTGCTCTTGGATCCTGCCGACACCCGAACCGACAGGGAAATCATGCTTGATTTCAGCATAAAAGAACTTTATTGGCAGGCGACGCACATGACTTATTTTAAAGATAAACACGGCGTCCCCATACGTCTTTTTGAATCAGAATTAGGAGAATTGCATAATCGGCTGCGTAGAAATCCAACCTATGCAAAAGAGACGTTGGGCAAATTTATTAGATACTCGGCTGCTGTAATAGAAAAATCACAGGATGTCCGAGATACCATTGCAAAAAAACTGACGTCCGGTGCGGAGCAAAACCAAACGGAAATAGCAGCAGAGATTCCGCTACCTACCAAGCGCGGACAAGTTTCCGGTTTGGTTGTGCGCATGCATGAGCTCGGCTATAGCGCGATTAAACCGGCGGAGGATTTCTTAAATTCCACATTTGATGATGTAGCGTTTGCTCAAACACAAACCTATAGAACCCAAGAAGGCAAGTTTCTCGGGTGGCAATTCCTCCCGGCATTTATTGATCAGCTCCGCGGTGGCGATGATCAACCCCTCAATAAGTATGAGAAAGATCGGGCTGAGGGGCGATTTGGATCGGTATACAAGGAAGATCCGATGATCATGAATTTAAATCGCGATGAGCCGCGAGGGGGGGAAATTCCCGGCGAGCTCAGATCGTTCTTTTATTTGAAATGGCTTCAGGATATTGGGCAAATGCCTGTGCACGAAAAAGCGGAGACTAAACTTCGACAGCTTCTTGCATTTGAAGATTACGCCGCTGCCCTAAGCAATGCAGAGAAAATAAATCTGGAAAAAGGGCGCATGGAAACACTGAAAGGCACATTTATTGAACGTACGAGCCAGGTTTACAACGGATTTATTAGCCTCGCGACTCCGGAACTTCTTCAAAAATTGTTGGACCCTTCCGTCAATATTTTGGAATTGCTCACGCTCGCGCTCTGGAAGCTCGATGAGCAAATGGCCCCCCATCTCACGGCCGTTGTGAATCGGGAAGAGCTCCGTGACACGGCAAAAACCGATAACGATGCGGTCTATAATGGTCTAAATCGAACCATTAATGGAAATATTTACGAACTTGGCGATATTCGCAGTAAGCAGCTCGAAGAAAACCGCGCTAAGATCACCGATATAAACTCCTTTATTGCGGAAATCCAAAAGAGAAGTGAAGAACTTTACGGAACAGCCATTTACAAAGTGCAGGCGGAAAGAATTGCCAAATATATGGTACGCGATGGCTTCACGATGGACGGCGCTCTTTACCGTTATATTTATCTCCCCGGAAAAATTTCAACTTATTATCAGCAAGGTTTTCATAAAACAGCGGAGCAAATGTCCCGGCGCGATCATGAAATTGTCGAAGGCATCGCCGCGCAAATCGCAGAAAATTTTGATTATTTAGAAAGCCGTACGGAGGAAATTCATGCGCGTGTTTTAACGGAAACCACGGGGGAGCTATATAATTATCTCTTAACACGAATGGAAGACCCGACCCTACCGGCAAGCCGACGCGAAAAACTCAAAAATTGGTTCAGTCGCATCAAAGTAAACGAAACAACGAAACAGCCCGAGCCGCTAAGTGCCGAAGATTTCAAAGCACTCGAGCTGGAAAGATGGTCGGTAAGCCTAACCTTTGCAGGCGCCATAGGCAAACAATATGAACGTCTGATTCAAGCAACCGGCCACGCCGAACTCTTTCCCGCCCAAAATCGATTAATACTCATGGGCGCCAACGCCTTTATGAACGGCTTATCCGCGGAAGAAATTCAAGCTTGGATGGATTCCGTTCTCTACGTTATTGAATTGGCCGAAAATGAAGGGATCGAAATTACTCCGGCATTCGCAAAACGCGTACTGTTCACCGTCGACGGTTGGTTTGATCTCGGCATCTCCGAGGAACCGATTAGAGTAAGAATACTTGTGGCAGAAATTCAACTTATGGTTGAAAGCGAGCTTATGCGTCTACAAGATTCCTTAACAAAATCGGGAACTAAAATCGGTTTTGAGATCTCTGATGCAGCCGCGAATATCACGGCTGAAATGAAAAAACAACGCATTGAGCCTTATGCCTTTAAACTTTTAATTGATCGGGTCATAACTGTTCGCAATTATATTGAAAAAGCGCGCGATGAAGATTCCCGGCGTAGTTTGTTTTCTGATCGAACGAAAGCACCACGCGGCACCTACGATTTAGGTTTGGAATTGAACGGACGCGAACTGCTCGCTGTGATAGATGCATTAAACCTGGATGCAACTAATCAAATACACTTGGCAAAACTCTTTGGTATTTCAAATAAAGCGCTGGAGCGTCTCGAGCGGCCTCTTAACATAGCGAATAAGCATATTATCGAAAATAGACTCCGCAGCGAAATCGATCCTACGATTTGGCAAAAAAATTGGGGAAGATTTGAAAAGATTCGCTACAATTTAGCAAACAGAAATGGTTATCACGGCTGGTTTGTCGGAAAATCAGTGGGGAATATCGGAATTGCCCTAGCTATTTCGGCTCCGTTGGCAGTCCTTTATCTTCTAATCCGCTTGATCAAACTTACAATTACCAAACCTTGGAAAAAACCTCTTATTCACACGATGTCAACGCCGTCCCCGGAAGAACAACAAAGAGAACGCGGAATTATTCTTAAACGCCATTTGCCGTATCATACACTCGCTTTTGGCTTAACTACTTTCATGACCGGTATTGCCGCGCTTGTCTTTTCGTACAATTTTATCAGCTGGGGAGCTTTGGCTATCTATCTAGCCTCGTTTTTTTATCTCGTTTACGTTGTAGCGGAAATATACGGGCTTAAGTTTGTCGTCAATTTGCTATTTGCCCGATGGCTTTCACCAAAAATAGGTCCACCGCTTACGCCCGATGAGCTTTCGGCCGACGATAATAAAAGCATCGCTATCATCAATCCTCTTCGTCCGGCTGAAGATGCGCAACTCGTCCAGGTTTTGGTTAAGAATGTAAATATTCTCAAGGATATTCCTTCAAAAAATGCTATTGGCGTGCTCATTCTTCAGGCTGTTGACGATAAAAAATCAACTTTTGATCGCTACGAAGGAATGATACGTCAGCACATTTATGAAAACTCCTCGGTCCCGCAACATGTAAAAGATCAATTTGTCGTGATGCTGATGAAAGGCATAGCCAAACCGCATAACATCCATAAATTTTTACGGTGGATGCACATGCAAGATGAAACTAAAGACGATGTCACAAAAAATTGGATTTTCGGGATGAATAGCCAAGACCGAATACCAGAAAATTATACCGCGGATGAAAAAGGTGTTGTAAAAATAGGGTTTGCCAGCGATAGCGAAGGTCGAGCTGGACTCATGGGAACAGCGTCGGGTATTGAAAACCTTCGGAGATTACGTAACGATGGAAAACCCAAGCTTAAGAATGCTGTCATTCTTGATGCGGACAATTACACAACTTCAAGCACTTTTCTACGCATGGCCGGAAGCATGACCGACGAATACATGGTTTGGCAGGGGAGAGTAGGGTATTACAACGCAGAAGCCAGTCTCTACGGCTATGCCATGAAAGAATTTCCGAACCAATCGCTCGGTATTTTCTCCCAACAAGGATCAAGCATTGTGGAAGGCGGCGTACGCTCATTCGGGAAATTTTTTGTGCGTCTTGATCCATACTATAATGCAGAAGCGCGCGATAACACATACGCCAATATATATCCTCTTGAAAGAAAATATATTCAAAGCGAAGATGCCTATCATGGGTTTTTTGGCCGGGTCGTTTATTTACCTGACGTGGTCATCTACGAAGCGACTCCCGCCAGTTATCTAGATGATTTGGCACGCGAAGAAATGAAATGGCTTCCTACATTTGATGTAAGAAACCTATGGCTTCTGCACATGCATCCCGACTGGACACTATCTCACTTAGGACTGCTAAAATTCACATTTGCCGCAAGTGCACTGGCTTTCGCTGTATCGACGGGCTTAGCAATATTCAAATATCACTTTGTTTTAGCATTCTTATTGTCGCTTCCATTTGCGCTGTTTGTCTCGCTTAGCTACGCGGCTTTTCAGCTTCATAAAATCGCAAAACCCGAAAAAATCGCCGAACTAAAGAAGAGCACTATCCCACATCTTCCTTTACGTGGAAAATACACCGAAAGTTTGGTAACGCGGGGGCTTATTTCTGAACCGATTTGGCTGGCTCAGCTTGTTCTTACATTCTACGCCATGCTAAATCCGGGATTACTAGAAGTTGCATTCCCATTTTTAGGCGAACTTTTATTTTTGAGCATTATGACGCTTTTGATTCATCCTAAAATAACGGGGCCTTTGACTAACCGTATCCATCACATCATTACTCCGCCTTATCGAATAGACGGTACGCAAGAATCTCGATGGATAAATTTTGTAAAGTTGATTCCTGGCTGGATATTGGCAGACATACCCATCGGGGTATTCGAAACCGTAGCCTCAACATCGGTCTACCTCGGAAAACTCCTGATCAAACCTTTTGAACTTCTCTTTGCATTTATGCGCATATATAAAGAAGCGAAATTACAACTAAGCGGTGGCTCTAGTGCCGGCACTTGGCCCTCGTTTTTAGAAAGTGAAGTAAGTCTGCCATTTCCGGCTTATCTTGTAAGATTTCGTCTTCCAATATTAGTTGGGCTCTTAAGCCTAATGTTGACACTGCCTGTCTTTGGAGCAACAGCGCCTTATATAGGAAGTAAAATTGTTCTTGGAATAGGGATAGCAGGAGGATTTCTTTTTGGGCTTTTACCTATATTTTCGATGTGGCGTAGTGAAATTTTCAAAAAGATATCAACAGAGAACATTCCAGAAACGCTTTTTAAGTTTTTGGGGTCGCTCGCTATATTGATCGCGTTTCCGGTTGCAGGTATATTAATCCCATCGTTCCTGGGACTTTTACCTGTCGATTTAGTAATGAGGGCAGGAACTATCCTTATCGCTTCATTTGTATTCGGGCCAGCGATTGCATGGTTTACCGGTCTAATGCGCGGCACCAAGAATGAAAATGCGCTGCCACCTCGATATGAGGATGCGTCAAAACGTACGAAATATTATGCGATAGCAATAGGTATAGCGCTTGCACTTAACGGCTGGTTCTTTACTTTTTATTTACCATCATTCTCCACACTCGGCGCCATTGCTGGATCAATGCCGACCGGCGATGGATCGGCCTCTGTATTTACTCCGGCCATGCTTACATTCAATGAAATATTGAGGTTACCGTGGTACTTTGCATTGTTCTTTAATACGCTCACATATGGCGCAATTATACTTGGCTTCGTCTCGTATATTTTAGGGACAGCATCGTGGATAAAGATACATATAACAAAGGAATATATTGTCCGACTTGAGAATTGGGTTAAAAAACACCCAGAAGCGGATGCAAAAAAGATAACGGATGAAGCACAGGCATATATCGATCAATACAACTTACTGCGGTGGGGACAACGAAAAATAATGTCCAAAGCGAACGAATTAATAGACCGCCAAACGCAGGATGAACCGCCGTCCGTATCGGGTTTTGGTGTGGCTTATACAGATCTCATCAACGCTGTGCATTCAAACACATTAAAAGGAACTCGTCTCGCTGAAAATCAAGCAGCCTTGGAAGAAATGCAGAAAGAAATTCATGAAAGCATTACCGAAGATCAAGCCAAAGCATTTTTCATGGAAGCTCAGGCGGCACGCTCGGTCGGAGAATTGAAAACCGCGTACGACGATATTCTTGAAATTTTTGCTTGGGAATCCCATGTTCCTATCCGCCGGAAGCCTGAGACGATGAAGTCACACCACGGTGTGATGATCGCACTCGCCGACCAACTTGAAAAAGGGGGCGATGAAGCGGTAAAAGCCCTTCGGGAAAGAGCAACAGTGGATCTCGATGAAACTTTAGTTAAAATATTTGTTCAGCAATACAAAAGTCTGGATCAAGAGACTCAACGGATGCTTTGGCACGCCCTCATTTTCCACGACTATGGCCGAATCATTACAAACGGCCCGCAACACCCAAAAATCGGAGCGCGTCTCGTTCGGCATCTCCTGGATCACTTGAGTACTTTCTCGGTGACTCTTGAACAAGATGGCTTACGGCCATTTACCACCGAGGAAATAAATGAATTGGCTGAATACACGGACCGCGAACTGGAAATTGGCGGACTGCATTGGGGTGAAGCGATTCCGGAAAAAGTGACCGAAGGACTTTTGGAAAAGGGAATTGATACACGCCGTTTTTCAAAAGTTCTCAGCATTGTGGCCGGAATTATCGATCCCGCTTCGGTTGGCACGGGTAGATTAAAAAATACGCATTTACTGAATTCGATTAAATTTGCTCGGCCCGAAACGTTCAGCCGGCTTCAAGCGCATTGGCCCATTCACGCACTGAACGCTCTCTTCTATAAAGAAAAACTGGAATATCCATTTACCGAACAAGCCATCAATAATCCCGTTCTCGAACCGCAGGTACTGGCTGTATTCCATGAATTACTAGAAACTCGCCCAGATATCGTAAACGCACTCAAGCACATGACACGCCAGCGCTTCATCATGCTTTTCCGCACCATTGCACAGCGAAACCAGGCAGGCCCAAGAAATGCGGCGAAATGGCTTCTTTTGCTGCTCGGCTTACATTCTAAATACGGCATCGATTTCATCGGCCTTTCCATTGATCACGGCGATTTTGTCCTACCGATGATTCGCACGCTCGTAACGATCGAGCTTAATGATGTTATTGAAGGCAAAGTTACTGCAGAATTAAGAGATGGAGTACTCACCGCATTTCATAATGAAACCGGCGAGCATTATTTTTCAATTCCTTTTGTCAAAACGCAGACCGGAAACGGTATCGAGCTTACCATGCCGGGCTTTGAAAGCCCCGAAACAGGATTTGGTATTGTAGCTTCAGAACCAAAGCCGGCGCCTGATCTAAATACGCAGTTTGACGAAGCTGAATTATGGGCAGAGCGTTGGGCGGATGCAGCTGCTACAACAAATATGGCGCGATCAGCATCTAGTTTGAGGTCCATCCCCATTTCACCTGTCAAACTTGATTTCATCAATCTGCTTAATCGCACTATTACAAAACAAATCAACGCCATCGAAAATATTCAGGGCACGGTCTTACACGCCATCGATTATAAGAGCGGATTAATTACGCAGGCTGACTTGTCGAATGCAAACTTCTGGCAAAATTATTTCGGGGCATCACGACCGACGCATCGCGTGACGGTCTTCAATTTTGATTCCGCCGTCCACGTTGACGTGCCCGAACCTTATCGCTCCTACGTGGAGATTTCATCCCTAGCTTCACCGATAACTGACACGATCGTTTGGAATGCAGCTACTCGCATAGTCGTCAGTAGCGCTAATTCGATGGACACCGTCGCGCTTGAGGATAAAGTGGTCCGGCTCTATGTTGATATGGCGGATATTCAATCCAACGTAAGCCCAGAGCGGTTACCGACGGTCCGATTGCTCGGCATGCAATTCGGTCGCGCGCTTGTGTTTGACTCACTCGCCGGAGAATTAGGCAAGGTTGCGGCTTATCGCGTAGCAGGAACGAATGCGTACGTATTCAATAGCAACACGGTCAGCGCTATATTGAAACAATTTACCGAAGAGGCGAAGAAGTACGCTCTGATTCAGCAGGCCGCATAATTTAAAACGTACATGTCATTCCGGCCGAGCGAAGCGAGAGCCGGAATCCACAAGAAAAATCCTAGATTCCCGCTTTCGCGGGAATGACACATCCGGCACGGAAATAACAGGAATGAGTTAATGTAGGGAAATTAGAATCGTTAAAAATTAAACGGCGGAATAAGCAGGCGCCTGAACACGCGCCCCGCAGGATTGTCTGACAATAAGTTGGGTAGGAATTTCGATAGGTTTTAGATCTAAGTCTGGATTTTGAATATGTTTCAAAAGAAGCGCTACGGCGTTTTGGCCAAGCTGTTGAGCGGGCTGAATAATAGTCGTAAGCGGGGGAACCGTATATTCGGCTTGTTCGATATCATCAAAGCCAACCACGGCAATATCTTGAGGACACTGTACTCCGACCTTATCCATCGCTCTCAACAAACCGATTGCCATATCGTCGTTTGAACAAAAAACAGCATCCGGAAGCGGTCTGGATTGCAATATCTTTTGGCCTTGCTCAAAACCGCTTACACGATTAAATCCACCTTGAAAGATAAGTTCCTTCATTACTGGGATTCCATGTCTTGTTAATACCGAACGGTAGCCTTCGAATCGCAGCTGCGCATCAATACTTCCTACGCTTCCTAGTATGATCGCAATTCGCCTACGACCGAGTCCCAGCAAATGCTCAATTGCTTTTTCAGCGCCGGCGCGGCCGTCGCAATAAACGTAGAAACGGTAGGTTGCGGTTTGGCCTTGGCAATTACCGATAGCTACCGTAGGGATCTGAAGCTCAGCCAATGCTTTGGCAAACTCAGGTCTGGATTCGTGTCCGTAGATAACAACGCCGTCCAGACTTCGTTTTAACTGAAGCTGGCGTGAAAGTTCATTTGAATTTCCTTGAAGAACCGGAAACAGCTCAATATCGCAGCCTTGCTTTTCCGCTTCGGTAATGATCCCGCTAAAAACCTTTACGGGATATTCACCGCATAAGAAATGAGGAAATTGGTCGGAGGTAAAACCAATGATAGGAGCTTGTGTAATTTGGCGGCGAAGCATGGCCGCGGAACGGTTGGTTGCGTATCCGTATTTCTTAACGGCTTCTAATACGCGCTTACGTGTTTTTGGATTAACGAGGGCTGCCGTCTCTGGATTGACAGCACGGGAAACAGTAGAGTAGGAAACATTGATTTTATTGGCGATATCTTTTAAAGTCGTCGGCATCTCATCCTCTTTACAACCTTTTGCCTACGCGCCTGTATTGCCAGGTCGGATTAGAAACGCACCCTGTAGATTACATAGTTTCCTATAAAGCGTCAAGAAAAAATAATAGATCTTACAATTTCCGTTATGAACTATATAAACCATTGTTAATAAATAACTTATGATTAAACCACTATTTTAAATAGTTCTAAAAAATTGTTTACATAGTCATCATAATTGCCCTATAATGTCCCGTTTCGTCAACATCTTAACTTACTGTTTAAAGGTGGAAATTTTCGCATGCCCTATTACAAAAACGCGAAAAACGTGCAGAAGTTTATTGCCGCCGCTGTACTTACAACTTTTCTTGTTTCGCCTGCCACGACTATTTTTGCCCAGCCTTCAACCGCTTTCGTACAAAACAAAATTAATTACGAACCCACATTTGATTCCGTCACGCAAAAAATTTCCGACCTAAGCGAACTTGGTCATATCGATGATCAATTTCGCGGTGACCGTTCACATTTTCTAATTTTGATCCGAGACGCCCATACGCAAACAGACGCACAAATGCAAATGGCGCGGTTGATACGCCGCATTACCCAAGAAGATGATTTGGTTTTAATTGAAGGCACGCCGGGGAAATACAGCGTTGATTATTTCAAAGAATTTCCCGTTAAAGATAAACGCGACCGAGTTTTAAAGGATCTTTTAGAAAACAATAAAATCACAGGCCCTGAATTTGCCGCCATGACGCACGATCAAAACGTTCAGCTCGTGGGTATTGACGATGAAAATTTATATTTAGAAAACCTGCGAAGTTTTCAAGAATGCAGCGAACGACAAAGAAATGATTTAAATGTTTTTGAACAGGTTCATAGCGAATTTAAGAGGAGCGCAGACAAATTATTTTCATCCGAGTTCAAAACTTTTTTAAAGCATTCGGAATTCTTTTCATCTCGACCGGATAGCATACTCTTACAAGCGCGGTTTTATGCCCAGCAAGGCGAGCGCCTGAAAATTTCTTTTTCTGACCTGCCGGCGTTAACCAATATTGTCCAGATTATGCAGGAAAAGCTGCCCCCGACAGAGATTGACGAACGGCTAAACCAAAATACGCTAAAAAACCTTCCTACAGAGTTGGATGAAGCCGAAAACCGAATTGCCGAGTTGCTAGATAATCCTACGGTGACCAAGCCTTATCTTACCGCCCACCGCTATTTTCGCTATTTGGAAAAAGCACTACAGCTTACGCTCACGCCTGATGAGAAAGAACAGCTTCTAACCATACGTTCGAATATTTATTCTAGAAATAATACAGGGAACGACTTTTTTAATTTGAGTCCAACCGGTCAGGAAATGCTCAAAAATCTTGAAAGTCAGGTCTTAAAATATATTCATTTTTACGATCTGGCTAAATCCAGGGATCGCTATTTAGTTAAAAATATCGAGGCCCAATTAAACCAGCGAAATAAAAATTGGGCTGTAGTAATTATGGGTGGTTATCACTCACAAAACGTTTTAGACAGCTTGCGTCAGAAGGGTATTTCTTATTTATCAATCATACCTAATTTTTCATTACAATCGGAGCGCGACACACATGCGCTTGGTCGTACCTATCGAAATATAATGCTTCAATCGAAATCTTTATTTAGCTCGCCATCTACAGCTAGTCACGTTGTTCCTCTCTCAAATGTCCAGCCCAGTTTGGCAGGAAATCAAACTGCGGTACGGGATCTGTATCAAAACGCCGGAAATGCTTTTCTCACGGGTTTTGATGAGCAGCAACGCAATGACGTGATAGCAGAATGGGATCAGAAAACACGAGGAATTTTTTTCCCTACGGCCCGGATTCCCGGTTTAAAAAATTTTGGCCCGTGGTTGTTCCTAAGCCCAAAACTGGATCGATCGGTATTCTTAGCTTCAAATATAAAACCAACTACAGTCGGCTTAAAGCCCATTGGCTTTGGGGCAGCCAACCAAGAGCGGCACACTTTATTCGTAAATAATCGAAATCATATTCAAGGGTCGGTCGGATCGATTGAGGTGAATTGGCGCTGGCATCCAGATTCCAATGTCATTCTTATTTTAGCACATAAATTGGGCGGCACACGGCATAGTCTAAGTGAGCTTGTTGGCGATATAAGTAAACTGGATGTGAACGCCAGCGTGGTCAGTTATAAATCATCTCGGTATCAAGAAGCGCGCCTAACGGGCCCCAATATCCAGGATGAGCTTGTACGCGTATTCGGGCAAAAAACCTTTGCCCAAGAAGTTGAAGATTTACGTAACGTCATACGGGAAACCAAAAAAATTTATCAGAGCAGAAACCTTCCGAAACCGCCTAAAATTATTTTGGTAGGCCAGGAATACGGCGGTCAACTTCTTCCCATAGTAGCTTCCGAGCCGGAATTTTCAGATATCAAACATTTGATTTTAATTCGCACTCCCATGAAACCTTTAAACGAAGTGACGCGTGAGCTGAGCGGAGCGACGCATCCGATTTTAGGCATACCAGGCAATATCGGAGAATTTCTTTCAAAATTTTCCGGTAACGTTGACGTCATTCTTTGGCGCGGCGAACTCAAGCTTAACGAATCGGCCAGTGAATGGCCTGAATATAAAAACCCTTCCTCATCAATAACTGTTCAACCCATGGGCAATGGAACATTCTCAAATCCAACAACGGTCGGTTTTTTCCAAGCCTATTTGAGAGAATTGACCGAAAAGATGGCTCGCGGTTTTGGCGCCAACGAATCGACAACCCCCGACACCATTCGAGCCGAAGTAGAAGAAGCCATGCTGCGATGGTTTGGAACCGAATCGAATCGAAGCAATGAATTGGAACTATCCCGTTTTCTTGCTTTGAAGGGAGAGCCGGCAATCGATGCTTTTGTGTCATTAATCGAAGAAGATCGGGCGGTAAAATTAGGTCCTTACAAAATTCCCGAGTACCGCAATTTGGATCAACTTCCCGAAGCAGGTACTCAAACCGTAGCTCCGGATGGAAAATCATACACACTTCCTTTTGATAATGCTGAATTCGAGCAAATGCGCATAAACTTGATGTCAGAGATCGTTATTCAGCGCTCGCTCGGCAGAGAAATTACCGTGCATGTCGGAACCGGCCATGTCGCACAGGCCAACATAGCCTTGGCTTCTGAGGCGCAAGAACTTTTGGAGCAACAGGCGGGCAGGCGATTTCGTGGAACAATTGCTGGGAAAGAACGACCTTATTTTTCTATAGCTTATCAAAGACCGACTTCCAGCTCCGGATATGCCGTTCACTTTATTAATAACGGTCAAATTCCACACCCCAGCACCGATCAGGACATGATCAGCAATTTCATCACCGGTCGCCGCGACGGCGTAATTGCTGCAACCTTTTTACCCGAAGTCATGGCCATTGCGGATATTGTTCTTGTAGAAACTGAATTTGAAATGCACATACCTCCACGCGGATTGTTTCAACAAGCCCGTATCAACGTAAATCCAACCGTCAAATTACTCGAAACTATTGGTTCCCTCATTCGAAAAGAAACTCTGGTTATCATAGAAAGCACCGTTCAACCCGGCTTTGTATCCAAAGAAGCTCTGCCGGCCTTAAATCGAATTATGCAAGAAAGATTCGGCATGGAAACGGACAATAACCCCACGGTGCGTTTGGTGTATTCACCACAGCGTTTGGCTCCCGGACCCGACGAAATGCGTTCCTTGAGGAAATTTCGAAGAGAAAGCGCTACCTTTTCCCCCAACGCAGAGGCGGATCTTGAGCGCTATTTCAGAAAGATCGGGTTTGATGATTATAAGATTTGGAACGTATCGGAAGATGTCGAATTTTTAAAGCTGCTTGAGTTGGCCTGGTTCTACGACCTCCTGGAAATATTGGATGGATACCTGAAAGCTGCGGAAGAATTTGGAGTTGATGCTTTTAAAGTAATTGAAAGCATTGTTCGGGTTCATAAGAGATCGCGCATGGGAATGCGACGCGTGCCTAATCTATGCCCTGGAGGTAGCTGCACACCCGAAGCGCTTATAAAAATAGCTATGGGTTTAAGAACTTACTTTGGAATGGAAGACAGCCAAATTTTCCAGATATTTCAATCGCGTTTCCTGGCATCCTCCATGCTTCAACAAAGGGCCAACGAAGTGATATGGAAGCTGCTTCGTCAATTTACAAGCGATATGAGTGTGCCATTTTCCGAGGTAAACGTAGGTATACTCGGCATCTCCTATAAAGAAGGAATTGGCAATACGAAACATAGCGGCTCAGAGCATGTCGTAAGAGAAATAACGCATTTCGGAGGGCATGTAGAAGCTACCGATCCTTTTACCGATTTTTGGCCTGAGCTTGCTATGCAAAATCCACGAAGCTCTTCATCACAAGCACGCGGTCGTCTAAATCAAGACGATCTTAATTTGATATCCGTTAGAAAATTGACCGATCCTCTGGCGTTCTTACACCCCGAACTTGACGCATTGGTTTTTGCAACTCGTCATTTTGAATATGTCGGAGCCCATCAACCCGCTTATAAACGGCAAGAACACCCCGATGTGGGAGGAAGCCGGAAGGCGCATGTCGGTCTTGATCCGATCAAGGTAGTAGCGCATATGATGGGTCTTGAAGATAAAGTAATTGTGGATACCTATGATTTCTTTTCCGATGAAGATTATCGAATATTCCTCGCCTTGGGTTGGCGTATTGAGGCCTTTGGCAAGGGACATATTTATAAGGGCGTAAAACCTCTTGCGGAACAAATAACCCCGGAAGAAAGAGTAGGATACTTATCTGCGCTTCTTAAAGAATTTCAAACAATGCGAGATGAATCCGGCATAGATCAAGAAAAATTAGGCGAGGCTGTTCGAACGACCGAGACCAGGCTTGCCTATTGGCGTGCTTTCATAACGGGGGAAGGCGAGATGGCCCATCTTAAATTGGATTATGAAAGGCTAAAAGCTATTCAAAATTTAAGATACGCCAGCGGCTCAAGACGAAAAACAGCAGAACTGGAAAAAGAACTGGCCGAGACGAAACTTTATCATGAAATAGGACCTTCTTCTTCAATAGCCAAACCTTTACGGTCTATCAAAGAAATCGAACTCGATCTTTCGGAATGGAAAAAGGAATCTAAAGTAAAAGCGGATGAATTCCTTCGTTCCAAAGTTCTATCACCAATAATTGAAACGGTAAGTACAGCACTAGCTAACCAAGGCAGACTTGCAACAAGCATTGGCCAAGAGATGCCTGGCATCCTTTCAGATGTACCGGCGGCGGCTATTATTGGTCTCGCTCAAAGATTCGCCAGCCTGCAACATGGAATTCTTCCTCAAATCCAGACACTTTTAGAATCTTTTTTTGCGGCGTCGACTTTCGATGGTGTTCGCCCCGATATTGCTCGAAATGAACGTGCCCAACAAGCGCGGCCGGATCTCCGAATAAGCGAAAGGAAACCGCGCGTACCAAGATGGGCAAAGAAACGCGCTCGGCATTTAGGATTTAAAGGAACATTTCGTGAAAGCCATATTTACCTGCGAAACCCTGCCGGGAAAATGGAGCGCTTAACCGATCCGGATGGAAATTCAAATCGCGTTACGGTTAAGTGGGTTGGAGATATGCAAAAGGGTAAGAAAGTTGTTCCGGATGAATGGACAAAATTTTCCGTTGAAGTACCCCTAAACCTCGTGCCCGTGGAAGATCTCCAAGTCGAACTATATGAAGATTTCATGGAATTGCCTTGGGAACTAAGAGAATGGCTTACTAACGAAGTTTGGGGTCAGGGCAAAATTCTTTCCACTGTCGCCGGTGAAGCACAAACCAAACTTCGATACATGATGGAAGTAAACCTCGATGCAAAAACCGTAGCTCCGGGAAGGGGCGGAATGCTTTTTTGGGGTGATAGCGGAGAACCCATCCTTATTGCGTCGGATATGGGGGATGAATTTATCTTCGATCTTAAATCGGCCGGAAGCTTTGTAGAAGTTAAAGGCGAAGAAATCACCGCCCGTTCGGGCCGCGTCGTTCAAGGTGGAGCGGGTGAGCTAAACAAAGCGGGACAACATGTGATTACACGCGTTGATCTCGGAGCGCTTCATCCGGGTCATCAAGCCGGAGGAGAGAGCGAGGTAATTCATTTATTACGCCTTGTCGGCACGGACCCTTATTTCAACGGCGATGCACCCCGCGCGCTTTTTCGGTTGCGATTCCGTTATCCGGGTAACGATACCCGGTTTGAAATTATTGGCCGAGCGTCTCCGACAAATCAACGAATAGGCCATATTTTCAAAGGAGGAAACGAAGATTTTGATCCTGCGGATGGTGCTCGATTAATGGGCTGGAACGCCGCTGAAATCCTGACCCACCACATCGCCGACGTTCATATCGCACTCAGTCCCGACAATATACTTTCCACCGGATATTACACCGATGCCGGCAGCAACATCGATTTATTCAATGAACGTGACCCTCTTAAAGGTTTTCAAAAATATTTTGGATATTATCTTCAGTTAGTTGCTTACGACTTTAATCAGGCACGGGAATTCGGTAAAGAATCCTACGAAGCCCCGACGCCGAGTCTCGATTCTCTTCAGGATTGGCTAAACGCGTTTGTGGATCATTTCCTGGAATCAAAATATGTTGCCAATAAAGAGATGCTGCAGAAACTTTTTGAGCCGTTTCGTAATATCGACAAAGGTGCCGGTCCGCAAGGATTTCAATATAAGAATTACACCGATCCCATTCAAATTTTGACACATGTAATCGATGACTTGTCCGACCTGCTCTGGCAGCATTATTTGCCTTATCAACTATTCCGTAACCGGTTGGATATGGGTTACGATGCAACGCGCGAATCCACGTATTCCACAACAAGCGGGCATTTGTATGATCCCGGCAGCCTCCAAAATGCTGAACAATTTCTCGAGGCACAGCTTAATTTACTTACCGTTGCGGAAAAATTAATACGTGACGAAGGTTATCCGCTGCTTCAACAAAGGGGTGCTGTCTTTGATTTTGCAGAGGCGCGAAATGTGCTTGAGCAAAAGAAATCCCACTTAAGATCGTTATCCCGCTTTCAATTTCCAGCTCCCGCACGATATGCGGGAATTTATCAAATTCCATTTTACTCTCCGCCTCGCCCTGAAATATTTACAGTCGTCGACATGGACTCAACATCATCCAAAGCCACCATGCACTTTCGGCATGCACCCATTCGGTCCAACGGCCTTTTTTCCAAAGCGCCTGCCGGATGGCTTCGCGATGTTGAACCCGCCGTACGGAGAATTCGTCAGTTTGCCGGAAGGGAGGGTGTGACACTGGAGGGAAATTTTCCTGTCGCTCTTCTTATACAAGCTTATTTTGATGCCTGGGTTCATCTAAGCGAATCAACGGCCGATCTGTTTGAACTTGAAAAACCATGGCATGTTTTATTGCAAATCCATAAAGATTTTCTGAACGCAGGCGCTTTGGGCGGTGATCTCGATAGACTCCGTACAGCCGAGTTTAAAGAAACCTTTACGGTACAGGACAAATATTACGCACGAGTAATTCTGGACAACGAAGAAATTTTTATTGAAGCCACCACCGACGGCGACAAACAATCCAAGCTGGTTGATAAGATGACGTTTACGGCGGCTTTAACTGAATATTCCGACACGGCTGCTGACATTTCAGTTTCGCCAAATCGCCCGGCCGGCGTTGGATTTGGATTGGAATTAAATAAATCCTTACAATTAATCGGAGACAGCAGTCCAGTGATATTACAAGAGAAAGGCCAAGAAGCCATCGATACGATAAGTCGGGAACTCGGCCATATCCTCCTACCCGGTTCTATTGGAAAGAAAGTTGGCTCCCTGGTCATTGATGACTCATTATTTTTAAATCGAATCCTCGAGGCAGGGAAATCGGCGCAGCGAACAACAAATTTTATTTTACAAATTGATGGTTTTAAAACGATATATTTAGTTGATCTGCCTGAAACAAGTACACATCAAAGAAAACTTATCGCTGCCATTTTTGGTATTCCTTTAAACTCCATTATTACCCTTCGCTCGGAATCAAATACTTTTTCTTTAGCCAATCACTACGGAGAACCCATCGTAGCGGCGCTCAGCGGAAAACATCGGGACATTCTTCGCGCCCTTCAGTCCTATGCGCTGCTGCACCCAAACACAGTTCTTTTGCTGGCCGGCGAAAATTTTTCTTCTGATGAAATAGGTCAACTCAAGCGAATCGGAGTTCGTGTTTTTAGCATGACCAATGCGATGGAAATGATAAGCGATGCTATGGAAATGCTGGAGGCATTCGGTCAATCCGCCTAATTCTTCACATGAGTTGCTTCGCTTAATGCATCCTACCGCTACCTAATAAGTTAGGTATGTATAACCATCCTACTCTATTTGTATTTAAATAATAGGAATGCTACCTTTTAGGGGACGATCAGTTTTGCTTTCTTAATCTAAACTTAGCCAATAAGCGCATGGACAAAAAAAGTTACACACAACCACTCACTTTGAAATCTTTTATTAAAAGGGAAAAACCTCTGCGTGTTTTATCCCTGCTTGTCCTTTTTATTTTCTTATGTAACCAGATCGGCTGGTCGAATCAACTCGCACTTCCGCCCGAGTTAGGCAACATTACTCAAGAATTCAACCTTTCCGCATCAGATCCACTTCCCAAAGTTATTCATATTCAAACTGTGCATATGAACTACAAAGTTCAAAAGAATATCGAAAAAATTCTGGAATATTTAAAAAAGGAGGCAAACGTAGATCTCGTTGGTTTGGAAGGCGCCGATGTCCCTATTGATCCCGACCGCATTTTCCATATGGATGATACGGAAACACGTTACCGAATTGCCGACAACTTGGCAAAAGAAGGGCAGATTACAGGATCTGAACTTTTCGCGATCAATTCCATACAGGATATTCGCGATCAAAAACTTCGGATAGAAGGAATTGAAGATCGCGGACTTTATCAACAAAATCTTTCCGATCTCAGATATGTGGTTTCCAACAGGGAATCCATGCTCGAGCATTTGCATGAACTTCGAAAGCGCGCTGAAAATCTTGAGTCGCTCATTCTTCCCCGTGAAGCTCAACAAATTCTCCAGCATAAACGCCAATTTGAAACGCAAACCGAAAATTTGCCGAAATTCTTTCATTTTCTTGATGAAAAAGCGGTGGGTATGGGCATCGAAGCAACACCTGAGAAGTATCCCGCGCTCGCCAAATTTTTCATCCTGGAGAATGTCTCAACATATATTGAGAAAAATGAATTGGCCGTTCTAGAAGAATGGAAATCGTTTAAAGCAGAACAAGCCTTGGCTGAAGCAGCATCCGTGTCAAGCTACCTTCCCAGCCATGAGATTGACCGTTTTGCTTTCCCGATGCTCGGTGTTTATAAATCCTATTTGGAACTAATGAACGAAGCCCAGGGATTCTCAAATTTGGCCATGGAAGAAGCCGAACAACTCGAAAAGGAAATTCTCTACACACTCATCCTCAAAAAAAAGGAATTCGAACTCATCGAACTGGAAAAAGACCTTTCCGATATGAAACAGCTTTTTGACATTACACTGGTGCGTGACCGGTTGGAACGCATTGAAAAAAGAGCGAGCAAGCTTTCCTATACGCGGCTGGTAGAACGTCTCGAAACAATGGAAGCTTCGTTAGCTCGGCCTGTCGCTCCCAGGTTAAATGACTCCGATCAAGCGAAATTCGATATGCTTGTGAAGAGATCGATATCGTTTTACAGGTTAGCCAAGGAACGGGACGCAGCCATGATGAATCGCTTCGTGGATTTGCTAAAGAACAGCAAACGGGCTGTCATTATTACGGGCGGATTCCACAGCGACGGCATTACGCAACTATTGAAGCAAAGAGGAATTTCTTACAGTGTCATTCTTCCCGACGTTGAAGAAATGAGCGATCACGATACCTATTTGAATGCTTTTTCTATCGCACAAACGCACGATATCAACGGTTCTACGGAAACGTCCCATCTTGAACCGGGGCTGGCCTTCGGCGATGTCGAGTTTGATCCTTTAGTTGCAGCGAAGAGAGTCAATCTCTTTTTCGCCGAAGTTGGGACGGGACAGCAAATTGGCCTTGATCCGACGAAGCTCGGTCCAGTACCGGAAGGAGTTTCCACTATCACTTCTTCGCAAGAACATGTTGGGGAAGTTCGATTGACAAGATTTGTCGTGACGCCGATAAACGAACCGCCGGTGGAATTTACATGGTCAAGAGATGGTTTAACACTCGCTATCGCCAATACAACACTCAGCGTGGGCACGGTGGCTTCGATTATTTCAGAAACTATTGGTCTCACTAAAGAAATTGATTTCGGCTTGATCGCCCCTAAAGATTCTCCGCTTGCGCTTGCATTAAGAGTACTGGTCTGGGTGATTTCTGCTGAACCGACGATAGGTGAAAGCGAAACTATGTTTGAATTTACCGCTTCACAAACCGAACTTATTTTACCGGCCCCTGCAGCCACCGTCACAGCCGGTTTGGACACTCCCCGCGAGATGGAGGGTGATCAAACAAATTTATTGTTTGAATTCAATCCGCGCCTCGCCGCTGCCGTGACGCTTCTCAATAACGAAGGTGCGGACGAAACTACGGTTAATGGAGTAATACGGACCTACCTTAATAGTGGCGGTGTTGCAACCCTTCTAAGCGCTGAAGTATTGACCGATTATGTTCCCATTCATGAAATTCCTGAGACCCCTGGTGATTTTACCGTTCCTTCTCGTTTTGGCGTTCTACCTGCGCTTGAGCTTAACGCCTTTACTATCGAACGCGCGTTGCAAAAAAAAGTAGGACCGGAAGCAAAAATTGGCACTTTCGAACTCGTATCCGAACGCGAATTTGCCGGCTTCGGAATCTCATCAACCACCCGCTTACTTGAAGTTGAAGGGAAAAATTTTCATGTGGAAAAAAAATCGGATGGATTTTTTACGGTGACTGGCACGCCCGACAGTCTTCTGGAATTGCGAACCAGAACCAAAGCAGGCGCAAAAGGTATCGCCGACGGAATTCGTCCAACGGTAGAACGCCTGCAAAGCGGCCTATCACCCACCAGCCGCGTGTCGCTTATTCCTGAACACGTGCGGCTAGCGGATATTTCCGCTCTAATGGAAGCCGAGCTTTCTCAAACCGGCACTTTGCCCGCAAACAATTTCTTTAGCCAAACGCAAAAGGGAAGTGATAACAATTTCGCTGTTAACGTTGTTACTGACCTTTCTGAAGAAAATTTCAGCCAACTGCTACTGGATATTCGAGAAAATCCTTCATCAATTTATATTTACCTGAACTACGAGCTGGAGCCTGACTCCGTTCAAGCCGCATACGCACAAGAAATAGCCGCTAAATATGAAAATTTTTTCCATCTCCGCGTTGACGACGGGCGAAGAAATACCTCCGGCGCCGCTCAATATCTGGCGGAATTTTTTTCTCAAAATCTCTTCACCCACAAATTTCAGGATCAAGAACGCGAATTGATTGGCAGACTTTTGGCGCGAAGTCCCTACAAAAATTCATCTCAAATTCTGGAGAAAACGTTTATCGTAGCTTCCCCTAAGCTTGTTTCAGCGCTAAATCAACATGAATCTATGCAAAAGACACCTAAGCTCATTCTTGATCGCATCGGCAGAACTGCCGAGGAAATTGCTGCACTTCATTTTGTCGGCCTGTATTTTGCGCGTTTAGGTTTCGCCGTAGCACTTAAGCAAGAATGGTTAGAGGCGGCCGATGATGCCATAATATATTCAACATACAGACCAAAGGCCTCCTTCCTTAATAATTTAAGCGCCTTATATTCGAGCTATGTAACCGCCTTAAAAACGCTTTCCGTCAGCGCCTAATCTTTCGGTCACAAGCAGCAACCATTACCAACCTATGTACTGGCAGTACCTTCTTTTACATTTTTATTTTCCACCGTTGCCTAACTGCTTGACTTAAGTCCTTCTGCTAACTATAATAACGCCGTTTTTCTTCATCATCGAATCGCACGCGCTAAGTGGGCTTTGACGCCCACTTTTCTTTTTTAGGCATAATCACCCGCAAAAATTATGCAGGATTGAGTGAAACATGGGTCAAGAGTTGTTGCAACAGCTTGAAATGATTGAACGTGAAAAGGGGATTTCAAAAGAAGTCCTCCTGGAAGCGCTCCATTCCGCGCTCTTAAGCGCTTGCCGAAAAACCTACCCAACTTTGGAAGGTATTGAAGTCAATATCGACACCGCATCCGGACAAATAGCCCTTCTGCATAATGGAAAACCCATTCGCGATACAGGATTTGGCCGCATTGCCGCTCAGACCGCCAAGCAAGTTATCATTCAAAAGATTCGTGAGGCTGAGCGCGAAAATATATTCGATACCTACACCAAACGTGTCGGTGAAATCATAAACGGCACGGTTCATCGTGTTGAAAACCGCACCATTATCGTTGATCTGGGAAAAACCGAAGCCATTCTCCCGCCGCGGGAACAATTTCCAAAAGATATTTATAAGCAGGGCGATACGATTCGCGCGATTTTGCTTGAAGTAAAGAAAACTCCCCGCGGGCCGGAATTAATTCTTTCCCGGGCGCACGCCGGTCTTGTCCGAAAACTTTTCGAACTCGAAGTCCCCGAAATTCACGACGGCATTGTGAAAGTCATGGGCATCACACGCGAAGCCGGTTCGCGCACGAAGATCGCTGTTATTTCTTCCGATGATAAAGTAGATTGTGTCGGTTCGTGCGTTGGTATGCGCGGTCAGCGCGTTAAAAATATCGTTCGCGAACTTGGCGGCGAGAAAATCGATATCGTGCGTTACAGCAGCGATACGGAAACGTATATCCGAAACGCCTTAAGCCCGGCAGAACTCCGCGAAATCAAATTGAATGCGGATGCAAAGTCGGCCGAGATTTTTGTTGAAGATGAGCAGTTATCGCTTGCGATTGGGAAAAAAGGGCAAAACGTCAGGCTGGCCTCCAAATTAACCGCATGGAAATTGGACGTACGTAGCCGCAGCCAGCGAATTCCTCTTTCCTCTATTAAAGGAGTCGGCCCGAAAACCGAAGAGCTTCTGCGCACCGGCGGAGTCGCATCGCTCAAAGACATTCTCAAAAGCACAGAGGAAGATTTGGCTAAAATTGAAGGCATCACCCCCGCCACAGCTAAAAAAATATTTACCGCAGCGCACGAGGCCCTCATACAGGGGAGTCCTGAATAATGCGCGTTCACGAATTAGCCAAGGAATTGGACATCTCCAGTAAAGAATTGCTGGATAAGCTTGCGGAAAAAAAGATTGCCGCCAAGAATCATATGAGCAATCTTGATCCGTCGACCGTAGGGCTCTTTCTTAAGAAAACGAAGCCTGCAGCTACCGTAACGGTTACTAAAAAATCAGTTTCCACTAAGCCACCTGCCGCTAAAGAACCGTCTGTCAAAAAAGCAACGCAGCCTGTTGTTCCACCTCCGGTAAAAAGAAAAACAGAAGTAAAAGAAGTTAAGAAAGAACTTCCCAAAGTAGAAAAAAAACAGGCGGTGGCACCAACCATCACAAAAGCACCGGAACCAACAAAAGCTCCAACCGCGCAGACGCCAAAACCGGTAATAACGCCAACGCAGACCGAAGCGCCCGCAAAACCAGCGCCGCCTACAGTTCCGCAAAAAATAGTTCAAATCCAAGCTCCTCTTACCGTCGGTGATCTTGCCCGTGCTTTTAATGCTACGCCCGCACAAATGATCAAGACGCTTATGACCATCGGAATTTTTGCCAATATCAATCAAGTTTTGGATGAACAGGTTGTCAAACGAGCAGCCGATACCGTCGGTATTAAAGTTGAATTAAAAATCGCAGAGGAAGAGAAAAAAGCCGCCGAAGCAGAAACAAAACCGGAAGATCTTGTGCTGCGTTGTCCTGTCGTAACTATGATGGGACATGTCGATCACGGAAAAACATCACTTCTCGACGCCATTCGAAAGACTAACGTCGCCGATCGCGAAGTGGGTCGAATTACACAGCACATAGGCGCCTACGAAGTTCGCCGCGGCGATGATAAATTCATTACGTTTTTAGATACACCCGGTCATGCAGCGTTTTCAGCTATGCGCGCGCGGGGCGCTACGGTTACCGACGTGGTAGTGCTTGTCGTCGGCGCCGATGATGGCGTTATGCCCCAGACCATCGAAGCTATCGATCATGCCCGCGCTGCCGGAGTTCCTATTGTTGTTGCGATTAATAAAATGGATCTTCCGAATGTCAATCCAGACAGGGTACGGCAACAATTACAAAAGCAAGACCTCATAGCCGAAGATTGGGGAGGGAAAACCATTATGATCCCCGTTTCAGCGCGCACCGGTAAAGGTCTCGATGACCTGCTCGAAAGTTTGCTTCTCGAATCTGAAATTCTTGAGCTAAAAGCCAATCCCAAAGCAAAGGCGCGTGGAGTCGTTCTTGAAGGTCGAATGACTCAAGGCGAAGGTCCCACTACAACGATTATTGTTCAGAACGGCACGTTGCGTGTCGGCGATCCAATCGTATGCGGATGCTATTACGGAAAGGTGAGATCCATTCGGAATAATATTAATGTCCGCATGAAAGAGGCTCTTCCGGCCCAGGCCGTAGAAATTTTGGGGCTTAACGGTGTGCCCGAAACAGCAGATGAGTTTCATGTCGCCGGAAATTTATCCCAAGCGCGTACTCTTTCCGAGAAGCGTCTCATGCAGCAACGCGAACAGCAACGCGGAGTCGGCAGGCAAAAGCATCTTACTTTGGATGATCTTCACTCAAAGATTCAAGCGGGCAAAATTAAAGAATTGAAATTGATCATTAAAACCGACGTTCAAGGTTCTCTAGAGGCCCTAACGCAGCAGCTTGAAAAATTAGGCCTTCAAGAAGTCCGGCTTCATGTGATTCACGGCGGCACCGGCCCCATTAACGATTCAGACGTTGTGTTAGCGGCGGCTTCGGATGCGGTCATCATCGGATTTCATGTCCGGACAGGCGGTCCGCATGTGGAAGAGTTGATCGATAAGGAAGGTGTCGATGTTCGTTACTACAATATTATTTACGATGCCATAAATGACATCACCAAAGCGATTGAGGGCATGCTCGAACCTACCTACAAAGAAGTGCTTACCGGGCGCTGTGAGGTACGAAAAATATTTCGCTCTTCCAAAGTGGGTACGATTGCCGGTGCTTATGTTGTTAAAGGATCGATCGCCCGCACCAATCGAGTACGCGTTTACCGGAGCAATAATCTTGTTTTCGAAGGAAAATTAGCGGCTCTTAAACGTTTTAAAGACGACGTTAAAGATGTTAAAGAAGGTTTCGAGTGCGGAATGTCTTTCGATAATTTCAACGATGTCCATGAACGCGATACCGTTCAATCCTATGCGCTTGAAAAGGTGGCGGCCAGGATTGTGTGATTGTCGCTACGCTTCGTTGGAGTTTTTTGAATCATGAAAATAGCAAAGAGAAACGGTCGGGTAGCCGAACAAATACGCCAAATCATGAGCGATGTGATCCTCAACAAAATGAAGGATCCTCGGTTGGGATTTATTACCATTACGCGCGTTACCGTAACGGAAGATCTGAAATACGCCAAGGTATATTTCAGCGTGTACGGCAGCGAGAAGGAAAAGAAAGGAACCGAGGCCGTACTCACGCATTCGATCAATTACCTTCAGCACGAACTTCTCGGAAAACTTAAGATGCGTACGCAACCGAAATTAAGTTTTACCTTTGATCCTTCGATTGAGCACGCGTTTGTCATTGACGAAGTCATCCGAAAAATTCACGAAGAACAATAGCTCATGAAAACTTTTTCCATGCGTGAAAAGGAAATCGACGGGCTTCTCCTTATCGATAAGCCGAAGACGTGGACTTCCTTCGACGTGTGCAACTTCGTAAAGCACCGGTTTCGCGTAAAAAAAGTCGGCCACACCGGAACGCTCGATCCCCAAGCCACCGGCGTAATGATTGTTTTGCTCGGAAGATATACTTCGTTTTCGAAACTTTTGACCGAGCAGCGTAAAACCTATTGCGGCATGCTCCATCTGGGCATTCGCACCGATTCGCAGGACGGTGATGGCAAGGTTGTTGAAGAAAAACCTTGGCAGCATATAAAATCGGAAGATATTTTCTCTCATACTAAGAAATTTACAGGCAGCATCTTGCAGTGTCCGCCGATGGTTTCTGCCGTAAAACATCAAGGTAAGCGTTTATATAAACTAGCGCGCGCGGGGCAAGTCGTTGAAAGACAACCCAGACCTATCACGATTTACTCTTTTGAAATCGGAACGATCGATTTGCCGAGAGTTCATTTTTCTGTAGAAGTTTCTAAAGGTACTTATGTGCGTACCTTGGTGGAAGATTTTGGTGCGGCTCTGGGTTCGACGGCATTTCTTGAGAGCCTATGCCGCGTTAGTGTCGGTTCCTACCGTTTAGAGAATTGTGTCTCTTTAGAAACGCTGGAAAAATTACAGGGACCGGAAGAACTCAAGCCCTACCTAATTCGAGAATTACGTGAAGGTCATTACACATCTACGCAGGAACCCGTTTCCGCCGCATAAAACCAAGATTTGTCTTGCTATAGGCAATTTTGACGGTGTCCATTTGGGTCACCGTACATTGCTCCACGAAATCTGCTCCAAAGCAGCTCGCATACGAGGCGTCCCCGCGGTATTCACATTCATTCGCCATCCGCGAATTATTCTGAAACCCGATCATCCCGTACACCTATTAACCCCTTGGCAAGAACGCTTGGCTTTGCTTGAAAAAGCCGGCATTCGCGCCGGTTATTTGCTGCGCTTTACAAAACAATTTTCAAAGATGTCCCCGGAAGAATTTGTACGCGAAATTTTAGTAAAAAAGATCGGCGTACATACCGTATACATGGGTTTTAATGCTCGTTTCGGACATAACCGCCGAGGTACCGCAAAAATCATGGAGCGGCTTTCCAAGCGGTACGGATTTCATTTTCAAGCTGTCAAGGCTCGAAAAGACAGCGGGAAAATAGTCAACAGCACACGCATTCGTTCGCTTATTGAACGCGGACACCTCGAAGAAGCCGCACGGATCTTGGGGCAACCTGCGTTTTTAATTGGAACGGTGATTCACGGAAGCGGTCGCGGGAAAAAATTAGGTTTTCCGACCGCCAATCTTCATCAAGAAAACGGCGTCCTGCCGCCCACGGGCGTCTATATTGTTTCCGTAAAAATAATCCGGTCCACTAAACAAAAAAAGCCTTACGGATTCGATCTAAAAGATACGTCCTCAAAACAGGGAATGCTCGGCTTATTAAACCTGGGGTATCGTCCCACATTTAAACGGGCAGACAAAACGCAGCGACATCCTTTACCGGAAGTTTATTTGTTGAACGGCGCTCGCAGAGCGCACAGCGCGCATAATTTATATGGAAAACGTCTTAAGCTATCTTTGCTAAAGTACTTACGGCGAGAAAAGAAATTTTCGAACTCCGATTTGCTCGTGAGACAAATCAAAAAAGATGTCTTGGCCGCGCAACGCGGAGGCGCACGATTTAAGCGTAAGTATATGAAAAAACAGGGCTTTACAATATAGACCGCTGTGACTATAATTCCGCCTTGTTTGTGAACACCCCAATAATGAAAATAGTCTATTTAGAGGATATGAAATGGCGTTAACGAAAGAAAAGAAGCAAACCATTGTAGCGACGTATCAACAAAAACATAATGATACAGGTTCGCCCGAAGTCCAAATCGCGCTTTTAACGGAACGCATCAACGAACTGACGGACCATTTCAAAGCTCACGTCAAAGATCATCATTCCCGATACGGTTTGATTCAGATGGTCAACAAGAGGCGCTCTCTTCTCAAATATCTCCAGCAAACGGCTCCCGACCGTTATCAGCAAATCGTAGCCAAACTCAATCTCAGAAAATAACTAGGTTATCATGGAAATTAAAGCATCCGTCACTATTGGCGACCAGGAACTCATTTTTCAAACCGGAAAATTGGCTAAACTTTCAAGCGGCGCCGTTACCGCTATTGCTGGAGAAACCGTCGTATTAACCGCCGCCGACGCAACTTCGGAACCTAAAAAAGACGTAGATTTTCTACCCCTTACCGTTGACTACCGGGAACGAATGTACGCGGCCGGCCGTATCCCCGGTGGATTCTTTAAAAGGGAAGGGAGGCCCACCGAACGCGAGACTCTGGTTTGCCGCCTGATTGATCGTCCCATTCGATCCCTCTTCGATAAAGGATTCTTCAACGATGTTCAAATCATGTCGACTGTTTTGTCCGCCGACGGTGTTAACAATTCGGATATTCTAGCTATGAATTCCGCGGCAGCAGCGCTTGCTATTTCTCCGATACCTTTTACAGCCGTTTTAGCAGCTGTCCGTGTGGGAATCGTAGACGGGCAATATGTGGCCAACCCTTCGATGGTTCAAAACGAAACAGCAACGCTTGATGTTATCGTCGCCGGCACAAAAGATAAAATCGTCATGATCGAAGCGGGCGCCAATGAAGTTAGCGAGGAAGCTTTTCTAAAAGCCATTGAGTTTGCCCATGAGCAAATCGGTAAGATTTGCGGCGCTATCGAAGAGTTAAAGCGCAAAGCGGGTAAACCCAAAGCGGAAGTCAAACCCCTTGAAATTCCGGCGGACATTCAAGCCAAAGTCAATGCGATCGCCAAAAAAGCTTTCGATGAAATCAATCAGCCGGCCAAAAAAGAACAACGGGCGGAACGCAGAAACGAACTTTGGAAAAAGGTTCTTGAATCGTTTGATCAGAAAAACCCGGATTTCAACATCGTTCCCATCAAAGCTGCTTTTGAAGAACTCGAGTACGACTCCGTTCGTAAACTTGCTCTGAAAGATAAAAAACGTGTCGACGGACGCCGATTTGATGAAATTCGTTCACTCCACTGTGAGATTAGCGTGCTTCCCAGAACGCATGGATCGGCTGTTTTTACGCGCGGACAAACGCAAAGCTTGGGCGTGACTACGCTCGGAGCAGGCGAAGACGAACAGAGAATCGACGGCCTCGACGGGGAAGCGACTAAGCATTTTATGCTTCATTATAATTTCCCGTCATTTAGCGTTGGCGAAGTCAGACCAAATCGCGGGGTGGGCCGGCGGGAAATTGGACACGGCGCTCTTGCCGAACGTGCTTTGAAAGCCGTTCTCCCGGATAAGGAACTTTTTCCTTATACCATACGTGTTGTTTCCGACATTTTAGAATCAAACGGTTCTTCTTCGATGGCTTCTGTCTGCAGCGGTTCTTTATCGCTCATGGATGCCGGCGTGCCGATCAAATCACCCGTAGCCGGAATTGCTATGGGGCTTTTTTCCGAAGGAAACAATTACGAAGTGCTCACCGATATTGCCGGAGTTGAAGATCACCTAGGCGATATGGATTTTAAGGTAGCCGGAACAGCCAAGGGAATTACCGCCGTGCAGGTGGACATTAAAATTACCGGCTTAACGTTTCCAGTCATTAAGAAAGCGCTAGAACAAGCGCGCAAAGCCCGACTAGAAATTTTAGACGTCATGGCTAAAACGATTGATAAGCCGAACACTACCATTTCCCAGTACGCACCTCGCTATAGCATTCTTCAAATCAATCCGGACAAAATTAAACTCGTCATAGGGCCGGGCGGTAAGATGATTAAAGAAATTACGAAAGAAACAGGCGCTAGAATCGATATCGAGGACAGCGGAAAAGTCACGATTTTTGCAAGCGATGAAGCGTCCCGTGAAAAAGCAACGGAATGGGTCAAGTCGCTTACCGCAGAAGCGGAAGTGGGAAAAATATACCAGGGCAGAGTAAAAAAACTTCTAAATTTCGGTGCGTTTTGTGAAATTATGCCCGGCGTTGAAGGTATGGTTCATATTTCCGAATTGGCCGAAGGATACGTTCCAAATATCGATAGCGTAGTTAAAGTAGGCGATGAGTTCCCTGTAAAAGTAATTAACGTAGACGAACAGGGCAGAGTCAATCTTAGCGCTAAACAAGCAGGCGCACAGCTCACCGTCGATCCCAATGCTCCCGTAATAACTACCGCTCAAGACCGACCACCTCGTCGAGGCGGCGGTGCTCGTCCATTCGGCGGTGGCGGTGGCGGCCGTAGACGTTAGAATCTTCACGGTTCTTCTTAAATTTACGACCGGCGTTTGATGATTAAATCGTTTTAAATCCGTCACTCGTCTCCTATAATACGCATCATCACATTTCGCCGTCTAACCCTATTTAAGTCTTATAGGAATAATGCCGTTATATTATCGCCGTGAAAAAACGTGATAACCTTAACAATATAAGATGGCCCCACGTAGTAGGATTTTTCCTTCTGCTTCTGAGTTTCTACTCCTTAATTAGCATTCTCACTTTTCAGCCCGATGATTATTCTTTCTATATTTCCGAGCCCAATAATCCGATCGAAAATAAGGGCGGCCTTCTTGGTGCCGAGATTTCCTTCTTTATGCGTTTCTGGTTTGGGTTGAGCGCTTATCTTCTGCCGGCGCTTTTCCTTTTATGGGCAGGCTGTTTTTTCTCGCTTCAAGTACCCCGCGAACGATTTATTAAAGGCATCGGCCTAGTCCTGCTGCTTTGTGCGAGCGCCACTCTTTTCGGTATCACCTGGAATGGGGACGGGCGGTTTGAAGCGGGCGGTGCGATTGGATTTTATTTTGCCAATCATTTGGAACATTACTGCGGCGTCACCGGCGGTTATCTGATTGCTATTTTTTGTATTTTGATTGCGCTGACCATATCCACCGATTTCATCTTAAGCCCTTGGATAAAAAGATTTTTTGGATCCCTTTTTCAATCTATTCTTAGTGTAATTTCTTCGATCGCCGATTTTATACGCTCCTTTGTAAAAACCACCGAAAATGTTAAAGAGCGTTTTCAGCCAAAGCCTAAGGAAAAAGCGAAAGCTGTCGCCAAGCCCGGTGCCAAAGTAGAAGAGCATACGTTTATTCCGCCGAAAGTAAAAGAATACCAGCCTCAACGGTCGGAAAATGAATCTGTAAATAAAAAATCGGAAAAAGGAAAAGATAAGCAGGAAAACGAAGCCCCCGAGAAACCAAAGCTTCATATCATTCAAAAACCCGAAAAGCCCGTAGAGAAAGTCGAACCCGCGGTCGCCCTTTTGACAGCGGCTCGAGCGACCACAGGCAGCGGAGCTTATGAATTTCCGCCCATCGATATTCTGGAAATACCGCGGAAAGTAAACACAAGCGCCCATGCACTTCAGGAAAATTCGAAACTACTGGAAAGTACGCTCCGTGATTTTGGCATCGATGTCCGTGTCACCGAAATTGAGCAGGGCCCCGTCATTACGCGGTACGAAGTTCTTCCCGCGCCCGGAGTAAAAGTCCAGAGTATTTTAACTCGTCAGGACGACTTAGCTCTTGCCTTACGCGCTAAAAGCATTCGGATCCAAGCGCCGATTCCCGGAAAAGCTGCGGTGGGAATTGAAATTCCCAATCCTGAAACGCATACGGTATGTTTGCGCGATCTCGTTACCGCACCGCAGGTCAAAACCAAACGGGCCAAGCTTCCGCTTCTTCTCGGAAAAGATACGAGCGGGCTGCCGATTATTTCAGACCTGGCCGACTTGCCCCACATTCTTATCGCCGGAACAACCGGAAGCGGAAAAACAGTTTGTTTAAACGCCATTATTGCCGGGCTTCTTTATTTTCTGTCACCCGATGATCTCAAATTCATCATGATCGATCCAAAAATGGTGGAGTTGTCCGTTTATAACGGCCTTCCTCATCAATTAACACCCGTCGTGACCGATCCAAAAAAAGCAGCGGCTACGCTCAATTGGGTTGTGATCGAAATGGAAACTCGATACAAAATTCTTGCCGAATGCGGTGTTCGAAACATCGCCTCGTTCAACAGCCGCGAAGAAAAACCGGCAAACACAGCGGAAAAAACAGAAGATAAAGCCCTGCTTAAAAAGATGCCTTATATCGTGGTCATTATCGATGAATTAGCCGACTTAATGCTCGTTGCGCAGGATAAAGTAGAAACCGCCATCGGCCGATTGGCGCAGTTATCTAGAGCGGTAGGTATTCATCTTATTCTGGCTACGCAAAGACCGTCCGTCGACGTCATTACCGGAGTCATAAAAGCAAATTTTCCCGCACGCCTGTCGTTTAAAGTTGCCTCTAAAGTAGATTCGAGAACCGTTCTCGATTCGAACGGTGCAGACCAGTTGCTCGGTCGTGGGGACATGCTTTTCCTCCAACCCGGTGAGCCCGAACCTATTCGCGGCCAAGCACCGTGGGTAAGCGATAACGAAATAACGAAACTCATCGAATTCTATAAAAAGAAGGAAAGGCCGCAGTTCATAACCGCTATTCATGAAGCGCAGACTTCTATAAATTCGCCTATGTTCAACGGTGAAAAAGATGAGCTGTATGACACCGCCGTAAAATTAGTCGTCGATAGTGGCGTTGCATCCGTTTCCCATATCCAGCGTCGACTCCGGCTTGGCTACGGACGCGCCGCACGGCTTTTAGATGTAATGGAGTCGGAAGGTATTGTTGGCCCGCTGCAGGGAAGTAAACCCCGAGAAATTTTCCGCAAAGCAGAAGCTGAAGCTGACACGCAAGTCTAGATGAAATCTATTCTTATGGTAATCTGGTCTACAGGTTACAATTCCACTTTGAGATAACCCAAGATATGATAAACAAATGGGTTATTGCTGATGAGGAATGGCTAAAAAATGCTCCATTGCGAAACCCCGCCAAGACTATAATAGAATCTGCTAAAACGTATTTACCGCAACTCAAACGTAGCGCTCGAATTTTTTGCAGGAAATTTTTTGAACATGCCGGTTTACTTAAAAACAAAATTGCCTAAATCTAAAGTTGTAAAAAATCACAAGCCACCGAAACCTACGACGGTCAATCTCACGTCGCTAGGGTGCGCAAAAAATCTTGTCGATAGCGAAGTTATGCTCGGGCTTCTAAATGAATACGGCTACAGGATGGTTCCCGACGGTGAGCGTTGCGATGTGGCCATCGTGAACACTTGCGGTTTTATTGAATCTTCACGAAAAGAATCGATCGGCGAAATATTAAGATTGGCTGATCTGAAAAATCAAGGTAAAGCACGTTATCTGATTGTAGCCGGTTGTTTAGCTCAAAAACATTCTAAGGATTTGGTAGAGGAGATTCCCGAAATCGATGCGGTCGTAGGCACCGGTGAATTTCAAAAAATTCATTTGATCGTCAGTCAACTCGATAAAAATAAAATTGAAAAGGCCGTAGATTATCCCACGTTTCTTTACGATGAAACCACACCGCGCATCGCGCTAACCGCAACGCACTCTCGTTTTATCAAAATCGCCGAAGGATGCAATCATACTTGTTCTTTCTGCATTATTCCTCAAATGCGCGGCGCTTACCGCTCACGGCCAATTGCTTCCATTGTTGCCGAAGTAAAAGATTTAATTAAAAACGGCCTGAAAGAAGCTTGCGTCATAAGTCAGGAAACGACTTATTACGGACGCGATATCGATCGCACCTACCATCTACCCTCACTTTTAAATGAGTTGGATAAGCTCGACGGTCTGCGCTGGATCAGGTTGTTTTACAATCATCCCATGCATATGGATGTTTCGATCATTGAGGCTATGGCGCGATGTAAAAAAGTTGCCCCTTACGTAGACATGCCGCTCCAACATATCAACAACCGGCTGTTAAAGAGCATGAATCGCGGCGTTACAAAGGAACGAACGGTTTGCTTACTAGGCGAGATACGCAGAATAATACCCAATGCAATACTCCGCACAACATTTATTGTCGGCTATCCGGGTGAAACCGCCGAAGAATTCGATGAGCTTTGTGAATTTGTTAAAGAAATTCAGTTTGATCATGTGGGTATTTTTACGTACAGCAGGGAAAAGGATGTTCCTTCGGGCCATCTTCCGGATCAATTAAATGCGCCCGTAAAAAAAGAACGCTACAAAAAACTGATGGAAATCCAGCAATCCATATCGCTTAAACAGAATCAGAAGCTTCTAGGAACTCAACAGGAAGTTTTAATAGAAAGAAACGCGGATAAACCCCAGTGGTATGTCGGCAGGGCGGAGCGTCATGCTCCCGATATTGACGGAAATATTTTTATTCACTCACCAAAGATTCCGCTCAAAGCCGGAGACTTCGTTCGTGCGCAAGTTAAGGAAGCTTTGCCGTACGATCTTTTTGGTGAATTTCTAGATCGAATGGATTCCTAGTGACCATCACACCGAATCAACTTACGTGGTTTAGGTTAATCGTCGCTCCCACGGTGCCCATCGTATTCAATTACGGAGGGAATGAATATAAGCTGTGGGCATGCGTGATTTTCGTAACCGCTGCTTTGACGGACTTAGTAGATGGATTTCTCGCGCGGCGGCGGCAACAAATCACCTCGATGGGGAAAATACTTGATCCCATTGCCGACAAAGTGTTGGTTCTTGGTGCATTGGTTGCGTTTGCGATGAACGGCGTCCTGAACGCTTGGTGGCTTTTGCCTATTGTTTTGCGTGAGCTAAGCGTAACAATCGCGCGATTCATGCTTTTGTCGAAAAAAGAAGTCGTAGCGTCCACGCCAAGCGGTAAGAAAAAGGTAGTTATTCAATACGCTACGGTGTTTTTATTTTTTCTACTATCACTCAAGCTGGACACTATACAAGGCAGTTTAGAGAATGCACTGAAGATTGCCGCCCATGCCATGCTTACCATGGCTACTTGGTCTACTTTAAAATCAGGATACGATTTCTTTGCAGCCAACGGAGGAAAACTCATTGAAAGAAAAAATCGCTAAATTTGTAGCTACTTCCGCCGGCGTGGGTTACATTCCCGTCGGCCCGGGAACGTTTGGAAGCATTGTTGCTTTGATTTGGGTTGGTTTTTTCTTCGAGCAATCCTTCTTCGTTCAAATACTGAGCGCTATCTTATGTTTCATGCTCGGCACATGGGCAAGCGCTGAGGTCATTAAATCCACGGGGCATCCGGATCCGCCGTTTGTTGTCATTGACGAAGTGTGTGGAATCTTTGTAACGTTTCTATTTATACCGATCACCCCGACTACGTTGGCATTAGGGTTTATTTTCTTTAGAATTTTAGACATCTTCAAACTACCCTTTATTCGCCGGCTTGAAGCTTGGCCGAACGGTTACGGCATTATGCTGGACGATCTCGCCGCCGGAATTTTAAGCAATCTTCTTCTTCATACCTGGTTGATGATTTCTTCCTAAATGAATACCGACAGCCCAAGCGTTATCCTCCTCACCGTTGGTACGGAACTTCTCACAGGCAAGACTCTCGATACAAACGCGTGGCATCTCGCGCGGTTATGTGACCAAGCTTCTTTTCCGGTAGTCAAACATCTAACCGTACACGATAAAAAGAGCGATATCTTAGACGCCTTACGATCGGCAGCTCGAGAAGCTTCTATTGTCATTGTTACCGGGGGACTAGGTCCTACATTCGATGATATTACGGCAGAATGCATAGCGCTTTTTGCCAAAGTCCCATTCCGCATCGATACAAAAATTTTTAATCAACTCAAGCAGCGATCCGGATCCAAATCTCCGCGCATATTAGATCTTCTCAAACGCCAAGCAAGTCTGCCAGAAGGATGCGAAGTTCTAAAAAATAGCGTCGGCGTAGCCTGCGGTTTTGTTATAAAAACCGGCCAAAGTTATATTGCCGCTCTTCCCGGCGTACCGCGCGAGATGGAGGAAATGTCTGAGCGCGAACTCCTTCCTAAACTAAATCGCCGTTTTCCCAATCGGATTCCATTCGAACATCTTGCAGTACGAATAAAGGGTTTGAGCGAGCACCGTGTAGTGAGTCTCTTACCCAGCCATTTTTTCACGCATCCGGATCTCCGGTGGGGCATTTACCCCATGAGCGGTACGGTGGGTATACGCGTTTATTTTCAAAAGAAACATCGCTCTATAGCGAAGAAAGCGATGGGCGATCTTAAACAAAAATTGAAAAAGAACATTTTTGCTGAAACCGATTCTTCGCTCGAAGAAACCATCGCCGCACTGCTCGTAAAAAAAAATAAAACAGTTTCCGTGGCTGAAAGTATTACAGCCGGCGGAATCGGTGAAACACTCACCAATACTCCGGGTTCCTCACGTTATTTTGTGGGCGGTGTGCTCGCATACTCGAACGAAATAAAGAAAAAATTACTCGGGATTGATACTAAGACACTCCAAAAATCAGGAGCTGTTTCAAAATACGTAGCTGTGAGTATGGCAAAAAATATTCGTACATTAACCGGAACAGATTATTCCATAAGCGCAAGTGGTATAGCGGGGCCGGGGGGTGGAACGCGTCAAAAACCGGTTGGACTTGTTCATATCGCCGTAGCTTCGACAAAACGCGTTAAATACAAGGCCTTTTATTTTCAAGGCGACCGAGCTCGAATCCGGCAACGCACTATCGTTTCCGCGCTTTCCATGCTTTTCGATTTTTTAAAGGAGAAGTAACATCCGCGCATTTATCGCCCTTGACCTAAAAGAATTTGCCGAGCCGCTCAACCAAACCATCGGCAAATTAAAAAGTGCAGGATTACACCTCAATTATGTCCGGCCCGACCATGCGCATTTAACTCTTGCCTTTTTTGAAGATATATCGGAAAGCAATATCGAAAAATTAGTTGAAGAACTTACTGAAAAACTCATACATTCTTCGTTTGAAATATCCTTATCGCTCGGAAACGTAGGAGCTTTTCCTGATCAAAGAAAACCCACGGTCCTTTGGCGGGAAATCGTCGACGGCCGAGATGATTTATCCCGGCTTAAAAAACACGTCGATGAAGCGCTTACGTTACTTGAATTACCTGTCGAAAAGAGGCCTTTTAAACCGCATTTAACTCTTGCGCGCATTCGAGAAAAAAATCATACGCCCATCCCCGAGTTCGTTTTTTCAATGCCGTTGACACATTCGAATACCATTTCAATTAAAAAAATATCATTTTTTAAAAGCGAACCGTCTCCGCATGGTCCCCGATATACCGCTCTTTACCGAATTCCTTTACGCAAAGATGGTTAAATCGAGCCAATTTCCCTCTGTTTAATTCTGAATATATAACCATAAGCTAATGTGACTAAAAGAGTTAGGATAAAACGGGCGCCGGAAGGGGTGTTTGTAATTCTAAGATGTCCTATGTATACTTTTCAACAGAGGCCGTCTTAGCTATTTAAGAATAATTTAAGGTGCCTATTTTATATTAAATGGATTGTGTTCATGCCCAAGGATACGGGGTCAAAAAAATTAGGGGAAATTTTACTTGAGCACGGCGCTCTGAACGATAAGCAATTATCCGAAGCGCTCAAAGAGCAGCAATCTCAAGGGGGATTAATCGGCGAAGTCCTTATTCGCCTCGGTTTTGTAAAAGAAGAAGATATCGTCATCGCGTTAGCCACGCAATTTAATTTTCCCTACCTTCCCATCGATAATTTCGAAATCAATATACAAGCCGTCAAAACAGTTCCCTCGGAGATCGTTTGCCAATATCTCTGTATTCCCATTGATCGCGTCCAAACCATTCTCACTGTGGTTATGTCGGATCCTTCCAACTCAAGCGCTATTCAGGAAATTGAAAAAATTTCGGGTTGCCGGGTCCAACCGTTTGTGGGTACGGTTACGCAAATTAAAAAAGCCATAAAAAGACATTATCAAGTGTCGCTGGCGGGTGACAGTCCGAGCTCCAATGTATCGCAAATCAGTTTTCGTACCGCCCGTGAGCGTAAAGACCAAGATAAAACACCCACCTAATGGGGGTCCCCATGAAAGAAGTACTCTCCAAAAAAATGCTTGATACCATGATCAAACGGGGGATCCTGAAACAAGACAGACTTGAACGTGCACGCAAACTCCACACAACCGAGCAAACGTTAACCGAATATCTTCTGGACCACGAATGGATAAGCGTTGAAGATTACGTGGCTTTTCTGAGCGATTATTTTAAATACCCCATTGTAGACGTTTCCAACATAACCATACCGGCCGATGTGCTCAGCCTCATTCCTTCCGAATTTGCACAGAGGCACGGGGTTTTACCCATTGCTTGCTCAAACGGCACGCTGACTGTCGCCATCATTAACCCGACCGATGTGCTACTTCTAGATGATTTGCATTCTCTGTCGGAAAGAATGGTAAGTCCCGTCATTGCGCCTCCAAAGGCTATTCACCAGGCGATAGACCGGGCCTACAACGAAGTGTCGATAGGAAAAGCATCTATGCAAGATTTGATCAACGAGGCAGAGGAGCAGAAAGGAGAAGGAAAAACATCCTCGGAATTGATACGATTGGCTACTGAAACTCCCGTCATTAAAATTACCAACGCTTTGCTTACCGAGGCGGTGAGAAGAAAGGCCAGCGATTTATTTATAGAGCCGTGGGAAAAAAAATTAAGCGTGCGTTGTCGTATTGACGGACTCCTCGAAGAACTCAAAGCGCCTCCGAAAATTATGGCCGAAGCCATCGTTTCTCGTATTAAGATTGTCTCTAATCTAAATATTGCAGAGCACCGCATTCCTCAAGACGGCCGGTTTCGTGTCAAAGCACTTGATCGCATGATCGATATTCGCGTCTCGGTGATCCCGACCAGCTTCGGAGAAAAAGCGTGTCTTCGCATTCTTGATACATCGGGCCATAAACAGGATATCGCGCATCTCGGCTTCCATCCATCCGAACTGGAACGAATTAAACAATGCGCCGCCAGGCCACACGGTATGATTCTCGTTACGGGTCCCACAGGAAGCGGGAAATCGACCACGTTATATTCCATCCTTCAGCATCTCCATGATGAGTCAAAAAATATAACCACCGTCGAGGATCCCGTCGAATATAAAATTGATGGCATCAATCAAGTCCAAAGCAACGATTTCGTAGGTTTAACGTTTTCTGCTGCTCTACGTTCAATACTACGACAAGACCCCGACATCATCATGATCGGTGAAATCCGGGATGTCGAGACCTTGGACATTGCTATCAAAGCCGCACTTACCGGACACCTCGTTCTAAGTACGCTTCATACGAATGACGCGGCGAGTTCTATTATCCGAATGACCAATATGGGCATCGAACCGTTCTTAATCACTTCATCGGTACTTATGGTTTCGGCCCAGCGACTCATAAGACGTCTATGCCATCATTGCCGTGAGCCTTATACCCCTAACGAGGAATCGCTAGTTAGTCTAAAACTCGACAAAAAAGAAAAATTTACATTTTACAAACCGGGAGGATGTTCGCTCTGCCGGAGAACAGGATATTTAGGACGTTCGGTAATAACCGAATTGCTTTTGCTTACACCGAACATATGCAACCTCATTGTTACGAGCGAGACGGCCGACGCGATCAAAGCAGCGGCGCGTAAGGAAGGTATGACGACTCTGCGAGAAAGCGCTGTTCGAAAAGTTGTCGCGGGCGAAACAACCGTTGAAGAGGTATTCCGAATCACCATGCCTGATCAAGCGATTGGAAAGGCCGTGGAGGCATAATGCTATTAAAAGAGCGGTTAATTGAAATTCTCACGAAGCAAGGTCTGGTCAAAATAAAAGACCTCGAAAAGGTCGTTAAGCAGCATAAAAAAGGAGAAGGGAAATTATCCGAACTGCTCATACGTGAAGGATTTATTTCCGAACATGATTTAACCATGCTTTTAAGTACCGAGCTTAATTTGCCCGTTCTGAATTTATCGCTAATGACCATTGATTCCAAAGTACTCGAACTGATTCCTCGCAAAATAGCTGAAAAATTTGAAGTTATCCCCATTGCTCGGATCGGTAAAATTTTGACTCTAGCTATGAGCGATCCGCTGAACGTGCTTGCTTTGGATGAAGTCCAGGGATTCACTCAATGCACGCTCCGGCCGGTAATCTGTACACAACGTGATTTACATAGTGCTCTTGAAAAATATTATTCGGATATACAGGAGATGGACAGCCTGATTGACGAAGCCGACGATGAACTCCAAGTTATCCATGAAAGCAGCGAAGCAAAGGAGGTTGAAGATACAGCTTTAGTTCAAGATGCGCCTATTGTTAAAATGGTGGATTTATTTTTTCTTGAGGCTATCCGAAAACGGGCATCGGACATTCATTTCGAACCGTACGAACAGTTTTTCCGTGTGCGCTATCGTGTCGATGGCGATCTTTTACAATCCTACACGCCGCCAAGAAATATGCACGGCCCCATTTTAGCGCGTCTGAAAATCCTCGCGGGAATGGATATTACGGAACATCGAAAGCCTCAGGACGGAAGATTCAAAATCAAAATACTCGGCAAAGATATCGATTTCCGGTTCTCGGTCCTACCCATGGTTCACGGCGAAAAAGGAGTGCTTCGCGTTTTGGACAGAAGCAATTTGAATCTGAGCATGGCGGATTTAGGCTTTCTGCCTCAGCCTCAAGAAGCTTTAGAAAGAGCTATTTCAAAACCGTACGGAATGATTGTTCTAACAGGCCCCACCGGCAGCGGAAAATCCACAACGCTTTATACGGTCATGAGCCGTCTCAATACCCCCGAACGCAATATTATGACGATTGAGGATCCTGTGGAATATCAGGTAGAAGGCATTACGCAAACGCAAGTCGCCCCGGATATCGGACTTACTTTTTCACAGGGGCTTCGAGCTCTCTTAAGACAAAGCCCCGATGTTATATTAATTGGAGAAATCCGCGATAATGAAACGGCCGACATTGCGGCTAAAGCGGCTCTAACGGGACATCTTGTCTTCAGCACGCTTCATACCAATAGCGCAGCGGGAGGCATTACACGATTACTGGATATGAAAGTAGAACCCTTTCTCATCGCTTCCTCCATTAACCTCTTGGCTGCGCAGCGCCTTATACGAAAAATTTGTTCCTATTGCAAGGAAGAAAGGGACGTTCCTAAAGAAGTTCTTAAGCGTTTAGAAGTCAAGGCCGACATACTGAAGGATGTACACTCATTTTACGGACGTGGCTGCGAAAAATGCGGCCATTCCGGCTTCTACGGCCGTCTTGCCGTTTTGGAAACATTAGAGCTCGACGACGAAATCCGCCAAATGGTTATCGAAAGAAAATCAAGCGATGCCATACAACAGGCTGCGCAAAGAAAGGGAATGAGACTTTTGTTTGAAAATGCGATGGAGCAATTTAGACGCGGAAATACAACATTAGAAGAAGTGTTCCGAGTGGCTACCGCGTAAACCGTACTAGATTAACGCGAAGGACGCTGTCATGGCTGAATTTATTTATCACGTAAAAGACCAGGAAGGCAAGGATGTACGGGGTGTGCAGCAAGCCGACGATATAACGAGGCTGGTGGGCATGCTCCGCGATAAAGGATTCCATATTATTTCGGTCGATCCGGTTCGCGAGAAAAAAGGTCTTTTTAGTGGCGGCTCCAAATTTTCCAAAAAGCGAAGGCGCATTAAATTAGACGACCTCGTCGTATTTTCCCGCCAAATAGCCACGATGATCGATGCGGGCGTGCCTTTGCTTCAGGCGTTGACCATTCTAGGCGAACAGATGGATAACGCCAATCTTCAAGACGTCATATTAAAAGTACGCGACGATATTGAGGGCGGAAAAAAGTTCTCGGAATCCCTGGCGAAATTCCCAAAAGTTTTCTCCAAGCTTTTTATTAACTTAACCCGCGCCGGGGAAGAGAGCGGCAACCTTCATGAAATTCTAGACCGCATCGCCAACTATTACGAGCAAATGAGCAATTTGCGAAAAAAAGTCCAGTCGGCCATGATTTATCCGGCTGTTGTAAGTTTTATGGCCCTTGTAATTACAACGCTTATGCTAACGTTCGTCATTCCCAAATTTGGTGAGATTTTTGAGCAATTACAAGCGCCGCTTCCGGCGCTGACCATAGCGCTTATCAATCTTAGTAAATTTGTTCGGGAAAACTTTTGGCTTATCTTTCTCAGTCTTTTTATTTTTATCATCGTTTTCACCCGCTTCATTGCCACCAAACCCGGCCGCTACTGGTTCGACGGTGTTAAATTAAAACTTTTTATTTTTGGACCGCTATTTCTAAAAGTAGCCGTTAGCCGATTTTCACGAACCCTTGCAACACTCCTCAAAAGCGGCGTGCATATTTTAACAGCGCTCGAAATTGTGGCCAAATCTGCTGGAAATGTCCGCATTGAAAAGGTGATTAACGAAGTTGAGACCTCTATTAAAGAGGGTGAAAGCATTGCCGGGCCTTTGGGCAAAAGTAAGTTATTTCCGCAGATGGTCATCCGCATGATTGCCGTAGGTGAAGAAACCGGCGAGCTGGAACAAATGCTCACCAAAATCGCCGACTTTTATGACGAGCAGGTTTCTGCGACAGTTAACGGATTAACTTCGATTATCGAGCCGGTTATTATCGGGTTCTTAGGTGTAGTGATCGGAGGCATTGTCATCGCTCTGTTCCTTCCGATTCTAACGCTGACTCAGTACATAAAATAATGGCACCAAATAAAATGACAAAAAAACTTAAACTGCTCTTCATGCTTAGGCTTCTTGTAGCCACATTATTCCTATGCCTTGGGCTGGTGGCTATTGAAGAAAGTCTTGTCTTGTTTACACTCATCGTAGCCATATTATTTTTAAGCACGCTCTATGTCGTTTGGCTCGTCACGGGTAAACATCTTTATTATTTAGCCAGTGTACAGATTGCACTTGATTTGATATTGGAAACGATCCTGATGTATTTTACGGGAGGATTCGATAGCGTGTTTTCGGCATTGATGGTTCTGACTATATTTAGTGCCGGCGTTATCATGCAACCTAGGGATGGGCTCGTCGCATCGCTTTTAGGAAGTATTCTTTTCGTTATCATGTTTATTTTGCAACATTGGCAAACTCCCACCGATCTGGTTTACGCAGGTTATATTTCCTACGTTAAAGTAAGCATATTTCTGCTTGTGGGGTTTCTATCCGCGGCCTTTGCAAGGCAAGTGTCCAATATGGAACAGGAACTCCGCCTGAGAGAACGGCTTTCGTATCTGGGCGAAATGGCGGCCCAGCTCGCCCATGAAATACGCAATCCTCTGATGTCGATTACAGGAGCCGTGGAACTCATCCACCGAAGCACAAAAAATCATCTTTCCGACAACGACAAAAAACTCATGCAAACGATCCAAACCGAGTCGCATCGCCTTAGCAAATTATTGACGGAGGTGCTTAACTATACCCGTGACGAAAAGCTGGATACAAAAAATACGCTCATAGCTCAAGTCTTGGATGAGATTTTTTTGTCCTTCGGCCAAAATCCTAAGATGAACGGCCGCGTGCAAATTACCAAGGTTTATCAAAAGCACGATTATAAAGCTGAGATTGACCAGGATAAGATAAAACAAGTATTCATAAATATTATCGAAAACAGCATGGAAGCCATGCCGGGCGGCGGCACGCTTACCGTCGATAGCGTTCAAGACAACGGCATGATCAAAATCTCATTTGCCGACACAGGGCGGGGCATGAGCAGGGAAGAACAGAAGAAAATTTTTCAGCCTTTTCATAGCGAAAAGACCGGCGGATCGGGTATCGGTTTGGCGTTAGCACAAAAAATCACACGATATCACGGAGGAAGAGTTACGTTTGATACTCAAGAAAAAAAGGGTACAACCTTCCACGTCTTTTTACCTGCGGTTTAATAAAGGAAAATAAATGGAAGCACGACGCATATCGGTTATTGACGACGAATCTTCAATACTTGAAGTTGTAGAGCGATATCTCAGCCAGGAAGGCTATGAAGTTTCCAGTTACAGCGATCCGACGGAAGCTATATCCGAACTGCCGGATTGGAGGCCCAATCTTGTCATTACCGATCTAAAAATGGCTAAATTAGGCGGCATTGACGTCATTCGCGCAGTAAAAAAATTTGATCCGGAAATCAACGTTATTGTAATGACCGCTCATGCCTCGATTGACTCCGCGGTTGCCGCAATACGAAACGGCGCTATCGATTATGTCATAAAACCGTTTACATTCGACGATCTCAACATCTCTATTCGGCGAGGATTAAGCCAAACCCGTTTTATTCCCTTGGAGAAAAAAATCGGTGCTCATTTTCCGGAAAAATACAAGGTCCGAAACCTGATCGGAACCAGTCTGGAAATGCAAAAAGTATATTCACTTATAGAAAAATCGGCCAAAACGTCAAGTACCGTGCTCATCACGGGCGAAAGCGGTACCGGTAAAGAGTTGGTGGCCAGGGCCATTCATTTTAATTCAAAGCAAAAAGGAAATAATTTTGTAGGCATCAATTGCGCCGCTTTGCCCGAATCGCTTCTCGAAAGCGAACTCTTCGGTCATGAGAAAGGTTCGTTCACGGGCGCCGTTGCGACCAAAGAAGGCCTTCTTGAACTGGCACAAAAAGGCACTTTCTTTATGGATGAAGTGGCTGAAATTACATTACCTATTCAAGTCAAGCTACTACGCGCTCTACAAGAAAAAGTCATAAAGCGGGTGGGTGGTTTAAAAGATATTCCGGTTGATGTTCGAATCATCGCCGCGACCAGCCGTGATTTATCCGCTGCTGCAAAAGAAGACCGGTTCCGCCACGAGCTTTATTATCGATTAAATGTGATTCCTATTCACTTACCCCCGCTCCGGCAGAGGAAAGACGATATTCCAAAATTGGTGGAGCACTTCGTTGCCGGTTTTTCGAAACAGATGCAACTGGGCAAAAAAATTATGGTCGATTCGTCTGCTGTCCAAAAATTACAGGAATACGATTGGCCGGGAAATGTCCGCGAATTAGAAAATGTGATCGAAAGAATTTTGGCTCTATTAGAAAGCGATAAAATCGGTTCGAAGGAAGTCGAAGAAGCGCTGATAGGCGAAAACCGCGTTGAAAAGGAAGCGCCTTCCGCTTCACCTGGAAACAATCCTTCGCTCAAAACTACCGTTGATGATTATGAGAAACAAATGATCGCCGAAGCTCTAAAGATAACGAATGGAAACAGATTGAAAGCGGCCAAACAACTGGGGCTTACCAGACAAAATCTGCAGTATAAGCTCAAAAAATACGGCTGGGCATAGCTGTATTCAAGCGCAAAATTTTTTTACAAAACAAACCATTTTTTTTACAAATTCCTTCGCTAAAAATAAGAGCGGCCGATCATCTCAAAAAGAATAGTCATATCTATATATGCTATAATAGGTTACATAAAGACCAAGAGCGGTGTTGATCTGGCATGCTCTTTGAATCAAGTAGGAGGCAGAATATGCCGATCTTTGGGAGCACATCAGGCAACAAGTCTTAGAAAGGACGTGAAGTTATGTTTAGCAAAATGAATAACAAAAAGGGCTTTACCCTTGTAGAAATTATGATCGTTGTAGCTATTATCGGGTTACTCGCTGCGATTGCCATTCCGAATTTGCTGCGTGCCCGGTTGAATGCCAACGAGTCGGCTGCAAAAGGATCTCTGAGGACGCTAAGCACGGCTATGGAAAGTTACCGGGCTGCGCAATCAACGCCGGCTTATCCTACAGCCCTCTCGGCTCTTTCCGGCGCAACGCCTCCGTACATTGATAGCGTATTGGGTGTTACAATGGTGAAGCAAGGATATCAATTTATTAACCCGGACGTCGGAGTCGGCGCAAATACATACGCTATCACTGCCGTACCAGTGACAGCCAATGTTACGGGCAGTAATTCGTTTTGTGTAGATCATACTGGTGTACTGTACAATGGTGCTGTTATAGCAAGTAATGCCTGTACAGGAGTTCCTATAAGCTAAGAAAAAGAATTTGATGCTTTAAGCCAGGGTAACGAAAGTTACCCTGGTTTTTTTGTTTCGTACGTAGCCGGGGCGTCCCGCCCCGGATTCTGCGGGGCAAGATGCCCCGCCTACGCGTGGGGCGATTGTCGTTAAGCAGGCAGGCGATTCAGCGTGAGTGATGTCTCATCAAACAAATAAAATGCATGCTCCGGATAATATTTGCGCAATTTCGGATTTTCTTCTCCCCGGTCTAATGCAAAGATAACCGGGCTATCCAGGTTGGGGAAATTATCGATCAGATCCCAATACAATCTATGGTTTTTGCTGTATCTTACAAAAATCACACCTTTGTCCATTTTTTCCGTCTGAATAAGAGCATGCAAATGCCTTTTAAGCGCTCTTCCGTTTTGGACCAACAAACCGGCATTATTTAAAAACATGGCCGAACTAATCACCCAACAAACGCTTGCTAAGATCAAGAAATTCCGCCGGCGACCGGAACGAACGGTGCCCACGGTCTGAATAAGCATATCCGCAATAGCCATTAAAACCAGCGCAGATGCTTCGTATAAATAATTCGAACCAAAAGCAAGCATTCCCGGATACCAATGCGGGACATAAACTACTTGCAGCGAAACAAAAATAAAAAAGATAAGCCAATGCCGTGGATCTTTATCGCGAAGATGGAAAAGCCAGCTCAATATAAAAAATAAGCCTAAAAACAAACCGGGAAAAAGCCATTCGATAAAGAGCTCCAAGCGGGCTCCCGCAATCACAAGACCGTCTAGGAACGTGTGGTTATGATAATACTCATTCCATGCCTGATCTACCCGAGGGCCATTAGCCTGATCGCGATATCTATTCCACGTGTTAAACCCGTAACGATGAAAAGGTGCGTGAATTTCAGCATATAAATCAAAAGGCGATTTTTTAAAAGAACCCGTCACGGCTTTATTGTACGCACCGTATAGAATTATGGCTAGCGCAACCATGAGCATCCAGATACCTATTTGAAACAAATATTGTTTTTTTCTAATTTTTAAAAATCGCCACAACGTTAAAAAAGCGATAGGAAAAGCAACACCCACCGCGGTTGTGGGCCTGGTTAAAAAAGCGGCTGCCCAAAAAATTCCCCCGAAGATAATCCAAAAGATCCGTTCTGTTTTCTGCCATTTCATGAAACCGTATAAAAATGCCAAAAGAAAACAAGCGCAGGGCAGATGAGAAAGGAGAAAACAAGATTGAATTACAATCTGTGGAGAAAACGCAGTAAGAACAACCGATAGATACGCGGTTTTAAAATCAAACATCTCTTTGGCCAACAAAAATACTAAAACAAGTTGGAGTCCGTAGAAAAATATTGGATTCAGAAAAGGCATTTTAAAAAGTTCAAAAGGCGTAAGCGTCAATGCAAAACCGGGAAAATATTTTGAAGCAAAGATGCCTTCGTTGATAATATGATAAGCATCAAAAAATAAACGCTCGGGATGAACCGGATTTACAACGCGCCCCAGAAGAAAAGTGCGCGCTTGAAAAAGATAGCTCATTTCATCATGAATGGCGGGAATAAAATAGGAACTATAAAAGCTATAGAATCCGACCACAATCGTTACGAACGATATAAACAAAGCAACCGGTAGGTAACCGGCCAAGGCTAAACGTTTCTCCATGCGGATGCTATCCGATTTAATTTGACTCAAAACAGCCCCTTCCTATGCCGATATACCCAACACATAAAAGATGGGAATAAAATGTTTGCATTTTTGACGGCCTTCGGATTTATTTCGGTAATGATTACCGGAAGTTCATTTCTTGGCCGGTTGATACTCGGAAATAGAGAGATTTATTCCGCCCCTTTTTTCAAGCCAAGCATTCAAATCGCTATTGGCTCTTTAATACTCTCGTATGCCGTATTCGTTCTCGCTTGCCTCCACACGGTCTCGCCAAATTCTTTAAGATGGCTATTTACTATAGTATCGGTACTTGCTCTGTTTGAAATAACATGTTTTTTCGCTGGATTGAAAAATCGATGGGTTGAGATCGCCCGGACTACGATTCGGACGGTTTCTCGTAATGACATTGGCTTTGCGATTCTCTTTATGCTGTTAACGATTTGGACTCTCATTCAAACCATTCTTCCGCCTTCGGATCGTGATGAACTCATTTATCATTTGGCGGTGCCCAAAGAAATTTTTGCAAGCGGTGGATTCAAACTATTTCCAGATAATATTTATGCTTGTTTTCCTCAGCTGGGCGAGATGTTTTTTGTCTGGTCGATGGGTGTTTTGAATAAGACAGGATCGGAAATAGCTTCCAAGCTTCACCACGTATCATTTGGTTTTTTGCTTGTGTTAACTTTGTACGGCTACGCGCGATCCTATCTCCCCCGGAAATATAGTTTCCTGGCCGCCTTATTGTTGCTCATAACGCCATCCATCACGGCAACGTTTCCGCTGGCTTACGTAGATCTGACCTTTGCATTATATGCATTCTTGGCGCTACTATGCCTACAAAAATTTCTTGAAACGCCGACTTTCTTTAACAGCGTTCTTTTGGGCTTATTTTGCGGCGCGGCCGGCGCCACGAAATATACGGGGATTTCTTATGCCGCTATTATTCTTTGCGTCATATTAATCTATCGGTTCCTGAATCGTCAAAAACCGTACCTTCGTTATGTTCCTATTTTTCTAGCGATTTCGGGCGTAGTCATCCTGCCTTATCTGGCGCGCAATTTCTATTTCACCGGATGGCCGCTTTTCCCTTTTTCGTTTCTAGGTGGAACCATTCGCGAGGGAATAAATTGGGACCGGGATCGCTCTGAGCTGTTCGTTCAATTTTTAACATCCTTTGGAGCTCGGGTAGGGCAGGGCTCGTTCTTGCAAGACGCGCTCGGCCCTATTCTTGTCTTCATAAATGGAAAATTTAACTCACCGGAGCATTTCGACGGTGTTCTGGGACCTGTTTTTCTTTTAATCCCGTTTCTTCTATGGAAAAAAATAAATACCGCTCAAATTAAATTTCTGCTGGTCTTTACTGCCTTATTTTTCTTCTATTGGGTTTGCACTACAAAGCAGGTTCGATTCCTGTTTCCATTGTTGCCCGTGCTTTGCTTTCTGCTGGCTTACGGCGTTTATGAATCTAGAAATAAACGCACCTGGCTTTTCGTTCTTCTCCCCTTCATGCTTACTAATATTTGGCAAGGCACACAAGAAACATTTAAAGAACATCCCCTTGCTTACCTTTCCGGAAAAGAGTCGCGTGAAAATTATCTCGTAAGGCAGTGGGGAGGACTAGCGATGTACTTTGAAGCAAACAAGCGCCTCGCATACACGGATCAAGTTTATTTAATCCATATGAAAAATTATGTGTATTACCTTGACTGTCCTTGGCGGGCCGATTTCATTTTTGAACGGTACTGGCTGGAGAAAACATTGGAACATACACACACCCCCTTGGATTTGCTTAACCGCTTTGAGCAGCGGGGCATTACTCATCTTCTTATCAACGAAGAATTGATCAGTACTCCACCCGCCGGACTAGAAGGGCAGCCAAAGGAGCTTTTCGAGAAGTTCCTTTTGCAACAAACCACTGAAATTAAAAGGCTTAAGCACTTTGCTCTTCTTCAATTAGGCTCGCACGACTAACCACCCGAGTACTCACTCATAACGTTTTGCGTTTAGGCCATTGATCTTACGGATGAAACTTAGAGTAGTCACTGTAAGATTTGCAAATTCTGTAATTCTTGTAAAGTTCTTCACAAAGCGGTCGATAATTTTCACAGATCAAAAAACCCATCTAAACAAACGAGTCTACGTGGTAGGACAGGGACAACAAATCGTAAGTGCACAAGATATTGCAAGCGCCTTCAATATCTCTATGTCGCTCATCAATTTTTACACCAATCTTGGTCTCCTCGAGGTGTTTGATCGTAAAGGTCGGGGGAATAAGCGCTATTACCTTCGCCCCGCAGTTGAACATCGTCTACAAATTATCAGTGAAATGAAACGACGCGGGTTTCCGCTTCGCTTAATCCAGGAATCACTGCACCGCGAACAAAGCTAAACGGAAAAGGGCAAAATAAAAAGGAGCATGATCATGATTAAATCTATTTTCAAAACGAGCGAAAATGTTTCCGAAACCGCCACTTTGGCTGAACCTAATGCTACCGAAATAGAAACTTCACAGACGCCGGCTGCCGTTACAAGCGAACAGCAGGCGCCTCCGGTCGAAATTACGAATCGCGAGAAAGTACAGGCCGTTGAAGAAGAAATGGCAGACGAGTCGCTGTCGGAAGGCGAAAAAATAAAACCTCCGACACCGCGCAAATTCGGACCGATCTCGCCGTCTGAAATCATGGCGATTGTAAATCAAAAAGGCGGTTGTGGAAAAACAACAACCGCAATCAACTTAGGCGCATCTTTGGCCAAAAAAGGGCAACGCGTTCTGTTGATCGATTTAGATCCTCAAGCACACGCAACGCTCGGCTTGGGCATTAAAGTGGCCGAAGGGGTAAAAACTATTTATGAAGTTCTCATGGAGCAAAACACACCCGCTGCCGAGGCCATTCATCCCACCAAAATGGAAAAATTTCATATCATTCCGGGAAATCCTCGCCTTTCTTCGGCTCAGATAGATCTCTTGAGCTGGACGGGAAGAGAACAGGTTTTGAAATCGAAACTTCTTCCGTGCTTAAGCGCTTATCAGTGTATCATCATCGACTGCCCTCCATCTCTGAGTATGCTTACGATTAATGCACTGGTGGCCGCGCATAAGATTATTGTTCCTATACAAACCCATTATTTTGCGCTCGATGGCATGAAGCAACTCTTCATGACCGTCGATCAGGTCAAATCGCATTTCAACGCATCCTTAAATGTGCTCGGAATGCTTACCACCATGGTGGATCCTCGTACCAATATCTGTAAAGACATGATAGCCGCCATACGGGATTATTTTAAAGGCGATGTTTTTTCAAGCGGCATCAAAATGAATGTGAAACTTATTGAATGTTCACTCTACGGCGAACCTGTGATTTCTTACGCGCCGGATTCTGTAGGAGCTTTAAGCTATCTTGAGCTTGCGGATGAAGTGCTTGAACGTTTACATGCGCCGGTTTTTCAAAGCGCCAATTAATTAATGTATGCCCGAAGAAGAACCGGATTTAAAAAAATCAAAGAAGAGGCCTTCCGCGCATGAGATCGTCAGCTCAATTTTTGATCCCAAAAAAGGCGACACCCGTTCGCCCCACGAGGATTCGGCTTTATTCAAACCCGGACCGCAACCTCTTACGTCTCATCCCGTTACAGAAACAAGCCCTGGATCTGCGGAAGTCAAAGGGGCGCCCAAAACTAAACGCAAGCGCCGCTTACTTCGTGTCGCCAAGGTGGTCGCAGAACATTTGCTTTCCGGCAAGAAAAAGAGGCACGCTATCCCGAAGCCGGGAGAATGGACGTCTTACAGCGATTATCCTATAGGAATAGAAATTGGCACTACAGCCGTTAAAGCTATTCAACTTTCAAAACTGAATGGAAAATGGGAACTCATCAATTGCGCCATACGGCCTCTACCATTAAGCGAGAAGCCATCCGCGGGAGATTTTACGAAGGAACTCAAGGCCGTACTTACCGATATCTTCCCGGATCCGCAAGCGCATTTCTTTACGGCATCAACGTTCACAGACCCCACATCCACAGTACAAGTGATCAAATTGCCTCAGATTCCCCAGGCAGAAATGCGAAGGGCAGTAGCTTGGGAACTACAGGAAAAATTTCAAATGCGAAGCGATGATTGGTACTTTGATTTCGAACCTCTAAGCCCCCTGCCGGGTGCGCAGCAAAAAAACGTCCATGTTTTAATTTCTGCTGCGCTTAAACGCGAACTTCAACTTCACGCCGAGACCTTGAAATCCGTAGGCCTTCTACCGCTTTCCGTTGAAATTAAACCTCTGCCCACGCTGGAGCTTCTTAGTAATTTCTCCTGGCCCACCGAAGACGCAGGCTTGTTGATTGAGCTTGGGGCAGAAGTAAGCAGCATGGTCGTGATCGTCAACGCTCAACCTGCGTTTATTCACGGACTTGAGTTTACCGGAAAAATTTTAACCAAAGTAATTCAGGGGATCTCGGGGTTAAGTCATAACGATGCAGATCAGTTTAAGTGCCGTGTGGGTTTGTCCCAATCTACTCTTTTGGAAACAACAGAAGAAACGTCCGGGGGTTCAGAGGAAAATTCGGGTTCGGATAAGGAATATCAGGCTTATTTAGCGATGCGTCCGTTTGTAGACCGGTTCGTAACGGAAATTGAACAAATTTTTAAATATTATTCGTTTCGTGTGTCCATGTCCGAAGTCCGATCTTTTTCAAAAATTGTGCTCAGCGGAAAAACGGCAAAACTGAAGGGGTTGAAAGAAGTTCTTGAAGAAAAGTTAGGCGTCCCGGTTTCTTATGTAGATAGTTTTGAAAACGTAACGGTGGACAGCGGCGTTTTTAGCGCCGAGGAATTGAATGCCGAATCGCTCGGCCTGGCAACGGCCTTAGGGCTCGCGCAGCAAAAAATAGGTCACAAATGAGAAGGCTTAATGTATTGCCGCCGGAATTTTCGGGCATTCAATTTCCATGGTGGCACGGCGATCCGGTTTTAACCTGGGGGCGAAGAGCATGCATCATGCTCGTGTTTTGTTTTTTTATATTAACGATTACACAGCAAGCGCGGCTCTTTGTCTATGAAAAAAGTTTTTCGCATATCAAAGATCTCGAACAAAAGGTTAATCTCCAGCTACTTGAGCAGCGTGAGCGGGCCGTACTATTACGCTCGAGTTTAGACAACCTGGAGGAGGAAAAAACTCTGTTGGATCAAAAATTGCGCTTTATTTTGAAACAACAACGCAAAGGACCGTTTTGGTCGCTTATTTTAACCGATGTTGCAAAACTGCTCGGCCCCTCGACTCAGTTGGGACAATTTGAGGGAACACCCGACCAAATGATTCTCGATGGTTTTGCGCCGAGCCCTCAGGAAATTAACGCGCTGATCGGCGCTTTAAGCAAACTTGACCGGTTCAACAACATCCGCCTGAATTTTACCGAAGCGGACCGAAAAGAAAAGACCAATGAATATAGATTTGAAATTTCAGCTGGCCTCCGTTAAGGAAAGGATCCGGCGATACCTTGCCCCTTACCCATGGTTAGCCAACGCAATATTAGGAAGACAAGGAAAGCTCATTTATTTGGTTTCTCTGGCGCTCTTAACCATATGGATCGGATACGGTCAATTTTACCGCCCCATTTCGCAAAAATTGGACCGGGTACAAAAGCGTTTGGAACAATCGGCTAAAAAGATAAACGATCTAAAAGACGAATTTCCGGATATAGCAACGGAGCAAAAAACATTGCAAGAAAAAGATAATGCCATTGAGCAAATCAGAGAGCGGTTAAGGCAGGAAGAAAAATACCTGCCGGTGCGTGCCGAATTAGATCAGGTGCTCGCGCAATTGACCAATGCAGAAGGCGGACCTTCTGTATCTGTCGTTTCTGTAAAGCCGGTGGATACTGTTAAGAATGCGAAACAAAAAACGCAGGGCAAAAAAACGGCCGAAGACGTCTCGTTTTATCCGATAGAAACATTTGAAATCGAACTTTTAAGCCGTTTCTGGGATCTCGTTTCCTACTTATCCCGCTTGGAACAAGTTTCTCCCTATTTTTCCTTTCCACTGATCAGCGTCGATGCTATCAAATCAAAATCCGCTTATCCGCTGGTAAAACTTCAAGTCTCGACGCTGCTGAATGAAAGCACGCCGGAAAGCATGCAAGATAATTTGATTTTTAAATCCGACATCACACCGATGGAAAAAAGCGGCGAGGACCGGGATCCTTTCGGTATGAGATCAACGTTTGACAAAGATCTCGCCGACCCAAAATTTAAGCTAACCGGAATCATATGGCAGGGCGGGCACAAAATAGCCATTATCAATAACGAGGCTTTGCGAGAAGGAGATCAACTGGGCAACGCCACCATAGCCAGCATTGGGGATAATAAAGTAACGCTCAAAGAAAATGGAATTCAACATGAACTTTCTCTTTCAACATAACGGTAGCGCAGTGGCCGTTCGACGTTGGATATTGATGATTACGCTTGTAATGCTGGCAACGGCCATTTTCGGCCGCTTGGTAACATTTGCCCAATCTTCTTCCGAGAACAAAACGGCAGCGGTAAATCAACCGGTAACCGAGCAAGATTCGTCAGCCAGTCAAAATTCATCACTCACCTCAGAACTCCCGGCCGCTACGCCGGAGAATCAAGCTAAGGCAACGGCCCCAACGCAACCAGATGCAACTTCAACAGCCGTCGTTACCTCATCACCTCAAACAGACGAACCGAAAATACCCGCGGAAACGCTCGCTGTCTCGCTGGAGTTTAAAGAAGCCGAAATTGCCGATGTTTTAAACGCGTTGGCCAAAGCGTACGGACTAAACATCATTGCCGGTAAGGAAATAACGGGAAAAGTCTCCGTAAATCTTAAGGATGTCTCTCTCGATGATGCTTTGAACGCAATTCTGGCGCTCAATAAATATGCGTATACTCGATCCGGAAGTATCATCACCATTGTTGCGGAAGACCAATCTTTAATAACGGAAGTACTCGGGCTTGAATTTGCAGAAGCTTCGGATGTCAGCGATTTATTCAAAAATGTTTTAAGCGAAAACGGAGATTTAAAAATAAACGGAAAATTAAATGAGCTCATCATAACCGATACGGCCGATTCGATCGAGAAAGCCAAAGAACTTCTTTATAAAGTTGATTCGGCGCCACCGCAAGTAATCATTGAGGCAAAACTGGTTGACGTGGATCCGAAGGATTTAGCTAATTTTGGCGCTGACCTTGATATTAATTACTCCGCGGTTTTGTCCGAAGGTACGCATACCTTCAATCTGGATTATAATCTTCCGGGGCCCTCGGGTTCACTTAGCGGGGACGATATCGTAAGTTCCTTTACCACGCCCCTATTCACGCCGGCCAACATGATGAACTTTGATGCTCTTCTGCAAAAAACCAAAGCAAACTTACTCTCGGCGCCTCGAGTGGCTGTCATTAATAACCAAACCGCCAAAATTGTAATCGGTGAAAAGGTTGGTATACGCGAACAAACGCAAACGGCGAGCGGTACCGTCGAGAGTGTTCGTTTCGTTGACGTTGGCATCACACTCAAAGTGACGCCAACCATCAATCGCGCGGGTTATGTCACCATGGAGATAACAACCGAAGTAAGCTCAATAAGCAGCTTCGTAGATAATTTGCCTAGAATTACAACGCGCGAAGCTTCCACTTTTGTCCGAGTTCCTGACCAGCAGACCATCGTTATCGCAGGCCTTCTCAAGGATGAATATTCGGAAACATCGTCAGGGTTTCCACTGCTTAGTCATATTCCCATTCTTGGACAATTGTTTGGCAATTTCGCCAACAGTCGGGAAACAAAGGAGCTGGTCATATTCCTGACTCCGTATATTCTATACGCCGGCGAACGCGTGAATCCGGGTGATAAAGCCGCCGTTGCGCGGCAATTAAAAGAAAAAGAAGGTGTGGAATTCAAACATGAGGAACTTATCGTTCCGTTCCGCAGAGACGGAATCAAAGATGCGTTAGATCTTCCCATCACTCCTTACGCCACGGGTGAGAAAAACCTTTTCGAACGCGCGCAGTGGTTTGAAAATACGGCTAAACGACGTTACGACTCCCGCCGGTTTCGGATGCTGCAGCAGCAGTATTTTCTTCAAGCGGCCTCTTCTTATCAGCGCTTCGCCGAGGCTTATCCTGCAAGCGAACTGGCGGACGATGCCCTAAAACGTGCTGCAGAGCTCTATGAAACAGAATTAAAAAATATTCCGCAAGCTTATGAAGTTTACCGGTATATTGTGACCGATCAACCTACCAGCCGCTACGCCAACGGTGCTATGCATCGGTTGGAAAAATTAAAGAACAAAATGAAAAAAGATACCGCATTATTTGAAAAACAGCAAAAGAATATGCACGAACGTTTGAAAGTTTTAGAAATATCGACCGACGAAGTAGGAAAAATACAACATGCCGAAATTCCGATATCGAGCACGTGATAGATTCGGTTCTCTTTTAACGGGAACCGTGCAGGCAGGCGGACGGATGATGCTTGCGAAAAATCTTAAAAATCTCGGATACAATGTCATCTCCATCTCAGAGCCCCATCCGCTTGAAAAATCGCTGGACCAATGGTCCCAGCGCATTCGTGGCATACCTCACCAAGAAGTCCTGGTGATTACAAGACAACTCGGCGCGATGCTTGGCGCCGGCATTTCCATTCTAACCGCAATCGAAAGCTGCGCAGAACAAACACCCATTGATAAGCTTCGTGTTATTCTCCATCAAATCATCGATGAGATTCGCGGCGGGCGCGCGCTTTCGCAGGCTCTTGCCATGCATCCGAAGATTTTCTCCAATTTATTCATCAATCTTGTTCAGGTGGGGGAATCTACAGGACGCTTGGATGAAGCTCTAACGCGTCTGTCTGAGATCGGAACCCGGGAACAACAGTTAAGTGCCAAAGTAAGATCGGCTTTTGCTTATCCCGTTGTCCTTTTATTAGCCGGTATTGCCGTAGTTGTATTCCTGCTCGTCCGGATTATTCCTCAATTCAGCCAAATCTTTCTATCTTCAGACGTACCGCTTCCTCTACCTACAAGAATTCTTCTCTCCCTTAGCGGTTTCCTGCAAACATTTTGGTGGCTGCTACTCATCGCTATTATTGCCGGAGCCTTTGGACTGCAAAAATTATGGAAAACAGAAACGGGCCGTTATTACATTAACTTATCGTTCCTCAGGCTTCCTATCGGGGGGGATTTAATTCTCAAAGCTACCATCGCTTCACTTACCCGGTCGCTCGCGATTCTTATACGCAGCGGCGTACCCATTTTACAAGCGCTAAAAATCGTAGAGCAAACGCTGGACAACCTCGTCATCGTCCGCGTTATTCAAAATGTTCAGGGGCAAATTACCGAAGGGAAAAAACTCACAGAGCCTTTGGCGATGAGCGGGTTTTTCCCGCCCATGGTCATACAAATGCTTTCGGCCGGAGAAGATTCGGGCAATCTGGATCGAATGCTCGAAGAAATCGCTAATTTCTACGATATCGAGGTTACCACAGCCGTGGATAATTTAACGGCTCTGCTGGAGCCCGTTTTACTGTTAATCATGGGCGGGGTCGTTGCGTTCATTGCGCTTTCTGTTCTTCTGCCGATTTTTAATTTGGTGAAAGTATTTCGAAAATGACAAAACATGAGGTGTCCGTGAAAATAAACCGTTGTTGCAAGATATATGCTGTCATTCTTTTAGTCGTTTTTGTATCGACTACAGCTTACGCATTTCTTGGGGGAGTTAAATGGACAGGGAAGCTGGAGGCGTCGGTTGAAAAAATCGAATGGGAATACCGCGTGGTATCGCTTTCCTCAGATATGAGAATCGAAGACGGAAGTTTTGAAACCGACTTGAATAAACTGGGTAAAGAAGGTTGGGAACTTGAAGCATTGGTCACTACGCAAGCGGGCGGCTATTACGTAATGAAAAGGCCCCACGCATAAGGGAGACTGAAAATGAAATCACTTAAAGGGTTTACCTTATTAGAAATTCTCATCGTTGTAAGCATTTTAGCCATTCTGGCAATGGCCGTGATTCCCAATTTTATCGGTTTCGACGTCGAAGCACGTATTGCCGCAACGAAGAGTAATCTTGACATGCTCAAGTCCCGAATAACTATGTTTCGCGCCAAAGAAGGGCGCTATCCCGGATCTCTTGAAGATTTGATCATGGAAACGTATACCGATGCTGGCATTGAAAGAGAATATTTGGAAAAAATTCCACCTGAATTGATAAGCGATAAGAAAGGAAACAATACCTACGACGATCAGCCGGCTAATGAACCCATGCCCAACGACGGCGGATGGGTTTACATTACGGACAAAGCGAAGGTCGTCATTGATTTAACCGATGAATTGGGCAAAGACTGGGGCGATTCCGCCAAAGAAGTCCCGGATAAATGGTAACAAGCTTCAGGAATGAAAACGGCGCGATCCTTCTGATTGCGCTGATTGCTTTGGTGTCTCTTTCCATGTTTGGAGCCGCTCTTGTTTCCATGGTATTTTGGCGATCCGAGATGATGATACTCGACTACGATCGCTTAAAAGCATTTTATGTAGCCGAAGCCGGAATCAGTCAGGCTATCTACGAACTTAAGACCGATCTGGATCCGGACGGTGATGGGCTTGGCAATATAGCAGAAACGGATTTTTCAGACGGATCTTATAAAGTAAGCTACCATCCGGTTGAGCGTAGCTTAACGTCCCAAGGTACGGTAAATGATACGACACGCACCATTCAAATCGCGTTTGCACGCCAAGCTGAGTAGTGTTGGTGCCTTTTCCTATTTGGAAATTCTCCTTGCTTTATCTATCCTTGCGATTTTCTTTCTGCCTTGCATGGAAATGTTTTCCAGGAGCGTGACGCAGCTCAGTTATATTTCAGAAATGAATACCGCTCTTGCTTTAGGACGAGAAGGAATGGAGAGAATCAAAAATTTACGGTTCACCGAAAAACAATTACTTTCCCGTGGCGATGAATATTTTCCTCCCGCGGAAGACCCGCCGACACGATTAAACGGGATTGACTGGAGAATACTTCAACATTTCGAACCAGGCACCGATCCGCTTAAAGTTCAGGTCAGCGTTTTTAGGGAAGACTTACCGGATGAGCCTCTTGTCCAACTTACAACCTTAGTCGAAGATGTCGGTTAATAAAGTGTCACTACGAGGCAACGCGCGTCATGGGCTTACCTTAATTGAACTGCTCATCGCTATTTCGTTAACAACCATAGTCGGAGGAGCCATCGGTATGATTTTTAACGCCGCCATGGAGACTTGGCGCTTTGGAGAAGAAATAGCTTCCTTCGAAGCTGTGGTACCCCCTTTGGTGAATCAAATCAGCGAAGGGGATTATTTAAATCCCGGCATCGTTGATGCTCTGGTGATTACCGAAGCTTCTTCGACCAACATCGGTTTTGTTCCTTTATTCATGGACTATTTTGATTACAACCCCTTTTTAAACGAAAAACAAATTTTTACTTTATCTTTTCCTTACCAAAACGGTTCTCCGCTTCCCAAAGGCCAGATTCGCGCTGAAAGCTCGGGGATGTTTCGTAACGTCCGTACATTATTCTCACCGGGCGTAAGTGAAGGATCTTCGGAGGAAGAGTCGGACCGGATTCAATTTTTAGACGAAATTCCTAAAGACGCTGCCGTCCGTGTCATCTATCGGCCAAGCCATGAAAAAGATCCGCGCATGATCGTGCATCTCCGCTACGATGCAGCTGTAAAAGAATTTACACGGGAATATTTGGGGGAGATGGAAACGTTAAGCAAGAACAGCTTCGGGGTTTCCGTCACCGAGGTTCGCTTCGAATATTTTTCAAATACCAACGATCAAATTCTTCCCGAAAGCGCAGATGGTTTTTTAAGCGATAGCGAGAAACAGCAGATCACAGCCGCTAAAATATTGGTTGTGGGCAAAAAAGCAGCTACTGAAAAAACCCTCGTGCAATTTATCAATATGCGAAATCTTGGATTAGCGGCAACGGGAATTGTTCTTGAAGAAGGGATGGAATTAACCATTCCGAGCAGCAGCGATATCCGCTCTCTGGCGATTGTTAATCTTACAAGAATCCAGGGCGATTCTGCCTTGGCATTTGAAATTGAGTCGCCGATGGGAGAAACATGGCTAGCACATTTGAACTTCGGTTTGGTGGATGAAAAGCCGACATTAATAGACTACACCGTTGAATATCCCGCGGGAAAGACGGTGTTGAAACAAACGGTATTCCTGCCCGTATCACGCGGATTTGATATGCTAACATTTGACGGCACCGGCAAGTACGATTATGATGACGACGGTGCCGACGATATCGTGTTGTTCGAAGATAGCCCCGTAACATTTAGAGTGACGGAAATGAGCATCGGCGGCGCAGCTCTTCAAGTGCGTCCTTAGAAGAGTTGATGGTTGAAAAGCCGGCATGGAGCGAACTCGGGAAACAGAACTTATTGAATCCGCCAAGCAGGGAAATCATACTGCTTTTGGCGAGCTTGTCGAGCACCTTCAGCCCCAGCTTTTCCGTACCCTTTACCGGTTTGTCGGAAATGAGGAAGAAGCGCGCGATATTCTTCAGGAAGCCTTACTGCAAGCCTACCGGGCTCTTCACACGTTTCGTGGCGAGTCCGGTTTTTATACCTGGCTTTACCGTATTGCCATTCGAATTTGTCACCGGGAAATGAGCAGTAAGCGTTTTCAAGCCCGGCGCGCCTCGGAACCGTTTCCATCCGAATCGCCGGAAGCTTTGGTGGAACGAGCCCGGCGGGAATTTATATCCCGGCAAAAATCACCGCGGGACGAATCAGAGCAAAGAGAAAAGATCGAACGGGTCCGGCGGGCCATAAAATCACTACCGCCCAAATATTATGAAATTGTCGTTCTGCGTGACCTGGAAGAACTGAGCTATGAAGAAATCGCTCATGCCTTGGGAATATCCATAGGCACTGTGATGAGTAGATTAAGCCGAGGACGAAAAAAATTATTAGAAAAGCTAAAGCAGCGCGATTAAGGCTGCGCGAGGCGGGACATGAAAAAACCAATTAATCAAGGACGAATAGGTTCTCCGGTGATGTGGTTACTAGGCCTGTTTATCGTACTGATTGCTGCGGTCGTCATGGTTACCCGCCATCCCAAATTTGGCAAGATTGTTCCCGGAAATATCTTGTTTCCTTCAAAAGAAATCCCTGTCGATATCGACGTAGCAACCGAAGACAACAACCACGATAAAAACCCCGATGTTTATTTTTACCGAAAAGAGGGAAAACTTTTCAGAATCAACTCAGATCGAAATTTCGACGGAAAGTTAGACGAGTGGATTGATGCAACAGACGAACGCTGGCAATTTAGAAAAGCCGATGATAACTACGACCGCATCGTGGATGTAATGGAAACCTATTCGGAAAAGGGAACCATACAAATTCGCGAGCGGGACCTGGACCGCGATTCCAAAATTGACTTTAAGGAATTTTTCAATTCCGACTCGCGTTTAGAACATTCCGAACAAGATACCAACAAAGACGAGAAATCCGACGTTTGGAAATACTACCGAGACGGCAGGCTTGAAAGACGGGAAATCGATGCTAATTTTGACGGAAAACCCGACCGTTGGCAGGAATTCAGCGATGGAGGAGAAGTTAGCGAAGAAAAATTAGATATAGATTTTGATGGAAAAGTAGATAAGGAAAAAAACTGGTCAACTGCCCAAACTGAATCGTCGTTGCAAGTAAACTCAAAAACGTAGCCGGGGCATCTTGCCCCGGAATAGCATTGCGGGGCGGGACGCCCCGCCTACGTGAGGGATTTAATAAGTCCCACCCCCGGGAATTTTTAAATGGAATAAAGTCAGGATATACCCTCTCTAACTATATAGAGGCGCAAGGAGGGCAAGTGACGAACCAAGCAAACGATATCGAGGAACGCGAAGTAAAAGAAGCTCTCGAAGTCCTTAAAAACGTTAACATTCCGCTGTTCCAGCCGATTCCCATAGAGCAAATAATTCCGTCCTCTCCGCTTGTAAAACCGGTTCCCACGCCGGTTTTTGCTTTTATCTCCGTACTCGCACTCTTAACGTGTGCCGCCCTTTTCGCTATTCCGATGATAAATAAACCCATGGATCGAAAGGTAGACGGTCTCCCAACATCCTGCCTTATTCAATCCGTAACCGGCAAAAATATTCAGGTGCGCGCATTCAAACAGAGTTTAGAGACGCATCCCGCTCATGCCGGCATGTTCCTCGAAGAGGGCAGTAAAATCACGACAGGGGAAGGTTCAGAGGCCATTCTTCGTGCCGGTTCTGAGGTTAATTTAGCCGTCTCGCAAAACTCAGATCTCGAAATGACTTCTCTTCGTATTCTTGGGGAAAATGCAGGAAAGGATTATTTGCTTTCGCTAAGTGAAGGCCGTGTTTATTGTGACGTAAATAGCAAAGAAAAGCCCGTTTCCTTAAATATAGTAACGCCGGACGCAAATATACAGGTTTGGGGGACGGCATTTGAAATCGCCGCAAAGCCAAAAATGGGTACCAACATCGGGGTTATTGAAGGCGACGTCCTGATAACCCCCCGCGCACGCGGGCTTGAAGCTTTCCACCTATTGGCTGGTTTCCAAACGTTAGTAACTAATACTAAAGGAGTTAAAGCCCCTGTTATTAGACCGCTGAACCTAAGCTCTTATAGGCCGTTAGATTCCGGATTAAAAAATTTATTGCCCGAACAGGAAAGCGAAAATTCAGATGGTATACTTAGCAATGAAGATAACTATACAGCAGATGGACTTGCAAACATTGAACAAATCTTCGAAGACAAAAATGTTTCAAAATAAACACGAGAGAAATCGCTCTTTGTAATTTTTTGGTTTTAAATTACTCAAACCGATAAACGCAAATCCGCCGTGAGGCGGAGACGCAAAGCCACAGCTCTGAACGCAAAACAGTTGGCGCGGATTCAGAGGGCTGGGTTACCGAAATTGACGGAAACCCATTCAGACCCCGGTTTGAATGGGTTTTTTATTTTAAGGAAAAGGGAAAATGAAACAAACACGGATGGAACAAAAAATACTGGTAGTAGCCGGGGCGTCTCGCCCCGGATTAACATTGCGGGGCAAGATGCCCCGCCTACGCGATTTTGGCAATCCGGGGCGAGACGCCCCGGCTACGTTCTTAATAGTTTTCCTTATCTTATTTATTCAGCCATTCATCTTCGCTAGCAACCTTTTCGCAGCCACTACCACTTACGTACCAAATAGTTCCACGGGGCTCACCTATGAAGCAGGCGCTGCAAACGGAGCGTTCGGTGGCGGAACGGCAGAAAACCAATTCACCGCAGCAGAGTATACAGCTGCATCTGTCGACGACGTGAACTACGTCCAAGATGATGAAGGAACATTCGCTAAATATCAATATCACCGGTCTGATTTTACCATTGCGGAAGCTGTCGGCACTATCACTCAAGTCGTAATCACATGGAAAGGCTTTGGAGGAAACACTACTGGTGCACCCATACAGTCTTTTAGCGGCGATACAAGAATAAAAACATCAGCAGGTGATCTGACATTTGAAGAATTATTCAAATCGTATGAAGCAAAAGTCGACACTCTTCCCACCATCCAATACATAAAGGGAGGGGTCGTCTCGCAAGGCCGTATTAGACAAGTAAAACAATTCGCTTATTCGGGCGAACTCATCATTTTATCGCTTTCGAACGGGGAAAAAATACGGCTCACTCCATATCACGAAGTCCTGATTGATCCGATCCACGATAAATATGTTCGAGCTGAAGAACTTAAGAGAGACGATACTTTGGTGACTTCCGACGAAAGTATAGTCAAAGTAACAGGTATCGAAACTATTTCGCATGAAGGTTACGTTTATGACCTTACCGTTGAAGAATTTCATAACTTTTTGCTTGGTGCCGGAGTATTTGTCCACAATACACAAGCGCTTAACAACTTCGGCCATTCTCTTTGGGTCAAAGAATCTGGAGTATGGACTAAAAAAACAAGCGGCATCAGTACTGTCGAAGAGACACTGACAGCTACCTACACAACGAACATCGCAAATATCATTTCAAGCGGCCATTTACATGTAGGAGCACAGTCCGATTATACACGGCCTGCGACTGGGGCGGTTTCCGCAATAAACACTTATTACCTGTCAGTTGTCGTCACGTATACAGCCAATTCAGCTCCCAATGCGCCGAGCAGCCTCGGCGCGGCTTCCTATGTGAATGGGTCAACCGTAACTGATACCTCTCCCACGCTTCAATTCACACAGTCGGACTGGGATGCAGGTAACACGCTAAAGTTCCAAATTCAAATTGATAACACGAGCAATTTTTCTTCGCCCGAGGTTGATTACACTTCGGCTCTAATCGCTCAGGGCGCAACCAGTTTCACCGTAGCTCAAGCGGCAGGATCCGGTTCCTACACCGCGGGAGGTCAGGACATCGATCTTAATAACTATAACCCTTACTACTGGCGCGTCCGCAGTAACGACAATGCACTTTGGGGCAACTGGGCAACGGCCAATGGCGGCCTCGGTGCTTTTGCGCTCGTCAACACCACCTACACAACCGTTAATTCAACCGCCGACACAAGCACGTTAGGTACGTTAAGGTTTGCTCTTAAAAATGTTACCGCAGGACAAACTATCACTTTTGATATCACCGTTTTTCCATCCGGCACACCGGCCACCATAAGCCCTACTTCGGCTCTTCCCCCATTAACCGGAAACATAACGATTAATGCCACAAGCCGCGGAGTCATTATTAACGGTTCGGGCGTCGTCACCAACGATGGCCTCACATTGTGGAACGCAGGCAACTCAGTAATAAATCTGCAGATTAAAAGTTATATCAATAACGGCATCACCATTACGGGCAATAGTAACACCGTCCAAAACTGTCAAATTTACTCTAACACCGCCGCCGGCATTCAAATCGCCGGAACAAGCGCAAGCAACACCATTCAAAGCAATACGATTTATTCCAATGGTACCGATGGTATTCACTACACGTCCACCGGCGCTACTTCCGCTATTAAAGGCAATTACATCGGAACCAATAGTGCGTGGTCCACCACCATCGGCAATACGGGGGATGGTATTGAAATAAACCAGACCTCAGGCAACGTAACGATAGGCGGCACCGGAGCGGGTGACGGCAACTGGCTCTGTAAAAACGCTATGGGCATCCGCATCACAGACGGTACGGTAAATATCTACGGAAACTACATCGGCACAAACTCATCGGGCGCTACAAATATCGGAAATACAACTAGTGGAATTTATGCCGCAAGCGGTGCCGATGCCGTAACTATCGGCAGCTCCGCCTCAACCGATAAAAACGTTATTGGCTCAAACGGCAGCGATGGCATCGACATGTATCAAACCTCCTGGACCGGCACGATTAAGGCCAATTACATCGGTACCGACTCAAGCTGGCGCAATTTGAAAAATGGAACGACCATTTACGACGGCGGCATATACATTAACGGAGTCGGCGGAACGGTTATCATAGGCGGCGCTCTCGCTTCCGACCGTAATTTCATCGCCTTCAACTACTTCGGCATCCGCGCTAACAACGGCACTGTTACGATCAAAGGAAACTATATTGGAACGAATACGGCGGCGACACCGGCTAACCTCGGCAATACCCTAGGAATCGATATAACAGGCGGCACCACAACGGTAGGCAGTACAACAAGCGGCGAACAAAACGTAATCGGCTACAACACCAACGGCATCAATGTCATCGTTAGCGCCGCAACTATTGCCGGAAACTACATCGGTATGAATTCCAGCTACGTAAGCGCTCCCAATGCCGATTATGGAATTTATGTCAACACCGCACTTATCACACCTACCATCGGAGGCACGGTCGCAGGTTCTGCCAACTATATTGGTTTTCATTCCGGCGTCGGCGACGCCGGAATTTATGTAAACGATGGTTCGCCCACCATCAAAGGAAATTACATCGGCACCAACGCGTCGGGAACAAACTTGGCCAATACTAACGGAATTGCTCTAGCCGCCGGAGCAGACGCCGTTACCATTGGCGGAACCGCATCAGGGGCGGGGAATGTAATTAGCCTTAATGCCGCGGACGGCCTCAACACTGCCTCAACAAACACAAGCATCGTCGTTCAAGGAAATTTCATAGGAACAGACACGGCCGGAACGGCTTCTTGGCCAAACGGTGGAGACGGAATCAAATCGACGGCCGGAACAATCACCATCGGCAATGCTTCTGAGGTTGTAAGCAATGTCATTGGGCCCAACACCGGCTATGGAATTAACTTGGCCAGTGGAACTCCTACGATCACGCTTGCAGGCACGGTTGATGTGAACGACGACGTCAACTTCGCGGTTGGTACTTTAAACATGGGTTCCGCAAATTTAAAGTTGTTTGGAAACTGGACCAATGCAGGCACCACTCAGAATGCCTCCTTTTCTACTCTCACGCTCGATGGTACAGCAAATCAGACCATTACTACGAACGCTAAGACGTTTTGGAATGTTACGCTCAATAACGCAGGTGTTGTGGGAAGCGACAAAATCATTATCAGTGGCGCGCTGGATATCGATGGAACGCTGACGTTGACGAACGGTAATCTGGACTTGAGCACCAACAATCCCAACTTAACTTTAACGATGGATCTTGTCATTAACAACACTGCAGATCCTGCCATCACACGTGGAAGCGGAACCTGGACATTTGATGGCGGAAGCGAGTCATATGTATCGGACTATACAGCCGGAATAGATCTTGGAAATATCGTTCTAAATAAGACAGCTGGAGGTCCTGACGCTAGTACTTACAATATTCTAGATCTCGGATCAAATGTAAAAATGACGTCGATTAATATCGATGGTACCGCAGGTTCATATGACACGCTTAATTTAGGATTCTCAGGCTACACGCTGACCCTTACAGGAAACGGTACGCCGCTCACCATTGGAACAAACGCTGTTTTTAATGCCGGTACTAATTCTACGTTAAAGTTCGCACCGGCCGGGACAACCGGAGTGACCGTCCCTGCCAAGACATATCACAATATCGAGTTCAACAAAGCCTTAAACACTTTTACATTAGGTGGCAACATTGTTGCGAACGGCAACCTTACTATTACGGCAGGGACATTGGATGCCACTGTTTCAAATTACGGCATCACCGTCGGCGGAAGCTGGACAAATAGCGGGACATTCACAAAACAGTTAGGAATGGTCACATTTAACGGCAGTACTACACCGGTAACGCTTAACCCCGGGGCAAGCACATTCTATAACCTAACGATCAGCAAAGCAGCGGCAGCAAATCTCGTAACACTTTCTACAAATAGCATCGATATCGGCAATGCGCTTAATATAACAACCGGCACTTTAGATTTGAGTGGCGCTGCTGCACTTAACATCACAACAAGGAATACCGTGACCATCGGCGCCAACGGCCGATTCTCAAAGGGAACCGGTACGTTCTATTTTTATCAAGGCGGGGAAACGTATACCGATAGTTCCTCGAACGGCCCGCAAAATTTAGGGATTGTGCGAATAGGATAATGGAAATGAATAGCAAAGCAAAAAATAAATCTGTCGTTGCCAGCCCCGATCGCGTAGGCCGGGCATCTTGCCCGGCAATCCGGGGCGAGACGCCCCGGCTACGCGCCGCCGCCTTCGGCGGCCTCCTCGCAATGACACTTTTTTTCATTTTTCCGCAGAACGCGTACGCCATTGCCTTCATTTTGAATCTCGGTTCAAACATAAAGGCGGACTCGATCACCGTTGGCGGCACCTTGAATACCAACGACTACACCGTTAGCGTTGTAGGAAGCGGCGGATTTATAAATGGCGTAGTCGGAACCGTTAATGCGTTCGTCGCAACCGGAAGTACATTCTATATCGCCGGCCCTCTCACTACCGGACCTTCAACTAATTTTAATCTCAGTGGAGTTACCTTTATATTCAACGCGCAAAGCGGAACTCATATCATCACCATAGGGACCAACCAATATTTCACCTACTTAACTGTTAACGCGCCTGGCGCAGTTTACAGGGTCACAACAAATCTTCAATTCACCAGCGGCATACTTAAGGTCTCGGGAGGAACGCTGGATCTTGCAACAAACGGACTCGACCTAAACCTCTGGAACTCAGCTAATCTGACCATCGATGGCGGCACGCTGGATGCCAATAATGCAAATTGCGATCTCGATATTGATGGAAGCGTAACCGTTACTTCCGGCACGCTCATCGCTCCGCCCGTACTCGACTCCACAAGCTTTCTTGTTGGCGGAAACTGGGAAGTTTCGGGCACAGGCATATTCACACATTCAAACGGCCGCGTGGTGATGGATACTTTTACCAACGACACCATTAAAACCAGTTCTTCAAATGCCGATGACTTCTATGAACTCTATCTTAGCAATGGAAACGGTGTAACGACGTATCTACAAAGCGACCTCGGCGTACTAAAGTTACTTAACGTCACAAATGGAACGCTGGATGCCGATGCCGATGGAGCCGGACCCGGAACCACCATTAGCAACCTGTTTATTGCCGGTGATTGGCAAAAACTCGGTACTTTTATTCCGCGCACCTCAACCGTAACTTTCAATGGCTCTACAGGAAGCCAGGTAATCTACCATAGCCCCACACTCTACAATGTCATTATAAGCAATACCGCTGCGCCCGGCAGTAACACCGTTACTCTGGGAGGCGTTATTAATGGAAATCTCACGATCAATAATGGAAACCTTAGCGACTATGGTCTTGCACTCGCTGGAAATTTGACCGTAGGTGCTTCCGGGGCCATTTCCCCAGGCGCTTACACATGGACATTCAACGGCGCAACCGATGCCACGCAAACGATAGATATAAATGGAAACGGCACCGCCGGCACCGTCACATTCTACAACCTCACCAAGACTACTTCGGGCACGGGAACAACAACCACACTCAGTATCGACGATGCCGACACAGTTATCGTTAACAACGCTTGTACCTTAAAAGGCGTTAGCGCTAACCGGCTTATCTTAAAAAGTGATGATGCCGTGCAAACAGTTGACCTCCGTGTCCTTGCTGGAGGCACTATCGATCTCGATTACTTAGATGCTACACGCATCGACTCGGCCACGGGGATATTGATGATCGCCACCAATGCAACAGCCCCTTCCTCCGTAAACTGGGATGTCGGTGGTGCAGTCGGTGTCAATTTCATCTGGGATGGATCTAGTTCTACGGTGTGGGGAACTGCAGCGAACTGGGATCGAGGACGCATACCTTTAACGGCAAGTAATGTCACGATTCCCTCTGCCTCTAATGCTCCTGTCTTGGATGCCGCGCGCACGATGAAGAACTTAACCATACAGGTAGGCGGTGCACTTTCACTCGCCAGTTTCAATTTAACTCTAGCCGGACCTACATTCTCAAACGACGGCACATTAAAACTCCAAGGTGATGAAGTAATCAGCTTCGGCGCCGGCGGTGCAGTAATGGATACGAATTCCGGCACATTCGAATACGTCGGCGGCGGTGATGCAACTTACACGGTCGATGATTGGGGCGCTCCCGATTATTACAACCTTACTATTAATAAGGCAGCAGAAAACTTTCTTTTAGAATCCCTCCTTACCGTAGCAAACAATCTTACCATTACAGCAGGGACTCTCGATACCGACTCAAACGGCGATACCGCCGGCGGCTTCATTTTTAACATAGTCGTACTCAAAAACTGGGTAAATTCGGGTACGTTTAAAGCTCGTACGGGATGGGTTACTTTTAACGGAACCGGTTCAGCAACTGACCCTGACAGTATACTCAATGCCGGCTCATCAGCATTTCATGGCTTAAGTATCCTTGCAGTTTCAAATGGTTCTACCTATGAAGTGCAGCTCAGCACAAATGGTCTTACGGCAGATAACATACGTATTCCAGATGGTGAACTCGATACAAATGGCTTGTCTGTTACTATCACTGATATTGATCCTGCCTCTGGCTCTAAAGGTCTTGAACTCTCCAGCGCAACATCCAAACTCACATGCGGCGCTTCCACGATAGATATCAACGAAGTCGATGCCACACAAGCAATTATCATAAGCAATGCCGCCGCTACTATTGATTTCGGCACTTCTACGTGGACTGTGGCAGGAGGCTGGGATGGAATTCTCAATAATGTTATCACTGCTTTGGCAAATTCAAGTCTTACCTTTGACGGATCAGGCGGGCCTTTTACCGTAGATCTGCAAGGTGGTAACGCTAACTTAGACATTGCCTTCAACACCACCGGAACAGGTACCGGCAGCTGGACATTGTCTTCCGCTCTTACTGCTGACGTGCTCTCAATGAACGGTAACGATACCGCACAGACGCTTACCACAGGCGCCAATACCATTACTGCCACAAGCTTAAGCATCGGCAATGCCGCAGGTGCTGCTTACACGTTAGATGCTTCCAACACCACATTAATAGACATTAATGGTGCGGTAAGCTTTACGAAGGGAACAGGTGCACTTACCGTTACCCTTACTTCTTCTACCTGGAATGTATTAGGCGGATGGGCTATGGATTCCGGCGCTACGGTAACCGGCGCTCCTCCTGTCACTTTTGACGGAGCAACACAGACCGCTAACATTAATTCCGGAGGCAAAGCTTTTGGCGCGCTTACCATTAATGCGAGTGGATCTACCTACACCGCGCTTACGAATAATATCTCTGCTGCATCCCTCACGGTAACATTGGGAACCCTGGACTTAGCGGCAAAATATCTTACTGTTACTGGCAATCTCTTAGTGAACGGCGGTACCCTAACAGGCTCTAATGCCGCTTGTGATATTGATGTCGACGGAAACGTCACCGTAAGTTCCGGCACCTTAGCTGCACCGGCCGCAGCCGATGACACAAGCTTCCTGGTCGGAGGAAGCTGGAATGTCTCAGGCACGGGGACGTTCACACATTCCAGCGGACGATTGGTGCTTGACGCGGGAGCCGTGGGCAAAACCATTGTGACGACCTCATCCAATGCGGATGATTTTAATCAGCTGACTTTTAATAATTCCTTGGGCGGCTGGACGGCGTCGGATGGAATGGAAATTTTAAGCGATCTGAATATTGCCGCAGGCGCTTTCACGGCGCCGACGGGCATCCTCGAAGTCCGGGGCAATTTCACCAAAGCCGGTGCGTTTACGCATAACAGCGGCACCGTAACTTTGAATGGCACCAATCAAACCATTACCGGTTCGACCGCGTTTAATAACCTGACTAAAACGGTTGCTTCTGCGGCAACGCTTACACTTGAAGATACCGGAGTTTATCAAGTCGCCGGGCTCCTCACGCTGAAAGGCGCTTCCGGTCAACTCTTAACCGTCACAAGCGACGACGCAATACAGACGGCCGACTTAATCGTGAACACCGGAACCGGAACGATCGATCTTGATTATTTGACTCCTGTGAGAATTGATTCCTCCACAGGCCTGCTTATGATTACAGCAAATTCAACCGCTCCCTCGGCCTGCGTTAACTGGCAGGGCGGAACGTCGGGGGTTAATTTCACATGGGATGGTTCTGCAGGTACGTCGACTTGGATAACGGCTGCCAACTGGGACAGAGGCATGGTGCCCGCAACCAATAGCAATGTGATTATTCCATCTGCTTCCTTTGATCCGGCGCTAGGCGCAAACCGAACCGTAAATAATGTAACCATTCAAGTAGGCGGAATACTTGTTCTGGGCGGTTCTAATCTGACTCTTGCGGGAAATACATTTTCAAATAATGGAACAGTGCGCATGCAGGGAGGTGAAACCATCAGTTTCGGCGCTGGTGGCGCCGTCATGGATATAGATTCAGGACTTTTTGAGTACGTCGGCGGCGGGGCCGGTACCTATACCGTCTCGGATTGGGGTGCTACGGATTATTACGATTTAAAAATCAACAAAGCCGCCGAAATATTCTTGCTTGGCGGCGCACTTACCGTTGCCAATGACCTCACACTTTCTGCGGGAACGCTCGACACCGATTCCAACGGCGACACGGCCGGCGGTACGATTTACAACCCTACTATTAAAGGAAATGCGAATTTTACGGGTACTTTTAAAGCGCGCACGAGCACGCTCACACTTTTTGATGACGCCGTTGATGAAATCAAAACGCTCACGACCAGCTGTGTTACAGCCCCATGCACAAACCTTTTTAACAACTTAACCATCAACCACACCGCCTCAACGACAAAAACGGCGCGCGTTAGTGGCACACTTGATATTGATGGAACATTTACGTTAAGCGCGGGAGTTCTCGATCTCGCCACGAACAATGTAGTAGTAAATGTTGCCGGCAATGTTTCCATTGCAAACGGAGCAAGCGTAACGAAAGCAACATCGTCGGCCTGGACGTTTGACGGAACAACACAAGCTTTTACCGACAACAATGCGACGAAGCAAAATCTAGGCATCATCCAGGTAGGTACGTAAAGATAGGGAATAAATCGCCTCGAATGAGGCTCTAACATAGATGGAGCTAAAAATGGATTCTCGAACAGCACAAGATGGGATGAATAAAAATAAAAGAGCAAAATTGGAATATCTATATCGTATATGGGATTTAAATGATTCTCTAACCCGGCTGCCGGCACGACAACCCGTCGAGCGGCCTCAGCTCATCAAAGGCTCCGGGTTAGCCATGATGGTACTCCTGCATTCCATAAAATCTTCATTTTTGATCGCAATGTCGGTCGGATTCGTTTCCGTGGCATGGGCAACTACGGTAAATATGCAGACGGGCTTAAAAGGTGAGTCTGTCACCGTTAGTAGTGGCAATACGCTAGCCACCGGCGTCAATACACTCGACATAGAAGCCGGAACGGCGGGCATTACTACCACCGGCACCGGAACCCTCAACGCGACCAACGGAACGATTACCTGCGCCGGAAAATTTCTAAACAGCGCCACCGGCACTTTTACATCGACCGGTTCAACGGTCACATTTGATGCCGCCGGCGGGACTCCGACCATTGATTCGGGCGGCGATGCGTTTAACACACTCACGGTAAATGCCACGGGCGTGACCTATACGGTAAGTACGAGTAATATTTCCGCTGCTTCACTGACCCTTACCGCAGGCACGCTAGATATGTCTACTCTTGATGTAGCCCTTACAGCCAATTTACTGATTAACGGCGGCACACTTACCGGCTCCAATGCTGCCTGCGATATTGATGTGGACGGCAATGTCACCGTAAGTTCCGGCACACTTACCGCACCTGCTGCAGCCGATGACTCAAGCTTCCTGGTCGGAGGAAGCTGGAATGTCTCAGGCACGGGGACGTTCACACCTTCCAGCGGTAGAATTCTCTTTGACGCCGGCGCCATCGGAAAAACAATTGTTACTACTTCCTCCGGGGCCGATGATTTTTACGATGTAAAGTTTAACAATGCCGCCGGTGGATGGACGGCGTCGGACGCCATGGAGGTTGTCAGAGACATTAGCGTAGCGGCGGGTGCATTTACCGCGCCCAGCGCAGCAAATTTAACCGTAACAGGAAATTTCGATGTCGCCGGCACTTTTACCCACAACAGTGGAACTGTTGTTCTTAACGGCGCCGCCGCAAGCAACCAGCGCCTGGATGTCAATGGAACTCTGAGCGCTGGAAGCGTAACATTCTATAACTTCTCAGCCACTACCACCGCTGCGCGTACGATTACGCTAGATGATTTAGACACCGTAACAGTAACAAATTCACTGACACTACAAGGTGCCAGCGCTCAATTACTCACCTTTACAAGCGATGATGGCGTGAACACTGTTGATTTCGACTACACTAAAGCTGGAACGGGCACTCAAACAGTAAGTTACGTGACTGCTACGCGCATTGATTCTGATACTGGAGTAGACATTATCTACGACTCGACCAATTCCCCCACGATTACAAGCTGCGTCGGCTGGAAAAACATTGCCGTCGCCGGGGGCGCTATTTTTATATGGGATGGCGCAACAAGTACGGCGTGGAATAACGCAAACAACTGGGATGTCGGGGCTCTTCCGGGAACCGCCTCAAACGTTACCATTCCGAACGTTTCTAATCCACCTTCACTCGATCAGGCCCGCACGGCTAATGCGGTTACGATCCAAATAGGAGGCACACTTAATTTGAACGAATATGCCCTTTCGGTAACGGGCACCCTTAGCAATTCGGGGATCTTGAATGCTTCGGGCGCCGCCGCACCGTTTTCTGCCGGGACCATGACAAATAACGCGGGCTCGCTTGTCAATTACACCGGTGTGGCCGCCGATACCGCCGTCAACGTCGTTGCCGGCACGTATGATGATTTGACGGTAAATAACGCCGGCACCGGATTTCGCCTGCAAGGTGATGTCACCGTTAACGATGACCTGGCGGTAACCGCGGGCACGCTAGACACCGATTCAAACGGCGACGCGGTGGGTGGGACGGTCTCCAACATGGCGGTAAAAGGCAACGCCAACTTCATGGGCACTTTTAATGCGCGGGGCGCAAGTACCGTTACACTCTTTAACGATGGCGTGGATGAGATAAAGATCTTAACAACGGGTAGCAATGCCTTCCAAAACCTCATCATTAACCACACCGCCTCAACGACAAAAACAGCGCGCGTTAGTGGCGCACTTGATATTGATGGAACATTTACGTTAAGCGCGGGAGTTCTCGATCTCGCCACGAACAATGTAGTAGTAAATGTTGCCGGCAATGTTTCCATTGCAAACGGAGCAAGCGTAACGAAAGCAACATCGTCGGCTTGGACATTTGACGGAACAACACAAGCTTTTACCGACAACAATGTGACAAAGCAAAATTTAGGCGTTGTAGTAATATAAAAAAAGGAGAAAAAAATGAAAAATCTATTTCACTCAAACTGGGCAAGCGTAATAACGGTAATCATAGCGTTCGTAACATTAACCCCTGCGATCGGATTTTCGGAAGAGCCGCCGCTCTTTCAAATTGTTGCATCTGCAGATTCTATCTCAGATACCAAACCTTTTGTAGGCGGAGCGATAAACGTCGTCACCGATCAGCTTGGTGCGCCAAGTGCGGCTTGGTTTAATACAAAGGATGACACGTTAATCGACTACATATATGTAGGAACAAGCAAGGTTCTTACATTCCAGGTGGCCAAAGAAGGCAAAATCATTGGCAAGGTGCTTTCTGACCCGCGTAGCTCCTGGGAAAACGGAGCATGCCGTGCTTATCCGAAGTGCCCAACACGGCCGGCATAAGACGGCCGGTTACGTAGTTTCGGGGAAGGGTAATGAAGAAGATGGATAAAAAAGAGAAAATAGAAAAGGCCGGAAGGAAAACAAGAGATGGCAGATACATCTTCCTTTCGGCTTTTTTATTTCTTCTTATCGCGCCTTCCGCCTTCGCGACTACGGTTAATCTCGGGTCCGACTTTATCTGCACTTCCTTGGCGCTGACAAACACCGGAACGCTCGCTCTCAAAGGTTACGATATGACAACGGCTGCGGTTACCTTTAATGCGGCGGGAGGCGTTTTAGATGCATCGCAAGCCGGGGGACCGGATCCAACACAGATCACGGTCACCGGCAATTGGACAAATACCTCCGGCGGAACATTTACCGCAAATAATTCGACCGTTATCATAGGCGGCAGCGGCACAAGCGAAATCTCAGGCTCCAACACGTTCAATCACTTCACATCTACTACCGCTGGCAAAACGATCCACTTTCAAGCTTTTGGCACTGTAACACAAACTATCGTTGGCACGCTCACGCTGACTGGCGCTTCAGGAAATCTCATCGTCCTCAATCGGCGAGTCGGCGATACCGGCCAATGGCGCGTTGATCCGCAAGGCGCTCGATCCGTTTCGTACGTGAATGTCGCTAACGCAAACAACATAAGCACTACACTCGTTCAACCTGCAAATTCAACCGATAGTGGCAGCAACACACGGTGGTTTCTCGGTGCCTTATCTTCTCTTAGCGTCACCCGCGCAAGCTTAGTGGCCGGAGCTACGGGTAACACGACGCTTGCTTTTACCAATACCAATGCTATTCCGGTTAACGGTGATGTGCAGATTACATTCCCGGCAGGATTTGATGTATCCGGTGTTACCACCGCTACCAGCACGGTGGATATCACAGGCGTACTTACCGCCAGCGTTGCAGGGCAGGTCGTGACGGTTAACCTCGGAAGCGGCCTTTCGGCTTCTACCGTAGTAGATGATTTGGTGCTGAATGCCATAAAGAATCCTGCGGTAAGCGGCTCAACAGGTACCTTTGCCATAGAGACTCAAGATGCCAGCGATGTAAAGATTGATGAAGGCACGGCAGCGGCCGTTACGATTACAGCAGCCGCGCTTACCTCTACCGGTGTTACACCGGCTTCTCTTGCTGCGGGTGCCGCAGGCAATGTCACGGTAAGCTTTACTACCATTAATAGCCTTCCCTCTGACGGAAAGATCGTAGTAACTTTTCCGGCGGGATTTGTACTTAGCTCGGGAAGTGCCAGTGCCGCCAGCAGCCTTACCAATTTAGACGGTACACTTTCAGCCAGCATCGTAGGACAAGTCATTACCTTAACCCGGAGCGGGGGCACTAATTCTGTTGCCAATGCCAAGAGCTTTATCCTAAGCAATATTAAGAATCCTGCCGGTACAGGTCTTACCGGTACCTTCGAGATTAAGACCACCAATACCAGCAATGCCGTAATTGATCAGCATTTAACGGTAGCCGCGGTCACGATTACTTCGGGAAGCCTTTCTTCTCTTAGCGTCACCCGCGCAAGCTTAGTGGCCGGAGCTACGGGTAACACGACGCTTGCTTTTACCAATACCAATGCTATTCCGGTTAACGGTGATGTGCAGATTACATTCCCGGCAG